>Ga0078972_1000073_pt1 | contig 381937 bp, 364 predicted proteins | sample YelNatPaOPGAMG01_FD_67568 | JGI IMG/M metagenome (GOLD analysis project Ga0078972, IMG submission 67568) | Hot spring thermophilic microbial communities from Obsidian Pool, Yellowstone National Park, USA - OP-RAMG-01 (SPADES assembly) (version 2) | ecosystem: Environmental > Aquatic > Thermal... | reverse complement strand
CGATGGGACAGGGCTTCATCTTCTCGGCCCGGTCAAAGATGGTCTCCACCCCCTCCGCCTGGGCCTTCTTGAGCATCTCCTGCGACGCTACGTCTACCGACAGTTTTTCTACGTCAGCCATTAAGTTTTCCTCCGAAATTTCTTCCGATTAAAGGCAGCCTTCATGGCGCCTCTCTCCATAGCGCCCGGCCGGCACAAGTTCGAATTCTACAACCTGCGAGATGCCAGGCCCCGGAGGTTATGGGTTGTGCTAATAAAGTTCCTTAATAATCTCTTTGGCCAACTTCACCGACTCAGGGTGACGCATGATCAGGAGGTCGCTGCCGGCCAAAAGCAGGCTTACCGCGGTGACGGCTTCCATGAGGATGCCTCTGGTCTTCTGGTCGCCGAGTTGAGGCGCTTCTTCATTGGAAAGCTTGCACTCTTTGACCTTCCAGACTTCCTGGCCCAAGTAATTGAGGATAGGAAACTGCAGCCTGTCGTCTTCCTGGGTAAGGGCCGCCATACGGTCCCGTTCCATTACCGAATAGCAGTACTCCATGCCATAACCCAGACCGCCGGTGGTGGGGTCGACCAGGATTTGGCTGTCTTTGACGCCCAGTTGCCCCAGCAGAATGTTGAGCTGTTTGGCCAGGTTGACGTCAATGGGGCTGTTGGCTGAAAGTGTGTGGTTGTACCCGAGGGCCGCGGCGCCGATCTTCTTGTAATTTTTGTCCTGGACCGGACCCAGAACCAGGTTCAGACCCTGGCAGGCCTCGGCCACTGCCGGCAATACCTCGGCGTCCTTGTCAACGTTGCTGGTGCCGTAAACGATGACCGGCACGTCTACGGCGGAGGCCACCTTCTTGGCGGTCTCCGCGGCTGACTCGGGGGAGGCGTCCTGGCCGTTGGGGTCCGTGCTCACCAGGATCAACGCGATGGCATCCGCTCCATATTCCTTGACGCATTTCTGGGCCCAGGCCACCGGATCGCCTAACACATCCTTGAACGGTTCCTTGGCAGGCTCGGCCCAATCTTCGCCCGGATCAACATCCCAGACTTCCATGGCGATCCGCGGCGGATTCGGCATAACTCCCTCAAAGACATAAAAGGGGTAAGAAGTCTCACCCCCCAAGGTTATAGCCTTGCCGCCCTTGCCGATGGTTACGGTTTTGATGGACCCGGAATAGATTTGTTTGGGAATCTCAAAAGCCAAAATCGTTCCCTCCTTATCCTTTAAATTGGCGTATTAACGGAACGAAGACATACCTCTTTCCCAAAGGGACGTCTAGGTATTGTGAAAATAATAATTTATTCGTCAACCTGTCAAGCAAAAAATCATGGGCGATCCTGGTGAATTTATGCACCTATGGCAATAACCGGGAAAAGATGGCCTGGACCTCTTGCAGGGCGGGGGAATCAGCAGGCAGGGTATAGGTGGGTCGGCCCTGGCTATCGTAATCCGCCACCAGGGGATCCTGGGGAATAATGCCGGCCAGCTCCAAGCCCTGGGCGGCGATCTCTTTTTGGGCCCTCTCGCTCAAGCCGTTCACCGCCCGGTTTATCAGTAGCACCGCCCGGCCTACCACAATTTTGAGCTGGCTGGCCAGGTCCTTCAGCCGCCGGGCCGCCTGGATGCTCCGCCAGGAAGGATCGGAGACCAGCACCAGGAGGTCGACGTTCTTGGTGGTCAGGCGGCTCATGTGCTCCATGCCCGCTTCGTTGTCCATCAGGATATAGGGGTAGTTCTTGCCCAGAACCTCCATGTAATGGGCCACCAGGTGGTTGGCGGCGCAGTAGCATCCCGGACCCTCGGGCTGCCCCATGCTGATGAGGTCGAAGCCGTCGGCCTCCACCAGGCACTGGTTGATGCGCATTTCGATGAGCTGGTCTTTGGTCATGCCCACCATACCGCCGCCTTCTTTTTTCATTTCCTCCCGGGCCTCGCCCACGGTGTGTTCCAGTTGCAGCCCCAGGACTTCATTGAGGTTGGCGTTGGCGTCGGCGTCCACCGCCAGGACCGGGGTTTTGCCCCGTTCCACGAGATAGCGCAGCACCAAAGCCGCCACGGTGGTTTTGCCGGTACCGCCCTTGCCGGCCATGGCTATAAGAAAACTCAAGGTTATTCTCCTCCTTCAGCACCCTAATGCGGCTCTGAAATTCTGGTGAGGGCCCTGGGGCCCCCCACAGGATGGGGCTCCCCAACCCTTAAGTTGGCTTTCCGGGACTGATAAATTGTAATATTATTCACAATAGTAGTCAACTACCGGGAAAAGCGGCCGCAGTCAGAAAAGCTGAGTAGTTTGGCAGGCCTTTAAATCCGTTCGCCCTTCCCGTCGTTTAGGGCCCGGGCCTTTCTCTTGCCAGGATCTGCCCGGGATCAGGAAGTTGCGCCGGGGTTTGCGGCGGAACTGACAAAAATCTTGCATTCCCAGGCGGCCCCCGGTAAAAAATACCACAGTAGGCCTTGCGCTTGTGCTCAATCCTGGGGGATCGTCCAACGGCAGGACAGCGGCCTTTGGAGTCGCCGATGGAGGTTCGAATCCTCCTCCCCCAGCCAGTTACCCCGAACTTTCCAAGACCTTCTCAGTTCGCTCCGGTTGACAGGTCAGGCGCCATAATCTACATTTAAGGTTGCGGAAGTGCCAGGCTCACTGGTGGGGCCCCCGGACTTCAAATCCGGTGTACCTTCTGAAGAAGGGGGTAGGTGGGTTCGATTCCCATGCACTTCCGCCAATCGTGCCGGTGATTGGAGGCCGAAACTTTCGGCTTCCTTCTCTTTTTGGGAAGGGCGGACCGGCAGGGCGCTCAGCCCGGAAAATTCGAGCAGAAGCTTCAAAGGCGGTCGCTGACGGCCTTCCCGCCGGGGCCAAAACCCCGAGTCCGCCTTTCTTTACGGATCCGAAGTCCGGAAAATCCTGGACCAGGTAGAACGCGGTTCCGCCAGAAAAGAGGTATCTTTCCTCCCTCCTGAGGCCGACGGGGTTTAAAGGAGGCTAACTCGGCATTCTCTCCAAGATGGTCAGCCCGTTACAATGGGAATAATGAGTAATAATCCAGCCTTGTAAAATCGTAATAAAATCCTTTTTTTCATTAAAGGAGGTCTGAAAATAATCTTCCAAGGCCCTGATAACCCCTCTGTTGTTATTCCATCCTAAGCCCACCGTATAATTCTTCCTAAAATAAAGTCTTTTGAGATTGGTATCATGAAAAAATACCTTGGCTCTTTTGGAGAGGTATGGAAACCATAGTCTTATTTCCTCACAGGTGTGTTCGTAACAATGACTGGTATCTACAAATAATATATCTATATCAGGAATTATACTTCTTTCTTTGCACCACTCATCAAACTTTCTGGCAAATAGCGTATCGTTGTCCTGGACAAAAAACCAGTTATCGTATGATCCGACAGAATTACAATCAACTATATCAACGCTTATTATTTTTGATTGGCATATTTGCGCGACTCTTTCGAATACAAAAAGGCTTTCCCCCTGCCCCACACCCAGTTCAACTATAAGTTCAGGCTTGCTGCTCAAAGACTCCTTAAATAGAATGGCCAAATGGTCGCTTAGGTCCGTTAATCCGGTAGAGCGCGCCATTATTTCCTGAAATTGCTTTGAATCAGCCGCAACCTTAAAAGTAGGCGGATCAAACCGGACTGCCCAGCGGTTGAAAAAATCCTGCAGCCGCCATAATGTTGGAGATTCAAAGGGAAAATTATAAAAATTGTGCATTGCAGCCCATAATGGCTTGCTCAGGCTCTTTAATAACTTTTTCATCGGGACGAGCAGTTTATCTTTGGGATCGACAGGGTCTCAGGAGATGCTCCACGGCGGGGAGAAGTTCCCGCAAAATCTGTTCCCCTTGAGCATTTTCCACCAGGGAAACCAGGATATAACGACGGCTTCCGGACCAGACCAGGATGGAATCGGAATACCACAGTTTCCACTCCCCTGACTTCCGGTACAGATAGTTGGACGGCACCGACCGGCCCAGGGCATAGACGAATTTGTCATTAAGGTCGGGGAAAGCCAGAATTTTTAACATCTGGCCGGAGCGCCGCGGGTTAATCAGCTTGCCGTAGGCCAAAAGGTAATAGAAGCGGCAGACCTGGGTGACTGTGGCGGCGTGGTCCAGATTTTTGAGGGGCTCCGGGCTTTGTTGAAGATGGGAGCCGTAATCGCTTCCCACCCAGAGGCCGCCGCCCCTGGCGGCATCGTAGAAGCGGTAGCGGGGATCGCAGATCACCCGTTGTATTGTCGGCAGGCCGAGCCGCGCAATTACTTTATTCGTGGCGAAATTGTCCGACCGGCGGATCATCTCTATGAGATCGGCCCGCAGCTCCGGGGTCTCCTTCAGGGTGCCGTCCTCGAAGCCCTGGAACGCCGCCAGCAACACCGCGAGCTTGGGCAGGCTGGCGGCATACATCATGATATCGCCGTTCACCCGGGCAAAGCGCGGGGCCTTGGGGTCGGCCAGATCGACCACCGCCACCGCCATTTTGCCCTCGCGCACCAGAGGCCGCCACCGGGGGTTGGCTTTAAGGGCCTGGTCCAGCCGGGCCTGGAGGCCTTGGTCCCACCGCTCCTCCAGGGGCCGCCACTCCCGAGGCGGGACCGTGAGCGGCAGTTTGAGGGAGGCGGCCCTGGCACTAACCGCACCCCCGGGGAAGACACAGAAGGCCGCGAGCAGAATTGCAGCCAGGAAAGTCATATCTTGATCTCAGCCGGAACCGTCGGTGGCCAGCCTGGTCTTTTGATGGCGAACATCAGGTTTGAGGTGCGGGGCCGGTGGCGGTAGCAAATGCCGAAGGGCAAGGGACGGATATCCTGGCCTTTGTGATAAATTTCGGCCAGGTCCTTTTGATAGCAGTTGCTGAACAGGGCGATGGGGCCTTTATAGGTGCCGTAGAAGCGCAGGTCCCACACGGCGCGGTCGAAATAATGCAAGGGAATGGCCGAATCGCTTTGCAATACCGCCGCGCTTTTCTCCAAGATGAAGCGCCGGACCGCGGAAAAATAGGGCTTGTGCATCAGGTAAGACGCGGCCTTGGAAAAAGTGGTGAAGGGAGCGAATTTTTCCAAAAAGGAAACAAGCTGCTGGTTTCGCTCAAAAGAATTGTTGTGCAGGTTGAAGCGAACATAATAAAGAGTCTGGGTTTCCGCGGCGCCGGGCCGCTTAAAGACCAAGCGCAATCCGGGGATGTCCCCCGCCGCGGCGGCAGTCGGGGCCGCAGTGGCGGGCGTCTCCGCCACGGTGCCTTCCGAGTTCATCACCCAGTAGTTGACTTCCCGCACCTGGAGGCCTTCCCGGGCCATAAAGAACAACAGGACCGGCAAGACCCCCTTGAGGTCCCGGGTGCCTAAAGAGGCCCGCAGTTTCGGGGTGATGAAAAAGGTCAGCTGCAAGAGGTCATACAAGGAACGCTGGAGGCTGGGGAAAAAATTATCTCCACCGGCCTTGCCAAAATCCGGGAGATTGCCCACAGGTTCCAGGGAAACCATGATATAGGTCGGGGCCCGGGGGAACAGGGTGAACATGTTGACAAAGTCCGGGCCGCTGAAGGGATAGAAAACCGGGTGGCCCTCCGCCGGGGTAAGCTCCCTGGCGGCCCATTCCCGCATAGCGCTGAGCTGCCGCTTTTCAAAGTTCGCCCAACTCTGATTCATGACCCGGGCATGGTTGACCCAGGAAGGCTTCCCCTCCTCCAAGGACAAAGGACCCTGGCGGCCTTTGAGACCGGCGATCAGGAGGGCGTAGTCCTGATAGTTCGGGGTGTCTTTCTGGGTGGGTTCTCCCTGGAGGCCAGGGTTCCCGGCAGCTTCGGCCCGGGGTTCCGGTCCGGCCCCCGGAGAAGGAACAGGCCAGGCAGCCGGGAGCAGGATCAGGGCCACCAGTACCAAGAAGCTCTTCTGGGACATCACCAATTCAAGCTCCCCCCTCAATCCTAGTTCGCCAAATCCCCCCAACCCCTGACCTGCTGGCAGAAAAAGGGGCGATTTAGGAGGTTATCTCACATCTTCCGCGCCAGCAGCAAGGCCTGACTATTTAATCACTTTTACTGCTTTCCGGCCCGGCGCGGTGGACAACAGCCTAAACAGCAGGAGCCCCGAGGCCACGGTCAACAGGCCAAAGAGCGACGGCAGGGGCCTCTGGATAACGAGAAAGCAAATCATCCAGCCGTAGAGCACCAGAAAAATCGCCGGCGTTACCGGGTAGCCCCAGGTCTTGAAGGGCCGCGCTCTCTCCGGTTCCCTGAGCCGCAGGAGGATCACCCCGAGGACCGCCAGGGAAGAAAACAGGGCCAGGGTGAAGCCCACGTAGGTAAGCACAGAATTAAAGGTGGAAGTCAGGGTAAGAAAAATCGCCACTGAGGATTGCACGATAATGGCGGCCACCGGTGCGCCCCGGCTGTTGGTCACTGCCAGAAAGCCGAAAAATTTCAGGTTCGCTCCCATAGCCTGGGTCACCCGGGGGCCCACCATGATCAGGGAACTGAGGCTGGAAATGAGGGCGATGCAGATGAGAAAGGTCATAACCGTGCCGCCCCGGGCGCCGAAGATCATCTTGGCCGAAAGATAACCCACCTCGATTTGCCCGGCCAGCTCATTCATGGGAACGGTGTAGAGAAAAATGAAATTGAGCAGAACGTAGCAGAGGGAGACGATGAGAGTGCCCAGGAATAAAGACAAGGGCAGGTTGCGCTCCGGGTCTTGAATCTCCCCCGCAATATAGGACGCGGAGTTCCAGCCGGAATAAGCGTAAAAGACATACACCAGGGAGATGGCGAACGCGGGGCTGAATACTGCGGCCGCCTCACTCCTGGTGGGCACCAGGGTGAGAGGCTGGGGCTGGGCCAGGCAAAAGCCCAGGACAATGAGCGTGCCGATCAGGAGGATTTTGCCGACTGTAAAGAAGTTTTGAAAATAGCAGCCGAACTTCACATCGACCAGGTGGATGACGGACAGGATGACGATGGCGGAGACTGCGAGGACCGTCTTGTCGAGGGCCGGGAAAATGGCGGCGCTGTATTCGCCCAGGGCGATGGCCGCCAGGGCGATGGGCGCGGCAAACCCGGCGACAATTGACACCCACCCGGAAAGAAAGCCCAGGGCCGGGTGATAGATCTCGGAGAGAAAGGTGTATTCGCCGCCGGATCTCGGCATCATGGCGCCCAACTCGCCGTAGCAGAGCGCCCCGCAAAAGGCCCCCACTCCCCCCAAAACCCATAACAGGAGCACGGCGAAGGCGGATTGCAGGCTGTCCAGTTGGAACCCCAGGGTGGTAAAGACCCCGGTCCCGATCATATTGGCCACGACAATTAAGGTGGCGGAAAACAGGGTAACCGGCTTTCTCTTGGGAAAGGGGCGGGCCGCCCCCTCCCTTTCCCGGCAGGCCCCGAGCCCTGTTGACCCCCCGCCTTTCTCAGGTGTCACGTGAGCGCCGCCAGTCATTATGAGGCCCCGTGGGGAGCAATAATAGGGAAATTAATCCCTGCGGTTCCCCATGATTCTGAGCAGCATCAGGAAGAGGTTGATGAAGTCCAGGTAGAGGGCCAGGGCCCCCAGGACCGCGCTCCGGCGCGCGGTTTCGTCATCCGCAAAGCCCGCCAGGGCCATTTCCTTCAATCTCTGGGTATCATAGGCCGCCAGCCCAACAAATATCAAGATGCCGGCATAAGTTACCAACCAATAAACCATGGGACTTTTCAGGAAGATATTCACGACCGAGGCCAGGATGATGCCGATCAGGCCCATGAAGAAGAAGCTCCCCCAACTGGTCAGGTCCCGGTGGGTAGTATAGCCGTAAAAACTCGTCACGGCAAAAGTCCCGGCGGTGACGAAGAAAGTGCTGGCAATGGATGTTCGGGTATAGGCCAGGAAGATCACCGACAGAGTCAGGCCGTTTAAGGCCGAATAAAGGAAAAACAAGAGCGTGGCGGTGGAGGCCGGGAGGCGCTGGATCGCGGCGCTGAGCACGATCACCAGGGCCAGCTCGCCGATGATCAGCCCGAAAAACACCAGGGAATTCCCGAAGATAAATCTTAAAAGATAGGGGTTCGAGGTGGTGTAGAAGGCGGCCAGGGCGGTCAGGGCCAGACCCAGGCCCATCCAATTATAAACCCGGCGGATGAAATCGCCCTGAACCGCAGCCACTCCTTCTCTTTGCTGAAACAATTGCGGTTGCATCGCGTTTTGTCCTTTCGAGATTTTGTAAAGAATATAAAGAAACGACGGTCATTACAAGTTACAAGAGACGTGACGACTGTTATTGTATCATGGAGTGGGGCCCGGCTCCAGGAATCTTCCCGCCGGGGACCCCCCCTTCTTCTCACCCGGAGGGACTTCCGCCCTGTGCGGACTGAACCTGCCTCGCCGTCAGCCCGGCCTTGATCCGGGCGATCTCCTGTTCATCGCTGGGCGTCATAACCACCCCGGCATTGGCAAGGACGTAATACGGGCCTTTGTGCTCGTAACTTCTTCCTGTGATGACTTCATCCACTCCCAGGCTCACCAGCCACTCGCCGACCCGGATACCCTTACCGCTCTCCTCCGCCCGGTAGGGGTTCGCCAAAAGTCTTTCCTCCAGGACTTCCTGGTCCTGGTTGCGCAAGGTAAGGACGAGGAAATAAGGGGCGCCGCCGAAATGCTCGGAAAGGTGCACCCGGTCCTCAGCGACCGGCAGAGCAATAACTCGGGTTTCCTTTTCCACGGGTTCATAATGAATCAGGATGTGATCAACATTCGGAACCTGGGATTTGATGCGGGCTTCGATTTGAGTGGCCAGCAGGTGGGCTTTTTCCAGTTCCCGGACCTTGAGGGACAATTCCACCTCGATAAACTTGAACCGGCCGGAATTTCTGCCTGTAAGGGAATTGACCCGCGCCACCTGGGGGGTTTTCAGGATAATTTCCCGGATGACATTCAGGACCTGGAAGTCCACTGAGGCGTCCAAGAGCACCCGGATGGCGTCTATCGCGATTCTTATCCCCACCCAGGCGATCAGACCGACGATTACCAGAGCCGCGGCCTTATCCAGGGGAAAGGCGACCTGCAAGGCGGCCCCGGCCAAGCCCGTCAGGATGACGCAGGTGGAAAAAAGGTCGGTGGCCAGATGCTGGGCATCGGCTGCCAGGCTGGGGGAGGCCAGCTTTCTGGCCCTGGCCAGTTCAAACCGGGAGAAGCTCAGAAGAATCAGGGCAATGAGGCTCACCCCGGCCAGGGCGTAAGGCAATCGTTCGGCCCGGAGCCGTTCGCCTGACCAGACAACGGTGCGGGCGATCTCAAAGCCGGCCAGAAGAATAAGCACCGCCGTAAACAAGGCTGCCAGGTTTTCCACCTTGTAAAGGCCGTAAGGAAAGCGCTTGGATTTGCGGCGGGAAATTCTGATGCCGGCCCAGATGGTGGCCGAGGAAACGATGTCCGCCGAGGAATGGACGGCATCGGCCAGCAGCGCCAGGCTGCCGGCAAAAATCCCCAGGAAATACTTCAGCCCGGCTACGCAAATGTTGACCAGCACCGAGGCCAGGGCCAGACGCTCACTTGCTTCCATAGTCGGTATCCCGCAGCACCCCCATGGGCGTGGCCAGAAGGTGTTTGAGGTCCGGTACTTGCCTGGAAATCAGAAAAGGCAGGCCGCCGGCGGAATAAGAAATATAATCCCCTTTTTCCAGGATCGTGATCGCGGCCCGGGGGTCAAGTCTTCAGGCCCGGGCCGCAGGTCCGGCTCGAACCGGCGACTCCCTCAAGATGAAATTGGTGATCCTCAGCAGGGCATAGTGCCGGGAGCGACATGGTGTCGGCGGCAGTTTTCCCCTTTTTGTCCATCATCAAGGCCTCCCCGAAAATTGCCGCAGAATATGGACAACCTCCTCATCGGAAACCTGGCTGAAGTCATCATAATAATTGCTGATGGCCCCCCAAAAGATTTCCGGGATAAAGACGGCTACAAATTCATCGACTTCCTGAGCTAACCGCTGCGCAGTGTCTTGGGGAGAGACCGCCACCGCCACTACTACCTTTGTCGGTTTTTCTTGTTTTATTTTCTTGACGGCCGCCAGCATGGTGGAGCCGGTGGCGATGCCGTCGTCCGCCAGGATGGCAATCCTGCCGGTTGCAGCGATCGGCTCCTGTCCCTGGAGGTAAAGGTCCCGCCTCTTTCTGGCCTCCTGCAGCTGTTTGTGTTTTTCGGCTTCGAACCATTGCCGGTCAACTTTGGCCAATTCAGCCTCATTGACCACCAGGAAGCCGTCTTCCGCGACCGCGCCCAGGGCATATTCCGGGTTCAGGGGGTGGCCGATCTTGCGGACGATGATCAGGTCCAGGGGGCAATTCAGGGCCGCGGCGATTTCCTTTCCCACCGGAACGCCGCCCCGAGGCAGGGCATAGACCACGGCCTTCTGGTTTCGGTATTTGGCCAGCAGAGCCGCCAGCCTTTGGCCGGCGTCAATACGATCACGGAAATGAAGGGCTTCCCGGTGCATAGGGTCCTCTAGACCATGAAAAGGTTGCCGGCTGCGGCAGAAGGCTGGCAGGATGCCGGTATCCTTAAGTTAAGTGCTTTCTTTTGAAGCTCAAGGGGATTGGTCTCGCTTAGGACACCACCCTGGATGTCTGGTTCAGGGAACCCGCCTTTGCCCAGGGGAAGATTAGCGGCAGGAGGCGAGGCGAGTTGCTGCGCCACCAAGGGCAGAGCGTTGATTTTGAGCGCGGCTTCACCCCCATCCGTTAGCCGAAGGGGGGCCAGGATCAGAAATTCCGTCGAAGCGCATTACCACTGTCAGATCCCCGCCCGGCCGGCAGGGTGGAATCCCGTGGTGGAAAACCAAGCCACCGACCGGGCCTTTCGCCTCGGCCAAGCCAAATGTCCAGGGGCACCAATGCCGCGGCGTCGGCACCCTGGAGGAAAAGGTTGACGAAATGATCGACAGGAAGAAAGAACTGGCGAAACCGGTGGTGGGCGCCGGGGAGGGCTGGCTGACCGAAATGTCCACCGCGCAAATAAAAGACCTGATGGTCCTGCGCCGGGAAGCCCTGGGAGACTGAGAGGGGTTGGCGGCGGTATCAGGTTAGGAAAACAAACCTATTCTTGAAAATAAAAAGCCCCCGAATTATCGGAAGCCCTCGGGGTTTCTGGCGGGCGATGGGCGACTCGAACGCCCGACCTTTGGTTCCGGAGACCAACGCTCTATCCACCTGAGCTAATCGCCCGCAGATAAAATTTTATCACATGCCCCTGGCCTGTCAAGAAAACTGGAAGATAGGCCTGATGAAGCGGCTCGGGGACGGGGGGCAGAGTTTGGCGGGCGGGTTGGCAACCGCCCTTATCGTCCCTGGCGGGGTCCTACCTCTCTGCCATCTCTCAAGTTCGCCTTGCACGGAATTGTCCCGGAGGACTTTGAAGCGGCCTGGGCCACAGCCTAAATTCGCGGTAATCCCCCCGGCTCACCGGCGGTTGGCGCTTGGCGGCGATCCACAGGGTTCGCTCCGCCGGGTCGAAGACCACGCTGTTTACCGTGCCGGGATTGGTCACCCCGGGGTCTCCCAGGAGAGCCTGAAGGTCGGCGGTTCCCAGGACCTTCCCGGCCGCCAGTTCCAGGAGGCGGGCATTGCGGGCCCGGGAATAAGCTTCAGTGAAGTGGTAAGGGGAAAGGACCGCGAGAGGGGGGCGCCGAGGAAAGCTCCCTTTTACGGGCGACATGGCCTCGCTCTGGAAGTGGTTGGTTACGGTGATAATTCCGTCCACCGGCCGGCGGACTGCGGAAAAGCGGGGGGAAATCTCCAGGACGCAAGCTTCCTGTGGGTTGGCCAGCAGCAGATTGTTGCCCATGGTTGCCGGGTGGGCCAACAGGCGGGCGGCCAGGTCCGGGACCGTGGCGGCCTGCTCCAGGGCCAGGCGGTTGCGCAGTCCGCCAGGCAGGCCCTTAAGGGTGTGGTCGCGGCACATGGCGGTAAGTTGGGCCAGCGCCACTCCGGCCCGGTTCATGCCGGTGAGCACCCCCACGTACCCGGGCCAGGCCAGGGAGGCCAAGGGCCTCCCCTTTTCCAGGGTTATGAAAAACAAGTGCTGCAAGTCAACCAAAACATCCACGAAAACGGGGTAGTCCAGGTTGCGCCCGGCCAGGTAAAAGCCTTGCGAAGTCCGGCCCTCCCCCACAGCCAGGGCGGAACAGGAGGGCCAGTTGTTGGCTATATCGTCCAGGGAATTGATCAGGAGGACCAGGGGAAGGCCCACCCCGGCGCCAGTGGCCACCCCTTGGAGTTCTTCTCGGAGCCGGGAGGGGACATATCGCCAAAAAGACAGGCGGGCGAGGCTCTGAAGCAGGGCGAAGAGAGGCAGGGCGCCGACATAGAAGGTGAACCGGGAGAAATAGTGCAGGAGAGCCCGGCGCATAAGGCGAATCTCCCGGGCCAGGAGTTCGCCATGGCGCCGCCCCAGGTCACAGGGGCGGCCGGCCAGCCCGATGATGCCGGGACTGTCGCTGCCAGGATTTTTATGGGCCTCGGCGAGGTTGCTCCCTACCACCCGCTGCCCCCGCCGCCGCCTCCGCCGCCGCCGGAGGAACCGCCGCCGCCGCTTCCCGAGGAAGAACCCGGCGCCGTGGCCGAAGAGGCGATGGCCGCGGCGAAGGCGCCCCCCAGGCTGTCGGCAAATCCCGACGACCCCAACCGGTTCCAGGAACTCCCGTGATACCACGTGGGCTGGTAGGGTTGGCCGTCTACCTGGGCTTGCGCCAAGACCTCGGCGAACTGTTCGCTCCACTCGTTTTCCACATTCAGGGCCAGGGCATAGGGCAGGTATTTTTCAAAAAGCTCCGGGGTCTTCTCCGGGGGATTCAACAGGTTCAGGCGGTCTTGCTCGGCCACGGAGAGGTACATTTTAAACCCCTCCACCTGATCCATGACCTGGCGGCCCTCCTGAGTAGGGGCTTTGAGAAGATAATAAAACAGGGCATTTAAGAATACCAGGCCGGCAAAGGCCAGAGTGGCCGGGGCTGAGACGCTCATGGCGAAAATTCCCAGGCCGAATACTTCCCCGATGAAAAATGGTAAGGCAAACAGGGTGCTGGCCAAGGCGGTGAAGATTTTGCCGAAGCGCCGGTGCGGACCGCCAGCGCCGCGCCAGTTGCGGTAAACCATGGCGGCTAGAAAGACGCAGGCAATGCTCCAGATGGACAGCCAGATCAGGGCGAAAATCGCTTCCTGGCTCCTGGAAGTGAAAATCACCGCCGCTAAGGTCACCAGGGAGAGGCCCAGCCCTAGAAAAAATGACGGGTAGTTGGAGCGAAAATAGATGTCGTTGATCTGCCTGCCCAGGCTTTCCTTCAGGGCGCGGCGGGCCTCGCTGATGCGCTCGTGGTTGGTGGTCGTCAATTGGAGGACGTCCCCCCCCCGGAATAGGACGGAGGCCAGACGGGCTTCCCCGGTATCGAGGCTGCCGTCGTTTTTGCCAATGCGGCGCAGGGTATATTCCCCGTCGTCGTTCTCCTCGATTTTCAGATAGCCCTTGACGGCCAGGTCCACCACGGCGGCGGCGAAGGTCTTCTGGTCAAAACCCAGGTGCATGAGGTAGCGCACCGCCGCCGGGGAGAACCCCTCAGGCGGGGAGAACCGGGGAATGATGTTCCCTTTGGCGGGATCCCGCCCCACCTTGAACCAAACCTTCAGAAAAAAGGCGAAGGTGCCTACAAGTCCCAGGAGAGCGGCGCAGGTGGAAAGGTTGTCCCGCAAGAGATAGCCGAGTTTCTGTTCCCAGGAGGGTTCCGCCACCAGGCCTTTGGGCCAGGCCACGGCAATGGTCAGGCCCTCCCGGGGGCTCAAGGCCCGGGTGGTGGTGAACACGATATTGCCGAACCGGTCATAGCTTACCCGGAAATCCTTCCCCTTGGCCCCCTGGGGACCGGTGTACGCATCGTATTTGAGAATTTTGGCCCCTTCCGGCAGAACCACGACGGCCTCGGCCCGGTCAATGGGAAAGGTCCAGCCGTTACCGGTGACATTCCAGTAAAGCTCGTCAAAGTCTTTAAAATAGCCGAGTTGCCGGTCGGTATAGTATTTGATGGTATAGGTATGAACTCCTTGAGGAAGGAGGACGTCTTTCCGGCCGATATAGATTTTTTGGCCGTTGCGGGCGGCCTCGATATGATAGGGCTCGCTTTGGCCGTTGCGCAGCACCTCCTGGACCTTGAAGCCCACGGTGATGGTATTGCCGAACCTGTCCTTATACGTGGTGGGGAAATCCCGGACAATGCCCCGCTTGATTTGGTTACCGGTGCAGTTGACCGTGATGGCCTCGGTGACCGTCAGGGAGGAGTCGCGATGGACCTCTATGAAGCTGGTGAAATCCCGGATCCTTTCGGAGCCGCTCCAGGCCGCCGCGGCCGGAGCCGGAATGGCCCCGAAACCGGCCAGCCAAAGCAGGGCCCAAAAACCAATAAACCTTAAAGCAGTCATGGCCTATGGGAAGCTGACCTTGGGCACGGCCCGGTCGGCCTGATCTTCCAGCTCGAAGTAATCCATGGCGGAGAAGCCGAACATCCGGGCCACGATATTGCTGGGGAAGGAATCCACCAAGATGTTCAGGTTGCGGACCGCGCCGTTGTAATAACGCCGGGAAAGCTGAATCTGCTCCTCGATGTCGGCCAGGGACTTCTGGAGTTCCATGAAATTCTGGCTGGCTTTGAGGTCGGGGTAATTTTCCGCCACCGCGAACAAATTTCCCAAGGCCCGGGACAGCAGGCCCTCCACCTGGCCCTTTTCGGCCACGGATGCGGCCTTAAGACTTTGGGCCCGCAGTTCCGTCACCTTTTCCAGAACTCCCCGCTCATGCCCCATGTAGCCCTTGACGGTCTCTATGAGGTTGGGAATAAGGTCGGCCCGGCGCTTGAGTTGAACGTCAATGCCGCTCAGACCCTCTATGGCCATCTGCCGGCTGCGCACCAGGCGATTGTACTGGGTCACCCCCACCAGAAACACGGTGAGAATCAAGCCTAAGAAAATCAAAAGCGGAATCATGCCAAACCTTTCTAAGAGTGAGGCGGTTTGCAGGCGGATCCCGACTTGCCGCTTTTCCACCCCGTCATCTGAATAATAGTTATATAATCGGCGCCGGCCCCCGGATTCTTGAGGCCGGGGCGACATAATGAGGCTGTTGCCAATAGCCATTGGGAGAAGGGGCCAGGGGCAGTGGCCCCTGCCCCCCTTTCCCAAGCCCTCTCCCCCAACCCCCCATAATTTTATTATAAATCAAGGTGATAACTCTCGATCCCCTGCTTTTGGGGTTGGGGAGGAGAGTTTGAAGGGGGAACCGGGGGTGGATCCGCCGACTCCCCGGCCCCTCCCAAGCCCCATTCGCCAGGGCAGTCTCATAATGAGAACCAGGAGTTAGGCAGACCGGGACCACTTCAGCCAAGCTGCCGCCGACAGGCCCCAGATGGCGTTGAAAAATAACACCAAAAGAGGGGTGAGATAGCCCAGCTCGATCCCAGCCACGCCCTTTTTCAAGGCCAGGGGGAAGACGATGAAAAGCTGGACCAGGGTAGGGGCCAGGCTGTAGATGAGCCCTCGGGAGGGATAAGTGAGTTTGGGATAGGGCAGCAGAAAAAGAAAGCCCCAGAGGCCGCCCCAAACCAGGCGGGGATAGAGAAAAGACGGGGTCAGGGGCGGCGCCAGGGCCACTCCCAGCAAATGATTTAGGCCCAGCAGGCCGAACAGCCACACCACCAAGCTGTTGACCAGACCGCCCAGCGCGCCAGCGGCAAAGGCCAGGGACATTTCTTTAGCCGACAAAGCGCTTGCCATGATTTGGTTAGGCTCCCTTTAGAAGGTGTTCCTCGGGGGCGATTGCATTTAACTCCATTATAATCACTGGCAATAGGTTGTCGAGGTTTCCCGAAAAAAAGCCCTGAGATGCGGCGGATCAGGTCTGGGAACCAGTGGCCGGTGACTGAGCGGCAGGCAGTCGCTCATTAAGGGCCCTTGCTAACCGGCCGGAAGAGTGGGCCGGGGGCCAAAGGTTGCGGGCCCCTGACCCCCTTTGATTATTTCAGCCCAGGATGGCCTTCAGGTCGGCGTCCGGGGTGGAAATGGGCTTGATGTCGAAGTTTTTTACCAATACGTCCAGGACGTTGGGGGTTACAAAGGCCGGCAGACTCGGTCCCAACCGGATATTTTTGATGCCCAAATACAGCAGAGTGAGCAGAATAGCCACTGCTTTCTGTTCGTACCAGGACAGGATCAGGGACAAGGGCAGTTCGTTCACGTTCACGCCGAAGGCGTTGGCCAGGGCCACGGCGATCTGGATGGCGGAATAGGCATCGTTGCACTGCCCTACGTCCAGAAGCCGCGGGATGCCGCCGATGTCGCCCAGGTCTTTGTCAAAGAAACGGAATTTGCCGCAGGCCAGGGTGAGGACCACGGTATCCTTCGGGGTCTTTTCCACAAACTCGGTGTAGTAGCTTCGCCCCGGCTTGGCGCCGTCGCAGCCGCCCACCAGGAAGAAGTGTTTGATGGCCCCGGATTTCACCGCGTCGATGACCTTGTCGGCCACTCCCAGAACCGTGTTGCGGGCAAAGCCCACCATGACGCTGCGGTTGTTGCTGTCCTCCGGAAAACCGGGAAGTTCCAAGGCCTTCTGGATCACCGGCGCAAAGTTCAGATCCGGGATGTGTTTGATGCCGGGCCAGCCCACCAGACCCCGGGTGAAAATGCGGTCGGCGTAGGACTCGGCCGGCCGCTGCAGGCAGTTGGTGGTCATGACGATGGGGCCGGGGAACTGAGGGAACTCCTTGATCTGGTTCTGCCAGGCGGTGCCGAAATGCCCATAGAAATGGGGGTACTTCTTAAGCCCGGGATAGCCGTGGCAGGGCAGCATTTCCCCGTGGGTGTAGACATAGATGCCCTTGCCGTCGCTCTGTTTGAGGATCTCCTCCAGGTCCAGGAGGTCATGTCCGGAGACCAGGATGGCCTTGCCTTTTTTGTGTCCCAGGGGGACCTTGGTAGGCACCGGATGACCGTAACGGCCGGTGTTACCCGCATCCAGGAGCTCCATGGCCCGCAGATTGATTTCGCCGCACTTGAGGACCAGGGGGATGAGGTCGGAGACGGCCAGGTTCGGGTCCGCAGTGGCCGCCAGGGCCTCATGGATGAAGGCGTAGACTTTTTCGTCTTCCTGCCCCAGGATCCGGGCGTGGTCGGCGTAGGCGCACACCCCCTTAATGCCGAAAAGCAGGATATGCTTCAAGGATAAGGCGTCTGCATCCGGCGCGGGGTAGGACTTGAGGCCATGCGTTTCGCCCTGGGCCGCCAGTTCATCCACGCCGTCCTTGGGCTGGAAGGTGGCCGGACCGGCGGGAAAGTCGGCCGGCCCCCCGGCGGCTTTCACTTTGGCCTTGAGTTTTTCCCGCAACTCAACGCACTGGTTGATCCAGGTGACAAAACGCTGGGGGTCGAAGTCCACGTTGGTCAGGGTGGCAAAGCAGGCTTCACAGGTGAAAATGTTGACGTCCCGGTCGCTCACCCCGACTTGGCGCCCGGCGACCGCCACCTGGGACAGCCCCTGCAAAGCATAGATTAACAGATCCTGTAAAGCGGCGACCTTGGGGTCTTTGCCGCATACTCCCAGGACAGTGCACCCTTCGCCCTTGGCAGCCTGTTCACACTGATAACAAAACATACTGTCTCCTCCCGAAGGCTCAATTTTTATGGTTTGCTAATGACGCCGGTGAAGCTGCGGTGAACTGACCGGCGGTTATCCTTACCATAACGACCGTGACCGGACTATCCTTTGACTTAAACCAAAAGCACCATTTTTTTCTAGTCTCGATTATGTCTTTTGCTGAGGGCTAAGGGCCGGAAGGCCCTTCCCCGCCCGCCCTCCCCGGTTGGGTGTTAATTTCGTCCCCCCAAAAAGGTTGGGAGGGGGTGTGGGAGGGGCAGGGAGCCGCCGCTCCCCACCCAGGGTCGTTATTCTTTTCGCAGAGCAAAGGCCATGAGCGCTTTTTTATAAATTAGGGCGCACGGACCGGGATGTCACGCCTGAGCCTCAAGTTTTTTGCCGAAACTGCCGAAACCCAGGCCAGATATATGTCCTTTGATTGGAAAATTGCGAGTGCGGCGCTGATCCTGGGGGCTTTGGTGATCATGGGACCAGGGTCGGGATCTCTGTGCGCTGATGGGGTGAGCGCGCCTCCGGTCCGGGGGGGCGACTCCCGCCAGTTTGCCGCCGAATTGCAAAGCCGCGGCGAATTCAAGTTTTATGACGACACCGAGGAATTACTCCGCGCCGGCAAATTCGAGCAGGCCTATGGGCGCTATGTCTTTCTGAGGGGTCACATCCAGGGACGGTCTGTCGATCATAGCCTGTATGCGATGGTGAATCAACGCCTCCAGTTCCTGAACGGGCAGATGGGATTGGGTGAGGTTATCCCCGAATACCGGCCTGAGAAGGTCGTGAAAAAACCAAGGAGGATCAAGCAGACCCGGCCGCCCAGTCCACCTGCGGACCAGAGTGCCAAGGCCAAGGAAGCGGGCTCGGAGGAAAAACCTCCGGAAATAATCATCCCTCCCGCTCCCCCGGAAGAAAAGGGAGCGGCCCCACCGCAGGAAGAGGCCAAGGCGCCCGCCGAAGAGGCCCCAAAGCCCGCACCTCCCCTGACATTCTGGGAGAAGTTCAAGCGCAAGCTGAAATTCTGGTAATATCAGGATGCCCCCGGCGGTTGGCCCACTGGCGAGGCTGCCGCCGCCGAATTCTTTCAGCGATTTTCCTAAAGCCTTTATTCCAGGATATCCTTAAGGGCCAAGAGTTCCCGGCGGATTTCCTGAAGGAGGGCCAGCACCGGGTGACTGACGGCCGGAAAAGACGGGGGTGGTGGGGTAGGCAGATTGCGGGTGCGGTGGTAGTGGCTCACCTGATCCTTCAACTGGCGCTGCATGGCCGGCAAGGTCATCTTCTCTTCTTCCCGGAGGCGCTTAAGCTCAAAGATAAGCTGGATGTCGGCGGGGCGATAAAGGCGATGCCGGGACTTGCGGCGGGTGGGACGCAGGATTTTTCCCCGGCTTTCCCAATAGCGCAGCACGTGGGGCCTCACCCCGGTGATGCGGCTCACCTCGCCGATGGTATAGAATTGTTTGTGGGGAATTTCCTCGTCCACAGCGCTTCGCGTATAGCAATCAGCAGTCAATCTCTAGGAAAGAAATAATGCACTGCTGCCTGCTGTCAGTAGGTGTTCCTTTTCTCCCTCTCACCTCAGTTCCGCTCCCAGTTCCTCGGCCAGGGCCTTGACCAGGGCTTCGTGGCGCTGGTCCACCGCCTCATCGGTGAGGGTGCGTTCCGGGTCCCGGTAGGTGAGGTGGAAGGCCAGGCTGCGTTTCCCTGCCGGTATGGGCTGGCCCACGTAAACGTCAAAAAGGCGGGCCTCCTCCAGCCAGGGCGCGCCGTGGCGGTAAAGGGCCTTGACGACCTGGGCCGCGGATACGGCCTCGGGCAGGACCAGGGCCACATCCCGATAAACCGCGGGATAGCGGGGCAAGGGCGTATATAAGGGAAAGGGTTCCGCCCGGGTGCACAGGGCGTCAAAATTCAACAGGAAAACGAAAAGCTTCCCCCCGAGGTCCAGGCGTTCCCCCAGGGTGGGCAGCAATTCCCCCAGCCAGCCCACGGCCTCACCTCCGGCTTGCACGGTGGCCCCATAGCGGAAATAAGCGGGCAGCCCCTCGGCGGAAAAGCTTGCTTCCCGGACCAGCAGCCCTTCCAGCAATTTTTCCACCACTCCCTTGAGGTCGAAAAAGTCCACCTCTTCCGGCGGGGTATGCCAGGAGGTTTCGGATCGCGCGCCATACATCACGCCAACCAGCCAGTTTTCCTCCAGGGGAAGGTCGGCGCCGGGTTGGGGCACGAAGATCTTGGCCAATTCAAACAGGCGTACATCCCGGTTCTGTTTCAGGAAGTTGCGGCGCACCAGGTCCAACAGGCCCGGAAGGAGCGATGTGCGCATCAGGGCCTGCTCTTCGCTCAGGGGATTGGCCAGGTACAGGGGCGGAGCGGCCTGCCGCCCGCCTAGTAAACCCTCCAGGCGCTCGGATTGAAAAGAGTAGGTCACCACTTCGAAAAAGCCCTGTCCCACGAGGAGTTCTTTGGCCTCCCGTCCCAGGCGCACCTGCAGCGGCGGCCGGGGCACGGCCACCACGCCCTCGGGCAGAGTCACCGGAATTTCCTCATATCCTCCCAATCGGGCCACTTCTTCAATGAGATCGATCTCCCGCGCCAGGTCGCCCCGGTGGGAAGGGACCTGCACCGCCAGGTTATCCGGGTCGAGGCCGACGGCGGGGAGATGAAGGTCCTGCAGCAGGCTTTCCACCTGCTCCAGGGTATAGGCGGTACCCAGCACCCGGTTGGTTCGGGAAATCCGGAGGACCAGCCGGGGACGGGGCACCGGGTTGGGATAGACGTCAATTTTGCCTTTGAGCACCCGGCCGCCCCCCAGGGCCGCCATGAGTTGGGCGGCCCGCTCCAGGGCCAGCAAAACGCCGTCCGGATCCACCCCCCGCTCAAAGCGGTAGGAGGATTCAGTGCTCAAGCCCAGGCGCTTGGAGGCCCGGCGGATATGGGGCGGGTTGAAGTAGGCGCTTTCGATCAGGACCCGGTGGGTCTCCCCGGTGACCTCGGATTCCTGGCCGCCCATGATCCCGGCCAGGGCCACGGGCCGGGCTGCGTCGCAGATGAACAGGGTTTCCGGGTGGACCTCCCGTTCCTGACCGTCCAGGGTGATGAATTTCTCCTCGCCTTTGTGGGGCAAACGCACCACGATTTCCCCCCCGGTAAGGCGGTCGAAATCGAAGGCATGCAGGGGCTGGCCCAACTCCCACAGCACATAATTGGTGACGTCCACCAGGTTGTTGATGGACCTTAAGCCCGCCAGCCTCAGACGATGGCTCATCCAGAAGGGGGAGGGGCCTACCTTCAGACCCGTCACCAGCCGCGCCGCGTACCGGGGGCAGGCCACCGGGTCCAGAATGGTCACCTTGGCATATTGGTCAATGGTCTCGTCGGCCTCGAGAAAGTCGACCTCGGGGTGCCGCAGGGGCCGGCGGAAAAGGGCCGCCACCTCCCGGGCCAGGCCCAACACACTCAGGCAATCCGGACGGTTGGGAGTGACGGCCACCTCCAGGACCACGTCCGCGAATTGCAGAGCCTCCGCCAGGTCTTGGCCCAGGGGGAGGTCCTGGGGAATTGCCATGAGAGTGGAGTGGTCGTTGGAAATCCCGAGTTCGTCCTCAGCCAGAAGCATGCCCTCGGAGAGAATCCCCCGGAGCTTCACCGCCTTCAGCTCCCGGCCGTGGGAAATTACGGCGCCCGGGGGCGCAAAGGCATACAGACGCCCGGCGGTGACGTCAGGCGCGCCGCAAACCACCCGGTAGGTCCGGCGGCCGTCCTCCACCTCCACCACGCTGAGGCGGTCGGCGTTGGGGTGCGGGTCCACCCGGGCCGCCCGGGCCACCACCACCCCGACGAAATCGGGTTTTATCGCTTCTATCCCTTCAACCTCGAAGCCCGCCAGGGTCAGCCGGTCGGCCAAGACCTCGGGCGTCGCCGGGAAGTCCACAAATTCTCTCAGCCAATTAAGAGGAAGTCGCATAATGGCTAAATTTACCCCCCTGGCAGGGAAAACTCAAGTCCTGCGGTAAACCCATAGGAGGAGCAGGGTCTGCCCAGCGCGGTGCCAAGGCCGTGATCGGTGCTTCAATTGCCTGAATAGTTGCTGACAAACTGAAAAAAGGGACCACTCTGAGTCCCTTTGGTTATGACGCAGAACCACCCGGGGCGCCCGGATGGCTTGGTGCCCAGTTGCTGCCGAATAATCAGGAGGGCTTGCGGGACCCCAACCCTTTGGCTCCCAAACCCTTTTCCTTGGCCAGTCTGCGCCGCTGCTCCGAATATTCCTTGCAGACCAGGGGGAACTTTTTGGGGTCGAGATTATAGCGGCGGTAATAATCCTTGGGAGTCAACTGGTGGGCCTTGCGCAGGTGAGCCTTGAGGGTGCGCATCTTCTTGCCGCACTCCAGGCAAACAACATAGTTGTCTTTGACAATGTCTTGCAAGGGGATAGGCGGTTTTTTTATTGCTTTTCCCTCCGGGGCCTTTTCACCCTCCACTTCCTCAGCCAATGCCAGCCCGCCTTCTAATGAAGATAAAAGCTGGTATACCTCTCTAATCTCCTCCACCAGTTCTTTGGGGGTTAATTCACTCATAGAGGCGTGGGAAATGACAATTTGCGCCGTCAGCTTAAGAAGTTCAGTTGCCATTAGAGGATATTCCTTTCTCTTACTTTTTGGGAAGCCGGAGCAGCAAATAATTTAACAGCTTCCCTGTTCACGGTGTTAGAATAAGTAACATGCTGTATGCTGTCAAGTCTTTTTATTTATGGTAATAATTTTTTCATTTTTGAAATGAACAACTACAAATCATATTTTGGTTCCTTTTACGATCTTTTCCAGGAGTTCAGGTTCTTGAATGGTTATCCGGCCCTTATCGACTTGTATTAGTCCCAAGGCTTTGAATCGGGCCAAGGTCCGGGAGAGGGTTTCGCTGATGGTGCCCAGATAGGCCGCCAGGTGGGTCTTGGTGACCGGGAGATCGAAGCTTAAGCCCCGGGCCACCTGCCCATGGCTCTCCCGGCAGCGTTCCAGGAGGTACTTGGCCAATCGGGCCGACACCTCCTTGAGCGACAGGTCTTCCAGTTGGCGGGTGAGGTGGTACAGAAGGTGGCTCATGGTAGCCAGCATGTTTCTGGCCAGCCGGGGTGAGGCGGTGAGCAGGTTGAGGAAATCGGCCTTGGGAAAAAACAGAGTCTGGCAGTCTTCCAGGGCGACGGCGGAGACCGGATAGGTGGATTCGGCCAGAACCGCGGCCTCGCCCATGGTCTCCCCGGGCGCCACCAGCCGCAGGATGTATTCCTTGCCGTCAAAAGAACTCTTTACCAGTTTGACCCGGCCCGAGAGCAGAATATAAAAGCCCTGGGCCTCTTTCCCTTCCCAAAAAATCGTGGTCTCCCGGGGAAAGTCCCGCCTCAGGGCTATCCTGGCCAGGGTCTCCAGGTCGTTGTCCTGGAGCCCGGAAAAAAGGTAAATTTTCTTTAAGATGTTGCTCTTCGGCTCCGTCATGGCGTCTCTCATTTACCGGGATTTTCAGTATATTTCCATGAGGCTGCACAAAAATCCAGGTTTTTCTGGCACCATCCGCGGCTTCAGGGTCGGGCCGCTGAGCCCCGGTTGAGCCTAAAGCTACGTTTTGGTCCAGCGGTCTCCGGTTGTCCAGCCTAACTGAGGCAAGGACAGCCGTCCGGCCGGCTGGAGAGGATCCCGCTTGCCGGCAAACGAGTTTTCTTTTCCTTTTCCCCGGAATCCAGCCGTTTGCCTTTCAAGTTGACGCCTCAGGGCCCTCTTTGATAGAGTGCAAAAGCCCTTTGTGGGTCGATTATGGCCGGATGAGGCCTCATCCCAAACAGCAAGGAGACCATCATGAACTGGCCGACCTTGGCAGTCCTGGTTTTCCTGACCATCTCCCTGGCCCTCGGGGGTTGTGCCCCCAGAGACACCAATGATATCAGGATCGGGGTCAATGCCGAAATCACCGGCAGCAAGCCCACGGTGGGAGACTCCTGCAAGAAGGCGGCCGAACTGCTGGCGGCCCAGGTGAACGCCGCGGGGGGCCTCAAGCTGGGCGACAAGAATCTCCCCATCACCCTGTTCATCGAAGACAATGAAGACAAGCCGGAATCAGCCGCCGCGGTGGCCAAAAAGCTTATCAGCCAGAACAACGTGCTGGCCATCATCGGCCCCAATGCCTCGGGCAACGCCATTCCGGCGGCCCGCATCTGTGAAGATGCCAAGGTTATCATGATCAGTCCCTGGTCCACCAATCCCAAGACCACGGAAAAGATGAAATACGTCTTCCGGGCCTGTTTCCTGGACGATTTTCAAGGCGAGGTGATGGCCAAGTTCGCCCGGGATAACCTGAAGGCCGCAAAAGCCGCAGTCCTCTATGATGTGGCCTCGGAATACAACAAAGGCATTGCCGAATATTTCAAGAAATCATTTGAAAAAATGGGCGGGCAGGTAGTGGCCTTCGAGTCCTACACCAAAGACGACAAGGATTTCTCCTCCCAACTGACCAAAATCAAAGCCGCACAGCCCGAAGTGCTTTTCCTTCCCAACTATTACAACGAGGTGCCCCTCCAGGTTCAGCAGGCCCGGCGTCTGGGCATTACCTGCCGTCTGATCGGCTCCGACTCCTGGGGGAGCAGCGAACTGTTGACCTTGGGAGGCCGGGACCTGGAAGGCAGCTTTTTCAGCACCCATTACGCCCCGGATATCGCCACCCCCAAGGCCCAGAAATTTATCAAGGATTATGAAGCCAAATACGGCAAGAAACCTGACGATGTGGCGGCCCTGACCTACGATTCCGGCCGCCTGCTGCTCACCGCCATCAGCCGGGCTGGGTCCCTGGACCGGCAGAAGGTGCGGGAAGCCTTGGCCAATATCCCGGAAATGGAGGAAGTCACCGGCAAGATGAAATTCACCGGCACCGGCGATCCCACCAAAAGCGCGGTCATTATTGAAATCAAGAACGGCAAGTTCACGTACTTCGCCAGCGTGTCGCCTTAATGATCTGCGAGCCAGAAACCCCTTACCGGTAGCCGGCAGTTTTTTTCATTGGACTGCTTATTGGCCGCGGAGGATAGATCAGTCACCGGAACCAACGATGCTCCAGATACTGGGCCAGAATGTCCTGAACGCCTTGCAGTTGGGCAGTGTTTACGCCCTGATCGCCCTGGGCTACACCATGGTGTACGGCATCCTTACCATGATTAATTTTGCCCATGGGGATATCTTCATGGTGTCCACGTATCTGAGCCTCGCCGCGGCCCTGTTTCTGCTGGGCCTGCCGCTGAACCTGCCCCTGGCTCTGGTTTTCACCGGTGCCCTGCTCTTCAGCATGCTGCTCACGGCGCTTTTAGGGGTGGTCATCGAGCGCCTGGCCTACCGGCCTCTGCGCCGGGCCCCGCGCCTTTCCGCGGTTATCACCGCCCTGGGGGTGGGGCTTTTCCTGGAACACTTCACCCTGGCCATCCTGGGCCCCCAGCCCCGACGTTTCCCTGACCTCATCCCCGCGGCGCCCTGGCAGCTGGCCGGACTTACTCTGACCCCGCTGCAACTGCTGACCATCCTTTTGGCCGCGCTCATCATGATATTACTGGATCTTCTGGTGCGCCGGACGCTTCTGGGCATGGCCATGCGGGCCATCTCCTACAACCGGCCCATTGTGCCCCTCATGGGAGTGCCGGTGGACCGGGTCATTTCCCTGACCTTCGCCCTGGGTTCCGCCCTCGCCGCCGCGGGGGGCCTGATGTACGGCTTGGCCTACCCGGTTTTGGACCCTTACCTGGGAGTGCGCCTCGGCTGGTGGGCCTTTATCGCGGCGGTGGTGGGGGGTATAGGCAATATCCGCGGGGCCATGCTGGGGGGCTTTATTTTGGGGGCAGTGGAAATTTTCACTCCGGTGTTTTTACCTTCTTCCACTTACCGGGATTTTGTGGCCTTTTCCCTGCTGCTCCTCCTTCTGGTCTTCAAACCCACGGGCCTGCTGGGGCGGCCGGTGTTTGAGCGGGTGTAACCAAGTGGGGGGCGGGCCAGGGGGCGGCGGCTCCCTGCCCTCTCCCCTCACCCGCCAAAATTCAGCAAAATCAAGTTATTGGACAATTACTCCTGATCATTATGGATTAATTCCTTTTACTTTATCCTATTACTTTATCCTATGCCGCAGTCGCGACTTTTTATCTGGGGGGGAGTAATTGCGCTCCTGGCCCTTTCCTGGGCCCTGCCCGCCTCCGGCCTCCTGAACCCGTACGTCGTGCAGATCCTCATGTACGTGGGGATCAATATGATTCTCACCCTCTCCCTGAACCTGGTGAACGGCTACATGGGTGAATTCTCCGTGGGGCACGCCGGGTTCATGGCCATCGGCGCCTACATCTCCGCCATCTTGAGTGTCTGGTGCCTGCCCAGGGAACTGGGCCCTTGGCTCTTCCCGGTCATTCTTGTTGCCGGCGGCCTGGCCGCGGCCGCTGCGGGCCTGGTGGTGGCCTTCCCCTCTTTCCGCACCCGGGGTGACTACCTGGCCATCGTCACCCTGGCCTTCAATATGATCGTCAAAAGCATCCTGGAAAATCTGGAGGTGGTGGGAGGGCCCCGGGGGTTCAAGGATATTTCGCTCCTCACCAACTTCCCCTGGGTGGTGTTCTGGGTGATTGCCACCTTTTATCTCTTGCGCAACCTGGTGTACTCCAATTTCGGACGGGGCATCATGGCCATCCGTGAGGACGAAGTGGCCGCCAACCTCACCAGCGTGGACACCCGCCGCCTCAAGATTTATGCTTTCTGCATATCCGCGTTTTTCGCCGGGGTCGCCGGGGGGCTTTTTGCCCACCTGCTGCAGTTCATCAACCCCCGGAGCTTTTCCATCCTCAAGTCCACGGATATGTTGGTCATGGTTTATCTGGGGGGCATGGGCAGCCTCACCGGCTCGCTGCTGGGAGCCACCATATTCACCCTGGCTCTGGAGTTCCTGCGGCCTCTGGGGCTGTGGCGCTGGGTGGTGGGACCCCTGCTCCTGGTCTTATTGATGATCTTTCAGCCCCGAGGCATCATGGGCTTCAAAGAGCCCCGCTGGCTGAGGCCTGGGGATTAGTTTGGGGGGATGGGGGCCAGGGGCACTCCAAACCCCTGTCCCCTCCCCCAACCACTTCTTCAAAAATTTTAAAGGGCTTGAAAAGAAAGTTTATGGGGAAGGAGGACCGGCGCGCCGCCGGTTTCCCCCCTGAAAGCCATCAAGGCTAAGGCGATGACGGCGTTGTTAAACGTAATTGAGCTGTCCTATAACTTCGGAGGCCTGTGCGCGGTGGCGAACTTCTTCCTCACTGTGTCGGAGGGCGAGTCGGTGGGGCTTATCGGTCCCAACGGGGCCGGCAAGACCACCATCTTCAACCTCATCACCGGCGTCTTCCGGGTTACGTGCGGGCGCATCATTTTTCAAGGCGAGGACATAACCCAATGGCCCAGCCACCGCATAACCGCGGCCGGGATTGCCCGGACTTTTCAAAATATTCGCTTGTTTAAGGACCTTGACGCCCTGGACAACGTCCGCCTGGGCGCGTTCGCCCGTCATGGCTATTCCCTGTGGCAGGCCTTGACCCGGCGGCCGACCTTCCGGGGGGAGGAGGGCCGCTGGCTCCAGCAGGCTTATGACCTCCTCGAGAGGTTCAATCTCCGGCAATACGCCCACACCCCGGCCCGCCACCTGCCCTACGGGGAACAGCGCCGTCTGGAAATGGCCCGGGCCCTCATCAGCAGGCCCAAGCTCCTGCTCCTGGACGAACCCGCGGCAGGCATGAACGAGGGGGAGGTGGAGGCCCTGATCCGTCTCCTCCGGGAAATCAAAGAGGAATTTTCCCTGACGATTCTGCTCATCGAGCACCAGATGCGGGTGGTGGCGGCTCTGTGCCGGCGGGTCACGGTCTTGGATTTCGGCCTCACCATTGCCGTCGGCCCGCCCCAGGAAATTCAGCGCCATCCCAAGGTCCTGGAGGCCTATCTGGGGAAAGAGGAGGCCTGGGAGTCTGATGAATAACCAGCCTCTCCTCAGGGTGGAGGACCTCTGGGTCTCCTATGACCGCATTGCCGCGGTGCAGGGGGTGTCTTTTGTCGTGGGCCAAGGCGAGATCGTCACCCTTATCGGCGCCAACGGCGCGGGGAAATCCTCCATTCTGGGGGCCATCTCCGGGCTTTTGCCGGTGAGCCGGGGAAGGCTCACCCTGGCCGGGGAAAATCTGCTTAATTTCCCCGCGCACCGCCGCACCGCTAAGGGCCTGGCCCATGTCCCCGAGGGCCGCATGATTTTCGGCAACCTCACTGTGGAGGAAAACCTGCGCCTGGCGGCCTATGCCCGCCGGGATCGGGAGGTGGAACAGGACCTGGACAAGGTCTATGAGCTCTTTCCCCGCCTGGAGGAGCGCCGCCGCCAGTGGGGCAATACCCTGTCCGGCGGCGAGCAACAGATGCTGGCCGTGGGCCGGGCCCTCATGAGCCGGGCGCGGCTCCTCCTTCTGGATGAACCCTCCATGGGCCTGGCGCCTATGCTGGTCCGGGAGATCTTTCGGGTCATCCGCCGTTTAAATGATACCGGGGTGACTGTCCTCCTGGTGGAGCAAAATGCCCGCTTGGCCTTGGAGGTGGCGCACCGGGCCTACATCCTGGAGACCGGCCGCATGGTTCTTTCCGGTCCCTCCGGGGAGTTGCGCCGCCACCCGCAAGTGCGGGCCGCGTACCTCGGAGGTTAAGGTAATTGACATTTGCTCATAAAACTTGGCAAGCGCTGGTTTTAGGGATACATTGTAAAAATTATTAGGATCTCAAGGTAACACGAGAGGTTAATCTTCCGGCTCGATCCTTCTAAGTGTGTAGGGAATTATTCAGGAGGTAAAAAATATATGGCAAAATGTGAGCACGAGGGCGACCCCAAGGCCTGCGCCAGCTGTAGCGTCGCCCAGGAGCAGCGCCAATCCGAGGAAGACAAGGCCATTTGCCGCACCCTGGCGCAGATCCGCCATAAGATCCTGGTGATGAGCGGCAAAGGCGGGGTGGGCAAAAGCAGCGTCGCCGTATCCCTGGCCCTGTCCCTGGCCCGGGCCGGCCACAAGGTGGGCCTGATGGACGTTGACATCCACGGTCCCAATGTCCTGCGCATGTTGGGGCTGAAGGAGCCCTTCGATCTGGCCAGCGGCCAGTTCCAGGTGCCCCCGGAACTCTTTCATAACCTGAAGGTCATATCAATCGAAGCGGTGATGCGCGACCGGGAGATCGCGGTCATCTGGCGGGGCCCCCTCAAACACCAGCTTATCCGGCAGTTTCTCACCGAGATCCAGTGGGGCTTCCTGGACTACCTGATCATCGACGCGCCCCCGGGCACCGGGGATGAGCCCATGAGCGTGGCCCAGACCATTCCGGAGGCCAAGGCCCTGATTATCACGACCCCGCAGGAAATTTCCCTGGCAGACGTACGCAAGTCCATAAATTTCTGCCAGAAAATCAATCTGGGAATCTTAGGCTTGGTGGAAAATATGAGCGGCTACCATTGCCCCCATTGCGGCAAGGACCTGCCTTTGTTCCGCAAAGGCGGCGGGGAGAAGACGGCCCAGGCTTTCAACATCCCGTTCCTGGGGTCGCTGCCCTTCGATCCCCAGGTGGTGGAGGCCGCAGATCAGGGCCAATTAGCCGAACTCAAGGAGGACCAGAGCCCCTTCTTCGAGGCTCTGCGGCCTTTGGTGAATTACCTGGCCAAAGTGCTGCCGCCCAGACCGACCCGGGAGCCGGGGGAACTGAGGTTGGCGGTGCCCGTGGATGACGGCAAAGCAGCCGTCGTGCCCACCAAGGCTGCGGAATTCGCCCTGTTCACCATAAAAAACGGGGCGGTCGTCAATACGGAGATGATGCCTCGGCCTGATCTGGATCCGGTGAATTTCCCCCTCTGGCTGGAAAACCTGGGTGTCAGTCACCTGGCCGGCAACCTGAACGACGCGGCCCAAGCCCTCCTCAAACGCAAAGGCATCGAGGTTGTCACCCCCGCCCCGGATCAGACCCCCGAACAAGTGGTGGAGGCATTGTTAAAATGTGCGAAATGATCAGGTCTTCGGCTTCGGCCATGACATGATCGAAATTTACTGGGGGAGGCGGGGTCTGCGGGTTATAATCACGGGCCGGCAGAGCCATAAGGCTTTAGCGCCTCTTCCTCCTGGAAACCTTTTGGGGGGTAAGAAGAACGGCAACCGGATATCAGGCAAAGGGCCGGGAAGCCCGGCGCCCGGCCCCATAGCCGCAGGGAACTTCCTTCTCAAGGACGTTTTCTCATTCAAAACCATTCAGACTTCAGATAAGGCTGTCAGAGGGGGTCGGCAGGTCTGAAGGTTGCAAAGGGGATAAGCCCAGGATTAGTCAGCTTCTTGGCATTGCGGCACTAATCGCCCTCCTTCTTGTCTTGCCAATCTCCCGGGGGGTCTTCCCCCCTGCCTGCCATGATCATCAGGCACATGATGAATACCCCCATCAGGATGCCGACAATCAAGCCTAATGAAAACTGCAACATAACAAAGATCTCCTTATAATCTTCGTCATCGGCCGCCGACGAAATTACTTTAATGGCTGTAGAACATTTTTGCGGTTCTCTTGAAAATTACCCTGGCCGGAGCATTTTTGCGGAGGTTCAACTCCACCGCGCGGCCTGCGCCTTCCAGGATAATAAGCTTGTATTCTCCGGCCAGGCGGCGAAAGCCGGCCAAGACTTGGCGAACCAGCCTGGGCTTAAGGCGGTAGTATTCTTCAGACGTGAGGTTTCCCAGGAAACCTTGCCGTGGACGGTGACCTGCGCCCCCACGCCTGCGGTGGGTTTCAGCAGAATGGGGTTCATATCCACGGGGGGACCCATCCCGCAGCCTGGGCCTGCACTGCCTGGGATCGGCCCATTTCGCCGCCTGCCGGGTGGACGGAGCGGTTCAAGGCCAGGTTCTGGGCCTTGAAAGGAGCCACCCGGACACCCCGCCGGCGAAATATGCGGCAAAGCCCGGCGGTCAGGAGGCTTTTGCCCCCGTCCGAGCCGGCACCCAGGATCAGCAAGGGTCGGTAAAGCATCGTTTTATTTTGGCCGCCACGGCATTATAACTCAATCCCATTCCGGAAAAAATTCGAGAAAAGTGGGGGAAATCCATTTGAGTTTGACAACTTCGCTCCCTTTTCTTATCTTGAACCCCATAAAAGGGGGCAGGGATGTCGATTCTGAAAAAGCTTATCATCCGGCGTGAAGCCATTGCCAGCCGGGTCAAGGAACTGGCAGCCGAGATCAGCCGCGATTATGCCGGCAAGGACCCGTTGCTGGTCGGCATTCTCAAAGGGTCGTTCATCTTCCTGGCAGATCTGGTGAGATCTCTGGATTTCCCCGTGCAAGTGGACTTCGTGCGCCTGAGGAGTTATGGCAGTGGCACCCAAACCACAGGGGAGGTGCACATTACCAAGGATGTGGAAGCCCCTATCAAGGATCGCCATGTGCTCGTGGTCGAAGATATCGTTGATGCCGGCTTCACCCTGGATTTCCTGCTGGGTCATCTGGCCAGCTACCAGCCCGCGTCGCTTAAGATCTGCTGCCTGATCGACAAAAGGGAACGGCGGCAGGTGGAGGTGCCCCTGGACTACGTGGGCTTCACCATTGAAAAAGGCTTCCTGGTGGGCTACGGCCTGGACAGCGGCGAAAAATTCCGCACCCTGCCGGACATATATGAAATTGTGGAATCCGAGGGAGGGAGCTAGGGGGGCCGGAGGGCCCCTACCCCCTCCCCCGGCTCCCCACCCCCAACCCTTAAAGGGTGTTTGGACTGGGAAGGGCAGGGAACTGCGCTCCCTGGTCCTTCCTCAAAGACCTTTATGACTCGTATCGCGGCAGTGGACATCGGCAGCCTGACGGTGCGCCTGGCGGTGGCGGAAGTGCTGGGACCGGGGGAATTTCGGGTTATCCTGCACCGGCGGGAGGTCACCGGTTTAGGGCGGCAAGTGGCCGAAACCGGGGTGCTCGACAGCGCGGATGAGGCGAAAACACTCCGGGCCCTGGAGGGTTTTGCCCGGGAGATGGCGGCCCGAGGGGTGGACCGGGGCCAAGGGGTAGCCACTCAGGCAGTGCGCCAGGCGCGCAACGGCCCGGAATTCCTCCAAGCCGCGGCCGAGGTGCTGAACCTGCCGGTGCGCCTGCTCACCCCTGAGGAAGAGGCCCGGCTGGCCCTGTCCGGGGTGCTGTCAGCCCTGGAGCCGCAATACCTGAACGCCGGCCCCCTGGTGGTATTTGACGTGGGGGGCGGCAGCTCGGAGTTTATTTTGGTGCGTCCGGGAAGGGAACCTCTGTTTGCCGGGCTGCCGTTGGGGGTTCTGTCCCTGAGCCGGACCCGGCCCCTGGGTGACCCGCCCCAGGCCGACAAGGTGGCGGAATTAAAAAAAGAATTATTAACAGAGCTGCAAGATTTTTATCGAAGGCATTTTCAGGAGCAGATACAAAGTTCCGCCACCCTGGTGGGCACCGCGGGCGCGGTGACCACGCTAGCCGCCCTGGCCCAGGAAATGCGGGATTACGATCCTCAGCGGGTGAACAACTATAGTTTGGCCAGGGAAAAGGTGGCGGAACTGGCGGATCGGCTGGCCGGTCTGCCGGAAAAGGAGCGAGCCAGGCTGCCCGGCATTGAACCCGCCAAGGCCGGAGTCATGGTGGCCGGCGCCCTTATCATCCAGGCCATTCTGGGGGTATTTGGCCAGGACCATCTGGTGACCATAGACGCCGGACTGTTGGAGGGGGTGCTGGCGGAACTGGCCGCCGAAGGATAAGATACAATGCACATCGGCACATTTGGGAACTTTTTGTAACCTGGACCAGAGGAGCACTCATGGCACACGAATCCATTCCGTATGCGTATACTTTCGATGACCTGCTGCTTTTGCCGGGAGCCTCTGAGGTGCTCCCCAACGAAGTGGATCTGTCCACCCGTTTGACCCGGCGCATCCGCCTCAATATTCCCATTGTCTCCGCGGCCATGGATACGGTGACCGAGTCGGAAACCGCGATCAGTCTGGCCCGCCAGGGAGGCATCGGCATCCTCCACCGCAATTTGGTGATCGAAGCCCAGGCCCTGGAGGTGGAAAAGGTCAAGAAATCCGAATCGGGCATGATCCTGGACCCGGTGACCATCGGCCCCCGGGAGCCCATCTCCAAGGTCCTGGCTCTCATGGAGCGCTACCGCATCTCCGGCATCCCGGTGGTGGAAGGCCGCCGCCTGGTGGGCATCGTCACCAACCGGGACCTCAGGTTCGAGACCAACATGGACCTGATGGTCAGCCAGGTGATGACCAAAGACGACCTGGTGACCGCGCCCGTGGGCATCACTCTGGAGGAATCCAAGGCCCTGCTCCACCAATTCCGCATTGAAAAGCTCCTGGTGGTGGATGATGACTATAATCTCCGGGGACTTATCACTATTAAGGACATCGAGAAGATCAAGAAATACCCCATGGCCTGCAAGGACGAATTCGGGCGTCTGCGGGTGGGGGGCGCGGTAGGGGTCGGCCCGGACCGGGAAGAGCGGGTGGACGCCCTGGTCAAGGCCGGAGCCGACGTCATTGTCATTGATACGGCTCACGGCCACTCGTCCCGGGTGCTCAAGGCAGTGGAAGCCACCAAAAGGAAATTTCCCGAGGTAGAGTTGATCGCCGGCAATGTAGGCACCATGGAGGGCGCCCGGGACCTGATCAAGGCTGGCGTGGACGCGGTCAAGGTGGGAGTGGGGCCCGGCTCCATCTGTACCACCCGGGTCATCGCCGGGGTGGGGGTTCCCCAGGTCACGGCGATCATCGAATGCGCCAAGGCCGCCCGGGAGGCTGACATTCCCGTTATCGCAGACGGCGGCATCAAGTACTCCGGGGATGTCACCAAGGCCCTGGCTGCGGGTGCAGACAGCGTCATGATCGGCAGCCTGTTTGCCGGTACTGATGAAAGTCCGGGGGAAACCGTGATTTTCCAGGGCCGCAGCTATAAAATTTACCGGGGCATGGGCTCGGAGGAGGCCATGAAGGCCGGCTCTCGGGACCGCTATTACCAGGAGGACATCGACCTGGAGTCCAAGCTGGTGCCGGAAGGCATTGTGGGCCGGGTGCCCTCCCGGGGAAAACTGGCGGACCTGGTCTATCAGATCGTGGGAGGCGTGCGCTCCGGGATGGGGTACGTGGGCGCCAAGACCATCCCCGAACTCCAGGCCAAGGCCAGATTCGTGCGCATCACCCCGGCCGGCTTGCGGGAATCCCACGTCCACGACGTCATTATCATGAAGGAAGCCCCGAATTATTGGGTGGATTAGAATAAACCGGCCGCGCTGCCATGCAAGACTGGTAATACTCTTTACGCCGCAGGCGCCCACTGCAGGGGGTCGGCTTACGGCCTGAACGTAAGTCCGGGGCCCGAGGTGCAGAGTTGCCTGGGCAAAATAAGACTTTTGCGAAATCTTGAGGGGAGGGCCGGGGGCGGCGGATCCCCCACCCCCCTCAAACCCGCTCCCCAACCCCCTACGGTATGGAAAGGATGGATGCTTAACGCCCTGCTATCCCGCGGATTAATATGGGGTTGGGGGAGAGGGCTTTGTTGGGAGAAAGGGCAGGGGGCCTGGCCTCTTGGCCCCCTCTCCCAAAAACTATGGGCCACAGCCTCAAACGGCCGATGTCAGAATTCAATCTTGGAGGGGAGCATTGCCCATGGCCTGCGTTGTTCCAGAAAAGTCTTCTCATCTGAAATGGCGGTGCCAGACAGTAATGGCCCTGGCTCTGTTTCTGCCTCTGATTTTTCCAGCCGGCGCTGCCGCCTGGATTCAGGGGTACCCCGAACCCCGGGAAGAACTCAGATTTTATCTGAACGGCGGGGCGATGTACCGGTTTCCTACCAAGGTGAATGGCGGCGGCACCCTGGGAGTGGTCACTCTTTCCTTTTTTGGGGACGTCAGCCAACAGGTGACCGAAAAACTGGGAGCCGGCCTGGCCTTCACCTATGAATTTCATGATTACGAATTTTCAGGCCTGAAAGGCTTTTTCGTGTCCCGTCCATGGAATGACGTGCAGCGCCTCGGGGTCAGTGTGCCGCTGTTTTATGCCCTTGCCGATGACTGGCGGCTTATCCTGATTCCCACCGTCCAGTATTCCGGCGAGTCCGGCGCCCGGTTCGGGGATTCCCTGGTGTACGGCGGTTTAGCGGCGGTGACCTACCGATTTTCACCAACAATCACCCTGGGGCTGGGCTTGGCCGGTTATTACAATCTTGCCACCGCGACCTTCTTCCCGGTTCCCATTGTCAAGATCAAGCTCAGCGAGCAATTCCGTCTGGGGAACCCCTTTCATACCAGCCCGGCCGGGCCGGCAGGCCTGGAACTGACGTATATCATTGACCAGAACTGGGATGTCGGCCTCGGCGGGGCTTACCGCACCCACCGTTTCCGCCTCGACTCCGGCGGCCCGATCCCCAACGGCATCGGCGAGTACCGCACCATCCCGGTATTCGCCCGGGTGTCCTACAAGCCGCTTCCCGCCCTCAAGATTGACGCTTATGGAGGGGCGTCCTTCTTAAACAAGATTTATGTCGATGATCGAGACGGCGATGAACTCTACCGGACCAAGCAGAATGTGGCGCCGCTAATAGGCGTGTCCCTCTCGGGCACCTTCTGAGGGCAGCCGCTGGCAGGTCCATGTTTCAGCGCTTGTCTCCCCACCGCTGGCAGGTCTCTTTGGGGGGCGCTCAGCGCCGGGCGGAAGGCCCCCCCAAGAGATTAACGCTCAACGTGGGGGGAGCCTTTCCTCCCACCCACCCCACCACCCGTCTCTGCCTGGAACTGCTAAGGGAGGTCCTGACCGGCGGGCCGGTATGCCGCCTGCTGGACCTAGGCTGCGGCGCCGGCGTCCTGGGGCTGGCTGCGGCCGCCCTGGGGGTACCCCTGGTGGTGGCTGTGGATATCGCCGAACAGGCGGTTCGGGCCACCCTTATGAATGCCCGGAGGAACGGCTTGACCGACTCGCTTCTGATCGCCCAGGGCTCCACCGAGTGCCTCAAGACCTGCTTCGACCTGATAGCGGCCAACCTGCCCTTAGACCTCCAAATGGACAAAACAAAGGAACTGGATCGCCTGGCTGCTCCTTCAGGCTCTCTGATTCTCTCCGGCTTTCGCGACAACCGGGAGAATCTCCTGATGGAAGTCTACGAGAAACTCGGGTGGCACCGGGCGCGGCGGCTGGCCAAAGATTTCCGGCATCCGGAACTTCCGGCCGACCTGAGTTTCACTTGGGTTGCCTGGCTCCTAAAGCGGAAACCATCCCTTTAGTCCGGCCATCATTTGAAGAGAAATGCCTTACGGCCTATTACTATCGTAGTCGGGTTTTGATAACATAAACAATTCGGGATAAAGGGGACGAACTACCATTGAACCTGGAAGTGAACCGGGGAGGAGACGGCTATGGACACGATCAGAAAAATCACTGTCCATCCCTTTGTGCCCAAGGCGGTCTTTTTGACCAAGGGGGTGGGGATTCACTCTGAAAGGCTCAACTCCTTTGAAGAAGCTTTACGGGAAGCCAGAATATCGGCCTTCAACCTGGTCACGGTATCCTCCATCGTCCCTCCCCATTGCCAACTCCTGGACATTGAAGAAGGACTTAAGCTCCTTTCTCCGGGACAGCTTACCTTTTCTGTGATGTCCAGGTGCGATTCCGACGAGGAAGGCAGGCTGATGGCCGCCGCGGTCGCCATCCTGATCCCTGAAAACCCTGCGGATTACGGCTATATCAGCGAGTTTCACGCCTACGGCATGGAAGCCGAGGAAGTGGAGGATTGGGTTTGCGACCAAGCGGCCGAGCTATATGCTTCGGCCAAAGGTCTGAAGATTAACTGGAAACGGGCCTGGTCCGCTGAGTATGAAAAATATACCCTGGAAGAGCGCAGCTTCTCACCCAAGTGTGTCGTTTCCATGGCGAGGGGACAAAAAAGTAAATGGGTGACCGCGGTGGCCGCCGCGGTTTTTATTTTTTAAGACGAACAAAGGCTTATGTACGCCTTAAAAAAGTTCATCGGCCTTGCCGCCCAACCCGGTACGATTGTGGCGCTCCTTCTCGGTTGGGGTTTTGGGCGTCTGCTCTTTTCCCGCGGCAAACGGGGCTTGGGCTGGGTCGGCCTGGGAGCTCTGCTGTTTTATGCCTTCAGTACCGCGCCTTTGCCCAATTATCTCAGCCGGCCTCTCGAAAGCCGATATGAGCCGGTGATGGTCAGGCCAAGTCTCCCTGAACCCAGATACATTGTCGTCCTGTCCGCGGGGTTGCGCCTCACTGAGGCCACGCCGCCCACCAGCCGGCTCGACGAAGGCAGCGCCCTGCGGGTGGCCGAAGGTATCCGCCTGTTTCAGCTGCTTGATCATCAGCCGACCCTGATTATGACCGGCCACGGCCCTCGGGGCGACCTGGGCGGCAGAATGGCCGCGTTTGCCCGAAGCCTGGGGGTCCCCCCCGAAAAGGTGATCTCCGCCAATGAGGCCAGGGACACATACGGCAATGCCCTGGAGGTGCGGCCGCTGGTGAAAAACGAGCCTTTCTTCCTGGTCACCTCAGCCGTGCATCTGCCCCGGGCCCTGGGCATTTTTCAAAAACTGGGTCTGAAACCGGTGCCGGCGCCGGCTGATTTCCGCTCGGGGAGAGATTACCTGCCAACCGACTTTTTCCCCAACGGCAACAACCTGACCGCCATGGAAGGTGTGGTCCATGAATATTTGGGCCTGGCTTATCTATCCTTGTTTCCCGACAGGGCGGGGGAATAGGGAATTATCGTTATTCTTTTAATAATATTTTCATTAAAATTATTTAGCCGGTCGGTCTGTTAACAGTTTTTAGTTAAACGCAATGCCGTCAGGCCTTGTTATTAAAGCCTGCCGGCTTTATTTTGCCTCTTCCAGTAATCCTCATTGACATCTTTATGGATTTGTGACAACCAATAATTGTCTGGTCTCTGGTTTTGCTGGGTTAATCTGAGAACTACCCAAAACAAAGGGCTATTTTATGAATAGAATATTGCGTCTGAACATGACGACTAGAACTGCTGCGTGGGAAGAAACGCCGCTGACCTGTCGGGGGCTGGGGGGGCGGGCCTTGACCTCCCGCCTTATCCGGGAGGAGGTGCCTCCCACCTGTCATCCGTTGGGGCCGGCCAACAAGCTGGTGTTGGCCCCGGGGCTTCTGACCGGAGCGCCTGCCGCCAATACCGGCCGCATCTCCGTGGGGGGCAAGTCCCCCTTGACCGGCGGCATCAAGGAAAGCAATTCCGGAGGGCTGGTCTCCATCAAGCTGGCCCGCCTGGGAATCCAAGCTGTGGTGGTGGAAGGCCATCCGCAGGACGATAAATTCTCCTTGGTCCGCATAAGCCAGGACGGGGTGGAATTTTTGCCCGCAGACGATCTTGTCGGCCTGGGCAATTACGACACCATGGCCCGCCTGTGGAAGCGCTACGGCCAGGGCGTCGGGGTCATGAGCATCGGCCAGGCCGGGGAAAAGCGCCTGACCGGAGCCTCCATTCACTTTGCTGATCCCAACGGCCGGCCGGGACGGGCCGCGGGCCGGGGGGGCCTGGGGGCGCTCATGGGGGCCAAGAAGCTCAAGGCCCTGGTGGTGGACGATAAGGGGGCCGGGGGCGTTTCCCTGGCTGACCCGGAGAAGTTCAAAGAGGCCTCCCGGCGTTGGGCCAAGTACCTGCTGGACCATCCGGTGAGCGGCCAGGCCCTGCCCGCTTACGGCACTGCGGTCCTGATCAATATCGTCAATGAAGCCGGGGCGCTCCCCACCAAGAATTTCCGGGAAGGACGCTTCGAATTTGCCGAGGACATCAGCGGCGAGCGCATGGCCGAGTTGATCAAAGCTCGGGGCGGCAAAACCAAGGAGGGCTGCCACCCGGGGTGCGTCATCCAATGCTCCCAGACCTATCACGACGCCGAGGGGAAATATCTGACTTCCGGATTTGAATATGAGACCATCTGGGCCTTGGGGGCCAACACCCTGATCCGCCGACTGGACGATATCGCCATAATCGACCGCCTCTGCGACGACTTCGGCCTCGATACCATTGAGATGGGCTGCACCCTGGGGGTGCTCATGGAGAGCGGCGTGATCCCCTGGGGTGACGGCCCGGCGGCCATCGACATGGTGAAAAAAGTGGCGACCAACGACCCCTGGGGTCTGATTATCGGCAACGGCTCGGTATTTACCGGCAGGGCCCTGGGAGTGGACCGGGTGCCCGCGGTGAAAAGCCAGGGTCTGCCCGCTTACGACCCCCGGGCGGAAAAAGGGATGGGCCTCTCCTATGCCACCAGTCCCATGGGCGGGGACCACACCTCCGGCTACACCGTGGCCATAAACATTGTGGGCTGCGCCGGGGGCGGCGATCCCCTGAAAAAGCAAGGCAACATCGAGCGCTCCCGGAATCTCCAGATAGCCACCGCGGCCATTGACTCCACGGGCCTGTGTCTGTTCACCGCGTTCGCCATTCTGGATAATCCCGAGGCGCTCCAGTGCGTCGTGGATATGATCAATGCCCGCTTCGGCCTCGACCTGGGGACCGAGGCGGTGACGGCCCTGGGGGAGGCAGTGCTCAGAGATGAGCGCAGCTTCAACCGCGACGCCGGCTTTACCAGGGCCCAGGACCGCCTGCCGGAGTTCTTCAAAGAAAAACTCAAGCCCCATGACGTCACCTGGGATTTCACCGACGAGGAAGTGGATAAAGTGCTGGAGGGTTTTTAGAAGGATAGAAGGGTTCCGGGTTTGGGGATGGGTTCCTTAACCCCAGAACCCAGAACGCACTTTTATGCCATGCCTCTCCAAGTCTTTCTCAATGCCTCCCTGCGGCGCTATGTCCCGGGATACGATCCATACCGGGGCCTCACCCTGGAGGCGCCGCCCGGCACCGCGGTTTCCCGCCTCATTTCCCAACTCGGGCTGCCCCCGGAGGAAGTGACCCTGATTATGGTCAACGGTATCCGGCGGCCGCCGGAGTATCTGCTCCAGGGGGAGGAACGGGTGGGGCTGTTCCCTCCCATAGGCGGCGGCTGAACGGGCAGGGGAAGGGAAAAAGGATGGGGCCGTGACCGGCCTCTGCTTCAGCCCAGGCTGAGAACCTCTGGGAATGCCCTACAGGGGCAATAATTCCAAGGTACCGGTATCGCCGTCAAAATGGGCCAGCCGGCCGTGATAAACCGGGGGGTGGCCCAAAAGCAGCCGCAGAGCCTCCTGGGCCTGGAGGCTGGCGGTCAGGGCCGCCAAAGGCGCCAGGATGTCCCGGCCTCCCTCCGGCTCCGCGGCGGTCTCCGGATAAATCCTCGCCAGGCCGTCAGGATCCTCCGGCAGGATGGTGGCCACCTGGCCGAACCGGCCGGCCACCGCCCCGTGCACCAGGGGGACCCCGGCTTTTTGAGCCGCGCGACAGAGTTCCCGCCGGGAAGCCAGGTTATCCAAACCGTCCACCGCCACCTGAACCTGGGGAAGATACTTGGGAAGGTTGTCCTGGTGCAGAAACTCCGGTATGGCCTCGGCCCGGATGGCCGGATTGATATTGAGAAGATGGGCTGCGGCTATCAGGGCTTTGTTTTCATTCAGGACCGGCCGCATCGCCAGGCATTGGCGATTAAGGTTGGAGAGAGTGAAAACATCGCCGTCAGCCAGCAGGAAGCGTCCCACTCCCGCTCGAGCCAGGCATACAGCCAACGCTCCCCCCAGGCCCCCCAGCCCCGCCACGAGGACGCTGCTGTCAAAAAGCCGCAACTGTTCCGGACAGGACAGGCTGGGGAAATTCCGTTCATAGCACTCCGGAAAGATCCCGGCGCGCAGGGCCTCGCCTACGGCCTGCCGCATGGTGAGGTTATGAAGCTGAGCCCAGTTGCGAAGCTCATGATCGCTGATGCTCTGAAAGCGCTGACCGCCGCGGGTCCCGCTCAGGATATAGGATTTGGGAATTTCCATGCCCTCGAAAAACTCCCGCAAAGGAATTGGATGGGGAAAGAGCCTTAGGCCCCTTCACCCCTTTCCCGCCCAGTTCCGCCATATCTCGGGTGGCGCCTATTCCTTCCTTTCGCTAGCGGATTGGGCCCCCTTGGCCTTGCCGCTCAGGGTTTGGTAATGGTGATCCACCAGGAGTGAGGTAATGACCGTGTCCCCTTCCCGTCGGGTGGAAATCACCTCGATGGAGTGGGGCACGCCCCGCTCGTCGGCAAAATTGATGCGTTCCCCGGCCTGGAAGGGTTTTTTCCTGAACCAGATTTCCGGCGGCAACAGCCAAGTCTTGCCGTACTTGGCCTCGAATTGGAAATAGGACAAGGTGTCAAAGGGAAATTGGAGGTAGAGCGCCAGGTCAGCATCGGAGGCCGGTCTCCCCAGTTTGCTGACCAACCGGGTGCGTTCCGCTTCCAGGTCCACGTCCGGGGGGTGGGCCAAGCCTCGTTCATGGCTGAGGATCTGCCACCAGGGCTTGCCGTCGGAGCGCTGGTATTCCAGGACTTTTTCGCAAATCCAGTCCGCCGGGTCATAAAAGGGGAGCGGCCCGTAACGTCCGAGAATGAGGTTTTGCAGGTCCAGGGAGGGCCGTTCATAGCGCCCGTAGAGCACATTATTCACCGCGGTGGTCCAGATTATCTGCGAGCCCGGGGTCACCGACCACCAATTCCCCAGCTCTATCTGGACCCGGCCCATTTCCTGGAAGATTTCCGCCATCCGGTCCAAAAAACCCAGTTGGTCCGCCTGCTCATATGCCGTGCCCACCGCCCCGCCGGTGAGCTTGTAGTGTGCCACGGTGGGGTCATGCCCCCGGAAAGGGTTCTCAAAGGGCTCGTAAATCTTGCGCTCCGTGCGCAGGATGTCCGAACTCTGGAGAAGGGCCTTGATATTGATGCCGACGGCCTTTTTGCCGTAATCCCGCAGGTTCTGGATGAGGGTCAGAGCCGGGGCCTGGCCGAAAACCGCGCCATAACCGTGGTCGGCCACATCGCAAAGCTTGGCCCCGGCCAGGATGGCCGCGGTCATGCGGCCGATGTCATTGCCGTCCGTGTTGCAGCCATGGTAATGCAAGATGATGCCGGGATAGGCTTCGATAACGGCCTCCACCAGCTGGCCGATGCGTTTGGGGGTGCCCAGACCGGCGAAATTCTTGATGGAGACGATAACATCCGGGCCGGTGACCTCGAGGATTTCCCCCACTTTGTCCACGTAGTAATCATCCGTGTGTTCTCGGCCGGTGGAAAAGCAGATGCTGGGCATAAGCAGACGACCGGCGCGTTGCACTTCTTCGAACACCGGGATCATGTTGGGCACGTGATTGAGGAAATCGTAAACCCGCCATACGTCCACCAGCTTGGCGAACTCCCGCACCACCAAGCGGATGACGTTTTCCGGATAATGGCGGTAGCCGAAGAGGCTGGCCCCCCGGCACACGGTCTGCAAGAGCGTTTTGGGCATGGCCTGGCGGACGATGCGCAGGCGCTCAAAGGGGTTCACCTGCTTGTAAATCAGGTCCATGTGAATGGAGGCCCCGCCGCTGACTTCTATGGAGAAAAATCCTACCTCGTCCCGGGCAGGCGCCACCCGCACGGTGGTCATGGGCATGAGCCGGTTCTTGAAGTCGGACTGGGACACGTCCCTCTCATTGTTGCAGAGAAAGTAGCCGTCCGTGGTCCTCAGCGCCGCAAGGATGTCAGCCGGGTTCATTTGTCGGGTCAGGCGTTCTGACATACTGCCCCTCAGCTTTCCGTGCAGGGCGGGCGTCCCCGGTTATTGCGGGCACCGCGCCTTCCTGGACCAACTTCTCATCGGCCAGGGTGGGAAAGGTCACGATAAAGTAGTATTGAAATGCGGTGGCGGGCCGGGCCAAATCTCATTTCCCTCATTTAAAGGCAAAGGGATTCATCCCATGGGCGTTGATCTCCGCGATGAGACGGGCGATCTTGTCCACCTCCCGTTCTTCTTCCCGGTAATCCAGGAGGTGGGGGTGTTCGTCGATGTAACTGGTGTCCAGACGCCGCATGATAAAGTCCGGATCGTGCACGATCCGGTGAAAGAAGGGAATGGTGGTTTTGACGCCCAGGATGAGAAAGCCCTTGAGGGTCCGGTGCAGGCGATCCACCGCCTCCTGCCAGGTGAAGCCGGAGACCGTGAGTTTCACCATCAGCGAGTCATAATACGGCGGGATTTCATAACCCTGGTAAATGGCTCCGTCCAGGCGCACCCCGTGGCCCAGGGAGGATTGGTACAGCTGGACCACCCCCGGGCTGGCCAAAAAGTCGTTTTTCGGATCTTCGGCATTGATGCGCACCTGGATGGCATAGCCTCGTTCCACCACCTGGTCCTGGGAAAAGCTGATGGGCTGCCCCATGGCGATGAGGAGCTGCTCCCGGATGAGGTCAATGCCGGTCACCACCTCGGTGACGGTATGCTCCACCTGGATGCGGGTGTTCACTTCCAGAAAATAGAAGGAGTCATCCGGGGCCACCAGGAATTCCACCGTCCCGGCGCTGAAGTAGTTGGCGGCCCGAGCCATTCTCACCGCGGCGTCGCAGATTTTGGCGGTCAAAGGCCGGGGCAGTCCGGAGGGGGCGATTTCGATGAGCTTCTGGTGGCGCCGCTGGATGGAGCAGTTGCGGGTGCCCAGGTGCACCACGGTGCCGAAGCTGTCGGCCAGTATCTGCACTTCCACATGCTGGGCGCGGTGTATGCCCTTTTCCAGGTAGATGTCGTCATTGCCGAAGGAAATCATGGCTTCGGCCCGGGACTGCTTGAGCCCGGCCAAAAGGGCCCTTTCATCGTCCACCCGGCGTATCCCCCGCCCGCCGCCGCCGGAAACCGCTTTGATCATCAAGGGATAGCCGTACTGTTTCGCAAAATCCAGGGCTTCTCTTTCTTCCTGGTCCCGGGAGAGGGCGGCGCTGGCCGGAATCACCGGAACCCCGGCTTCTTCAGCAATTTTTCGGGCGATAACCTTGCTCCCCATATTCCGGATCACTTCGGGGGGGGGCCCGATGAAGACGATGCCCGCCCGGGTGCAGGCTTCCGGAAACTCGGGATTTTCGGAGAGAAAGCCATACCCCGGATGAATGGCCTGCGCCCCGGTTTCCTTGGCAGCCTGGATGATTTTGTCGATGCTCAGGTAATCCCGGCGGGGACCCGGACCGATGCAGACGGCTTCATCAGCCCGCATGATGTGGAAGGCGTCCTTGTCGGTTTCCTCATAGACCGCCACCACCTTGAGGTCCAACTCCTGGGCCGACCGCATGATCCGCACCGCAATCTCGCCCCGGTTGGCCACCAGAATCTTTTCGAATGTTGGACCATTTACCACGGTTCTTCACCTCAGTTGGCGCCGCGCCGCGCCCTTATTCCGCTAGCGCCGCCGGCCCGGCAAATCCGAAGACGGCGAACAGGTTTGCAACCCATTGTAATGCCTGGGGGCCTCTCTGCCAACCCCTGAGCTTCAATTTGTGAAATTTGTGAAAAGAAGCGGGGGCAATTCTTGGGAAATAAAGCGACGAACAGCCTCCAGGGCCTGTCGGTATATTGCCAGAGGATGGCCAAAAGGGTCGATCACCGGATGTTCAATCAGCCTTCCCTGAAAGTCCGCCGGGATTATGCCCTCCCACGGATAATCGGTGAGATTGACCAGCAGCGGGAAATTCGCCAGGTCGACGTCGGCCAGGCCTTTGGACCAGAGGCCGTCGGTGGCGATCCCTGATTCGACCAGGACCTCCAGGGTCTCGTCAGGGATAAAACCCAGGGGCCTGATGCCGGCTGAACCCACTTTCAGTGGGTCAGGGAACAGTTGGCGGGCCAGGGCTTCGGCCATGATGCTCCGGCAGGAGTTGCCCAGACAGATAAAAAGTACGCCGTCGGTCATAATATTCCCTTAAGGTTTGACAAAGTCCGGCATGTCAAAGGGGTGCCGTCTTGAGGCTGTCCCCATAGCCTTTGGGAGAGGGGGCCGGGTCGCAGCAGCAGCTGCCCTCTCAGCCCCAACTCCCCTGTTCTCCCGTCAAGAGCCGTTTTGCCCCAGTCTTATACTAATCCCCTGACCCGGCGGTTCTGGGTCGGCGGGGCCCGCCGCGACCACCGCGCCACTGAACCGCTTCTTCAGGATCTCACTCAGCTTGGCGGCCACCAGCCGGTCTCCGGCGGGATTGAGGTGCATGCCGTCTGATTCGTATACCGGTTCGGCCCTGGAGCACAGGATGTTGCGCAGGTCCACAAAATAAGGCTTATCCCGCAGGCGGTCGGCCAAGGCGTTGTAAATCAGGATAAAATTCTTTTTCAGAGCCCAGCGGTCGTTCAGGATAATGCTCTTCTTTTCCTGTTCTTTCACCGCAGGAGCCACCTCTGCGGTTTCCACCCACCAGTTGGGTTGCCAGAACAGGACAAACCCGGCGCCATAACAGCGGGCGACCTTATCCACATAATCATAACGCCGCTCACATTGATCCAGGTATTCCCTGAGGCCCGGGTCGTCCGGGGAGACTTCGAACACTCCTTCCCGCATCTTGTCATAGAGTTCGCGTACCGAGGAAGTGTACCAGGCCGCATTAAAGGATTTGAACAGGCCGAAGAAGCTCCGGTGGTAGCTTTCCACCAAGCCCCGCACCTGACGGTAGCCCTGATGGGCGTAAGGGGTCCGGTATTGCGCAAAATAGGCGCAGTCGTTGTCCCCGTCGTAAAAGGTAATGATTTGCGGAGGTTCTTTGCTTTCAATCAGCATTTTTTGCAGGTATTTCACCTCCATAAGGGCATTGAAGCCGTCCACCCCGAAATTGACCACCTTGGCCGGCAATACAGGGGGCTCCTGGTTCAGCTGTTGAGCCACAAAGCTGGGCAGGGTTTTCCGGTCGTCAAGGGAGATGCCTCGGGTGGTGGACCCGCCGAACATCCAGACCTTGGCCACCGGCTCTGACCCCGGGGAGGCATTGTTGGCGGTGGGCCTCTCCCCGTGCAGATTGATATACAGGGCATAGGGGTCATAGCGCACCGGCTCCCCTTCCCGGAGTTGCCCATAAATGAAATAGAGGCTCAGGGTGATCACCAGAAAGCAGCAGAGCTCCACCAGAAAGAGGCCGCCTATCAGGATGGCAATTCCCTTGAACAGATACCGCCAGAAAGAACGCATGCCTTGTTGGGCTCCCCTCAGGTCAATTTGGCATCAGGCACCTAACCTGCAGTTACCTGACAAAGTTATCCTTTTTTTCAGGTTTTTTTCAAGCACCCGGAAAGTTGAGTCCCCGGGGCGTGAGGCCGCAGGCCTGAGGTAGGCAGGAATTGCTTCCCTGCCAGTCCGGCATCAGATTGGGGGGTGAAAAAACCGCCTCGGATACTTATATTCATAGAAACGATTAATCCCTTCGCTCTGCAAAGAGAAAAGATTTTGGATGTGGAAGGACCTGAGGTCCCGGCCCTCCCCCGCCAAAATTCGCTGGGTCTTTTGCGGGACAAAGGACATAATCGCTTTCATAAATAGCCTGTTGCCTTGAGGAGGCCAGACATGCAAGACCGGGAAAATCGTCCTGACTGGGGCCGGGCCACCGCGGCCATTCACCGGGGCGGGCTGGACGGCCAGATCTTCGGCGAGGTTTCGGTCCCCATCTTTCAGACCTCCACCTTTGCCTTTCCCAGCGTGGAGGCCGGGGCGGCCCGTTTCTCCGGGAAAGATCCCGGCTATGTTTATACGCGACTCGGCAACCCCACGGTTCGGGCCTTGGAGGAATGCGTGGCCGCGCTGGAACAAGGCGCGGCGGCCCATGCCGCCGCCACCGGCATGGCGGCCATCGGCGCGGTTTTTTTGGGGTTGCTGAGCCAGGGAGACCATGTGCTGGCCGGGGATTGCCTTTACGGGCCCACCCACATGGTTATCAAACGGGAACTGCCCCGGTTCGGCATCAGCGGCGATTTTGTGGACACCACCAACCCGCAACTGGTGGCGGAGGCCATCCGGCCCAACACCCGGATGGTGTTTCTCGAAACCCCCGCCAACCCCACCTTGAGTATCACGGACCTGGCCGCCATAGCCCGGATCACCCGGGAGCGGCAGATTTTCCTGGCAGTGGACAATACTTTTGCCACGCCGCACCTCCAGCGTCCCCTGACCCTGGGCGCAGACCTAGTGGTGCACAGCCTCACCAAGGCCTTAAACGGCCACAGCGATGTCCTGGGGGGTATGGTCGTGGTTAATGATGCAGAAATTTCGAAGAAAATTAAACGGGCTTTGAATCTTTTCGGGGGAACCATGGATCCCCACCAGGCCTGGCTCATCCTCCGGGGGGTGCGCACCCTGGCCTTGCGGGTGGAGAAGGCCTGCGCCAACGCGGCCAAACTGGCGGATTTCCTGGAGAAGCACCCCCGGGTCCACTGGGTGCGCTATCCCGGCCTGCCCCAGCATCCGGGTCACGCTATTGCCCGAAAGCAAATGGACGGCTTCGGGTCCATGCTGTGTTTCGGGGTCAAGGGGGGGCTGGAAGGAAGCAAGGCTTTCCTTAACCGCCTCCGTCTCATCACCCTGGCGGTGTCCCTGGGCGGGGTGGAGTCTCTGATCCAGCATCCCGCGTCCATGACCCATGCCGGCCTGCCCCGGGAAGAACGTCTGGCCGCGGGCATCGACGACGAAATGGTGCGCCTGTCCGTGGGCTGCGAAGATGTGGAGGACCTGATGGCCGACTTGGACCAGGCGCTGTGGGCCACACCCGCGGCCGAGGAGAAGCTGCTTCAGGACTAACCGCAAATTCTGGTTCTTTTTCTGGTGAGGGCAGGTTTGGCCCTGCCTTACAATACCCAGCTTAGAGGACGTCAATGTCCAACCAAAGCGCCGGCCTTTTGCTTTTCCGCCGCCGGGATGGCAGGCTCGAAGTCCTCCTGGTTCATCCGGGGGGGCCTTTCTATGCCCACAAAGATGCCGGCGTCTGGTCCGTGCCCAAAGGGGAGCACGACCCCGCCGAGGACCCCTTGGCGGCAGCGCAGCGGGAATTCACCGAGGAAACCGGCTTCCGCGCCACCGGCCCCTTTTTCCCCCTGACCCCCTTGAAGCAAAAAAGCGGCAAGCTGGTGCAGGCCTTTGCCTGTGAGGGCGACGCGGATCCCCAACAACTGAGGAGCAATACGTTTTCCCTGGAATGGCCCCCACACTCCGGGAACTTGAAAGAATTTCCGGAAGTGGACCAGGCCGCCTGGTTTCCCCTGGCAAAGGCCATGGAAAAAATCCACCCCGGCCAGGTCGGTTTTTTGGAAGAACTGGCCCGCCTGCTCGGGGAGGCCGGCGGGGAAAGGGAGGGAGATGGATAAGGGGCCGGGCTTCCTGGACCGGCTTCCCCTATAGGCCGAAAAGCCTCCTGGCGTTTGCAGTGGTGGTTTCAATAACCTGGGATAGGTCCAGGCCTTTGACGCGGCTCAGTTCCCGGGCGGTGATCAGGAGGTCGGCGGGTTCCGCCGCCTTTTCCCGGTAAACCACCGGCGAGTCGGTTTCGATAAGGATTCGGTCCAGAGGGGCGGCCTGGACTGCGGCCTGATGAGGCGGACTGTAGGCCAGGGCCGGGGTGGCGGAAATGCAATAGCCCTCCGCCAGGATCTCCCGGAGGACCTCCAGGGACCCGCTGTACCAGTGAAACACCGCGGCCTCGAGCCCTGCTTCCTTCGCCATTTTGAGGGCCCTTTGCTGGGAAAACCGGGTGTGGATGATGGCCGGCTTTCCCTCCCGGGCCGCCAGGGCCAGGACCGCGGCAAAGACCTCCTGTTGCAGTTTCTTTTTGACCTTGGCCTGATAGTCCAGGCCAACTTCCCCCAAAGCCACGCAGGCGGGCAGATGCTCCTCGATGAAGTCCAGGTTGGCCTTGACCCCCTCCGGGGTGATGGACCAGGGGTGATAGCCCACCGCAGGATGGACGAGATCGGGAAAGCGGCGGTGCAGCGCCAGGATGGTCTGGTTGGTAGCCAAATCCATGCCTACCGCCACAATGCCGCTGACCCCGACTTCCCGAGCCCGGGCCAGGGCGGCGTCCACCTCCTGGATTTCATTGAGATGGGCGTGGCTGTCAATCACGGTTGGTCAATACCCTCCACTAATTCCTTGAAGAGGTCCACGTCGCCGCTTTGCGCCATCTGCCGCTCTTCATAAGGGACGGCAACGCGGCGATAGAATTCCGCGGCCATGTTGTGAAAGACCCCGGTGAGCGCGGCGATAAGCCAGTAGCGCAAGCCGCCGAAGCGGCGTTTCACCACGCCCAAGGCCAGTCGGGTGCAAGTGTAGTTCAACAGGCCGGTGAACGCGCCGTCGGACCCCGCGGCCTTGGACTGGACCGCCAGGCGGTCGGCCAGCGCGTCGATCAGGGGGTCAAGCTCCCGGCGCAGTTCCGGCGCAATATAAGGCATGGTCGTCCTCCTTGCCTCACGCCAAGGCGCTATGGTTATTCCCACCCCCGGAAGGGGGATCGGGGCTTCATTCTCCCACCGATTATAGGTTGAACCGCGGCAAAAGCCAATTGGTCACTGTCTGCAAGACAAAAAGGGTTGAAGTATGTTATCCTGCCAGCAACTTAACATAGATGTGGGGGAGGTTGGCAATAATGGCACCGCCGGCACCTTTGCCTTTGTTCGGCGTTATTCTGGCCGGGGGCTCGGGCACCCGTTTCTGGCCGCTAAGCCGCTCCCAGTATCCAAAGCAGGTGTTGCGCCTGTTGGGCTCGGAATCCCTGCTCCAGGCCACCTGCAACCGCCTTTTGCTCCGGATTCCCCCGGAGCGCCTGGCAGTGGTCACCAGTGCGGCGCAGGCCGACGTCATCAGGCTTGACCTTCACCGCCAAGGACTGACAAATGTGCACCTGTGGCTGGAACCCGAAGGCAAAAACACTGCTCCGGCAGTGGCGCTGGCCGCAATGCTTTTGAATCCGGAGGCAGGGGCCGACATTATGGCGGTTTTCCCCGCCGACCATTATATCCGTGACACCGCAGCCTTCCACGAGGCCCTGGAGCAGGGGGCCGCGTTGGCCCAGGCGAAGTTCCTGGTGACCTTCGGTATCACCCCTACCCGTCCCGACACCGGCTACGGTTACATCAAGGCGGGAGAATCCCTGGGCTCCGGCGGCCTGAAAGCGCAAGCCTTTATCGAGAAGCCGGATCTGGCGCGGGCTCAGGCATTTTTGGCTGAAGGGGGCTACTACTGGAACAGCGGCATCTTTCTTTTTCGCCGGGACGTGTTTTTGGAGGCCCTGGCCCGCCATCTCCCTGACATTTATCAGGGTTTGAAGAGCCTGGGCCCCGGGGCCTCTCAGGAGGCCGTGGCCGAGGCCTACCGCCGCATCCCCAGCATCTCCCTGGACCACGGCATTATGGAAAAGGCCGGCAACGTGGCCGTGGTGCCGGTGGACCTGGGCTGGAGCGACGTCGGCACCTGGAGCGCGCTCCACGATCTTTTTCCCGCTGACGACCGGGGAAACGTCATCTTGGGCCGGGCCCTGGACCGGGACAGCCGGAATACGCTCATTTTTGCCCAGGATCGCGTGGTGGGCACCATCGGGTTGGACCATATGATCGTGGTGGACACTCCGGACGCCACTTTGGTCTGCTCCCGGGACCGGGTCCAGGAAGTGAAGGACCTGGTGGCTGAACTCACCCGGCAAAACCAGATGGAGACCCGGGAGCATCTTACCGTGGAGCGGCCCTGGGGACGCTATACGGTCATGCAAGGGGGACCGGGGTACAAGGTCAAAAAGGTGGTGGTGGATCCCGGCTGCCGCCTGAGCCTGCAACTCCACCATCGCCGGGCCGAGCACTGGGTGGTGGTCCAGGGGGAGGCCCGGGTCACCATCGGCGACCGGGTCAGCACGGTCCTGCCCAACCAGAGCGTGTATATTCCCCTGGAGACCGCCCATCGCCTGGAAAATCCGGGCACCGAGCCCTTGGCCCTGATCGAAGTCCAGACCGGGGATTATCTCGAAGAAGATGATATCGTGCGACTGGCGGACGATTTTTGGCGGGTACCGAAATAAAGGACGATTCCTGTGGCGCCCCGAAGAGACAATAAAACCAGGGGGTAAGGCAGGGACTGCGATCCCTGCCTGTCCCCTGTCCTTCCCCCAACCTTCCTAAGGTTACTTCCCCGACCCGCCCTATCTAACCGGGGCGTTTCAAGGCCAGGCTACAAACGGGATTCCACATAATGGGCCCAGGCCTCCTGGCCCTGCGCCGGGATCGCCAGGGTCACAGCGGTGCACAGCAGGTGGTGGGTAAATTCATGCGCCAGAATACCCTCCCGCAGGTCTGCGAGGGACAGGTAGACGGTGCGGCTGCCGGTATAGTAAAAGGCCTCCAGGGACCCATAACCGAAGAGGCCCGGACGCTGGCCCGGTACCAGGAGCACATGCTGCCGCCGCACCTCCTTGCCGTCCGCCAACAGCACCAGGTTGACCCGGGGCACTCGGGTGGGGGGAAGCCTGAGGATCTGGGCAACCCGCAGCATGATGCCGTCGATCTTGGCGGAAAGCCTGGGAAAGGCCGGATGAAAGGCAAATTCGCCGGTGGTGCGGGGCGGAGTGCCCTTGGGGGCCGCCGGAAAATGCAGCCGGCGCTCCATTTCCAACAGGTCCCCGGCAGACCCGGCCTGCACCACGGCGTATTGAGTGGTAAAGATTTCCTGACTCCGGGCAGGCAGATGGAAAGCGACGATCAGCAATGAAACCGCTAAAGTCAGGGAAACGGGGAAAATCCCCCGGGACCTCTTTTCCTGCTCCATGGACAGCCCCCTTCCCGAAACGTCTGGGGCTGCCAGGCCAGGCCTGCGAGGGGTCTGGAGACAGGAATGTCAGCCTGGGACCCAGACTTCGGCAACCCGGCTGTCTTGCCCGGCGGCAAGACCCGTGGCTTTGCGTCCCACCCTCACGGATGGTTTGCCTTTTTCGGTCTGAGATAGAGCACCAATGGCCGGCTCAACCGGCTTACGGCGTCTGTTTACATATCGGCTCAAACTTTGGGGGCAATAAATTTTTTCCTGGATTGTTTCAAACGAAGATTCTTCCAAACTCACGGCATGGAGTCATAAGCCCTGGATTTTCGGGCCTAAGGAATCGGGGCGTGGGGAGTCAAGTTTTGTTCAATTCCGGACGATACTTTTCTAAAGCTTACTTTAAATAAATTGATAATGTTTCCAATTTGACTTGTGGCTGTGACCAAACTTGGCAGAATCTTAAAACCGATAGGCTGCGCAATCCGTTGGGCCAGAAAAAAATTGCGCTTTTGCCCAAACGCGACGATAATGGCCTGCACGTTATCTTTTTTCTCTGTTTTTTTTTGCCAAGGCATGCCACCGGGCTTAACCTCCACTGAGAAAGCAGGGAGTAAGGCTATGAGATTCGGGGAGAAAATTTTGCTTCTTACCTTGGGGGTATTTCTTTTGTCAGTCGCCGGGGGACCGGCCAGAGGCCAGGTCGCCAAGGAACCGACCGTTCCTGAACCTGCGCCTGAAATCAAGGAGCCTGCCAAAGAACGACCGGTGGAGCCCCCTGGGTACTTTCCCGGCCTCCTGCCCCCGTCCACCATCGGCACTATTGAAGCTGGTCCGGTTTCCGGCCTCCTGGCTCCTTATGGCAATCCGGCGGCCTATGATAACTTGTTACGGGGTTGGCGCAGTCACCAGGCGGGCAAGATGACCCTGGTCCCCTTTCTGGAAGTGGCCGGGCAGTACCGCAGCAATATTTTCTCCACCCCTGCTGACAAGCAGAGTGATTTTCTCACCACCATCATCCCCGGGTTGCGGGCGGAAATGCGGGTCGCCGAAAAACACCGGCTTTCTTTGGGGTATTTGGGAAATGCCTTCATTTACTCCCGATTTTCCAATCAATCCCATTATGATCAAAATTTCAACGCGGATCTGGCCCTGAATCCTGAGGGAAAAATGTCAGTGCGCTTCGGCAACACCCTGCGTTTGGCGACCGAGGAGCGCAACTCGGAGTTCGCGGTCGAGCGAAACTACCTCAGGAATACTCCCTATATCACGGCGACTTACAAGTTGGCAGACCGCTGGAAACTGGAAGGCAACTACCAGCTGGATACGTTGCATTTTGCCAAAAGCGCAGATCGGTTTAATGATTTTAACCAGCACAGCGCCGGGGCCACCCTGTACTACCGGTTTTTGCCGAAGACCGCAGTTCTGGCCCAATACATTTTCGTGTACCGGGAATATCCTTATCTCCCAGCGGACAACACCTACAGCTCCTCTCCCCTGATCGGTCTCTCCTGGGACCCCACTGCCAAATTGAGCGGCAACATCAAATTCGGTTACACTTTTGCCAATTATGAGACCAGCATCAACGGCCGCAATAATTCTCCGGATGGCTGGACGCTGAGCGCCCAGCTGACTTATCGTTATAGCCGCTACACCAGTCTGATGGTGACGGGCCAGAGGTCCTTTCAGCAGGATCCTGACTTTGCCAATGCCGGCTACAACAACAGCGGGGTCTGGATAACGCTGAATCATGATTGGACCAAATTCCGGGTGTTCAGTTATATTTCTTTCTTTTATGTCAACAACTCGTATCTCAATCCCGCCCCGAACGCCGTAGGACAAATTGAGACCCGGGACGACAATCTAGTGGGCTTCGGCGTGGGAGTGAGCCGCCCGGTGACGCGATGGCTCAATGTCCGGCTGGCTTACAGCTATGTCAATCGGAGTTCCAATTTCCCCGGTTACGGGTATAACGACAACCGAGTGCTCGGAGGAATCCAGGCCTCCTTCTGAGGCCTGCGACACACGAAGGAAAGGCTGGTCAAGACCGGATTATCAACTGCTTTACTTTCGGGGGAGATTATCCGATTATAGATATGACCGGTTTGCGGGCTTGATACAGGAGGCCCTCAAACCCGGAAATGCCCGGCAAGGGTATATCTCGCCCATGCCTGAGCGCAGGGCTGAAGGCCTGCGGCGACAGTCAGTTCTTATCTGACAGCAACCTGGTATGGGCAGAGGCTTAAAGGACAGGGACGATAAATGCCGAAAAAGATCATGGCTCTGGGTCTCATCCTGCTTTTGTTCCACCTGGCCGCGCCGGTGTGGGCCCAGGAGGATTATCGCCTTGGCCCCGAAGATGAGATTGAGATCAGGGTCTGGAACCACGATGACCTGACCCGAAAGGTGCGGGTGGGCCTCAATGGCACCATCTCTTTCCCTTTTATCGGAGAGATAAAAGCCCAGGGCATGACGGTGCTCGACTTGCAGCGCGAACTGGAACGGCGTCTCGGGCCCCAATACATCATCGACCCGCATGTCTCCATCACGGTGGCAGAATACAAGAGCCAGAAGTTTTTCGTGGTGGGAAACGTCGCCAAACCCGGAACCTATCCCTTGACTAAGCCGATCCGGGTGGTGGAAGCCATATCCCTGGCCGGAGGTATGGAATCCGGGGCCGGTAAAGGAGGGACCGGCAGCGCCATAGCGGTGATCGTCAGGGCCAAACCGGGCATAAAGAGAGATCAGCCCAGTCTGCCGGACCAGACCCCCGCAGGCGACAAGGTCACGGTATCCCTTTCGGCCGCCATGGCGGGGGATCCCCGGCACAACGTGGAGATCAAAAACGGCGACACCATTTACGTTCCGGCCCTCTTCTATTATGTCCAGGGTCAGGTGAAAAATGCGGGGCGCTACCCCTACGAAGAAAATATGACGGTGCTCATGGCGGTCACCACCGCCGGGGGCTTTACGGACAAGGCCTCCCCCAAACGGACTTATATCACCCGGGAAAAAAACGGCACCAAAGAGCAGTTGAAAGTTAAGCTGGAGGACCCTATCCAGCCGGGAGACGTGGTAACCGTTCCAGAGTCATGGTTTTGATGGCTTGCACATCTCCGTCCGGGCAGGTCCGGTCTCTTCCCCGTTCAGGAGTCCCTTCCTTCGGAGTCATATCCTGCGGCTAACCTCTCCGGTTTAATTTGTTCGTTTTTTTTCTTGGAGAAACTAATTTTAAGGACAAAGGTTGTCGGGCATGGAACAAGAACTGACCACCGTTCATCACCGGGGCTCCACCCTGCATGATTACCTGCGCATTATAGTGAAACGGCGCTGGACGATCCTGGCGGTTTCCGGCGCGGTGCTGGCTTTGGCGGCCCTCAAAACTTTTACCGCCACCCCCATCTACCGGGCCACGATTCAGATTCTGATCGAGCGTAACCCCCCGCGGGTTTTGGATTCGCAAGCCCAGCCGATCTATGATTTCTACGGGGAAGAATTCTACCAGACCCAATATAAGCTGCTGGAAAGCCGGGCCTTGGGGAAGAAGGTGGCGGACAAATTGAACCTCCGAAACCGCCCGCCCTATTCCCAAATGTTCGCCCGACTCCCGGCCGATGCAGACCAAAACACGAAGCAGCGCCTGGAGGAGAACCTGATCGAGGTTATCCTGGGTGGCCTCCAGGTGGAGCCGGTCAAGGCCAGCAGTCTGGTGAACGTGAGCTACTCCGGCCCTGACCCCAAATTTGCGGCGGAAGTGGCCAATGCCCTGGGCGAGGCCTTTATTGAACAATCCCTGGATCTGCGCTTTGCGGCTTCCCAAGAGGCGGCTAAATGGCTGGAAAAGAAGCTGGCCGAAGCCCGCCAAAAATTGGAGGAGTCCGAAGCCAAACTGAACCGGTATAAGCGCGAGCATAATATTGTGGCCCTGGAGGACAAGGAGAGCATCACCTCGCAGAAGCTGGAGCAGATAAACAAGGAACTGGTGGCGGCCCAGACCAAACGGATGGAGGCCGAGACCCGCTTCCGGGAGGTGGAAGCCGGTCAGCCCATCGCCGAGGTGATGAATAACCCGCTGATCCAGGCTCTGAAGACCGCCGAGGCCAAGCTCATCACTGAGCAATCGGAGTTGTCCAAGAAATATGGGGAAAATCATCCCCGCATGATTCAGATCGCCCAGGAACTGGCCGCCACGCGGGGCAAAATCAACGCAGAAATGGCGGTGGTCAAGCAGACCATCAAGAATGAGTACAATATGGCCAAGGCCCAGGAAGCGAATCTCAAGAAAGCCCTGGAGGACCAGAAAACCGTCACCCAGGATCAAAGCGACATGGGCATTCAATACCGGGTTCTGCTGCGGGACGTGGAAACCAACCGGGCCCTCTATGATAATATGCTGAAAAGCCTTAAAACCACTACGGCCACGGAAAATGTCCCGGCCACTAATATCCGCATAGTTTACCCGGCCCTGATTCCGGAGGCGCCGATCCTGCCCCGGACAGGTCGGGACCTGCTGATGGGCGCCGGCTTCGGCTTGGTCCTGGGTCTGGGCCTGGCCCTGTTCCTGGAAAACCTGGACACCACCATCAAGACCCCGGAGGAGGTGGAGGAGTACCTGGAGATTCCCAGCCTGGCCATGATTCCCCATATCGAGACCGCCGCCAATCCGGGGGAAGCTCCCGAACTGGTGGTATTTCACGGCCATCAGCCCTTGGCCTCCGAGGCTTACCGGGTATTGCGCACCAACATCCTGTTTTCCTCCCCCGGGCAAGCCCCCCGGTCCCTGCTGATAACCAGTACGGTTCCCATGGAGGGGAAAACCCTGACCACCGCCAACCTGGCCACCGCCATGGCCAAGGCGGAGGGCGACGTCCTGTTGATTGACGCCGACTTACGAAGGCCCACTCTGCATCAGCTTTTGAACGTCCCCCGGGAGCCCGGCCTGAGCAATTATCTGGTCGGTGACTTGGACGAGCCGCCGCTGGTCGCCACCCTGGTCCCCCATCTTTTCCTCCTGCCATCCGGGGCCATCCCTCCCAATCCTTCGGAGCTGCTGGGCTCCGAGCGGATGCAGCAATTGCTCAACCTTGTCCAGGAGCGCTTCGTCAGAACCATCCTGGATTCGCCCCCTCTCATATCGGTCACCGATGCGGCCATATTGTCCACCATGGTGTCAGGCGTGCTCCTGGTCATCAAGGCCGAGCACGTGGCCCGCAAGGCCGCCCGGGATGCCAAAAACCACCTTACTGAACTCCATGTCCGCATTCTGGGGGCGGTCTTAAATGACGTGCCGCTGCAACGGGAGAGCTACTATTACCGGCACTACAAATATTATTCCGCCTATTATGCCGATCCGGAGAAGCCCAAGACCGACCGGAGGAGAAGAAGCAGCCAAGCCACCGGGGTGAGCCGCTGGCTAAGCCGTCTGACCGGGAAATCCGGCCGGAACGCCTGATTCTGCTTTCGGGTTTTGGTTTTCGGTTTAAAGATTGCTTTCTTTGACCCCTGAACTTTGAGGCTTCTGCGAAAATCCATAAACCCAAAAGCACTCTAATCGACGCGATCCTCCTATCCCTGTGGAACAGGCGCCCTCGCCGGCAAAATGCCGTCGGATCGGCTGTTCCCCCATGGTGATTTTTCGCCGAGGTTTGAACTTGACCCTTGGACTTGGAAATTTCAGGTCAGGCGGTGGTATTCCTTGTACCACCTGATGAAGCGGGGTACCCCCTCGTCGATGGGGGTGGCGGGGGAAAAACCCAATTTGGCCTGGGCCCGGCGGATATCCGCGAATGTAGCGGGGACGTCTCCCGGCTGAATGGGGAGGAGTTCCTTCTGGGCGGTGACCCCCAGGTGCTGTTCCAACAGATGGATCACCCGGGAAAGTGGCTCGGAGCGGTGGTTGCCGATATTGAAAATTTCATAAGGCTCAAGCCCCGGGGCCAGCAGCGATGCCTCAATGCCTTGGACCACGTCGTCAATATAGGTGAAATCCCGCTCCATGCGGCCGTAATTAAAGACTTTTATGGGGCGGCCGGCCAGCATGGCCTCGGTAAAGAGCCACATGGCCATGTCCGGGCGGCCCCAGGGCCCGTAAACCGTGAAGAGCCTGAGTCCCACAGTGGGAAGCCCGAAAAGGTGGGTATAGGTGTGGGCCATGAGCTCATTGGCCCGCTTGGTGGCCGCATAAAGGCTGATGGGGGTGTCAACCCGCTGTTCCTCGGAAAAGGGCAGTTCCTTGAGGCCGCCATAGACGCTGGAGCTGGAAGCGTACACAAACCGCTCCGTGTCGCAGCGCTTGGCCAATTCCAGGAGGTTGAGAAACCCTTCCAGGTTAGCTTTCTGGTAGGCGAAGGGGTTGATCAGGGAATAGCGCACCCCGGCCTGGGCCGCCAAGTGACAGACGCGCTGGGGCCGGTGCTCCTCGAACAACGCGGCCAGGGCGGCAAAATCAGCCAAGTCGCCTTCCACGGAGAAAAAGTTGGGGTGCTTTCGCAACTCCCGGTCCCGGTCGCGCTTTAGAGCCGGGGAGTAATAGTCGTTGTAGTTGTCCAGGCCGATGACCTTGGCGCCCTGGCCAAGCAGGCTCTGGGAGACGTGGAAGCCGATGAACCCGGCGCTGCCGGTCACCAGAAAAGACATGCTGCTGATATTGATGGACATGAGTAACAACCCCGGCGCGATTTTAGTCTATTCCCGCCGGGGCCGCAAGAGCTGCAAAGGGTGTTTCCGGGCGGAAAGGTCGGGCCGCAAGCTCCTTGTCCGGACGGCGATTAACCATCAGATGAGCAACCGGCTGCAAATGATGATCTTTCCTCTGCCGAAGAGGCCGCCTCTCTCACGGCTTTTTCCGTTCAGGCTAGGGTTTTTTGGTCCCGGATTCGGACTGCCGGGAGCCCTTCTCCAATTCAGACAAGGCCTCGTCTATCCCGGCTTTCAGTTTTTGCCAAGCTTCCCCGCTGGCGGCTTTTAAGCCGGCCAGCCGTGCTTTGGCCGCGTCCGCCTGCTTTTGCAGAGTCGCCGCCTGCTCCTCAAGTTTTGTCTTGAGATCCCCCGTTTGTTTTTCCGCCTGCTGCTTCAGTTCGCTGATCTGTTTGTCCAGCTCATTAAGCCGCTCCTGGGCCTGTTTCAGGTATTTTTCCTGCTGCTGGGCCAGGTAATCCTGGGTGGTTTTGGCGGCTTCGCCTAATTTTTGTTTCATCTCCCCGGAAGTTACCGGTTTTTTCGGCTCTTCCGGCTGGCCGCAGCCCAGGCTGAGCGTTATTAATCCCGCCATAAGCAAAATTGCCCCGCGTTTCATGGTTCACCTCCCCAAAAGATGTGCAAAATTCCAGGTGTTCGGCACGCCTGGGTACCACCAGGCTGAAAGGCTGGAGCCTCGGCCCCGGATTGCCGGGGGTGAGATCCACCCTGCCGCAGTTATTATGATCTTAGCGGGCAAAGCGGACGGAGTTTAAATAGAGTGGTCCGGGGCCACGGGTTCCCCCAACGCGGCGGCAACCCGCCTCTCTTCCAGGAGTTCGTCAAGGATGGAAGCCAGTTCCACATAATCCTCGCCGGGGGGTTTTATGTAATGGGGGTTGAGCTCTTCCGCCAAGGCCAGGGTGGCCTCGGTGTGGTCCGGCAGCACCAGGACAACCGGGGTGTTTTCGAGAATCGGCCGCAACTCCAGAAATTCATCCAATTCCTCGCGGCTGCCCACAACCAGCACCACCGCGGCCGGGTTAACTTCGGGACGCTGGAGTCCGGCCGCCAACTCATCAAAATCCGTAAAAACCTCCAACCTGACATCTGGAAGGTCGTTCTCCAGGACTTCCTGTATCTTCCGGCCGCGACGGGCCACCTCCTCGGAATAATAGAGGACCAGATCCACGGCCGACATCTCTCCCAGGCCGGCTTCTTCCATGTCGGCCATGTCGGTCTCGTCCGGATACCCTTCCCAAAAATCTTTCAGCACCATGGCAAAAGCCTCCCTAGTCAGGCCCCAGGATAAATTTTCCTAATCACTCTTTGCCATCTTGAAAGAAGGAATTTTAGGCGGTTAACCTCCGCAAGCATAATATATCATGCCGGAAAATTGAAGAAAGGGTTATCCCGGTCGGTGACCAATTCACAATAGTCATATTTGACTATATGCAAGGTCAGAAAACATATTCCAGTGGGGTGCTGACAAGCTGCGCCGCGGTTCTCAGCCCAAATCGGTAAGGGACCATCTTGCGCCTGGCTTCAGGGCATAGTAGAATAAAACGAAGTTTTTCTGGGAGAGAGCAACCATGTGGACAATCACCAGTACCGGTTACTCGCAATGCCGGGGGCGCATTTTGGTGGTGGACCAGGACGACTGGTGCCGGGAATTTCTCTCTCAGGTGATCAAGCTCTGGGGGTTCGGAGAATATAACCTGGCCAGATCCGTGGAAGAAGCCAATGTCCTCCTGGATCAGAACCCCTTCGATGTGCTCATCACCGACTTGAACCTGCCCCAGTATTACCAATTTCTGGAAGACATCAAGCAGCGCTTTCCAGGGATGCGCCTGATCGTCATGTTGCACCAGCGCAGCCAGATTCGGCAAGTCGTCCATCTGGATCAGATTGAAGTGGTCGTTAAGCCTTTGAGTCTGGACGAAATGGCCCGGAAGATCCGGGAGGCCATCCTCTCCAAGCAGCGCCACAAGGCCGAGGAGGAAATCCTCCGTCTGAAGCGGGAAGTTTTTCGGTTTTAGAATCTTTCCAGCCCCTTGACGGCCGGGCCCTATCAGGCCGATTGGGGGGCCGCGGGGAAACACGCGCCGCCGCTTTTCTCCCCCATCACCTTTAAAGGCCCACGCAAGCGGGTCTTCGGATCCGGCCGGCAACGTCCCCTTATGTCCTAAACGGCAGAAAGCCGGCGGTCGGCTTTGGTTCCGGTCTTATCTTTCCCGGGCGGCAAAAATCAGCCCCAACCCCATCCAGAAGGCTTCCCGCAGCCGCCTGATCAGGCTGAACGCAGCCCCCAGAGTGGCGCCCAGGTTGAACCCGAGGGCCAATAAAATATTGCCGCCATCCTGAATTCCCAAGGAAACCGGGATAAAAAAGCCCAGGGCGGTGAAAAGCATGGCCAAGGCGTCCAGACACACCGCCAGGCCCCAGCTGATGGGATGCCCCAAAAGCCGGAAGATCAGGTACACCTCGATCGCGTGGGTCAGCCAGGAGAGAAAAAAAAAGGCCAGGGACAAAAACCCTCGTCCGGGATGCTCCCGGTAGAAAGAGGCCATCTGGGCATCCAGGGTTTCGAGAGCCGCTTCTTTGTCCTTCAAGGCCCGGGGACAGACGCCCAATCTTTCCAGGAGGCGGATGCCCTGGATGCAAGGGTCCCGTCCCTGCAAGACGATAAAGACCAGGGCGCCCAGCGCCAGGAGGATGGCTCCCAGAACCAGGAGCCAGATCAGGGAGGTGGACAAGGTGAGCAAGAAAGGCACCAGGGCCAGACCCAGGAAGATATAAAGCACCAGACTCAGGATGGCCACCCCCTTGTGAATAATCACAGAGGCGGTGGCCTCTTGCCAGGAGACCCCGAGGGACGCCAGGCGGGCGGCCTTGAAGGGTTCGCCCCCTAAGCCGGCGGTGGGGGTCAGGGTATTGAGGGCTTCCCCCGCCAACCGCAGCCGGAAAAGCCGGGCCAACGAAGGGCGGGGCTCCGGTGACAACAGCAGCAGGTTCCAGGAGACGGCTTCGATCCCATTGACCAGGCCGTAGGGGAGCAGGACCAGGGGCCACCACCAGCCGACGCTCAGCAGATGCTGCCAGATGGTGGGCCACCCCACCTGATGAAGCATCCAGAGAAAGAAAAGAAAAGCCAGGCCCAGGAGGACCAGATTCAATTGGCGCATGGTCATAAGGTTAATGCCCCATCCCGGGACCGGGCGCCGGGCTGGGAGCCCGGCGCATGAGGAAAACCAGGGGCAATAGAGACAGGAAGACCAGGGTGAAAAACCAGTAGTCGTCGCCGAAGGCCAGCATCTGGGCCTGCCGCTGCACCTCCAGGTAGAGTGCGGCCATGGGTTGCTTATAGTGCCACCACTGCCAGTCCGGCGGAAGCCCGGGAAGGACTTCGGCAATCCGGTGCTGCCAGACCTGGAAGGGGAGATCCAGGGGGGTCAAGTGCTCTATCAGGCGGTTCTGGTGGAACTGACCCCGCCGGGCGAGCAGAGTGGTGGCGGTGGCAATGCCGAAGCTGCCCCCCAGGTTGCGCATCAGGTTGAAGATGCCGGTAGCATTCCCCATTTTCTCCTGGCTGATCCGGGACATGGTGAGCGTGGTCAGGGAGACGAAGGTCGTGCCCAGGCCGAACCCTTGGATAAACCGGGGAAACCAGGCGGTAAAATAGTCGATCTGCGTATTATACAGACTCATGAGGTAGACGGCCACCGCATTGATAAGCAGGCCCGCGCCTACCAGCCAGCGGCCGTCAATAAGCTGAGTCAACCGCCCCACAATGGGCAAGATCAGAAGCGACCCGATGCCGCCATAGGCCAGGGCCCAACCCGCCAGGGTGGCATCATAGTTCATGAGGGTCTGGAGGAAAAGGGGGAGAAGCATGATGCTGCCGTACAAGACAAAGCCGAAAAAGAACATGATGGTGACCCCGGCGGCGTAGTTGCGCTCCTTGAAAAGGCGCAGGTCCACTACCGGGTGTTTGGTTTTCAACTCCCAGTAAATCAGGAGAATCAGGGCGGTGATGGAGGTAATGGTCAATCGGGTGATCAAATCCGAGGAAAACCAGTCTTCCCGCTCGCCCTTGTCCAGCACCACCTGCAGGCAACCCAGGCCCACCACCAGGAATGCCAGGCCGACGTAGTCAATGCTTCCGGCTTTTTGCTCCTTGATATAATCCGGATCGAAGATGAACAGCGCGGTCATAATCAGGGAAAAGATGCCGATGGGAAAATTGATGTAAAAGGCCCAGCGCCAACTCAGGTTGTCGGTGATCCACCCCCCCAAAAGGGGCCCGATGATGGGGGCAAAGACCACTCCGATGCCCCACACGGCCATGGCCATGCCCCGTTCCTGAACCGGGAAGCTTTCCAGCAGGATGGCCTGGGAAATGGGCTGCAGCGCCCCCCCGCCGACGCCCTGGAAGACCCGGAAGACAATGAGACTGGCCAGGTTGGGAGCCGAACCACAGAGCATGGAAGAGACGGTAAATAGCGCCAGGCACAGCATTAAGAAACGCTTGCGGCCGAACAGGGCGGACAGCCAACCGGTGATGGGCAGCACCACCGCGTTGCTGACCAGATAGGCGGTAAGCACCCAGGTGGCCTCATCCACTCCGGCGGAGAGGCTGCCTGCCATGTGAGGCAGAGCCACATTCACCACCGTGGTGTCGATGATCTCCATGAAGGTGCCGGCCATCACTGCGACGGTGACGAGCCACTTATTGACCGCGGGCCGGCCCTGATTGGCGTCTTGGTTCATGAAAAGCTCGGATCCTCACCTCTCAGGGCTTGGAGGCAGGAGAGTCAAGGGAGGATGCCGGGGCCGCCGTCTTCCAGCCCTGGTCCGATGGGCTTCCGGTGGGGGTGCTGCCCAACAGCCTTTTCCCAGTCCGGTTCCGGGTATCGATGGTGACCACGCTGGACATGCCGAGGCGCAGCGGCTTATCTTCCGGAAAAGGGGGCCGCAGCACGATCTTGACGGGCACCCGCTGCACCACTTTGACCCAGTTGCCGGTGGCGTTTTCCGGGGGCAGCAGGGAAAACGCGGCCCCGGTGCCGGCCATGATGGAGTCCACCGTGGCCTCAAACTTGACGTCCGGATACGAGTCCACCGTGACTTCGGCAGGCTGACCGATGAACACGTGGGTCAGTTGGGTTTCCTTGTAGTTGGCCTCGATCCACAGGTCCGTAATCTTCAGAGGGACCAGGGCCATGAGGGGCTGTCCGGGTTGCACCCAGTTGCCCACTTCTACATTTCTCCTGGTGATGTACCCGTCGATTTCCGCCTTGAGGTTGGTGTAACCCAGATTGAGACGGGCCTGCTCCAGCCGGGCTTTGGCCTCCTTCAAAGCGGGCTGCTGCTCTATAGGTATCGCCGTGGAGCCGCCGATCGCGGCCAAGGCTTCCCGCTCTTTCTGCTGAGCCTGGTCCAAGGTCGCCCGGGCCACTTTATACCGGGTATTCACCTGGTCCAGGGTTTGTCTGGGTACGGTGCGGCGTTCATAGAGATTGCTGTAACGCCGCTCGTCGGTGATGGCCTGTTTCAGTTGGGCCTGGGCCTGGGCGATCTCGGCCCGGGCTGTGGCCACCTTGACGTACCGGCTGGCCAAATCCTGGCGCAGGCGGTTCACCGCGGCCTCGGCTTGGGCCACCGCGACCTCGTAGTCTTTGGGGTCCAAGGTGGCCAGGGTGTCCCCTTTTTTCACAAAGTCATTGTTGTTCACCAGCACCCGGGTCACCCGGCCGGGCACCCGGAAGGAGACCATGCCCACATAACCCGATACGTAGGCATCATCGGTGGAGACATAAATGGAGACATAGTGCCAATAATAGAGCCCACCCCCGATAAGGCCGAGAACGAAAACAATGAGGATGATTTTCACCAGCAGTTTACGGGACATGCCGGGATTCCCCCTGGGGTAAGAGATCGTTGATGGCCCCCACCGCCCATAATAACTGAGCCTTGGCCAACTGATGATCATAAAGGGCGTTGAAATAGTTCACCCGGGTCCTGGTGAGCAGGGTCACCGCATCCACCACGTCGGTGGCGGTGCCGACCTGCTCCCGGTAGCGTTCCCGGTTCAGGCGCAGGTTTTCCTCGCCCTGGGCCACGGCCTTTTCCGTGACCCGGATACGGTCTGCGGTTTCAGTGACGGCCAGGTAAGCGGTTTGCACATCCAGGCGCACCTGTTCAGTCAGGTCCTGTTGCTTGACCCTGAGTTGCTCCACCCGTTCCCGGGCCTGACGCACCTGCGCCCGGGTGTCCAGGCCGCTAAATAAGCTCCATTGCAACCCGAAAATGGCAAACCACTGGTTGGTGTTAAGATATAGGAAATTCTGCTGCCAAAACTGCCCGGCTTGAGCATAAAAGCGGGGGAAAAACTGGGCCTTGGCCTGGGTGACATTTTTCTCCCCTTGGTCGATGCGGGTGACGGCGGCCTTCAGGTCGCTGCGCTGCCTGATGGCCATGTCCGAGGCCTCGGCTAACTTCCAGGCCGGCGCGGCCAATTCTTTCTCTTCAGCCAGAGACAGGGGGGTGGCGATGGGGAGGCCGATGATCTTGTTTAAGGCGGACTTGGCGTTGACCACATCATTTTGGGCGGTGATTAGACGCTGCTTGGCATCGGCCAGGGACACTTCCGCCTGGAGCACGTCATTATAAGTGACGACGCCAAATTCAAACAGGTTCCTGGCATCCTTCAGTTGATCCCCAAACTGGACGACCTCCTGCTGGGCCACTTCCACCAGTTTTTCCCCCCGGAGCACCCGGAAATAGCCCTGACACACCAGAAGAAAGATATTGTCCCGCACCTGGGCGGTGTCGAGCCGGGTGGCGGTCTGGCCCAGAATGGCGGCCTGATAGCGGGAGGGAGTCGCCCAGAAATCAAAGAGGGTCTGGTCCACGGTGAACTTGGAGGTCCAAAAATTATTGTTGGTCAAGGGAAAGGTCACGCCGGCGCCGCCGGGTAATCCGCTGGTAACCTTGATCCGGGTGCCCATATCATAAATGGTCTGGCTGGTTTCATTCCTCACTTTGGGCAAAAAACCGGAGCGGGCCCGGACCACCTCCTGGTCGGCGATGAGTTCCTCCAGGCGGCTCACCCGGAGGTTGGGATTGGCCTTCCAGGCCAGGGCCAGGGCTTCCTTCAGGTTCAGGGAACGGGGGGCTTCCGCCGCCGGGCCGAGACCAGGCCACAATCCCACAAAGGCCAGCCAAAAACCGGTAAAAAGGGAGAGAATGATTCGCCTCATGCAGAGGAATCCTCCTCCATGGCCGAAGGCTGAAGAATTCCCGAAAACAGAAGGGTCAGGATCACCGGCAGGGCTTCCTGATTAAGATCATATTGCTCTCGGGTCATCTGGTAATAGCCCACCGCCCTTCCCAGGCCTTTGAGCAAAAAGGCCAGCAGGCGGGGATCCGCTGGAATAAACTGTTTACGGGAGATTCCGTCAGCAAAAATTTGGGTGATAAGAGACACAATGCGATCCTCTAATTCCTGAAGAGAGACCAGGGAACTTCCCCGTCCGGATTTGGACCTGACCAATTCCCGCAGATACAGGGGGAAGAGGACTTTCTCATGTTCCACGTACCTGAGCAGGATAATGACCGCCTGGCGCAGTTTTTCCGCAGGCGGATCGGTTTGGGCCAAAATCTCCTCCAGGTCCTGGGCCAACGCTTCCCCCACCTGAGACAGCAGGGCCTGAAGCAGCTCATCCTTGCTTTGAAAATACAGGTAGATGGTGCCTTTGGCGACGCCGGCGGCCTGGGCGATTTCGTCCATGGTCAAGGCCTCCACGCCTTTGTGGTGCATCAGGCGGCGGGCGGCGGCCAGGATTTCTCTGGTCCGGAAGGCCGTGACCAACTCTTTTTTAGTGGTGCGAGGGTGCTCCATTGACTTTGTGGTCAAAAAAATGACTTTAACGTCAATAAGGAAATCCAAGGTTTTTGTCAAGAAAAACTTGCAAACCGGCCGGCCTCTGACCAAAATAATGAGTAGATGCTTAACCATTTGCGCCGAAGTGGCATCAAAACTTCAGGGGCGGGTTATTCCCGCCTTTTGTTCCCTATCTGACCGAGTTATGCTGACACAAGGAAGAAACAGAGAGTCGCCCGGGGCGGACATTACCTGAGGGGCGGCGCTGTCTGTTCAAATTGTTTGCCGAAAGGGCATGGAGGAATCATGGACCGGCGGGAATTTCTCAAGAGAGCGGCAATGCTCGGGGCCCTGGCCGGAACAGGCCGCTGGTTGGTCATACCTGAGGAACTCTGGGCCATGGCGCCCAAAGACAAGCCTCAGCCCCTAATCGTCAAGGCGGAGGGGACCAAGTGGGACCAGATCACCGGCGAGGCCATCCAGAAGCTGGGAGGCATGAAGAAATTCATCAACCCCGGGGAAACTGTGGTGGTGAAACCCAACATGGCCTGGGACCGCACCCCCGAAATGGCGGCCAATGCCCACCCCGACGTGGTGCGCCAGGTGGTGGCACTCTGCCTGGAGGCCGGGGCCAAGCAGGTGAAGGTCCTGGACCACACCTGCCACGACGCCCGCAAGGCCTACAAGAACAGCGGCATCCAGGACGCGGTGTTGGGTCTCAAGGACTCTCGGGCCGTGGTGGAATTTGTGGATGAACGGCGGTTCGTCAAGGTCAAGGCCGAAAAGGCCAAGTCTTTGAAGGAATGGCTCTATTACAAAGATATCCTGGAGGCCGACCGCCTCATTAACATCCCGGTGGCCAAGACCCACAGCGAGGCCCGCCTGACCATGTGCTTGAAGAACATGATGGGGGCCATCGGCGGCTGGCGGGGGCGGATTCACGTGGGGCTGCACCAGAACATCGCGGACCTGAACCTGATCCTGCGTCCTGACCTGCATGTGCTGGACTGCACCCGCATTCTCCTGAAAAACGGCCCCTCCGGGGGCGATGTGGCGGACGTGGCCGTGAAGAACCTGGTTTTTGCGGGAACCGACCCGGTGGCCCTGGATGCGCATGGCACCTCATTTTTTGGCCTGGCGCCCGGCGATATCGGCTACATTGTCCGGGCCCAAGCCGCAGGACTGGGGGAAATGGACCTTAGCAAGGTCAAATTTATTTAGATCAGAGATAGTTAATCGGGAGAGGGGGCCAGGGGGCAGTGGCCCCCAGCCCCCTTTCCCAAACCCGCTCGCCCGCCCCTTGAAGGATTTATAAAGATCGGCGAAGTCGGGGCTTAAAGCCCCGCCTGCTCCAGCCTCAAAGGGGGTGGGGGAGGCTTGAGGGGAGGGCGGGGGAGCCGCTGGTCTCCCGGTCCTCCCCTCAAAAACCTTGAATACCGAAAATATGAAAACCAAATCCTCTGAATCAAACCGCCGGAAATGGCTGTATCTCCGACGGATAAGCCAGATAGGCTTTTTTTTCCTGTTTGTCCTGCTTTTCCTCCAGGCGGAATATCACGGCCAGGAGCAGTTGGCCTGGCCGGTGGACCTCTTTTTCCGGTTTGATCCCCTGATCCTGGCCGCTCACCTCCTGACCCTGAGTCCCCTGGTGTGGGGCCTCCTGTGGTCCCTTGTCCTTGTAGGGCTGACCGTGGTCTTGGGGCGGTTTTTCTGCGGCTGGGTCTGCCCCCTGGGGACCGCCCTGGACGGCTGTCGCCGCCTGCTTTTCGCCCCCCGCCCCGACTACGGCAGCGCCAATCGGTTCCGCCGGGTCAAGTATTACCTGCTTTTCGTCCAGTTGGCCGGAACGCTTTTTTCCCTGAACCTGGTAGGCCTGTTTGATCCGTTGTCCCTGCTCTTCCGGTCCCTGGCCATCGTTTTTTACCCGGCCTTCGGGTATGGGGTGGAAAAAGCGGGCCTCACGTTTTACCACTGGGGTGCTCCTTTTACCTATGTCAGCGAACCGACGTACCGGTTCCTGAAGGCCACGGTTCTGCCTTTCAAGCCCCTGGTTTATCTCCTGCCGTTTTTGACCCTGATCCTTTTTGCCTTGGTGGTGGCCGGGGAGCGGGTTGACCGGCGCTTCTGGTGCCGGGCCCTGTGTCCCCTGGGCGCGCTCTACGGTCTCATTGCCCGTTTTTCCTTGCTGCGGCGGCGGCCCCCGGTCCTGTGCCAGGATTGCCAGGAGTGCGCCGCGGTCTGTAAAATGGGCGCTTTTGCTGAAGCGTTGCGGGGAGAAGAGCTGGAAGCGGCGGCGCCCGCCCGCCCGCTTTTCCGCCACCTTACCTCGGAGTGCCAATTGTGCCTGCGGTGCCAGGATTTCTGTGACAAGGGTCGGATAGCTTTCCGCTTTGGGGTTAAGGCACCCCGAGCCCCGCTGGACCTGGGGCGCCGCCAGGTGATCGCCTCCATGGCGGCGGGCGCGGCTTTGGTGCCTTTAGTCCGGTTGGGTTCTTTGGCCCGCCGGCCCAATGAATTCTTGATCCGGCCTCCGGGGGCCCAGGACGAAGGGGACTTTCTGGCCCGCTGCAGCCGTTGCGGCGAATGCCTGAAGGTGTGCCTCACCAACGGCTTGCAGCCGGCGCTCTGGGAAGCCGGCCTGGAAGGGCTGTACACCTCGAGACTGGTGCCTCGGATGGGTTATTGCGCCTACACCTGCACCCTGTGCGGCCAGGTTTGTCCCACCGGGGCCATTCCCAAACTGGACCTGGCGGTGAAGCAGGCGACCCCCCTGGGGACCGCACACGTCAACCGCACCCGCTGCATCCCGTACACCGAGGGCACTGACTGCCTGGTGTGCGAGGAACACTGCCCGGTTTCCCCCAAGGCCATTACTTATAACCTGCTTGAAGTCCTGGATGCGCAAGGCCGGAAAGTCCAGGTCAAAGGCCCGGTGGTGCATGCCGACCGCTGCATCGGTTGCGGCCATTGCGAATATGTCTGCCCTGTGGGCGGCGAGGCGGCCATCCGGGTGAAAAGATCATTGAGAGTGGAGAGCTGAAAGGTTGGGGCAGGAAGCTGCCGCTCCCTGGCCCTCCCCCTCCAATTTCAGCTAAATCATGAAACGTCATTATCCAGACAGGCCTTTGGTGGGGGTAGGGGCGGTGATTTTTCGCGGCGAGGAAGTGCTTTTAGTGCGCCGGGGACAGGAGCCGGCCAAGGGTTCCTGGAGCCTGCCGGGGGGTCTGGTGGAGTTAGGGGAGAGCCTGGAGAAGGCCATTAAGAGGGAAGTGCTGGAAGAGACGGGCATAAACGTCAAGGTTTTGGGGGTCACCGCGATTCTCGAGCGGATATACCGGGATGAGGCTGATAACGTGCCGTATCATTATGTGCTGGTGGACTTTGCCTGTGAATATGTTTCAGGGGAGGTCAGGCCAGGCTCTGATGCCGCCGCGGCCCGGTTTGTTCCCTTGGACAGGCTGGAGGAGTGGACCGCGGCGTCATTTACCGCTCAGGTTATCTTTCGCGCCCGAAAGCAGAAGGACAAGGGGGCTTTTCTGCCGCTGATCGGTTAATCCCCAGCAACGGCCCCCCAGTGACTCAAGCTAAAGATTTTTCATCCCACCAAGCTATCCGCCCCCAAGTCCATAAAAAAAACAGGCTGCCGGCGGGCAGCCTGCCTTTCTGAGGAAACCGTTAACGAGACCTACTTCTTTTTAGCGGGCGGCTTGGTGGTTTCCTTGACTTCCACCTTGGTGGCCGTCATCCGGTACTCAACGGTCACCTTGGAGCCCACCTTAAGGTCGCCGGTCACCTTGGTGTCAGGGGTGCGGGCGATCTCCCAGAGGTCCTTGCCTTTTTTCACCGTGATCAGGTCATCGGTGAGTTGGGTTACCGGTCCGGTCACCTGGTAGGTCTTCACCGCGGCGGCGAAAGCCGGGGAGGAGACCAGCACGAAAATTACCGTCAGGGCTAGCAGGCGTTTCATGATTCCATCTCCTTTCTATGAATCAAGAATTTTTCCGGCCCGGGCGGGACCGGGGACGCCCTCAGCTACCTCAAGTTCATTCGGAAGGGTATCATATTACACTAACAGAAAATAGGATTATTGGACGGTGATATAGTCTTTTATTTTTCGGTAAATCCCTTCTTTGATGCCCCGGACCTTCATAATGTCCTCGGGGGTTTTGTAAGGCCGGCCGGCGATAATGGCCTTGGCCTTCACCGGCCCGATGCCCGGAATCTTCTCGAGTTCTTCCTGGCTGGCGGTGTTGAGGTTGACTCGTTCTCCCGGCGCCAGCTTGGCGGCTTCGGGTTTCTTGGCGGTCGCCGGTTGGGGCGGCGCGGCTTGGGCCGGCGCCGGCTTTTCAGGTGGAATTTCGGTTTTGGCCGCCGGCGCCACCGGGCCCAGGGTCACCTTGTCTTTAAGGGCCGCGACCTTGGCCTTGGTCATTCCTTTCACTTTGGCCAGCTCCTCCAGGCTGCGGATGGGGCGGGCATCCATGATGCGCGTGGCCAGGGCCGGGCCTATGCCGGGTAAGGATTCAAGGGTTTTCTGGTCCGCAGTGTTCAGATCCACCAGGGTCGCTGCCGCGGGAGCAGGGGCCTTGGCCGCTTTGGCCTTTTTCCCGGCCGCAGGTTCTAGGGTTTTCTCGGGTTGGGGGGCGGCCGCGGGGGCAGCCGGGGCTGGTTTGACGGTGAGGGATGATTTAAACGCTGAGATTTCCTTGTCGGACAGGCCGGCCTTTTTAAGGTCCGCCAGGGAAGTGTAGGGCCGATTGTCGATGATTTTTTTGGCCGTGACCGGGCCGATGCCCTTGACCGTCTCAAGCTCCGCCTGGGTGGCCGAATTGATGTCCACCGTCCCTTTGGCTGCCGGGATCGCCGCCCCCTGGATGAAGAGCATCACCAGGATGGCCGCGGTCGCCACCAGCAGCGCCCGCCGCGCCACGCGCCCCAACTTGCTTTCGCCTCGAAACATGAAGGCCCTCCTAATAGAATGGTTTTCCCTGTTATATCCCCGGCACCTTGGGAAGGTCGGCCAGGGCTCGGGCCAGGATCTCGGGAGGGTATTCCAGGTCTTCCAGTCTACCCTCCAGATACGCGTCGTAGGCGGCCAGGTCGAAGTGGCCGTGGCCGGAGAAGTTAAAGACAATGCATTTGGGGTCGTTGGTTTCCCGGCAGTGCACGGCTTCGTCCACTGCGGCCCTGATGGCGTGGGAGGTCTCCGGGGCCGGGATAATGCCTTCGGTTTTGGCAAACAGAACGGCCGCTTCAAACACCGGGTTCTGGGGATAGGCCCGGGCCTCAATGACTTTGTCATGCACCAGCAGGCTCAGCAGGGGGGCGTCGCCATGGTAGCGGAGACCGCCGGCGTGAATACCCGGAGGGACAAAGGAGTGCCCTAAAGTGTGCATCATGATGAGCGGGGTAAGGCGGGCCGTATCCCCGAAGTCATAAGTGTAGAGGCCCCGGGTGAGGGTGGGGCAGGCGGTGGGCTCCACCCCGATGATCCGCAGTTCCCGGCCCTTGAGTTTGTCGGGCACAAAGGGGAAGCAGAAGCCGGCGAAATTGCTCCCGCCCCCCACGCAACCGATGAGAATGTCGGGCTGCTCCCCGGCCAGAGCCAACTGTTTTTTGGTCTCCAGCCCCACGATGGTCTGGTGCAGCATGACGTGGTTCAACACACTCCCCAGGGAGTACTTGGTGTCCTCGTGGCTGACCGCGTCCTCCACCGCTTCCGAAATGGCCATACCCAGGCTTCCGGAGGTGTCGGGGTCCTGGGCCAGGATTTCCCGGCCGGCCTTGGTCCGGTCGGTGGGCGAGGGGAAGACCTCGGCCCCCCAGATATGCATCAGGGAGCGGCGGTAAGGCTTCTGGTGGTAACTCACCTTGACCATGTACACAGTGCACTTCAGCCCTATAAGATTGCAGGCGAAGGCCAGGGCGCAGCCCCACTGGCCGGCACCGGTCTCGGTGGCCAGACGCCTGACCCCTTCCACCTTGTTGTAATAGGCCTGGGCCACCGCGGTGTTGGGCTTGTGGCTGCCGGGAGGACTGACTGACTCATTCTTGTAATATATCCGGGCCGGGGTCCTGAGCGCCTTTTCCAGGTTCCGGGCCCGGTGCAGGGGCGTGGGGCGCCATAAGCGGTAAATCCTCAGCACCTCATCCGGAATGGGAATCACGGGATCCGGACTCATTTCCTGTTCGATAAGCCCCATGGGAAAGATGGGGGCCAGGTCCTGGGGGGTCAGGGGTTGACCGGTGGCCGGATGCAGGTAAGGGGGAAACGGACTGGGCAGGTCCGGCAGGATGTTGTACCACTCCTGGGGCAACTCTTTCTCACTTAACCAGATTTTATAGTTATCCATAGGCAGTTAAGCGACTCCTTCAGGTATGCAAGCTTGAGTTTTTATAGGCAGGGGAGCGGGAGGGTGTCAAGGAAAAATCCCCGGTCAGGCCTATTCCCATAAGTATCGTTGTTCTCCGGCAAAATTCAAGTTTCACGGAGGAGCAACCGATGGAACAATAGGGATTTCATGAGCCTGACAAGGATGTTTACCCATATGCAAATCTAGTCAGCCAATTATCCGGGGCACTTTTGGGCCAAGAATATCAGGGGTGAGCTCGGTCAACTTTATGCCCCCGGCAAGGTGACCGCAGGGAGGGTTATCCAGAAGACGACCCTCCGGTTTCAGCCTATCCAGTAACCATGGTTAACCACAGAGACCACGAAGAGCAACGTCTGAAACAGCCGGTGAGGGCGCAGAATTTCAAGGCAGGGGTCAGGGAAGAGGAAATCTGCCAAATTTTTAACTTAAAAAAGAACTTAGATTACAGTGACGTTTTGATCAAATACGCCAGCAAATATCTCAAGTTGGGTTGGGACCTGGTGGCGGTAAATGCCCAGGGAGGGACCACTCTGGACCTGGATTTCAAACAGCCCGAGGAAATGTGGTCACCCAGACTCACAACCATGGGTTTGGAGGGACTGCAGGTCAATCTGGGGGTGCGCACCGGCAAGCCCTCCCGCCTCGTGGTCCTGGAAGTGCACCGCAATGAAAGCCTGGCTCCTTTTAACCAGCCGGGGGACTGGGGCTCGGGATGCGTGGCCGAGGTGGGCAATGACCGGGAGCAGCACTACTTTATGGTGCCCCGGGGTTGGGAGCCGCCGCCCTCCTATTTTCTTGAGTCTTTCCAGATCATGGTCTTCGGTGAGGAGGGCATGGTCCTGGCGCCCCCGTCCCTGGAGCCCAGGGCCCAAGCTGCGCTGCGCTGGTTGAGGCCGCCCTGGGAAAACCCCCCGACCCGTCCCAGCCCGGCCTTGTGCAAGTTTTTGAAGGAGAGCACCCCCTCTTTGGTGGAGGGCGCGCCGCTGGCCGCACCCCGGGTGCCGAGCTGGGCCGAAATTTACCCCATCATCACCAAATATCCCGCAGTGTTGCAAGCCCTCCTGGCTCCGGCGGCCAAGCCGGAGGACTACTATCAATCCCTGGTGGCCGCGGCGCGGGGCTCTGGGTTGGATGACCCCCAAGTGGTGCTGGGGCTGCTGTGGCACGCGCCGATGGGGAACAATGGCCTCCTGACTCAGCGATGGGAATACTTTCGCCGCTTGGTGTACGGCCATGGCGAAGACCTGGAAAAACCTCTGTCCGGCCCGCAGCCCGGAAGCCTGCCTCCCTTCCAGGAGGCGGGCGCTTCCGGACCCATGGGCCCGGAGCACCGCGGGACCGGGGCCAACAACGGCGGCAAATCCCAGGAGGCCGGCGTGCCCGGTTTCACCGCGGGCGGGCTGCCACCGGCGAACGGCAGCCAGGCGCCCCGCCGAGGCAACGGCCGGGCGCCCCAGCCGGGGGGGGAGGACTATTTCGATTCCTGGTCCGAGCTGTTCCGCTTCAGCCAGGATCACTTGATAGTGGACCGCCGGCGCTATGAAGCCATGATTTATGAACTGGGAAAACTAGGGGCCTGGCAGGAGTTTTTCAAAGGGCAGCAACGGGAGAACCGGAGCCTCCGGGAAAAAATCGAGTCCCACTGGGCCAAAGAGTTGGAATTCCTCCGGCAGCTGAGCTCCAAGAACCATAAGAAAGGGTGGCCAAGATGATGACGGGAAGTCCGACGAGCGACCAGGGGAGGCTTGAGGCGCGCCGGTCCCTTGCCCTGGAAATTTCCCAGGGGAGGGGAGCTTCTTTAAATTTTCCGGTCCGGATCAGGAACCTGTCCGCCCGCGGCGTGATCCTGACCGCCGGCCAGGTGCCCGGCAACCTTGACTTGAAGGATTGCCTCAGCCGCGCCGCCGTTATTCACCTGCCCACGGGGGAGATTCGTGAAGTCAGAGGAAATCTCATCTGGGCCCGGCCAAGGGGGGAAGGCTCCGAGATAATTTTCGGACTGGAACTCAGCAATTCCAACCTGAAGGTGCGGCGGGCCCTGGAGGAGCAGCTCCTGGCCTACCCCCAGGATCTTAAAAACCTGTGGGACCACTGGGATGCAGTTTTTGACGACTACGAGGGGTTCGGCGTCAATGGCCAGCCCGCTTCCCGGAAAACCGAGCAGACTCCCCGGAGCGAGCCAAGCGCGCTCCTGGCGGCCGCCAGGGCGCCTCAGCCGGAGTCCGAGCCTCCGTCCTCCGACCACGCCTTCTATTGGGTGGGGTTCGGCGGGGTGCTGGTCGGCTTGCTCATTTATTTCATGGGGCCGGAATCCTACCGTTTGTTTGGGATCATCCTGGCTGTGTACGGCAGTCTGACCGTCGCCGGCAAGAGTGTCTGGTCGCTGTTTCAGAAACGTCCCCGGCCACAAGAGTAAGGTCAATTTACTATTTAAGAAACATAATAAATCAATGGCTTATATTACCGATTGATTCGGGTGAAAGGGAAACCGGGGTAATTTCGGGCCGGGCAGGTCATAAGTTCACAGGAGAGGTAAATGAGCACCCGGATAACCAAGAAATTATGGAGCATCGGCGGCGGCAAAGGCGGGATCGGCAAAAGCATTTTCACCCTCGGGCTGGGCATCTCGCTCGCCCGCCTGGGGAACCGGGTCATCGTGGTGGACTCGGACCTGGGCGGGGCCAACCTCCACACCCTTATGGGCGTGCGCTATCCCCCGCACACTCTGGAGGACTTTTTCCTCAAAAAGGTCCAGCGGCTGGAAGACATCGTCATCGAAACCGGGGTTAAGGGCATCGGCCTTATCTGCGGCGCGGATGACATCCTGGGCGCGGCCAACCCCACCTATGCCCAGAAAGTACGTATTCTGAGCCAGATAGAAGAGCTGAACGCGGACATCGTGCTGCTGGACCTGGGGGCTGGCACTTCATTCAACACCCTGGATTTTTTTAATTACTGCCGCGGGAAGATTTGCCTTTTGACCAGTCAGGCCACTTCCCTGCAAAACGGCTATGGCTTCATCAAGAGCGCCCTGTACCGCCATATTTCCCGGGAGTTCGCCAAGGAGCAAAACATCCTGGATCTCTTGTGGGAGTCGGACAACCGAGGCCCGGAGGCTCGGGTCGCGTCGCTGCAAGAAATGCTTGACCATCTGCAAGGCTCTGAACCAGAGCTATACGTCCGCCTGAAGCATCTCTTGGATGACTACCAGATTCACCTTGTGGTAAATATGGTGAAAAATGAAAGAGATACCTTGTCTGGGATGATCATTCGGGAGGTGGCCTCGAAATACCTGGCCATCCATCCAGAAATCCTGGGCCACATTTCCCATGACCTGGCCGTGGAAGCGGCCGTCAACCTGATGATCCCGTTTCCTCTGGACAAGGACGAAAGCCAACCGGCCCAGGACCTGCGCACCATTGCGACAAAGGTGTTAAACCTTTCCTGTCTGGCGGGGGAGAATTATGGGTCCCAAACCACGCCGGTCCCGGAGGAACAGGACGCGGAAGACTGGAACATTGATTGGCAGCGCGCCCCGGCCTGATGAAGGGTTGACATCATCTTGGCCCTCCGGCCGGACGGTAAGGGGCAGATAGGGCGGGCCCGGGCCGCCGAGAGACGGATGGATCGAACTTGGTTCCTGTCCGAAGACCTCCGGAACCCCGGGCCGGCGCCGGCCCAAGACTGGCGGGAAACGAGATCGTGAGGAACATGTTGCGTCACTTCGTGGTCAACCCGGAAGAGCTCGTTCTCTTCGGGGGCGAGGACGGGCTGGCGCCCCTGAGGTTGAGCCACCTGGTCCCTGGCGGGGTGCTTCCCTTTCACATCTTTACAGCCACGGACAGCCTCCCCGGAGGCTTTGTTCTCACCTGGCGACGGGGCCAGGCCCTGCCGCCAAAGCTCCTGGAGGGAGTCTGGGGTTACTTCGCGGTGGCTGAGGCAGGGGAGGTGTTGAATTACCTCCTGTCCCGGATCGAGTTCGCCGAAGTCTGGGGGGAGACCCCGGAGGCCCTTGAACTCCTGGCCGATACCTTGTTGGTCTGGACCCAACATTTCTTCTGTCACGACGCGGCCCGCACCCCGGCCAGCCTGGATGAAGCCAAAAGCCTCATCAAGACCCTGGCTTCGGGATTGGAAGATTCGCCGCACCCCCTGGAAACCATCGGCGCCCTCCGGCGCCACGATTCCGGGGTTTTCAGCCACTGTCTGAATGTCTGCCTTTTGACCCTGGCCTTTGCGCGCCTGCTGCCCTGGAAGCAGGAGGAAGTCGAGACCCTGGCGCTGGCGACGCTGCTTCATGACCTCGGCATGATGCCCTGGGCCCAGGAGGCCTTCCATCAGACTACGCCCCTAAGTGACCAGGACTGGGAAAAAATCAAAGCCCATCCCGACCGGGGCGCCGACCTCCTGCAGGTTTTTGCCGACCTCCCCGAAGAGATGCGGCTCACGGTCAGGCAGCATCATGAAAACGCCGACGGCACGGGCTACCCCTTGGGCCTGGCGGGGGAGGCCATCCATCCCTGGGCCAAGGTATTGAGAGTGTTGGACAGTTATGAAGCCGTGACTTCCCTGCGTCCCTGGCGGCCGCCCATCGGTGAACGGCAGGCCTGGCGCATCATGAGCTCGGTCTGGAATGCCCAAGGAAGCTACGATCCCGAGTACTTACGGCTTTTCTTGGCTTTTTGTCAGGGAAGGCAGGAAAAGTGTAATCCCCGATTGACATGATATAAACCAAGGCCTATTGCAGGGGCCGCATCCGCCGGTTTGCATTCAGGTGTGGCCCAAGCAGTTTTTTGTTGAGATATCGGGTAAGTCAAGCAGGGCCAAGGCTGGGCCCTGCTTTTTTATGCGCCCGAACCGGATTTTTTAAATAAGAGTTTAAGTTTTTTTCAGGCCAGGTCGATTGAGTTAAACAAGGAGATTGGTTGCAGGCAACCGCAGGCCTCGGCCAGGGCGAATTTGGTTCGGCAAGGAGGAAGTCTCATGGCAAAGCCGGAGGAGGTTCCCCGTCAAGTTCTCCAGGTTTTGGCGGCCTTGATTTGGGTGCTGCTCGGCGCGGGGCCGGGGTTGGCCCATTTTCATGTTTTTTGGCCGCTACGGGAAGGCTGCTACGCCCGGCCCGAAGAGGAGGTCACCTGGCGTTATTTCTGGGGCCATCCCTATGAAATGCTGATTTCTGATGCCCAACCCCCCAATTTTTTTATATTCAGCCCCAAGAAGCAAGAGGTGAAGCTAGCACCCAAGGAAATCAGTCTCAAGGACCAGGAAAGCGGCCAGAACCGGCGGGCGTTCGAGGTAGGATACAAGGTCCCGGGACCGGGAACCTATTATTTGTGCCTGGAGAGCCCCCTGTACTTTATCCCGGAAGAGCAGGCTTTCTGGCAGGATTACGTGAAGCAGCCCCTCCACGCCATGTCGCCCGAGGGTTGGGACCAGCCGGTGGGCCTGACCGTCGAGATCGTCCCGCTCACCCGTCCCTACGGTTGGCCGGCGGGGTCAGTCTTTAAGGGGCGCGCCATGGTTAAAAACAAGGCGTTGACTCGGGCTACCGTGGAGATTGAGAAGTTCAACGGCTTTTTCGTCCCCCGGGACCAGCTTCCCCAGGACGCCCTGGGCGGGGAAAACGGCCCCCTCCTTACCCGGGTGGTCAAAACCGACCACATGGGCTATTTTGTTTGCACCCTGGACAGCCCTGGCTGGTGGATAATTTCCGTGTCTGCCCCGGGCGGGAAAAAGTCCCAGGAAGGCAAGACCTATCCGGTGGAAATGCGGGGAGGCCTGTGGGTCTATATGGAGCCGCCTCCGCCGCCCCCGAATCCGCCGGAACAGTAAGCCAGAAGTAAGCCGGATGGGCCCCTGGGCCCAGCCCCATCCCGCGTCTCTGCCAGCGGCCCCGGCATCTTGCTGCAGCTAACTTAGGCCGCGGTGGGCGCAAGCCTGGAGTTGCGTTTCATCGGGCCCCATGCCTTCTAACCCAAGGAATAGGGCACGCTGTCTGCGGCGGCGGCGCTTTCTCCTTCCCGCCAGGCCAGCAGATAAAGGGGCTCCGGCCCGGGATTGTGCAGGGCGTGGGGTACTCCTGGAGGAATGCGAATGAGCAGGCGACGGCCTGAAACTTCTTGCTCCTGCCGGTCTCCAGGGCGGGGTTCCCACCTGAACAGGCCTCTGCCGTGGAAGGGATAGAGCCACTCCCAGCGCTCGGGGTGGAGGTGGTTCCCCCGCGTCTGACCGGGAGCGATGGACACCAGGTGAAAATCTGCGGGCAGTCTTCCCGGGTCTTGAACCCGGCCTTTTAGGGGGTAAAAACTAAATCCTCGGGAGTCCTCCTGAATCTCGCCGGCGAGGTCAATAAATTGCAGAGCTTCCATGGCTGTTCCCAATTTTTTTAATATTTGATAGAGTTGAAGGGTCTGCTCAGGGGCAAGGAGAGGCCTCATGCTTGCTGCGAATGATCTGGTACTGGTTCACCTGGACCGCCATCCGGCTTTTTATGCCCGCATAAATGAAATTACCCCTGATGTTAAGAGGGGCTGGCACCAAGTGGAGCTTTTGATTCTCACGTTGCCGCCGCAAACCGTGGTCTGGATCCTGGACGACCATCATCTCCAGGGAGATGAGTTCACCATGGGGGGGCGGCCGGTGCAACTCTTCCTGGTTCCACCCAAACCTCTGCCTGAGCCCGGAGAGGATCTTTCCCCCCGCAAAGGCCAGGGAAAGGTCATCAAACTGCCGCGCAAAACCTGAACAATCTCAGGCTCTTGACTTGCCCGGGGAATATCCTGCTCGGTTCCGCCTTATCCCCGAACCCGCTTCAAGATTTGATCCGGACAGCCCCGAAGCTCTGATAGGCGATTGTTTTTCTCGTCCTGATGATTACAATAATTTAATATCATTTAGCTTGGGTAAAATTAAAAGTCTTATGCGTTTACTCCTGGTACAGCCGACCACCAAATATCCCGACCGGAGACCCCTGCGGAGCCGCACCCGCTGGCTGGCGGGCATCACCCTTCCTTACCTGGCGGGTCTCACGCCTAAAAATGTGATGGTGGACCTGGTGGATGACCGTATGGCCGCCATCCCCTATGATCGTCCTTATGACCTGGTGGGCATCACCTGCACCTGTGCCACATCGCCCCGGGCTTATGAGATTGCCGCAGAATTTCGCCGCCGCGGTGTACCCGTTGTCATGGGTGGCTTCCATGTGAGTCTGCACCCCGAGGAGGCCATGGAGCACAGCGACGCGGTGGTGGTGGGGGAAGCCGAATCGGTTTGGGAGGAGGTTATCGCGGATGCCCGCGGCGGGCGCCTCCAACGCCGCTACCAGGCCCGGGATTTTCACGACCTGAAGGGCCTGCCCCGCCCCCGCCTTGAGCTTCTGGATTACCGGCGCTACCGGGTGAAGATAGTTCCCACCCAGACTTCCCGGGGCTGTCCCTATAATTGTGCCTTTTGCGAAGTTCCCATAGTATACGGGCATACTTACCGCCGCCGCCCCATAGGCGAGGTCATCGCGGAGATCAAGGCCAACGTGCAGGTCACGGGCCTGAAAAATATTTACTTTATCGACGATAATCTGACCGGCCACCGGGATTATGCCCGGGAGCTTTTCCGGGCCCTGATGCCCCTCGGCATAAAATGGAGCTGCCTCTGGACCATCAACACGTCCCGGGACGAGGAACTTTTGGACCTGGCCAAAAAGTCCGGCTGCCATCATGTGAACATCGGCATTGAAAACGTCTGCCAGGATTCCATTTCCTCTATTCATAAACTGCAGAATCCGGTAAAGGAGTACGAGGAGCTCCTGGGCCGCCTGTCAGCCCGGGGCATCTTTTATTCCTTGAATTTCATGTTCGGCCTGGACGGAGATACTCTGGAGCTCTTTGAGGAGACCTTGCGCTTCCTGGAGCGGGTCAAGGCCCCCATGGCCTTTTTTAATGTGGCCACCCCCCGGCAGGGCACCCCCATGTGGGAGCAGTTGCAGGCCGAGGGGCGGGTGCATAATCCCGAGGCCGAGCGCTACTTAGGCATGATTTGCAATTTTTATCCCCGGCATATGACCCCGGAGGAATGTGAAAACGGCGTATGGCGGTGTTTTCAAAAGTTCTATTCCTTCCGCTCCATTTTCCGCCGCTTGCTGTGGCCGCCCAACCGTTATATTTTTCAAGGGCTGCCCAGCAATCTGTTTTTTCATTGGTCTGCGCAGCGCCATATTGACCCGGTGGATTTTTATTAGAGAGCCGTTGATCAGCCCTCCACCCAGGTTGTTGCAGGGCTGCCGGGCAGGGCTGTTATGCCGCTAGGGGGGTCCAGCCAGTCTGCCATTGGGAGACTGCGGCGAAAGGGGTCTTGAAGGGAGGGCCGGGGAGTCGGCGGACCCCCTCAAACTCTCCTCCCCAACCCCCCGGAAAGCAGGCAATCAATAGTTAACACATTGATTTATAATAAATTTTATCTGGGGTTGGGGAAGAGGGCTTGGGAGAAGAGGTTGGGGGCGCTGACCCCTGGCCCCTCTTCCAAGAGCTATTGGCAACAGCCTCATTGTGGGCTGGACGGGGGCCTGGGATTGATCCCCCCTGAACTTCGGAGAAAAAATTTGATAAAATTAGATTTTTGCGGTTAAAAAAGAATTACTTATCAGCTCAGACCGGGGAAAGCGGTTCTTATTCCGGTAATGACGAATTCCACCGCCAGAGCCGCCAGAATCAGCCCCATGAGGCGGGTGAGCAGGCGCAGGCCGCTTTCCTTGAGGAAGCCCATGATCCGGGCAGCAAAGGAGAACAGCACAAAACTAAGGAGCATGATCAAGGCCACCGCGGCCATCAGGACCGCGTCATCCAGGAGGCTTTTGGAGCGGGCGGTAAGCACCAGCACTGTGGAGATGGCCCCCGGCCCTGACAGAAGCGGCATGGCCAGGGGGATAAGGGCGATGTCCCGGTAGTCCCCGGGGGTCAGACTGGAGGAGGTGTCCAAGCGGTTGAAATGGCCCCGGCCCTCCATCATGTCAAACGCAATGCGAAAAAGCACCAGTCCGCCGGCGATCTGGAAGGCAGGCAGGCTGATGCCGAAAAAAGTGAGCACCAGCCTTCCCAGGGCGACAAAAGCGGCCAGGATAATGAAAGCATAGAGGCAAGCCCGGGAGGCCAAGGCCCGGACCTTGCCGGGGCCGACGCCGGTGGACAGGGCCAGGAAGGGGAAAATATTCCCTGTAGGATCGACGATGACGAATAAGGAGATCAGACTTGTGACAAAAAAGGACAGGGTGGTGTCAGAAAAACCGGCTAACATCGTCTGATCCTGCGAAGGTGAGGAAATTCCATGCCCAACTATCAAGTTAATAAGACTTTCCAGGAAATCAACGAGAAGATCAAGAAAGGCCGGGCGGTGGTGGTCACGGCGGAAGAGATCATCGACCTCGTCCGCCAGAAGGGGGAGGTGGCCGCAGCCCGCCAGGTCGATGTGGTGACCACCGGCACGTTTTCCACCATGTGTTCCTCCGGGGCCTTCCTCAACTTCGGTCAAAGCAAGCCGCCCATCAAGGCGAGCAAAGTCTGGCTCAACAATGTCCCGGCTTACGCCGGGGTGGCCGCAGTGGATATCTACCTGGGAGCCACCGAGCCGACCGCGGACGACCCCTTGAACAAGGTTTACCCCGGCGAGTTCAAGTACGGCGGCGGACACGTCATTCATGACCTGGTAGCGGGGAAAGCCGTGGAATTGGTGGCTGAAGCCTATGGCACCGATTGTTACCCCAACAAACGGGTGGAAAAAGAAATCACCTTGGCCGAGATGGTAAACGCCATTCTGTGCAATCCCCGCAACGCCTACCAAAATTACAACTGCGCGGTGAATCTTTCCAAGCGCCTCATCTATACCTATATGGGGCCCCTCAGACCCCGGGCCGGCAACGCCAACTATTGCACTGCCGGGGCTCTCAGTCCCCTGATGAATGACCCCTATTTCCGGACCATCGGCATCGGCACCCGGATTTTCCTGGGAGGCGGGGTGGGGTATGTCTGCTTTCCGGGAACGCAGCATCATCCGGGGCGGCCCCGGAGTCCCAACGGCATCCCGACCCGGCCGGCCGGGACCCTCATGGTTATCGGCGACCTGAAACAGATGTCGCCCCGCTTCCTCGTGGGGGTAAGCCTCCTGGGCTACGGCTGTTCCCTGGCGGTGGGCCTGGGGGTGCCTATCCCGCTCCTGAACGAGGAAATGGCCCACTTCTGCGCGGTGAGCAATGAGGATATCATTACGCCGGTGGTGGATTACGGCCATGACTACCCGACCGGTGCGGGCAAGGTCCTGATGGAGGTAAGCTATGCCCAACTGATGAGCGGCAAAATCAAGTTGGGGGACCAGGAAGTGCCAACCGTGCCGCTCTCCAGCCTGGTGCGGGCCCGGGAAGTGGCAAACCTGCTCAAGGAGTGGATCTCGTCGGGGCGCTTCTTGTTGGGGGAACCGGTGGAACTCCTGCCTTCGGTCGAGCCGCCCCAGACGGAGGCGGTGAGCCGGGAGAGTTAAGAGAAAACTGTTGGCAGTTTGCGGACAGCCGTTATAGCAAGATACGGTCAAACCGGCAAAGTCCGGCGGGGCGCGCTTTGCCGTGCCCCGGTGGGGCTGGAGTCTGTATCTTATTATTTCTTAGAATGCTAAGCGAGAAGGAGATTATTCTGCATCTTCGCCGTTGGGGGCGGGCAATCCTCTTGTTCTCCGGCGGGTTGGACTCGAGCCTGCTCCTGGCCTTGGGAAGGGAGGCCCTGGGCGAGGGGCTCACCGCGTTCACCTTGATCGGCCCGCAAACTGTGCCAGGAGAGGTGGGCGCGGCCTGGCATCTGGCCCGGAAATATAAGGTGCGGCACCTCCTGGCAGAATTTGCCCCGCTGGCTCTTCCCGATTTTCGTGAAAATACGCGCCGGCGCTGTTATGTCTGCAAGCAGGCCATCATGGCCGAGGCGCACAAGCTGGCCGCGAGGCTTCAAGCCGAAGCCATCTGGGATGGAACCAACCTCGATGATCTGAAGGACTTTCGCCCTGGTCTCCAGGCGGCTAGAGAAGCAGGGGTGGAGAGTCCTTTGCTCTCTGCGGGCTTGGGGAAAAAGGAGATACAGGCGCTGAGCCGAAGGCTGGGTTTGCCGGGAGACAAGCCCCCGCAGAGCTGCTTGGCCACCCGCTTTCCCTATGGCGCCGTCTTATCTCGGGGAGCTCTGGCCCGGGTGGGCCGGGCCGAAGCCTGGCTTAAGGCCCGGGGCTTTAGGCAGGTGCGCCTTCGGGTGAGGGGGCAGGGGGCCCGGCTTGAGCTGGGGCCAGAGGACTGGCCGCTTTTTTTTGCCCGGCGACTCCGCGGCTCCTACCTGGGTTTCCTTAATTCCCTGGGCTTTTGTGGCTTGGAGTTGGCTTACCCCGGCTAGGGTAAATTCAGTTGCCGATTTTGCCCTTTGCCCTGCTCCGGTCCGCCTTTCCCGGCTTATCACCATAAGCAAAGGATTGGGGGAGGGGGCGTAGGGGAGAGGGCCGCGCCCCTTTGCCCCCGCTCCCAGTGAAATTCGATTGAGCGACAACTGTTAGACCAGCAGAATACAGTATAAAATATCCTCATGAATCAAAAGAAGCGGGCCCTGGGCCTTTTTTCCGGGGGTCTGGACAGCATGCTGGCCGCCGCCGTGCTGCGGGAACAGGGAGTGGAAGTGGCAGGGGCGGCCTTTATCACCCCCTTTTTCGGCCCGGAGCGGGCCCGGGAAGCCGCAGCTCATTTAAATCTTCCTCTCATCGAACGGGACATCACGGAAAGCTATTACCCCCTCCTGGTGGCCCCGCCCCACGGTTTCGGAAGCCGCCACAATCCCTGCCTCGACTGCCACATTCTCATGCTCCGGGAAGCAGGAGCCCTCATGGCGGCAGAGGGGTTTGACTTCCTTTTCACTGGGGAGGTGTTGGGGCAGCGGCCCATGAGCCAGCACCGGGGGGCACTGATCCTGGTTGCCCGGGAATCAGGCTATCAGGACCTGGTGTTGCGCCCCTTGTCTGCCCGGTTGCTCACCCCCACCCGGCCTGAACTCCTGGGCTGGGTGGACCGGGAACGGCTTTTCGACATAAGCGGTCGGGGGCGCAAGCGCCAGATGGAACTGGCTTCCCGCTACGGCATCTCCAAGTATCCTTCCCCCGCGGGCGGCTGCCTGCTTACCGACCCGGGCTATGCCTCCCGTCTCAAAGAGCTGCTGGCCCGGAATGGCCTGCCCCCCCGGCGGGACCTGGAGCTGTTGAAGTGGGGCCGCCATTTCCGCCTGCCCGGTGGGGCCAAGGTGGTGGTGGGGCGCACCCACCGGGAAAATGAAGCCATCGCCCGCCTCGTCGGCCCCGGTGACCTGGTCCTGCGGGTCCAGGGCGTACCCGGCCCCCTGGTCCTGTTATCCGGCACCTCAGGCAAGCAGGGGGTGGAAGAGGCTGCGGCCTTGGCCGCGGCATACAGCGACGCTCCGGAAGGGTCGGAAGTGATCGTCCTGGTTCGGCAGGCCGGGGCCGCCCATCCGGTCAAAACCAGGACATCCCCTAAAGACCGCTTCAAGGAGTGGCTGATCTAGATTTTCCCTGACAACCATGGATCTGCCGACGTTTCTGCAACAACTGGTCAACGGCTTGTCCCTGGGCAGCCTGTATGCCCTGATCGCCATCGGTTACACCATGGTATACGGCATCCTGCGCCTCATTAATTTCGCCCACGGCGACCTCATCATGGTGGCGGCCTATGTAGCGGTCATGGGCCTGGGGTGGTTCAGTTGGCCTTGGCCCTTGGCGCTGGGGCTGGCCGTGGCGGCCACGGGTCTTATGGGGGTGCTCCTGGAATTGGGGGCCTATCGGCCGCTGCGGCGCGCCCCCCGGATATCGTTGTTGATTTCCGCCATCGCCGCCTCTTTTCTTTTGGAAAACCTGAGCCTGGTGATCATGGGGGGGATCCCCCGACCGTTCCCGGTGCCGGCCTGGATAACCGGGAGTCTGACCGTAGGAGGGACTTACATCCCCCGCCTCAGCCTGGTGATCCCGGCAATAACCCTGGGCCTCCTGGGCCTGCTGTTCTTCCTGCTTTACCATACCCAGACGGGCCGGGCCATGCGGGCCATCGCCTATGATCTGGAGACCACCAGCCTCATGGGGGTGAACCTCAACCGGGTCATCTCCCTGGCCTTCCTGGTCGGCTCATTGTTGGCGGGGTGCGGGGGGCTGTTATGGTCTATGAAATATCCCCAGGTTACCCCCTACATGGGCATTATCCCGGGGCTCAAAGCCTTTATCGCCGCAGTGCTGGGCGGCATCGGCAACCTGGCCGGCGCGGTGGTGGGTGGACTCCTGTTGGGGTTTCTGGAGGTCATGCTGGTGGCTCTGTTTCCGGCCTGGTCAGGTTTTCGGGACGCCCTGGCCTTCACGCTGCTGATCGCGATTCTTCTGTTTAGGCCCACCGGCCTTCTGGGAGAGGCCCTGGGCGAGGAGAAGCTTTAACGGGCTGGGAGGCTGACGGCCAGAGGTGCGGCTTTAAAAATGCGCTGGCGCCCCGTTTTCCAAAAATATACCTTGCAGCTTTTTAACAAGGAGCGGCCAAGCAATTAAAAAAACCTTTCTCAATCTTGGAGCCTTGCTTCTCCTGGCCCTGGGCTTATACCTGGCGGACCGCTTGGCCGGGGATTATTACCTGCGGCTCCTTACCCAGGCAGCCATCTTCATAACCCTGGCGGTGAGCTATAACCTGGTGGTGGGGGTTTCCGGCCAACTGCACCTGGGCCCCAATGCCTTCATCACCCTGGGGGCCTACACCGCCGCCCTTTTGACCCTGACGCCGGCGGAGAAGGAGCTCATATTTCTGGTCCATCCCCTGGTATGGCCCTTGAACCAGATAACCTTGCCGTTTCCCGGGGCCCTGTTGGCCGCGGGCATGGTGGCGGCCCTGTTCGGCTTTCTTACCGGCTTCCCTGTCTTTCGGGTCCGGGGTGATTACCTGGCCATCGTCACTTTAGGATTCGGCGAGGTTGTTCGAGGGCTGGCCAACAATCTCCCGGGGCTGACCAACGGCTCTCTCGGTTTAAAGGGCCTGGCGCCTTATACCAACTTGTGGTGGGCCTGGGGCTTGGCGGTGGTGACGGTGGCGATGGTTCAGGGTCTGAAGAATTCCGGCTACGGCCGCGCCCTGGCAGCCATCCGCCAGGATGAGACCGCCGCCCGGGCCATGGGGGTGAACACCTTTCGCCACCTGCTATTGGTCTATGTCCTGAGCGCCTTTTTCTTCGGAGTGGGCGGCGCGCTCCTGGCGCACCTTATCACCACCATCTCCCCCTCGCTCTTCAGCTTTTTTCTGACCTTCAATCTACTCATTATCATTGTGGTGGGAGGGTTGGGCTCCACTACCGGGGCGGTGCTCTCGGCCTGCCTTTTTACCGTGGCGGGTGAGTGGCTCAGGTTGGTGGAGGAGCCCCAAGTGATTCTGGGTCTGGCTATCCCTGGCATTCCGGGCATGCGCCAGGTCATCTTTTCTTTGGCCCTCTTGTTGGTTATTATTTTCTGTCGCCGGGGTCTTATGGGGCGGCGCGAGTTTAGCTGGGAAGCCGCAGGCCGCAGGTTGAGCCGTATTTGGCCGGCTTTCCTCCAGCCCTGAGGGAGTTTCGGTCCTGGCCGGATCGGCGGGCGAAGCCCGGCCTCCGTTTGCTTGGAAAATGATTCTGTTGCAAACCGAACAATTGGGGGTCAGGTTCGGGGGCTTGCTGGCCCTGGACAATTGCAACCTGGCTCTGCCGGAAGGAAGCCTCTCCGGCCTCATCGGTCCCAACGGCGCGGGCAAGACCACGGTGTTCAACCTGTTAAGCGGTTTTATCAGCCCGACCCAGGGGACCATGGTCTTTGCCGGGCAGGAACTGAACGGCCTGCCGCCCCACGCCCGCACCAGGCTGGGAATGGCCCGGACCTTCCAGAATATTAGGCTTTTTGAGGATCTGACAGTCTTGGATAACGTGTTGGTAGGACTGCACTGCCGCCGGCGGACCAGGTGGTGGGAGGGATTGGTGCATTCGCCCCGCTACCGGCGCGAAGAACGGGAGCAGGGCCGCCGGGCCCTGGCGCTGTTGGAAGAGGTGGGCCTCAAGGATGCGGCTCTGGAGAAGGCGGGCCAGCTTCCCTATGGCGGCCAACGCCGTCTGGAAATTGCCCGGGCGCTGGCTACCCGGCCCCGGTTGCTGCTTCTGGACGAACCTGCGGCGGGTCTGAATCCCCAGGAGACCCTGGAGCTCATGGACTTTTTGCGGGACATCCGGGTGCGCCATGGCCTGACCATGCTGGTCATTGAACACAACCTGAGGCTGGTCATGAATTTGTGCGAACACCTCACGGTCCTGGACCACGGTCTGACAATCGCCCAGGGCCCGCCCGGGGACATCCAGAAAAATCCCCTGGTCATCAAGGCTTATCTGGGGACATAATCCTGACCGGAAGGGGGGTCATTTTCCCTCTCCCTCACCTGTGCTCCACAGGCGGAGGAACGGGCGGGAGTGGGGGCAGACACGACACTAGCAGACGCCATGCTTGCCATACAGTCTCTGGAAGTCAGCTTTGGGGCCGTCCGGGTCCTGAGGCAGGTCTCTTTTATCGTCAAGGCGGGTCAGATCGTGGCGTTGCTGGGAGCCAACGGCGCGGGCAAGACCACTGCGCTAAGGGCTATCAGCGGCTTGGTCCCGGTGGCCTCGGGGAAAATCCTCCTGGAAGGGGAGGACCTGGTGGGGCTGCCGCCCCATGCCATAGTACGGCGGGGACTGGCCCTCTGCCAGGAGGGCCGCCGGCTGTTTGCCAATCTTACTGTGTACGAAAACCTGCTTCTGGGGGGCTATGCCCGGCACACCGCCAGCCGCGCTGAAGACCTGGATTGGGTCCTGACGGCCTTTCCGCGTCTTGGAGAGCGTTTGCACCAGCGGGCCGGCACCCTGAGCGGCGGCGAGCAGCAGATGGCGGCCCTGGGCCGGGCTCTCATGAGCCGCCCCCGCCTGCTGCTTCTCGACGAGCCTTCCCTGGGGCTGGCCCCCTTGTTGGTGGCGGAGGTTTTTCGGATAATTACGGAGGTCAACCGTCGGGGGACCACCATACTCCTGGTGGAGCAAAATGCCCACACCGCCTTGAATATTGCCCAGTACGCCTATGTTCTGGAAAACGGCCGCCTGGTCTTGCAGGGCGGCGGGAAGGAGCTGCTGCACCATCCTCACCTCCAGGAGGCCTACCTGGGGGGGAGCCTGGGAGAGGTCTAGGGGGCGGGTTTTAGGGCCGCCGGTGGTTCCAGTTTTCCCAGAAATCGGGAGCATGCCGGCGCTTGGTAAGACACGGGCAGGATGCCTGTCCTCGCGGATAAAGAACATTTCATTTGAGCCTTTTCACAGGAGTGACATCATGCTGCAACCCATCACCCTTGGCAACGCGTACAAGGGTTATACCTATGACCTGGATAAACTGCTGCCTCCCGCCGAAACCATCAGCAGGGTGAAGAACCGCCTGGGTCAGTTGGACCTGGACATCCTCCAGGAAACCCTGCGCATAGACTCCGGCCGCCTGGATATTCCCGTGTACCTGAGCCTTCTGGGGGTGGACGCCCAGCGGGTGGTGCCCACCAAGAAACAGATGGGGAAGGGGGCCACCCCGGTCCAGGCCGAAGCCAGCGCCCTGATGGAACTGGTGGAGCGTTTCAGCTTCTTCTCTTATCTGGCCGAGGGGCCGCTTACTTATGGCCGCGCTCAGGATTTTCCCGGCTTGGCCCTGGATTTTTCCTATCTGGCGCGGTCCCTGTTTGACAACTCCTCCGAGGCCCGGCAGGCCGCAGCGCTCTACCAGGACTGGCCCCTGTATTTTGTCCCGGTCACCAACCTGACCAGGGGTGAAGTCCGGATGCTCCCCCTCCATTGGTTTTATCTGATTGAGGAATACAACGGCCCTGCCGCGGGAAACTGCCTGGAGGAGGCCATCCTGCAAGGCCTGTGTGAGGTGGTGGAACGCCATGTGGGCTCGGTCATCAGCCATGACCGTCGCCGCACCCCGCTCATCGACCCGGAGACAGTGACTGATCCGGTGGCGCGGGAGCTTCTCGAAAAGTTCCGGAGAAACGGCATCAAGGTTTTTTTGCGGGACTTTTCCCTGGATACAGGCATCCCTTCGGTGGGGGCCCTGGCCTTTGATCCGTCCACCTTCCCCCAGGAAAGCGAGATTGTCTTCACCTGCGGCACCACCCCTGACCCGAACAAGTCTGTGGTGCGAGCCTTGACTGAGATCGCCCAACTGGCCGGGGACTTCCACCGCCGCACCACGTACCGGCCGACCCTGCCCAAATACGCCACCTTGGCGGAGGCGGCCTACCTGATGGCCGATGGACCGGTGGCGCGGCTTGATTCCCTCCCCAACCTGAGCCACGACAATCTGGCCGAAGAAGTGCGCCGCTGTCTGGCGGCGCTGGCCCGGCTCAAGCTGGAGGTTTTAGTGGTGGACGTCACCCACCCGGAAGTGCAGATTCCTGCGGTTTATGTGCTTATTCCCGGCACCCATTTTCTGGACCACACCCGCAACACCAACGTGGTCTTCCATCTGGCCCGGACCGCCAGCCTGTATGCCCCGCCGGAGGCGGCCCTGGCGGCGTTGGCGCGGCTGGAAGCTGCGTTCCCGCAGCGCTTCGACGTCCACTTTTTCCAGGGCGTCACCCTGGAGCACTTAGGCCGGCCCGACCAGGCGTTATTCCATTTCCAGCAGGCCCTGGGGCTTAATCCCCCGGCCCACGAAGTGGCCAGCATTTTCGTGCACCTGGGCTCCTGTTACAAGGACCTGGCTGATTATTCTCAGGCCATGGAGGCCCTGCTCCGGGCCCGGGAACTCAACCCCTACCTTAAGGAGGCCCACCACCTGCTGGGCTTTTGCTTCTTCAAGCAGGAAAACTACCTGGATGCGGTGCACTGCTTCGAACGGGCCATCGAGTTGGATCCTGGTTCCGGCATCGATTACGCCAACCTGGGCATCAACCTGTCCCGCCTGGGGCATCACCGAGAGGCCGCGTACGTGCTGCGCCAGGCCCTGGAACTGGACCCCTCTTTGGATTTCGCCCGCCAGGCCCTGGAGAAGTTGCAGGGTTAGGACAGGAGACCTGATAATGTCGAGCAGGCGCCCTCGCCGGCTCCTTTACCTAACCGTCAGCTGCGGCTGTTACAGTTTGGTTAATTCCCGGGGTGGACAAAGCGCCCCAGGGGGAGATTGCCGGTGCTGTCGCAGAGGGTGGAGTATGGGCCACCAAGTATTTTCCCAACCATAAGGGGGGAGAAGTCCCTGCACTATGCTTGCCTCGGCCATGAGGGCAATCCGGCCTCAACTCCATGGCTCTGGGCTCCGAGGCCCCTCTAGATGACCCGCCGCCGAATTTTCGCGGCTTTGGCCATGGGGGCCCTGGTGGGCTTTATCCTGGCCGGCGCGGTGGTCTGGGGCCGCATCCCCATGAGCCACCTCTATATAAAATTGGTGAAGCCTCTGCTGAGGATGAGCCTGGCCATCGGGGCCGGGCTGCTGCTGGGCATCTACATTGAGAACGCCAACCTGACGGCTAAGCTGGGCCGGTTGTTTGCCCCCTTCCTACGCTTCGGACACCTGAGAGAACCTTCGGCCCTGGCCTTTACCACGGCCTTTGTCTCGGCCGCGGCCGCCACCCCGATTTTAATGAATGCTTATAAAGATGGGAGCATTTCCCGCCGGGAGCTGGTGCTCTCGGCCCTGATCCTGACATTTCCCGCGTTTTTTGCTCATCTTCCCAGCCTGTTTTTCACCCTCACCCCCCTGGTGGGCGTGCTGGGGATTTATTATCTGCTAATTCTGTTGGCGGCGGATATTATGCGCACCACTGCCTACCTGGTTTGGGGCCGCCTTACCCTGCCTCCCTATCGACCCGCGGTTGTTGCCCCGGTCACCCGCCCCCTTGCCTGGAAGGAGATCTGGCAGGCCACCGTTGCGAAATTCCTGAGCCGCCTTTATACCATCCTGGTCATTACTATTCCAGTGTTCGTCGGGGTGTTCCTGGCCCAGGAAGGGGGCTTGTTTGCCTGGCTGAACCAGCAGTTGGCCATTTTTCTGGCAGGCACCCGGATTCCCACGGAGGCGGTGAGCATCCTGATTTTTTCCCTGGCCGCCGAGGCTACCGGGGGGTTTGCGGCCGCCGGGGCCCTGCTTAGCAGCCGGGCCATGAGCCCCGCGGCGGTGCTGTTCACCCTGATCTTGGGCACCATCATCTCAAGCCCCATGCGGGCCGTGCGCCACCAGCTCCCCTTTTATCTGGGCGTTTATACCCCGAAGCTGGGCCTCAAGCTCATAGTTTTCTCCCAATTCTTCCGCAGCCTGAGTCTGGTTCCTTTTCTGCTGGTGATTTATTTATGGTGGTTTTAGGGAAAATGGGGCCATCCCCCCAAACCGGGGGTCGGGCAGGTATCAGGGGGGAAAGGAAAAACGATTAGAGGCAGGAAGTGCTCAGGAGTTGACAAATGGTTCAAGTCCGTTTAATTCTGAGACGTCAGGAAAGGAGCCGGCCTCGCCTGGTCACTCCCGCTTCATGAATCGCCTCGTCCTCACCCTGGCCACCTGGGGCGGAGTAGGGTATCTTCCCGGTGCGCCCGGCACCTGGGGCACCATTGCCGCCCTGCCCCTCTGGTGGCTGCTGACGCTTCTGGGGCCTTTAGGCTACGGTCTGAGCCTGGCTGTGCTTCTGGCGGTAAGCGTGATGGTTGCGGGTCCGGCCCAGGAACTGTTGGGCCGCCACGACCATCCCGCCATTGTCATCGACGAGGTGGTGGGGCTGCTGGTGGCCCTGGCCGGCGTGTCGGTAAGTTGGGGGTGGGTTTTTCTGGGTTTTGTGAGCTTCCGGGCCTGCGACATCCTCAAACCCTGGCCCATCCGCCGCTTGGACCGGGGGGCAGGAGGGCTGGCAGTGGTTTTGGACGACGTGGCCGCCGGAGTCATGACCAGATTGGCATTGGCTATTGGGAGGCTGTTGCTTGGGTGAGCAGCGGGCAGTCGCCCATGAACTTCGGCTCGCTTAACACCCTGAAACCGATTAATCCCTTGCTCCGCAAAGAGAACAACGTCTTGGAAGCAGAGGGGAGAGGGCCTGCGGCCCCGTCCTTTTGGCCTTATCTCAGTCTCAAGGCGTCGACGGCCGGCGGTTTTTTACTGCGGGGGTTTTCCCTAAGGCTCGCTGACCTATGATAGGCGAAATCATTCTTACCGGCAACGAGTTGATGACCGGCCAGGTGACCGAGGTGAACGCCCGGTATGCCGGCCGGCGCCTCCACGAGTCCGGCCTGCGGCTGCAATGTATCACCATATTGGGGGACGGAGCGCCGTTGTTTGGGGAAGTCCTTCACCGGGCCGTGGGGCGCTCCGGCTTTGTCATTATCACAGGAGGCCTGGGGCCCACGGATGATGATATGACGGTCGCCCAGGCCGCCGAAGTGCTCAACCTCAAGCTCGTCCAGGATGAGGCCATGCTGGCCCGCTTGCGCCAAAGGCTGGCGCAGCGCGGCTTTGTGTGGGATCCGCGCTACGGGAAGATGGCCTTGATGCCCGCGGGAGCCACGATCCTGGACGCAGGGCGGGCAGCCTGCGGCTTCTCGCTGAAATACCAGAATACCTGGCTCTTTTTCCTTCCCGGAGTCCCCCGGGAAATGCGGCTTCTCTTTGAGTCCGGGGTGTTGCCGGTGCTCCTGGACCTGGCCGGCGCGACCGGGCACCTGGTGCAGCGCTCCCTCAGGCTTTTTGGCAAAATGGAGGTGGAGGTTCAGCAGGCGGTGCACGCCGTCGAAAAGGACTTCGAGGGGATTGAAGTCGGGTTTTATCCCAATTTTCCGGAAATTCACCTCACCCTGACGGCCAGGGGGCCGGAACGGGCGACCCTGGAGCAGCGGCTCAACCAATGCGTGGCCGCCCTTGCCCGACAGGTGGGAGAGGCCCTGCTGGGGCCGGACGGATCCCCTCTGGAGGAAGTGGTGGGGAGGAAACTTCGGCAGCAGGGTAAAACCCTGGCGGTGGCCGAGTCTTGCAGCGGAGGGCTTATTTGTCACCGGATCACCGACATCTCGGGGGCCTCCGATTATTTTATCGGGGGCGCCGTCACCTACAGCAACCGGGCCAAAATGGATCTCCTGGCGGTGCCTGCGGACATCCTGGAGCGACAGGGCGCAGTGAGCCCGGAGACCGCCGCAGCCATGGCTCAAGGGGTGCGGGACTTGTTCCACACCGACATCGGTTTGGCGGTGACGGGGATCGCCGGCCCCACCGGGGGGACTCCGGAAAAGCCCGTGGGCTTGGTGTTTATGGGACTTGCCACTTCGACTGGGGTTGAAACCCGCCGCCACCAATTCCCCGGCGATCGGGAACTGGTCAAGGCGCTCACCGCCGAGACCGCCCTGGACTGGCTGCGCCGGAAACTGATGGCAGGAACTTATTAATAACTTACTGATAATATGTTATTATTTGTAATTGCAGGGCTTGGTAAAAGTTGCTCAGGGGCCTTAGACCCGGCCTTGAATAATGAAAAGTTTGGCGGTACGGGCGTTCCGCCCGCCAGGCGGGGCGGGCCCACCCTTTCATTTTCTTTGAACCTTGAACTTTCCCTATGATCCGGGCCTTTCTTGCGATTGATTTGCCTGCCAGCCTGCGACCGGTGCTGTCCTGGGCCCAGGAGGAATTGAAAAAAAGCGGCGCCGACGTCAAGTGGGTGCCCGTGGGTAATATCCATATTACCTTGAAATTTTTCGGCAACATCACTGAAGTTCAGGTGGAGGACCTCAGCGAGGCGGTGACCGCCCTGGCCGCCGCCCAGGAGCCCTTTACCCTTACGGTGACGGACGCCGGGGCCTTCCCCAGCCCCAAGAACCCTCGAGTGGTGTGGCTCGGGGTGGGGGGCGATCTGGAGATTATGAGGGAATTCTACCAGCGGCTGGAGATTGCCTTTGCGGCCCTGGGCTTCCCGCCGGAAGACCGCCCGTTCTCCCCGCACCTGACCCTGGGCCGGGTGAAATCCCCGGCGGGCCGGGCGGCCCTGACCCAATGCCTGGTCAATCTGCCGCCGCCGGCGGCCGCGCCCTTCCAGGTGAATGAAGTTGTGCTGTTCCGCAGCAAACTCTCGCCCCAGGGGTCAACTTACCTGCCCTTGAAAGTGATTCCCCTGGGCGGATAAAATGCATTAAACTCCTCATATCGAAAGATAATGAAATGAGTTCAGAATAGACCGCAGTACTCAAACCGGAAAATGATTGGTGGATCGGCTGGATTGAAGAAGTGCCGGGGGTAAATTGCCAGGAACGCACCCGGGAAGAACTGCTGGAAACCCTTCGGCTCACTTTGAAGGAGGCGCTCGAGTTTAATCGGCAGGAGGCTCTTGCGGCCGCCGGTGCGGGCTTTCAAAAAGAAAAAATCGCAGTATGAACCGCAAGGATTTGCAGAGAGCTAAAGTCTCACAAAAAAGTCCGGGGGCACCGGTGTCCTCACCTGTGCAGGGAAGGCCATTAGGAATATAAGTAATTAGAGATAATTGTTTCACAGATTTTCAATGAATAAAACAAAAATAAATAAGAAAAAGAGGACACCATGACCACTGAACCCACCGAAAAAGCCAAGGCCCTGGCCCAGGCCCTGGGGCAGATCGAAAAGCATTACGGCAAAGGGGCCATCATGCGCTTGGGGGAGGACGAAAAGATCGAAGTGCCAGTGATCCCCACCGGCTCCCTCGGCCTAGATCTGGCCCTGGGGATCGGTGGCATCCCGAGGGGTCGGGTCATTGAGATCTTCGGGCCCGAGGCCTCGGGCAAAACGACGCTCGCCCTGCATGCCATCGCCGAGGCCCAGCGCCTGGGCGGGGTGGCGGCCTTCATCGACGCGGAGCACGCCCTGGATGTGCACTACGCCCGCAAACTCGGAGTCCGGACCGAGGATCTGCTCATCTCCCAGCCCGACTCCGGCGAGCAGGCCCTGGAGATCGCCGAAATCCTGGTGCGCAGCAATGCCATCGACATGGTGGTGGTGGACTCGGTGGCGGCCCTGGTGCCTCGCTCCGAAATCGAAGGGGACATGGGAGACGCCCAGATGGGCTCCCAGGCCCGGCTTATGAGCCAGGCTCTGCGCAAACTCACCGCGGCCATCAACAAAAGCCGCACCTGCATGATTTTCATCAATCAGATCCGCATGAAGATCGGCCAGCTCTTCGGGAACCCGGAAACCACCACCGGCGGCAACGCCCTCAAGTTCTACGCTTCCCAACGCCTGGACATTCGGAGGCTGGCCGCCATCAAGGACGGGGACGAGATCATCGGCTACCGCACCCGGGTGAAAGTGGTGAAAAACAAGTTGGCCCCCCCCTTTCGGGAAGCGGAGTTTGACATCGTCTTCGGCCAGGGCCTGTCCCGGGAAGGGGAGATCCTGGACATGGCCACGGATGCGGCCCTCATCACCAAAAGCGGCGCCTGGTACAGCTACGGCAGCGAACGGCTGGCCCAGGGCCGGGAGAAGGCCAAGGCCTATCTCAAGGAACACCCGGAATTCACTGCGGACCTGGAAAAGCAGCTGCGGGCTTTGCACGGGCTGCCGCCGGCGGACAGCATCCCGGCGCCGGCCCTGGAACCGGTGGTGGAACAGGAGTCGGAGCAGACATGAACAGTCGCGAGGTTCGGAACACTTTTTTAGGCTATTTCAAATCCAAGGGCCATACCGTGGTGCCGAGTTCCTCGCTAGTACCCCACGGCGACCCCACCCTGCTGTTCACCAACGCCGGCATGGTGCAATTCAAGCGCGTGTTCCTGGGAGAGGAGCACCGCCCCTACAGCCGGGCCGCCAGCTCCCAGAAGTGCGTCAGGGCCGGGGGTAAGCACAATGACCTGGAAAACGTGGGCTACACCGCCCGGCACCATACCTTTTTCGAGATGCTGGGGAATTTCTCCTTCGGAGACTACTTCAAGGCAGGGGCCATCGAGATGGCCTGGGAGCTGCTCACTGAGAAGTACGGCCTCCCCCAAGACCGCCTCTGGGCCACGGTATTTTACGAGGACGATGAAGCCCGGGGCCTTTGGCAGAAGATCGCCGGCCTGCCCCCGGAGCGCATCGTCGGCCTGGGGGAGAAGGACAATTTCTGGGCCATGGGCGACACCGGCCCTTGCGGACCCTGCTCCGAAATCATCTATGACCAAGGTCCGGAGGTGGCCTGCGGCCCGAACTGCGCCATCGGCAAGTGCGACTGCGACCGGTATCTGGAAATCTGGAACCTGGTCTTCATGCAGTTCAACCGGAGTACGGACGGCTCCATGTCCCCGCTCCCCAAGCCCAGCATTGACACCGGTATGGGCCTGGAGCGCCTGGCCGCGGTCCTCCAGGGCGTGACCAGCAACTTCGACACCGACCTGCTGCGCCCCATCATCGCCCGGGTGGAAGACCTGGCGGGCTTCCCCTATGGGCGGGAAAAAATGAAAAACGTCGCCTTCCGGGTCATTGCCGATCATGCCCGGGCCACCGCGTTTCTCATGGCCGACGGGGTATTGCCCGCCAACGAGGGGCGGGGCTACGTGCTTAGGCGCATCATGCGCCGGGCCCTGCGCTTCGGACGGCTGTTGAGTCTCAAAACCCCCTTTTTCCCGGCGGTCACCGCCAAGGTGGTGGAGCTTATGGGGGACATTTACCCCGAATTGGTGGAAGCCCACACCCTCATCGCCCAGGTGGTGACCAACGAGGAGGAGCGCTTCGCCGAAACCCTGGACCATGGCTTAAAGCTCCTGGCCGAGGAAATGGCGGCTCTCAAGAAAAAAGGCGGGCAGGTCCTCCCCGGCGCAGTGGCTTTCCGGCTTTACGATACCTACGGCTTTCCCCTGGACCTGGTGCAGGACGCTCTCCGGGAAGAAAACCTGGGACTGGACCTCTCGGGCTACGAAGAGCACATGCGGGCGCAGCGGGAAGCCTCCCGGGCTTCCTGGCAGGCGGGCGCGGCCGGGGAGATCCCCGCAGTTTACCAGGAACTGGCCGAGGAGCCTGCCACTGAGTTCCTGGGGTATGAAACCCTGAGTGCGGACAGCACCATTACCTGCATCATCAAGGGGCAAACCCGGGTGGACCGGGCCCGGGCCGGAGACCGGGTGGAGATTATCACTGCAGCCACGCCCTTTTACGGCGAAGCCGGGGGCCAGGTGGGGGACACGGGCCTGATCACCGGGGAGGGCTTTGACATCGAGGTGAGCAATACCCAGCGCCTGCCCAATGACCTGTTTGTCCATCAGGGGAGGGTGAAATCGGGAGAAGTGGCCGTGGGTGCCGCGGCCCACCTCGAGGTGAATGCTGAGCGGCGGCGGGCCATTGCCCGGCACCACACCGCCACCCATATTTTGCAGGCCGTGCTGCAACGGGAACTGGGCGGGCACGTCAAGCAATCCGGATCTCTTGTGGGACCGGACCGCTTCCGCTTCGACTTTACCCATTTTGCCGCCATCACCCCGGAAGAGCTGGAAAAAATCGAGTTCGCCCTTAACGTTGCGGTGGTCGAGAACCTGCCGGTAGAGACCAGCGTCATGCCCATGGCCCAGGCTCTGGCCAGCGGCGCTATGGCCATTTTCGAGGAAAAGTATGGGGAGCAGGTACGCCTGGTGGCCATCCCGGGAGTGAGCAAAGAGCTGTGCGGCGGCACCCACGTGAGCCGGACCGGTGACATCGGCCTGGTGAAAATCATCTCCGAAGCCGGCATCGCCGCAGGGATCAGGCGCATCGAGGCGGTGTGCGGCCTTGAGGCCCTGCGGCTGGTCCAGGAGGAGGAACGGGAACTGACCCGGGTGGCCGGACTTCTGAAGGCCGGGCGCGGCGAGGTCTTGGATCGTCTCACCAGGGTGCTGAAGCGCACCCGGGAACTGGAAAAAGAGGTGGCAGCCTTGAAGGGCCGCCTCACTGCGCTTCAGGCCGGGGATTTGCTGGAAAAGGTGCGCCGGGTGGACGGGGTGCCGGTCCTGGCCCTGGAAGTGGAGGCTGACGACCCCAAGGGCTTGCGGGAATTTGCGGCCAAGCTCTCCCACCGCCTGAAAAGCGGCATCGTGGTTCTGGGCAGCCGGGCCGACGACAAGGCCCTGCTCATAGCACTGGTGAGCAAGGACCTGACCTCCCGTTTCAATGCCGGGGAGATCATCCGGGAACTGGCCCCGGTGGTGGGGGGCTCCGGTGGCGGCCGGGCGGATATGGCCCAGGCCGGCGGTCCGGACAAAGAAAAGCTTCCTGCGGCTATCCAGCAGGCCTTTGAGCTGGTGGCCAGGAAGGCCAAGGCGTAAGTTTCGGCACCCCCCTGGGATCAGATGAGGGTCAGGGCGCCGGCAATCCGGCTGATCAGGGTGAGCAGGGGGACGGGCTGCAGGCCCAGCCAAAAAATAAGGATAAGAATGGCGGCAGTGGCCAGACCGGCTGCGAGGCCGGTGCGAGGGAGGGTTGCCGGCCGGGCGGCGGGCTGCATGTACAGGGCGACCAGCACCTTCAGATAAACATAGATGGAAATGATGACGGTGATGATGCCGATAACCGCCAACACCACGAAACCGCCCTTTAGGACCGCGCGGAACAGGATAAATTTCCCCATAAACCCTGCGGTGGGGGGGAGGCCCGCCAGGGCCAAAAGACACACGGCCAGGGTGGCCGCGCTCCAGGGCCGGTCATATCCCAACCCCTGAAACCCCTCCAGGTCGTCCAGATCTTCCCTTTCTCCTGACAATACTCCCACCAGACCAAAGGCGCCCAGGTCCATCACCGCATAAACCACCAGGAAGAAGATCAGCGCCTCCAGCGCCCCCTGCTTCACCGCGGTCAGCCCCATGAGCAGGTAGCCCATCTGGCCGATGGAGGAATAGGCCAGCAGGCGCTTGATCCGGGTTTGGTAGAGCGCGGTGATATTGCCCACGGCCATGGTCAGGACCGCCAGGCCCCAGAGGACCGGCTGACAATAGGACCAGGCCGGTTCGCCCAGGAGCACGGCCAAGCGGGTGAGCGCAACAAACAGGGCGATTTTGGAGCCGGTGGATAAAAACGCGGTCACCGGCGCGGGAGCGCCCTGGTAAACATCGGGGGTCCACAAATGGAAGGGGGCCATGGAGATCTTGAAACCGAACCCTACCAGGATAAAGGCCAATCCCGCCAGAAGCCAGGGTATGCCGGCCGGCGTGACTGCGGCCAGGCTGGGACGGATTTCCAGGGTGCCGCCCTGGGCATAGAGCAAGGCGATGCCGAAAGTCAAAAAAGCCGAGGCCACCGCACCCATGAGGAAATACTTCAACCCGGCCTCATTGGCTGCGGCGTTGCCCTTCTCTATGGCGATGAGGATATAAAGAGACAGGGAAAGCAGTTCCAGGCCCAGGAAGAAAATCACCCAGTTCACGGAGTCGGCGATCAGGAGCATGCCCAAGGCAGCCAGAAGCAACAGGCCGTACAACTCATCCCCGGCAAAGCCCCGGGTTTTCCCGTATTGACGCCCAAACAGCAAGGTCATTAAAGTAATGCCAAGGAAGAGGCAGGAAAAGAGCCGGGAATAGCTGCTCAGCGCCAGCAGGCCCTGGAAGGCCGGGGCGGCGGCAGGGAGCCCGACCAAAATCGCGCTTCCGGCACCGACCACCGCCAGGACGGCCAGGGAAAACAGCAGCCCTTCCGGCCGCGGCCGCCAGAAAGCCCCGGCGCAAAAGATCAGCAGGCAGCCGCCGGATAAGATAAGCTGAGGTGAGATGGCAGTCAGGTCATAAGGCATAGTGCTGTTTTCGATTTGCTGTTGTTTGCCCAAAAATAGGGTTACAGACCCCGCCGGGCCAGCATTCGGGCCGGTTCCGTGAGGGCCTCCAGGGGAGGCCCCAGGATCTGCAGCACGGGCTGGGGATACAGGCCGATAAAAAGCAGGGCCAGGGCCAAAGTGCTCAGGATTATCCCTTCCCGCAAATTGATATCCCAAGTGTGCTGCTCTGTGCAGGGCTCGCCGAAGAGGGCCTCCTGCACCATCCGGAGCACATAAATCAGGGTGAGGACCATGCCCAGGAACCCCAGGATGGCCACCACCGGCCTGGCCTGAAAGGTGCCGATCAGGATCAGGAGCTCTCCTACAAAGTTGTTCAGCCCCGGCAGCCCCATGGCCGACATGGCGAATAACAAGAAAAAGGCGCTGAACACCGGCATTTTCCCCCAAAGCCCACCCATCTCGGCCAGGTTCCGGGTCCCCAGCCGCTCATCCAGCATGCCCACCATGAGGAACAAGGCCCCGGTGGAGAGGCCGTGGTTGAGCATCTGGAGCACTGCGCCATTCAGGGTCACCAGATTCCACACCCCAATGCCGATAACGATAAGGCCCATGTGGGCGATGCTGGAATAGGCCACCAGGCGCTTGACATCGGTCTGGGCCAGGGCCAGCCAGGCGGCGTAGAACAGGCCCGCCAGCCCCAGGACCACCAGCAGGGGCGCGGAAAGGCCGGCGGCTTCAGGGAACAGGGGAAACGCGAGGCGCACCAGGGCATATGCCCCGGTTTTCAGCAAGAGACCGGCCAGGATGACGCTGCCCGCGGTGGGGGCCTCGGTGTGGGTGTCCGGCAACCAGGCGTGGATGGGCACTATCGGAACCTTTACTGCAAAGGCCAGCACGAACGCGGCATAGAGCCACAATTCGGTGCCGAGGGGTAGGCTCGTGTCCATTAATTCATACAGGGAAAAGGTATAGTGGCCGGTTTGGCCCCCGTGGAGGAGATAGAGGCCGATGAGGGCCACCAGCATGAGGAGGCTGCCGCTGATGGTATATAGGAAAAATTTGAGCGCGGCCGCAAGGCGCCGGGTATGGCCCCAGACGCCCACCAGGAAAAACATGGGGATGAGCTGGATTTCCCAGAAGAGATAAAACAGAAAGAGGTCCACGGACAGGAAGACCCCCAGGATACCCGTTTCAATCAGGAGCAGCAAAAAATGAAAGAAATCCACCCGTTCCGTGACAGCCCGCCAGGATACCAACACACTGAGCACGGTCAGGAGGGTGGTGAGCAAAATCAACAGCAGGCTCAGGCCGTCCAGCCCCAGACTGTAGGAAATTCCCAGGGAAGGAATCCAGGGATAGTCCTCCAGAAGCAGCCAGGTGCCCAAGGGACCGGAAACCGGGGTGAGACCCAGGAAAAAGAGCAGAATCACCAGACCCAGGTCCGCCAGGCTCGCCCCCAGGGCGATAACGCGGCACCACAAGGGGCGGTGGTGGGCCGCGGCCAGGCACAGGAGACTACCGAGAAAGGGGAGGAAAATGATAAGGGTAAGCCACGGAAACAATGACACCTTAACCCCCGGTTACCAAACGAGCCAGCCGGCCGCCAGAACTGCGAGAAATGCAGTCAACCCCAAAAGGAGCATTTTCAGATAGGTGGACACCCGACCCGTGGCCCACCACCCCAGGCCGCCGGAAAAGAGCAGGAAGCCCCGCCCGACGCCCTCAACCCCCCGGTCGATGCCGCGCTCATCCACGTCCTGCCATAAAAACTGAGCCATAAGCCGATATGGCCGCACCAGGAAAAGATCGTAAAGCTGGTCCAGATAAAAGCCGGAGAAGAGAAAAGCTGCCAGGCCCTTCCAGGTAAAGGCGGGCGCGCCGCGCCGGTACAAAAGCCAGGTAAAGGCAAGGACCATCAGGATCAGGGTGGCGGAGCCCAGGCTCATCGCCAGGGTGACCGCGGCGGGGGCCCCCAGGTGGGGGCGGGCGCCCGGCACCACGGCCAGGTATTGCGCGAGCCAGTCCTTGCCGGGACCGAAGGGCAGGTTGAGGCAGCCATCCACCAGGGCCAGGAGGGCCAAAGGCCAGATAATCCAGGCCATGAAGGCGGGCACCGGGTGCAGATCGGTTTCCCGGCGGCCATCCGGTCTCTCAAGAAAAACCAGGAAAAACATGCGGAAAGTGTAAAGCGGGGTCAGCAGGGCCGCCAGCGCGGCCAGGCCCCACAAAACTTTATAGGCGGCGCCGGGCTGGAGATAGGCAGCCAGAAGGATGCGATCCTTGCTGAAAAAGCCGCCGATCAAGGGAAAGGCGCTCAGGGCCAGGGCGCCGATCAGAAAGGGCCAGAAAATCGCGGGGAGGAGACGGCGCAGGTTCCCCATGCGGAAAAGGTCGTGCTCTTCGGCGCAGGCCTGGATGACATAGCCTGCGGCCAGAAACAGCAGGGACTTGAAAAAAGCGTGGGACAGGAGGTGAAACATGCCGCCGATGATATCCGCGGCCCCCACCGCCAGGACCATGTAGCCCACCTGACTGATGGTGGAATAGGCCAGGACCCGCTTGATGTCCCGTTGAGCCAAGGCCGACAACGCGGCATAGAGGGTGGTGACGGCCCCCACTGCGGCGATGGCCAGCAGGGCCGTGGGCGACAGGCTTACCACCGGGAACAGCCGCATGAGGAGATAGACCCCGGCCGTGACCATGGTGGCAGCGTGAATCAAAGCCGACACCGGAGTGGGGCCGGCCATGGCGTCCGGCAGCCACACCGACAGGGGGAGCTGGGCGGATTTGCCTGCCGCGGCCCAGAGCAGCAGGAGCCCGACAGCCGTGGCCAGACCGCTGCCCAAATCCGAAGCGTGGGCATTAATATAGGAGAGGGAGAAATTGCGAAACAGGACAAAAAACAAGGCCAGGGCCACGCCGAAGGCCACATCCCCCAGCCGGGTCAGCAGGAAGGCCTTGCGGCCTGCGGTGGCATTGGCTTCCCGGCTGTACCAGAAACCGATGAGCGCGTATGAGCAAAAGCCCACCCCTTCCCAGCCCAGGTAGACAAAAATCAGGTTGTCCGCCAGGGTGATCACCAGCATGGCAAAGACGAACAGGTTCAGGTAGCAGAAATACCGCACGTAATCCTGGTCATCCCGCATGAAACTGACGGAATAGAGGTGGATAAGGCCGGACACGAGGGTAACCATCAGGGCCATGATGGCGGCCAGGGGATCGTAGTGGACGGTCATGGCCGCAGTGAAATCCGCCACCGCGAACCACTGAAAGAAAGAAACGTCCACGGTCCTCTGCCCCAGGCTCAGGAAACCCAGGAGGGCCATGACAAACGCGCCTAGGATCGCGGTGCTGGCAATGACCTCCACCAGCCGCCGGGGCAGATGCCGCCCCAGGATGGCGTTAAGAACTGCCCCGGCCAAGGGCAGGAGCAAGAGGAACAGAAGAACGGCTGTCATGCTAACCCTTCAGGAGACGGTAATCATCAGCATTCACCGAGCCGGTGCGCCGGTGGCAGTGGACAATCAGGGCCAGGCCCACAGCGACTTCAGCCGCAGCCACTGCCATGATGAAAATCACGAAGGCCTGCCCGTCCGGGCGCCCCCAATGCAGGGAGGCTCCCACCAAGGCAAGGCCTGCGGCATTGAGCATGATTTCCACTCCGATGAGGATCAGAAAAACGTTCCGGCGGGCGATTGCGCCGGCCGCGCCCATTAAGAAGAGCACTCCGGCCAGAACCAGGACATGGCTGTACGGAACGATCATGTTTTTTCCCCCTCCTGGTCAGCGGGGGGGTCCCGCCGGCCTAAATACAGGGCCCCCACCAGGGCCGCCAACAAAAGCACTGAAGCCAGTTCTACGGGGTACCAATAAGTCTTAAACAGGAAGCGGCCAAAGGCCAGGGGGCTGGCCAAGGCCGGGGCCAAGGGCGCTTGGCCTGCGGGATCGCTGAGAAAGATCCAGACAGTGATCGCCAGGGAAATGGAGGCCAGGATGAGCGCGGGCAGCCATTGCCGGGCAAAGCGACCTGGGGCCTGTCCGGCGGGGGGCAGGCGCAGCATCATGATGATGAACAGAAACAGGACCATGATGGCGCCGGCATAAATGATAATTTCCAGCAGCGCCAGGAAGGGCGCGCCTAAAAGATAGAAAATGGGGGCCAAGGAGAAAAAGGAGACGATGAGATAAATCACGGCGTGAACCGGCTGCCGCCGGGTAATGGCCAAAGCCGTGGCGGTCAGGGTGATGCCGGCCAGGACATAAAAAATTGCGCCCAAAGTTGTCATGCTCGGCTCCAACCGCGTTCAGGGAAGATTGCTTTTCAGATTCACCGGCTTGGCCTCATGCAGGTGGGTGCCTTTGCCGCCCACTAAGGTTACCCCGGCATGGCGGTAAAAATTGTAATCGGGGTTCTTGCCGCCGTGGTCCACCAGGAGGTCGGCCTTTTCCGCCACCAGAGTAAGGATGTGGCGCTGGCAGGTCTCAAAGTCCGGGGTAAGCTGGATGGCCAGAGTGGGGCAGGCTTCCTCGCACAAGCCGCAGTAAATACAGCGGCCGAAATTTATGCGGAACCATTCGGCCCAGCGGCGGCCATCCTCCCGTTCGGCTGACTGCATGGAGATGCAGCTCACCGGACAGGCGGCGGAGCACAGATAGCAGGCCACACAGCGCTCTTCGCCGTCCGGGTCCCGGGTCAGGATGATGCGGGCCCGGGAGCGCACCGGCAGGGGCCGCTTGTATTCCGGATATTTTTCGGTTATGGGCCGGCGGCAAAGATGGATCAGGGTGGTATAAAAGCCCCGGGCCAGTTCCACCCCGCCTCTGATCGCTGCTCTGAGAAGGCCTCGCTTTTTTGGCATCCTTAGGACTCCAAAAACAAGATTACCCCGCCGGTGACCATAATATTGACCAGGGCCAGGGGAATGAGGAATTTCCAGCCGAAGTGCATAAGCTGGTCGTAGCGCAGCCGGGGCAGGGTGCCCCGCATCCAGATCATCACAAAGACCACGGCCAAGACCTTGATCAGGAACCAGGCCAGGGGCGGCAAGAGAGGGCCGCGCCAGCCCCCCAGAAAAAATACGGCCACCAGCGACCCCAGCACCACCAGGGTGACGTACTCCCCCAGGAAATAGAGCCCGAACCGCATGCCGCTGTATTCGGTGTGGTAGCCGGCCACCAGTTCATTTTCCGCTTCCGGCAGGTCAAAGGGGATGCGCTTGGTCTCGGCCACCGCACTGACAAAAAAGATCAGGAAAGACAAAGGTTGCAAAAGAAGAAAGGGGTAGCTGTCCTGGGCCGCGACGATGCCCACCAGGCTGAAGGAGCCGGCCAGCATCACTATGGGGACCAGGGAGAGTCCCAGGGAAAGCTCATAGCTGATCATCTGGGCCACGGCCCGAATACCCCCCAGCAGGCTGAACTTGGAATTGGAAGCCCAGCCCCCCAAAGCCACGCCGTAAACCCCGATGGAAGACAGGGCCAGGACATAGAGCAGCCCCACCGGGAGGTCGGCGACGACCATTGGGATATGCCGTCCCCCGAGGGTCAACTCCTCGCCGAAGGGCACCACGGCAAAGATGAGCAACGCAGTGGCGGCCACCACCACCGGGGCCAGGAGGAAAATCACCCGGTCAGCCCCCTGGGGCACGAAATCTTCCTTGACCAGGAGCTTCACCGCGTCGGCCAAGGGTTGCAGAAGCCCGAAAGGACCGGCGCGGTTGGGCCCCAGGCGGATCTGCAGCCGGGCCAGGAGCTTGCGTTCGGCGAACACCAGGTAGGCGGCCAGCGTCAATAAAACCACCAGCACCAGGCCCAGCTTGACGATGAGCAGAATTATTCCCGCAGTCCAGGTAAGCATGGCGATCTCAACCCCTCTGGAGATTCTTCACCGGTATCCAGGCATTCGCGGTTAGGCCTTGCTGCCAGTTCAGCTGCCGGTGCCGGGGCAGCACCATGACCTCCGGGGACATGTTTACAAAAGTTTTCAGGGGCAGGGTCAGCGTCCCCTTGGGAAGCGACAGCTCCACCGGGTCGCCGGCTTTTAGACCCAGGCGCGCGGCGGTGGCCGCATGGAGCGCCAGGTAGGGCGCCTCTTGGGCTGGTTCGCTAATAGGGGAGTATGCGGCCAGTTCCTCGGTGCCGAAGGTCCAGTCCACCAGCAGAAGCTCCAGGTGATCCGGGGGAACCGGTTCCTCCCGGCCAGGCGGCGCCAGGGAGGCAAAAAGATTGGAGCTGTCTTCGGCCAGCAGCCGCAGGTTGTCAGGCGCCGGCGGCCCCTCGGCCAGGCTCCTGAAGGCGGGGGCTTCCCGGGCCAGCCAGACCCAGAGGTTGTCGCTGAAGGGTTCCTTTCCTCCTCCCGGCAGCGCGGCGGCGAGATCAGCCAGGAGGTCTGCGGCGCGCCGGGGGTCGCCCCCGGGAAGGTGATCCAGAAAGACCCGGGGGGGGTGGCCGCCTCCGCTGACTTGAGAGATAGGCGTCCCGCCGGCAAAAATCGGAGCCGCCCGCTGCAGTCTGCCTTCCTGGTTCACGAAACTGACCGGGGCGGCTTCGAACAGGGTCACCGTAGGCAAAACCAGGTCGGCCCGCGTGACCGCGGGAGAGGGGAGACAATCGCACACGACCAGCTGCTCAAGCTTATCCAGCAACCGGGCCAGCTCGGCGCGGTCCGGGAAATCCCAAAAGGGATCGCATTCCACCAGGATCAGGGCCTTGATCGTGCCTTGGGCGATTTGCTCCCAGATACCGGGAGTCCGGGGGGCCGCCAGGCGGGAGAGCAGGCCGGCGCCGAAGGCGTTGGGGCCGGGCAGGACAAAGAACATTCCCGCCCGGCCCCGGGCCCGGCGGCACAACTGCGCCAGGGCTGCGGCCAGGGAGGGGGTGGTCTCCCGGACAATCCCTAGGCCGCAAACCAGGACCGGAAATCTGCTTTGTCCCAGCTTTGAGGCCAGGTGGAACAGGGTCTCCTGATGTTCTGAAAAGGCGGCGGTCAGGGATCCAGGCAGGGCTTCGTAAAAAGCGCGGACGGTCTCTTCCGGCTGACCGGGCCAGTCCGTTGAGGCAAGGCCTTTTTTCACCAGGACCTGGAGAAGCTGGTTGATCGCCGCCGGAGGCGCGGCCAAGTGGTGAAACTCCAAGGGCAGAAAGATAGGGCGGGGATCAATCACCGCCACCGTGCCCCCCCGGCGCCGGGCCTGCCTTAAGGCCAGGGCCAGCATGGGGGCCTCGTTGATCGGGTCTGCGCCGGCCACCACAATAAAATCCGCAGCCTCCAACTCCCGCAGGGATGCCGCAATCGACTCGTCCAGGCCTGAAACCGCGGCCTTGACCTTGGCAGCCAGGCCCTGATCCGGGAAAAAATAAGGGGGGGCCCACCCCCGAAGGCGGGATACCCTGGTGAGTTGGGCCATGGCCTCCAGGCTGGTCCGGGGAGACCCAAGACCGGCCACCGCCGCGGGACCGTATTTCTGTTCCACGTCGGCCAGCCTGGCTGCAGCAACCCTAAGCCCTTCGGCCAGGGACGCTTCTCTCCCGTCCACCCGGGCCTGCCGCGGCCGTTCGGGGTGATGGGCATAGGCGAAGCCGTAACGCCCCCGGTCACAAATGAAATAACCATTCACGGCCTCATGGAAGCGGGCTTCCAGGCGGATCATTTCCCGGTAGCGGGCACTCCCGATGATGCTGCACCCGAGGGAGCAATGAAGGCAGAGGGACGGCCCCCGCTCGTAGTCCCAGTGTCGGCCCTTGTAGCGGGACGGTTTGTCGGTAAAGACCCCGGTGGGGCAAATATCAATGAGGTTGCCGGCAAAGGGGCTTTCCAGACGGCCGGGTTTATAGCGGCCGAAATACATGCGGTTGCCGATCTGCAGGGCGCCCAGGTCCCGGTACCCGGCGAAATCCTGGTAGAAATTGCGGCAGCGCCAGCAGTGGATGCAGCGGTTCATTTCATGCTGCACGAACGGGCCCAGGTCCTGGTCATAAAAGGTGCGCTTTTTCCCCAGGTAGCGGCGCAAGCCGTGGCCGCCCGAAACGGTTTCATCCTGAAGGAGGCAATGCCCCCCTTCATCGCATACCGGGCAGTCATGGGGATGGTGGAGCATGAGCCATTCGATGACGTAGCGGCGGAACTCCATGGCTTCCGGGTCGGTGGTGGAGACCACCATGCCGTCCTGGGCGCGGGTCATGCAGCTCATCTCCACTCCCTTGACCGGACCCTCAAGGAATTTCACGGCGCACAGGCGGCAGGCCCCCTGGGGGCCCAGCGCGGGATGGTAGCAAAACCGGGGGATCATGATGCCCAGGCGCGCCGCGGCCTCGATTACCTTGGTCCCCTGAGGAACTTCGATTTCCCGGCCGTCAATGATCAGTTTGGGCATGGGCGGTTGGGTTCAGGTTTTAGGTTGCGAGCTGCCGGTCAAAATGTTTGTAAGCGCCAATATGTTTAATCCCTAAACGGTTGGTCGGGAAGGTTCTTCCAGGGCAATAAGGGAGTCCCGGAAGTCAATGCCCGGGCCCCCGAAGGGGCATTTTTTCTGGCTCAGATGCTCCCGGAGTTCATCCTCAAAATGGTTCAGCAGTCCCAAAACCGGGGATGCCGCCCCCGGAGCAAAGGCGCAATAAGACAGGGACATGCAGTTGGACATCTGCCGGAGCAGCGGGATGAATTCCTCCTTGCCTTCGCCGATCTCAATCCGCCACAACAGGTCCCGGATATAGGGCAGCCCCTCCCGGCAAGGGGTGCAAAAGCCGCAGGATTCCCGGGCGAAGTATTCGATCAGGTTGAGCGTCGCCCCCACCAGGCAGGTGTTCTGATCGAAAACAATGATGGCTCCGGTGCCCAGGCGGTTGCCGGTGGCCTCCAGGGCGTCGAAGTCCATCGGCACCTCGTAGAATTTCTTCGGCATGAAACTGGTGGAAGCGCCCCCCGGCAGGAAGGCCTTCAGTTCGCGGCCGGGAGGCAGGCCTCCGGCCTGCTCCAGAATTTCGCCGAAGGGGGTGCCCATGGGCAGCTCGTAGCATCCGGGGCAGACCACCCGGCCGGACAGGCAGTAAAGCTTGGTGCCCGCGCCTTTCTCGGACCGGGCCAGGCCCCTGAACCACTCCGGGCCGTTTTTCAGGATGGGAGGCACGCAGGACAGGGTCTCCACATTGTTGACAATGGTGGGCTTGCCCCATAAGCCGGTATCGGCCATGTGCACGACTTTATTGGGGTGGGCCCGCCTGCCCATGATGGCGTTCACCTGGGCGGAGGCCTCGCCGCAGATGTAGCGCCCGGCGCTGCGATGCACCACCAGGTCGAAGGAAAAATCGTGGCCCAGGATGTTTTTCCCCAAGAACCCGGCCTCCCGGGCTACCTGGATCTCCCGCTCGATAAGTTCGGCATCCATCTCATAGGAGGGCCGGATAAAAAAGATGCCCTTGGAGGCGGAAATGGCGTAGCCGGCCAGGATGATGCCCTCCAGGACCAGGTGTGGGTTGACATTGACCAGCACTCGGTCCTTGAAGGTGCCGGGCTCCATTTCGTCGGTGTTGGGGACCACGTAGCGAGGGAATCCCGGGCCGATGAAGCTCCACTTCTTGCCCGTGGGAAATCCCGCGCCGCCCCGTCCCCGGAGGCCCGCATCCGAGACAATCTTCCACAATTCCTCGGGTTTCCTTCGGAGGGCCAGATTCAGGGCCCCATAGCCGCCCTGTTGACGGTATTCGTCAAAGGTCAAAGGGCGGTCCGGCCGGCGGCCCGCGAGTAATACTTCTTCGGCCATAAAGTCACCGACAAATGACAAGTTCGCAGTATTCGGTGCGCAGTTTTTCCAAAATTTCGTCGATCCTTTCCGGGGTCAGGGACCCATAAAATACGCCGTTGATCAGCATGGCCGGGGCGTGGTCGCAATAGCCCAGACAGGCCGTCGGCAGGACCGTGAACAAGCCGTCCTTGGTGATCTCCCCGGCGCAGACCCCCAGCTTTTGGCAGAGATAATCAAACACCGAGCCTTCATGAAACATCCAGCACACCACCCCGTCGCACACATGAATGACGAACTTGCCCACCGGCTCCCGGTAGATGAAGTCGTAAAAGGTGGCCAGTTCTTCGATTTCCAGGGTCGTCAGGCCCAAAAGCTCGGCTGCCACCTGCACCGCCTCGTCGCTCAGATAACCGTAATGCTTCTGGAGGAGGTACATGACATTGATCACCTGTTCCCGGGGGTGTTCGGCGGCGGCGATCTGTTTTTCCAAGGACTGGCGCACTTCGTCCGGCAGCATGGTCCTTATCTATCCGTATCCGGCATGATGTAGTCAATGGAACCGATGATGGCGATCAGATCGGAGATGGACCAGCCCAGGGCCATAAGCGGCATGGCCTGCAAGTGAGGGAAGTCCGGGGTTCTGATCCGCATCCGGTAGGCCATGTTCAGCCCGTCGCTGACCACGTAATAGCCCTGCTCACCCCGAACCCCCTCCACCGCGGCATAGGCCTCGCCCCGGGGGATCTTGGGCCCCCGGGTGCAATTGATGAAGTGGTGGATGAGGCTTTCGATGTCCTGGAGGGTATCTTCCTTCTGGGGGAGCACGTAACGATAGTCCTCGCACAGATAGCGGCCCGGCGGCATCTGGTGCGCGGCCTGTTCAATGATCCTCAGGCTTTGGCGCATTTCCTCCACTCTTACCAGGTAGCGGCAGTAACAGTCGCCCTCGTCAAACACCGGGACGTCGAAAGCAAAGGCCGGGTACGCGGAATAAGGCAGGCGTTTCCTGAGGTCCCAGTCCATGCCGCTGGCCCGCAGGATTGGACCGGTCACCCCCCAGGCCACCGCGTCCTCCCGGGAAATCACCCCCACGCCCCGGGTGCGGGCCTGAAAGATGGGGTTTTTGGTGATCAGGGCCTCGTATTCTTCCAGCCGGGCCGGGAAAATCCTGACAAACTCATCCACCGGCTCCTTCCAGCCCTCCGGCAGGTCCATGGCCACGCCGCCCAGCCGCAACCAGGCAGGGTGCAGGCGCCCCCCGGTGATCAGCTCGATGATGTCCATGATTTTTTCCCGTTCCCGGAAAGTGTAAAAGTTGGGGGTCATGGCCCCGCAGTCATGGGCCAGGGTGGCAAAAGAGACCAAGTGGTTGCTGATCCTGAAGAATTCAGTAAGCATCACCCGGATGAACTGGGCCCGGTCGGGAACCTTGATGCCGGCCAGGGTTTCCACTGCGGTCACATAGGGCAGGTTGTTGGCCAGGCCGCTCAGGTAGTCCACCCGGTCGGTGTAAGGGATGAACTGGTGCCAGGACTGGCGCTCCCCGATTTTCTCCACTCCCCGGTGGTGATAGCCGATGTCCAGGTCCAGGCCGGTGATCTCCTCGCCCCGGAGCGACACGATAAAGCGCATGAGGCCATGGGTGCTGAGGTGGTGGGGGCCCACGTTCAGGAGCATATCCAGATCCCCGGAGTCGGTCTTGCGGTACATGCCGGCATCCAGGGGCTGGCGTTTCCTGGCGTCCTCCTGGGTGTAGGGCGGCATCTCCGTGGCCCGGCCCGGGTAGGTCTTGCGAAGGGGATGGCCTTCCCAGTCATGGGGCAGGAGAATGCGCCTGAGGTTGGGGTGTCCCTGGAACCGGATGCCGAACAGGTCGAAGACCTCCCGTTCATACCAATTGGCCGAGGGCCAGATGTCAGTGATGCTTTGGATGACGGGGGCTTCGCCCATCAGAGCCACTTTCAGGCGCAGGCGACTGGCGGCCTCATATGACAGCAAAAGATAGACCAGGGTGAAGTCCGGATATTTCTCCCGTTCCCGGCGGGCCGATTCATCCACCGCGGTCAGGTCGGTCAAACAGGGGTACTTCGGCGCGGCCTCGGTTTTGAGATAACGCAGAACCTCTTTCAGGCGGTCCGGGGCCACCTGGAAGGTCAGCATATCCGAGACCTGGGCGGCCGGGTGCACCGCGTCGCCAAATTTTGCCGTCAGTGCCTGGGCCAGGGACTTGTCCGATCCGCTGATCTCGATGAAATGGGGGGGAGGGGTCCACATGAGGTCGCTGCGGCTGTCCCAGAACCGGGGCGGAGTCACCGAGGTGCCCCGCACCATGCAGCCGTAATAACCGGGCCCCCGGGGGTCTCGGGACTTGGTGACGCCGTCCACCAGGATGGGCTCCTGGGTTCCTTGGGAGCCGCCTGCCAGGTGAAAAACCTTGCGGGCCGGCCGTTCCGACATGATCTTGTCCTGGAGCATGACCAAGCCGTGAAGCAGGGCCTCCGGCCGGGGCGGGCAGCCCGGCACGTACACGTCCACCGGCAAGATCTGGTCCACTCCCTGCACCACGCTGTACACATCGTACATGCCCCCGGTGTTGGAGCAGGATCCCATGGAAATGACCCACTTGGGCTCCGGCATTTGCTCGTAAAGCCTCAGGACTACCGGAGCGACCTTCTTGAAAACCGTTCCCGAAATAATCAGGAGATCGGCCTGGCGGGGGGAGCCCCGGAGTACCTCTGCCCCGAACCGGGCCAGGTCATACCGGGAGGTCAGGGCCGTGGCTTCTTCGATAAAACAGCAGGACAAACCGAAAAATAAAGGCCAGAGGCTGTATTTCCTGGACCAGTTGATCAACAGATCAATCTTGCTCAGGAAAAAGTTTTCCCGACGGTTGTCTGTCTGGAGGTGGTCGGACCCCACTCCAGCCCTCCTTTCGCCCACAGATAAAAGAGGCTGATGAGCAACACCAGGATGAAAAAGGAAATCTGCAGCCAGCCGAGCCAGCCGAGGGGCCGCAGGGCAACGGCCCAGGCAAAGATAAACGCGGCCTCCACGTCGAAGATCATAAAGAAAGTGGCCACAAGATAAAAAGGCACCGGGTGCCGCAAACGAGCCAGGCCGTGGGGGATGACGCCGCATTCATAGGGCATTTCTTTTTCCGGGGTGATTTTCTTTTCCCCCAGCCAAGCGGTGAGCACCAGAATAACCCCCATCAGGGCCAGGACCATCCCGGTATAGATGGCCAGACTGAAGATTCCTGGCGCCCAGGGGGAAAAGACGGCATAATCTGCCGGGAGGGGAGTCAGCATAGCTTCAGCTCCGGCCCGCAATTCAAGGGGTAAGCCTCAATTTGGTTGCCTTATGGGGGTTGGGGCGCGGAGTTTGAGGGGAGGGCGGGGGGTCCGCCGACCCCCCCGGCCCTCCCCTCAAGACCCGTTTCGCAACAATCTCACCTTTACTTGCCGGTAAAATAAACATCCCCGAGCGGCCAGGCAATGCCGGAACAAAAATAACGGTGGGGTAATTATTGATTTTGCAACGCTCCGGCTGCCCTTAGTGATTCTGTCTCCAAGGCACGGTGCCGTTTCACGTGCCGCGGTTACTTATTTTCGGCTTAGCGAATATGCCTTTGCTTATAAATAAACAACGAGAGGTGGCGGCTAGGGGCTGAGGGCCAAACTCTTACCCCTTCCCCCGGATCCCCGCCCCCCAGCCCAAATTTAACGACTTGAGGACGGATTTACTTGTAGCCGCAGGCTTCGGCCTGCACTTAAGTTGCCGGCCACCGGCGCAACCTAAAGGTGGGGGCTACCAATCGCTCCCGGGTACAAATACCCGCCGGAGACCGCTCCTTTAAACCGGGGGAATTCAGCGGCTTAGGGAGGAGAGGTCAAAGCCCAGTTTCTCCAGGTCCGGTTTCAGGGAGGAAAGGTCGGTTTTCTTCCTGATGGCCTCCTGGATTTCCTTGCTGCCTCTCAGGTCCCCCAGCAGGATGGTGCCGACGATGGCGTTGTCCTTGATCACCAGCTTGCGGTAGGTTTTTTGGGCTTCGTCCTTGCTGACCAGGGAGGGCAGCCGGCTTTCAGCGTCGATGTCACCGGCCGCCATCAGGTCAATGCCCACCACTTTCAAGGTGTTGGCCGGCACCGTGCCCTCATATCTGGCGTCCTGCCCGGCCATGACCGCCCCGGCCACCGCACCCTGGGCCAGGCAGGCCGGCCAGATACCGTAGAATTTACCCCGATGTTCTATGAGGTCCCCTGCGGCGTAAATGTCCGGGCGGGAAGTCTCCATGGCATCGTTGACCTTGACCCCCTTGTCGATTTCCAGCCCCAGGGCTTGAGCCAGGGTCAACTCCGGCCGTACGCCGGCAGAGACCAGAACCAGGTCGGCGGAGAGCCGCTCCCCGCTTTCCAGGACTACCGCCAGGCGGCCGGCCTCCCCGATGATCGCCTGGGTCTTGGCCCCCAGGTAAAAGATAAACCCCATCTCTTCCATCTGCTTTTGCAGGATCGCAGCCCCGGGGACATCCATCTGCCGAGGGAGCAACCGGGGGAAGACCTCCACCACGGTCACCTGGAGCCCCGCCTTGCGCAGGCCGTTGCCGGCTTCCAGGCCCAAGAGGCCGCCGCCGATGAGCACGGCGCGGCGGGATTCTCTGGCCTTTCGCCGGATCCTCTCGGCGTCGCCGTAGGTCCGCAAGGTAAAGACTCCGTCCAGGTCGGCGCCCTTGATGGGCGGCAGAAAGGAATAGCCGCCGGTGGCCAAGAGGAGCTTGTCATAGTGGTATTCCTTGCCGGCGCGGGTCACCGTGGTTTTGGCCTCCGAGTCGATCCGGATGATTTCTGTTTCCAGGTGCAGGTCAATGCGATTTTTCCGGTACCAGTCGAGGTCGTGTAGGGTGAACTGGTGGATTTCCCGCTCCCCGGCCAAATACTCCGGCAGCGCCGGCACATAATAAAAGGGGTATTTCTCCCTGGAGAAAATATGGATGGGGCCATCCTGATCGTATTTTCTGATGGCCTCGGCCGCGGCATTGCCGGCCGCGCCGTTGCCGATGATGAGGTAGGTGGTCATATGGTCCTCGCGCAGATCCAGGGTCCTTTAGAAGCCTGAAATTTAATCACCTTTGCCCTTGAACGGTTTATTGCCAGGGTCATTTCAATTGCGCCAACAGGTCGGTCTTGCCGGCGCGCAGCTCTGCCGGAGTGGGCAGGCTGTCGGTCCGGATCAATTCGGCAATGTAGGCCAGGCCGTGGTCATAATCGCACCCGGCTGCGGCCAGCACCCGGCCATGTTTAACATAAAAGGCCACAAACCTGCGGTCCTGGACCTTGCCGTGCCAAATGATCTCATCCCAGGCGGTCACATGCCCGACATGATAGAGGTAGAGGTCGAAGTGCTCGGTCCAGAAAAACGGCACCCCCCGAAATTCTTTCTGCTGGCCGGCCATATTGGCGGCCGCGGTGAAGCCGTGGAGCTCGGCCAGTTGCCAGTGCTCGACCCGGATCAGTTCTCCGGTGCGCCAGTCCGGAAAGCGGGCGATATCCCCGGCCGCGTACAGGCCGTCAGCCAGGGCCAGGTATCGGTCCACGGTGACGCTGTGATCCGGGTTGATGGGGATGTCCCAGAGGTAGTCCGTCGCGGGGTAAACGCCCAAGCCCACCAGTACCAGGTCCGCGGGGAGACGTTCGCCGTTGTCCAGGACCACTGCCGTTACCCGGGTCGTGCCCTCCAGAGCGGCCACCTGCCGCCCCAATTTAAAGGATACCCCCTGTTCCTCGTGCACTTTCTGGAGCATGCCTCCGATCTCGGGGCCCAGGGTCCGCTGGAAGGGCACCGGGCTCCGGCCCACCACGGTCACCGCCAGGCCGCGTTTTCGCAAAGACGCTGCAGCCTCCATGGCGATGAAGCTGCTGCCCACCACCACGGCCTCGGCGGCCTGGGTTGCAGCCCGGATGATTTGGTCGCAGTCAGCGGCGCTCCGCAGGGTGAAGACGTTGTTCAACCCTGCCCCGGGTACTTCCAGTTCGACGGGTTTGCTCCCGGTGGCCAGGAGAAGGGCGTCATAGGTCATGGAGTCGCCATAGGTAAAGATGATGGTCTTGATGGCGGGCTTGACCTGGGAGACATGCTTTCCCAGGAGCAGTTCAATGTCGGCTTCCCGGTAAAAGTCTTCCGAGCGGAGGGGCAGACCTTCGGCGTCCAGATCGCCGCTCAGGTAGCCTTTGCTCAGAGGGGGCCGATCATAGGGTAGCCGGCTTTCCTGGGAAATAAGCACAATGCGCCCCTGGAAGGCCAGTTGCCGCAGCTTCTGGGCGGCGGCGTTCCCGGCCGCGCCGCCGCCCAGGATGACAAAAACCCGGGAATCGGCCCGGTCATCGCGCCTGACCATGGCCGGGGGAATGGTTCCGGAGGGATTGTCCGGCAAAATGACGAAGACCTTGCCCCGCTCCACCTTGGTCTCAAAGCGGGCCAGGGAATTCAGGGCCGGGGGATCGACCAGTTCGCCGGTTTTCACCAGATAGCGGGCCTGGTGCCAGGGGCAGGTAATGTGCTCGCCGCTTAAGACCCCTTGGGCCAAGGGGCCGCCATAGTGGGCGCACTCACCCCCGATCGCGTAGAATTCCCCGTCAAGTCGGGTCAGGAGGATTTTCAGGCCCTCCACTTCGACCTCTTTCATGTCGCCGTCTGACAGATCGTCGACACGGGCAACCGCAATTTCCTTGGGCATGCCAGCCTCCCTCTCCCCAGGCTCAGGATTTGCACTGGCTGCATCAGGGTCTCCGCCGGTCTGGCCGCCTCTTTAATTGACCTTTAAAGGCTGCCGGTTATCCCTGGCCTGGTAATGATAAATTTGGAGGCGCGCAGCGGCGTCTCCCGGGTGGAGCTTGCGACAGCGTGATAGGCTGTGTCCTGGATTCCCCGTCCTGCCTCTCAATCACTGCCAGTTTGGTTCGGAGTACCTGGTCAAAAGCGACGGCTGAGGCGTGAAACTCACAAGCCTCCAGGAATCCGGGCTGGGGGGTCCCCGCCACCGGGAACAGCAGTCAATGTAAACGGTCCAAAACGGCCGGCCACAAAGGGAGACCGTTTTGGTCCCGCAGTTTCAATTTCCGGTTGCGGCTTTTGACCTCGCTGGCCTGGACCAGGGGCACCGGGCCCTGAAGCACTTGGACTCCCTTGACTTTCAGACGGTCCCCCGCCTTGATCTGGAAATTATGGCGTAGGAAGTAGGCCGCGGGGCCCAGGTGAATGACGATGCGGCCCTGGTCAGTTTGGAGAAGCAGGCCGCTGTGTTTGGCGCCGCGGTCCTTGCCGAATTTTCCTTTGGGAAAATCACCCAGGATTTCCACCCGCCCCTCAAAGGTGGCTTCCGGCGCGGTGGTCCCAGACTTGTGCTCCGGATTAAACATCGACCTACCTCCATGCTGGATTGCGACTTAATTCCAGTGAACCGGCACCGGCCTGAAAATTTCAGGGTCAGGCCCTGGGCAGGGTCAGGATGAAATTGGACCCCTGGCGGCCGGACTCATAAGTGACATCGCCGCCCATGCTCCGCATCACCTGTTGGCCCAGATACAGGCCCCATCCCTCGCTGTTGCCGCGATCCTGGTTCAGCCCGGAGAAGAGCGCTTTTGGGCGGCTTGGAGGGATGGGCGCGCCGCGGTTTTGCACCTGGAGGCGAAAGTGCCGCTGATCCTCGTCGAGGTCGAAGGTGATGGTGCTGCCGCAACCCCCGTGGGTGATGGCGTTGTGCAGGAGGTTACGGAACACGCTTTTCAAGGCGGCCCGATCTCCCCGAATGGCCCGCCGGGTCGGAAGCCTTAAAAACAGCCGGTTATCCAGGGTGATGCGGCTTTTTTGCATATCCTCGCTTAATTCCTCCACCACAGGTTCGATGACCTCCTCGATGAGGTCAACCCGCTCCGACCGGGGGCGTTGGCGAAACTTCTGGAAAAATTCGGTGCTCAGGGTCATCAGGACCTGGGTTTTCCGAAAGGTTTGCTGAAAAATGGCCTCCACCTCTTCCCCGAACCTGCCGTCGAGGTGCCGCTCCAATGAGTTCATGCCCTCGTTGATGGCAGTGAGCAGCCCCTGGAGGTCATGGAACAGGAGACTCAGGTTGGAAAGGACCCGCTGGTTGACGGGATGCAGCAACTCGTCCGGTTGCCGGGAGGCCACCGTAGAGACGGCAGAGGGGGCCGGTGCTTCCAGGCAGCGGTTAAGCCGCCGCCAGAGATCGGCAATGCGGCAGGGCAACAGAATATAATCATCCGCCTCAACTTCGAAGATTTCTGGAGGCAGGTGGGTGGCCTCCCCCACGATCACCAGCCGGACTGCGCCGTTAAGCTCCTTGACCGCCTGGAGCACGGCCAGCCGGTCGGGCTGAGGGCCGTCCAGCTTAAGCACCACCAGCACAATATTCCGGGTGGCGAGCAGCACCAGCGCCTCCTCAGGGGAATCCGTCAGGTTGAGCTGGTAGCCCCGGTTTTGGAACAGGCCGCCGATCATCTGCAGCAACAAAGAACCGTCATTGACCACCAGGATTTCTTCTGTGAGCATGGGACCCTCCCTCTCTCGGGCGGCGGCGGATTTTCCTGAAGGAAACTCCCCTGCCGGGAAAAGGGGCAGGGGAGAAAAACCTCTTTCGGAAATGGTTTTGGAAGTAATGCCATTTTCCTGCAAGCCCACGGAGGAATCTATTCCAAGCGGTGACTATTCTGGGATGGTGAAATGTGACTATTTGAACCGCAGGGGGAAATGACCTGTTGCCCGCTTGGCCAACGGGCCGGGGAAATGGCGTCGCCGGACAGGGGGCGCGCCGAGCCGCGGAGGCAACGGCTGACCGCTCCGATTCAGGGGAATTAATGAAAGGTGCTTCTCATGGAGACGCAGGCAGGCGAGGAGGCCAGTTCCCCGCCGCTCCCCCATCCTCTCAGGAGTCCACCGAAGTGTAGCCCTGCTCCAGGGCGTAGCGGACCACATCGGCCAGGCTCTTCAGGTGCAGCTTGCGCATGATATTGTCCCGATGCCGACGCACGGTGTACACGCTGATGCAGAGGAGGCTGGCAATCTCCTTGTTGCTTTTGCCTTCGGCCAAGAGCTTGGCGATTTCCCTTTCCCGCCTGCTGAGGGGGTCGCTTTTGCCCTTCCCAAAAGCCAAGTCCGCCAGGCAGCCGGAGAGCAGCGGCGAAAAGAATTTGCCGCCCTGGCGGATGGTCTGCACCGCCTTCACCAGCTCGGTGTCCGCGTCTTCCTTGACCAGGAAACCGTCCACCCCGGCCTCCAGCCCTTGTTGCAGGAAGTCCTTTTTCTTGTGCATGGTCAAGAGCAGGACTTTGATTCCGGGGTAGCTCTCTTTGATTTTCCGGGCTGCTTCCAGACCCAGCAGATTGGGCATGGAAATGTCCAGGATGACCAGGTCCGGCCGCTTCTGCTTCAGGAGCTCCAGAAGTTCCAGGCCGTCGCCGGCCTCGCCCACCACCCGGAGGTCTCCCATTTCTTCGATGATTTTCCTGACCCCCCGCCGCAACATCGCATGGTCGTCGGCCAGGACAATGGTGTAGGGCGTCATGACTACTCCCCTCCCGGCAGGATGGGGATGGTGAAGCTGAGCCTGGTGCCCTCCTGCTCCCGGCTATAGATTTCAAAGGAACCCCCCACCATGCTCAGCCGCTCTTCCATGGCCGCCAGCCCGATGCCGCGGCCCGGCGTCCCCAGGACCTGCGCCACATCAAAACCCTGGCCGTCGTCCTGGATGATGAAGTGGACCCGAGACTCCTCTTTCACCGCCGCAATGGTCACGTGTTCCGGGTTCGCGTGTTTGCCGATGTTGGTCAAGGCCTCCTGCATGATGCGGTAAATAATAGTCTGCACCGGCAGGGAAAAAAGCCGGTCAAGGTTAGGCAGGTCAACCTTCCAGGTAATATGGTCCTGAAGGTCGGCAAAGTTTTCGATCAGCGTTGCCAAGGCCCGGGTCAGGCCCAAATCCTCCACGTCCCCCGGACTTAAATCATGATACAGGCGCCGGACTTCAGCAAGGATTTCATTAACATATACTAACAGTTCCTGAATTTCCTTCCGGATCTTCTCCTGCTGCGGCAGCAATTCCTTGGCGATGGAACTCAGGGAAAGTTTCAAGGCCAAAAGGGCATGCCCCAACTCGTCGTGCAGTTCCGCGGCCAGGCGCTTGCGCTCGTTTTCCTGGGCCGTCAGCAATTGGTCGGCCAGATAGCGCAGCTTTCGTTCCGAGCGCTTCAGGGCCCCTTCGGCCCGGCGGTGCATCAGGGCTTCCACGATGGCCGGGGCCAGGTTCTCCGCCGTTCCCAGATCTTCAGGGGTGTAACCTCCGGGCTTGTTCCCCAAGCCGAGGAGCCCGATGGTTTTTTCCCTCAGGGTGAGCGGCACCCCTAAATAGGCGGTCAGGGGAGGATGTCCCTCAGGGACCCCGGCGGCGTTGGGATGAGAGGCCGGGTCATTGGCCACTACTGCTTTGGCTTCACGCACCGACTGGGCCAAGAGGCCTACGGGCCGGATATTTCTCAGAGGGCTGGAATCCTTGAGCGGATAGCGGGAGCACGAGTTCCGGCTCCGGTCGCTGAGGGCCATGATATCCAAATAGCCCTGGGGATTTACTTCGGCGATGAAGCCGCAGCGGCTGCCAGTCAACTCCTCGGCCACGGCCAGGCAGGTGCGGCCCAGATCGGCCTCGGTTTCGCAGGTGAGGGTTTCCCGGAAAATCCGGTTGATGCCCTGGACGATGGCGGAATGCCGCAGGATGCTTTCCTGGGCCGCCTTTATGTCGCTGATATCCCGGGCGACGGTGGAGAAGAAGCCCACCCGGCCGCCGGCGTCCTTGTGGGCCAGGATGACCTGGGACACGGGGATTTCATGGCCGTCCCGGTGCAGCAGGAGGCTCTCCGCCCGCCAGACTCCCTCCCGCATGGCGGTGGGGGCGCCTTCTTGCAGGATCAGCCGGCCGATTCTCTCCGGGTGCATTTCGAGGACCTTGAGGTGGGAGATTTCCTCATTTTCCCCCACTCCCACCAGGGCCCGTCCGGCCCGGTTGAGGTACTGGAGGCGGCCGTAAAAGTCGGCGATGCCCACGAAATCCGGGGTCGCTTCCAGGATTTCGATGAGCCGGCTTCGGGCCTGCTCGGACAGCATCTGCTTGGTCACGTCCCTGAGGGAAAAGACCAGGAAGTCCACCTCCCCGTCCTGGTCCAAAATGGGCACCAGGGTCCAGTCCCAGTAAGTCACGCCCCACTCGGGGTGGTCGGGAAACTCAAAAGGCCTGGCATATGCCTGATACGGGGTTTTGGTGCGCACCACCTCCTGAAAAATCGCCTGATTCTCGGCGTGCGGGTAGAGGTCAAAGTGATTGCGTCCGATAAGATCCTGGACTTCCTTATGGCAGGCCCGGGCATAGGCCTGGTTCACCCGGAGAAAATTGAAGTCCCGGTCCAGGAAGACAAGGGGGGTGATGCTGTGGGCAAAAAAGGCCTCCAGCAGCCGGGCCTGCTCCAGGATGATTTTTTGGGCCCGGACCCGGTCAGTGATGTCTATGCCCATCTCCAGGACAAGGGACAAGCCTTCCGGGTTGTTGAACGGGTAGACAAAAACGGCATAGGTATGTCCATCCGGGCCGAGCCATTCCCATTCCTGAGGCTGCCCGCTCTCCAGCACCTTGAAGGTTCGGCAGTCGGGGCAGGGTTCCGTTCTCCCGAAGAGGAATTCATAGCATTTCTGGTCCGCGGTCGCTTCCCCAAAGCGGCGGATGAACTCCCGGTTAACGTAAGGGAACGTGTAATCTGGGGCCAAGAGGGCCACGAACGCCGGTATCTGCTCCATCAGGGCAAAGAGGCGCTGGCGCTCCGCGGCCAGGGCCTTCTCCGCCCGCTGGCGCTCGGTGAGGTCAAAGATGGTGGACCGGCTCATCACAAAATTGCCCGCTTTGTCGGTGACCGCGGTGGCATTTAAAAGCACCGGCAAAATCGTGCCGTCCTTGCGGATCAGATCATATTCCATGTCTTTGATAAAGCCCTGGGCCTTGAATTTCGGGAAGGTCTCCCGGAAGACCCGGAGACCCTCAGGTGTAAGCAGGTCGGAGAATTTCAGCCGTCCCACCACCTCTTCCCGGGAATAGCCCAGCCAGGCCAGTTCAGTATCGTTGACTTGCACGAACACGCCATCCGGGTCCAGGGAGTGATAGCCGCAAGGGGCATGGTTATACAGGTCGTGCACCAGGGCGGCATGTTCCGCCACCGCCTCCTCGGCCCGGCGGCGTTTGGCCTCCCGGTCCAGGGATTCCAGGGCGAAGGACAGGTTGTCGGCCAGGGTGGTCAGGAGGGCGATTTCCTTGGCGGTAAAGAAATCCGGCCGATAGGCATAAAGGGCCAGGGCTCCTATGACCTGGCCGCCCACCCTGAGGGGAAAGGCCCCGGAAGAACGATAGCCCCGCTCCAGGGCCGCCGTCCGCCAGGGAGCCATGCGCGGGTCCAGAGTAAAGTCGTTGCAGATGTCATAGCGGCCCTTCAGGATGGCGGTGCCGGTGGGCCCCAGGCTTTTCTCCCCATCGGCCAGGGAAATCACCAGGCTGTCCAGGTAGCCTTCATCAAAGCCGTATTTTGCCGCCACTCGGACTGTTTGGCTTACGGTATCGGTGAGCCCGACCCAGGCCATCCTGAACAGCCCTTCTTCCACCGCGATGCGGCACACCTGAGCGAACAGGGACTCCTGGTCCCGGCTCTTGATGATAGCCTCGTTGACCTGGCTCAAGACCCGGTACAGGCGGCCCATCTCTTCCGCTTGCTTTTCGGCTGCATGACGGGCGGTGACGTCAATGGCCACGGTGCCCACCATATAGGGAAGGCCGTCGGCGTTATTGATGGGGAACCGGCTGGTCAGAAAGTAATGGAGCCCGTCTGCCAGTCGCAGCCGCTCCACCTGTTTGGTGGGAATTCCCGAGGAGATGACCTGGAAGTCAAGCCTTTCCAAGGCCGCGGCCTGCTTCGGGGGCCAGACGTCCCTTGGGGTCAAGCCCGCCCAGGCTCGAGGCTTAAGGCTCAGCATCTCTTCCCAGGCCCGGTTGGCGAACAGGTAACGGCCCTCCATATCCCGCATGACCGCCACCCCCGGCAGGTGGTCCATAAAGGCTGTAAAACGGGCCTCGCTTTCCCGGAGCTTGGCTTCCACCTGCTGGCGCTCCTCGATCTCCCACAGAAGCTGTTCATTGGCCAGGCGCAGGGAAGCGGTGCGCTCCTGGACCTGCTCCTCCATTTCGTCGTAAGCCCGCCGCAGGGCCTCCGCCATCTCCTTTTGCCTGGTGATATCCTGGACCGTGCCGAAGCCGCCGAGCAGCCGGCCCTGGGAGTCGAACTCCAGTTCGGCCCGCTCCCGCACCCACTTCACTGCGCCGTTCACCACGATGCGGTGTTCGATATCGTAACGCTCGCCTTGAAGCGCCGCAGTCCATTGGCGGTCCACGTAGTCCCGGTCATCCGGGTGCACGATGCCAAGGAAAGTTTCATAGGTCAAGGAAGTTCCGGGAGCAATCCCAAAGATCCGGTAGGTTTCGTCAGACCAGGTGAGTTCGTCCTTCAGCACGTTCAGCCGCCAGCTGCCGACGTGGGCCACGGCCTGAGCCCGGTTCAGGTCCTCCCGGCTATCCCGCAGAGCCGCCTCGGCCAGCCGGCGCTCGGTGATATCCCGGGCCACATGAACCCCGCCGATGAGCTGGCCGTCCGGACCGAAGATGGGCGAAACCGAAACCGCAAAGATGCGGCCGAATTCCTGGACTTCGGTGGAGCATTCCCGACCGGTGGCCAATACCTGGCTATGGGGGCAGAAGTCAGGAGCCTCGTCCAGGCCGTGGACAGCTTTATAGCAGGGCAGGCCTATGACTTCCTCCGGTGCTTTGCCCAAAAGCTCACTCATGGCCCGGTTCATCCGGATGATGCGGTGCTCCTGGTCCAGGATGGCGATCAGATCGGGCACCGCGTCAAAGGTGCGTTCCCACTGTTCCTTGGCCCGGATGAGGGCCTCTTCGGATTTCTTGCGATCGGTGATATCCCGGCTGATGCTGACAAACCCGATGATCCGGCCTTCAGCGTCCTTGACCAGGTTGCCCCGGGATTCTGCGGGGAAAATGGTGCCATCCTTGCGCCGGTATGCGATTTCATAAACCTGCAACTGCTCATGGGCCCGGCTGTGAAAGCGCCGACGGCCCTGCTCTTCGAAGTCTTCCCGGGAGGCATAGAGAAACTCCGTGGTGCGCCCTCGCATTTCCTCGGCGGTATAGCCGAACATGGCCTCGGCTGCCGGGTTGACCAGGAGGATGCGGCGCTCCGGGTCGGCAAAGATGACGCCGTCGGAAATGGCGGCGAAAATGGCGGCAAATTCCGCCCGACTCCGGGCCAGGGCCTCTTCCGCCTTTTTCCTCTCGGTGATGTCCATGAGGTAAAGCCGCGCGGTGGCCAGGTCATGGGGAAAATAGAGGGACGCGGTATAGAGCCGGTCTGGCACGGCCAGGTCAAAGGCGTATTCCCGTGGCCCACCTTGCCGGACGGCAGCGAAACGCTCTTGCAGATCGGCGGGCACAAAGGCCTTCACTCCTTCCGGTAGCTTCAGATCCCCGGCCGCGCGCCGGGCCGCGGGATTGGCGTACAGCACCTGGCCGTTCTCGGCAAGCTCCAGGACAGGATTGGGGTTGAGGAGAGGGAAGCTGGCCATCCGCTGGATTTCTTTTTCGATCTCCTTTTGAGCGGTAATGTCGCGGCAGATCTCCAGGACGGCCATCACCTGCCCCTGTTCGTCCCGCTGGAGAGACCAGTGGCTGTGCATCACCAGTTGCCGCCCTTGCCGGGTGGTGTGGATGATCTCCCCTTCCCAGAAATCGTGTTCCACCAAGTGGCGTTCGATCTCCACTCGGGGCTGGGGAAATTTGGTCTGGAGAAGCTGGTGGGACACTTGGCCCAGGGCCTCTGCCTTGGTCCAGCCATACAGGTGAGCCGCGCCCTGGTTCCAATAAGTGATGCGGCCGCTTGGGTCCAGTACCAGAATGGCGTCATGGGCCAGATCGAGGAGTTCGGTCTGGCGCTTCAGCATCTCCTCGGCCAGGGGCGCAACCGGAAACCGGGCCTGAAGGTTGTCAGGGGCCATCCGGAATTGTTCGTTGACCTGCATCTCCAGGTCCTGCTGGTGCAGCCGCAGCTCCTCCTGAGGGCGCGTCAATTCCGTAATGTCGGTCATGGCCAGAAGGCCGCGGTCCGGCCTGCCGGCCTCCTTCAGGAAAAGGAGGTCCAGGAGCATGACCCGAACATCGCCGTTGCCGTCCTTCAGACGAAATTCCCCTCGCCCTTGCTGTTGCTGGGATGGGTTGTCGAGCAGATCTAGAAAGGCTTGGCGGTCCTCGTCCACCAGAAACATGACAAAGGGGCAGTTAAGGAGATTGCTGCGCTCCACCCCCAGGAAAGCGGCGGCCGTGAGGTTGGCCTCCCCAATCCGGCCTTGCTCGTCCAGGATGAGATAGCCTAGGGGCGCGAAGTCATAGAGCTCGGCGTAGCGGCGGCGCGACTCCTCCAGGAAAGCCTGGGAGCGGCGCAGTTCCTCGTTTTGGATCTCCAACTCGATCTGGCGGACCCGGAGTTCGTGGATGAGCCGGGCAGTCTCGGCCGGCGAGAGTCCTTCCGGGAGGACGGGTTCGGCCTCAAGCAAGGCCTCGGCCCGCCGGCGCAGATCCTTTAGGTCGGGGGGAAGGTCGGTGGGATTTTTCATGGGGTTATCCTGCTAATATAGTCCTAAAGCCTGATTCCAAAGTCCAAGAGGGGTGGGGCGGGAAAGCGCTTGCCTCCCGCGTTTAAGGCCAGGTTACCGTTCCCCGGCTTCCGTGGGGGAACGAACGAATAATGTCAAGCTCACGCGGCCGGAACTGGCACGGAAAACAGCTTAGTGGTGCATAAACCTTTCCCGCAGGATATTTATAATTTATTAAAAAATGGTTAAGAACCGAAAAAAAAATCTCCAGACCTATTCGGGCGGGAGGCCCCCTTCAGCCGATTCCTGGAAAATCGCTGCTATCCTCGGCTGAAGGCAGTTGTCAGCAGATGTCGTTCCTCGCCAAAATACAGCAGGGAGTGACTGGTATCAGGCTTTTGCCGGGCGGCGGGAGGCCCCCCGGGGGCGCCGGCGGCGGGGCCGGCGGCGACGGGGAGGCGGGGGCGCGGGAAATTCGGTTCGGGTGAGCAGGGGAACGATTTCCTCCACCGGCACGGTAACCAACTGGTCCAGCAACCAGGCCTCCGGATAGGCCGCCAGTTTGGACAGGCGGCCGGGCACCGGTTGATGCTCCCTGAGATAGGGGCGGATAATTTCGGCCAGGGCCAGAATCTGGGTGACCTCCTCCTGGCGCTGCCGGGGGAACTCTATAGTCCCCAGGGCAGTGCGGCTCAAAGCCGTGACTGCTTCACGGAGTTCTACCAGATTGTCGGGCAGGACCTCCTGGTGCAGAAAAGGAGTGAGGAACAATCCCCACATAAGGTTCTCGGAGAAAGTCAGATCCGCCTGGTAGATCACATCCAGGCGTTCCATGTGATCAAGGAGTTCGCGCTTGCCGGCCTCCCCCAGATGGCCCTTCCAAGTAGGGAACACCGCAAAAAACAGGCCGCTTTTCAGCATCAGGTCCATGAAGGGCCGGGCCGCCCCGCTCTTGAAATCCCGGAGCAGTTCATCCCGAAGGCGCGGGGGCGGGCAGGCCAGGATGAGGTGCTTTTTGGACTGAATCTGTTTCCAGGCCGCCGGATCAATGGCAAAACCAGTGCGCGCCGCGTGGCGCAGCACCCGGATCATGCGCACCGGGTCCCGCACAAAGCGGACCGCCGGGTCCCCGATGACCCGGATATAGCCTTTTTGCAGGTCCTCCAGACCCCCGACGTAGTCCACCAGGGAAAAATCGGCGATGTTGTAAAACAGGCCGTTAATGGTGATATCCCGGCGCTGGGCGTCTTCGGCGGGGGTGCCGTAAGTGTTGTTGCGGGCCAGGGTTTCCTCGGGGCCGGCGTCAAATTCAGAGCGGCAGCGGAAAGTGGACACCTCGATGATCTTGCCGCCCCGGAAAAAAACCTGCACCAGCCGAAAACGCCGGCCGATAATGCGGCTGTTCCGGAACAGCTTGCGGATTTCCCCAGGACGCGCGTCGGTGGCCAAATCAAAGTCATGGGGACGCTTGCCGAGCAGCAGATCCCGGACGCTCCCGCCCACGAGATAGGCCTTGTAGCCGGCATGATGCAGACGATATAAGACTTTCAGGGCCTCCAGGGAAATATCCTTCCGGGACAGGGTATGTTCAGGCCGGGGAATGATGCGGGGCTGGGGAGTAGAAATATCGGAGGCCTCAGAATGCATGGATTTATTATAAGTGAATTTGTTTGATTGTATACCCCATTTTAAAGACTACAGCCTTGGCCGGTGCCGGTTTCTTCAGGTCGCCCGGCCAGGGGCGGCGGCCCTTGGCCCCCCTGCCCCATCAGTCGCCGGCTTCACAGCGGCGGCTCCCCGAAGTTGTCCCGATAGCGTTGCCGGAAGTCGGCCAGGGTGACCCGGTGTTCCTGGGTGCCGGCCTGCTCCACCGCGAAGCTGGCCATGGTGGACGCCAGGAGGGCGGCGGCCTCCCAGGGCAGTCCCAGGCAGAGGCCCTTGATGAGGCCGGCCCGGTAGGCATCCCCGGCCCCGGTGGGATCCACCACCCGCTGAGGTTTAGCCGACGGGACAACTTTCCGCCCGGCGCAGGTAAACAACTCCGAGCCCTCTTCCCCCTTGGTGATGATAAGGGCCTGGGCCAGGTTCTGGAGCTCGCCGTCGGCCAACCCGGTCTTTTGGCGGAACAATTCATGCTCGTAGTCGTTCACAATGAGGGCGAGGGCGCCGGTGGCCATTTCCCTAAGTTCAGCCGGCCCCCAGGCCGGGATGGATTGTCCCGGGTCGAAGATATACGGCAGGCCCATCTCTTTGTAGCGCCGGGAATAGGCCAGCATGTCGGCCAGATTCCCCGGCGCGATGATGGCCAGGGAGGCCATGGGGTCGGCGCCGTCGAAACGATAATGGGATTCGTGTTTCATGGCCCCCGGGTTAAACCCGGTAATCTGGTTGTCCGCCAGGTCGGTGGTAATGTAGGCCCCCGCGGTGAATTCTTCGGGAATCAGGCGGATGCCGTTAAGGGGCAGGTCCAGGCTGGTGAGCCATTCCTGGTAGAGTCCGAAGTCCCGGCCTGCGGTGGCCAGGATCACCGGTTTTTCCCCCAACAGGGCCAAGTTGTAGGCGATGTTGCCGGCCGTGCCGCCGAAGCGCTCGGTTAAGCCGTTCACCATAAAACAGACGTTCAAGATGTGAATTTTTTCGGGCAAAATGTGATCGGCAAAGCGCCCCGGAAAGTCCATGATCCGGTCATAGGCCAGGGAGCCGGAAACAAAAATGTGCATGGGTTGCTCCACTCTTTGGCTCTGCCAAATGAATAGTGAATTTATGAAGGGGACGCAGCCGCTCCCGGCCCTTGGCCCCCTCCCCGGCTTATGGTTCAATCAGGTCTTTGGCAGGGCATAATCGGATTTTTCAAAATACGCCAGGGCCTCGCCCACGGTGTACAAGGATCCGGTGACCACCACCTGGTCCTGGGGGCCGGCCAGGGACCGGGCCCGCTGCACGGCCCGGGCCACCACCGGCTCCTGAAGGATTTCCAGATTATAGGGTTTGGCCCGGCGGGCCAGGTCCTCGGTTTTGGCAGCTCGGAAATAAGCGGGGCGGGTGAAGATCACCGTCTGGGCCAGAGGCAGGAGGGCCGCCAGGATGGCCTCTTCGTCCTTATCCGCCATGATGCCCATGACCAGAAAGCGCCGACCCGGGGGGCGATCCCGTTTCAAGGCTTGCGCCAGGGCCTGGGCCGCATCCGGGTTGTGAGCCCCGTCCAGGATAACTCGGGGATCCTGGGGTAACCTCTCCAGGCGGCCCGGCCAGCGGACCTGGGCCAAACCCTCCCGGATGGCCTGCTCCGGCACCGAAAAACCCTGGTCCCGCAAGAGTTCGACCACGGCCAGGGCCACCGCCGCGTTCCGATACTGGTGGCGCCCTTTCAGGTTGACGGAGAGTCCGGTCAGGGTATGTTTGATCCCGTGGTAGGAAAAACGCCCCGTGGCCAGGGCCCGGGTCTTAAAATCAATCCCCCCGACATACAAGGGGGTGTTCAGTTCGCGGCAACGCCGCCGGAACAGGTCCAGCACCCGCTTCTGACGGGCGTGGGTTACGAGCGGCGCCCCGGGTTTGATGATCCCGGCCTTCTCCCCGGCAATGGCCGGGAGGGTGTTCCCCAGAAAATATTGGTGGTCCATGGAAATGTTGGTGATCACGCTCACCAGGGGCTGGACGATGTTGGTGGCGTCCAGCCTCCCGCCCATGCCGGTTTCGAGGATGACCGGCCGAGCCTCCTGCTCATGGAAATAGAGGAAGGCCATGGCTGCGGCAAATTCGAAAAAGGTAGGGGGTTCGGCCTCAGCGATGGCCTCCCGCACCCGGTTGATCAGGTAGAGCAAACCCTCGGCCGTAATGTCTGTATCATGCAGACGGAAGCGCTCCTCAAAACGCACCAGGTGGGGAGAGGTAAAAAGCCCCACCGGATATCCGGCCCGGGTGAGGATGGCGGAGAGCATGGCCGCCACCGAACCCTTGCCGTTGGTGCCCGCCACATGCAGGTATTGGCCCTGCTCATAGGGGATCTCCAGGCGGGACAGAAGGCTGAGGGTGGAGGAAAGTCCAAACTTAATTCCATATTTCTGCAGATCAAAAACCCAGGCTTGCGCCCGGGCCAGGTCCGCAAACGCGGCCATTGGTAATACTCCTTAATATTGCTTGTAATCGTGGCTCTGGACCGTTTCGCCATCCGGTTTGAAACGAATAACCAGGGTGCTGTCCAATTCCTGGCTGGGAAGAGTTTTGTTGCTGGTCTTTTTCTGCAAAATTTCACGTTCCAAGGTATAAGGGGAATCCACGGTCGGCATGACCATCTTGGGTTCTTCGCGCTTCACGCGGGGAAGTTCACTCTTGGGGCGATAGGTCTTATAGATATAAATCTCTCCCTCGGGAAGACGCTCGGTATCCTGGGGATCTCCGAACCAGGTGAGAATTTCATGCTTCTTGGTTTTGCCGTCTTCGATGCGCTGGACCAAATTGGGATTGATTTTGGGGCCGGTGCTCAGCTTCCAGGCTCCCAAAAGAAAGGGCAGGGCGAGAACCAGGAGAACAGGCCCCAGGGTTCTCCAAGGGATTCGGTGGACATGATTCACGTGCGGTTCCATAAAGGCTTACCTCCCGGTCACGAAATCTTATCAATAACTGAGAAGCACCGCGATGATGCCGCTCAGGAAAATGGCGTCAAAAGTCCCGGCTCCGCCGATGGAGGCCACCGGCGCCCCCATTTTAGAAATCTCCCGCAAGTTGAGCAAGTCCGCGCCGATCAAGGTCCCCATGGTGCTGGCGATATAGGCGCAGGGGGCCCGAAGAGGTTCAGGACACAGAATCCAGGCTCCCAGGGCGGCCACCAGGGGAGGCACCAGACCCGGCACCGCGATGCCCAGGCCCTTCACCGGTCTGGCCACAAGGTTCATCACCAAGGTGACGATTCCCAGGACCGCCAAGAGTCCCAAGTTTACCCCGATTTTCTTGTATATCTGGATAAAGAGATAAATGGACAGGGCGGCGGGCACCAGGGCGCCGCCCACATTAACCGCAAGTATGGTTTGCCTTTTGGCCCGGGCCGGCGGCAGCCGCACCTTCATCCCAAAATAGGAAATAACCCGCCCCTCCACAATCTCGTGGCTCTCCAGGGTGGTGATGGGGAGGTTTACCAGGCTCCCCAGCAAGGTAACGATAAGAAGCCAGAAAACCGTGTTTGGCGGCAACCCGAGTTCGACAAAGGCATTGCCCACCACTCCCAGCCACAGAAAGGGCAGGAGGATGAGGGTGATCAGGAAGAAAACCACCATTAAGACGAAAATGAGCGGGGAATAAAACATGGTCGACCTGATTTAGTTCGCGGCCGCAAGGTTTGCCCGGCAGTCCCTTGCCTGGGGGGAGGCGGCTTGCGGCTTTAGGCTTTCAAACCATAGGCCCTGATTTTAAAGTCCAGTTCCTCCAACGAGATCTGGAGCGCCGCGGCGGCTTTCAGTCTGTTCCAGGCGTGTTTTTTCAGGGTGTGGAATATAAATTCCTTTTCCCATTCTCTGGGGCCGGGATCGATTTCGCTTTCCTCCGGACCTTCCGGCTCCCCGGCCAGTTCCTGCAGCCGCGCCGGCAGTTCCGTCAAACCGAGAACCTCCTGCTGGCACAGGATGACGCCCCGTTCCAAGATATTTTCCAATTCACGGATGTTTCCTGGCCAGGGGTAGCGGTGAAACACCTGGAGAGCTTCCGGTGACAGGGTTTTCACGGAGGAGTGGTATTTCTCCTGAAAACGCTTGAGGAAGAATGCCGCCAGCAAAGGCAGGTCTTCCAGCCGTTCCCGCAGGGGGGGCAGCATGATGGGAAAAACGTGCAGCCGGTAATAGAGATCCTGCCGGAAAGTCCCCTGCTGCACCATGCTCTCCAGGTTGCGGTTGGTGGCGGCGATGATGCGGACGTCCACCTTCATGGACCGGGTGCTGCCCAGGGGTTCGAATTCGCGGCTCTGCAAGACCCTGAGAATTTTAGCCTGAGTGGAGGGTTGCAGTTCGCCGATTTCGTCCAGGAACAAGGTCCCCTGGTGGGCCAGCAAAAACCGCCCCTCTTTCCTGGCTGCGGCTCCGGTGAAGGCCCCTTTCTCGTGACCGAAGAGCTCGCTCTCCAGCAAAGTCTCCGGCAAGGCGGCGCAATTTACCACGATAAAAGGGCCCTGGCGGCGTTGACTGTTTAAATGAATGGCCTGGGCCACCAATTCCTTCCCAGTGCCCGTTTCCCCCAGGAGCAGCACAGTGGCCTCTGACGGCGCCACCAACTCCAGGAGGCGGGCGATCTCCTTCATGCGGGGCGAAATCCCCAATACTCCGGGAAATACCAAATTCACGCCCGTATTTCTCCTTGCAACCTCTGCGGCCATCTTTTCTTCATTGTAAAAGTTCTCTCAATCAAGCAAACTTGTCGAGCCGGCGCCCTCGCCGGCAAAACCAGCCGGGGCGGCGGTTCTACATAATTTTCGCAGAGGTCCCTCCTTTGCGTTGCAAGCCGTGCACCACTCCATGGCAGCGGCAGGCGGTGGCCACCAGAAACCGTTCTCCGGCCCCGGCCGCTGCGGCGGCCAACTCCAAAAGCTTACGGGGGGCATAGCCTCCCACCCCCGGGGCCAACTGGCGGCTGGCCACCACCAGGACGGGCAGCCCGGGGCGAGAAGCCTCCCGCAATTTGTCAAAAAGGGGCTTATCCCTTTCCTCCCCGGTCACCGGACAGACAGGGGGTTCGGCGCAATCAGCCGGGCACCGGTGTTGAGCCCGGCTCAAATACAACTCCCCCTGGGCCCCCCGAAGCGCCAGGGCGGCCAAGCCCGCCAGGTCCTCAGGAACAGGGGCCGTCTCCCAGCCCTGGCCCGCCAGAGGCCCTTCCAGCAGCCAGCCGTAAGCCACATGAACCGGCACCGCCGGGATCAGCCAATCCCAGGAGGACTCCGGACTCAGATGCGCAACCAGATAGCGAATTGCGTCAGCCTCCACCGTTTCGGCTCCAGGCCTCGAAGGCAGGGCCGCCGCCGCTTTAGGTCGCCGGTCAACGATCACGAACCGGGCCTTGTGATCCTCTGCCGCTAACCGTTGTTGCGCCAGCCGGCCGAATTTCCCGGCCCCCAAAATAAGATACCACGCCATGAATTCACTGCGGGCGGGGAAATACGCCGATGACGGTGGGCAGCCAGAACTTGGGCTGGTCCATGATGTTTCCCAAACGGGACTGCCAGGACGGCGGCGAATAAAACTCAAAGTCCTTGGTTTTGATATAAAGCTGGGCTTCCGCGCCACCGTCCAGATTCAAGGCGCTGTCGATATTGAAGGAACTGGCCTTCAGGAACTGGGCCAATTTATACAGGGTAAAATTGTTATCCGCGGTGTTGAATACCAGGATATTCCCGTTGCGGTCCGCGGTGATTACGGTGCGGTAGGATTTCCTGCCGCTCTCCTTTACGCGAATCTGGCCCTTATAGTCCAGCAGCAAGGGGAAGGACTGCACCCCTTGCTTCCAGGGGAATTTCTTGAGATCGATTTTAGTGTTTTTCAGGTCCAGGATGGTGGCCCGGGGAAGATCCGGCGACATGCCCAGCGGTTCCGCTACGAACATCCCCTGCATCTTGCTGTTATACAGGGGACCCAGGGGCTTGCCATCAATGATGACCAGACCCACGGGTTGCGAATCGGGGTTGTAATAGCTGGCATTGAAAACCACCGGAGCCTTGATCTCCTCCTGCCAAGCCGCGAGACTCTGGGGGGCATGGTGAAAGACCCGAAAATCATTGAAAGCCGGGTCAATTTTTACTATGGCCAAGGTGTCCACCTGGTTCGAGCCATAAAAGACCTGAACCTCGGTAAAGGCCAAACCATGGCTGAGGACGCGCCACTGTGGCGGCGTGTGGGACCATTGCTGGGCCTCGACCCGCCAGGGCATGGAAAGGCACAGTACCCAAAGGAGCACTGCGCCGAGAATGCGGAGAAACACTGCCTCTCCTTGCAGGTTGCTAAAATATCGGATATTTTACCATGAGAAGGAAATTTGTCCACTATCATCTCGTTTATGTCACTGCGCTTGGCCGACGCCCACGCCCATTTGGACGAACCGCAGCTCCGGAATCAGAAGGAAGCCGTCCTCGCCCGGTCCCGGGCGGCGGGGGTGAGCCTTATCGTGAACGTCGGCATCGGGCGGGAAAACTCCGCGAGAGTGGTGGCGACGGCCGCTCGCTATGGGGAAGTGGTTGCCACCGTCGGGGTTCACCCTCACGGCGCGGCCGCCGCGAACCAAGGGGACCTGGAGGCCTTGGCCCGACTGGCTGACCACCCCAAAGTGGTGGCTGTGGGAGAAATCGGCCTGGACTTCTACCGGCGCCGCTCCCCGGAAGACGTCCAGGAGCACTGGTTTCGGGAGCAGTTGGCCTTGGCTCATGCCCTGGGCAAACCCGTGGTTATTCACACCCGGGAGGCCACGGCGGCCACCCTGAGGATTCTGGAGGAAAGCCGGCGGCACCTGGTGGGCGGGGTTATGCATTGCTTTCAGGGAAACCTGGCCGAAGCCCAGGCCTTCCTGGATTTGGGGTTATACCTGTCCTTCTCCGGCATCCTCACTTTTCCCCAGGCGGAACCCCTGCGCCGGGTGGCCGGCAGGCTGCCCTTGGACCGGATCCTGGTGGAGACCGACTCCCCCTATCTGGCGCCCCAACCCTGGCGGGGTCAGGTGAATGAACCGGCCTTTGTCGCGGCCACCGCGGCCACCCTGGCGCAATTGCACGGCCTCAGCCTGGAGGAAGTGGCCCGGATCACCTGGCACAATACCCTGGCGGCTTTCCGGTTGGACGGCAACCGGGAGGACTGCGCCGGAAATTTGTTGAATTCAACATCCGAGGGGAACACCGGCCTTGGATCAGATCAGCAGGAACCTGGAAGAAATCAGACGCCGAATCAGCCAGGCGGCCAGGGCGGCCGGCCGCGATCCTGCTGAGATCAGGCTGGTGGCGGTCACCAAAACTGTGGACTTGGAGCGCCTGAAGCAGGCCGTGGCCGCCGGCCAAACCTTGTTCGGCGAAAATTACCTCCAGGAAGCCCGAGACAAAATCGCCGCCTTGGGTCCGGGGCTTACCTGGCACTTCATCGGGCGCCTGCAAAGCAACAAGGCCAAGGCCGCGGTGGAGTTGTTCGAGCTCATCCATTCGGTGGACCGTCTAAGTCTGGTCCAGGCCCTGGAACAGGCTGCCGCCCGGCGGGGCAAGGTGCAAGATATTCTGGTTCAGGTCAACCTGGCCGGCGAGGACAGCAAAGGCGGGATCGCCCCTAAAGAAGCACCGGCGCTGTTGACTGAAATCAGCCGGAGGCCCCATTTGAGGGTCCTGGGTCTCATGACCATGCCGCCCTGGTCTCCTGATCCGGAGGAAGTTCGTCCCTATTTCCGGGCTCTGCGGGAGTTGCGGGACCAGTTGCGCCGCCTGCATTTGGTGGAAGGGGAGCTGCCGGAGCTTTCCATGGGCATGACCGGGGATTTTGAGGCGGCCGTGGCTGAAGGGGCCACCCTGGTGAGGATCGGCACCGCCATCTTCGGCCCGCGGCATGGGTAGGTATAGACCTTGCCAGGTTTATCCGAATTGATGCAGGTCTTTATGCTCTGGCCCCTTTGATTGAAAAGGCTCGGGTAAGGGCGAAAGAAGGGCTGCAAAGCATGGCACTTTCCCATCTCTTGGCCCACCCCTTAAACCATCCCGAATAACCCAGAAGGAGAGAAACATGTGGGATATGCCAGAGTTCCTGGCTTCTTTGGGAAAACTGGCCCTGGCCGCGATGGTGGGCGGCGCCATCGGCTTTGAACGGGAGGCGCACGGCCAGGCCGCGGGTCTCAGGACGAACATCCTGATTTGCGTCGGGGCCTGTCTCATGATGCAGCTGTCTTTGAACATGGAGGTGCTCTACCGGCATCTTCCCGGCGCCACCTCGGTAGTCCGCCTGGACCCGGCCCGGATCGCCTCCTACGCCATCGCCAGCATGGGCTTTTTGGGGGCCGGCGCCATTATCACCGGAAAAGGCTCGGTGCGAGGCTTGACCACTGCGGCCGGCCTGTGGCTGGTGACCGGCATCGGATTGGCCATCGGCGCAAATTTCCTGGCCCCTTCCCTCTTTGCCACTTTTATCAGTCTTATCTGCCTTTATGGGATGCGCAAGGCCAAGGCCTGGTTTAACCGGGACACCTATACCATTCTGTCCCTGAAGTATCAGGGCCTGAAGGACCACCTGGGGCTTGTCCACGAAATTTTAAGCAAACATGGGTTTATCATCAGTTCCACGAGCTTCAGCCGGGAGATTCCGACCATGGTCAGCGGCTATCGCCTGCATCTGACCAGCAAGGATAATGCGCCTTTCTTCCATCTGCTCGAGGAGATCAGCCGGACCCCGGACCTTCTCGAGCTTGAGTGGCAGGAAGGGCAAGTGGTGTAAATCCGGGCTGACGAAACGGCGATGAATCCTGGGAAACCTTCCCTGACCCGTTCCCCTGTGGGCCTCACCACCACCATCCCTGTGGAGGTGCTCCTGGCCGCGGGACTTATCCCGGTGGACCTGAACAATCTGTTCATCGCCTCGCCTGAAGCCCACAATCGCGTGGCCCGGGCTGAGGCCGCCGGCCTGCCCCGCACCATCTGCGCCTGGGTGAAGGGCATTTACACCACCTTGCAGGACCACCCGGAAATTCAGGCCGTTATCGTCGCCACCCAGGGGGACTGTTCCTATACCCAAGCCCTGGGGGAAATCCTGGAGAGCGAGGGCCGGGAAGTCATTCACTTCAAGTTTCCCTATCCCCGGAACCGGACGCGCCTGAGGGAGGAAATTGAGACGCTGATGGCGCACCTGGACACCAATTGGCAGGAGGTGGCCCGGGTTCAGGAACGGCTGGCACCGGTGCGCCGGCTCCTGAGGGAGTTGGATCGCCTGACCTGGGAAACCGGCCAGGTGACGGGCCGGGAGAATTTCGAGTTGCTGATCTCCAGTTCTGATTTTGCCGCAGACTTGGAAGGTTATCAAGCGCGGCTGGAAGCGCGGGTGAAGGAAGCGTCCCGGCGACCGCCCCGGCGGAGCCTGGTGCGCCTGGGTCTGGCCGGCATTCCTCCTATCTTTTCCGATTTATGGAGTTTTCTTCAGGAGTTGGACGCTGAGGTGGTCTTCAACGAAATGCCCCGCCAGTTCAGCATGCCTTACCACACCGCCGACCTGGTGGAGCAGTATTGGCGCTACACCTATCCCTATGACATCAACGGGCGTCTGGCGGACTTGGCCGAGGCCGCGGCAGTCCGCCGGCTGGACGGCATCATCCACTACACCCAGAGTTTCTGCTTCCGCCAGATGTTCGACCAGACCCTTAGGGAACGCCTGCCCGTGCCCATTTTGACCATTGAAGGAGACGGGCCCACTCCCCTGGATGCCCGCACGCGCCTGCGCCTGGAGGCCTTTGTCGATGTATTGCGGCCGTGAGTTTATTGCGGGGGTGGGGGCTAAGGGCCGGCATCCCTTACCCCCTTCCCCCTGCCTCCTCCCCCCCACCCTTGCCGGGAATACTTCCCCGAGAGAGTCGGGGCCATGGTCCGCCTTCCTCAGGTCTCCTGCGGCTTGGGAGGGGGGGACCGGGGGAATGCCGGGAGACCTGGTCCCCGCCCCTTCCCTCCACCAGGCCTCAACCGCCCTGGGTCTGGATTTTGGCAGTCGCTACGTGAAACTGGTATATTGCCAGGCAGGGCGGTTCACCCGGCGCCGCCTGGACAGCCTGGATTTTTACCGCGACTTTTTAGACACCTCCCAGGGCCGGCTCCAGATTGACTGGGAGCGCTTGGACCTGCCCCGGCCGGAGGCCTTGGTGGTCACGGGCTATGGAAAGGAGTTGCTCAAGGATTTGGGGCCCACCATTACTGAAATCCGGGCGATTTTCCTGGGGGCCCGCTTTCTCACCGGCTGGGACCACTTTATCCTCCTGGAGATGGGAGGCCAGGACACCAAGGTTCTGTATATCAGGGATGGGCGGGTTTTCGATTTTGTCACCAATGACCGTTGCGCTGCCGGCACCGGGCGCTATCTGGAAAACATGGCCCGGTTTCTGAAAATTCCTTTGCGGGATTTCAGCGGCTACTGGCAGGACCCGGTGCGCATTTCCCAGACCTGCGCGATTTTCGGGGAAAGCGAACTCATCGGCCAGCTTCTGGAGGGGGTTCCCCTGGCCAGGTTGGCTGCTGGGGTAAACGCCTCGGTGAGCCGGCGGGCCCTGACCATGATGCGCCGCTATGCCTGCCCGAGATTGGTCTTTGTGGGAGGGGTGGCCCGCAATCGGGCGGTGATCCACTTCCTGGAGGAGGGCAGCGCCTGCCAGGTGGTGGTGCCGCCCCATCCCCAATATACCGGAGCCCTGGGATGCTGCCGGGAGGCCTTGAAAATTTTAGAGTCCTCAGCGTCATGAGCTTTCTCCCCGCCGCTCATTCCCTGGACCACCTGCTGCGGAGGCACTTGGGGGCATGCCGGGGCCGCTCTTTGAACATGGAGCGCCTGCGGGCTTCCCGCCTGGTTGTCCGGTTCTTTTGCGATGGTGACGGCCCAGGGCTGGTGGGCAAGTTTTTTGGCGAGCAAATTCCCGCTTCCGCCCAAGACAGGTCGCTTATCAAGGAGTATCGCAATTACCTGGCGGCCCCGGCCTGGGGACTGACCCGCGGCTTCATTCCCCGGCTGTTGGGGCAATTTCCCGGAGTCCGTCTGGGCCTGCTGCTCCAGGGCATTCCCGGCCCCGATCTGGACCATTATCTCTCAGGGGCGGCCCAAGGGAGGGATTTGGAGACCTGCTTGCAAAAAGTGGCCCAACTGGCGGAACTCCTGGCCTTCTTCCACAGCCGGCCGCTGCCCTCCCGGCCGGTGTCGCCCCAGCCGGCCCTGGCTTATTTTCAGAAACTGCGCAGACAGCTTGGGGACCAGGGGCTTCTCTCCCCGGAAGAATCAGCCGCGTTGGCGGAAGAAGGCCGGGCCTGGGAGGCGCGCTTAACCGCTTATCCCGACCGGCAGGTGCTTCTGCACGGGGACGCCACCCCCACCAACTTCCTGTTCCCTGACGGCCGGGTGGTGGCTGTGGATCTGGAACGCCTGCGGCCCGGCGACCGGCTCTTTGACCTCTCCTGGGTAGCCGGGGAACTGCGGCACGCCTGGGGTTGGCGGGGCCGGGATTTTCACGAGAGCGAGACCGTTATCCAGCCCTTTTTGCGGGCCTACCTGACGGCGATCTCTGCGAAGGCCGAACTGGCCCGGCGAATCTTTGCCTTAAACCCTTTGTACATGGCCCTGGCGGAACTGCGCATCGCCCGCAATGCCTATCTCGCCATGGCGTACCGCCGGGCCCTGGTGGCAGAGGCCTGTCGCTGCCTGGAATATGGCCGGAGGTTGTCTTGACCATGAAAACAGTGCTCATCGTGGCGGGGTCGGACCCGGGCGCGGGGGCCGGCCTGCAGCAGGATTTGAAAACTGCCACCCTGTTGGGGGTCTATGGCCTGACCGCGGTTACCTCCCTCACCGTGCAAAACAGCCTGGGAGTGCAGACGGTGCACCCGGCAGAACCGGAAGTGGTGGATGCCCAGCTTGCGGCCATCCTGGCGGATTTCCCGGTGGACGCAGTCAAAATCGGCATGTTGGCCACAGCCAGAAATGTCAAAGCAGTGGCCCGGCGGCTCCGGGGTCTGGCCGAGCCGCCCCCGGTGGTCCTGGACCCGGTGCTGGCTGCGGGCCGGGGCGGGGCGTTGTTGGAGAAAGAGGGTCTTGATGGCCTGAAGGCGGAACTTTTCCCCCTGGCCACCCTCCTCACCCCCAACGTCCCTGAGGCCGAGCGCCTCACCGGCAAAAAGATCGTCTCCCCCGCGCACCTGGAGGACGCGGCCATTACGCTGCAAGCCCTGGGGCCGGCCTGGGTTTTGGCCAAGGGCGGGCACCTGCCGGGCGACCCTGTGGATGTGCTCACGGACGGCAAGAATGCCTATCATCTGCCCGGAACCAGGTTGGCCGCGCCCCACAACCACGGTTCGGGATGCCTTTTGGCTACAGCCCTGGCCGCCCATCTGGCCCAGGGTCTCACCGTGCCGGAGGCCGTAAACCTTGCCCGAGAGCTGGTGAAGTCGGCTCTTCGGCACGGCCTCCCCTTGGGGCGGGGTGTGGGGCCGGTAAACCCCTGGGCCCCTTTTGCCCGGGAACGGGCCCGCTACCAGGTTCTGGAGGAGTTGCAGACCGCGGCGGCCCGGTTGATTCGGGAAGACATCTCCCCCCTCATCCCTGAGGTCATGAGCAACCTGGGATACGCCCTCCCTTATGCCGAAGGCCCCGAGCATGTGGCGGCGTTTCCGGGGCGCATTATCAAAACCCCTTGGGGGGTCATGACGCCCTCACCTCCTGATTTCGGGGCTTCCCGGCATGTCGCCGCGCTCATTCTCACCGCGGCCGAGAGGTTTCCGCACCTGCGGTCCGCCATGAACATAAAATATGTGGAAGGCATCGCAGACCTGGCGCCCCTTTTGCACCTGCGCTATGCCAGCTTCGATCGAGTCCAGGAGCCTCCGGAAGTCAAAGCCCGGGAGGGCGGCACCTTGGCCTGGGGATTGGCTTGGATTATGGAGCGCTTGCAGCCCTGGGAACAGCCGCCGGACCTCATCGGCGACCGGGGGGAGGTGGGGAAGGAGGCCATGCTCCGCATCCTGGGGGAAAACCCCATGCAGGTTGCAGAAAAAGCGCTGGCGTTAAAAAACGCCTTGCAGGTTGCGGGGAAGCTGGGAAATTAGTGGCAACGGCCGCGCCGGGACGGGTTTAATACCAAGGTGCCGTCAAAGAATTGATTTTCCCGGGTGAGCACCGCCCCCTACCCGAGAAACTTCCGTATCCCTGTGCCACCCTTATCCCTGAGCCATAGGGCAATTTCCTTAAATCCTGCGTCAAGAATTCGGGTGGCGGCCGCGGCGCGCCAAGAAAGGTCCCGGGGCGTGGTTCCCAGCCACAGGCGCGACAGGATCTCCTGCGGGGCTTCCTCCCAGGTCTTTACTGCCAGGCACAAGGCCCTCAGATTGCGGCCTTTTACCCGGTGGAGTAAAACCTCCGCGTCGGCCAGGACGTCCACCCGGTATTCCTCGCGCCGGTCCCATCCCAGGCGGTGCAGGGCCGCCCGGCGCACCAGGCAGGGATAGCAGTAGCCGCAGGCCCCGGCGGCTTGCCCCTGCCAGCGTCCCACCACGGGCCGGGCGCAGGAGATGCTCAGGGGGGTCCACTTGTGAAGCAGGTCGAGGTTGCAGCATTGGGCCAAGATCCGGCCCTTGGTCGATTCCTGATAGGGGTTAATTAACTCCCGCCCTAATCCAACCTGCCTCCAGATGGCTGCCAGCCCTTCCAGGAAATGGGGGTGAGTGGTGCGGGTGCTGTAGGTTCCCAGCCGGTTCAGGGTCAGGGGCGGGTTCAGGCTGATCCAGCCGTTTTCCGGAATAAAAAGCGGCAGATTGTCGGGGAAGGCTGCGGCCGCGGTCACCCCCAGGGCCAGATACAGCAGGGATCGGCTTCGCAAGGTCAGTTCAGGGCCTTCGAATTGAACCCGCAGCGCCAGGTGATGAACGCAGTCCGGGCCATAGTGCCGGGCAAGCTCAGCCGCCAAGGTTTGCTGAACCGCGGCCAGTTGGCCGTAATCGTAATGGCTCACCAGCACCAGCCGGTGGCCCTTTTCCAGAAGATCAATGGCACCGGTCAGGGAATCCAATCCACCGGAAAAAAGGGAGATGGCGGTGGGCTGCCAGCGGTGGGGCCAGGTTTGGGCAAAATTCAGGTCTGGCCGGGCCTCCTGCGGGCGGATGGTCCACTTGTCCCCGGTAAGAAATGCCAGGAGAGGCTCCAGGTTAGGGGCAACCTCAGCCCAAGCCGGGGGCAGGGGGCAATGTATTATAAATTGTCGCGACCAGGCGTCGGGCTGAAGGGTGCGAAGAACGAGCTTGTCTGCGGCCCAGACCCCTAAGGCCCACAGCAGCAAGGCCTGGACGGATTCTTGCTCAGGTTCGGGAAGGAGCCAAAACTGATGGAGGTTATGGTGCAAGCCTAACCCCGAGGCCGAAGGTGCTCCCAGATGGACCACCGCATCGGCCCTTGGGGAAGGGTGGCGCCTTGCGCGGGAAGTTTTCAGAAACAAGCAAAAGGGCCTTGCCCTCCGGGGGTCCCTGCGGTCAGGGGGGGAAAAACCATTGGTCATGTCAATGAACCGACCTCTTCGTAGTGTTTCAGGATTTTCTCCAGGATACCGGTCACATACAGCCACCCGGCCAGCCCCTGCCATTTGCCGATACCGGGCGGGTCAGCGGAGAGCTCTGAAGCTGCGGTGGCCAGCTCATTTTCCAGTTGGGTCAGGGCCTTGTGGTATGACGGCCATCCGATAACCGCCGCCTCCAGGGATTCCCCCAGGTCGAAGGCCAGGCGCCGGCTGAGGACCATGGCCAGAAAGGTCTTGACCAGGAAAGGGCCGTCCTCCCGCGTGCTTCTGGATCGGCTTGGCGTGATAGCTCCAATTAAGCACGCGGGCAAAGCGGCCCGGATGACGGCCGCCTCGAGACCCGCGTTTTCCTGCAACCAGGCGGAGGTCAGCCCCAGGGCGGCGGCTTCCGGCGAGGCTTCTTTCAGACCGGCAGCTCCCCAGGCTTCCAGAGCCGCCGCCAGCCCTGATTCCGCCAGAATATCTCCGAATTCCCCCAATAATTGGGCGGCTTTTCGGGTAAGCCGGAATTCCGCCAGAAGGTCCTGCCCCGGCGCGGTCTCCTGTAAAGCCGCCAGATAACGGCGCACCACCTCCCGAGCCTCCACCGGAGAGGCCGTCGTCGGGGCCAGATATCGGTTAGCTATGCTCTTGGCCAACCGCCATCGCGGGGTGCTCGGTCCCCGCCGTGCCGTAGAAGTTCCCATAGGTCGTTTTCGGTAAAGATGCCGTTGTCGCCCTCCACCGGCGGCGCTGAGGGACTGAATTTCCCTCGGGGTCCGGAACATCCTACCACACTTACCCTTCCTGGGCCAGGCGTTTCAGGCGGGTGTAGCGTTCCCAGGAGAATTGGGGCCAGCAGGGGAACAGAGAATTGTTGTGGTAAAGAGGTTCGTGTTCCAGGTCGTAGGGGGAGGCGGCCAAGGCCTCGGGCCAGAGCCGGGTGCCGGGGATAGGGGAGTAGAGAGCCAAAATAGGGGTGGAGCCCAGGGCACGCACCCGGCGGATGGACGCCGCCACCTCCTCATCCGGCTGGTTCGGGAGGCCAAGCAGCAGATAAACGCCGATGTCCCGGTGACTGAAACCGGCCTCGTGCAGATAGCGCAACGCAGCTTCCAATTCGTCTTCCGCAAGCTTGCGGTCCAGACGCGGGGCTTGCGGGGCGGCGGTTTCCACGCCCAGGCGCAGGGTGACGAAATGGGCGCGCTTCAGCCAGTGGGCCACGGTGCGGTTGATAAAACGGGCGTGCAGGGCGTTCGGGGTGTGGAAGCGGAAGGAAGCCCCCCGGCGAGCCAGTTCCTCCAGGACAGGCAGCAGGTGGTTCTCCGCCTCCACCAGCAGGGCATCGTCATAGAAAGCCACCTGCGTCAGGTTCAGCCGCTGTTGCCAATGGAGCAGCTCCTCCACTACGGCCAGGGGGGAGCGGCGCTGATAACGGGGGGCTATCAGGCCGGAGGCGCAATAATCGCAGGAAAAGGGACAGCCCCGGGAGGTGAGGAGGGGGATAAAGCCCAGGCCGGCGGCTTGATGCAGGGCCGGGTAGGGGAGGGCTTCCGGATCAGTGGAGTCCCAAGGTGAAAAAGAGATGCCCGGAACAGAGGCCAGGTGCTGGAGGACCGCGTCCTCCCCCGGGCCGGCGACTACCAGGTCAGCGCCGCTGTGGCGCCGGGCGTGTTCCGGGCACAGGGTGGCGTAGATCCCTCCCAGGAGCACCGGGGTTTGGGGAAAGTGCTCCCGGGCCAGGCGAATGGCCGCGGCCACCCCCGGATACCAGTAGGTCATGAGGGAGGTGACCAGGATGGCCGCGGGAGGGGGCATTTGGGTCAGCGCCTGGTGAAACGAGGCCTCGGAGATGCCGTAACGGCCATAGCGCCGCGGAAAGCCGGCCAGAGCCGCCGGCGGAGGCAGGACCTCTTTGGGGTAACGGCCGGTGCCGTAGGGGCCGGGGCGGGCATAGGGCGCGGCCAGGCAGTCTAGCAGGCGTACGTCAAACCCGTGGGCTTCCAGCAAGCCGGCCAGATACAGCAGTCCCAAGGGCCGGGCGAAGAAGTCATAGGCCGCGACGTCGTAAATCCAGGGGTTGATGAGAAGCAGACATGGGTTGGGGCTTGGGCTGGGCGGTTGGCGAAGAGAGCTCCTCCGTTGACTTTGAGAGAACTCCCGGACCTCGGCCGATGGAGGGTTGGGGGGGGTTGTAAAGCAAAGCCTCATTTGAAAACCAGCTTGACAAAGACAGGTCAGGCCCGCCGGACGGTTCTGCGGGCAAAAGCCAGGAGCAATTCCCGGATCCGGGCAGCGGCGGGAGTGGCCGGGGAAAGGCTGAGTTCCAAAAGCCGGGAGGTCCGGGGGGTTATTTTAACAGGCTCAGCCCGGCGCAGCCCAGGAACCCAGATAATCCTTTCTTCACTCAACACCAGGGGCAGATAAGGCCGCAGCCAACGCGGGATCCTGGCATCCACCAGGAAATCCTGCATCTTCCGAGCCCCTTTGGCGCCTTCCGGCCAGAAGCGGTCGCCCGGCAGCACCGGGCGCAGACCCAGGGGAAATGACACCCGGTCCGCATCCAGCCAGACCAAGTCCGGGGATTCCGGAGGCTGGGAGGGCCGCGGTTCAGTCAAGAACCGGGCCTCCAAGCGCCAATCCCCTGCCGCCAGCATTGCCCCAGGGCCCTGGAGGAGCGAAATATTTGGCGCGGGGGGGGGCGGCAGGGCCGGGAACAGGTGCAACTCTGAACCGGCCCGGGCCACCCGGCAGGTGGTGAAGCTGATCAGGCCCCCGCTTTTTTTCCCCTGGGCCAGGTCCAGGAGATTCTGAACCTGGTCTGCAGTGATCTCCTGGTGGGAGAGAAAGCCACCCAGGGTCCGCCGCAAGAGGCGTGTTTGCAGGGCCGGGGATAAAGCCAGCAGGCGGGGTAGGGAGAGGGCTGCGCAGTCAGGGGCGACCCAGGTCCCCGCAGCCTCCCAGGCCCGGTCCACCGCGTCGCCGAGGCTGCGTTCATCCTCCTGAAGGAGGGCCATGAGCCGCCAGACTGCGGCCTTGAGCCGGGGATTGTAGTCCCGCTGCAACAGGGGCATAAGATCCAGGCGGATCCGGTTGCGGAGATAGTTGCGGCTCAGGTTGCTCAGGTCTTCCCGGTAAGGAAGTTTTTCCCGCTGAAGCCAGGCCAGCGCCACCCCCTTGCCCACGGCCAGGAGGGGCCGCACCAGTCTTCGGGAGCAGGGCCACATGCCTTTTATTCCTTCGGGACCGGCGCCCCGCAACAGACGCAGGAAAAAGAGCTCCACCTGGTCATCGGCGGTGTGCCCCAGGGCCACCAGGTCGTAGCGCTGGGCGCGGCGGATCTGCTCCAGGAAAGCCAGTCGCAATCGGCGCGCGGCCATCTGGAGGGAAATCTTTTGGGTCCGGGCCAACCCCCGGACGTCCCCCTCGCCCAGGTGCAGGGGCAAATCTAGGCCTTGAGCCAGTCCGGCTACAAAGGCTGCGTCCTCTTGGGAGTCCCTGCCTCGAAGACCATGGTTGAAGTGGGCCACCCCCAGGTGCAGGCCCCAGTCCGGTCCCAAGCGAACGAGCGTATGGAGCAGGGCCACGGAATCGGGACCCCCGGAAACGGCGGCCAGGACCCGGAGACCGGGCTTAAACAGCTCTTCCCCCCGGACAAAACGACGCACCGCCGGCAAGAAGAGATCGGGGTCGGCGGGTTCAAAGAGGGGCTGAATCAGCGGGTTACGGGGTGACACAACTGAGCCACCGTCTCCAGGATAACATCCTTGGAAAAAGGTTTGGCAAGAAAGCGGTCCACCACGTCCATCATCTGGGGTCTTTCAGAGACCCCGGGGATTTCGGAGGAGATAAGGATGACGCGGCAGTCCGGTTGGAGGAGCTTCAGGCGGGCGGCCACCTTCAGGCCATCGGCGGCAGGCAGATGAAAATCCACCACAGCGACCCGGTAGACGCGATCCAAAACGGATTCCCTGAGGGGTTCATCGTCTGCCCAGGCAGAGACCTGGTATCCGGCCCGCACCAGGATATCAGCCAGGGCTTCCCGGGTGCCGGGATCGTCATCTATGACCAGAATCCAGGTTTCCATACGAAAGAGTCAAAGAAGATCAATCAAATTGCTGTGCCGAGTTGAAAAATTACCAATCCATCCGTTGCCCATCCGGGCTTGGCTCTCCTCCGCGTTCCCAAGGGGGTCCGGGAAACGGGAGGAATCAAGCGGACGCTTCTTCGGTGGCAATAGGGAGAACCAGGTGAAAACTGGCTCCCTGCCCAGGTGCACTTTCCACCCAGATACGCCCCTGGTTGGCCTCGGTCAGAGTTTTGCATATATAGAGCCCCAGCCCCGAATTGCTCGAATGATTGGAGTGCAGCCGGTATTTTTCGAAGAGCGCCTGCTGGTCCTCCGGGGGGATGCCCCGGCCGGTGTCAGCCACCACCAGCTCCGCTTCCGGATGGCTGCCGCCGTTGAGCAGGGCGCCTCTGACGGTTACGGTGCCCCCCGGCGGCGTGGCCTCCAGGGCGTTTACCAGGAGATTGGCCAAGACCCGCTCCAGGGAGGGCTCATCCACCCTAATGGGAGGCAGGTTCGGGGGAAGAGCCGAAGTCATGGTTATTCCCTGGTTCTGGGCCAGGGGGCTGAAGTGGTGCAGCAGCCGCTGCACCAGAAAAGCCGGCGGCACCGCTTCGGGGCGGAGGGCCAGAAGCCCGGACTCGAAGCGGCTTAAATATAAGACGTTATGCAGATGCAGGAGCAACCCCTCACTTCTCTGGATAATCCCCTTGAGCTTCTGGTGGGTGGCGGGCGGGAGGGTTTCGTCCTCCAGGGCCTCAATGGTCAGGCGCAGCCCGGTCAGAGGAGCCTTGATGTCATGCACGATCATGGACAGAAAATCGGCGTTGGCCGCAATCCGGTCCCGTTCTTCCTGGAGTTGGCGCGTCTTATCCCGGAGGGCGCGGGTCATGGCGTTAAAGGACTCGGCCAGTTCCCCCAGCTCATCCTGGCTGGTGACCGGGATGTCCCCCGCCAATTCTTCCTGGGCCGCCTGGCGGGTGCCCTCGATGAGGAAGGCGATCTGGCGGCGCATGCCCGTGGACAGCCACACGCTGAGGAAGGCCCCCACCAGGGCCGCTCCCAGCCCCACCCCGAAGATCAGGAGCTTCAGGGTGGTGAGGGTCTGGTCCAGCTCATGGCGGTTCACCCCCACCAGGATCAGGTTTTCCCAAGGCTTTTCCTTGGCTCCCAAAGGCAGATAGGTGACAGTGTAGGTTTGGTCTCCCAGTCTTAACCGCTGCACCCCGGAGGCCCCGGCGGCGTCGCCGGCCAATTCCTGGGAGCGCATCAAATCGGACACGGCCTTTTCGGGCAGATCCTTGAAGGAGTTCACTACCAGGCGGTTGGCGTAAAAGATGGCCACTTCCACGCCGGGAGGGGAGAGGGACTCCACGAAGCCCTTATCAATCAGAACGCCGGTCAGGACTACCCCCACCAAGCGATCCTGGTTGTAAACCGGGGCCGAGGCGCCCAGGGAAATGCTATCCTGCCACTGGGTCATCATGCTGGCCGGCTTGCCCTCCAGACCGGAGCGTACCAGGGGATTGGCGCTGATGTTGATGCCGACGCCCCCGGTCTCGTGGAAGCGCGCCAGGATCACCCCGTTATTATCGGTGATCGTCAGGACCTGAAGGCCGGCGGCTTTAAGCAGAGGGGTGAGAAGGGACTTCAGCGTGGCGATGTCCCCCTCGGCCAGCAGTTGGCCATAAGTGAGGTTATCCGCCATCAGGGACGCGGCTTGGGCCACCTGTTGGAGTTTCCCCCGGTATTCCGCCAGAACCAGCCGGGCCACCAGTTCCACCCGCTGCTGGTGCCATTGCAGGATCAGCCGGGTGGCCAGGAACTGCATGAGCAGAAGTAGTCCCACCAAGGCCACCAGCAGTGACAACAGGTTGACGCCCAGGAGTTTGGGCCCGACCTTGTTCGTCCACTTCATGAATCACAACATAACATATTCCAGCGCCAATGTAAGGGGGCTGGGGAAAGAGAGCAGATCTGCAATCCTTAAAGGACAAACGGGAAGGCGACCCCCCCGCCATAAGCGGAATTTTTCTTTGGCCCTTTCGCCTTTGCTGCGGTTCTCAAGGCTGCCGGCTCCAAAGCCCCCCTAATCCAGCCAGCTCCCGGCGCCGGCATCTCGTCAGAACACCATCGGCACCTGCAGGAAGCGGGCTATCTGACGATACAGGGGCATGAGAATCGCCCCCATCAGGCCGGTATAAAACAGAAGGAGAATGATGACGAACCCAACGGGTTCCAGGTAGCGGTAATATTGGAGCAGGCGGTAGGGGAGGAAGGCCGCCACCAGATGAGAGCCGTCCAACGGCGGGATGGGGATGAGGTTGAACAAGGCCAAAAAGATGTTAATGATACAGCCGTAATAGGCCAGCAGGAGGAGGCCGGGCCCCCCCAAATTGAGCCGCAACAGATAAGAGAATGCCAGGGCCAGGAGCAGGTTGCTGGCGGGTCCGGCAAAGCTGGTGGTTACCTCCCCCAGGCGGTAATTGCGAAAATATGAGGGATTTACCGGCACCGGCCGGGCCCAGCCGAAAAGGAGTCTGGAACCGCTCAAAAGCAGAATCGCCGGCAACAGGATGGTGCCGATGGGGTCGATATGGGGGAGGGGATTCAAGGTGAGGCGACCGGCGAGGCGGGCGGTGGGGTCGCCGTTCAGCAGGGCCACATAGCCGTGGGCCACTTCGTGCACGATCACGGAAAACAGCAACACCACCGCCATGAGGCTCATGTCCAGGAGCGCCGCAAAATTCATGAACGACTTAGAGTCCCCGCAGGAGGGCGCCCCCGGCCAGGCGCAGGCGCTCCAGCTCATCAGGAGAATTGGCCTCCAGGTAGAAGCGCACTACGGGTTCGGTCCCCGAGGGGCGGAAGCACACCCAACTGCCGTTTTCTAAAAGATACTTGTGGCCGTCGAGGGTGATATGGCCCACCACCTTGAGGCCGGCAAACGTGTCCGGCGGCGTCTTCAGGCGTTCCAGCAGGCGTTCCTTGACTTCGGGTGCCAGGCTCAGGTTGAGGCGTTGGGTATACAGCGGGCCCACCCGGGTAAACAGGTCTTGCAGCAGCTCCGGGATGCCCTTTCCGGTGGCGGCCACCATCTCGGCCACCAACAGGCAGGCCAGGATGCCGTCTTTTTCCGGGAGGTGGCCCCGCATGGAAAAGCCCTCGCTTTCTTCTCCCACCATCAGGGCCTGTCCGGAAAGGATGTACTGGCCCAGGTACTTGAACCCCACCTTGGTTTCATAGACCGGGCGGTCCCCGTGAGCCTTGGCCACCCGGTCCACCAGGTGGCTGGTGGCCACGCTGCGGGCCACGCCGCCCTCCCAACCCCGGGTCTTGACGAGATGGTCAAAGAGCAGACCCAGGATCATATTGGCTTCATGGTATTGCCCCTTGGCATCCATGACGCCAAAGCGGTCGGCGTCGGCGTCCGCGGCCAGGCCCAGTTGGGCCCCGGTTTTGCGGATATGCTCGGCCAGGGGTTCCAGGTATTCGCCGCTGGGTTCGGGCCGCTGGCCCCCGAACAGCGGGTCCCGGTAACCGTGCAGGACCTCCACCGCCACCCCGTGGTCCCGGAGGAAGGCGTCGAGATAATCCCGGCTGGTCCCGTAGAGCACGTCCACTGCGACTCTAAGGCCGGCCCGCCGCAGGGCTTCGGTATCCAAAAGATCGCGCAGGTGGCTGAAATAGCTCTCTTTTGGGTCAAGGTCGATAATCAGGCCCCGGTCCTTAGCCTCGGCAAAGGGTATGCTTTTGACATTCTCGGGGGTGGTCTGGGCGATGAGCTCTTCAATGGCGCTGGTGACCGCAGTGGGGGCCGGACCGCCTTCAGCCGGGGAGAACTTGATACCGTTGTATTCCGAAGGGTTATGGCTGGCAGTGATATTGATGCCCCCGCCCCGTTTGCCTTCCCGGATAGCCCAGCTCACCACCGGCGTAGGGGTGTCCCGGGTGGTGAAATAGGCAGGGATGCCGTTACCGGCCATAATTTCCGCGGCGGTGGCGGCAAAGGTCTCCGACAGGAACCGGGTGTCGTAGCCGATCACCACCCCCGAGGCGGCCTGGCCTTCCTGCTTGAGATAATCGGCAATGGCCTGACATACGAGGCGGGCATTGGCAAAGGTGAAGTCCTCTGCCAGGATTCCCCGCCATCCCGAGGTGCCGAATTTTATTTTGGTCATGAAAAATCCCCCCAGGAGAAGGCCTGCAAAGCCAGTCGCGCCGTTTCAGGTCCCCAGGTCGTAAGAGGCCAGGTATTTTTCCTGTTCCGGCGTCAGGGTGTCGATTGCCACTCCCATGGCGGCCAGTTTCAGCCGGGCGATTTCCTGATCAATGGCAGCCGGCATGGGGTACACTTTCTTTTCGAGCTTGTCGTGGTTTTTGGCAATGAATTCTGAGGCCAGGGACTGGTTGGCGAAGCTCATGTCCATGACCACTGAAGGGTGGCCTTCCGCTGCGGCCAGGTTCACCAGGCGGCCTTCTCCCAACAGGAAAATGCTCTTGCCGTTTTTCAGCTTGAACTCCTGCACCGATTCCCGGATGGGACGGGGAGGGGCGCTGATGCGGGCCAGGGCCTCCAGGTCCAGCTCCACATTGAAGTGGCCGGAATTGCAACAGATGGCGCCGTCCTTCATGGCCAGGAAGTGTTCTTCCCGGATGACATTGATGTCGCCGGTCACCGTGCAAAAGAAGTCGCCGATGGGCGCGGCCTGGCTCATGGGCATGACCTGATAGCCGTCCATGACCGCTTCCAGGGCTTTCAAGGGGTTGACTTCGGTGATGATCACCCGGGCGCCCATGCCCTGGGCCCGCATGGCCAGACCCCGGCCACACCAGCCATAGCCGGCCACTACAAAAACGCTTCCGGAAAACAGGCGGTTGGTGGCCCGCATAATGCCGTCAATGGTACTCTGGCCGGTGCCGTAGCGGTTGTCGAACAGGTACTTGGTGTGGGCGTCGTTGACTGCAATCATGGGGTAGCGCAGCACGCCGTCCTTGGACATGGCCTTCAGGCGGATGACCCCGGTGGTGGTTTCTTCGGTGCCGCCCCAGATGCCGTCGATGAGCTCCTGGCGCTTGGAGTGGACGGTGAACACCAGGTCGGCCCCGTCGTCCATGGTGAGATGGGGTTTGAGGTCCAGGGCTTGGTTGATGTGCCGGTAATAGGTGTCGCCGTCTTCCCCCTTGATGGCGAAGACCGGGATTTCCTCATACTTGGCCAGATAGGCGGCCACATCGTCCTGGGTGCTTAAAGGATTGGAGGCGCACAGGGCGAGAGCGGCCCCGCCGGCTTTGAGGGTTTTCATCAGTGCCGCGGTTTCGGTGGTGACATGCAGGCAGGCGGCCAGGCGCACGCCCGCCAAGGGCTTTTCCTTGGCAAAGCGTTGGCTGATGGAGGCCAGTACGGGCATTTCCCGCATGGCCCACTCCACCCGGAGGGCTCCCTTGTCCGCCAGGTATATATCCTTGACATCATAGTTCATAGGCAAATCTCCGTCAGGGCTTTTCCAGGATGCGATCGAACGATATGACCTTTGTTGCCGCGCCACAGCCGGCCGGAGCCCGGAAGCCCCGACCGGGAGGGCTCCGGCCGGCGCCCCTACTTCTCGCACACAGGGCAGCTGGGCTTGAGTCCCGCCTTTTCCCGCAGGATTTCCACTTTATTAAGGTACTCCCAGGTGAAGTCCGGGTCAGTCCGCCCAAAGTGGCCGTAAGCCGCGGTCTTTTTGAAGATGGGCCGCTGCATGTCCAGATACTGGATCATGGCCGCAGGCTTGAAGCTGAAGGTGTCTTTGATGATTTCCAGGATGCGCTCATCCGGGATAGTGCCGGTGCCGTAAGTGTAGACCATGATGGACAGGGGGTCCGGCAGACCGATGGAGTAGGCCACCTGGACCTCGCAACGCCGGGCCAGTCCGGCGGCCACCACGTTTTTGGCCACATGTCGCAGCATGTATGAGGTGGTGCGATCCACCTTGGTGGGGTCCTTGCCGGAGAAGGCTCCCCCGCCGTGATAGCCCCGACCGCCGTAAGTGTCCACGATGATCTTGCGGCCGGTCATGCCGCAGTCGGCCAAGGGGCCGCCCACCACAAATTTCCCGGTGGTATTGACCAGGTACTTGGTGTCGTTGAGCAAGCGGGCAGGGATGGTCTTTTTAATGACCTCTTCCACAATGGCTTCCTTAAGGTCATTGTACTTGATGTCAGGGTCATGCTGGGCCGCGATGACAATGGTGTGAATGTCTTTGGGGATGTTGTCTTCATAGCGCACGGTTACCTGAGTCTTGCCGTCCGGCCGCAGGAAGGGGAGAATCTTTTCCTTGCGCACCTTGGCCAGGCGTTCAGCCAACCGGTGGGCGTACCAGATGGGCATGGGCATGTAATTCTCCGTGGAATCGGAGGCATAGCCGAACATAAGTCCCTGATCCCCGGCGCCCTGTTCCGGGGTCAGGCCCCGACCTTCGACGCCTTGGGCGATATCGGGAGACTGGCGGTCGATGGAGGCCAGCACCGCGCAGGTTTCATAGTCAAAGCCCATGGAAGAGTCGCAGTAGCCGATCTCCTTGATGGTTTCCCGAACTATTGCCGGCATGTCGATGCGGGCATTGGTGGTGATTTCCCCGGCGATCAGGGCCATGCCTGTGGTGACCAGGGTTTCGCAGGCCACCCGGGCAAATTTGTCCTGGGCGATGATGGCATCGAGGATGGCGTCAGAGATTTGGTCCGCCACCTTGTCAGGGTGCCCTTCGGTGACTGACTCCGAGGTGAATAAAAAGTGGGGGGTGGACATCCTACTGCTCCTTTACCGGTAAATCAGGTGTGAAACTGTACCTGTGCTTAAACTTGTAAAATATCTTAAATCCAGGGGCAAAATTCAAGTAATTTTCTTGTGAGCTAGTTGCTTTTTTGGTTTACCGCAAGGTTGCGGGGGGCGCAAGAATCGGAAGCCGATGGAGCAAAGCCTCTATTCAGGCCGTCTTGCCGCCTTCCGCGAAAGAGGCCATGCCAAACTGGGGGGCAAGTGGCAAGGGGCGGGCTCCAAACCCGCCCCCCCGTCTTTTATTCCGTTAATCTGCCCTTACTTGGGGCGGTTCCGGCTGTCCACCAGGACGATCCGGGGCGCATGGTGGTTAAGTTCGTCGGAGGAATAGCTGGAATACGTGGTGATGATGATCAGATCGCCGGGGGCGCCTCGCCTGGCCGCGGCGCCGTTCAAACAGATGACCCCGCTGCCGGGCGGGCCTTCTATGGCGTAGGTCTGGAAGCGTTCGCCGTTGCTGACGTTATAGATGTGCACCATTTCATAGGGCAGGATGTCTGCGGCCCGCAGGAGATTGGCGTCCACGGTAAGGGAGCCTTCATAGGCCAGGTTGGCCTCGGTGATGGTGGCCCGGTGAATTTTGGATTTAAGCATGACGCGCCACATGTCAGTTTACCTCGAGAAGCATATTATCGATGAGCCGGGTGCCGCCCACCCAGGCGGCCACGGCCAGCCGGGCTGCACCGCGGATGGTCTCCACGGCCTGGAGGGTATCCGGGTCCACCACCATGGCATAGTCCAGGCGGGTGAGCGGGGTGGCGGTAATTATCTGTTTTACTTCCGCTAAAATCCGGTTGGCCTCGGTCTCCCCGGCCGCGGCCCGGTCTCGGGCATGGGTCAGGGCTTTGATGAGACACAGGGCCGACCGGCGTTCCTCCGGGTTCAGATAGGTGTTCCGGGAACTCATGGCCAGGCCGTCCGCCTCCCGGACGATGGGCCGACCCACCACCTCCACCGGCACGTTCAGGTCCGCGACCATGCGCTTGATCACGACCAACTGCTGGTAGTCCTTTTCCCCGAAAACGGCCAGGTGTGGTAAGACCTGGTTGAAGAGCTTGAGGACCACGGTGGCCACCCCCCGGAAGTGCCCCGGTCGGGAGGCGCCGCAGAGGGGCTGGCTCAACTCCTCCACGGTGACATAGGTCTGGTACCCGGGAGGGTACATGTCCGTAGTGGCTGGCACATAGAGCACGTCCACCCCGGTCTCCTGGGCCAGGGTCCGGTCCCGCTCCAGGGCTCGGGGGTAGCGGTCCAGGTCTTCGTGGGGGCCGAATTGGGCGGGGTTGACAAAGAGGCTGACCACCAGACGGTCACCCTGCTCCCGGCCGTAGCGCATCAGGGAAAGGTGTCCGTCATGGAAATAGCCCATGGTGGGGACAAACGCGATCCGCCGGCCCAGCTTGCGCCAGTCCAGGGCAACCGCCTGCATGTCCTGAGGGTCACTGACAATTTCCATGAAAAAACCCCGGACTGATCTCCCGGGGTTGGATAGCTGCTCCCGCCGAGTCCCAGTCCGCCTGTGCACGGATCCAAGCTCTGCTTGCACCTAATAAGTAGCATTTCAGGCTCGGCTCTGTCAAGGGAAGTTTTCGCCGACTGCAAGGAATTAAGGAGGTTTCGGGAGTGCGCGTTGCAAAAGGCTCCAACGACGAGAGAGAGGGAAGAAGCTTTGGAGATTTTTGCGAAATTTTGGCAGGTTTGCAGGTGGCGGGGCGCCTCTCCGGTGGGGTTACATTTTGTTGGATTTACGGGCCGCGAGTTGGTATAAGCAGGGCAAGAGCCGCGGTTTGAACCTGACGGAAGAGGCTTGACAGTGACCAAAATAGGGTATGTGGGAACAGACGGCAGGAGCCTGCTGGCGGCGCTGGACACCAGCCGGGCCACCAGCGAACGTTATCCCGGAAATTTCGAGGGGGTGGTGGTGCGGGGGACCCCGGCCATGCCCCTGTTTGCCGAAAAAATGGGCTGGCCGGTGGGTTTCCTTCCCACCCGCGCCAATACGGTGGAAGATTATGCCGAGACCCTTATTGAGGCTTTTAAGAGCGGCAGGCTCGATATCGCGTTTATCATGCCGGAAAGCCTGATTTTCCAGGGTCTGGTGGACCGGGTGGCCGAAGCCGGGTACGGGGAAAACATCATTGGTCTCGATAGCCGGGGGGCCTTTATCGAAGCCGACAAAATAGCCTGCAAGCGACTCTGCCGGGAAGCCGGCATCCCGGTGGCCCCCGCCTGGACCGAGGTGGACGCCCGGGACTATGGCGCGGTGCTGCACACTTGCCTGGATTATATCCACGCCTTCGGCGGCGTGGTCCTGAAATACCCATACAGCGCCGGGGGCAAAGGGGCCCGTATCATTCTGAATTCCTGGCAGATCAGGGACGTCTACGACCTCCTGATCGCGGACTACAAGGCTGATTATGCCGGGCTGTGCGGCAAAAAGGGACCTTGGCCGTTGCTTATCGAGGCCCGCATGTCAGGGATGGAAATCAGTTTCACCATCCTGGTGGACAAGAAAGGAAATTACCAGGTTCTGCCCACGGCCATGGACTACCCGGAGCGTTTTGAGGGGCCGCCCGGAATTGACAACCCCATCACCGGCGGCATGGGGTCCATCTCCCCCCATCCTTTGGAGACCCCGGCCCTGCTGCGTTTGGCCGAGGAAACCCTGGCCCGGCCCTTGGTGCGGGCCATGGACCGGCTGGGCCTCCTGAGGCCCTGCGTGCTGTATCCGGGGTGCTTTGTGTCGTTTAGCGGCAATTTTCAGCCCCGTGATCTCCGGGTGTGCGAAATCAACATCCGCCCCGGCGAGCCGGAATTCCAGCCCGTGGTCAAACGCCTGCGCAACCTGGGAGCCCTGGTGGCGGCCATGGTGGCGGGAAATCTGGACCAGGTGCAGCCCGAAGTGCGGGCGGACCAGATTTCCCTGTGCATCGCCCTGGTCACCGGGCCCGGCGGCCCCAAGCAGCAAAAGGGCTACCCCTGGTCCCTGACCAAAGGCGAACCCCTGGACATTGACTTCGATTATTTTGACAAGAAAAAGATCACCATTATTCCTTCAGCCATGGATTACGCGGAGGGGAGCTTCAGATCGGACGGCTCTCGGGTGGCCTTCCTGGTGGCCAACGCCACCCTGAAAGAGGGCCAGAAAAGAGGCCAGGTGGCGGAGACCCTGCGTCGCCGGCTGCTGAATGCTTACGATTTGGGTAAAATCAGGGTGATACCCCGGGAAAATGAGACCGGCAACCGTCTGGCCCTGCGCCGGGACATCGGCCTGCACTATCAGAAGGCCGAACGGCTGGTGATTTGAGCCGGAAGCGGAAGACCGGACTTCCAGCCCGCGCCGGATCGGGCAAGATGGCGGAATTCTCGGTTTAAGGATCCGGGGCGGGATCACTGCACCGGGCTGCCGCCCTCTTCTTCGTGAAACTTGAGGATATCCGGGCGGTCGGTGCCGTCGATGTAACGGTTCCAGATATCCCGCAGGTCCTGGATGGCCTGCTTCACGTCCAGTTCCACCCCCTGGGCCCGAAGCTGCCCGAGCGCGAAGTACAGCTCGTTCAGCAGGCGGATCTGGGTGATGCCCACCACCTGCTCCAACAGCTCGCCCTCCAGGTTCGCCAAGTTGACCTTTTCCAGTTCCGCCAGTTCCTGCAGAATCTCTTGGGCGATGCCGGTCAGGAGGTCCTGATAATAGTGGGGGCCGGAAAGGTCAATCCGGCGCCCCCGGCTCATGGTGATGCAAGGACCCGGGGATTTGGTCAGCATGCCAGCTTGTCTTTCAGGTAATGGCTGATCGCCGCGTCATAGGCGCTGGTGAGCTCAAAGACCTTGCGGGCCAGCTGAAAGCGGGTGGCCACCGTGGTGGCGCCGTTGTGGGCCTTCATTTCGTGCATGATTTTGGGGTAGTCCGCTGGGTCCACCACCACGGTAACGGCCTGGTAGTTCTTGGCCGCGGCCCGCAGCAGGGTGGGGCCGCCGATATCGATGTTTTCGATGGCGTCCTCCAGGGTGCAGCCCGGCTTGGCCACGGCCTTCTCAAACTGGTAGAGGTTGACCACCACCAGGTCGATGGGCAAAATTCCCTGGGCCTGCATCTGCTCCCGATGGCTGGCCAGGTCCCGGCGGCCCAGAATACCCCCGTGAATCTTGGGGTGCAGGGTCTTGACCCGTCCGTCCAGCATTTCCGGGAAGCCGGTGTAATCTGAGACTTCCACCACCGGGACGCCGTTTTCCCGAAGCATTTTGGCGGTGCCGCCGGTGGAGAGAATCTCTACCCCGCGCTCGGCCAGGAACTTGCCGAAGTCCACCAGACCGCTTTTGTCAGTGACGCTCAACAGGGCCCGGGCGATGGGCTCCATAGTCCAATCTCCTTGGAGAAAAAGTAAAAAGTAACAAGGAAAAAGGCAAAAGTAAGAACCGGCATTTTTCCTTTGCCTTTTGCCTCCAACTCTTCCTGCCCTTCTCCTACTACAGGCGGTAAATTTATGCAAGCCGGAAGGCGGGCAATTTTTCTTTCCGAGAACACCGGTTTTCAGTAAGATAGGGACATGCGTCACGTCATCATCGGCACCAGCGCGGCAGGCCTGGCGGCCGCGGAAGTCCTGCGGGCTTGGGACCGGGAAGGGAGCATCACCCTCATCAGCGAGGAGGAGCACCTGCCCTACAGCCGGCCGCTTCTGACCTACCTGTTAGGGCGGGAGATTTCCCGCGACCGGATTTTTCTCAAGCCTGCGGATTACTTTGCCACCTGGGGCTTTACACCCTTGCTGGGGGAAGCCGTGGTCCGGGTGGACCCCGGGGCCCGCACCGTGGAGCTGACCGGCGGGACCAAGGTCTCTTTTGACCGACTGCTCATTGCCTCAGGGGCCAACCCCAGGCTTCCGGGCATTCCGGGTGAGGACCTGGCCGGGGTGTTCACCCTGCGGCACTTGAGGGATGTGCCGCGCTTGGAAATGAGCCTCTCTCCGGGGGCGCGGGTGGCGGTGGTGGGCGCCGGACCGGTGGGGCTCAAGGTGGTGGACGCTCTGGTCCGCCGGGGCCATCAGGTGGCCCTGATCGAGGTTGCGCCCCGGGTGCTGCCCCTGCTGCTGGACAACGTGGCCGCCGGATTTTTCCACCGCAGGTTGGCGGATCTAGGTGTGGAGCTTTTCCTGGAAGCCCGGCCCACCGCGATCTTGGAAAAAACGGGGAGGGCCCGGGGTCTGGTCCTGGCCGATGGACGGAAGGTCCCGGCGGACTTGGTGCTGATGGCCACCGGGGTCAGACCTCGCACGGAATTCCTGGATGGCACCGGCCTGGCCGGCCCCGCCGGCATTGCGGTGGACCAGTTTCAACAGACCAAATGTCCGTTGATTTATGCCGCCGGAGACTGCGCTCTGCCCCGGCATGTCCTGACCCGCGAGCCTGGGGCCTACCAGATCTGGCCCGCGGCGGTGGCCCAGGGGCGGGTGGCCGGAGCCAACATGGCCGGGGCCTGGCGGCGCTATGAGGGCGTCCTGCCCCAAAACAGCGTCTCCCTCGGGGGACTTAAGGTAATCAGCGGCGGCCTGGGGCCTGCGGCGGGCGAGGGCCTGGAGATTGTCCGGGAGCTGGACGAACGCCGGGGCGCTTACCGCCGCCTGGCCTTCCAGGAGGGCCGCCTGGTGGGCGTCACCTTGGTGGGGCAGGTGGAACAGGCCGGCATCTATTTTCAGATCATGGCGCAGAAGCTGCCGGTACGCGCCCTGCCCGCCGATCCAAGAGGTTCAGGGTTTCATCCGGGCCGGTTGTGGGGGTGACGCCGCTCCCGCTATTTCATATTAAAGGGTCCTAACTGTCCCTGATGGGGATGCCTGGCAGCGGCGATGTCAGGCATCGCCCTTAAGGAAAAGATGATATTATTATCTCTGTTAGAGATGCAGGGGTGACTCGCCTGCCTGCTTAAGGCCAAGATTTTTTCTTAACCAGGATAACTTAAAGGGATGTTTATGAAAACCGTGATTGTCCGTCCCGAGCGCTGCGTGGGCTGTTGGCAGTGCCGCCTCGCCTGTGCGGTGGAGCATTCCCAAAGCAAAAATCTGGTGGGCGCGCTGTTCGAGGCGGTGCGGCCCCAGCCGCGGCTGCGCATCTATCCCGGCCGCCAGCACCTGGCCTTTCCCAACAAATGCCGCCACTGCGATCCGGCCCCCTGCCAGCAGGTCTGCATCGCCGGGGCCATCAGCCGGGCTCCCCGGGGCACGGTGCAGATCGACCCGGACCGGTGCATCAATTGCGCCATGTGCGCCATGGCCTGCCCTTTCGGCGTCCTTACCTATGCCGCCACCGCCAAGGCTCCGGAGAAACGGGCCGTGGCCTTAAAGTGCGACCAGTGCCCGGACCGGGAGGCCGCGGGCCGCCTGCCGGCCTGCGTGGAGGCCTGCAAGGTAGGCGCGCTGACCTACGGGGAAGTGCAGGACACTCAGGTGGAAAAGGGCCGGATCCTGGCTCAGGCGGTGTTTCAGTCCCTCCAGGCGGACAGGGAAGTCCGAGCTGACCTTCCGGAAATGATTTCCCGGTGGCGGCAACTCACCTGAGGAGGCCGACAACCGGATGGGTTCCACCCCGGCGGTGGCCATCAGCCGCCTGAGCAAATATTTTCCCCTCATCACCCTGCGCCGCCTGCTCACCGGAAAGTGGCGCCAGGGCGTCTGGGCCTTGCGGGAGGTCAATTTCGAGTTATACCCGGGGGAGGTCCTCTTCATCCTGGGACCCAACGGCTCCGGCAAAACCACTCTCATCAAGCTTATCGCCACCCTGCTGGCCCCCACCTCCGGGCGCATCCTGGTGCACGGCCTGGATGCGGCCCGCTCGCCCCTGCCGGTGAAGCAGCGCCTGGGATACATCACCTGTAACGAGGCCAGTTTCTATGGGCGCCTGAGCGGCTGGCAGAACCTGGCCTTCTTTGCCCGCCTGCACAACCTGGACCCTGAAACCGCCATCCCGCCGGTGGTGGAGTCCCTCAGGCTCACAGAATATCTGGACCGGCGCTTTTTCACCTATTCCACCGGCATCAAACGGCGCATGGACATTGCTCGGGGGCTGTTGCATCAGCCGGACATCCTGCTGCTGGATGAGCCCACCACCAATCTCGACCCCCTGAGCGCCGCGGAAGTCCGCCAGCTCCTGGCCCAGATGCAGACCCAGGGCAAAACCATGATCATTGTCACCCACCGCCTGGAGGAGGTGCAGAAATTGGGAGGCCGGTTAGGGGTCATGAAGGAAGGGGTGTTTCGGGAGATACACCCGAAACCCGGGGAAAGCCTGGAAGACCTGTACCATCGGGCCGTGAGGGCAGGGGGCCATGCGGTTTCGTAAGGTGGCGGCCTTTTTTGTCCGGGACCTCCTGTGGGACTTGAGCTATCCCCTCAGCTTTTTTTGGCGGGGCAGCAGCATCCTGTTTAATCTTGTCACCTTTTATTTTCTGGGCCACCTGGTGGCCGGCTCCGGCTCTGCGGCCGGTTACCTGTCGGCGTACGGCGGCGGCAATTATTTCCCCTTCGTGTTGGTGGGGCTGGCCCTGGGAGCCTTCCAGGGGGTGGCTCTGACTTCCATCTCCTCCGCCATCCAGTACGGCATGTACACCGGCACCCTGGAGGCCATGTTGGTAACTCCCACCTCACTGACCACCATTGTGTTCTCCTCGGTGCTCTATCAATTCGTCTCTGCCCTTCTGACCATCCTGCTTTACGTGGTGTTCGGCGCGACGCTGTTCGGGTTCTCGGTAGCCAAGACTGATTTCTTGTCCGCGGCGGTAATGCTGGCTTTGTCGCTTCTGGCCCATCTGCCCATGGGGATATTTTCCGCCAGCTTTCTGCTCATCTTCAAGCGGGGCGATCCCATCACCTCCCTGATCGGCAGCTTCTCGGCGCTCTTGGGCGGGGTTTATTTCCCGGTGAGCGTGCTGCCCGGCTGGCTACAGTCCGTGTCGTTTTTTCTGCCCTTCACTCACGCCCTGGAAGGCCTGCGGCAAGCCGTCCTCAACGGCCGGAGCCTGCTGGAGCTGGGCACCCAGGTGGTGATCCTGGGCCTGTTTGCCGTCATCCTGTTGCCTATCAGCCTGGCCGTGTTCACCTATGCCATTCACCAGGCCAAGCGGCTGGGAACCCTGTCGCAATTTTAAGAACACGAAGGGCAGGGAAGGAGGGCAGGAAGCCGCGGCTCCCTGGCCCTCCCCCCACTTGAAAAAAATTCCTTTTGTAGAGGGAATAAGCGAACTTTGTTTTTAGACAAAAACCACAGGTGGGGCGTCGTTCCTGCGGGCCACGATCTCGCCGATGATGTAGGCCTCTTCGTGGAGGCCCTGGAGGCGCAGGAGGACGTCATTTTTCTGTTCGGGGGGCACGGCCAGCACCAGGCCGATGCCGTTGTTAAAGGTGCGGAGCATTTCAGGAGGGGAAATATTGCCCAAGTTTTGAAGAAATTTGAAGATCGGGGGCACCGGCCAGCCGGCCAGGTTAATCACGGCCTGGCAGGAGCGAGGCAGGATGCGGGGCAGGTTGCCGACCAGGCCCCCGCCGGTGATATGGCAGATGCCGCTCAAGGGGAAATCCCGGAGCAGGTTCAGGACGGTATCCACGTAAATACGCGTGGGCCGAAGCAATTCTTCTCCCAGGGGCTCGGCGAGGCCCGGAACCTCGTCGTTTACCGAGTAGCAGTGCTGCTCGAAGAGCACCTTGCGCACCAGGGAATAGCCGTTGGAGTGCAGGCCGCTGGAGGCCAGGCCGATCAGGCAGTGCCCCACCGCGATGTCGGAGCCGTCCACCAAATGGTCCCGCTCCACTACCCCCACCACAAAGCCGGCCAGGTCGTAGTCCCCCGGCTGATACAGGCCCGGCATCTCTGCCGTTTCCCCGCCGATCAAGGAGCAGCGGGCCTGCTTGCAGCCGTTGGCGATCCCTTCCACGATCTGGATGGCGATTTCCGGGGCGAGCTGCCCCATGGCCAGATAATCCAGGAAAAACAGAGGAGTGGCGCCGCAGGTGATGATATCGTTGACGCACATGGCCACGAGGTCAATGCCGATAGTGTGGTGCCGGTCCATGAGGACCGCGATTTTTATTTTGGTGCCGACTCCGTCCGTGGCCGAAACCAGAACCGGGTTGTGGTATTTTTCGACGTCCAGGTGAAATAAGCCGCCGAAGCCGCCGATTTCTCCGATAACCCCGGTGCGCTGGGTGGCTTTCACCAGGGGCCGGATACTCTGGATAAAGGCATCCGCCTTGTCGATATCCACTCCTGCTGCTTTATATGAAAGGGGCTCGTTCATGAACCCGTTCCTCCCCCTGCCGCAACACCGCCGGGAGAACGCTGGGGAAAGCCGACTACCTTTGCCGTGGGAAAGGGAAAATCTCAGGGACCAGGATCATTGTCTTCGGCCTCCTTGCCTTCAACGCAGACATGTTCCTGGGAGCCGCTGGCCGGGGCGGACCACCGGGCCCCGCACTTGGGGCATTGGCACTCACAGCCTTCCAGGACATAATCTCCCCCTTCAATGCGGATGGCTTTGCCGTTTACCAGGGCGTCAGCCAGGGTCTGGTGGGCCCGGGCCAGCATCCGGGTGACTGTCGGCCGCGACACTTTGAGTTGCTTGGCCGCCTCTTCATGGCTCATGCCGAGAAAATCAGATAACCGCAAGGCTTCCAGTTCATCCACCGTGATTACCGCATGTTCCAGGACTCTTAAAGGAATCCCTTGAGGCTTAAAAAAGGTTACTCCCGGTTCCCGCTTGACGAAACGGCATTTTTTCGGTCTGGGCATCTTCCCGCCGCGTGTGCGAATTATCCTCTTTTTTAATCCGGGCGGGGAGAGGTGTCAAGAGAAACCCCGAAAGGGAAGCAGGTTCCAAAGATTAAGGAACAGATTTATGAAACCGCTTCCGGGTGAAGGGGAAACGGGAAGGGGGTTTTTAAAAACCGATTATGCCCTTTTGCTCTGCAAAGAGAGCGGCGTTTGGGTGGAGGGCAGGGGTATGGGCTTTGGATTTTAGGCCCTTTTTTTTCGCCAAATTTCGCCACAACCTGCCGGCACCATTGACGACCGGCATAAAACTCTTTATGCTAAACTGCTGCTGGTGTCCCTTGGGACCGCATTTAGGTCTGAAGGCGCCGGCGAACCATAATGCCTGCTCGCCAGAGGAGCCTATGGGGGAAATCTACCGCCGCCGGGTGGAAGAATGCGCCCGGTTTGTCTTGGACAGACTTGACCTGAGGCCGGAATGGGGGATCATCATGGGGACCGGGCAGAAGCTCCTGGCGGAGCATCTGGTTGACGGCAAGGCTCTGTCCTACCAAGACCTGCCTCACTTTCCGCCAGCCACCAGCCCAACCCATGAGGGCCGCCTCTGCTGGGGCCGCCTGGCCCAGAGGCCCGTCCTGGTCTTCCAGGGGCGGGTCCACGCCTACGAAGGCTATCCTTTGTCCCAGGTGGCCATGCCCGTAAGGCTTCTGGCCGCGGTGGGCGCCAAAAATCTCCTCATCACCAACGCGGCCGGCGGCTTGAATCCCCTGTTCCAGAGCGGGGATCTCATGCTCATCGCCGACCATATCAACCTGTTGGGAGACAACCCCCTGGTGGGCGAAAATGTGGAGGATTGGGGACCTCGGTTCCCCGACCTGAGCCGGGCCTACGACCGGGACTGGCTGGCTCTGGCGGAAGAGGTGGGCCGGCGGGAGGGCATCATCCTCAGAAAGGGGGTCTACGTGGCGGTGAAAGGGCCGAGCCTGGAAACTCCGGCAGAGACTAGGTTCCTCCGGGGGATCGGGGCCGATGCGGTGGGCATGTCCACCGTAGCCGAGGTGATCACTGCAGTGCACGCCGGCTTGCGGACCCTGGGGATCTCCATCATCAGCAACGTCAACCTGCCGGACGCCATGGCCCCGATAACCTTAGAAGACGTCGTGGCTACCGTGGGCCGGGCCGAAGCCCGTTTGGTGCAGGTCATCCTGGGAGTCCTGGCAGGAACCCATTAAGGGGGAGAACCTATCCGCGGGGAAGAGGGCGACCCGCACCTGACATCCCCTCTTCTACTCCCGGCATCCCGCTGGAAGGAGGGAATCGGGGGGGTGAAACCTTATGCCCCGCGGTTCGAAATTTAGCTGGACCTAATTTTCGGTTTAAGACCTTTGGGTCCCCTGGCTCTCCTGGGAGGGGGTTCAGTGGAGGCGAGCACTTCCAGGGATACCTCCTCCGGGGCGGCCTTGACCTTGGTCTTGGCCGGGGTTTTCTTGGGGGCCGCCTTGGGGGCCGCAGCTTTAGGGGCCGCCGGGGCCACATCTCCTAAGATGTATACCCGTTTGGCTGCGGGCAGATTCTCCAGGGACGCGTTACACTTTATACACGACTTGAGGTCGAGCGAGTTGGCCGTTTGGCAGTTAGGGCATTTCAGCCACAACCCCATGGAAAGTCCTCCGAGATGTTTTTGTTACCAATAACAGACGCATAACGATTCTTCAACCTTTTTCTTTTGGTTAATCGCAGGAAAACGTAGGTAAAAGCCAAACAAGAAATCCCGACAAGAGAGGTTCCATGAAAAAGGAGATCATTACAGCCGAGAACGCTCCCGCGGCCGTAGGCGCTTACAGCCAGGCAGTAGCCGCCGGTCCTCTGGTCTTCGTTTCGGGGCAGATAGCCCTCAACCCGAAAGGGGAAATGGTAGAAGGAGACATTGTGGTGCAGACGGTCCAGGTCCTGGAAAACCTGAAGGCCATCCTGGAAGCCGCCGGGCTGTCCCTCAAGGACGTGGTCAAGACCACGGTGTTTCTGGCGGACATGGCCGATTTCGCCGAGATGAATCGGGTTTACAGCGAGTTTTTCCCCCAAAAGCCCCCGGCCCGGAGCACCGTCCAGGTGGCCGGTCTGCCCCGCAAGGCATCCGTGGAAATCGAAGCGGTGGCTCTCAGGAAGGATTAATCCAGCAATGCCTCCTTTGCCCTTTGGCGCCTGTTGGGGCCGGAAGCCCGGCGCTAAGGAGAAATTAACCGCCCGCCGGAGAGAGGGGCCGCATGCGAACCTTTGAGGAAATTCGCCGAAATTTCCGCCTGGGGGAAGCCGAGGAGGACATGCTGCGCAGCCTCGCCCCGTTGATCGAGCCCGAGGCCGAACAGGTGGTGGAGGACTTCTACCAGTCTCTCCTGGAAATGCCTTACACGGCCAAATTTCTCCAGGACCCGGACCGTCTGGCCCGCCTTAAAGGAGTGCACCGCGCCTGGCTCATGGCCCTGTTTCAGGGTCCCTATAACGAGTCATACTTTCAGCGCCTCGAGCGCATCGGGCTGGCCCACGTGCGCATCGGGCTGTCGGCCCATTTCGTTTATGTGGCCATGAATTTTCTGCGGGCGCGCCTCAAAAAGGTTGTGGCCGGCGTGGTGGACCCTGACGGTCGGGCGGCTGCCGAAGATGCCTTGGACAAGATCCTGGATCTCAACCTGGACATCATCGCCCGGGCCTATCACCAGGCGGAAATGCGCCGGTTTTTTCTATCCTACCGGCTGGATGACGCCCTGATCCGGTTTGCCCGGCGCTTCACCTTCGGCCTCAACCTGCTGCTCCTGGTGGGCCTCATCGGCTTGGCGGCCGGCATGGTCCTGGTGCTCATCAACGACGTCAGCCTCATCTTCCGGGGACACCTGGACAAGGGCCTGATTTCGGCCCTGGGCTCCCTGCTGGTGCTATGGCTGGCCATCGAGCTGCTTGAAGCTGAAATCGACCGGCTCGGCGGCGGGGAGCTTCAACTCAGCCTTTTTGTAGGGGTGGGCCTGGTGGCCTTTATCCGCAAGGTGCTCATCGCCACCCTGTCCCACGAGGACGTGCAGATGGAACTGGTTTATTTGGGGGGGATTTTGATCTTTGGCCTCATTTATTGGCTGATCTCCCGGGCCGAGGCCAAGAGATAATATGCGACTGTTGCGGAAAGGGTCTTGAGGAAAGGGCCGGGGGTCGGCGGCCCCCCCGCCCTCCCCTCAAACTCCCCTCCCCCACCCCCTGGCAATCCATGGTTAACACATTGATTTATAAATAATTTTATCTGGGGTTGGGGGAGTGGGCTAAGGGCCGGCAGGCCCCAACCCCGTCCCCCTGTCCCCCGGCAGGATCATTATTCTTTTTGTAGAGCAAAGGCCTACTAGCCGAACTTCCCGGTTATGTAATCTTCCGTGCGCTCATCGCGGGGATGAGTGAAGATCTTCTGGGTAGGCCCGAATTCAATGAGCTCGCCCAGCAACATGAAGCCGGTGTCATCGGAAACCCTGGCCGCTTGCTGCATGTTGTGAGTGACAATGATGATGGTATATTCTTTTTTCAGTTCCTGCATGAGTTCCTCGATGCGCAGGGTGGCCAGGGGATCCAGGGCCGAACACGGCTCATCCATCAACAGTATCTCAGGCTCCACTGCCAGGAGCCGGGCGATGCAGAGGCGCTGCTGCTGCTCCTCGGTAAGCTCCAGGGCCGAGACATGCAAGCGGTCTTTTACTTCATCCCAGAGGTGGACCGCACCCAGGGAGCGCTCCCGGATTTCCAGCAATTCCTGCCTATTCGGCCGGCCGTGAATCTTAGGGCCGTACAAGACGTTTTCATCAATGGACAGGGGAAAGGGATTGGGGCGCTGAAAGACCATGCCCACCCGCTTGCGCAACTTGGTTAGGTCGGTGCCGGGCCTGTAGATGTCTTCCCCGGAAATGAGCACCTGGCCGCTGAGGCGCACCCCCGGGATGAGGTCATTCATGCGGTTCAAAACCCGCAGGAGCGTGGATTTGCCACACCCCGAGGGGCCGATGAGGGCGGTGATGCAGTTCCCTTGGAAATCCGCATTAATATTAATGAGGGCGTGGAAATCCTGGTAATACAGGTTGAGATTCCGGATGCTGATTTCCGCGGACGGAATGACTGACTTATCCGAAGCGACCGGTGATGTAGTCATCAGTGCGCTGATCTTTCGGTTCGGTAAAGACTTTGGAAGTTTCTCCCACTTCAATGAGCTTGCTCATCAAGAGGAAAGCCACCCGGTCGGTGACCCGGGCAATCTGTTTGGTGTTGTTGCTCACCAGGATTATAGTGTAGCTGCTTTTCAGTTGGAACAGGGTCTCCTCGATTTTGGCCGTGGAAATCGGGTCCAAGCCGCTGGTAGGCTCATCCAAGAGAATAACCTCGGGTTCCATGGCCAGGGTGCGGGCCAGACAGAGCCGCTGCTGCTGGCCCCCGGAAAGATTCAAGGCCGAGTCCCTGAGGCGGTCTTTCACTTCATCCCACAAGCGGGCCGCCTTCAAGCTGGTCTCCACCAGCTCTTCCAGGGACTTGCCCCCGGCCCTGCCGGCCAGGCGCGGGGCCAGGGCCAAGTTGTCGAAAATGGAGCGGGGCAGGGGCACCGGTCGGCTCAAAACCAGGCCCACCCGGCGCCTCAGGGAGACCAGGTCGCAGCCGGGGTCCAGGATATTTTCGCCCTCCAGGAGTACCCTGCCCAAGACCCTGGCGTTGGGCACCAGGTCCGACAAGCGGTTCAGAACTTTGAGCAAGGTGCTCTTGCCGCTCCGGGCCGGACCCATGAGGCCGAAAATCTCGTTGGCCCGGACCTCAAAAGAGATATCATCCAGGGCTTGCCGTTCGCCATAAAAAAAGGACAGATGTTCCAGGCGAATTTTGGCGGTTTGCTCTTGATCCATATCTATGGGCAGGGGCCCGACTTAATACGCCCTCAGGGTTTGATGAATCTGTTGCCAGCCATGTAAAACCGGCCGTCTTAATCCTGGCGCTGCCTTTGCGCTTGCAGTCACCCTTCAGCTTCTAGCTTGGCTCATTGCCTCAGGAATACCGCTTCATCACCCGCTGCATCAGGCCGTAGGCCACAATATTGATGAGCAGGATGGAAATCATTAGGATGGCCGCGGTGCCATAGGCATTGGGCATGGAAATGCCTTCCCGGGCCAGGATGTAAAAATGCACCGCCATGGTGCGCCCCGAATCAAACAGCGATGCGGGGGTGCGTAAGGCCGCGCCCGCAGTGAAAAGCAGCACCGCGGTTTCCCCCAGCGACCGGCCCACCGACAGCATAATGCCGGTGCTGATGCCGGGCAGCGCGCTCGGGAGCACGATGCGGGTGATGGTCTGCCATTTGCTCAGGCCCAGGGAATAGCACACCAGGCGGTAATCCTGGGGCACGGCCTTGATGGCCTCTTCGCTGGTCCGGATGATGATGGGCAGCACCATGATGGCCAGGGTCAGGCCGCCGGACAGGATCGACCAGCCGAAGCCCAGGGTCATGACAAAGAGGACAAAGCCGAACAGGCCCAGGATGATGGAGGGCACCCCGGCCAGGCACTCAGCCCCGAAGCGGATGATCCGGGTGATCCAGCCTTCCCGGGTGTATTCCGTAAGGTAGATGGCGCTCCCCACGCCCAGGGGGGAGGCCAGCAGAATCGCCAACAGGGTCACATAAGCCGTAGCCACGATAGTGGAAAATATACCCCCCGCCCGGCCCATGTCTTGGGGATCCTCCAGGAGAAACTCCGGAGTCACCTGGGGGAGGCCTTTGATGGAGATGTTGACGATAATGAAAATCAGGATGAACAGGGTTAAGCCGGTCAAGGTCCAGAGAAGGGCCTTCATGATGGTCTGGGACAGCCTGGGATCAAGGCGCATGGATTTATCTCCGGCGGGTGATGGCGCTGGCGGTGAGATTGAGAATCATGATGATGACAAAGAGCACGATGCCGGTGGCAAACAGGGCCTCCCGGTGGCGGCCCGAGGCGTAGCCCAGCTCCAGGGCGATATTGGCGGTGAGAGTCCGCACCGGGTCCAGGACCGAGGTGGGAATTTTCAGGGCATTGCCCGCCACCATGATGACCGCCATGGTCTCGCCGATGGCCCGGCCCATGCCCAGGATGATGGCGGTGATAATGCCACTCGAAGCTGCGGGCAGCACCACCCGGTGCACGGTCTGCCAGTTGGTGGCTCCGAGCGCGATGGAACCATCCCGGTAGAGGTCCGGCACCGCGCTCAGCGCGTCAATGGAAATGCTGATCACGGTGGGCAGGATCATGATGCCCAGGATGACCGACCCGGCCAAAAGGGACAGACCGGGTCCTCCGAGGTAATCGCGGATCAGCGGCACCAGCCAGACTACCCCCAGAAAGCCATACACCACGGAAGGGATGCCCGCCAGGAGTTCCAAGGTGGGCTTGAGGAGGATCTTGACCCGCTCCGGCGCAAATTCCGCCAGGGTGATGGCGCAGGCCAAGCCCAGGGGCACCCCTAAAATTAGGGCCCCCAGGGTGACAAAGACCGAAGAGATAATCATGGCCAGGATGCCGAAATGGCCCCGGGTGGGGGCCCAGTGGCTCGACAACAGAAAATTTTTCAGACCGGCAGAGGCGATCAGGGGGATGCCTTCCCAGAAAATAAACACCGTGATGGTCACCAGGGCACCGATGGAAGACAGGGCCAGGAACAACAGGACCCGCTCTATGAAAAGTTCCTTTTTCAATCTTCCACTCCCACCAGACCTTCAGATTCCAACAAACTCTGGCCCTTGGCGCTCAGGACAAAATTTACAAAGTCCCGGCAGGGACCAGGGCGCAATTCCCGGGCCACCAGGAGAAAACGCCGCACCAGCTTGTATTCATGGTTTTTGATGTTCTCCCGGGTGGGGGCCACCCCGTCCACCGATACCGCCTTGACCCGCGAATCCACCAGGCCCATGGAGATATAGCCGATGGCATAGGGATCGTCGGCCACAATTTCCCGGACTGAGCCGTTGGAGTCCTGCACCAAAGCGATGGGGCTGATTTCCGCGTTTTTGCTCATCACCATTTCCTCGAAGGCGTTTCTGGTGCCCGAACCTTCTTCCCGAGTGATGAGATGGATGGGGTGGGGCTTGAGGTTGAACTGGCTCCAATTATCAATGTCCCCCTGGAAGATTTGCCGGATCTGGTTGACGGTAAGGTTGTTCAGGGGATTTTGTTTATTGACGATAATGGCGATGCCGTCATAGGCGATGGGGATTTCGATCAGGTTTTTCTCTGAGGGGGCAAGCTCTCGCGATGAGGCCCCCAAGTCGGCGGCGCCCTGCTCAGCCGCGAAGATTCCGGCGCTGGAGCCGCCCCCCTGAACGTCAACGCGCACCTCGGGGTGCTGGTGCATATAGAACTCGGCCAATTTTTCGGCAAAGGGCTGCACTGAGGTGGAACCTGCGATGCACACGCCGCTGTGAGCTTCCTTTTTACCGCAACCGACTGAGCTTAAGGCCAAACAGCCCCAGAGAAGGAGACAGGCTCCCAGGAACGCCAGGGTCCGCCGGCCGGGCGATCCGGTAAAAACAAAGGGTTCGGTCAGCCGAGGTGTGAATGGTTTCGACATATCCCTAAACAAGCTGCCATCTTTGCCAAAAGCATCTTAACAGCATGACTCGGTGTCGGAAAGGACTTTGGACGGATATGGGGTGAGTTTTTGGTGCTATTATGGCAAAACTGGAGAAAAGCGCAAGGCAAAGGGTCATGCCTTTTGGCGTCCCCCGATAATCCCTGTTATAAGTTTTCAGCCCCTGGAAATAATTCCTTCCAAATTTACTCGTCAGGTTCGGATGATTAGGTTTTAAGAACACTTGAGATGAGTCAGAACTGGAGGCTGTCCGATGAGATTGGATATGATGTTGCTTTGCGCCGTGGGTCTTCTGATCGTGAGTTTGTGCGGGGCTGGAAAAGGGGTCGGTGCTGATTATGAACGGGGACAGAAAATTTATAATGACAAGTGTGCCATCTGTCATGGGACTGATGGCCGGGGCAACGGCCCGGCGGCCGCCAGCCTGAGCCCACCTCCCGCGGATTTCAACAGCGCCGGTTTCTGGCGGAATATGACCGACGCCAAAATTACTAATGCCATCGAGAACGGCCATGGACCCATGCCGGCTTTTGATCTTTCTTCCGAAGATAACCGGTCGGTCATTGAATACCTAAGACAAACGTTTAAACCTTAATCAAAAGCAGATTTCTAAAAGATTGCCTCCCGGAGAACAATCGAAAACGCCTGAAGGGAGGGGTAGATGGTTGAGAATCTCAGAAACTTGGTCGCGGGGACCCTTACCTGTGGCGTTTTTATCTTTTCAGCACTTAACGAGGCCCAGGCACTGCCCAGTTTCGCCCGCCAGACGGGCATGGATTGTTCGGCCTGCCATACTGCTTTTCCTGAACTGACTCCTTTTGGACGCACCTTCAAGCTGACCGGTTATACCATCAGCAAGACCAATAAGCCCTATCAGATAAACCCACCGCCAATCACCGCCATGCTTCAGGGATCGTACAGCCGCACCAATAGCAACCTGCCGCCGGGCACGGCCCCTACCGGCTATAAAGGGAATGACAATATCAATGTGCCGCAACAGGCCAGTGTGTTTTACGGGGGGAAGATATGGGACAAATTAGGAGCCTTCATTCAGATTACCTATGATGATGTTTTCGACGGCATCTTTCTGGATAACACGGACGTGCGGTTCGCCCACACCATGGAGTTGGCCGGCAAGCCCTTGATTGTAGGGTTGACCTTTAACAACAATCCCACGGTTCAGGATGTCTGGAACAGCACGCCGACTTGGGGCTTTCCCTGGTCCGCCTCCAACGTGGCGCCCACGCCCGCGGCGGCGGCCGTGATCGACAACACACTGAGTTCCATGGTTGGTGGCCTCGGCATCTACGGCTTCTGGAATAATTTTCTCTATGCCGAGCTCACCTTTTACCGCACGGCCTTAAACGGCTATACCCAGGTTTTGAGCACCGGCACCCCCATTGACACCTATGTTACCGGGGTCGCACCTTACTGGCGCCTCTACTTGCAGCACCAAAAAGGCCAGCACACCTTTATGGTGGGCACCTATGGCATGGTAACCCACATTCTGCCGGCGGGGGAAACCCGGGGCACCGCCGACCGCTTTACGGACATCGCCCTGGATTTAAACTACCAATTCATCACCAAGAAACATCTTTTTTCCACCCAGGCCACCTGGATTCATGAGTTCCAGGACTGGTTCGGCAGTTATCCCCAGGGTGCTGCGGCCAACCGCAGCAGCGTTCTGGACACCATCCGCATCAACTTCAATTACTATTACCGGTTCCATCACCGCCAGACTGTGGGGGGCACCTTCGGAATTTTTTCCACTTCGGGGGTCAGCGATTCCCTGCTCTATGCTCCAGCCCCGGTGAGCGGCAGCCGCACTGGCAGTCCCAACAGCAACGGCTTCATTCTCCAGGCTTATTACCTCCCCTGGGAAAGAACCAAATTCACCTTGCAATACACCCTCTATAACAGGTTCAACGGCTCCTATTCGAATTATGACGGCTTCGGCCGGAATGCCTCTATGAATAACACCCTCTATTTACTCGCTTGGCTTGCCTTCTGATGATACCGGAAAATGAGCTAGCCGGGATTTGGTCGTCTATTCCCTGGCTATACTCTAATCCAGGCGAATTCCGGAAACCGTCTTCTCGCCAAGGAGCAAATAAAACATCATTATGATCACCGCCTTCTATAGTTTCTTAAGAAGCCTGGGATACCCTCATCCGGTCCATCCTGCTTTGGTCCACATGCCCATCGGGTTGGTGACCGGAGCGCTCGTCTTTGGATTTGCCGCCTTGCTGCTGCGGCGTCCTATTTTGGGGTGGTCGGCCCGCCACTGTCTCATCCTCGCCTGGCTTTTCTGGTTTCCTGCCGCGGTGTTCGGCCTCATGGACTGGCAATACTTTTTCGCCGGAGTCTATTTGTATCCCATCAAAATGAAGCTTATTTTGGCCGGGATCTTGTTTATTTTCCTCTCTATCGGCCTGTTTGGCGGGCGGGATCCCGAAACGGTATTATGGGGTCCCTTAGCCATCTATATCCTTTGTTTTTGCTGCGTGCTAGGTCTAGGATGGTACGGCGGCAACCTGGTTTATGGTAGCAGGACTTTACCCGCAGCCCAAGAGTTCAAGGCTGGTATGCAGATTTTTGACGAGAATTGCAGTGGTTGCCATCCCCGCGGCGGGAATGCCATCAAACCCAATTTACCTCTGCTAGGCGCGCCGGAATTAGGGAATTTTCAGTCCTTCCTTGACTATCTGCGCAACCCCAGATTGCCGGATGGGTCAAAGGGGGTCATGCCAGCTTTCCCGGAGAAAAAAATCTCCGACTTGCAGGCTGAACAGCTTTACCGTTACATCACCAAGGTGCTGGCGGTTCGGCAGCAGAAATAGAGGCGGCTCGTGTAAGGTGGGGGAGCGACTTGCAGGCTGAGGCGCTCCTTCGCCAAACATTAATCGGGCCGGCTTTTCCGGGGCTCCGGCGGGGTTTCGGCGGGCGGGGTCGGCTCCGAGACCCCCGGGGCCTCGGCGAACCGCAAAGGCAGCCTTATGGTCACCGTGGTGCCCTGGCCCACCTTGCTGTCCAGAGTGATGATCCCCCGGTGCTCGTCCACAATCTGCCGCACAAACACCATCCCCAGGCCGGTGCCCCCGATTTTGGTGGTGTAAAAGGGCACAAAAACCTTGTCCACCACGTCCGGGGGCATGCCTTTACCGGTGTCCTGAATCACCAGGACGGCAAAGTGCTTGTCCTGGGATGTGCGCACCGTGATGCTGCCCCGGGGCCGGGTGGCCTCGATGGCGTTGCGCAGCAGGTGGGCAATCGCCACCTTGAGGAGATGGGTGTTGAGGCGCCCCATCAAAGGGCCCTGGTGCAATTCGGTAAGGAGAGTCAAGTTCTTGGCCCGGACCTCCGGTTTAATAAGCTCCAGTGTATCCGCCACGATGTCGTTCAAATCCTCCTGAGAGAAAAAGGAGGACTTGCGCTGGGCCAGGGTCTCGAAATGCTCCACCATGTCCTCAATGCGTTTGGCTTCCTCGGCGATGGCCTTGAGCCAGTCCCTGGTGGGATCCCCCGGATCGGTTTTTTTAAGGAGGCGATGGCTGAAACCTCCAATGATGTGCAGGGGATTGCGGATGCCATGGGCAATGCCCAAGGCCATTTCGCTCATGGTCCGCTCCATCACCAGGGCCTCCATCTCCCGGTTGAGGGCCAAAATTTCGTGGCTGGTCTCCTCCAGATGATGGTGGTCCTCCTCCATGCGATGATAGAGCCGCCGCATCTGAGAGAAAAACAGGGTGGTGGTGGCGATGGCGACATAAACGATGCTATCGATGCCGCCCATCACCCGGCGAAACATGTCAATGACGGGGGAGGAGATATAAAAGCGGGAAACATCCTGGATGAAATGGGAGACCAGGTGGGATAAGGCAAAAATGACAAAGATGGTGGCCAGCCAGTTGAAAAAGAGCCAGAGGGGGTTTTCCGGATCCTGAACCATCAGCCGGCGGGAATAGCGCCAGCCCGAAAGGGTGAAGATCACCACCACCAAGCCGCTGGTATATTCCAAGAACCAGAGAGGCAAGAGCGGCAAGGCGATCATCGGGTCTTGGTCTCCGACTCCCGGCTCAATCGCTGGAGACTCCGGTAGAAGAAGTAAAAAGCAGGGATGAGAAGAAGGAAATGGGTGAGCTTGGTGAGGTAGTAGGCCCAGGTGTGGGCGTTTTCCATAAGGAGCCGGCGGTTCAAGCCCTCCCCCAGAACCACCGGGTTTTGCAAAGTCCAGTCCAGGGTATGGCCCACAATGGCGTCCAGATTCCACCAGGCCAGGAAAACGCAGGCCCAAATAAGGCTCGTGAACCCCTTCACTGCCCGCAATTCCCCCCGGTTGATTTCGTAGATCAGGAAAAACATGGCCACCGCAAAGAGGAAATGGGCCATCTGGTGGACATAGGAACCCTGGGTCTCCCAAAGAAAGGTGAAGGCGAGGGCGCGGCCGGGAGCGAAGAACACCAGAGCGCCGAAAACGCAAATAATCTGCCAGGCGCGGCCGTTCATGTTGTTTGGTCTCCCTCCTGCTATTATTGGGGCAGGGAAGCCAATTGTCAATCAGGGGGTTACAGGAGAAAAATCCCCGGGTTCTTGAAAGAGCTAAACCTGGTAACCGAACTGGCGCAGGGCCTTGGGATCCCGCCGCCAGTTTTTCCAAACCTTGACCCACAGATCCAGATACACTTTGGCATGGAGGAGACGTTCCGCTTCCTCCCTGGCTTCCTGGCCCACCTGCTTGAGGAGTCTTCCTCCTTTGCCGATGACGATGCCTTTCTGGGAGTCCTTTTCCACATAGATCACGGCACGGAGGCGCACCAGGTCCGGGCGGCGGCTTTCGTCAAATTCCTCCACCACCACGGCCACGGCATAGGGGATTTCCTCTCCGGTGTGATGGAAAAGGCGTTCCCGGATAATCTCCGCCACCAGAAAGCGCTCAGTCTGGTCGGTGAGGTGATCCTCGGGGAACAAAGGCGGGGATAAGGGCAGGCGCTGGACAATTTCCCCCACCAGGGCCGGGAGGCCGTCGCCTGCCAGCGCGGACACCGGAATCACCGCTGAATCCGGAAAAAGGTCGTGGTAGGCCGCGATCAACGGCAGCAGCCGCGGTTTGTCGAGCAGGTCGATCTTATTGATGGCAATAATGAGGGGGCGTTCCAAGGCCCGCAGATGGGGCAGGAGCACCCCGTCCCGGGAATTGGGGGGGCCGGGCTCCACCAGCCAGACCACTACATCCGCTTCGGCCAAGGCCGAAAAGGCCGCCTGCACCAGGGTGAGGTTTAAAGGGTCTTTGGCTTCCAGGACTCCCGGGGTGTCAAGAAACAGCAGTTGCGCTCCGGCCAAGTGCAGCACCCCCAGGAGCCGGTGGCGGGTGGTCTGAGGCTTGGGGGAGGTTATCGCAAGCTTTTCCCCCACCAGCCGGTTCAGTAGGGTGGATTTGCCCACATTAGGCCGCCCGATCAAGGCGACATAACCGCAGCGGAAGTCTTGGATCATAAACCATTATACCATAGGTAAAACCTGGGCTCGAAAGGTCCTAAGGAAATGAGAGAAACCGATTATGGCCTTGGCTCTGCAAAGAGCTGGGTGGGGGGCCCGGTTACCACCCAACCAGGGATGGGAGAAGGGGATAAGGGCCCCGGCTCTAAGCCTTCTCACCCGGGCAAAGCCCGCCCCTCTCGCCCTGTCACTTTTCACTTGACTCTAATAAACGGATACCGCGCCTTGAGTTCCGTGGAGAGGAGCCCTACCCCGCATTGGTTATGAATCAGCTCCACCACGACGATATAACGGGGCCCCTGAAAGTCAATGACCGGAGAAAATCCCAGGGTGCTGATTTTATCGGCGAGGAAGCGGTCCAGGGCCTGCTCGATTTCCTGGCTGTTGATTTCACCCTTATGGCCTCGTCGGATCAGGCGCACATAAAAAGGGTGGCCATCAATCTCCGAGGCGAAGGGAGCCACGTGCTCCTGGAGGCGGGGCAGCAGGTCTGCCACATTGAACGGAAACATCACGCTGACCGGGACGATGGTGCTGAGAATTTCCTGCAGGAAGGTCTGCTCCTGCCAGCGCTGGCGCATGGTCTCCAGGAAAGCCGGGATATCGGGAACCAGACCGATGATGACTTCCCGAAATCCGGAAGGGTGAAATTCGCCCAAATCGGCCACCTCCCGCAGCAGCCGCTGCTCCCGGTTGCTATGACTGGTAAGCACCACATTCCAAACTTTCATGGCACTACCTCCCGTTGGCGCGGCTGATTGCTTGCAGCCGGGTCTTTGTGATATAGTAAATATAATAATTCTCGTTTAAGAGGCTTGCCATGTTCGGCTATAGTTGGGGACCCATCCTCATCATCCTGGTCATAGTGCTGCTGCTTTTCGGCCCCAAGCGCCTGCCGGAGCTGGGGGAGAGCATCGGCAAGGCCATCAAGAGCTTCAAAAAGGCCCATGATGACCCGGAAAGCCTGACTCAGAATCCAGAGGGTGGGACCACGGGCGCTGCTTCCGAGACCCGGAAAAACCTCTGCCCCCACTGTCGGCAGGAGTTGGGGGGGGATTTTGCCTTCTGCCCCCATTGCGGGCACAACCTGAAATCCGTCTGAGAATCCGTTGGGCATCGATATTCCTGAAATCCTGATCCTCCTGGTCCTGGCGCTCATTCTCTTCGGACCGGAGAAGCTTCCTGAATACGGCGCCAAATTGGGGCGCTTTGTGGCCCGCCTGCGCCAGGCCAGCCTGGAAGTGACCCGGCCCCTGGAACAGGCTCTGAACCAGAATGTCCTCTCCCCGCCCCCGTCCCCCAAATCCTTGTTGGGAGAGCAGTTCTGCCACCGATGCGGCCACACCCTGGAGCCTGATTTCCTTTTTTGTCCCCGGTGCGGCCGCCGGTTGGAAAAATCAGAAGACCACCCTTCTGCTGAAATGGCGTCTTAGTATGGCTAGGGCCGCCGTCCGATGTCGGCTGCGCCTTTATGCCCTTGGACCCAAAAACCGAACCTGCAAATATTGCCAAAAATGATTCGCCCGATGCCAATCCATGAGGCTGCCACCCTTCTGGCCATCATCAATGCCGCGGCTCAGGTCTATCAAGGGGTTATCCCCGATGATTGCTGGCACGAGCCCTACATGAGCCTCCGGGAACTGAATAATGAAATAGAGGCTGGGGTTGATTTCTGGGGTTATCAGGACGAAGGCCGCGTGGTGGGGGTAATGGGCCGTCAGAATCCGGGGGAAGTGATCCTCATCCGCCATGCCTATGTGCGTCCCGACTGGCAGCGCCGGGGTATCGGCGCGCAACTGTTGGCTCATCTCTTGGCCGGGGTCACGGGCCCGGTCCTGGTGGGCACTTGGGCCGCGGCCCACTGGGCCGTGCGCTTTTATGAAAAAAACGGTTTTACTCTGGTCACACCGGAGGAAAAGGAACGCCTGCTCAGGACCTACTGGACTATCTCAGACCGGCAGATTGAAACTTCCGTGGTGTTGGCGAAACACCTCTAAATTCCCCTTCCCCGACCTGCCCATCCCTGGAAAGAAAGCCTAACAACTGCCGCCGCATGGCTGTTCTTTAAGAGGACAGCAGGGCCAGGGCGCCTCGCTATCCTGGCCTGGCGAAAACGGCAAGCCAAACCCTTACAGTTCCACCATCTCGGAATTCAGCGGATGGCCCATGAAGAGGCTCGCCAGATGCTGGAACCGGGGGGTCAGGTCAGTGGTGAGATAGCGTCGGCCCTGCCCCCGGCTGAGGCGGGTTTCGATTTCCGGGTGGCGTTGCAGATAATCCACCAGCTTGGCCGCGGTGACCTGGCCGGAGCAGATAAGGCGGATGCCATTCCCCATAATCGCCGCGACCCGGTCCTTGAGGATGGAATAGTGGGTGCAGCCCAAAATCAGGGTGTCCACCTCCGCCTGCTGCAAGGAAGCCAGGTAGCGCCTGAGGATCATGTCGGTTCCCTCCCAATCCTGCTCGCCTTCCTCGATCAGGGGGACCAACAACGGGCACGCCTGCTGGAACACCTGGACTTCGGGGTCCAGCTTGTGCAGTTCCAGCTCAAAGGAACGGGAGCTGACGGTACCTTCGGTGGCGATGACGCCGATGCGCTTCCGGGGAGAACCGGCCAGAGCCTCTTCCACCGTCGGGATGAGCACCCCCAGGACCCGGCGCTCCGGATAGTGTTCCGGAAGGTAGCTCTGCTGGATGGTCCGCAAGGCCTTGGCGGACGCGGTGTGGCAGGCGAGGATGATGAGCTGGCAGCCCTGGTGGAAAAGGTAATCCACCGCCTGCCGGGTGAAGCGCAGGACCACCCGGTCGGACCGGGTGCCATAGGGGATGCGGGCATTGTCCCCCAGGTAAAGGTAGTCATATTGAGGCAACACCCGCAAGAATTCCCGGAGCACCACCAAGCCGCCGAAGCCTGAGTCAAAAACGCCTATCATTCCGACAACTTCAGTAAGATGCCCCTTCTTCGGGCAGACTTCAGGGTGATTTTCAGGAGGAGGAAGCTTGCCGCCAAATATAACATACTTTCCAGGAAGCCGTACAGCAGGGGATGGGCAGAAACCCGGGGGAAGCCGTAAAAGTGGCGGAAATAATCGAGAAAATGGGTCAGCGGCACAAATTGCGCCATTTCCTTGATGCCGGCCGGTAAGACCGTCACCGGATAATACAGTCCGCACAGGAGAAACAGCAGGTAGGCGAAGGCCCAGGCGGCCACTTCGGCCCGATGGCCGAAGCGCAGCACCAGAGCCAGGACCAGAATGCCCAGGATGGCGGCGTTTAGGAACATGCCGGCCAGGAAAATCACCAGACCCGTGAAACCGGGACGCCCCAGGTCCATGCCGAAAAGCGTGGTACACAGCAGGGTCATGATGACAAAAACCAGACAGCCCCGGGTCAGACCCACCAAGCCGGTGCCCAGCAGAAGGTGGGACAGGCTGATGGGGGCTATGAATTTATGCCGCAGACTCTTGGCCCAAACATCATACAAGAAGGAGTAGGACAGGTCCAGTTGGGCGATCTGGATGGTGTTCATGCCGATGGCGCCGATGAGCACGAAGGTCACGGTCTCCTGGTTCAATTGCAGGAATTTGGTGAGCAGGCCCACGGAGAAGATGGATATGCCCGGCCAGAATACCATCTCGAAGAGGGCGAACACGTTGCGCCGGTTAATGAGCACGCTTCTGGCGGCAAAGGCCCAGATCTTGACTAGGTCAGCGGGCAATTTCATGATAAAGCTCTTCCAGGTCTGCTTCCTTCACCCTGACTTCGGGAGGCTCCGGAGACAGGGGGGCGATTTCTCTCAACAGCGGCGCCAATCTTGATTCAATCCGGTCAAGGACCAGGTCGACCTGGGAGCCCCTGATTTCGCAGGAAAGCACTCCCGGCAGGCGGTGGAAATCAACACGGGGAACACCGTTTTTGAAAATGAGATTCAGGTGGTCCCCTAAACCCAGGCGGGCCTGCAGGTCGGGAATGGCGCCGGTGGCTGCCAGGCGGCCCCGTTTGAGAAAAGCCACCTCGCTGCACAACATTTCCGCCTCCCTGAGATTGTGGGTGGTGAGCAGGATAGTGAGGCCGGTTTCCCGGTTGAGACGGAGGATCTCCTGCCGGAGGTGCACCGCCATCTCGTGGTCCAGGCCGGAGGTGGGTTCGTCCAGGAACAGGAGTTCCGGGGTGTTGATCAGGGTCTTGGCCAGAGACAGGCGCTGCTTGAGGCCGGTGGAGAGGCGGTCGAAGGTGGCTCGGCGGTAGGGTGTTAAATCAAAAAGGTGCAGAAGTTCCTCCACTTTGCCGGCCAAGGCTCTCCCTCCCAGGCCATACAGCCGGCCATAAAAACGCAAGTTCTCTTCCACCGTCAGACACCACAGGAAGTGGGCGCTGCTGGCGGCCAGGTTGATCCGTTCCCGCAAAAGCCCCGCGTCCTGCACGATGTCCAGGCCCAGGACCGTGGCCCGGCCGCGGTCCGGAAGCAACAAGGTGGTCAGAATGGAAATGAGAGTGGTCTTGCCGGCGCCGTTGGGGCCCAAAATGCCGAAAATAGCACCGTGAGCCACTTCCAGATCAACCCCCCGGAGAACTTCCTTGGAAGGCTTAAAACAGCCGTTGGAAAAGGATTTGAAAAGTCCTTGGGCATCGATGGCCGGTGTCTTGGACATGGCAATGGCGGGGGAAAGGGCTAAGGTCACCAGACTCCTTTCCCCTGTAGTCCCCAGACCCCTGTAAGGGTGAAATTCAGTGCTCCGGCGTCAGCCCTAAAAAGCAGGCCGCGTCCTGATCGGGGAAGGAGCCTGGGGAAGATTTTGCCGGAGCAGATTTGAGACTAGCCCTTGCGTCCCCCGGCCCTCCTTGATTTATCTTAACAGAACCAAACCCCAGGGCCAAGGGGAGCGGCTTGCAATGTAAGGTCAGCTGAGGTAAATTGGCAGCACATGGAACCGGAAGAGCGTCTGGTAAACCCCCGGCGGGGTCCTGAGGACGCCGGCCTGGAGGTGGGGCTCAGACCCCGGAGTCTTGATGATTTTGTGGGCCAGGAAGAGGTGCGCCGCAACCTGGCCATTGCCATCACCGCCACCCTGGGCCGGGGGGAGGCTCTGGACCATGTGCTGGTGCACGGACCGCCCGGCTTGGGCAAGACCACCCTGGCCTTTATCCTGGCGCAGGAGCTGGGAGTGGGGATCAAGGCTACTTCCGGTCCGGTGATCGAGCGGGCCGGGGACTTGGCGGCCATTCTCACCAGCCTGTCGCCTCGGGATGTGCTTTTCATCGACGAGGTTCACCGGTTGCCCACCGTAGTAGAAGAAATCCTCTATCCGGCCATGGAGGACTTTCGCCTGGACCTGGTCATCGGCCAGGGACCGGGAGCCCGCACCGTGAAGCTGGACATCCCCCGCTTCACCTTGGTGGGGGCCACCACCCGGGCAGGACTTCTCACCCCGGCCCTGCGGGACCGCTTCGGCCTTATCATGCGCCTGGAGTTCTATTCCCCGGAGGAACTGGCCAGAATCACCAGCCGGGCCGCTCAGGTCCTGGGGTTGGAAATAGACCCGGAAGGGGCCTGGGAGATCGCCCGCCGCGCCCGGGGCACCCCGCGGATTGCCAACCGGCTGCTCAAACGGGTGCGGGACTACGCCCAGGTGCATGGGGACGGCAGGATAACCCGGGAGACGGCCGACGCCGGGTTAACGCTCCTGGACATCGACGACCTGGGGTTTGATCGCATGGACCGGCAGATTCTGCGCACTATTGTGGAAAAATACGACGGCGGCCCGGTGGGGCTGGACACCCTGTCCGCGGTTCTCTGCGAGGAGCGGGACACCCTGGAGGATGTGTATGAACCCTACCTGATTCAGGCGGGTTTCATCAAGCGCACTCCCCGGGGCCGTGTGGCTACCAGCCGCACCCTGGAATATGTTGACCGGCTGGATATGCGGATAGGTCGAAAAAAGCCTCAGCCCTCCTTGTTTTAACGGGATTGCCGCTCATGGGAAGGTGCCGCCATTGCGGCCGTGAAGGCCACACCATCTCTTCCCGGCTGGGGTACTGCGGCCCCTGTCTGCGGAAACATTTTGCCTTGGTCTGGCCTGAAATCCAGGAACTGCACCATCAGAGCCGTCAGGCCTTTCAACTGCCCCTGGAGCCTCCCCGGGATCCCGGGGGGAAAACCTGCACCCTGTGTTTTCATGCCTGCCGCATTCCTGAAGGAGGCGTGGGCTACTGCGGGGCCCGCAAGGTTGAGGGGGGACGGCTCAGGGGCGGCAGCCCGGCGGGGACCGGCCTGAGCTATTATTTTGACCCCCTGCCCACCAACTGCGTGGCTGACTTTTTCTGTCCCGGCGGAACCGGCCGGGGCTATCCCAGATATGCCAACGTGAACGGGCCTGAGCATGGCTATGTGAATCTGGCGGTTTTTTACCACGCCTGCAATTTCAACTGCCTGTTCTGTCAAAACTGGACCTTTAAAAAATCCACCTTCTCGGGACAGCGGATCAGCGCCCGGCAGTTGGCGCAAGCCTTGCACCCGCGCACTGCCTGCATCTGTTATTTCGGGGGCGATCCCACGCCGCAGTTGCCCCATGCCCTGGCCGTCTCCCGCCTGGCGACCGAGGCCGCTGCGAAGGGAAAACGCCTTCTCAGGATCTGTTGGGAAACCAACGGCGCCATGCAAAAGCGTTGGCTTACCCCCCTGGTGCAGAGTTCCCTGGGTAACGGCGGCATCATCAAGTTCGACCTGAAGGCCTTCAGCCCCGAGATTCACCTGGCCCTGACCGGAGTAAGCAACAGCCAAACCCTGAAAAACCTGGCGGCCCTGGCGCCTCGCCTTAAGGAGCGGCCGGAGGTGCCCCTGCTGACCTGCAGCACCCTCATGGTGCCGGGATACGTGGATCTGGAGGAAATTCACGGTCTGGCCCGCTGTTTGGCCACGCTCAACCCCGACATCCCTTATAGCCTCCTGGCGTTTTACCCTCAGTTTTATCTCAACGACCTGCCCCCCACGCCCCGGGATTTCGCCTTCAAAGCCCGCCAGGTGGCCCTGGAAGCCGGGGTCAAGCGAGTCAACCTGGGGAACGTGCATCTGTTGAAATAATGCGGTTTTCTGTTCCGGTCCTGGAAAAGGCGGGGCGTCCTGGGGGCAAAAGCAGCCGGGACGTTGCTTCGTTATATTGATCCTTCTGGATAAAGGTAAACAATCAGGGGGGAATTACCCGCCAGGGGGATGCCGGGTTTACTCCGCCACGATGTCGCGGTCCCAGGAGAAAGCATAAATCAGGGCGGCTTCGCCGTTGTCGGTGTAATAACCGGGACGGATGCCGACTTCCCGGAAACCGAAGGATCGGTACAGGGCCAGCGCCGCCTCGTTGGAGGGTCGCACCTCCAGCCAGACCACCTCGGCGCCTTGAGTGCGGGCCTGTTCCAGCGCGGCCGTTAGCAGGGCGCGGGAAATCCCCCGGCGGCGGTAATCCGGGTGGACCGCCAGGTTCAGAATGTGCATTTCATCGGCCAGCAGCCAGAAAATAATATAACCCCAGGTTTCCCATTTTTCGGGGGGAGAAGGACCGGCCACCAGGATGGTGCTCTTGGAATTGGCGAATTCCGCCAGGAAGCACCACAAAGACCAGGGAGAGGCGTAAGAAAGCTTTTCAATTTCCCAGATGGACCTGACATCCGTGAGACCTGCCCGCCGGATGAAAGGTGCGGCCGTCATTTCCGTTGGAGCACTTCGCTGGCCACGGTAATCCCCTGCTGCCCGGACTGCCTCAGGGTTGCGGCCACTTGTCTGAGGTCCTTGGTTTCCCGCAGGTGGGCCAGCTTCATGAGCATGGGCAGGTTCACCCCCGTTACCACCTCCACCTTGCCTTCCTGGAGAAAAGACAGACTGAGGTTGGAGGGGGTGCCCCCCAACATATCCGTCAGGATGATGACGCCGTTGCCGTTGTTCACCTGGGTCAGGGCCGCCTTAATCTGGGCCATGGAAGTTTCCGGTGATTCGCTGGGGTCCAAGGATACCGCCAGCATACCTTCCTGGCGGCCGATGATAAGGTCACAAACAGAGATCAGAGCCTCAGCAAGTTCTCGGTGCGTGACGATCAACACGCCGATCATGCGCTACCCTCCTGCGGCTTGCGCCATGTCCCGATGGGTCAGGGTGAATGGCAGATTTTCCTGAGACAGGTGCTCCCCCAACACGTTGGCGATGACTACTGAACGGTGCTGACCGCCGGTGCAGCCGATGGCCAGGGTGAGGTGGGTCTTGCCTTCCCGCTGAAACCTGGGGAGCAGAAAGTCCAGGAACTCCTGAAATTGCTTAAGAAAGTCCAGGGTCTCCTCCTGCCCCAGGACAAATTCCCGGACCCGGGGCTCATTACCGGTCAGGGGTCTGAGTTCTTCCACGAAAAACGGATTGGGAAGAAAGCGCACGTCCATAACCAGGTCGGCTTCGGGCGGGATGCCGTTTTTGTAAGAAAAGGAGATGAGGTGAAGGAGCATCCGCTGGCGGGGCTCAACTTCGGAGTATTCGTCCAGGATCAATTTCCGCAATTGATGGGGGTTATAGAGGGAGGTATCCAGGATACGGTGGGCCATTTGCCTGACCCCCTGGAGGGATTCCCGCTCCTGGCGTAGGGCCTGGACTATGGAGTCACGGTCCGCCAGGGGATGCTGCCGGCGAGTCTGGCTGAAACGGCGCAACAACACCCGCTCATCGGCCTCAAGGAACAACAGGTGGAGGACATACCCCTGGCGCTGGAGGCGCTGGCATACCCGGCTGTAGTTCTGGAGAAAGCCGGCGGTGCGCACGTCCATCACCAGGGCGATCTTCCGGCCGTTCTGGGAGGTCTGGGAGAACTCCTTGAGGAACGCCGGGAGCAGATTCAAAGGCAGGTTATCTACGCAAAAGTAGCCTACGTCCTCCAGGGAGCGCAATACGGTGCTTTTCCCCGAGCCGCTGAGACCGGTGATGATCAGAACAGAATGGGTTGTCGGAGTGGAAGAAGCGTCAGCCTTGGCGGCAGCCGACGTTTTCTTTGTAGCCTGGGGGGTCGTCATGGCATCAGGCGCGCCCTGCTTTCCGGGAAAGCAGTGAGCCACCGGAGTTTCTCACATTTCCTCGTCTTGTTCCTTCAAAAGCTGATAAATTTCATATTTATCAGCGGCTTGCATGAGCTTCTCCCGGAAAGCGGCATTCATGAGCATGCGGGAGATCTTGGCCAGGGCCTTCAAGTGCAGACCCGCAGAATTGACCGGGGCCAACAGGAGAAAAAAGAGGTGGGAGGGCTTGCCGTCCATGGAGTCAAAGTTCACTCCTTGGAGGCTCCGGCCGAAACTCAATCTCAAGCCCTTGAGATTAGCCAGCTTCCCATGAGGAATGGCGACATGGTCCCCGATGCCGGTGCTGCCCAACCGTTCTCGTTCCATGAGGACTTCGACCACGGTGTCCAGATCCAGGCCTTCCGGCCCGGGGACCAGAGGGGCGGCCAGCTCCTCCAGGACCGCCAGCTTGGTGGTGGCGGCCATGTTAGGAATGACGGCGTTTGGCTCCAGCAGATCGATTATTTTCATAAAAGAGAGGGTCCTACCCCAGTTGAGGCTCGGCCAGGGCCAGACCGCCGTCGGCGCGCCGGTACAGGATGGACAGCGCCCCGGTATTCACATCGGTAAACACCAGGATAGGGCTCTCCTTGGTTTGCATGAGTTCCACCGCGTCAGCCAGTTCCAGGGGCGGCACTTCCACCTGGCGGCGGCGGATGGGGGGCAAAGCCCTGGTTTCTTCCGGTTCCAGCGCGGCCGCCGTCCTGCTCCGGTCTCCTTTGACTTCCCGCAGCTTTTCCCGGTGCTTCCTTAGCTGCATGTCGATTTTGTCCATCACCAGGTCAATGGCCGCATACATATCGACATTCTCTTCCCGGCCTTTGATCAGGCGGCCGTTGCTGTTGATGGTAACGTCCGCCAGGTGCCTGAATTTTTCCAGACCCAGGACCACATGGGCCTCCAGGGGTCCCTCCAGATAACGTTTAAACTTTTTCAGACGGTCAGTGACATAGTTCCTCAAGGCCTCAGAGGGTTCCAGTTGTCTGAAAGTCACGGAAACTTGCATAGGTCCTCCCAAAGGGTGCGGGTTTGCCGGAACCGGGAGATCAAGGGGAAGGGGCAGTGGACAGGGTTTTGGGGCGAATGCCTGGTTTCTTCCGCTTGCTGGAGGACAGCACCCCCAGCATTCCCCGGTATTTGGCCACGGTGCGCCTGGCAATGATAACGTTGTCCCGACGCAGAATATCAGCGATTTCCTGGTCGCTCAGGGGATTTTCCGGATTTTCCGACTGCACGATCTGGCGAATCTTTTCCTTGACGCTCTCCGACGCGATCTGATCTCCCAAGGCCAGGTTGAGGCCGCTGTTGAAAAAGAATTTCATGTCCAGCAGCCCCTGAGGGGTGTGCATGTATTTGCCGGTGGTCACCCGGCTGATGGTGGACTCGTGCATTTGCACGTCTTCAGCCACCTGACGCAGAGTAAGGGGCTTGAGACTGGACAGGCCGTGGTCCAGGAACTCGGTCTGGAAGCGCACGATGCTTTCGGCCACCCGGTAGAGCGTCTTCTGGCGCTGGTGGATGCTTCTGATGAACCAGAGGGCGCTGTCCAGGTGTTTTTGAATGTAGGCCCGGGCCGAGTCACTGAGCTTCTCCGGGTGGCGCAGGGCTTCGAGATAGAAGTTGCTGACCCTGAGTTTGGGGAGGCCATCCTCGTTCAGAGTGATCACATAATCATCCCCGACTTTCTGGACAAAAACATCGGGATTGATATACGCCGGATCCTCCACGTCAAACATCCGGCCGGGTTTGGGGTCCAATTGGGCGATCACCTCGCCGGCATCGAACACTTCCTCCACCGATACCTTCAGATCCCGGGCGATGGCCTGGTAGTTCCGATTGGCCAGGTTGTTGAGGTGTTGGCTGATGATAGCCACCACCAGGGGATGGTCCAGTTCCCTGGCCTTCGCTTGCAGGAGGAGGCACTCCTGCAGGTTCCGGGCCGCCACGCCGGTGGGGTCGAAGCCCTGGACGGTCCGCAGCACCGCCTCCACGTGGGAGGGCTCCACCTCCAGTTCCCGGGCGATCTCTTCCACCGTGGCCTGCAAATACCCTTGAGGATCCAGGTTGCCGATGATCAGGGTGGCGATACGCTCATCGGTTTCATCCAACTCGGCCATGCGCAACTGCCAGATCAGATGAGCCTTGAGGGAAGTCTTCTGGGCGTTGAGATTCTCGAAGGAAGGGATTTCCCGTTCTTCGTGTTCCTGGAAAGAGGGTGCGGCCTCCTGGTCCCTGAAGAAGTTCGTCCAGTCCCAGTCATCCAGCGGGCTCTTCCCTTCACCGTCGGTTTTGGGTTCGCCCTCCTCAGCCGCGGCGATGTCGGCGCTGGGGGTCCAGGCTTCCCCCTCCATCGTTTCCGGTTCCCGGTCCTCGGTCTGGATATCTTCGAGCACAGGATTGGTTTCCAGGGCCTGGTGAATCTCGTCCAGAAGCTCCATGCGGGATAGTTGCAGCAGTTTGATGGCCTGCTGCAACTTCTGCGTCATGATGAGCGTCTGAGTCAGTTTGAGATTTTGGCGAATCTCTAAGGCCATGCCTTCACCTTAAACCCTGGCCGACGGGGAAGCAAGGCCGTCAGCACCAATTGTCACCAATATTATAACGTAAAGCCCTCCCCTAAGTAAATCCTTTTGGCCAGTTCACTATTGACTACCTGCTCCGGGGTGCCTTCCTCCCGGACCATCCCTTCACTCAAAAGATAGGCCCGGTCGCAAACCCACAGCGTTTCCCTGACATTGTGGTCCGAAATGAGGACCCCCAGACCTTGTTCCTTCAATTGGCGAATAATGTTCTGGATGTCGGTCACCGCCAGCGGATCGATGCCGGCAAAGGGCTCGTCCAGGATGATGAAATGGGGGGAGGTGACCAAGGCCCGGGTGATTTCCACCCGGCGGCGCTCGCCGCCGGAGAGAGATGAGGCTTTCTGGTTGGCCAAGTGAGTGATGCGCAATTCCCCCAGGAGTTTGCTCAGGCGCTCCTCCCGGAGGCGGGCGTCCGGTTCCAGGGTTTCGAGGATGGCCAGAATGTTTTCCGCCACCGTCAGCTTGCGGAAGACAGAAGATTCCTGGGGCAAGTATTGCAAGCCTTTGCGGGCCCGCTGATAGATGGGCAGTTGGGAGATGTCCTCCCCGTCCAGAACAATGGCCCCCTGGTCGGGTCGCAACAGTCCCAGAACCATGTAAAAAGTGGTGGTCTTGCCGGCGCCGTTGGGGCCCAGCAGCCCCACCACCTCACCGCTTCGGACCTCAAGGGTGACGTTGTCCACCACCTTGTGGCCGTCGTAGCTTTTGGTAAGGTGATCCAGGAGCAGATGGTGCATGGTGCGCGTTAAAGACTTAGTGGCTCCGGCCCGTCTTGGGCGCGGCCTTGCGGCCGCCGGGGGAAAACAGGGAGGAGGGGATTTTCCCCTCCTGGCCGGACGGATACAGGTGGGCTTCCACCCGCTGCTCGGGGGAACTTTCCACCTCAACCTTTTGGGAGGCCAGATTAAAGGTGATCTTGGAGCCCTTCAGGTGATTCTCTCCCCGCCAGACCTGGGGCTGGCCCGTAAGGACAATCTCATCTTTATCCTTGTAATACACCGCGTTCGTGCCCGTGGCTACCCGGTCGCCCTGGACAAAGCGCACGTTGCCCAGGGCCTCGATCCGGTCGATCTCATCGCCACCCAGGTCCCCCAAGGGCGAGCCGGCTTGACTTGGCGCGGCCGGCCGGGCCGGAGGGCGGCCCTTGGCCGCAGGTTTGAAGAAAACCAGGAGTTGGTCGGTATAAAGGATGGCGTCGCCGTAATCCGCTTTCACCTGACCTTTGAAGACCAGGAGGCGCTGGTTCTGGTCGGCCTCCAGTTGGGCGGCGCTGATATGCAGGGGAAATTCCTGTTTTGGAACTCCAGCGGTTGCGGTGGCGGGCGCCGGGGTCTGGCTCCAGCCCGGGCTTCCCCCGCACAAGAACGCTCCCCAGACCCAAAGGACCAGGACGGCTGACCGCCAGAGAATCTTTGCCTTTCCCATTACAGCAGTCCCTTTTCCAGCTTCAGGGTGGTCAACCGGTGCTGTTTCAGGATGAGGCGGTTTTGGGCCAGGTCAATATAAAGGTCCTTTCCTGATACCTGGATTCGGGGCCCCTCCAAGACAACTTCTTCCGGGGCCACCAGAACCCGCTCCTGGGGCAGATAGCGGGCTTGGCCGGTGAGGATGGTAGTGTCCCCCCGGGTCAGTTTCACTGCGCCCCGGACGGCCACATCCCGATTTTTGGTGTTCACCAGACCTTCGTCGGCCCACAGATAGACGACCTCTTCATCGGAGGAGCCATAGAACTCCAGATAAATATCCCGGATGCGAATTTCGTCACGGTTGCTCAGATATTCGGCCTTGGTCGCGTGCAATTTCCAGCGTTTGCCCCCCTGCTCAATTTCGGTCAAAGAAAGGCTTTCCATCTTAGCCTTTTCCACCGGTGCAGGTCCGGGATGGGGGAGTGGCGGCGGGGGCGTCAGATACCACCATAAACCAGCGGCCGCCAAGCCCACCAGTCCCAGAAGAACCAAAAACTGCCAGGCCCGCGTGGGCCAGACGCCCCCGGCGCGGCGAGGGCCGGGCCGCGGGGAGGGGATCCTGCCCTCCGGGTTATTTTCTGTCCGGTCGCAGAACTGCACCTTGGCTTTCCTGACTCATCTGCTCATCAAATGCCCCGGCGTCTTTTCAAATACAGCCAATTGATAAGTCGGTATTTGCCGACAAAAAGTTAAGCGCTTTGGAGGATTGTTAAAAAATCCTAAAAGATGACAGAGGGTTGCCTGCACCAAGATCAGGCCGCCCGGTCTCCAAGGGTACTATACAGTTTTTTGTCAATTTTACCAAAGGGTCTTGGCTGGAACAAAACTCTATTCCGCGGTAGAAGGTTTTTGGCGGAGAGGGCCGGAAATCGTAAGAAGAGCAGGCACCGGAACTAAGCTGCTTTGAACCTTAAACCTTGAAGTCAAGTTTCGCACTCCTTATGAACCAATTTACCTGGAGATCAAAGGGAGATACAAAACCCGGCCGAAACCCGGAGACCAAATGGAGCCGCAGCCTCTATGCTGCACTTCAAGGTATGGCAGGAATAAAGCAATATTTCCCCGGCTGAAGCCTGCGGCGGCATTTTTCTTTCCGAAATTGGCGTCCCCCTGAAAATTAGCGGTTCCCCCCGGGGGAAGAGGGGGCGAACCTTGACCTTGAACTTTGAAATCAGGGCAGCAATTTTTCCCATATGCCGGTGGCCTTGAGGATGAGGTCCGTGACTTCCCGAACCGCGCCCCGGCCGCCGGGGTTGGCGGTCACCCAGTGGGCCGCGGCTTTCACTTCGGCCACCGCGTCCGCCACCGCCACGGCCAGGCCCACCCGATGAAAGAGGGGCAGGTCCACCAGTTCATCGCCCACCGCGGCCACCTGCTCAGGGGTGAGCTTCAGGGTACGGCACAGTTCCTCCAGGACCGGAGTCTTGTCATTGAGGCCCTCGAAATACAGGGTCACGCCCAGTTCCTTGGCCCGGGAGAAGGCCGCATCCGAGCGCCGGCCGGAGAGAAAGGCCACCTCGATGCCGCCCTGCTGGGCCATCTTGACGCCATGGCCGTCCCGGACATGAAAGACCTTGAACAGCTCATCCTTGGGGCCGAAATACAGGCGGCCGTTGGTCAAAACACCATCTACGTCCAGGAGCAGCAGGCGGATACGCGAGGCCTTCTGCCAGACATCGGGAGGGTAGGTCGGGGTGCTCATGGGCTGAGGCGCTCCTGAATCAGGGTGTGTAGGGCCTTCAAGGTGCGCCAGAGGGGGAGGACGTCCTTTAAAGGCAGGGAATTGGGCCCGTCGCAGCGGGCCTGGTCCGGGTTCGGGTGCACTTCCAGGAAAACGCCGTCCACCCCCGCGGCCACCGCCGCCCGGGCCAAAAGAGGCACAAACTCCCGCTGGCCCCCGGAGCAGGACCCCTGGCTGCCGGGAAGCTGCACGCTGTGGGTGGCGTCCAGGACCACGGGGCAGCCCAGACCCCGCAGGATGGCGAGACTGCGCATGTCCACCACCAGGTTGTTGTAGCCGAAACTCGTGCCCCGCTCGGTGAGAAAGATTTGGGTGTTGCCGGTGGAGCGGGTTTTTTCCACCACCGGGGCCATGTCCCAGGGGGCCAGGAACTGCCCCTTTTTGATATTCACTGGCTTGCCGGTGGCCGCCGCGGCCACCACCAGGTCGGTCTGGCGGCACAGGAACGCAGGAATCTGCAGCACGTCCAGAATCTTGGCGGCGGGGGCCACCTCGCTTATACGGTGCACGTCCGAGAGCACCGGCAGCCCCACTTCTTCTTTGACCCGGGCCAGGATGGCCAGGCCCTTTTCCAGCCCCGGACCCCGGAACGAGGCCAAGGCGGTGCGGTTGGCCTTGTCATAGGAGGCTTTAAAGATCAGAGGAAGAGAAAGCTCGGCGGCGTATTCTTTCAGGGCCTGGGCGATCTCCAGGGTCAGGGCCGCGTCCTCAATGACGCAGGGCCCGGCGATCATGACCAGCTCGCCGTTGCCAACCTGAAAATTCCCTGATTTTAGGCTGCGAACCGGTTCCATGGCTGGGACAAAGTTAGGCCAGTTAATCTCAAATCTCACTGCCGGTCTTAGGCGAGCTCAACTTATAGGCCAGGGCCGCCCCCACATAATCCCGGAACAGGGGATGGGGGGCCTGGGGGCGGGACTTGAACTCCGGGTGAAACTGGCAACCCAAAAACCAGGGGTGATCCGGGATTTCCACGATTTCCACCAGCTCCCCGTTGGGGGAGGTGCCGGTGATGGCCAGCCCGGCCTGGACCAGGCGCTCCCGGTACGCGTTGTTGAACTCGTAGCGGTGGCGGTGGCGCTCCATGATCTCCATTTTGCCGTACGCCTTGGCCGCCAGCGACCCGGGAGCCAAAACACAGGGATAGGCCCCCAGACGCATGGTGCCCCCCAACTCAGATGACTCATCCCGGTTCACCACCTTGTTGAGACGGTAGTCGAACCACTGGCGCATCAGGTAAATCACCGGCTCACAGGGGGTGATGTTGAACTCCTCGCTCTGGGCGTTGGCCAGGCCTGCCTGGTGCCGGGCAAATTCAATTACTGCCAGTTGCATGCCGAAGCACAATCCCAGGTAGGGAACCTTGTTTTCCCGGGCGTAGCGGATGGCGGCGATTTTGCCTTCCGCGCCCCGGACCCCGAAGCCCCCGGGCACCAGGATGCCGTGCAGGTGGGCCAGATGGGGCTCCGGTCCGTCCCGCTCCACCTCCTCGGCGTCGATGTAATTGAAGGACACTTTGACTTCGTGGGCCAGACCGCCGTGCACCAGGGCCTCGTGCATGCTCTTGTAGGATTCCTGGAGATTGACGTACTTGCCGATGATGCCGATTTCCACCCGGTCCTTGGGATTTTTCAGACTTTGCACCAATTTCTCCCAGGACTCCAGGCGGGGCGCACCGGTCCAGATGTTCAGCACCTCGATGAGGCGCTCGTCCAGGCCCTCCTGGTGATAAAGCAGAGGGATTTCATAGATGCTTTCCACGTCCTGGGCGGTGATTACGGAGTTGGCTTCGACATTGCAAAACAGGGCGATTTTGCCCTTGATATCGGAGGTCAGGCGGCGGTCGCTGCGGCACAGGATAATGTCCGGTTGAATACCGATGCTGCGGAGTTCCTTGACGCTGTGCTGGGTGGGTTTGGTCTTGACCTCGCCCGCAGTCTTGATGTACGGGACCAGGGTGAGGTGGACGTAGCAGACGTTCTGTTTCCCCAGGTCGCCTTTCAACTGGCGGATGGCTTCGAGGAAGGGCAGGCTTTCGATGTCCCCCACGGTGCCGCCGATCTCGATGATGGCCACATCCGCCTCCGGGGTCACCGACAGGATGGCCTGCTTGATTTCGTCGGTGATATGAGGGATGACCTGGACGGTGCCCCCGAGATAATCCCCCCGGCGCTCCTTGGTGATGACGTTGAAGTAGATGCGCCCTGAGGTGTAGTTGTGGGCCTGCCCCAGGGTGACGGTGGTGAAGCGCTCGTAGTGGCCCAGGTCCAGATCGGTTTCGGCGCCGTCCTCGGTGACGAAGACCTCCCCGTGCTGAAACGGGTTCATGGTGCCGGGATCGACGTTGATGTAGGGGTCCAGCTTCTGGAAGGTGACTCGTAACCCCCTGGCCTCCAACAGCGCGCCGATGGCTGCGGCGGCCACCCCTTTCCCCAGGGAGGACAGCACCCCCCCGGTGATGAAGATGATTTTCTTCTTCACAGGTTTTTGCTTGTCACTATATTACCGGCACCCCCGCGAAGTCAAGCAGTCCTTCTCTTCCGGCGTTTGCGGTTGGCGGTTTTCGGTTTTCGGTGAGAAAAATCGCTGATTACCTAATGAGTTAATGATTAATACCAGGGTGCCGGCAAACAAGAAATTTTATCCGGAGGAGCACAGCTTGCCGAGCCCTGGGCCGGCTAAAGTCAGCGACTCCAGTTCTGTGCCACTATGACCACAACTTGGTATAAGTTGGTCTATTTTAAACCCCGCCTGCGGCCGGCGAGGGCGCCGGGGTGCATCCTGGGGTCAAAACGGGCTGAAGCACCCCTGCCGAAGAGACGTAGGGCCCGAAATGAAGGGCGGGAAACCCTGCCCCTGCGACCACGTTTAAGATTTATTAAGTCAAGTTTCGCCCCCTCTTCCTTCGGGGGGAACCGCTAATTTTCAGGGGGGACGCCAATTTCTGAAAGAAACATGCCGCCGCAGGCTTCAGCCGGCGAAATATTGCTTTATTCCGGCCATACCTTGAAGCGCCGCCTAAAGCTGCGGCTCCATTCGGTCTCCGGGGTTCGGCCGGGTTTTGCCCTATATCCCTTGGATCTCCAGGTAAATTGGTTCATAAGGAGGCGAAACTTAACTTATTAAGACCTGGCCGCAGGCCTCAGCCTGCACCTTGGGCACAAACGGTGCCGCAGAAAAAATTGCTTGTGCGACAAAACCGGGGATTACTTTCCCATTGCCATAATCCCAAAGAAAAAGGGGCCAGAACCCTGGCCCCTTTAAGTCAGCCTAGGCGCTGGCTTTGGCCTGGGCGGCCAGCCAGGCCTCCCGGGCCTTCTGGCGTAAGGGACTGGGGCCCAGCTTGTAGGCCCGTTCGGCCATTTCCTGGCAAATGGCGGCAAACCTCGGCCCCTCGGAAGAGGACAGGTTGAACATTTCCAGACGTTCGGGATCGAAGCCCATGGACTCGAAATCCTTCTTGAGCTTGGCCACCCGTTTCCGGGCCTGGATGTTGCCGGTCAGGTAGTGGCACTCCCCCTCGAGGCAACCGGCCACAAAAACCACATCGGCCCCGCCCTCAAAGGCCTTGAGCAAATGCAGGATGTCCACCCGGCCGGTGCAAGGCATCAGGATGATTTTGATCTCGGGAGGATACTGCAACCGCATCGAACCTGCCAGGTCCGCGGCGCTGTATGCTCAGTAACGGCAGCAAAAACCGATGATCTTGGGGATATAGGGTTCGCTCATCCTCTGCTCCTTTCCTTAACCGGCAGCCAGGGCCAGTTCCTGGGCAATGATCTGGGTGTCGGTGTAGTGTTTCAGGGTAATGGCCTTGGCCGGGCATTCCGAGACGCACACGCCGCAGCCCTGGCACTTGGCCGGATCGATGTACGCGGCATCGATCTTGTAATCGATGACCGGCACGTTGAAAGGACAGGTGCGCACGCAGGTGAGACACACGGCGCATTTGTCGGGATCGACTTCCGCCACGATGCCGCCCACCTTGACCTGATCCAGACCCAGGAAAGTGGCGGCCCGGCCCGCGGCAGCCTTGGCCTGGGCGATGGTTTCGTCAATGGGCTTGGGATAGTGGGCCAAGCCGGCCAGGAAGATGCCGTCCGAGGGGAAATCCACCGGACGCAACTTGGCGTGAGCCTCGTTGAAGAAGCCCTCGGCATTGCGGGACACCTTGAAGAGCTCGCCCAATTCCTCGGTGGGGTTGGGGAGCACGGCGCTGGCCAGGGTCAGGATATCGGGTCGCAGGACAATGGGCATGCCGAGGATGGGGTCTTTCACCGTGACCTGGAGGCCGCCTTCGGCGGTTTTTTCCACTACCGGCTTGCTGTTCAGGTCATAGCGGATGAAAACCACTCCCTTCTCCCGGGCCTCCTTGTAAAGCAGCTCCTTGTCCCCATAAGTGCGCATGTCGCGGTACAGAATGAAGACGTCCATGTCGGGATTGAGGCTTTTGAGCTCCAGCGCGCTTTCCACCGAGTGGGTACAGCACAAGCGGCTGCAATAGGGCCGCTCCGGCTCCCGTGACCCCACACACTGGATGAACACGGCCTGCTTGGCCCCCGTTACCCGGGGATCCTTGGCCACCATGGCCTTGTCCAGATCAAAGGCCAGGAAGATGTTGTCGTGCTGACCGTAGAGGTATTCCTCGGGGCTGAAGGGCTTGCCGCCGGTGGCCATGATAGTCACCCCGTGCTCCAGCTCCTGGTCCCCTTCCGGGGTTTTGATAGTGGATCTGAAATTGCCGATAAACCCGCTGGTTTCAGTAACCTCAGAGTTGAACTTCACGTCAATGCCGGGGTGGCTGGTGACTTTGCGGATCACCTCTTCCAGGTAGCCCCGGTAATCATAACCCCGGTGGCTGGTCACCAGGTTCCAGGCATTGCCCCCGAGCTTGTCGCTCTGCTCCACGAGGGTGGCCTGGAAGCCCATGTTGGCGATGGAGAGGGCCGCTTCCATGCCGGCCACGCCGCCGCCGATGACCAGGGCCGCCTTGGTCACCGGGAAGGCCATTTTGTGGAGGGGTTCCAGATTGGCCAAACGGGCGGCCACGCCCCGGATCAGGTCTTTGGCCTTTTCCAGGGCTTTTTCAGGCTCATTCATGTGGACCCAGGAATCCTGGTCCCGGATATTGGCCATCTCAAAAAGATAGGGATTGAGCCCCGCCTGCTGGACGGTTTCCATGAACATGGGCGCGTGGGTCCGGGGGCTGCAGGAGGCCACCATCACCCGGTTCAGCTTGTGCTCGGCGATGGCTTCCAGTATCTTGCCCTGAGTGTCAGCCGAACAGGTGAAGAGATTTTCTTCGGCATAAACCACATAGGGCAGAGTCTTGGCATATTCTGTGAGTGAGGGGACGTCGATGACCCCGCCGATGTTGATGCCGCAGTTGCACACGAAGACCCCGATCCGGGGCTCTTCGCCGCTCACGTCCCGCTCAGGGGGCAACTCCGGCTTTTTGAGTTCCGTGCCCCGGGCGGGGGCCAGGATCTCTCCGGCGGCAGCCGCAGCCGCAGAGGCTTCCATTACCGACTGGGGAATGTCTTTCGGATTCTGGAAAACGCCGCACACATAAACGCCCGGCTTATTGGTGGAAACCGGGGTGAAGGGGCTGGACTTGGCGAAACGGGTTTCAGGGACCACCTCCACGCCCAGGCGCTCGGCCAGACTGAGGGCGTCCTTGGAGGCCTCCAAGCCCACGGAGAGGACCACCAAATCGAAGTCCTCTTCCTTTAGAGTGCCGTCCTCGGAGATGTACCGGATGCGCACGTCGTCAGAGCCCGGCACCGGATCTATGGTGTGGATGCGGGAGCGGATGAAGCGGACCCCGTGCTCCTGCTCGGCCCGCCAGTAGTACTTCTCAAACTCTTTCCCGTGGGTGCGCATGTCCATGAAGAAAATGGCGGCTTCCAGGTCATAGGTCTTGGCGTGTTCTTTGGCGATGACCGCCTGTTTAATGGCGTACATGCAGCATACCGAGGAACAGTAGGCATTGTCGCAATGATTCAGGTCCCGGGAACCCACGCACTGAAGCCAGGCGATTTTTTTGGGCTCTTTATGGTCGCTGGGCCGGATAAGGTGGCCGGCAAAGGGACCGGAGGCCGAGAGTATCCGCTCGAACTCCAAGCTGGTGACCACCCCCGGGTATTTGGCATAGTGATAGGCGGAATACTGGGAGGGGTCATAGGTCTGGAAACCCGGGGCCAGGACCACCGCGCCGACATTGAGGTCCAACTGCTTCGGCTTCTGGTCGTGGGCCACAGCCTTGGCCTGGCAGGCAATGGCGCATTGCATGCACTCGGAGCAGACGCCGCAGTTGATGCACCGGGCCGCTTCGGCCACCGCTTTTTCCTCGTCATAGCCCACGTTGATTTCCTTGAACCCCTGGAGCCATTCTTCTACCGGAAGGTGGGGCATTAGCGCCCGGGCCTGGGGAGGAAATTCTTTGGGAATGGGGGCCCATTCCCCCTCTTTGAGGGGGCGCAGGGGCATCTCCCGGTCGGCCATCAGGTCCTGGCCGCGGAGATAGCGGTCGATGGACAGGGCGGCCTCGCGGCCGTCGGCCACGGCGGCGATGGCGATCCAGGGCCCGGAAACCACGTCGCCGCCGGCAAACACCCCTTCCCGGCTGGTGGCTTTAGTGACCGGATCGGCCTTGATCAGCCCCCGGGGGGTCAGCTCGATGGCGTCCGCCTCGGTCAGGAAGCCCAGGTTGGCCTTCTGGCCGATGGCCAACAGCACCACGTCACAATTTTCCACCCGGGTCCGGTCTTCAAAATAGGTGGGGGCAAACCGGCCCTGCTCGTCAAAGACCCGTTCCACCGCCTTCATTTCAAGCCCGGTCACCTTGCCGCCCGGGGCGACTATTTGCTTTACGCCCCACCGGTGCACAATGGGTATGCCTTCGGCTTCCGCTTCTTCCACTTCCCAGGGGTTGGCGGGCATTTCTTCCCGGGTCTCCAGGCAAACGATGCTGACTTCCGCCGGCCCCAGGCGCTTGGCGGTGCGGGCCACGTCCATGGCCACATTGCCGCCGCCCACCACGATGACTTTCTTGCCTTTCAGGTCAGGGGCCTTTTTCGAAGCTGCATCTTTAAGAAATTCCACACCCCAGAGGACGCCCTGGGCGTCGGCGCCGGGTACCGGAATCCGCAGGGAATCCTGGCAGCCCACCCCCAGGTAGACGGCGCGGAAGCCTTCCCGGGTGAGCAGGTCATTAATGGACAAGCCTGGACCAATGGGGGTGTTGCAGCGAATCTCCACGCCCAACTTCTTGATGTAGTTGATCTCTTTATCCAGGACCGGGCGAGGCAGGCGATACTCGGGGATACCGTAGCGCAGCCAGCCGCCGGGCTCGGGGGCGGCCTCGAAAATCACCGCCTTGTAACCCTTCATGGCCAGATGGTACGCACAGGACAGGCCGCCCGGGCCTGAACCCACAATGGCCACGCTCCCCTCCTGCTTCTCTATTTCCGGCACCGGCAAGGCGTCCCAATCCACGGCGTCCGCCACGAAACGCTTCAGGTTGCAGATGGCCACCGGTTCATCCATCTGCTGGCGACGGCAGTCGGACTCACAGGGATGGGGGCAGATGCGGCCGATCGTCCCGGGGAGGGGCAGCCGGTCCATGATGAGGGCCAAGGCCTCGGGAAATTTCCTGGATTTGATAAGCTGCACATACCCCTGGGCGCTGAGGTTGGCCGGGCAGGCCCGGACGCAGGGAGCCCGGTCGAATTTCTTGATGGCGAAAGTCGAGGGGATGGCCTGGGGGTAGAGACGATAGATGGCCTTGCTTTGATCCAGGGCGAGGTTGAATTCGTTGGGGACGCCTACCGGGCAGACCTCGGTGCAGGCGCCGCAGCCTGTGCACTTGGCCGGGTCGATGTAACGGGGTTCCTGTTTAACGGTAACGGTGAAGTTGCCGGGCTCGCCCTTAATGTCGGTTACCTCGCTCAAGGTGAGGATCTCGACATTGAGATGCCGGCCGCACTCCACGAGTTTCGGGGAAATGATGCACATGGAACAATCGTTGGTGGGAAAGGTCTTGTCCAATTGGGCCATGACGCCGCCGATGGCCGACTTTTTTTCCACCAAGTGGACGTAGAAACCGGCGTTAGCCAAATCCAGGGCTGCCTGCACTCCGGCGATGCCGGCCCCCACGACCATCACTTTGCCTACCGGCTTTTGAGGGGCCTGTGGTGCCATATATTCCTTCCCTATGTTGAAGTTGAGGATCCTAGAATGCTAAAGGTTCAGGGATTGTGAAATTCACCACTAGTTACTATATCGAAAATAAAGCCAGCAAGTCAAGCAGGAATCTCACGGGAAGTTATCTCAGCAGGATTAAGGTCTTGCCAGAGAAAATTCCGCCGGGGAACTTAAGGTCTTTTGCAGTGAGGAGAGAATCTGGCGTCTGGGCGCAGGACGGGAAAATGCCTGGCGGTGGCAGGCTTAATGAAACCGCTTGGAAGAAGTCAAGGCGAGCTTGCGCCCCTCCGGCGCGGACCGGACCAGCCGGGGACGCGGACCGTCCGACAACACGCCCACCAACTGGCCGCACACCGGACAGGGAAATTCAAACGGGTTTAACGGAACAATGATCGCACCGCAAAAAGGGCACTTGAACATGGCGCTCTCATTCCGATGCGCAATGTTTGCGGAAGCCAGGGGGGCCGGGTGCGGGCTTCCATGCGGCGCGCAGGTCTGAGTGTGGACGCGGCTAGGAACGGCGAACCCGCCCCTGAAAGTCATGCTCATGGTGGTGCAGGGCTTCCCAGAGACCCTGGTGCTCGACTTCGTGTTCCAGCCGGGAGAGGTAGCGGGTCTCATTGTCCCGCTGATGTTGGGCGCAATTCATCCTTAGGGAGTCGATCTTGTCTCCCAACCTGGAGAGCTTGCTCCACAAGGACACGGCGTATACCCCGGCCGCCAGGCCCACCCCAAAAAACAGGGATAACCACAACGGAAGCAGGGGAAAATTCATGGCTGCCACTCGCTCAGGTGGACGCCTCCCGCGTCCCGTTTTTGTTCAAAAGTCGGCCTTGGCGTGTCTCTTAGCTTAAAGATGACGTTCACAGCAAGCGCCTTCATCACTCTCCCCCCACATCGCCACCGGATCCCTTAAATCCAGCCTTTCTTGGGCCCTTTTTATTGGGTTGGGAGGGAGGTGATCATTTCCCCCCCACCCATTATTCCATTTCTGGGTAAAAGCTCACTATAATTTTTTAGCTTGTTCCGGTATCACTCCTCCCAGCCCGTTAGCCGCACCACCTGGCCCGCGGTATTGTTGTTGTCCAGGTATAATTTATGGTTGACCGGAACCGCGCAACTGAAGGGCAGGGCTCCCCGCACCCCATAGAAAGAAGCGGCCGGCGGTGTGCCGTGTAGGAGGAGAGCCGGGTTGCTGCCGTCGCCCGAGACCGCCAGCTTGACTTCGTAACCTCCGGTGGCTGCGGCATAGCCCAATAGGCGCCGGGCCGTGGGAGGGGCGGCCAGCCCCAGGTCAAAGGCGGTCAAGCCGTTAATGGCGCCCTGGGCCAGATCCCGGGCGGTCCGGTAGAACCAGGCGCCGCCTTCCTGCTGGAAGGGGACCAGATTGCCGCTGTTGTCGTTCAGGACCATTCCCAGGTAGCGGAAGTTGGTCTTGGGGAGCACCATGAACCAGTCTCCCTGGGCCAGACTTAGCGCACTCCCGCCATAGGCGATGGTGCCCCCGATACCGTTGTCGCTATTGTTGGCGGTGATGGCCCGCATAAACCCCCGAGAGGCGCCGGTGAGGACCAGGATCAGGCTGTCGGCCAGTTCATTGGCGCTGAAGCCGTAGCCGATATCCGCGGTGTTGGCATTATTCCGCAAAGTAATGACCTGGCCGGCCTGGGAGGAGACCCGCATCACCGGCATGCCTTTAAGCATGAAGGTGGTGTCTTCCGAGCCCGCCACTGCCAGGACGCAGTACCACTGGCCGGACTTTTCCAGGCCCCAGAGGTTGCCGGAAACGGCCAGATCCAGGATAGCCGGAGCGGCGTTCTCCCGGTAGCGTCCATCCGAAAGACCCCCGTCCACCAGGACCCCCCGGTGCAGGGGGCTGGGAAAACCGGTGAGCATGACCCGGGCCAGGCAGTCAGGAGTGGCGTAAACCTGAACCTGGGAAGAGCTCAGGTATTCCAGGGAAGGGCTGTGGGTTAGTTCGAAGCTTTCCACCAGGGCTTGCTCAATCTTGCCGAAATCGCCCTTCAGGATAACCTGGCGGCCGGTGCCGCTGTTCCACTTGGGCTGGGGAAGGTGGATCAAAGCCATGATACCTCCGTGGTCACCGGGAGAACGGCGTCCTGCCGGTTATGCCACCGGCTGACAGCCTGGCCTCCCCTTCGGCTAAAAGTGCAGGGTGCGTTCAAGCACCGGAAAATAATGCCTATCTGATGGCATAGACCCGGCTGGCCCAGTCAGGGTCCAAGCTATCGGCCTGATCTATGGCAAAGGAATCATAATGGCTGCCCGCGGTTTCCACGGCCCAGCCCCAGACATTTTGGAAAGGCCGGGCCAAATTTAGGCTCACCCGGCGGGCGTCAAGGTCCACGGCCTTGCCGAACACGGTAAATTCCTCTTGGGTGAAGCCGTGAAAGGGGGAATTTACCGCTAAGGTATCGCCGATCTCGAGCCGGGCCCCTTCGAGCCAGGTCGTGAGATCCACCACCTCCCACGGGGAGGACAGGCGCTGCAAAAGGCGAGTCGCGAGAAGCTGAGCCACCTCCGGGTTTTCCAGAACCACCGGCGCGTCGTAGCGCAAATCCAGGTCCACCGCGGCTTCACCCCAAGCCGCCACCGCCTTATCATCCCGGACCTCCAGGTATCTGCTGTTATCCTGGTTGTAATCGGCATAATAAACCCGCACCACATTTTTCAGGCCTGTCAGCTGGTATCCGGCGGACAGGGAACGAATCCGGGAAGCGCTCAGGCTGACCAGATTATCCAGCAACAGGAAGCGCCAGAGACGGTCAAACCAGGTCCAGTCCCCGCCGCTTTTGGCGTAGGCCAGGGCCACGCCCATCATAAGGACCAGGGCTTCCGTGGATCCCATCCGTTCTCCAAACACGTAGTGTGGGGCATAGTCCCAGACATCCCCGGATTCGAGATAGGTGAAAGGAATGAGATCAGCGTTCAACAGGTTCGGCTTGGCGTCCCCGGCATGCTGGAAGAGCCAGTCCATGAGCGCCCTGAAATGGGCCGCGTCTTCGGGAATACTGGGGAAATGATGGCACTTCCCCTTAAGCCCGTAGGCTGCCAGCCCAAAGGCCTGCATCACCAGGGCATTGAGCCAGCCGTAGTGGTAATCGCTTTTGTAGCCTCCGCCATATTCCTGGCTTTGCCGGTTGAGCCGCAGGTCGTCCAGGAGGCGCCGGGCCCAGGTGGCCGCGGTGGGCTGCCCGCCCCGCAAAAAGGTGTACAGGCAGCCCAAGGCCAGAGAAGCCGCGGCCCCGGGGTCATAGGAGCCATAGGTGAAGCCGTATTCGGAAAAGCCGGTGGGGAACTTCCAGCCGTTCCCGTCCGGGGCCCCGAACGCGTCAATCCAGGCCAGCCAGTTTTCCAGGATGTCCTTGGCCCCGGGATCGTTGCTGACAAAATAATATTGCGCCAAGCGATAAAAAGCCCAATATTGCCCCAGGGCATGGCCCGCCTCGGGGTAGGCGCTGCCGTTGGCGGTCCCCTGAATAATCGCCCACCGGCCGGCGACCTCGGCCTGGGCCATGCCCCGCCGGTAAACCCGGATAAAGTCGATCCGGCCCGGGAAGGCCATGGCCGGGCTGTTCCACAGGCCCAGCCGGAGCGGCGTTGAATCCGTGGCCAGGGGGGACTCATAGGTGATGGCGGCCACCTCGACGCCGTTGACATACAGCCTGGCGCTGCTTCCCGTCCTGGTGGCCACCACGTGATACCAGGAGTTCTTGGGGTAGGCGCTGCCGGACACCAGGGGGGCGGCGCCGTTCAGCACACAGGAAAATTTGTTGTCCGCCCCCCGGCCCAGACAGTAATTCCCCCAGCCGCCGGTTGCGCCTTGGTGCAGGATGCCGCCGCTGACGCCGTCCGCGGTGGGATAAACCAGCGCCTCCAGGGTAAAATCGCCGGTGAGATTCAGGTCCTGATTCGCCGGCACGGTGAGATAGCGCCCCCCGGAGCAGTCGGCGCTGGTCGGACCCGGTTGGCACAGCCCCTCGGTATATACAGGGGTCCCCACCCAGGCGGCGTCGTTGCCGTTGCCGCTGGCGTCTTGGGGGGACCCGTTGAAGGGCCAGTACCCCGAAAGTCTGCCATAATCGCGGTACTTGGGCCACCAGCAGAATTTGCCGAAGTTTTCTTCGCCGCACAAGGCGATATTTTCCAGGTCGTTGCGAGTATGTACCGGCAGGATCGGCCCTTTTACCCCGCCGTAACGCCGGTGAAATTCCTCCTGCGCCTCCCGGTGCAGGGCCAGGTAGGTCTGGCTCAAATTCCGGGCATCCATCAAGTAGGGGGCCAGGGGATGGGCGTAATGCACCAGGGTCGGCCCCCGCCACGGGTTCTGGCCGTAAGGTCCCATGGAGATGGCCAGCCGCGGGACCAGGGGATAGGGGTCCTCGGCCTCCAGGTTAAGCCCCACGTCATCCAGCCACCACTCGTGGATCGGGAGGCCCTGCTGCTCCACCTTGAATTCCAGGAGTCTGAGCCTTGTGGCCCCGGCGAAGGTCAGATGCTCGTCAAACTTGACGTCCGTAATATACATGACCCCATTGGTGGGGGGGGATTCGGCGATGCCGATATCCACCACTTGCACGGGATGGGCCATGGGGCCGGACCCTGATTCCAACTGCATCCCTGCCAGATTTACGGTCACCCGTTGCCAGGCGTTGACGGTGACGTTGGCGTCCTGGTAAAAGTAGCTCCCCTGCGCATCCTTAACCTTGACTCGAATGGTGAGGCTGCCGGCGCCTGCGACTATCGGCTTGATGAGGAAGTTTAGATTAGCGTGGCCCTGGGAGGGGCAACGGTTCGTATCAATGCCTTTCCAGACGCCGAAGCCCGTGACCCCCTCGGAGAAATCCCAAGTTACCTGGCTCTGGGTGTAAAAAATATCTCCGAAAATGACTTCGGTAACCTCCCGATCGCTGAGGATAATGTTATTCGTTCCCCCCTGGCTGGCGGCATACCAGGCCCCCCAAGTGGCCCGCACCCGATCCCGGTCGTCGATTATATTGTCCCGCCTCCAGAACTGGTTGAAGGGAATGGTAAACGGCGTGGGTTCAGGGAAGCGGTCTGGAATGGCATGGACAAAGCTGTGGACCGGGCCGAAAGGGTCAGCCGCCCCGGGAATGGAATCGTTCAGCGTGACCAGCAGCCGCCGGGGGTATTCTGCGGGTTCCCCGGCCAGAAAAGTCCAATAGTCCCCTGAGACAAAATCAATGCCGCTCCCTCCCTCCCAGGAAACCGAGATGCCCCCCCAGAGGGCCACCGGGTGGTTCCGGTCCCCGGTGACCAATCCCGTGCCCTCCCAGGTCAGGCCGCCGTCCCTGGACCAGCGGAAGGTGGCCTGACCTACTTCGCCGCCGGTTTCTATCTGGATTACATAATACCTTCGTTCCTGACGGGTATAGTCCCCCGAGAGAATCAGGGTGGCGCTGCCGCTGCCGTATTTGGTGACGTTGTGCAGCCGCCATTTGCAGCCCTGGCCTTTCAGCTTGAAAAAAATTCGGTCTATCGCGGCAAAGGGGTCTTTTTCCAGGGACCAGTTCAAGCCATAGCCCCACCAGGCGCCGTCAGCCTGGGACGGGAGCTCGGTGCGTACGTGCAGCACCCTGCCGCTGGCGCCCTCGGCCATCTCGGTGTCAAAGACTTGAAAGGTTGCGTTTCCCCGGGTGTCATTGCGGTACAGGAAATAGGAGCCCCGTTCCCAGAGCTGGCGCTCAAAGGTATCATACACCAGGGGGGAGGTGGCGCTCCGTTCCCGCTTCAGCACCGCGTCCCAAAGGAATTGGCAGGCCTGGCTGAAATCCTCCCCCCGCTCCTTGCCGGCCAGGTAAAGGTAGACCATGAGGTCCAGCATGCGGTCCACTGCAAAGTCATAGGTGTAATCATCCCGGCTGCGGCTGGCCCGGCGGAAACACGGGTAATTGTTGAGGGCCTCGTATTTTTTCGAGGTTTCGCCGGTATAATAAAGATAAAAAAGCTGCACCGTCGTTCCCGGCGGCAGAGGCGTGCCCAGCGTAAGGATGGTGGCCTCCCCCTGGTTTAGGAAGGAGCCGCCGTTGTAGTAATTATAAGAGTCTCCGTCCATGGGATCGGCCCAGAAGCCGTCCCAGGCGAAAGTCGTTTCCCGGCGCCAGACTCCCCGGACAAAGGCTACTTTCCCGCCCCCTGGGTTGGGGCTGGCAATGGTTACCTTGCCGTCTGCCTGCACCGGGGCGGTTGCCTTGGCGGCATTGCCGGCCACCGCCTCCATGAGAGGGGTGCCCCCTAGGTTGTCGTAAACCCAATTGAACTGGGACGACCTGGCCCATTGTAAACGCCGCATGCCTACTCCTCCCCCAGATAAGCCCTGAGCTTGATCTCCCCGAAATCCACCCACAGGTCATACAAGGTGCGCCGCAAAAGCTCCCGCAGCGCCTGGCTGGCGGGAAGGTTCTCAAAGCAAACTCCCACGGCATACTCGGGTGTGAGGCTTTTGGCGAGATCGAAGGATTCCTGGTGGACGGTCCCCGCAAGACCGACTTCGGCGAGAATGTCCCGCATGATGTCCACCGGATGGGTGATGCTGTCTTTTACCACCCGCGCGCTCACCTGGGCGCTTCTGCCCGTTACCCAAATATCTCCGGTCATCGGGTTCGCCGTGACGCCCTCCCAGACTGCTTCATCATTCAGGTAGATGGCGGTGATGGCCGCAAAGGGGGCACCGGGCAGCCGGTAGAGATACATCGGGGGCTGGGCTGTAAAAATGAACTGGTCCCCGGCCAGAAGATCGGTCCAGATGCCGGGCTGCCAGAACACCGCCAGCCCTTCCGACAGGGTCACCGGGTTTTCGGCCCCCCCGCAAATCACCCCGGTTTTCTCCCAGCTCTGGCCGTAATTGATGGACCACCGGAACGTGGCCGCGCCCACTTCCCCACTGGTCTCAATCTGAAGAAGATAATCCCTGACCTCATCTCCCCGGTAATTACCGAGGATTTGCAAAGAGGCGCTGCCGCCGCCGTACTTCTGCGGGGTGCCCACCGCGGCGGGGTTGACCTGGCTCAACTCCCCCCGGGCCCGGTAGAACCCCCTCATAAAAGGTCGCCGCTCCCCCTCCGGGGTGGGGGCCCCCAGGCGGCGGTTCAGGCAATGGGTAATCCAATCCCGGGTCTCCAGCTCCACCCGGTGCCGCTCCTGCCAGCCATCCGCCATATTCCCTAAACGGGTGAGCGCTCCCTGGTACAGGGGCAACCACTCTACCTGGCCGTCGGGCAACTCAAAACCGTGGTACAACAGCAGCCTCTTGTCCTCCCAGGGGAGCCCTAAAACCGTAAAATTCGCCCCCCCCGGCAGCCATTGGGCCTCCCGGTTGTCCAGCCGCAGAGTGTGACTGCCGCTTTGTAAGCCGCTGAAATCCCGGGCCAGGTCCACCCGCACCTCTCCCGCTTTTAGGAGCTCTCTTTCCGGGATCCTCAGGCGTGCCTCGAACCGGAGCTGAGAAATGGAGCCTCCCTCCCTCAGAAGGTCCAACCTGACCTGGAAAAAGGGGGTCAGAGGATATTCCGCCCCGGCCACCAGTTCCTGGTAGGCTGCCCCGGCCACTTGGTCCATTGCGGCCGCTCCCCTGAGATAGACCCGCCCCGAAGAATCATCGGCCGCCTCCCAGTAAGGAACCACTGTTTCCAGGTAAGGGGAAAAGGTTTGCATGACCGGAGACGTCCAGGATCCGGAACTGTAACCCCCTTGCATATCTAATTTTCCCGGTTCGCCGCCGTATTGCGTCCGATCGAAAGTCCCGGAGCCCGGCCCCAGGCCATAATCCAGATCAAAGGGGAAAAGCACCGCCTTGACCCGGGGCCGTGCCCCCCGGAGCAGCAATTCTTCCTGGATGTATCCCCTGCTCGCTGATCTCATGTCTATCCTTAAGACTCATGGTTTGGGCTGAAGTTCACAGAAGGTGTAGGGTGAGCTTTGCCCATTATGATGACCGCAAAACCCCGCCCAATCCTTCCGTGGCATCCTGCCCCATCAAATCTCTTCCAATACTAGGCTTCCGGACCACAATCCCGGTGCCACCTCCCGAAAGTCCAGGTCATTGGTCCACATCCCTGTAAAAGTCTTGGCGCCTCCGGCCTCCCGGTAAAAGTCGATTTCCACCTGGGCCTGTTTAAGGGCTGCCAACTGCTCCTTCTGGGCTGTCCCGATATATTTGAAGCGCAACACCCACCGGGCCTTCAGACCCCGGCTGTAGCTTCTCAAGGTGCCGTCCAGAGCCCGCTCCCGGTCGCTGTCGTCGGTGCCCAACTCCTGGTAATCCCAGCTGAAATTCACCGGCAACGTGTAGCTCTGGCGGCTGCCTCCTTTCTGGGTCCAGGCAAGCTGCGCGTTAGCCATGTTCCCTCCTTACCAGCGGCGGTTCAGTTCCCGCTCCAGCGCGGGCAACAGGTGGCGCTGCACCACTTTGCCCCAATCCAGGCCGGCAACGCTGGCCGCGTCCAGGCTTTGCACCTGTATGGTGATGTCATACCTGGCTCCGGCATTCCCTTGGTTCACCTGGAACCGGCCGGACCTAAGGGCTTCAAAGTTCTCTTCCCCCAGTTGCACCATCGCTTCCCGGGGCAGGATCCCCTCCCCGGTCTGGACCTTGACCAGGCGCTCGTCGTCCAACAGGGACTCCGGGGATACTGCCAGCCCGCTATGGGCCTCCAGTATCCCCCCCTGATGGAAGATGCCCCCGAACCCAAGACCCATACCTACCCAGGAAAGCACCTCACTGGCTATATCCCCTGAGCCTTTGTTCAGCATCAGCTGGGAACCAAGGCCTACCTGATCAAGAGTCAACATCAGCCGCTCTCCCAAAGTGTCAATCTCCGCGGCGATGCCGGCCAGGGCCTCCAGCCAGCCCTGGGCCAGAAGGTTCCCTGAATCTATTCCCCGGGCGCTGATTTCTTCGAACTTGGCGAACGCGCTTCCAGCCATCTGCTCCAGAGTCCCTTGCCAGTCTTGTTGAAAACTGTGCCAGGCCGAAGATAGGCCCTCCATTTCCCTGGACCAGTCCGCCTGCCGCGCCTGGCTGTATTCCTGATTGAGGGCCGTCATCTCCTGCTGGAAAGCCTGGTAATCCGCCAGCTCCCGGTCATAATTTTTCCCGCCAGAACTTGTGGTGGCCATGCCGTCCTCCCTGTGGTTGGGCCAGGGCTTCTTCCGCCAGTCCCAGAAGCAGCCAGGTCTCCAGGCTCAAGTCATTGGCCCGGAAGGGATATCCCGCCTTTTTGAGCCGGTATAAAAACATCAGGTGCCAACTCCAAGGTGAGACGGCGTCGGGCCTCAGATACTCGGTACAATTCCCGCAAGCCCAATCCATGAACGCACCGTGTTCCGCCCGGCAGGTTCGGCGTTGCTCCGGCCCGCACCACCGTCCTTGGGACAGGCTCACCAGCTCCCGCAAAAGTTCCTGCGTCCCCGGCCACGAAAGTTCACCCTCGGGTCGGTCTTCGGTCAGCCCCATTCGTTCCCTCCCCGTCCCAACACCCGCAGACCCTCGAATACCTGCTGGCCTAGGTAAGACACCAGGTCCGGCGCCTGGTGTGCCAAGCTCTCCTTCCAGTCCGGATGCCGGTCCGGGTCCAGGTATTGGGATTCACCTTCCTCCTGGATGATAAAATCCCCGACCTCAAAGCCCATCAGGATCTCCAGGCCGAACTTTAACCGGGTCTCGCTCAGCCGCAGGCGCCGTTCCCCGCCGTTTAGGTGAAATACGGAAAGTTGGTAGGCTACGCGCTCCTCCGAGGTGGGCTGCCTGAAATACAGGGTGAGGGCGGAGCCGCTCACCGGATCCTGTAAGACCATTTTGTAGCGTTCTTCCCCCAATATCCTCGGCATGATTTTCTTTCCTTAAATCCCCCCCTTGTTAAAATAGGGGTATTTGAAATTATATTTGATGGTTAGCCCCTATTTTATAAGGCTGCATAGCTCCCCACCTGGTTCTGCACCTGCACGATGACCGAACCGTAAGCGTCATCCTCCAGAACCGCAAACTCCACTTCCTCGGCCAGTCGCCGCTGGGCGACTCGCACCGGCGCGGCGGTCGCCGCCACCCGCGGAAAGATGATCTCCACCTGGTAGGGCAGCCCCGCTTCGAACTCCGGACCCACCGCTTTCAGGTAAACTCCCAGGTACTCATTGTCCTTTAGACTCTGGTTCATCAGGAAGTCCCGAAAATCTCGGTCAAAGCTCAGCCTTTGATCGCGGCCGGTGCGAAAGGCCCGGCTGGCTGAATCCCCCCCGCCCGGGGTGCGCTCCATCGAGAGGTTGTTCTGGAAGTTCCACAGAATGCGCCTGACCTCCGCTGTGGGCGTGTGTCCCCCGCTGAAGTTGCTGCCGTTCCAGCGCCCCCCTATGTTCACCCTGAGCTGGCTCACCTTAAGGGGCGGCTCCTCCACCCGCTCCGGGAAGGTCATCCAGCCGCTTTCCCGGGGCAGGTAATAAACCCTATAGGCCGTATTGCCGCTGCTGCCGCCGGGAGGAGAAATGGTCACCACCGCCGGCGTCTCCCCGGACACCGCCGTATAATTGACTTCATCCCAGGCCTGAGTGGCGGGGTTCAGCACCTTTACGGCCTGCACGTTGGCCAGACGCTCTGCCGCGCTGAGCCCCTCAACGCCGTTGCCCAGGGTCAGACTGTTGCTGTTGTAGGCCGCGCTCATCTGGTCCACGCAGGTGTTGTCCGTCACCTTGCCGGTTCCCTTTATGATTCCGGTGATCTTGGCCCAACCGTCCTTGGCGAACTCCACCCGCACCTGGTCCACGAAGCAGGAGGCAAAGCGCCGCTTCATCACCTGGCGCCCGAAGCGCATGGCCGCGGTGAAAGAGGGATTAGATCGGGCCAGGTCAACCTCCCCGCCCCGGGGCCGAATCAGGTGGCGATGGCCCGCTCCCATCGGACTGCTGTTCACTTCCCCCAGGGCATAAGCCAGCAAAAACGCGAAGTGCTGGGGCTGGGCCCGGGAAAAGGCCAGGGAGCCCGCCACCGAACCCCCAAGGTCGTAAAGCCGGTCCGCTTCTTCCTTTCCCGTCATCTCCTCCCGGTTGGCTGTTTTTAGGGGCCGATAATTGAGGACGGAATTCAAATCCGCCAGAAAAGTGGTGTCCAACACCTGCTCTTGGTTGATCCCGCTTTCCTGGTAATTGGCTGACACGGCCAGCAGGTTGTGAGTGGCCAAAAAATTGCGTATCGACCTGGGCATCCCGGTCCCTCCCCATGCTGTAATCTCGCTCGTATTACGTTTCCCAAAGGTCCGTTCCCTTTAATCCCTCTTTCCAACCGGAGGACCGGGGCAGGGCATTTACGAAATAACTTTTGGAAGCAGATAAAAAACTCACCGATCCTGCACCGCGGCGGTTCGGTAAAGCGCTCCATAAACCGTAAATTCCCCATCGCTCAGGAGCGGCTCTTCCCGGACCAGGACGAAGGGCAGCACCTCCAACCCCAGGTCCTGGTGCCACAAAGCCTCCCGCACCTCCAGCAGAAGATCATACACCCCTCCTGTTTCCCGGCGGCCGGCCTCCTCACCTCTGAGGTGCCGCACTACCAACAATATCCGGAGATCCAGGGTGAGATCGAAGGACGACACCCCCACCTGTTCCGCCTGACCGCCGGTCAACATGACCAGGGCCGCCGGCAGCCGCCAACTCCCCTGCCTGAGGTCCGTCCGCCAATTACCCTGGTAACTCCGGACAGTCTTGACCTGCTCCCCCAGTCGGTCCCGAAGGGCCGCTATCACCGAATTTTCCACGGTAGTCCAGGATATGCCGCTCATGGCTCCCTACCAGTCCTGGGTGGTGCGTGAAAAGATCCGGGGCGCGCTGTTGAACTCACTCCCTTCCGCCAACTGCCCGCCTTCCGGGTTTGAGTCCTCGGAATGCTCCACCATTGCTTCCCCCGCCGCCACCATCTTGAGAAAGCTGATGGCGGCCTCATACTTCTGCCGGCGCACCGTCGGGGCCACGCTCCGCCGGGAATAAAGGTGGTAGAGAGCCATGTCGACTGACAGCCCCTTGATTTGGTCCGGCAACGGCTCCAGAGGCAGGGTGTAGCGCATTCCCAGATACGCGTCGATTTCGGCGTCCGCCCGCTGGATGGCTTCATTCACCACCTGGCCGTCGGGGGCATCTCCCGAATCCGCCGTCAGTTCGGCCAATTCCTTTAAAGGGATCATGGTAAGAAGGTCGCTTTGAGTGCAGTATGCCATGGATCTGCCCTTTATCGCTGGGAACTGGCCACCTCGGCCAGGCCTGGGTTGAAGTCCTTGTCCTGGGCTCCAGCATAAACCGCAATTGCATGAAACATGTCCAAGAGCACTTCCTGGTCGCATTTGTCCAGGGCTTTTTCCAGGTTTAGCCTTTCCAGGGCAAAGAGGGCCAGGGGCGCATACTGGGGATTATTTTCGAGAACTTTCAACAGCTCTCCCACCGCGCCTTTCAGAGTCCCTTTCTGTACCGCTTGCCAGGCTTTTAGCGCCCCGGCCTTTATTTGTGGCCTGAACTCGGGCTTTGCGGTGAGCAGCGCCGCAAACCCCAGTTCCACCAGGTCCTTCCCCTGAGGCATAAAACCGCATTGCCAGACAAAGCTGTTTTCGCAACCCGCCGGGGCTTTGACCGGAGTGGCCGCACATCCGCCCAGGCACATGACCATGAGCACCACCATTAAACTCTTCATCATGTTCTCCCGTTCCCTTCCCGTTCCCAATTACCTTACGACCCGGCCCTCGGAGCTGTGGGAGTGGCTGTTCAACGCCCCCCAGAGATCTTCCTTTTCTTTTCGGAACTCCGAGCGTCCCACAAACCGGTCAGCCAGGCCGGCTTGGCAATGAAAGGTGGCATCATGGAGTTGGTCCAATTTCTTTTCCAGGCGCACCAGCATCCGCCATAACAGGGACCCGCTTAGGCCAGCGAAAACTCCGAGGAGGGCCAGCACCGCGCCCAGGTGTTCCGCCAGGTCTCGGTATTGCATCTTATTCGCCGGCTTTGGCTACCCCGGCCCGCAACGCCGCCAGGCCCAGGGAGCCGGCCAGACTTAACAGCAACTCGAATTGGTCTTGCTCCAGCCATCCCATCCCCCGGGCGAAAGCCCCCAGGGCCATGATGGCCGCAATAATGTAAGTCTTTTTGCCGTTGAGCATTGCTTTCCTCCAGTCCTTGGCGCCTGGGCGCCTCTGCCTGAACCGCAGATACCCTAAAAGAAGTAAGTGGCCGTCAAAATCCCGTTTTGATCTCCACTCCGGATAGCCCGGAACTGATTCACCGCCTGAGCCCCGATCAGCAGGAACGTATCCCCGCTGACCATGGAGTGACCCGTGGTCGGCGTGGGCGGGCTCACCCCGTCAATCCGGAACCGGATGTCCCCCCCTTCCAGGGACAGCAAGGCCGCTTGCGCAGTCATGCCAGCATAAGTGCCGGTCGTGGGTTTTATTTTGCCCCGGGCGAAATAGGTGGAACTGTCGCTCACCGTGAGAACCTCAAAATTCCCCGGAACGCTGCTGTTGGTTTGAATCGCAATGCCGCCGAACCAGCTCATGTTGACTCCTTTTGTAATAAGGGGCGCTCAGCCGGCCGCCCCCTTTCTTCCGCAAAGCTACGCCAGCTCAGGCACCACCAAAAGGTCCGCCGAACCCTGCCAGATATTGGACTTGGAGCCGCCCGCAGTATCAGACCCGATGACGAATTGCGCGTTCAGGATCTCCCGGGCCTTCCCTTCCAGGGCCGGGGGCACGATCAACAAGGTCGGCCTGATTCCCAGCGGTCGCCCGTCCGCGTTGGTCATGGACATCATCGCAGACCGGGCGGAACTATAATTGGTGGCGTTCAATTCTTGGGTGGAACAATACGCCAGCTGCCAGAGCCCGTAGGCCGCAGCTCCCCGGTAATCCACGCCATACCGGAATTTTTTGTGCAGGAAGACATGCTCGTCATCCGGCCGGTCCATCCTCACCAGTTGCACTCCCCGCCGCAATTGAAAAATAAACGGCTTGATTGCCCGGCTTTTGTCAATAAGGTACCAGGCAGTGCCGCTGCCGCTGTCAAAATTGGACACCGCCTTGCTCCCCACCGGGTGATCAACCGCGAAGAAATTCTTGCCGTCATAACAGGCCGAACTCGTCCCCCCTTTCAGCAGGTCCGCGATGAGCCTTTCCGGATGCCGTTTGGCTTCCTCGGCCAAGGCGGCGATAATCGGGTTGTAGAGCCCCAACTGCTCGTCTTCCACGTCGTTGCGCTCAATTTCAATGGTGGCTTCCCAATCCTTGGTCTCCACCTGATAGGCTTTGGGTTCCAATGAATTGATTTGCCGATCTCCGATCCATTCCCGCACTGTCGGGAAATCCAGGAGAAATTTGTAATCCAGGATCCTGGTATTGGCCGGCACCGTCATGGCCACCTGTTCATGCCATGTCTCCGTGGCTTGAAAGGCGTTGTTGAACACCGCACTGAAAGCGGTATAGACCCTGGCCAGAGCATCCGCGTTGATGATCATCGGTTCCATCCTCCATGATTATCTGTTGATATCGACCCAGCCCTTGGTATCAGACACATACTTCATCAGGATCCCGACCCGGATGTCATTGTTGGGGCCGGAGGCGTCGTCGATCGTGTGGTCGTCGACGATATACATGGCGCTCCCTACCATGGCCTGGGTGATGCTGAGGGCGTCGAACTCGAAAACCCCGCTCCTTCTCAGCCGCACTTTTTTGGCGCCGTTGGCGCCGGTCGTGTTGTCAGCCTGCTCCAGGGCCACCCCCAGGAACTTCAGTCCCACCGTATCCGCCGCCGGGACCGCATAACCATTGGTGTTGGCGCACACCAGGCTGCCGGCGTAAATTTTGGTGTTGGCCGCCACCGGCACTTCGATTTCAATTCCGTCCCGGTACGGCGTGGCCCGATCCTTGGTTAAAGCTGCCATCTTTTTTCACCTCCGCCTTATTTGGCTTGAGCCATTGTGGCCTTAGCCTGTAAATATGCTTCCGGGGTAAGGTTCATGGCCCGGCATACTGCCAGTTCCTCCGGGGTCAAACCCTGATGCTTCCGGTGTCGAGCCTCCCCCAGGTTCAGCCGCTCGCCCACGGGTATCACCTTGGGTGCCTTGTCCACATATATCTTGAAGCTTTCCGGATCCTTGCGGCAGTAAGACATGGCCCACTCTCTCTGAGCCGGAGTGATTTTCCCGGCCATTATGGCATCGTCAACCGCTCGGACCGTGGCTTCCTCGATCAGACGGGCCCTCAGGGACGCCAATTCTTCTTGCAAGGTCTCAACCTGGGCCCTCTCAACCTTCAGGGCTTCCAGACTCCCTTTCACTTGGGAGGCCGTGGCCCCCTCGGGCAACCCCAGGCTTTGCGCCAGATCCCGGAAAAGCTCCACCGACTTCTCCCACAGGATGATTTCCGGGGTCTCGGGCCCCAAACCATAACGGGCCTTGAGTTCCTCCACCAAAGCCGCATCTCCCCCGCAAGCCGTCACGCTGTTGGTTTCCAAGTGGCCTGTTCCCTCCTTGACCTTAAGGGTCAGGTGACCCCGACCGGCGCTGGTCAGCGGTTCCCCGCCCCATTTGGCCACCAGCGGACTTAAACCCTGGATCGCCGGAATGTTGGTCAGGGCCACATTCATGAGTTCCTGAGGCCGGCGGGTCTCCGGGTCGATGCGCAGCACCGGGGAGAAATAGCGGTATTCCCGCCGCTTCAGATATTCCTCCGCCTGACCCGTCCACTCCACTTTGGCCCACAGGCCGTCCTCCCGGACTTCCAGGGCCTTGATCCAGCCCGCCGCCGGCGCTTGGCCTCCCTTCAACGACTGGTGCTCATAGTCGATGACCAAGTCGGTCCCCCGTTCCCCAAAAGCCTTTACCATTGCGGCCAGGGATTCGGGGTCCACCTCGAAGGGAGGACGCCCGTCTACCAGATTCACTTGCCCCAAGGGCAGGAGTCTCAGCCAGTCAGGCAACTCCGCCATCTCCAATGTCAGCCGTACTTCTTTTCCCATGGTGTTCTTTCCGGTCATTCTCCCTCCCCCCCTCCGCTTGCGCCGGGAGAAGCTTCTTTTCTTGGCGCCTTGACGCCTTTGCGTGTGGCGAGACTGTTCACGATTGCCTCCCTTTTTCCTGTTCTGAAATTGGTCGGTGGCGCAAATGTCCCCACCTGTGTCAGCGCAGGCTGAAGCCTGCGGCTACAGAACCGCAAGGGGCGGCTCTGAATTTGCATAGTTTTGGGTGTGCTCCGGAATCTGAGCGGCTCGTTTCCAAGCTCCGGCTGGGAACGCCATAAGCTAAGAAGCTCCGGCTTCTTTGCCCCTTTCCTCCTGCTTACGGGGCAAGAGGTTTACCCCTTGCGCCTTTGGGCGCGGCAACACCGCCTCTCCCTCCCGGGCCGGCGGAATCCCAAAGCGCTCCCCCACATGCTCCAGCGACAGGGGCATCCCCATGTCGGCCAGGTTGCGGTAAACCTCGGATAAGGTCTTGAGATCCTCCCCTTCCTCGTAGCGGAAGCGGAACCACGGTATGGGCTTGTCCCAGCCGAAATTGAAACCCACCAGCGGCCGCAGCAGCTGCTCACGTAGGGTCTGCCCCAGGGCCTGAGCATCGGCCTCCACCAAATCGCTCCGGACCTGGGCGTGCACCCTGGCCGCGGCATAGGACCCCGTTCCCCCCGACGTATCTGTGGTCAGGGTCTGCCCCAGAACCGCCTTGGACATTTCCCGGTTGCAAAAATCCGCCAGCACTTCGAACGGGTTGGTGTTGCCGGACAGCCGGTTGGTGGCCTCCACAAACTCGATCTCGGTATTCTTGCTGATAATTCCCGCCGCATCAGTCCCCAGGCTGCGTACCGCCCGGATCAGGGCCTCCCGGTCCGCGGGAGTCGATGCCGGGTCATATTTGCCGAGCCGCAGCGGCATCCCGAAGACTTCGTTGAAGGCCGCCCAATCCTTCATGCTGTAATTCTTGAGCAGGTACATGTAACCCACCACCCGGAGCACCCCGGCCCGGCTGTCATGTCCGCTTTTGGCCTTGTACCGGTGATAGATGGCCTTCCAGGGAGAGAAGGGGACTCCCTCCCAGGGTCCGTCCGGGGCCGCCAGGCGCGGCGCCAGATCGCTCACAAAAGTCACTTTTTTCTGGGGCACCCATCTGAGCTCCTCGACCCAGGCCCGCCTCGGTTCCAGTCCCCACATGACTTCCACGAGCGCGAAGCCCTTGCCGATGGCATCCAGCAAATCGAGGAAAGCACTCTCCAGATCCGGGATGTTGAAAACCATCTCCCCGATAACGTCGGCAATATGGCGGTCCTCCGCAGTGTCAGCGTAGGGCAGCACCTCGTAATCCAGACTCAGCACCGCCAGCTTGCGGGTCTGGAGCAGTGAGGCCAGGTGGGCGTCTTTCTCCTCCATCTCCTCAAACAGCTCCATCTGGCGCCGCACCGCCCCCTGATCCGCCTCCTGGAAAATGGCCCCCAGTCCCCCGGGAGTCAGCCCCACGCTCGGGTAGGAACTCCAGCGGTCCTGAAGACTCACCGCGGCCAATTCCCTTGTGTCCGGCTTGGCTTCCGGCGTAATCCACCTGCCCAGAAATTTTTTCAATCCCATGCCTTCCTCTTTGCGCCTTGGCGTTTTTTAAAATGCCCCCCGCCCCCCGAAGGCCCGCGTTTTTACGGACTCATATCTTTCCGATTTTCCTGCCGTGACCGTCTGAGCCAACTGCACCGCCCCGGCCAGGGCATCGGGGCCGTCATCATGGAGGGTGCGGGAGGGAAAGTACATCAGCTGTTCAATGAGCCTTTCCTGGTCGGAATGACCGCGAATGAAGCGGATTTTGCCGCGCTCGAACAGCGGTGCCAACACGGCCACCCGGGTTTCCTTGGCAAGCCGGTGGGTCACTCCCTTAACCGGCAGGAACACCCCCAGTTCCCGGGCCACCCGATCGAATTCTTTCAGGAGCAGGCGTTGAAACAGATTGTCTTCCACCCCCAGCAGGTGGTACGGCCGTTCCCGGTGCCGGTTGAACACCGCCCTCAACGTCTGTTCCAGGGTCGTTTTCTGGATGAACGCGTCCAGGACATAAAACACTGTCTCCGCCGGGCAATAACCCACCGTCACCACTGCCTTATAATCCGCGCTTCCCCCTGATTCCAACGACGGGTCGAAAAAGCCCGCTACCACCAAGTCCTTGTCCTTCAGGCTGTCCGGATGGTAATAGTGCAGCCATTCCTCCCGGAAAAAACCGCCGATGGGCGTGGGTTCATTCATTTTTTCCCGGTTGAAGGCCACCGTGCCCATAAGCTGTTTCTGCAGGTTCAGACGGGGGGTCGGGTGCCGTGCTTCCCACAGGGAAGTGCCGTCCTCCTTGAGAGCCCGATAAACCCGCCGGCGAAAATGACGGTAAGGCTCCTCCTGGCTGGTCAGCATCAAATGCAACGCGCTGCGCTGCCTCAGAATAGTGCCGATGATCATGAGGGTCCCGTTGGCCTCCAGGGCCGGGTACACTGCGGACTTAACCCAGTCCAAAATCTGATTCACGATCTCGGGGTTGCGGACGTTTACGTCATTTTCCAGGTCATCCAGAACCACCAGATCAGGCCGGTACTGCCGATGCTTCAATCCCCGCAGCCGCTGCCCCCGGCCCCTCGCCTTCACCCGCACGTTGTTGGCCGTGGTGAAGTCGTCCACCGGCTTGTTGGCCCGCACCAGCTCTCCGAAGTCTTGGTGGAGCCGCCCATTGTAAAGCAGCTCCATATACAGGTAGCCGGTAAGGTCGCTGGCCAAGTCCTCGGTATCGCTGCCGATGATGATGAAATGACGTTTCCCGAAACAGATCTGGTGCAGCACATACCCGAAGGAACACACCGTGCTTTTGGCAAATTCCCGGGGCGCCGCCACCACTGCCGGAGTCACCACCTCACCCCGATCCTCCAGCAACCGGATCAGTTCATAGTGAAAAGGAGCCGGGGCGTGGGAAAAATAATGGGGTAAATAGGTCCGGCAAAAGAACAACGGGTCAGCCTCCGCCTTCCTGAGGCGTTGTTCCCGTTTGTCCCGGGTGTCCTCCCAAAATGGCGTCACCTCCATGGACAGCCGCATCAGGATTCGATCCGCTTTTTGCCGGAACGCACTCTTGGTCAGTTTCTTGTTAAGGTTCATTCCCAAGGTCCTTTACCCTCTTGCCTCGTCATCTTCTTCCAGGACGCGGAAAAACTCCTGCATCCATTGGGAAAATCTCTTAATCTCCTCCGGATCCTTCACCCAGTTGCGGACGAATTCGCTGAACCGGTCCATAACTTCCAGGGCCGCTGCTCTCAGATCCCAGCCGCTGTTGGTCAATCGGTCAATCAGCGTGACGATCTTGGTCAGTTCCTCCAGTTCCTGCGGCTTAAGGTCCCCCTTGGCCAGAATCTTCCCGGTTTTTTCCCGAAGCACCCCCCGGAGGGCTTCCCCCAGCCAGCGGGGCGACACCAGGGCATGGCGCCTTTTTTCCTCCCAACGGCCCTCCTTATGCCAGCGTTTCAGAGTCTGGAGGGTCACCGGGAACATCTTCTGCAGCTCCTCCAGGTCTTTGCCGGCCAGGTAAAGAGACTGCACTTCCTCGAAATAGTATTGCCGCTTGCTCCGCCCGGTCTTGTATCGTTGCGTCATGACATCCCGCGCTTCGAAATTCCCTGGAGGTTATTGCCAGCCTTTACCGTGGTTCATCCTGAACAGGGCCGGAGCGTCCCGCCCCCTTCTGGTTCCCCCGCCGTCTTTGACCTGTCTTTGGACCTCGAACCCTGGCCTTTAAACTTCACACCAGACAATCCGTATCCAGGATTTGCTCGAAAACCGCGCTTTCGAAAATTCTCACCGGTCCTCCTGCCAGCTTGACGCCTCTGAGTTTCCCTTCCCAAAACCACCGGTATACCGACGATCGGGATATCCCCAAACGTCCTGCCACTTCCCTGGGCCTCAACAATTTCTCCGATGCCATGCGGTCTCCTCCTTGCTTGTGTGCCGCTTCCTTTTCAAAAACCGTGGCATCTCCCGAAACCTTTGTGCCAGAATGTCACCAAACCCTTCCTCTGAACTCAGCCATTGCCGACTCTGCAGCCCTCCGGCCATTTGGCGGCGCGGGTTTCCCCCATGTTCCCTTTCCTTGTGCCAACCTCGCTTCTCCCGGCTGACAGTCGCACAAGAAGGCGGTCGCCTCCCTGTTCTCCAGGCGACCGCCTCTGAAATCACCGCTTGCAAATGTTTATCTCTAGGGGTAAACTTGCTGCCTAAGGAAAAGCCTTAGGGATATCCAAGTAAATCCCCTAAGTAATTGCCCTGGCAATTAGGACTGAAAGACAAATTAACTAAATATTTCAATTGGATATTCTTTAGGGCCTGTGACTTGCATACTGAATGTCCCAAAGGCCCTTAAAGGGGAAAAGATCTGGAAAGGAGGAAAAAAATGGAACTAATTATGAAAAAAAAGTTTTTCCGCCCGGACGAAGTCGCCCAGATACTTTGCCTGTCCCGGCGGACCATCTACCGCATGATCAAAGACGGCCGCCTCCCGGCCGTGCGCCTCGGGGCCGGCCCCTGGCGCATTTCCCAGGAGACTCTGTTGCTGCTTTTACCTTCACCCCAAAAAGATTTCCGGCCTCCCGGACAACGGCCCGCTTTTGCGTAAGCACCTTCGCGCCCTTGCGCCTGTGCGAGACTTATCTTACCTGGCTTTCCAGCTCCGACCTTAAGGATCCCCCGCCTTCGTCCCCAATCTTCCGCTTTGGGGACTCGCGCCTAAGAGAAGCCGGCTTTCCCCCAGTTCCCTGAAAGCCGCTCTGTTTCTTGGTTTCCGTGAAAAATTATGGGGCATTTTCTAATTTTTCTCTTCTTTCGGCCGATACGATATTTAAGAAAACATCCAAATTGACAGGTTGGCTCATGCCTAGCTTGGCTAATGCGGCGGCACTGGGAAAAACCTCCGATCAACTTTTCGGCCCCTTGAGCGTCCTGGTGGTGGATGACATGCCGGCCATCCGCCGAATGCTCCGCCAGATGCTTCAGCATCTGGGGGTCAATGGTGACATCCTGGAGGCCGGCGACGGGCAGGAGGCCTGGGAAATCCTCCAGGAGCGCCCCTTTGATCTCATAGTCTGCGATATCAATATGCCGCGCCTGTCCGGACTGGACCTTCTGCGGCGGCTGCGGGCCACTCAGCAGTATCAGACTACCCCTTTCCTCATGATCAGCGGTGAAGTCTCAGAGGATATTGTCGCGGCCTCCGCCGAAAGCGAAGTGGACGGCTACCTCATCAAGCCTTTCAAAATCGACTCCCTCGAAGCTCGCTTGCGAAGTATTCTGTTGCACCGCTATCAGCCGAGTCGGGGGGAGATCCTGTTCCGGGAAGCCAATGAACTTCTGGTCGGTGGCCGGCCCGCCGAAGCCCTGTCCGTCCTCGACCAACTTGCTCATCCTCCCTTCCGCAAACAGGCCAAGGTCTTAAACCTCATGGGGGAATGTTACCGGACTTTGGGCTCTCCGGATGAAGCTGCCGCATGTTTTAAACAAGCGCTGGACCTCAATCCCAAATACCTGCGGGCCTACCAGAATCTGGCTGCGGTCATGGAGTCCCAGGGAGACTTGGCCGCGGCCCGGGGCTACCTCGAAGCGGCCAGAAAGTTAAGTCCCCTGAATCCCGAGCGCCTCTATAAATTGGGGCAACTCTGCCTTCAGCAGGGCGCCCCTGAGGATGCCAGGCATTACCTTGAAGAATGCTGGCGCATCGGTCAATACGTCCCCCCTGCCCGCCGTTCCGAAATGGCCGAAACTTTTCTGGCCGCCGGCCTCCACCAGGTCGCTGAAGAGCTCTTCCGCCGGGCTATTGACGCCGCTCCCCACGACGTGCACCTTTACAATCGTCTAGGGGTGGCCCTGCGCCGGCAACAGAAACACCAGCAGGCTCTGGAGTATTATCAGCAGGCCCTGAATCTTGACTCCAACAACGAAAAAGTGCACTTTAATATGGGTGTCCTCTTTTTTGACCTGGGCGAAAAAGACAAGGCACTGGAAGCCCTGGGGATCGCGCTCCAGATTAACCCTGCTTTCACCGAGGCCCAGGACTTCCTCCAGCGCCATTTTCCTGCTGCCGCATTGCCTGGCTCGCCGTCTTGACTGAAATGACCTCCTGACCGCTTCCCCCTCCCGCAAGAAAGCCTGCGCCTGCTCTGCTGGGAGAAAGCCTCGACCCGTTAACGCCGCTCTGGCAACCAGGGTCTTAAGGGGTGAAGCTTCTGACAAACGAGACGAAGGCCTTCCCGCCGGACCAGGTTTATCCCCCCGGCTGTTTAAAGGCACCAGGGTTGCCTCAGCCACCAAGGGCATAATCACCTTGCATTTTTCCAGGATATTCCTAAAATATAGGTAGGAGAAATATTCGTGCCTTCCATTGAAGGCTAATCCGGAAAGCTTTAGACATCCAGATGAATAACCGCCTCAGTCCCTTCTATAAAAATATTGCTCTGTGGCTGCTCATCAGCCTGGTGATGATTTTTTTGTTCAACTATTTCAACACCGCCGAGCATTCCAGGACCAAGGCTTCCCTAAGCTACAGCCAGTTTCTAGAATTGGTCAAGGCCGATAAGGTGAAGTCGGTCATCCTCCAGGGGGATGAAATCACCGGAGAGCAGAAAGACGGCCCCCCCTTTAAGAGCTACGCGCCTTCTGACCCCGATCTGATTAAACTTCTTCAGCGTAAGGGTGTGGAAATCACTGCCAAACCCAAAGATGACAACCCCTGGTATACCACCTTGCTCGTTTCCTGGCTCCCCATGCTGGTCCTCGTGGGCATCTGGATCTTTTTTATGCGCCAGATGCAGTCCGGCGGCGGCAAAGCCATGTCCTTCGGCAAAAGCCGGGCCCGCTTGATGACTGAAAGCTCCGTCAAGGTCACCTTTAAAGATGTAGCGGGTATTGAGGAAGCCAAAGAGGAAGTGGCTGAAATTATCGAATTTCTTAAAGACCCCAAAAAGTTCACCCGCTTGGGGGGGCGTATCCCCAAGGGTGTTCTTCTGGTGGGCGCGCCGGGGAGCGGCAAGACCCTCCTGGCCCGGGCCATCGCTGGCGAAGCCGGGGTCCCCTTCTTCAGCATCAGCGGTTCTGATTTCGTGGAAATGTTCGTGGGGGTTGGAGCCGCTCGGGTCCGGGACCTTTTTATCCAGGCCAAAAAAAACGCCCCCTGCATTATCTTTATCGATGAAATCGACGCCGTCGGCCGACACCGAGGCGCGGGACTGGGAGGCGGTCATGATGAACGGGAGCAGACCTTAAACCAGCTGCTGGTGGAAATGGATGGGTTCGAGGCCAATGAGGGCGTCATCCTCATTGCGGCCACTAACCGGCCTGACGTCCTGGATCCGGCCTTGCTGCGGCCTGGCCGGTTTGACCGTCAGGTTGTGGTGCCCATCCCGGATCTGAAGGGCCGCGAGGCCATCCTCAGGGTCCATACCCGCCGCACTCCGTTGGCCAGCGCCGTGGACCTGTCGGTGCTCGCCCGCAGCACCCCCGGGTTTTCCGGCGCCGATCTGGAAAACCTGGTGAACGAGGCGGCCCTGCTGGCGGCCCGGGTCAACCGGGAATCCGTTACCATGGAAGACTTTGAGCAGGCCAAGGACAAGGTCCTCATGGGGACGGAGCGTAAAAGCCTTATCCTGAGTGACCGGGAGCGCACCAACACCGCCTACCATGAGGCTGGCCATACCCTTGTCGCCCGGCTCCTTCCCGGCACCGACCCCATCCACAAGGTCACCATCATCCCCCGGGGAAGGGCCCTGGGCCTTACCCAGCAGCTCCCCCTGGATGAGCGCCATACTTATCCTAAGGATTATCTCATGGCCACCTTGACCGTCCTGCTGGGGGGGCGGGCGGCCGAAGATCTGGTCTTCAACCAGTTTACCACTGGAGCCGGCAATGACCTGGAGAGAGCCACGGAGTTGGCTCGGAAAATGGTGTGCAACTGGGGCATGAGCGAAGAGTTGGGACCCATCACCTTCGGCCGCCGGGAGGAACACGTCTTCCTGGGGCGGGAAATCTCCCAGCCGAAAGATTTCAGCGAGGAAACTGCCCGCATCATCGACCATGCCATGAAAAATCTGGTCGAGGGCGCTTACCAGAAAGCCAAGGATTTGTTGGCTACCCACCGGGCCGAGCTCCAGGCTTTGGCCCAGGCCCTGCTGGAGCGGGAAACCCTGGACTCCCAGGAGATTGACCGGATAATTTCATCCTTCCAAAAGCAGCCCGAAGAGCCGGACGCCCAGGAGGATGTCGGTCCCCTTCCCCTGGAGTTTCAACAGGCATGACGGCAGGCCAGCAGGTTGCGCCGGTACCGGGCCCGTCAGCGGCCGATTTCTGGAAATCGCTCTTGTCCCGGCCCCGCCCCCTGATCATGGGGGTGATTAATGTCACCCCTGACTCCTTTGCCGACGGCGGCCTCTTTTTCGATCATGACCTGGCCGTGCACCATGCCCTGGCCCTGGCGGAAGCCGGCGCCGATATTCTGGACTTCGGCGGTGAATCCACCCGGCCTTTTTCCGATCCAACCCCACTGGAGGAGGAACTCCGCCGGGTGCTTCCGGTGATAGAACGGGTCCGGGCCCAAATCTCGACCCCCATTTCCATTGATACTTACAAATCAGTGATAGCCCGGGCGGCTCTGAATGCCGGGGCAAATATAATTAATGATATCAGCGCCCTGCGCTTTGACCCCGACATGGTTCATCTGGCCCGGGAGTTTAGGGCCCCCGTGATTCTCATGCATATGCAGGGGACCCCCAAGGACATGCAGGCCAACCCCCATTATGACAATCTCCTCGGGGAATTGCGCGCCTTCTTCCAGGAGCGCCTGGATTTTGCTCTGGCCCATGGCCTGCCCCTGGAGCTTTTGGTTCTGGATCCGGGAATTGGCTTTGGCAAGACCTTTCAGCACAATATGGAGATTCTGAACAATTTGGATGCCTTTCTGGACCTCGGCTGCCCCCTCCTTGTCGGTCCTTCCCGCAAGGCCTTTTTGGGACATCTCCTGGGGGGGCTGCCCGCCGCGGAACGGGACGTAGGCACCCTCGCCGCCCTGGTCGTTGCCGTCCAGCGCGGGGCCCATATTATCCGGGTTCATAATGTCGCCTATGCCAGACAATTTTTTACGGTCCTGAACGCTGTCAACCAAGTGCCGCGCCGCTCGCTTCCTTGAGCCTATGGGAGAATTGTTCTTCAACTTCCGCTGGCAGGATGCCCTGGATATCATCCTGGTGGCCGTCATCATCTACCAGATCTTCCTTATTCTCCGGGGCACCCAGGCCATCTGGGTTCTGGCCGGCCTTTTTTTCCTGTTCCTGTCCTACCTCGCGGCCCGCTATCTGGAGCTGTTCACCTTGGAATGGCTCCTCGATAGCGTCATGAAGAGTTTCTTTCTTATCATCATTATCTTGTTTCAGGCCGATATCCGGCGGGTTTTAAGCCGCATCGGCCGCCGGGCCCTGGCCCCCCAAGGTGCCTCTGAGCCCCAAACCATGGAAGAAATCTGTGAAGCCGCCGAAACCCTCTCCAACTACCGCATCGGCGGTCTTATTGTCCTGGAGCGTCAGGTCGGCCTCTCCGAATACCTGGAAGGCTCCATCCGCCTCGATGCCCTGGTTACTTGGGAACTGTTGGTCAGTATCTTCTGGCCCCATAACCCCACTCACGACGGCGCGGTCATCATTCAGGGAGACCGGATCGTGGCCTCCGGTTGCCTTCTTCCCCTCACCAAGTCCCCTGACCTTGACCCCACCCTGGGCACCCGCCACCGGGCCGCCGTGGGCCTTACGGAGAACACCGATGCCCTGGCTTTGGTGGTGAGCGAAACCAACGGCATGATCTCCTTGGCCCAAGGGGGCAAGCTCAAGAAAAACCTGTCCCGTATCCAGCTCCGTCAGGAATTGCGGGGCCTTGTCGAAGACACCGAGAAAAAAGGATCGTGGTTTGAACGCCTTGGTCGCTTTTTTGGGACGTAATAGGTCCTTGAAGATTCTCTCCCTGTTCCTGGCCGTGGCCCTCTGGCTGGCCGTGGGGGGTGAGGAGCGCACCGAGACCAACCTCAACATCCATCTGGAATTGCATAACTTGCCTCCTGACCTGATGGTCACCAGCGAAATCCCCTCCTACATTCAGGTCAGGGTCTCAGGCCCGCGCGGCCTCATCCGGTCCCTCACCCAGAGCCGCCTCACCCATTCCCTGGACCTCACCGGTATCAAGCCCGGCAAGCAGAGCTTCCCCCTCGGGGTAGGGAGCTTTAATTTCCCCCGGGGGGTCCAGGTTATTAGGGTGCAGCCCAATCCCCTGGTCCTTACCTTTACTCCCACGGTTACTCGCACCCTGCCCGTTCAGCCTGTCTTCCTGGGCCGCCCCCCGGAAGGCTATGAGGTGAAGAGCGTCAAGACCCGGCCGGCGAAAGTCAGGGTCAAGGGCCCTGAAAGTGAGCTCGAAGACCTTAAATTCCTCCCGACTGTGCCTTTGGACCTCACCCATCTGACCAGTTCCACCACCCTTTCCACCACTTTGAACTTTCAGGATCTCCATATTTCCATGGCCAATCAGGTCCCCATCCTGGCTGATGTGGAAATCACCCCCAAAATCCTTAAGCGCACCTTCGAACGCGTCCCCGTGGTGGCGCAACCCCTGCCGGCCAAATTATCTCCCGACGAGGTCGCCATCACCCTTGAGGGCCCCTGGCTCCAGGTCAAAAATCTGGAGGCCCAAGAGCTAAAGGCTTCGGTCTCCACCGTAGGCCTTGCCCCCGGCCGTCACCGCCTTAAAGTCCAGGTGCAATTGCCTGAAGGCCTCACCTTGGAAAAGGTCTCCCCTCCATACCTCACAGTCCGCCTGGATAAAAATCGGGATTAATCCCTCCCCGTCATTTTGTCCTTTTTCTGTGAAAATCGGTGTGGCAGGCCCGTCTTTCCCGGGCCCTTCTAAGGGGTTGGGAGGGGGTCTGGGGGAGGGCCAGGGAGGCGTGCTCCCTGGCCCTCCCCCAAAAAATACTTATAAGGCCTTAATACCAATTTGACCACCTCCAGGTAAAAAGTCTGCCCAAATCACGTTGCCCCTCCGGGGGATCAATGGTATAGTTGAATCTCATGCACCCCCTTACTGCGATATTCCTCGGGGTAATCCAGGGCGTCACCGAGTTCCTCCCCATCTCCTCCTCCGGCCATCTGGCCCTTTTGGAACATTACCTTGAGGTAAAGGGCGGAGGCCTGAGCTTCGACATCCTCCTCCACGTAGGGAGTCTCCTGGCCCTGCTGGTCTATTTCCGTGCCGACTGGCTCGGCATGGCCAAAGCTCTGCTTAATCCTTCTCCTTATACCCGCCTGGAGCGCCGCCTGTTTATCTGCCTGGTCGCCGCCTCCGTTCCCGGGGCTTTGGCCGGGGTCCTCCTGCAAAAATATGCGGAACATCTTTTCCGGCAGCCCTGGCGTATCGCCCTCCTGCTGGCGGCTCTGGGACTCTTGCTTATCACAGCGGAGCGCCTGGCTCGGCACCTTCGTCCCCTCACCAATTTAAACCTGGGGGATGCTCTCCTGATCGGCATTTCCCAGGCCTTGGCCATCATGCCCGGAGTTTCCCGGAGCGGCATCACCATGACCACCGGCTTGTTTCTGGGCTTTACCCGGGAAAGCGCCGCTCGTTTTTCTTTTTTGCTGGCCACCCCCATCATCGCCGGGGCCGGCTTCTATGACTTGCTCAAGTGGTTCAAGCACCCCCCCGCGAACCTCTCCTGGTCTGCCGGGATCTTGGGCTTTTTGGCCGCCTTGGTCTCCAGTTACCTGGCCATCAGATTTCTTCTCCAGTTCTTGCGGCGGCACACTTTTTACCCCTTCGCCATCTATCGTCTCCTCCTCGCTGCCGTCATCCTGGGTCTGACGGTCTTGAAACCCTGATCCCGCCGAATCCCCTCCGGCAAGGCGATCACGGGCATTTTTTAATTGCTTTCAGGAGCCCGATTTGCTTGCAGATAAAGAATTTTTAACGCTTTACTGGCTCTCTGGACTTTTTCAGGAGAAGTTTGAAATCTGGAAAGGAAAAAAAGACAAAAACCAGCCCGATCCCCGGACCGCTGCGTTTACTCTTTACTTGCTGTTCCCCCTGGTTGAGGAGGATGAGGCCCGCCTCTCCATCTTTTCCACCGACCAGGGTCTGCATTTTACTGTAGATTGGTTTCCTGGCGAAGAATTTCCTCTCAAAGCATTTGTCTCCGAAAATCGCCGGGAAATGCTGCTTATGAGCGAGTTCCAGCGGGAAACCGTCTTCCTCCATCTGACCTGAGTCCACCACGGCCCTCCTTGTTCCCGCTCCTCATCTCCGCTCGCTCTTCCCAAAACCCAAAAGGGCAGGCCCCTGGCAGGGCCTGCCCTTTACAGAAAACCGGGAGTTGAACAGCTTACATCAACTGCCTGATCATTTTCTCAAAGTCTGCCTTTGATCTCGTCCCTACAATTTTATGCGCGATATTCCCCTGCCGGTCAATAATAAAGGTGGTCGGTACGACCTCCACATTGCCGTAATCCTTGGCCACCTTGTCATTGCCCACCAACACGGGATAATCCAGATTTAATTGCTTCACCAGAAACCTGAGTTGGGTGGGGTCGGACCCCAAACCTATCCCCAGGGTGACATAGCCCCGCCCCTTGTTTTCCTGGTAAATTTGGTTCAAATAGGGCATCTCTTCCCGGCACGGGCCGCAAAAAAAGGTGAAAAAATTGACCATCACCACCTGGCCCCTGAACTGGCTGAGGCTGTATTCTTTCCCGTCGAGGACACTTGGCAGGGTAAAATCTGCGGCTCTCTCGCCGGCCCAACCCCCCGTCGCCAGGGCCAGCAGCACCACCACCGTTGCCAGGCCCTGGAGGAGTACCCCTGGCCTACTGACGTTCTTCCTTCCCATGCAACTCTCCTTCGTTTAATAGGTTGATGCCAATCCTTTAACCGGGTTATATCAAAATGTCCCCACTGCCGCAATTTAATGGGTTAACCCCATATCCGTCGTTTACTCTCTCCCACTCGCCGCGACGCCACGCTTGACAAAGACCCCTCTGTTTCCCTATGCTTTATTTTCCAATAAACCCAATCGCCGTACGTTTTTCCTAAATTTAAGGCCGCTGCCTTCTGGGCGCAAGGAGACCGCATGAAATTCCTGGCCATCTGGGGAAGCCCCCGCCGGGGCGGCAACTCGGAAATTCTCCTCAATGCCTTTATTGAGGGCGCCGTCCGGGCCGGAGCCGAAGTGGAAAGAATTGCCTTGCGGGAGCTCAAGATTTCCCCTTGTCTGGAAATCTATCACTGCTTCAAAGACGGCACCTGCCCCATCAAGGATGATATGCTCCCCCTGTACGACAAGCTCGTGGAGGCGGATGTGGTGGCCCTGGCCTCTCCTATCTTTTTTTACAGTGTCACGGCCCAGGCCAAGGCCTTTATCGACCGCACCCAAGCCCTCTGGGCCCGCCGCTACCGGGTGCTGCAAGACTTTCCCGGTCCGGAGCGCCAGGGAGTGCTTTTGGCTGTCGGCGCTACCCATGGCAAGCTCCTCTTTGTCGGTGCCCGCCTGGTGGCCCGATACTTTTTCGACGCCATCAACGTCACCTATGCTGCGGATATTTGCGTCAGAGGGGTGGATAGCAAGGGCGACATTCTGAAGCAGCCGGAGGTGCTTGATTCCGCCCGCGACTTGGGCCGCCGCCTGGCCCAGGGGGAAAAATTCGGACCCGTCAAAGTTTCGCAACTGATTGCGTAAATACTCTGGGAAAGGACCTTGATCCTCAGATACGTAATTTGAGGCTGTCGCAGACTTTTGGTCCTGAGGGTTGGGAAAGGGCCTGGGGGAGGGCAGGGAGCCGCTGCTCCCGGGTTATCCCCCGGAAAACAACTCGAAAGGAGGAATTATGAGCTCGCCCTTTAAGGTTGGCATGACCCATGAGAAGGTGTTGAAAACTGGTCCGGAGCATTCGGCGCGTCACTTTTTCCCCCATCTGCCCGATGTCTTCGGCACTCCCTACCTGGTGGGGCTGTTCGAAGGGGTGAGCGCCGAACTCATGGCTCCCCATCTGGGTCCCGGAGAGCAATCCGTGGGCATTTCTATGAACCTGAAGCATACGGCCCCCACCCCCCTGGGCATGGAGGTCCGGGCCCGAACCGAAGTCACCGCGGTGGATGGCCGCAAGCTCACTTTTAAGGTGGAAGCCTTTGATGAAAAAGAAAAAATTGGCGAAGCCGTCCATGAGCGGTTTATAATTAACGTAGAGAAATTCAATCAGAAAGTGGAGTCCAAAAAAAGCTGACCCAGGCTAGATTCAACGACTTGGTGTCCCTCCAGCACTTTGAGACCGGGTGGGGCTGGGAAGCCCAGCTGCGCCAGTACGTCCGGAAGAAGTACCGCCGGGACCTGGAGGGCCTGACAGCTCTGGATCCTTTTCTCCTCGCTCGTCTCCTGCGGGGCGAGATCCTCGCCGACAAGCCCTATGCCACGGTTAAGTGGGTCCTGCGTCAGCAGCCCTTTCGGCCCTTGGAGCTGTATTTGCTTTTCGATCATGATCCGGAACACGGCCCGGACTTGCGGATCCTGTACGCCCGAAAAAGCCTGGTGGTCCCCACCGAAGACGCCTACGTCTTCGCGTGGGATTATCTGGCCCTGATTGCCCGCTACGCCCGAGGGTCTTTGCCGTTGGCGGAAGCCGCCCCCGGCCCTGACTGGCTGCCGTTCTCCGAGTTTGCCCCCGTCGCCGCCTCCCCCATCAAAGAGGTGGCTTTGGGCGCCCGGCAGGAAATCCTGCCGCTGCTGACCCCGGAAATGGTGCAGGTGGCCTTGGCCCGCCTGGACATCGGCGTCTCTGAGGCTGTCCCCGGCGGCTGGCAGGTCGCCTGGCCCATCTTGGGCGACCTGGCCATGCGCCTGCGCCAGACCGGGCCGGAAACTGAGGTGGCCTTCGACAGTCACGGAGCGCGCAAATATGCTCCGGAAATACTCCTGAGCTTCGCTTGGCTGTACATTAATGCCCTCCTGCGGGAGTGCCGCCAGGTAGAGCCCTCTTTACCGCGGCTGTCCCGCTATTTTTGAGCGATCATGCGTTGCCCTTTCTGTGAACATGGTAAACTTATCATCAAGGTTTCTTGAGAGGGCCTGGAAGTGTGCTGCTCGGGTTGCAGCCGACGTTTTTCCCCCGAGGAAGTCAAGGACCTGATAAGCAAGCGTTCCGGTGCTCGTGCGCCTAAAGGGTTATCCGTGGACAAACCTGAGCGGGGTGTGGCCGCCGATCAGTGTCTCTGCGGACCTTCGGCTCCGAAAAGTGGGGCGTAGGGGCGGGGGCCTGCCGCACCCCCCAGCTTTTCAGGCATTCGGGGGGAGCAGGCCCTTGAGGAACTGCCTAAAAATTATCAGGCCAGGAGCGGCAAGGAGGGCGGTCATGAACAACATCGAGGATCTTAAACGGCAAATCTTGGAGTTTCATCCGGAAATCACCGCGAAAAATATTAATCTGGATGTCTCCTTTAACCAGGAGGTCCAAAAGTACGAGGTGCGCCTCAACAAGGACGGCAAAGAATTTGGTGCCTTCCTGGAAAAGCAGGATGCTGACGATTGTCTGGCTGGCAAAAAATGCCTAAGCCTGGCCGTCCTGGTCGCTCAGTTGCTTGCGGAGCTGGAAAACCTCCTGTCACCCCGCCGGCCGGGGTGATTAAACCACACAGCAAGCCGTGGGGGAGGAATCCCAAGACTACCCCCCTTTAACCCCAACTTTGAACTTTTTACTTTTTTTATAAGGAGTTGTTAATATGGCCCGTGTCACCATCGAAGATTGCCTGCGCCGGGTACCCAACCGTTTCGCCCTGATTCACCTGGCGGCCAAGCGCGTCCGCCAGTTCCACAAGGGCGCCCCTGCCCTGGTGAAGGCGGATAATAAGGAAATCGTTATCGCCCTGCGGGAAATCGCCGCCGGTAAAATCGTGCCCACCGAACCCATGCCGGCTCTTCCGGAGAAAACCTGAATCAGGATTCGATTATGAGCTTTGCTCGGCAAAAGACCTGAACGAACCTTAGCAGAGGGGGCTAAGGGCCGGGTGCTGCGGCTCCCTTACCCTCCCTCCCCCCGGAAAATTTATTCTCTGCGGAGCAAAGGGCATAATCGGAAAGCAGGAGGGGCCCCATGCCCGCCAACCTCCCTCCCCAGTACTTCGAAGTGGAGAAACGCTACCGGGAGGCCAGGTCGGTCAGCGACAAGCTCAGGTACCTGGAAGAGATGTTGGCCATCATGCCCAAGCATAAGGGCACTGACAAGCTCAAGGCCGATCTCCGCCGTCGCATCGCCCAACTCAAGGACATGGGGGCCTTGCGCAAAGGTCCCGGCCGCCGGCCTCCCCTCTACCTGGTGGAGCGGGAAGGTGTGGGCCAGGTGGCTTTGCTTGGCCCCCCCAACACCGGCAAGTCTTCTCTCCTTGCTGCTCTCACCAAAGCTCAGCCGCTTATCGCCGATTATCCCTATACCACCCGCACCCCCCTGGCCGGCATGATGCGCTATGAAAACGTCCAAGTGCAACTGGTGGACTGCCCTCCCCTGAAAGATTATCTGGAGCCCTGGTTCCCGGACCTGCTGCGGCGGGCTGACGCCTTTGCCCTTATCCTGGCGCCCCCGGAGGACCCCACGGCCCAGCTGCAAGCCGTTAAAACCATCCTGGCCCGCTATCATCTGTCCCTGCGGGGGCGCAACAGCCCTCCCCCGCCCCCGGGGTTTACGGCGCAGCGTGCCCTCCTGGTCCTGAACCAGGCCGATCTGCTTGCCGATCCCGAAGACCTGGAGCTCTACCGCGAGGTCATCAGCGACCAGTTCCCGGTCCGGGTGGTCTCCGCCCGCACCGGCCAGGGGCTTTCTGAACTCCGGGCCGCCCTCTTCAGCTTGTTGGAATTGGTGCGGGTTTACACCCGCGCTCCCGGCAAGGCCGCCAACTTCAAGTCCCCCTTTGTGTTGCCCGCCGGCAGCACGCTCCAGGAGTTGGCCGATAACATCCATCATGATTTAGGCAAAAATTTCAAGTTCGCCCGGGTTTGGGGTAAGGACACCTTCCAAGGTCAACGAGTGCAACGGGACTATGTTCTTCAGGAAGGGGATATCGTGGAGATTCACACCTGAGAAACTCCGGGACGCTGCTCCCGTCTCTGCCGTGAAGGTCTGATCCGACTGGTGCTTTGCTCTGCATAGAGAATAATGATCCTACGTGGGGGGGGAGGGGGTAAGGGCGCCACTATCCCTTAGCCTCCTCCCCCCCTTAAAGTTCCTGGCCCCCCGTGTCTTGAGCCTTCAGGTCAATAATGAACCCCCCTGCACCATTACCCCGATGAGCCGACTCCTTGCGAGATAATGCACCATAACTTGCCCCACCCTGCCTTGCAGCTTAATGTATTTTACAAGAACCCGAAAAACGAAAAGGATATCATGTTCCTGTTTCTGGCCCTGTTCGCCGCCGGCCTGGGTGCCGGGATATTGGGAGCCCTCCTTGGTTTGGGGGGAGGCATTTTTTTAGTGCCGGCCCTCACTTTGTTGTTCCATCTGCCTATCCGGGCCGCGGTGGGAACCAGTCTGGTGGGGGTGATCGCCACCTCGGCCGCGGTGGTTGCCATGGAACCTCCAGGAAGGGGCGCGGACATCAGCCTGGCCTTGCGCTTGGAGGTGGCCACCGCCGCCGGAGCCGTCACCGGTGGCTGGATGGCCGGGCTGGTCCCCTCGGCCTTCCTCTCCCTGCTTTTCGCCCTCGTGGTGTTTCTTACTGCCGGCTATTCCTTATACAAGGGCTTTAAAGGCCGCTCCCGGGCAGGGCTTTCTGATCCCGAGCCGCTCTTCGCCGAAAACTACCTCCCCTGCCATTGGCCTCTGGGGCTGACGGTGGCCTTCCTTGCCGGCCTGATCTCCGGGCTTTTGGGGGTTGGCGGTGGTTTTATCAAGGTGCCGGTAATGAATGCCATCATGGCGGTCCCCTTGGGAGTGGCCACTGCCACCAGCAACTTTATGGTGGGTATAACCGCCGCCGCCAGCTTTTTCGTGTATTACAACCGCGGCGACATCTACCCTCTTCTGGCCGTCCCCACCTGCTTGGGGGTGATGCTCGGCGCTATGCTGGGAGTGCGTCTTATGATATACTTCCGGGCCGCCTGGCTGCGCCTTGCCCTGGTGGCCCTTATGATCGTCATGGGGATACACATGGTGCTCCAGGGACTGGGCTATTAATGAACGGGGCACTTATACAAGTTGCGTTCAAAAGGTCACATTTAAAATGATAGGCGGCTGATTGAGTGTAATCGCCGGCAGGTGATCCTATGCCCTTATGGCTTAAACATGTAAGTCCGGTGGCCCCCACCCGCCTGGAAGTTCAGGAGAAAAAAATTTCCTTGATCGCCATTCTAGCTGCCGCGCTTCTCATGCTGGGTGGCTTGGGAGCCATCCTGGCCGAAGGCGCGGTCTGGATCGCACCGGGTCCTCCCGCCATGCCTCTCATTAATCTTTCTTGCCAGCCGTCTTGGGGATGGCTCCTTATGAGCCTGGGAATTATCATTCTGGGAGTCCTTCCCCTTCTGCGGGTGGCCTTGGCGGTAAAGGCTTATGCTGATGCCGGGGCTTGGGGGAATCTCCTGGCTGCCCTTGTGGTCTTGGCGGAATTGCTGCTGAGCATGGTCTGGGGGCTTGAATTATAAGGTATCCCCCTGCGGCCCGGTCAGCCCGTTTCAAACCCTGCCTCTCAAGCTCTCTGGAATCGGCAAAAGCGGGAAAGATTTTCCTCGGATCGAAAGAGGGGATAAGGAGGTATTCCTCAGTAAAACTGGTCGGTACCCTGTGGCGGAATGTTAATTCAACTATCCCGCCACCACCCCTTTGCCCAGGCCCCCCCAGGCCAAGAGCGGCTCTCCTCCCGGCCCGGCCTCTGGGTCCCTGCCCCAGATTTCCAGGTCCCAGGTCCAAGGGGGAACTTCAGGCCATTGCCGGAGCAGCGTTTTCTCCAGCCACCGGCTTAACTCTCGGGCCGCCCGCTCCATGCCGGCCCCCTGATCCGCGGCTGACAGACAATCCCCTAAAAGTTCTTGGAATTCCTGCTGCCAGCCCGAACCTGCGCTCACCTTGTCAACTGCCCGGTATTCGTCCTCGCTGCGGCACCCCGGCAGCTTGAATCTCACCAGGGGGGGGCCGATCTGTCCGGTTATTTCCCGCAGCGAAGCAAAAATACCCTGGGAAGTGCGCCCCAGGAGCAGCGGCGCGCTCAGAGGCCCCAGGACCGTTTCCATTTCCCGCCGCCATAAGAAATAGCGCAGCCGCGCCGTCCACGGGTCAACTATCTCTTGCACCCCCGGTAATCCAGGAAGTCTTTCGGAATCCTCCAATGGTTCTACGCTTAAAATCTCTGCCAGCCACTCATCCCCCCGGTCGATTTGGGCAAGGTGCGCCTCCTGATCCGCCTCCAGTACCTCCAATTGCCAGGCCAGGTTTATCGCCTCTTTTTCATTCCAGGGGCCGGCCGCCAGATCCGGCTCTGCCGGTTCCCCCTTTAGGGCGCGGACGATGTCCGCTACCTCCTCCCGGCTGCGGCTGTATTCCTCAAAGGCCTGCCACTGTTTGAGTTCTCCCGGGGCATAGCGCTTGAACTCCCGGCCTCCCGCAACCGCCTGCGGTGGGAGCTCTCTCCCCTTGTAGGGTAGCCCCGCCGGCCAATGCCACAGCACCCCTACCGCCAGATCCGGGAAAAACAAGGGCAGGGTCCAAAACTCTGGCCGCCACGGCAAAATCAAAGGAAAGGCTACTGGTCGCCAGGACGGTGACATAAACCACTCCTCTATTTCATGAGTCCGGAGTTGCCTCAAACCCCGGGAGCTTTACAAAGAGCAGGGAGGTTAACCCACTTTCGACGGTTTCTTCCCCTGAGGCGGCTCCTTTTCCCGTTCCCCGGGCTGAGGTGACTTTCTTTCCGGCTTCTCCAACCGGTAGGCTCCGGTGGCCTTCTCCAGTTTGACCACCGCAAAATTATATTCATAAAGCGCGGAGAGATAATCTCCCCGGGAGGCCCCATAGCGCTCAAAAGCCCTGAAGATCTCTTCCATGTGCCCCAGGCCGATGTCGAAATTGCTGAACGCGGCTACCAGCCAGCGCCGGGCATTGACATAGGCCTTCCCCATGCCCTGGGCGGCCTTGTACTGTTTCTGCACCTCGCCGTAGGCCTGAGCCACTTCCACCGGAATGCCCATGAGGGCCGTGCGCTCCTGTTGCTGGAGTTTTGCCAGTTCCGCCCGAGCTTGGGCCAGCTTGGCCTTGGTGATGCCGAAATCGAAGTGCCACCTGGCGCCCACCACCGGCCCCACTGCGGCCCAATTGGTCAAATCCTCATGAAACGGGTCCGGGTTGCTGAACCGCCCCGGAGATCCTGACAATATTCCAATAAGCGCCAGGAATAAATCCGGTTTGAAATCAGCCTTGGCTGCTTTCACCAATAGCTCCCGAGCCGCCTTCCCCTCTTTCAGCATGGTGAACTCAGGTCTGAGTTCCAATGCCTGCTTGATGTAATAATCCAGCTCATAGGGCGCCGGGGCTGGTTCCGGCAGTTCCAGCGGCACCTGGAAGTCCTGCTCCGGCCCATAGCCGATGAGGGCCTTCAAGGCCTTATACGCCACCTTGGCTCCTTCCTCCGCCTCGGCGGCAAATTTCTCCAGGCTCCCCTCGTATAGCGCAATCCGGTAAGGGTCGGTATCCTTGACACTGGGAGATTTTAGGGCCAGAAGCCTGGTGACTCGTTCCCGAGCATCGTTGAGATAATCCCGGGCTTCTCGCACGGCGTCCTTTCCCTGCTGGGCCAAAATCAGCCCGTAATAGGCCTGGGCCACATTTAAAATTACCTCCCCTATTTGGCTGTCCACTTCCGCCGTCTTGACCCTGGTATACTTTTCCGCCGCCTCCTCCCGGTGGGCGATCTTCCCGAAAGTATATAGAGGTTGAATCAGGGAGAAGTCCAGTCGCCCGAATACGGTCAGCCCGTGGAGGTCATTCTTGGTGTCAGGGTAGACAATCTCATTCCCCCGGATTTGTGGTGCCCGGGCTTTGGGTGCCGGGCCGCCTGTGGCCGTAATATTGAATTGGGGAAATCTATAGCCATGGACTTCGGCTTTTTGGGCTTTCGCTATATCCACCTCACTCTGGATGGTCTTCACCTGTGGACTGTACTTCAGGGCGAGAGAAATGAGTTGGGGCAAGGTCATCTTCGGCGGCGCCGGCTTCTCCGCGGCCACGGCGCTTGCGCCCAAAATCACCAGACTTGCCAGTATTCCTGCTGCACGCCTCCCGAAGTGCATCAGACCCCTCCTTAGGATGTCGAGCTCTTAATTAAAAAAGGCTCCTTGACCGGATCATTCTTAACTTTACTTAACCGGTTGGTGAAAATAAAGCCCAAACCTAGGACCAAGTCAGGAAATTTGCCCTTTTCGGCAACTTTGGCTATCATGCTTTGCAGCAGGATCGCTTGGCTCCGCCCAAAGCAACCGATATTTGGAGGATGGGCCAAGACTAAGGTCTGGGGTCTCTAAAATTTTCTCAGAGAATCAACAGGCCATATTTCAAAAATGGTTTTGCCAAGGCTTACAGGCTGTTGCCTAATGGCGCCCGGACGCGCCCTGGAATAAAATTTTGGGGGGAAACAATGTCGCGTATTTTGGTCACCGGCGGTGCTGGTTTTATCGGCTCTCATGTGGCCGATAACCTGGTGGCTGCCGGTCATGATGTAGCCGTAGTAGACAACCTCAGCACCGGTCGGCGGGAGTTTGTCCCGCCCCAGGCCCGATTTTTCCCTTATGACATAAACTCGCCGGAGGCTGCGGAGCTGATCCGCTCCTGGCGTCCCGAGGTCCTGATCCATCATGCCGCCCAGATGAATGTGCGTTTTTCCGTGGCCGACCCTGTCGCTGACGCCCGGGAAAACATCCTGGGTTCTTTGAATCTCCTCCAGGCTTCTGTCGAGGCCAAGGTAAAAAAAATCATTTTTGCTTCTACCGGCGGCGCTATTTACGGTGACGCCGCCCCTGTACCGGCTCGGGAGACCGACGCCCCCTGGCCTGATAGTCCTTACGGCATCGCCAAGCTCTCCGTGGAGCACTATTTGCGTTACTACCAGCGTGAGCATGGGCTCACCCCGATCAGTCTCCGTTATGCCAACGTCTATGGCCCCCGGCAAAACGGCCAGGGGGAAGCCGGGGTTGTGGCCATCTTCATCGAAAAATTTCTGGCCGGCCAGCAACCGGTTATCAACGGCGATGGCCTTCAGACCCGGGACTTTGTGTATGTCGGGGATGTCGTGGCCGCTAATCTTAAGGCTTTGGAATACCCCCTGCCCGGCACCTTTAATATAGGCACCGGCCGGGAAACCGATATCCTCACCATCTACCTCAAGCTCCAGGAAATTGCCTGCTCGCCCCGGGGCCCGGTCCATGGCCCGGCCAAACCCGGAGAGCAGCGTCGCAGTGCTTTGGACTCAACCCTGGCCCTGGAAAAATTAGGCTGGGAACCAACGGTTGCCCTCGAGGATGGGCTGGCCCGCACCTTTGCAGCCTTTGCCCAAAGAGGATGATCTTAACCTCGAAGGGGGTTGCCCAACATAGGGCTGGCGCTGCTTAAAAAGCTTGGAATCCTTTGATTTTCTAAGCCAACCAGCCTTAAGCTTACGGGAGGCTTCCATGATCAGAAAGATCCTCGGCGCTGTCGGGATTTTGGTAGGTTTAGGGCTTGCCGTTTACTTCCTCTTTTTCCATAGCGGCATGGTAAAGCCCCCTGCTCCAACTCCTGTCTCCCCGGAGCAGACCCAGGTAGCCGTCTCCCCCGCGCCCAAACCCTCCGAGAACCTCGAAACCTCTGCCGGACCTCAGCCACCCGTTCCGGAACCGACTCCCCCGGTCTCAGCCCCCGCCGCTGCTCCTGAGGCAGCCCCGGCCCCGCCTTCCACCCTGGAGAAGCCCCCAGCCGAGCAAGGAATTGCCCCCTCGCCTTTGTTGCAGCCCAAAAAAGAGCCTGGCCTCCTGGTCGGCACTTTCCGCCGCTATTCAGACGCCCGAAAACTGCTGGAAAAAATCAAAAAACAGAAGATACCGGCCTTCATCCGCAAGGAAGGGAAATACTATAAGGTCTGGGCAGGCCCCTTCCCCACATCGGAGAAAGCGGAACAGGCGAGGAAACACCTCAAAGCCGCCTTGAAGCTGTCCTCCAAGAAAGGGGAAATTGGCGTCCCTGTGGCTAAATAGGACTTCTCCGCCCGACCCTGACGAAAGCCCTTGTCTGATTTTTTAGAAAAGTTAAAATCAATATTTCGATTATGTCCAAAAAGACCTGATTTAAATTTTAGTGGGAGAGAGGGGACCCGGGGAGCCCCTTCCTCCCCTGCCCCAGAATATACTTATTATGTGCTTTGCGAAGCGCTTTACGAAGCACAGGGGAAAATCGGATTTATATTCTGAGCTTAATCAACGGCCTCCTCGGCACCTGCACCTATGGATACAATGATCGCTGTTCAGGACCTGACCAAATATTATGGCCTGACCCCGGCCATCAGCCATCTTTCCTTCGAGGTCGGCAAGGGAGAAATTGTTGGCTTTCTGGGGCCCAACGGCGCCGGCAAGACCACCACCCTGAAAATTCTGGCCGGTTTCCTGCCTCCCACCTCCGGCAAGGCTCAGATCAACGGCCATGATTGCGTCACTGATTCCTTGGCCGTGCGCCGTTCCCTGGGGTATCTGCCCGAAACCGCCCCCCTCTATACTGATCTCACCACTACCCAGTTCCTGCTGTTCGCCTCCCGGGCCAAGGGCGTCAAAAGGAAAGAAGCACAGGGTGAGGTGGACCGGGTCATCAAGGCCTGCGACCTGGGAGGGGTGCGCCACACCCTCATTTCCTCCCTCTCCAAGGGCTTCCGCCAACGGGTGGGCTTGGCCCAGGCTCTCCTCAACAGCCCGCCGCTCCTGATCCTGGATGAGCCCACCATCGGCCTGGACCCGGCCCAGATTGTGGAAATTCGCCAGCTTATCAAGGAGTTGTCCGGTGACCATACCGTGATCTTGAGCAGCCATATCCTGCCGGAGGTGAGTCAACTCTGCCAGCGGGTCATCATCATCAACAAGGGGCAGATCGTGGCCAGCGATACCCCGGAAAACCTCTCCCGCCAGTTGGGCCAGGGCTCCCGCCTGAGGGTGGAAGTCCGGGGTCCCGTCCCCGAAGTCACCGCGGCCCTGAAGGGCCTCCCCGGCGTCAGGGAAGTCATCAGCCAAGGGGAGGCGCGCTACCTGGTGCAGGCCGGCAACGACCTGGAGCTTCGCCCTGAAATCGCCCGCTTGGTCGTCTCCCGGGGCTGGGATTTGCTCGAGTTGCAGATGCAGGAGTTCACCTTGGAGGAGGTTTTCCTCAACTTGGTCACCGAGGAGGAGTCGTAACTGCCATGTCCGGGGCTTTCGCCGTTCTTCGCAAAGAATTGACCATTTACTTTGCCACCCCCATCTTCTATATTATGGGTTTCTTCTTCCTTTTGGTTGAAGGGTTCCTTTTCTTTTTCGTATATTTCAATTACTTCCAGACCGCTAGCTTCCAAGTGGCCCAGAATCCTCAGCTGGCCGCCCTGCTGGACCCCTTCCAGGTGGTCTTCCGCTCGTTTTTTGAAGATCTGGGCTTTATTTTCCTCCTGCTCACCCCTATTCTCACCATGCGTCTTTTGGCCGAGGAAAAGCGCACCGGCACCGCCGAACTTCTCTTCACCTATCCGGTGCCTGACTGGGCGGTGATCATGGGAAAATTCCTGGCGGCCTTTTCAGTAGTTGCTACCTTCTTGCTGTTAACCGTGGTCTATCCGGTAATGTTTGCCTTCCTGGTCAAGATGGACTGGGGCCAGGTGGTTTCCGGATATCTGGGTGTTTTCCTGTTGGGCGGCGCTTGCCTCGCCCTGGGGTTGTTCGCCTCCAGCCTCACCCCTAACCAGATCATTGCCGCTGTCTCTGCCTTCGCTCTGCTTCTGCTCTTCTGGCTCATCGGGGCTCCGCAGGAGGTGGGCCCCGGAGGGGATATCCTCAGCGCCCTGTCCTTACGGGAGCACCTCCCCAACCTCGCCAAGGGCGTCATTGACACTAAGGATCTGCTTTTCTACCTGTGTTTTGCCTACTTTTTCCTCTTTTTGACCAAGAGGCAGTTGGAATCCCGCCGTTGGAGAGCCTGACGTGACCTTGTGGGAGAAACTTCAAAGCCGCACCGTGGTTTATGGGGGCAGCTCCGCCCTCGCCATCCTTCTGATGGCCGGCATTCTTGTCTTTGCCGTGCTTTTGGGAACCAGGTATTCGCTCAGATGGGACCTCACCCGGTACCAGAGCCATTCCCTCTCTGCGGTAAGCCGCCACCTTGTTAAGGAAGTGAATAATCCCCTCACCCTTACCGCCTTTTTTCCGGAGGCCAGCCCCGAACGCCAGCGGGCCCGGGAAGTGTTGGAATTATATGTCCGCCAGAATCCCAAAATCAGCCTTCGCTTCATTGACCCGGAGCGGGACCCTATCCGCGCCGATGCCGCCGGCTTCCGCCGCTATGGCAATGTCCTCTTGGAATATGAAGGCCGGAAGCAGCTGGCCGAGACCCCTACCGAAGAGTCAGTCTCCGAGGCCCTCCGTCGGCTTCTGCAAAAGGAGCAGAAGAAAATCTACTTTCTCACCGGCCATGGCGAACGCAGCGGCCCCCGGGAACGGCGCGGCTATCAGATCGCCCAGAAGGCCCTCAAAAATGAAGGCTACGAATTGGCCGAGCTGAACCTCCTCAGGGAGAATGAGGTCCCCAAGGATGCTTCCTTGCTGATTATCGCTGCTCCCGAAAAGGATCTTCTTCCCACTGAAGTGGAATCCCTCCGCGGCTACCTGGAACGCGGCGGCCGCATCTTCCTTCTCCTTGACCCCTACCACGACGCGGGGCTGAAAAATCTTTTGGCCGGCTATGGCGTTAACCTGGACGACGGCATGATTTTCGAAGTTAACCAACTCACCCAGGATCGGGCCATCTTGAGCCCTATCGTTACCCAGTACAAACCCCATCGCATCACCCAGGATTTCAACCTGGTCACTATTTTCCCTTTTGCCAGACCCCTGTTTTTGAACAGGGAAGTCAAAACCGCCGCCCTGGTGCCCTTGGTGGAAACCTCCTCTTCAAGCTGGGAAAAACTCGGCAAAGAATGGCAGAAGGACTGGCAGAAGGACAAAAGAAACCTGTATGACCCCAAACAGGACAAAAAGGGGCCCTTTACCGTAGCCGCCCTGGTGGAGCCCCAACAGGCCGAAAAGCCCCAAACTCCCGAAAAGAAACCGGTTAAGCCTGATCAACCGACGGCCCCCCCTGAGCAATCCCCCAAAACCCCCCAGGCTTACCTGGCGGTGTTCGGAGATGCCGACTTCGCCGCCGACGAGTTCTTTAACCAACTCGGCAACGGCGACCTTTTTCTGAATACCGTGAACTTCCTGACAAACGAAGAAAAGCAAATCATCATCCGCAAGACCGATCAGAAGGTCGAGCCCATGTACCTGACCAGGTGGAAAAGCCTTCTGGTTTTCCTGGTCAGTGTCATTTTCCTGCCCCTGGCCATGCTTATCACCGGAGCGGCGGTCTACTTCCACCGGAGGACGCTCAGATGAACTTTGTGTCTTTGCGCCTGTACGTGCGGAGGAAACTCATATGACCCCCAAACGGCTGTTGCCTTTCCTGGCGGTTTTCCTGGTTCTGGCCGCCACTTACTTCGCCCTGGAATGGCACCGTGGCAAGGTGGCCCGCGAAGAGGAAGAAGCCAAGAAAATCTTTGTCGTCCAGGAGCCGGACATTACCGCCATTACCATCAAGCGGGGCGCTGAGGAAATCCGCCTGGTCAAAGAGGGAAAGGTTTGGCGCCTGGACCACCCTCTAAAGGAACGGGCCGACAGCCTCACCATGAATTCTCTGCTGGCTACTTTGTCCCAGTTGCGCCTCGTTCGGGAACTGGGACCGGAAAAGGACTTGAAGCCCTTTGGCCTGGAACAGCCTCCCCTGGTGGTATCCTTTACCGCGGGGGGACAATCCCATACCCTGAACATCGGCACCAAAGCCCCAGGGGGGAACAGCTATTATGCTCGCCGGGATCAGGATCCCAGGGTCCTGATCATCCCTTCCTCCACCAGGGAATCCCTGGACCGCCCCCTCTCCGATCTGCGGAATCGGGCCCTCTTTGACTTCAGCCCCGAACAGGTCAGGAGCCTGCAAGTTAAGACCGGGGCCGTGCCGGTGGTTCTTGAGAAGAAAGACGGCCGCTGGATTTGGGCCGGCAAGGAGGCCGTAAAGATTTATCCCGACCGCGTGGACCGCCTCCTGCGTTTTATGAGCCTGGCCCGTGTCAAGGAGTTCGTGCCCGATCCTCCCAAGGACCTGAAAACCATTGGTTTGGCAAACCCCGCCTTGGAACTCACGGTGGAAACCGAAAAAGGAGAGCAGCGTCTCTTTCTCGGTTTCCGCAAAAATAATCTGTGTTATGCCCGCCAGGGTGACCAGGCTCCGGTCGTTCTCATGGAAAGCCTGCTTCTGGATCTCTTCACGGTTCCTCTCGAGTCCGTGGCTGATTTGCGGCAGAATCCTTTGTGGGAAAATGTCCACGGTGCCTTTCCTGGTTACCTGGAAGACCGCCGCCTTTGGACCGGCGAGGTCAAGGACGTCGCCGGCCTCACCTGGGGTTTACCGGGAAAGACCTGGACTGCGGTCAAGAACGAGGATTTCTTCAAGCTGACTGGCCCGGATAAACAGGAACTGCGTCAACCCGCGGTCCGGGTGGAAGTCGCTCTTCTTAAACTGCGGGACCTTGAAGCCGAACGCCGGCCCTCCGGCAAGAATGAGACCAGGGCTGACTACCTTGTGGAACTGCGCGGTGCAGATGCCCAGCCCCTCTTCCGCCTTGAAGAGCTCGCCGTCTCCTCTGGACAGGTGAAGGTCCGCTATGCTGCGGGTTCAGAGTCTCCCCTGGAAGCCCTCGTCCCCAAGCAGGCCTTCGACAAGTGGCGCCAGGAGATGGAGCAGATTATCATGCCGCCGCCAGCTGCTCACGAAAACGGCAAAAAGACCGAAGGAAAAGCAAAAACCGGAAATTGACCACGGAATCGACATCTATGCATATCCTGTTGACCAACGATGATGGCATTTACGCTAAGGGACTGGCCGCTATCTTTCATGAATTAAAAGCCTTTGGCAGAGTGACGGTGGTGGCTCCGGAGAGCGAGCAGAGCGCCGTGGGGCACGCTATCAGCCTGAACCAACCCCTTCGGGTCCGCCAGGTAACCCTGGACAGTGATATCATGGGCTGGGCCGTAAGCGGCACCCCGGCCGATTGCGTCAAAATCGCCATTGCCGAGCTTCTGTCCTATCCCCCCGACCTGGTAGTCTCGGGCATTAATCTCGGCCCCAACGTCGGCATCAACGTCCTCTACTCCGGAACCGTTTCCGCGGCCACCGAGGCCTCCATCCTTGGGGTGCGGGCTGTGGCCTTATCCTTGGATACCTATAAAAATGCCGATTTTTATACGGCTGCTTCCCTGGCCCGGCAAGTCCTCACCGGTCTCCTCGACTGGTCCCGCTGGACCCCCGATATCTGCCTCAATGTCAATCTCCCTGCCTTGCCCCTGGATAAGGTGCGCGGAGTCAAGTTCACTCGGCAGGACATCGGCCCTCCGGTAGAACACTTCGAGCGTCGGGTGGACCCTCGGGAGCGCATCTATTACTGGCTGGCGGAAATCAATGACCGGGAGGCCCTCGACCTGGCCACGGACTTCGGCGCCCTCCAGGCCGGCTATGTCAGCATCACCCCTATCCACCACGATCTCACCCATTACCCCACCCTGGAGAATCTCCTCCAAATCGAGCTTGGCTCAGAATGATCCACCCATCAAAAAATTGGGGGCCACGGGCTTTCCAGCCTTAGCCCCTGTGTCCCCTGATACCAAGTTGCCTGCGGACGGTGATATTGATAGCATACTGAATGATAAATCAGCCTGGCGGCCCGGGCGTCTCGCCTGTGCCATCGCAGGCTTAAAGCCTGGGCTGCCCCTGATTGCCAATTTGAACAGCATCCTGGTATGAAGTCTCTCGCCCGGGCCGATAAAATGCCTGGCGGCACTGTCCCCCGAATAGGGTAGGGGACGACCTCCTCTGTAGGGGCCGACCTTTTCCTGTGCTTGACTCTGTGGTTTGGGTAGGTGTTTCCGGGTAGAGGAAGAAGGCCGGGCGCTCCTGCAAGGCCAGGTAGAGCAGCTTTCCGCTGCGATAAGCGGGATCAGGGAATCCTGCCCCAATCACCACTTGGCATCGAAGAGTCTGGAGAAAAATCCTTCCGCGGTCTGAGGGTTGGCAATGAAACCCTCGCACTGTTTTATATAATTCTTAACTTCAGCCGGTTTGAAATCAGGATATTCTTGCGAGAGGGCCTGAAAGCGGTCCAGGGCCGAGGCGTAGTGTTTGGTCTTAAAATAAAACTCTCCTACATAAAACTCATGTTGGGCCAGGTCATCCAAACAACGCGCCATATATTTTTCAGCCTTGGCGGCGTAGGCTGACTGGGGAAACTTTTTTTGCAAACGCCGAAACTCTTCAAGAGCCTTCTCCGTAAAGGTCTGATCCCGGTCTATAGTTGGACGCTGCCGGTAAAAACACAGAGCCTGCTGGTATATTACATAGGGAATGGCTTTGTTGGTCGGGTGCAGTTTCTCGAATTCTTTGTACGCGGCCTGAGCCTCATCAAATTTCCTGTCATAATAATAGGCGTCGGCTACTTTGAGTTGAGCCATGATCGCCTGTTCGCTGTAAGGATAGCGGTCCTTTATCTTGGAAAAGGTTTCCGCCGCGTCAATGTAATTTTTCTTTCTAAGTTCCTCGATGCCCTCTTTGGCCATTTCCTCCGGCGCTTTGTCTGGCTTTCTTTTGCCGAAAAACCGCTTCCCAATTCCGCAGCCGCTTGTTAACACCGTCAAGGTCAGTATTGCTAGAAACAGGGCTAAAGTCGCACGCCTCATGACTTTCCCTCTCCTCTTAGCTTATCCAAATACTTCTCCACGGCATAAGCAGCTATTGCACCATCGCCCACAGCAGTGGCAATTTGCCACAAATTCTTGGACCGCACGTCTCCGGCGGCAAAGATTCCTGGCACTTGCGTGGCCATCTCCTGATCTGTCACGATAAAGCCCCACTCATCCGTGGGCACCAGGTCGTTGAGCCATTGGGTGTTGGGGGTTATGCCTATGGCGATAAAGCACCCGGTTACTGTGAGCTCGCTCTCCTCTTCGGTTTTGACATTCTTGAGCTTCAGGGATTCCAGGTATTGCCCCCCCCGGAATTCTTCCACCACCGTGTTCCAGTGAACCTGAACTTTCTCATGGTTCAGGACCTGTTCCTGCAAATACTTGGCTCCCCGCAGCGCCTCCCGCCGGTGAATCAGGTGAATCTTTTTCGCAAACCGGGTGAGGAAGATTACTTCCGACAGGGCCGTATCGCCCCCGCCCACCATGGCAATCTCCTGGTCCCGGTAAAGGGCTCCGTCGCAGGTGGCGCAGAAACTTACGCCTTTACCGATGAACTCCTTTTCTCCCGGTACCCCCAGGTGCCGGTAACTGGCTCCGGTCGCAATCACGACCGCCCCGCTCCTCAACCGCCGGTCCTCCGTAACCACGGTGATGGCCGGGTCTTGCGCCGTCCCCGGAATCAGCTGCACCACCTCACCGGTCAGGATCTTCAGGCCGAAGCGCTCAGCCTGTTGTCGCATGCGGTCACTTAACTCCGGTCCGGAGATTCCTTCGGGGAAGCCTGGGTAATTTTCCACCAAGTCCGTGGTCATCATCTGACCACCGTGGATGAGCTTTTCGATAAGAAAGGCGCACAGGCGGGCCCGACCCGCGTAAATTCCCGCAGTTAGGCCTGCGGGCCCGCCGCCAATGATGACCAAATCGCAATCCCGGGATGTCATAAGGCAGTGGCTAGAGAACCTTCTTCAGAGCTCCCTCTATGATGGATTTGGAAACCGCTCCGGTGATTTGCTCCATGACCTGTCCGCCCTTAAACACAATAAGGGTGGGGATGGCCCGAATGCCAAACTTCACCGGAGTCTTGGGGTTCTCATCCACGTTCATCTTTGCCACTTTCACCTTCCCCTGGTAATCCCGGGCCAGCTCCTCCACCACCGGCGCAATAGCCCGGCACGGGCCGCACCAGGCCGCCCAAAAATCCACCAGCGCGGGGATGTCTGACTTCATGATCTCTTCTTCGAAGTTCGCATCGCCAACCACCATCGGTTCAGGACCTGCCATCTTGCCCTCCTCCATATAAATAACTCTATAATACTTACTATTTCTCCGGACATTGTCAATCATTATTCCCGGTTCGGTCGCGAAGCTACCGCGCCTCTAATCCCAAAGCCCGCCGCTTGGCTTCGATATGATTGATAATCAGCTGCGCCGCTTCCTTGGGGTCAGGCTGCACCGCAAAACAGGCCCCTAAGTGTCCGGTCAGACCCTTGAGCAAGAGTTCCGTAACGTTTTTGCTGCCCAACACCGGCGGGGTCACCCCCAGGATGGTGAAAATCCCGCTGGCCACGGCATAGCAGGCAATGGTAGCAGCTTTCTCCGAGTACCACTCCGGCGCGGCTGCGGCCACCGGCAGCTGGTCCAGGTCCACTCCCAGGGCGTTGGCCAATGCTGCCGCCAGGTTGATAATGCGGGTATTATCCACGCAGGAGCCCAGGTGCAAAACAGGCGGGATGCCCAGGGCCTGGCAGACGGCCTTCAGACCCGGTCCGGCCAGTTCCGCCGCAGTGGGCTGCTTGAGCCCCGCCTTGGCGTTGGCCACCGCGGTGCAGCCGGTATCCAGCACCAGGATGTCGCGCCCGATAAGTTCCCTGGTAATGGTGGTATGGCCATAATCCTGGGTGATTTTGGGGTTATTGCAGCCCACCACTCCGGCCGCCCCCCGGATCTGACCGGATTTGATGGCATCGATCAAAGGTTGAGCCGTTCCCCCCAGAGCCTCCAGAATGGCTTCCACCGAGAAGCCGGAAAACTGCGGCACTGCCGGTGTGTCCGGCAGAAAGACCCGCTCGCGGTTCCTCCGGGCAAAATTCTCCACTGCCCGACTGACCAGTTCCTTTCCCAAGGCCTCACCGGTTTCCGGACTGAACGGCAGGTGCGTCGCCTTGGGAAACTTGGCCTTGGCGGAGGTGGTGAAAAAGAGCGTGTGATAGCAGCTCGCCATCTCTCCCAGGGAAGGCATGATGCACTGGTAATCCACCACCATGGCCTCCACCACCCCCGTGACCAAGGCCAGTTCCTGCACCAGGTGATTGCCCGCCATGGGAATGCCCTTGCGCATAAGCACTTCGTTGCCGGTGCAGCACAGGCCCGCCAGGTTTATCCCGGTGGCCCCCAGCTCCCGGGCCCGCGCCAGCATCGCCGGGTCCTGGGCTGCCTGCACCGTCATCTCCGACACCAAAGGGCTGTGACCGTGCAGAATGATGTTCACCTGATCTTCCTTCAGAACCCTGATATTGGCTTGAGAGGGCCGGGGCTTCGGCGTCCCGAACAAAACATCCGAAACCTCCGTGGCGATCATGGAGCCCCCCCAGCCGTCCGCCAACGCACACCGCAAGGCCTGAAGCAGAAGATTGACGTAATCGTTGTCCACCCCCATGTGGGTGCGGTGCATCATTTCCGTCACTTCCCAGTCGATGCCCCGGGGCATGATCCCCAAAGCCTGCCATTTCTCCTGGCGCGCCTTCGGCATCCTTTGGGAAAAGGTCAGATAACCCTTCTTGATGCCATATTCCTCCATCATCGCCAAGGCCAACTCCTTGGCCTTGGCCCGGGTGGGCAGGTCCCCGGCCACCCCGAACTCCGCCGCCAGGCGGTCTAGCTTGGCCACGTCGGTAATTTGGTATCCAGGAGCCTTCCCTTCCCCCACGGCCAACAGGGTCTCCACCAGATCCCGGCCATGGTCGGAGTGCGCCGCCGCTCCCGCGGCCACCATGCGGCCTAGGTTCCGGGCCACCATGATATCCGCGTCGGCTCCGCAAACGCCTAATTGCGGGCCATCCCCAAAAGGATCGATGCGGCATGGACCCATGACGCAAATCCGACAAGAGAGCCCCAACTCGCAGAAGCCGCATTGAGGTTTCTGAGCTGCTAACCGTTCCCACACAGTATCCAGGCCCTCTCGCTTTGCCTTGTCTTTAAGGGCCAAGGTGTCGGGTTGAATGGAGATCTCTTCTTTGCGGATATCTTGCTGATCCATCTTAAGTCTCCTTCTTTGCCAGAGTCATAAGATAAAAGTGAGCCTGTTGCGAAACGGGTCTTGAGGGGAGGGCCGGGGGGGTCGGCATACCCCCCCGGCCCTCCCATCAAACTCCCCTCCCCCACCCCCCTTATGGCAAACAAATTGAGGCTTACCCCTTGAATTGCCAATAAATGAATGGGGTTGGGGGAGAAAGTTTGGGAGAGGGGCAGGGGGCCGCGGCCCCCGGGCCCCTTCTCCCAAGGGCTGTTTGCAACAGCCTCAAAGTATAGTTGGCACTTATCCGGGAAGCGGGCCTCCGTGTCTGCCAAAAGCTCAGGCCCGCTTGATTTGCTGTTACCGATTATGTCATTTGCTCTGCAAATACCTAATTGAACCTTGGCCGGGGAAGTCGGGACGAACGGCCCGTCTTCCCCGCCCCCTAAAAGGGCGGGGAGGGGGGTGTGGGGGAGGGGGCAGGGAACTGCCGCTCCCTGGTCCTCCCCCCTAAAATTAATATGCAAATAAACGGATCGCTTTTGGCAATGCATTCAGCACCACCTTACTACAATTTCCCCGACAAAAAAAGCCCGGCCACCGGGCCGGGCTTTGAAAATGACGCTGCCTTACTGAGTCTGCTTTGCTCAGTCCACTTTCGGCCGGGGATAGAGCCCGGCCGCCCCTATAATCTCCGGCACCTTCTCTTCCCACTCAATGGCCATCAGGTGAATTCCTGCAATGCCTTTGATTTCCAGGCACTGCTGGATCTGCTCCACCGCGATTTTAATCCCTTCCGCAGCCTGCTTGTCCTTGGGCACGCCCTTGAGCCGGGTGATGTATTCATCCGGAACCAGAAGGCCGGGGACGAATTTTTTCATGTAGTTGGCCATGCCTACGGATTTGAGGGGGGTGATGCCGGCCATAATGAAGGCCCTTTGGGTCAGCCCCATGTCGTTGGCCATCTCCATGAACTTTTTGAAACGCTCCATGTCATAAATGCACTGCGTCTGGATGAACTGGGCTCCTGCGTTGATTTTCTTGGCCATGCGGATGACCCGGAACTCAAAGGGGTCGGCAAACGGGTTGGCCGCCGCGCCGATGAACATTTGCGGCCGCCCCTCCACCTCGGTGCCGCTGATCATCTTCCCCTCGTCCCGCATCAGGCGCACGGTGTTAAGCAGTTGGGTGGAGTCCAGATCAAAAACGTTTTTGGCTTGCGGATGGTCGCCGAAGGACTGATGGTCGCCGGTCAGACACAGAAGGTTCTTGATGCCCAGGGCCGCCGCCCCCAGGACATTGCTTTGCAGGGCGATACGGTTCATGTCCCGGGTGACCATTTGCATCACCGGCTCTATCCCCATGTCCAAAAGAATGCGGCTGGCGGCCATGGAGCAAAAGCGTACCACCGCGGTCTGGTTGTCCGTGACATTTACCGCGTCCCCATAGCCTTTGAGGAAACTGGCCTTGTGGCGAAAATGCTCAACATCAGCCCCCCGAGGCGGGCCACATTCACAAGTAACGGCCTTGTGGCCGGCTCTTAAAATCTTTTCCAGGTTGCTCCCGGCGGTCATGGTCATTTTCTTAGTTCCTCCCGGATCATGGTACGCGGTCCCCTATCCCGGCTGGTGGACCAGTCTTTATATAACTTGGGGCTTTCCAGGCGATGGAGCTGCCCCAGGTTCTTCAATCTTTCGTAAATGAGGTGCCAGATGCAATCGATGGTTCCTTTGCCTACTTCGCATTTACCCCCGGAAGACCCCCCGCAGGGGCCGTTTAGAAGCTGCTTGGCACACCGGGCAATAGGACACAAGCCTCCGAATTCCCCGATCAGGCAACTGCCGCAGGCCTGACAGTATTCTTTAAAGACGCCGTGTTCCACGGAGCCGCCGATAAACACCGTGTTCAACCCCGGAAAGACGGGGACATAAGGATAGCGCGCCACCACGTATTGCGGGCCTACACTACAGGCGATGGATACCACCGCATCAGCATCTTTCACCAGGTCATCCAAAGGCTCAATGTATTCCGGGTCACATTGCCGCTCGCAAGTATATTCCAGCACTTCCAGGTCGTTACCCGCAGCCTTTCGGGCGATCCTGAGTTCCGAGGCCAAGATGCCCACCTCTTTTTCACCCCCCGAGTTGCAGACGGTAACGCAGCCTTTGCACCCGGCGACTACCACCTTCTTATAATCTTTGATCATTTCCAGGATTTCTGCCACAGGCTTGGATTCTGCTACAACCATGTGATTCCTCCTATCCCGTTCCTACCGGGTGTTCCAGCCGGCCGAAAGCGGGGATGGCTCTCTCACCCCGTTAACTGGTGGGCCGGAAGGCGGGACTGGATTTTAGATTATTCGCTCGCCCCACGTTACCCTGAAAAAAGGAAGCTGGCAAGTAGTTTTGTACTCTATTTCACAATTTTAGGGCGCTGAGAATTTTTTGTCAAATACAAAAATTCACCTGGATTTTTGCCCCTTCTCCTCCCGAAGCAGAAAATATTTGTTGACAAACCCCCTTTCTCTCTATTAAATGGGGGACTATGTGAAAAAAAGTATGAGCCCTGGCCGGGTCAGGTGCAGACCCCGCGGGGTTAACTATTGCTAAAAACTCGGAGCCCCCCCGGCCCCGGGATTAAATAGCAAACCACCTATAACCTTAAGGAGGCATTGGTCTATGGCAAAGTATGATCCGGTTAAAATGAAAGACTGGCAGATTGCCGAAATCGCCGAAGCGGAGATGATCCCCTTTGACGAGATGTGCGAGAAGCTGGAAATCCCCAAAGACGAGCGTATCCCCTACGGTCAGAAAATCGGCCGCGTCGATTATCTGAAGTGCCTGGAACGCCTTAAGAGCAAGCCCGACGGCTACTACATCGACGTCACCGCCATCACCCCCACTCCCTTAGGGGAAGGCAAATCCACCACCTCCCTGGGCCTCATCGAAGGCCTGGGCAAGCGCGGCGTCAATGTGGGCGGCGCCCTCCGTCAGCCTTCCGGCGGTCCCACCATGAACATCAAGGGCACCGCGGCCGGCGGCGGCATCTCCTTGCTCATTCCCATGACCGAGTTCTCCCTGGGCCTCACCGGCGACATCAACAACATCATGAACGCCCACAACCTGGCCATGGTGGCCGCCACCTCCCGGCTGCAGCATGAATTCAACTATAACGACGAACAGTTGGCCAAGCGGGGCCTCAAACGGCTGAACATCGACCCCAAGAACTTCGAAATGGGCTGGATCATGGACTTCTGCGCCCAGGCCCTGCGCAACATTATCATCGGCATCGGCGGCAAGATGGACGGCTTCATGATGGCCTCCAAGTTCGGGATCGCCGTATCTTCGGAAGTCATGGCCATTCTGTCCGTCACCACCTCCCTGGCCGACCTGAAGGAACGGCTGAACAACATCACCGTGTGCTACGACAAGCAGGGCAACCCCATCACCACCGGCGACCTGGAAGTGGGCAACGCCATGACCGCCTGGATGGTGCCCTCCATCAATCCCACTCTGATGCAGAGCGTGGAAAAACAGCCCGTTTTTGTCCATGCCGGGCCCTTTGCCAACATCGCGGTGGGGCAAAGCTCCATCATTGCCGACCAGATCGGCCTCAAGCTCTTTGATTACCATGTCACCGAGTCCGGCTTCGGCGCCGACATCGGCTTCGAGAAGTTCTGGAACGTCAAATGTCGTTTCAGCGGCCTGAAACCCCATGTCGCGGTGCTCACCACCACGGTGCGCGGCCTCAAGCACCACGGCGTCAATGCCGGCGCTCTGCCCTGCCCGCCGGGCAAACCCATCCCCAAGGAATATTTCGAGGCCACCAAAGAAACCTTGAAATGGTTGGAAGACGGGGTCCAGAACGCCGTCCACCATGTCCGCACCATCAAGAAAGCCGGCATTAACCCGGTAGTCTGCATCAATGCCTTCCACTTCGACTCCGATGAAGAACATGCCGTGATTCGTCGGGCCTGCGAAGCCGAAGGCGCCCGGGTGGCCGTGTCCCGGCACTGGCAGTACGGCGGAGAAGGCGCCCTCGAGTTCGCCGACGCGGTCTTGGATGCTTGTAAAGAAAAGAACGAATTCAAGCTCCTTTATCCCAATGAGCTGCCCCTGCGCCAGCGGATTGAAATCATCGCCGAGCAGGTTTATGGCGCCGACGGCGTGGACTTCCTCCCCGAGGCCGTGGCCAAGGCCAAGCGGTTCGAGGCGGATCCCAAGTTCAACGAATACGCCACCATGATGGTGAAAACCCACCTGTCCCTGACCGCGGATCCCACCAAGAAGGGCGTGCCCAAGGGCTGGCGGCTGCCGGTGCGGGACTTCCTGGTTTACAGCGGCGCCAAGTTCATCTGCCCGGTGTGCGGCACCATCTCCCTGATGCCCGGCACCAGCTCCGACCCGGCTTTCCGCCGCGTCGACGTGGACGTCAAGACCGGCAAAGTCATCGGTCTGTTCTAAACGTCAGGGTGCGCAGTGCGCCCCGATTATGAGCAAGCATATTCGGCTTCCCGAGGCGTCAGGCCCGGGAAGCCGATTTTTTCTGGCTGAAACTTCCTTGGGGGCCTTGACATAAAAATCCCCCGAAAAATCTTAGAGCAGACGCCCGCGCCTGCTCTTTAACTGAACCGCCGGGGCCTCGGTTATGCATCCTTGTCATCCTTGGGGCATAAATCAGGCCAGAAAGAAGCTGGAAATCCCCAACTTGTTCGAACGGAAAAATTTGTGATATTTATCACTTGATTCATTTTTTATCCTTGTGATATAAGTCACAGATGGGATATCCGGCAGGCCCGATTTCCGGGCCTCCTCCAGGAACACCATTGGTTGGCGGAAAATTTTTCCCGAATTGAGGAGAGTTGCCTATGTTTGAAATAGTCGAACGCGAGGAGATGGCCCAGGGCACCATCATCAGTAACTGGATAAAGGCGCCCAAAATCGCCCAAAAGGCCAAACCGGGCCAGTTTGTCATCCTCCGGGCCAATGAAAAAGGGGAGCGCATTCCCCTGACCATGGCCGATACCGACCCGGCCAAAGGCCTGATCAATGTCATCTATATGGTGGTGGGCAAAAGCACCGCCCTTTTCAAGACCCTGAAAGTGGGAGACTCCTACCTGGACGTCATCGGTCCTTTGGGGCAGCCCACCCATCTGGAAAAAGTGGGTAAGGTGGTCTGCGTCGGCGGCGGCACCGGCATCGCCGTGCTGCACCCCATTACCCGGGGCCTCAAACAGATGGGCAACTATGTCTATTCCATCATCGGGGCCCGCTCCAAGGACCTGCTCATCCTGGAAGATAAGATGAGAAAGGTTTCCGATGAACTCTTTGTCACCACCGACGACGGCACCTACGGCCACAAGGGCTTTGTCACCGATGTCCTGGATAAGATCCTTAGTGAGAACAGAGATATCGGCTTGGCTGTGTGCATCGGCCCAGTGCCCATGATGAAATTTTGTGCCAAAATGACCAAGGAATACGGCGTCAAGACCTTAGTGAGCCTCAACCCCATCATGTTGGACGGCACCGGCATGTGCGGTTGCTGCCGGGTCCAGGTGGGCGGCAAAATGCAATTCGCTTGCGTGGATGGCCCTGAGTTCGACGGCCATGAAGTCGACTTCGAGGAACTGAACCTGCGCCTTCGTTCCTACTTGCCGGAAGAAAAGCTCGCTTACGATCGCTTTAAGGCCGCGATGGGCCACACCTGCGCCTGCAAGAGCTAATGACCATTACCCTGCCAGGCTGTGAGCAAGGGAGGAGATAAGCATGTCTGAAGAAAAAGTTGCCGCCAAAAAAGAAAAAATTCCCCGCCAAAAAATGCCCGAGCAAGACCCTAAAGTGCGGGCCAGGAATTTTAATGAAGTCCCTTACGGTTATACCCCCGAATTGGCTATGAAGGAAGCCGAGCGCTGCATCCAATGCAAAGATCCCCGTTGCCGGCAAGGCTGTCCGGTGGAAATCGACATCCCCGGCTTCATCAAGTTTATCAAGGAAGGGGACTTCGAGGGCGCCATCCGCAAAATCTGGGAAAAAAATGCCCTGCCCGCGGTGTGTGGCCGGGTCTGCCCCCAGGAGGTCCAATGTGAAGGCCTTTGCATCCTCGGGAAAAAAGATGAGCCTGTGGCCATCGGCAACCTGGAGCGCTTCGCCGCCGATTACCAGCGGACCAAGGGCCGTCAGATTCTGCCCCCCAAAGCTGAACCCACCGGCAAGAAGGTGGCCGTGGTGGGCTCCGGCCCCGCCGGCCTCACTGTGGCCGGCGACTTGATCCTCAAAGGCCACGAAGTCACCATTTTTGAGGCCCTGCATGCCCCCGGCGGCGTCCTCATCTACGGCATCCCCGAGTTCCGGCTTCCCAAGGAGATCGTCGCCGCCGAATGCGGCTACCTGGAAAAGCTGGGCGTCAAAATCGAGGTGAACTCGGTCATCGGTCGCTCCGAAACCGTCGATGAACTCCTGGAGCGCTTCGATGCGGTCTTTCTCGGGGTGGGCGCCGGCCTGCCCATATTCCTGAAAATTCCGGGGGAGCACTACATCGGCGTCTACTCCGCCAACGAATACCTCACCCGGTCCAATCTCATGAAGGCTTACGACTTCCCCAACTATGACACCCCCCTGGTCCGGGGAAAGAAGGTGGCCACCTTCGGCGGCGGCAACGTGGCCATGGACTCAGCCCGCACCGCCCTGCGCATGGGTGCCGAAAAATCCTATATTATCTACCGCCGTTCCCATGCCGAGCTTCCCGCCCGGGCCGCGGAAGTCCACCATGCCGAGGAAGAAGGTGTAGAGTTTCTCTTCCTCACCAACCCCGTCCGCTTCCTCGGCAATGACGAGGGCTTCCTCACCGGCGTGGAGTGTCTCAGGATGGAACTGGGCGAGCCCGATGCCTCCGGCCGCCGCCGCCCCATACCGGTTCCCGGCTCCGAGTTTATCGTGGAAATCGACACCGCGGTCATCAGCATCGGCTCGGGGGCCAACCCCCTTCTCACCAAGTCCACCCCGGGACTGGTTCTGAACAAGTGGGGGAACATTGTGGCCGATCCCAAAACCGGCAAGACCATGAAGCCAAGAGTCTGGGCCGGCGGCGATATAGTCACCGGCGCGGCCACCGTCATCCTGGCCATGGGTGCCGGCCGCCTGGCCAGCAACTCCATCCACGATTTCCTTACCTATGGCTGGTAATCCGGGATTGTGGCAAAAAGCGTCATGAGGGCAGGGGAGGGGGCTAAGGGTTGTGGGTTTGCACCCCCTCCCCCAATCCTTGGATGGTTGGTTTAAATATTCTGCCAAAGTTGGGTCTAGAACCCCTCAAAGGTGGGGAGCAAGGTGGGCCGGGAGCCGCCGCTCCCTGGCCTGCCCCCACGGCCCCCCTACTTGTTCACATCAATAAACCTGGCCTCCTCTGCGGGGGGACAATAGTTCATCCTCAGGAAATGGCCTGTATTCAGAGACCTTAGGCGCTTTTCCACCACCTCCCGCCAGGTCTGGCAAAAAGCCTGGACTTCCTTTTCCAGGTCCTGAACCGCGCGGACCTTCTCCCAAAAATCCGGCTCAGCCTCCTGCGGCCAGCAGAGACCCGTGAGGATCCGACTTCGTTCTTCCAGAAGTTCTAGCGCCCGTTCCAGGTCCCCTTGAGCCACGGCTCTGGCCAGGTCCTTAGTCAGGCTTTGCATAACCGCCAATTCAGCCGGGGTCACATATTTGCCAGATTCTGTAAGATTTGCTGCCATTCCCGCACCATCGGCAAAAGTTCATATTCCATGAGGTCCGCCAGCAGGATATAATCCTTCTCCTCGCTGATTTCCACCATCTCATGGAGAAGCTCCTGCAAACCCTGTAAAAATGCGGACTGTTGGCCCTTCTTAAAGGATACCGCTTCCTTCAGGTTCACCTGGAGTACCTGACAGGCGGTCTCCCCGGTTAGCAGCAGCCAGCGCAAGGCGTCTATCACGTGGGCAAAATGGTGATTGGCTTCATCTTCCGCCGCCACTCTGAAAAGCCGGGCGCTTTTCTCAATGCCCTTGCACAGGATCTCCGCCTGTTCCACTGCTTCCGTCAGAATCACCCGGGCCATCTCCTTGTCCGGAATGGTCTTCAGGTCCAGGGTGTTGATCTCTTTTAGCTCCATATACCTGGACTCCCGGGGATAACGCTCACTGAAAAATTCGCCGTTCACCCGCACCTGGAAGAGTTGCTGCCCCGGAGGGATATAACGCTCATTGAGCGCCACCAGGGCTTCTTCCAGACTGCGCAGGTGGGAAAAATCTTCCGCCACTCGTTCCTCGTTGATGGTCACCTGCATGACAGTTCCTCGCTTTCCCGCGACAATGCGCCCTTCTTGGCGAATAGCGGCTGCATAGTCTGTGCCATTTCCATGTATTCCCCGCTTCTTCCCGGTGGATTCAGAATCATTTTCAGGTTGGCCAGACGCTCCAGGGCCAATTCCCCCGAGTGTCTGAGAAGGGCATAAGCCATCTGCAGTTCCTGGGCCAAAGGCGTGATCTCACCGCCATGTTTGGCCCGTTGTTCCTGAAAGAAAAATTCCATCAACGCCGACAGTTCCGGAAAGCTCACCCCGATCCTCCGCAAGTCCTGGTCCACGGCTCCCAGGGCCTCCATTTTCTGCCACACCCTCACAGGGAATTGCTGGCATTTGCTGGCCCATTGCATAATCTCCTCAGCAAGCTGTTCTCCCCGGCTGGCAATCTGGCAGAGGTGCAAAAAGCCAAGCTCTCCGGTTGCAAAGCCAGGGTCATCCAGGGGCGGCAAATAGTAACTTCCCAGAACGTCATTTAACCAGTCTGTCAGGGTTGCCGATGAAAAAGTTGACCCATCCAGGATTTGCCCCCATAACCTGCGATGCATCCAGAGCCAAAAGTCCCGGCAGGAAAGGGGCCGCCGCACCAAAGGGAGATAGGCATGGTATCCAAGAGGATCAATGGTCGATACATATGCCCGGATTAAGCGATGAACTTCGACCTCGTCCACAGGTTTGAGGTTTCCCTTGTCTAATAGCAGCGCGGCCCAGTGCACCACTGCTTCCGGTGTAATGACCTGGTGACAGCGTGGCTGAGGGCAAGGGAACAGGCAGGGATGGCAGTCAAGCCGCGGCTCCAGGATCACATGTCCCCGCCCTGTCGGTCCGGTGTCCTGCACCCGGGCGCTGGCCAGAAAGAGGGCCACCGTCCGGGTGCCTACCGCCGCCGCCAGGTGCATGGGGCCGGTGTCATTGGTAATAAGAAGATCGAGGCGTTTCAAACAGGCCGCCAGCCCCGCCGGAGTTGTGCGTCCAAAAAAATAGCTGGCGGCCGAAACCGGAACTTGGCGGGAAATGGCTTCCCCCAGGGGTGCTTCCCTCCCGCTCCCAAAAATCAAAAAGTGACAGGGACGCCTTTCCAGAAGCAGATGCGCGGTCTGGGCGAACCGGTCTGCCGGCCAGCACCTCTCCGGTCGGCTGGCCCCCGGAAAGAGGCCTATCAGTGCGGTATTTGCCGGCAGACCAAGGTTCTTGATAAGATTGTCCGCCTCCACCTCTGCCTCCCGCGGCACTGTTACCTCCACCCCCCGCCCATCCGGCGCCAGACCCGCTTCCCGCAGAAACAGGTCCACCAGGTTGAAAGGATTGGCCTGGCGTGCCTTGGAGACAATAAGAGCATAGCTGGCCCAAGCGGGTCGGGTGCCCAGTTCCCAGGTCTGGTCCACCGCCATTCCCCGGATCTCCCGGGCCCCGGTAGCGTAAGCCAGGATGCCTCCCAACAGGTTGGGCGTCAGATTAATCACCAGGTCCGGGGGATGGGGAAAGGTTTCCCTCAGCCATTCCCTCAGTGCCTGGACTGCCTCCGGCCAGCCCTCCTCCTGGCCCAGCCGAGTAGCCAGGGTAATGCTGGGGAAGAGCACAACCCGATCCAACCAGGGCAGAAGCCTGGCAGTCTCCTGGAACAGGTCCTTGGCCACCAGGGTCACCCTGCCGCCCGGGTATTGGGTCCGTAAACACCTCAGCACCGGGGTGGTCTGAACCAGGTCCCCCAGGCGCATCAAATTGATGACCGCTATGTCCACGGCAGTGCTCCTTATTACCGCCACATTCCCTGCGAAACGTCCTGATTTTCCTCTTTCCTGAAGAGGGTTAGGGGGATTAGGAAAACTAATCCGGCGGCTTCCTCTTCAGAAGTGCCCCCGTCCCAGTCCTTGCTGAAATTCGTGCAGCAACCAGAAGATGGCCTCGGTTTGCGTGAGGGGTGACTCCCCTGCCTTCAGGAAGTCCACCAGTTGGCCAAGCTCTTCGACTTCGGGCGGAATCCGGCTCAATACGGTCTGCATCGCCGGATCTTTGGAAAACCGCCGCCGCAACTGCTCCCAGGGCCTTTCGGGCCGGGGCCTTTGCGGCAGTCTCCCGGGGCAGAGGTCCTCAATTATATCCAGGGACTGTGCCAATCGAACTGCGTAGGTGTGGTCCCGCAGGCAGCGTTCCCTTCCTTTTCGGGCCACCTCCAGGCGCTCCTCTTCATGATCCAGGAAATAGTTGATCTTATCCCGGGCCTCGCTCAAGCTGCGAAACGTGGCCACCTCTTTTTCCGGTTCGAAAAATTCCGGCAACTGACCTCGCTGGTCTACCAGTTGGAAGGCGCCTGCGGCTGCCAGGTCGTAGGTTCGTGGATTGAGATAATCGCCCAGAGGGTTGATTCCCTGATGATAGGGGGAGGAATGCAGGTTAAGATTTATGCGGCTGGCATTAAAGATCTTCACTGCCTCCTCTTCCGAAACCCTGGCGCCGTGCTTCTGGATATAAGGTCCCAGGGGCGAATTCAGGTTCCAGTCCGACCCCCAGATCTTGAGATCCAAGTCCAGCAATCCCTGGAAAAATTCCTGTCGGTTGCGATATCCAGCACCCAGGAAGGAAACCGCTGACCCGAAAAAACCCGCCTCCTCCGGAGTCAGGGAAAGGGGCCGGTATATTTCCGGGTCCGCAGCCAAGGGCAGGAATGCGAAGTTTTTGAGACCCAGATTTCTCAATTCACTAAAAAACGGCTCCCGTTGGAGCACAAAAAAGACATCCACTTCCGGGGCCAAATCCCGCCAGTAAGAAAATACCCGGAAGTCCTCCACAAACCAGTATGCCATCATCGCCCCTTCCCTTCGCACGGTCTTGAGAAGCTGGGCGGTCACCGGCGCCTGGGCCAGAAAAAATACCAGGTCCGGGCGAAAATCCCTTACCTTTGCCACCAGGACCTCGCCCAGGAATTGCAGCAATTCTTCCGTGAGCTTGAGGCCGGCGGCCTTCTCCCTGGTTATTTTCTTTAATGACTGGTAGCCTTGGTAAAATGGAGCAAAATCCAGAAGCTCTGCCTTGTGCCCCAGCCCTTTGAAACCCCGGGCACAGGCGCAGGCAATGGGGTGTGACCCGCCATAGAGCGGTCCGACCACCAGGATGCGGAGAAAGTTTCCGCCGTCATTGCCGGCCACGTAGTCCGCCAGCCGACGATACAGGCCGGCATGGAGCCGCCGGCTGGGAGGATGGGCCAAAAGACGCCATGCCCTGGGCAAGCCGCAGAAATCCTGGCCCAAACGCAGCCCCCCCTTGGCCCACAGGGACGTCAAATCCTGATATTCAAGGGCCAGCCGGGCCACCGCCGGCGACGGTTCCACCACCCAAACGGCGCGCCCTTCCCTGAGGAACGGCACCACGTGATAGCCCAGACCCAACCCGAAGATCACCACCGGCTCTTGGTCCCCTGCCTCCTGGGCCTGGGCCCATTCCTCCCCTTCACTTTCGGGATCATAGGTGGAATGCAGCCGTTGCCGCCCCACTTGCAGGGACGGCAAACCTTTCTTCGATGAAACAATGCGGTGGTCCGCCGGAATCTGCGTTTGCCTAAGGACATCTGCCAGTTCCGGGGCTTTCTTCATCAAAATTTCAAGATTTTTCTCCCAATAAGCCATAGCAAAGCCCATTTAAGTTTCAGATGATTTCCTAAGCCAATGATTTATCTCTCCTCATCCCCCTGCTGCCCCCAGTTCCTCCAACCCGGCCTGCAAACCGCACTCCACCTTTTCAAGGAGCGCCACCGCCTCCTCCTTTGCCCTCCCCAGCCGTTGCTGTCTCTCCATCTCCCTCCGGTAAGCCTGCAAAGGCGCGAGGGCCTTGGCCCATGGCTGCCAGTGTCCTGCCGCGCTACCGCCTTTTTTCAGTGTTGCTGCCAGCCTCTCCAGGTTCTGCCGGTCATCCTCACCGGGAACCGGGGAGGGAAGTGGCCGCGTTGGCCAGGGCAGTCCCAGGAGTTGCGCCCCGGCCCGCCGATAAGCCAGCCCCACCAGATCGATAAAGCGATATCCGGTCCCCACGGGAAGGTAGCTCACGCCCAGGGGATCAAAGGCGCTGCGGTAAAGTCTGGTGCCCGCCGGCATGGATATGGGGCTTGCGACTCCACCTCCGGTGCACAGAGAAACAGCCACATCAGCCACCGCCTCCGGGGGGATCATGGCTTGACAAAAGGCCTCCGGGCACCCGCCCCCGGCCTCGGCGCAAGGATGACAGGGCGGTTCAGCCTGGAAAACCCAATGTCCCTCCCCGTAAGGCCCGGTCTCAAAGCATGAGGCCGGCCCCATAAATACTCCCAGGGTCCTGGTTCCCAAGGCCGCGGCCAGATGCAGGGTGCCGGTGTCGCCGCTCACCAACAGATGGGCCTCCTGCAGCCGGACCGCCAATTCCCTGAGATCGGTCCGCCCTTGCAGATTGATTACCCGCTCCCTCAGGGCAGGGGACAAGCCCATCTGGAGTGCTTCGCCCAACTGCGCTTCAGCCTTGGTGCCCAGAAGCCAGACCCATGCCCCCAGACGCTTGACAAAAAGGCCGGCCAGCCGGGTGAAAGACTTCAAAGGCCAGGTGCGGCGCTGATGCCTGGTGGCCATCTGCAAGGCCACGATCGGCTCACCGCTCCGCGCCGCCGGAACCGGAGCCCCGGGCTCATGGCCCCCGCCCGGGGCCAGATGGCGGAAAACGTCGCTTAAATGCACCCGGTTGACCTGCCGGGCATGCACCAGGGCATACACCAAAGCGAGCCAGGGATCCCGGAGGAAATCCCTGCCGCCGTTCACCGGCCGGTATCCCCTGACTTCTCCCCCTGCCAGGTAGGCGAACAGCAGCGCCACGCGGGAAAAATTGAGATTGTAAACCCGGCCATACCTCCGGCCCCTGAAGCCGGCCGCCAGAGAGTGCAGCCGCTCATAGGCCCCAGGCAGATCGCGGTGCGCCCTGGCGCTGAGGTCGGCAATTTCAAGCCCCCAGACCTGGTCCAGGTCCGGCCCCAACCCGTGGAGACCCTGGAGCAGACTGTCTGCCAGCAAATCAAGGCTCTGTCCCGGCCCCTGGTGGCGCAGCCGCCGCAAAAGAGGCCAAGTTTGCACCAGGTCTCCCAGCCGGGCCAACTGCACCACCAGGACCTTCCCCTCCATCACCAGTTTCTCCGCATGGTGTCGAGCATGGCGGCCACCCGGTGGCGGTAGGTGTGTTCCGCCAACACGCGCTGCCGGGCCTTGGCCGTCATTTTCTCTCGGATCTCCGTATGCTTCAGGTAATAGCGCACCAATTCCGGGATCTCCCCGATATCCGTGAAGCAGGCCATCTCCTTCCCCACCTCGAAGAGTTCGGCCAACTGCTCCCGAAAATCCGTAAGGACAAATCCGCCGGCTGCCGGACCGTCGAACACACGTTGATTTACCGCAGCCTTCATCTGCAGGCTGGTGGCGTTGAAATTGATGGCCGTGGTCCGGTAAACCCGGGGCAGCTCGTCATAATAGTTGACTTCCGGCCGCAGCCTGAAACCATTGCCCAGTAGCTCCCGCCAACCCGGATCTCCATAAATCACCGGCTCAAAGGGGACCAGCTCCCGGACGCAGGTCAGGCGATACTCCAAAGTGGCCCGCCATAGAAGTGCGGCTTCCAGGTCGCTCAATCCTTGCCGGCCAAGACCCTGAACCAAGGGGTCCTTCTCCAGGCCTTCATCTTGTAAGAGGGTTTCCAGGCGGCGGAAAGGTCGAGCCTCGAAAGCGCTTCGTAATCGTTGAAAAAAAACCTGAAAATCCTGGCGGTGCGGAAGCCTCGCCAGCTTCTGCCGCACTGCGCCCATCATGGAGTTGCCCACAAAGGCCACTGCCTGCTGGTGGGTTTCCCTGGCCCGCGGTGGAGAAAAGATCTCTGGATCGGTGGCCAGGGGCAAGGGAAACACCCTCTCAAACCCCAAAGACCGTACCTCCGGGATATAAGTCGGGTCCCAGACAAAGATGAACGCCAGATCGCTTTTGGGGCCGTCATAGAGGCTCAGAATAATGGCCGGGCTGTCCACATACCACGATACCGAAGGCACCCGCAGTCGGTGCAGAGCCTCCAGCAGCACTCCTTCCCGGTCAAATCCCAGGTGGTTGACCGTGAACACCAAGTCCGGGGAAAAATTCCGGATATCGGTGAAAACCCGGCGAAGCACCGCATCCCCTTGATCCCGGCGCTTGTGGAACCGCGTCAGACGCACCTCGTGGCCCAGTTGCTGAAAACCCCGCATCACCTCCGGAATAAGAAAATAATCCGGGTTTATCAGCAGAACCTTGAGCTTGTCTTTCTTTAGGCCCAAAGCCCGGCTTGCCGGTTCTCTTAGAGGTTTGAAATGGGAAACCACCTCCTGATAATAGGCCCGGTGGGCCCGCAAGGAAGGCGGATGGCCCCAAAACGATAGGCCGTTGCCATTCCGTGGCGCAAAGTGTTGCTGGAGATGGCGCGCCGCCTGCCGGGGCTCGGAGCTCACCACCAGCGCTGTCCGAGGATGGGCTAGAAATGGGGAAAGGTCTGAAGTGGAGAGGGCCGCCCACAGGATCTCCGGCTCGTTCTCAACCAGAATGAGATGCTGCTCCTCCCCCAGGAGGGGCAATAAGGCCAGGAGATGGTAGCCCAATCCCAGGCCCAGGGCTACAATGAACCGGGATTTGCCGATGGGGGCGGCCTGAGCCAGCTCTTCGGCCTCGGCCAAGGCCCTCCGGGAACTGTGTAAGGTGACGCGGCGCCCCTCCTGGCCCATAACCTGGAGACTGGGATATTCTCCCGCTGTTAGCAGCCTCACCTTGTGTAATTGCGGGGGCCGCGCCGGTTGCTCCGGTAGAAGGTCAGGCCCTTGAGGACGGGCCTTCAGTGCGCAAAGATTCTTTTCCCAGGTTCCGCTGCCCCCCTGCGCCGGCTTGCCAATTTTGGTCTCCATCAAGCCTGCCGTAAAGCAAGAAGAATGCCAAATTGACAAGCATGCAACTATCTAAAATTGTTAAATATTTATAAAAAGGCAGAACAACTTGCTTTAAAGATACGGCAAAAACTGCCCGCTTGCAGCCTGGGCCTAATGGCCCAATTTTTCCAAACGTACGCCTAATAGGCGGATCAATTTCCGCCGGGGATTTCTTCGGTGGTCCACAAAAGGCATGAAAAGCTTCATGGCTTCAAATTGGAGGAGGCGCAGGGTGCCGGCGGGGCTGGCCAAGGTGTGGGAGCGTGTGTAGGTCTTGAAATCCGCAAAACGCACCGTAACCACCACAGTGCGAAAGGTCCTAAAACCTTTTTCTGGCAAGCTCTCCAAAAGGCTTCGGCACATGGCCCAGAGGCGCTCAAAGAGAAACTCCAGATCCAGGGTATCTTTGCTGAAGGTTTCCTGCTCGCCGATGGATTTGGGTTCCGGAGAAGCCTTAAGGATGGCGCTTCCCTGGCCATGGGCCTTCTCATAAAGCGCCAGTCCCCATTTCCCCAGAAGCTCCTCCAGTTCCTCCGGCGTGAAGCGTTTGACGTCGGCCACCTTGTGTATCCCCCGGCGGGCCAGAAACTTCTCGGTCTTGGGACCGACGCCTGGAATTTTTCTGATGGGCAGTGGCGCCAGAAACTCTTCAGCCTCTTCCGGTCTGACTACCGTCAAACCATTCGGTTTCTGGCGGTCCGAGGCAATTTTGGCCACCAGTTTGTTGGGACCGATTCCCACCGAGGCCGTAAGCCCTTCCCGGACTCTTATCTCCTCCTTTATTTGTTGGCAAAGGGCCTCGGCCTGTTCAAAGGATTTACAAAAACCGAGATCCAGGTAGGCCTCATCAATCCCCACCTTCAGAATATGCGACACATATTGGTTAACCAGAGCCATGATTCGCCGGGAAAGCTCCGCGTAGCGCGGAAAATTAGGGGTGACAAAAATAGTCGCCGGTTCCCCTCGCCGCTTGGCCGCTTCGGCCAGTTCCCAGGCCCGGGAAATGGGCATGGCCGAATGGATGCCGTAGCGCCGGGCCAAGTAGTTGGCAGTGGACACCACCCCGCGACCCCGGCCGCCCTGGGGGTCAGCCCCGACCACCAGGGGCAGCCCCCGCCATTCCGGGTGGTCCCGCTCTGCCACCGCCGCGAAAAAAGCGTCCATGTCCAGGTGTCCGATAATGTCCACGATGCTATTGTCGCAAATTTCCCCCTGGGCTCCAAGGAACCGGGCGGACGATGGCAGGCTGGGGAAGGCTCCAGAATGGGGGAAATGGGGGAAGGTGGGCATCGATCGTCTTTTGGCCCAAAACCAAAACTGAAACCCGGCATCACACCATCATGGCCAGGATCGCGCCGGTCATTTCGGCCAGCAGACGCACGTCGCCCCTGGTTTCCACATTCAGGCGCAAGACCGGCTCCGTGTTGGATTTCCGCAGGTTGACCCGCCACTCGGCAAACTCCAGGGTGATACCATCCGTGTAGTCCACCGACAGGGCCTTGGGGCCGAAGGTTTGCTCCACCCTTGCCAATACCCGGTCCGGGTCGGCCACTTGGCGGTTGATTTCGCCGCTCACCGGGTAGAGCCGCTGGCGCTCGGCAACCAACGCCGACAGGGGCAGCCCTCGGCGGCTCATTATTTCCAGGATTAAAAGCCAGGGGATCATGCCGCTGTCGCAGTAAGCGAACTCCCGGAAGTAATGATGTCCGCTCATTTCCCCGCCATAAAGGGCGTTCTCCTGACGCATGCGTTCCTTGATAAACGCGTGCCCGGTCTTGCTCATTATGGGAAGGCCGCCGGCCGCCCGCACCACCTCGATGGTATTCCAGGCCAGGCGCGGGTCATGGATGATTTTGCCTCCGGGGTGCCGGGCCAGAAGCGCCTGCGCTAAAAGGCCGATGAGGTAATAGCTCTCCACAAAATTGCCCGCTTCATCAAAAAAGAAGCAGCGGTCGAAGTCCCCATCCCAGGCCAGGCCCACATCCGCCCCGTGCTCCCTGACGGCTCGGGCCGTCATCTCCCGGTTTTCCGGCAGCAGGGGATTGGGCACCCCGTTGGGAAACCTGCCGTCCGGCTCGTGGCAAATCTTGACCAGCGCCAAGGGCAGGTGGTCCTCCAGGGCATCAATCACCGGACCGGCACAGCCATTTCCCGGGTTGGTCACCACTTTGAAAGGCCGTAAGGTTTCGGAATTCACGTAGCCCAACAGGTGCTTCACATAATCATGAAGGGGTTCCTGGAAGACTCGAGTGCCTTTTGTTCCAGACCCTGCTTCCTCCCGCGCCGCAGCCACCAGGGCCTCAATCTCTTTTAAGCCGCTGTCCCCGGAAATGGGCCGGGCTCCTTGCCGGACGAACTTCATGCCGTTATAGTGGGAGGGATTGTGGCTGGCGGTGACCATGATGCCGCCGTCCAGGTTCAGAAAGGCCGTATAAAAATAGACCTGCTCCGTGCCGCATAACCCCAGGTCCATCACCTCCGCGCCTTTCTCCCTAAGCCCCGCCGCTACGGCCTCCGCCAAGGCAGCGCTGCTCAGCCGCATGTCCCGGCCCACGGCCACCCGCCGGGGGTTCAGATATTCGGCGTAGGCTTTGCCGATGCGGTAGGCCAGCCCATCATCCAGGTCCTCAGGCACCCGCCCCCGCACGTCGTAAGCCTTGAAACAGGAAAGCCGAGCCATAATATCCCGGGTCCCGCCACGTTGCGGCCGTTAAAACTTATGGTCATCGAAGGTGGGGGAGGGGGGCAAAGGGCGTGGCCCCTTTCCCCCTCCCCTAATCCCTTGATGGGTATTTTAAATATTCTTCTCCTAAAAGGGCAGGGAGGTGGCGTTCCCCAGCCGACCCCCGGAGTCGGAAATAACCGATTCTATCATCGCTCAAGCCGCCTTTTCCAGCTCCTTCAGGTAGTCCTCCGCGGTCTGAAATCCCACAAACCGGTGTTTTTCTTTACCATCGGGGGAAAACAGGATGGTGGTGGGGGCACCCCGGACCCCGAATTTCTGCACCAGGTCCATATGACTGCGACCTTCCAAACGCACGGGAATAAAGTATTTGTTGAGAGTCTGAATCACTGTGGGATTCTGATGGGTCTCACGGACCAACCGGCCGCAGTGGGGTCAGCCCTCCAGGTGAAATTCCAGGAGCAAGGGCAGGTTGGCCTGTTCAGCCTCCTTCAGCGCCTCGTCCCAGTCCCCCCGCCATCGAACGGATTCTGCCATTGGTTGTCTCCTTTTTTCAGGGTCCAAGTTCCTGTTTCGGGTGTTCCTCGGGAACCTGAACGGTTGGGAGCCTAAAGTTAATAATGACGTTCTTCATAAGCCACTTCATCGTCCGTCAGCCTGTCCTTGAACAAAAAATGAACCCATATCTGGTAGGCAATGACGATGGGCACAAAAGTCAGGGCCACTGCCAGCATGATCTTCAAGGTCAGGGGGCTTGATGAGGAGTTGGCGACGGTCATGCTGAAATCAGGGTCAAGGCTCGAAGGGATAAGGTTGGGATACAGCCCGATGACCCCGAACAGTGTGGTGCTGACGATGGTCAGGGCCGAGGCGCCCCAGGCCGGCCACCAGGCTGACATGGCCATGAAGATCCGGGTGGCCAGCAGAGCCAAGACCGCCGTAGCGGGGATGAGGAACAGGACCGGCCGGGCTAGGTAATTATCATAGAGGTTGGTCAGCCGCTGGGAGGCCAAAAGAAAAATCACCGCCAGTACCAAGACGAGGGGCCAGATTTTTTTGGCCCACGCTCCGCCCCGCTCCTGCAACTCCCCTTCGGTCTTGGTGGTTAGCCACAGGGAGCCGTGCATGGCAAAAATGGCCACAAAAAGCAGGCCTCCCGCGATCCCGTAAGGGTTGAGCAGGGTGAACAGGGTCCCCTGGTAAATCCCTTCGCCGTCGATGGGTAAACCTTTAAACAAATTCGCAAAGGCCACTCCTAAGAGCAGGGCCGGCAAAAAACTGCCAAGCACCAGGAAGAGATCCCAGATATTCCTCCACCTGGGATCATCAACTTTGCCTCGGAAGGCAAAGGTCACTCCCCTTAGGATCAGGGCGAACAGAATAAGCATCAGCGGGGTGTAGAGTCCGCTGAAAAGCACCGCATAGGTGCCCGGGAAGGCCGCGAAGGTCACCCCGCCGGCCGTGATCAACCACACCTCGTTGCCGTCCCAGAAAGGGCTCATGGCGCGATATACCAGCTTCCGATCTTCTTCGGACTTGGCCACGGCCGGCATCACCGTCCCCAGACCTAAATCAGAGCCGTCCAACATGAAATATACGGCCCAGAGCACCCCCCATAACAAAAACCAGATAGTCCCGAGCATGGCTTCCATGGCTTACACCTCCCCCTTCCTAATCGGCGCCGGCAGCGGTTCCGGTCCTTGAATGGCAAACTTGCGAACCAGATAAAAGGCTATGATCCCGAGGACGGTATACACTGCGATAAAAGCGCCCAATGAGATCGCCACCTGCGAGGCGGCAAGGGGCGACACCGCCTCTTTGGTCTTCATGACCCCGTAAACGATCCAGGGCTGGCGCCCCACCTCCGTTACGATCCAGCCGGCCTGCAAAGCGATGTACGGCAGCGGTATGCTCCACAGCATCACCTTGAGATATAAGGGGCTGTCCACCAGTTTGTTCCGTTTAAAAAGGCCGATAAAAGTCAGGAGGGCAAAAAGAAAGCCCAAAACCACCATGACCCGAAAGGCCATGAAGGTGAGGGTCACCGGCGGACGCTCATCCGGGGGAAAGGCTTTGAGTCCTTTGACTTCGGCATTGAAGTCGTGGTACGCCAGCAGGCTCAATATTCCGGGAATCCTGCCGATCTCCATGAGGTTGCGTTCGTTTTTCTCATCCGGAATGAGAAACAGGGTCTGGGGGGCATGAGTCTGGGTGTCCCACAGGGCCTCCATGGCGGCCAGTTTGGTCGGCTGAATTTTGGCCACCTCGCCTGCATGGATGTGCCCCTGGATGATTTCGGCAAAAGAGAAGATCAGAGCCAGGGCCAGCCCCATACGGAAGGACTTGGTGAAAAACTGGATATTTTGCCGGCGCAGCAAGTGATAGGCGCTGATCCCCATGACTACAAAGCCTGCCAGGATGTAGGCCCCGCTGATGGTATGGAAAAATATCTGCCAGGCGAAAGGTTGGGTGATTACTGCAAAGAAATTAGCCAGTTCGGCCCGGCCGCCGCGGATGACATAGCCCACCGGGTGCTGCATCCAGGCGTTGGCGATGAGAATCCAGACCGCGGAGAGATTGGAGGCCAGGGCCACCAGCCAGATGCAGGCCGCATGGGCCTTGGGGGACAGGCGCTTCCACCCGAAGGCCCAAACGGCCAGAAAGGTGGACTCCAGGAAAAAGGCCAGGGTTGCTTCGATGGCCAGGATCGAGCCGAAAATATCACCCACATACCTGGAATAGCGGGACCAGTTGGTGCCGAATTGAAATTCCAAGGTGATGCCGGTTACCACCCCTACCGCAAAGTTTACCAAAAAGATCTTGCCCCAAAACTTGGCCGCCCGCAGATAGTCCTGGTCGCCGGTACGAACATAAATGGTTTCCATGACGGCGATGAGGATGGACAGGCCCAGTGTCAACGGCACAAACAAAAAATGAAAGAACGTGGCCGCGGCAAACTGCAAGCGGGAAAGCATCAGTACGTCCATGCGTGGCTACCTCCTAGTCAAATCAACCCGTACCAGCCGAGGAATCCCCCTCCTGTGCCGGGCAGCAATGGCGCCCACTGCCGAAACTGGGGAAATTATCTTTTATGATAATAATTATTAATTTCTCCGATGCCACCCTTTAGGATAAAAAATTTCCTTTTTGCTCCGCCAAGGGTGTATCGAAATTTGGTGGGGGAAGCAGGAAGCCGCCGCTCCCTGGCCCTCCCCTCCAAATAAGCTGCTGCCGAATTTCCCCGGCCGGCCTCAGACGCCGATTAATGACAGGCGCTCGTCATAAATAAATTCCCGGGTATGGCGCCCCACCCGCTCCGGGTCTATGTGGATGCGCGCCATGCCGGTGGCCAGGCCGGCCCGGGCCGTGGCTTCGGCCACGGCGGGCGGCACCCGGAAGTCCATGGCATTGGGCAGGATATATCCGGGAGCCAGGTCCTGGCCCACCAAACCAGCAATGGCATGGGCCGCTGCGAGGTTCATGGCGTCGTTGATGGCCCGGGCTCTGATGTCCAGAGCTCCCCGGAAAATGCCCGGGAAGGCCAGGCAATTGTTGACCTGGTTGGGAAAATCGCTCCTCCCGGTGGCCACCACCGCTGCGCCCGCGGCCTTGGCCGCCTCCGGCTGGATTTCCGGGTCGGGGTTCGCCATGGCAAAGACTATTGGCTGGGAAGCCATGGACCGCACCATGTCCTGGCTGAGCACGTTGGGGCCGGACAGCCCGATGAAGACGTCGGCCCCCCGGATAACCTCCGCCAGGCTGCCTTGCTGCCGCTCCGGGTTGGTAATTTCGGCCAGCTCCTCTTTAATGCGGTTCATGCCCACCGAGCGCCCTTTGAAAATTGCGCCCTTGGTGTCGCAGACGATGATATGTTGCGCTCCCGCCTGGATGAGCAGTTTGGCCGTGGAAATAGCCGAGGCCCCCGCCCCGTTGAACACAATCTTCACTTCTTCAAGCTTTCGGTCCACAATCTTGAGTGCGTTCAGGAGACCCGCCAGAGCCACCACCGCAGTGCCGTGCTGGTCGTCATGGAACACCGGGATGTCCAGGACTTCCATCAGCTTCTGCTCGATCTCGAAGCACCGGGGCGAAGAAATGTCCTCCAGGTTGATGCCCCCGAATGCCGGGGAGATGGTTTCCACCAGGCGGACCACAAAGTCGCTTTCCTGAGTGCTGATGCACATGGGAAAGGCCTCGACCCCCCCAAAAGTTTTGAACAGGACCGCCTTGCCTTCCATCACCGGCAGGGCCGCCCGGGGCCCCAAGTTCCCGAGACCCAAAACCGCACTGCCATCCGTGACGATGGCCACCAGGTTATTTTTGCAGGTGTAGTCATAGGCGGCCATGGGGTCGTCCAGGATCTTGCGGATCACTTCTGCCACTGCCTCCGGCGCGTAAAGCTGGCGGTAAATGATCTCGTCTTTGATGGGAACCTTGGTGTACACCTGGATGACCCCCTGGTAGCGGCGGTGCACCTCCAGGGCCTCCTCCTCAATACTCATTTTGCCGTAATCCTGGCCCTCCTGGGGCAGCCAGGCCAACTCGCCTTCGTAAATGTAACGCTCCGTGCGTTCGTGGACTCTTTCCGGTGGCATCTCCTCCGGGCCGATCTTGGCCACCCCGGTCTCCTGGGCCGCCCGGGCCACCGCCTCGGACACCACCGGGGAAATGTGCCAGTCCATCTGCCGGGGGATAATGTTGGTGGGGGACAGCTTGTCCTCGGAGATCATCCCGGCCAAGGCCCGGGCCGCAGCCAGGTACATCTGGACATTCACCCTTTCGGCCCCCACATCCAGGCAACCCCGGAAAAACCCGGGAGTCACCAGGGACGACCGGATCTGGTTGTCGCTCCTGGACAGCCCCGTGGCTACCACCGCCGCGCCGCCCGCCTTGGCCTCGGCCTCGCTGATCTCGGGCTCGGGCAGCGCCAAGGCAAAGACAATCGAGTCGGGGGCCATGCTGGCCACCATTTCCCGGGTCACCAGGTTCTTGGCGGACAGGCCAATAAATACGTCAGCCCCTTTGATAACCTCCGACAAAGGCCCCTTGAACGACTCTGACCGCACCAGCCGGGCAATCTCACTTTTGGCCCAGTTCATGCCTTCCGTCCGGTAAACCCTTAAAGCCCCATGGCGGTCGCACAGCACCACATTGCGCAGGCCTGCAACATACAGACCCTTGGCCACCCCAATGCCCGCCACCCCGGCCCCATTAATGACGATCCGCACCTCTTCGGGTTTTTTCCCCACCACCTTAAGCGCATTCCACAACGCCGCCAGGACGATGATGCCGGCCGCATGAAACTCATGGTGCAGCACCGCCACCCGCACTGCCTTGCGGATGCGGCTCTCGATGGTGAAACACTTGGGGGCCGCGATGCTTTCCAGGCAAAACCCCCCGAAGCTGGGCGCCAGGATCCGGACGATTTCCACAATCTCGTCCGCATCCTGGGTGGCCAGCGCCACCGGCACCGCATCCACATTGGCAAAAGTTTTGTAAACGACGCTTTTGGCCTCAAGTTTGGGAAGCACCGCCAGGGCCCCGATGTTGCCGAATTCAAAGCCCGCGCTCCCATCAGAAATCAGGGCGATGGAGTTGCCCCGGCAGGTCAATTTGAAGGAGGCCAGCGGATTTTTATCAATTTCCCGGCACACCGCCCCCACTCCGGGGGTATAGATGCGACTCAAGACCGACATATCCCGGATGGGCATTTTGCTTTTGACCCCGATCAACCCCCGGTATCGGCGGCGGTAGGACAGGGCCTCGGACTCACCGTTCATTTTTCCCCCTCGGATTGATCAAATCAGGCCCGCAGCACTCGATCGAGCTGAAATTCATTACCGATTATGCCCTTTGTTCCGCAAAGTGCAAAATAAATATTACCGATTATGCCCTTTGCTCTGCAAAGAGAATAATGATCCTAGCAGGATGCTTGAAAAAACCATCCTTTCCGGGGTTTGGTGGGATGAGGCTAGCCGATTTAGCCAGTTTGACGAAGCCATATCCCATTTATTATTTATGGGGTTGGGGGAGGGTTTGGGGAAGGGGGCAGAAGCTTGCGGCCCCTGGCCTCCTCCCCCAAATAATTTTTTCAACAATCTATTAGGTTGGGGGCCAGGGAGTGGCGACTCCCTGCCCTCCTCCCACCTCCCCCAACCCTTTAGGAGGCCGGCCAGGAGGTGCGGCGGAGGGGGTAAGGGCCCACTGGCCCTTAGCCCCTCACCCGCCGAAATCCGATCAGGTCTGTTGCTATGATGGGTATGGCGAGCAGGGCCTCAAGGGGAGCAAAAGCTAAGAGGGACACATGGCGGAATTGTCCAGGGCGGAGGCCAATCTTATTTTGCCTTTGAGAAACCGGCGATAATCCTGGCGGTGATGCCGCAGGATGTACTTCAGGTTTTCGATATTGTTCTCAACCGCCTCTCGGTCCAGATTTCGGTCAATTCCCCACCGGACCCGATAGTGATCTTGCAAATATCGGTCCATGTTCCCCAATTCATACTTAAATCTCTTTTTGGTAAATTCCCAGAAATCTGGAGTTTTTTCTAACAGATCAACTTCATCCGCATACAAGGTGATGCCCGCCTCTTGAAATTCCTTAAATAAAATCGGCAGCTTTTTCAGATAATAGGGATCGGCCATCTGGCCAATAAGATCGGCGGTTCCCAGTATCTTCCCCATCAGTTCATTCTGGGGGGATATAAATCGAATATCTTTGACCTTTACCGAAAGACCGGTACACTTCAAACAATTTTCACAAAAAGCAATATCCCTGGCCGGAAACCCCCTTGAAGTCAAATATCCTTTTAAGAATTTTAGGCTGCGGTCAATATGAACTATAGTGAATTTTCCCCCAGTCCCGCCTGGCTCGTCTATGGTTTTGATATAGCCGGTATCATGCATGATGGCAGAAATTAACCCGAGATTAATATCTTTTTCATCAAATGAACCTCTTTTTAAGGAAACGCCGTGAATCAAACGGGCCATCTCCAGGATGCAATCCTGGGTATGACGTAAATTATGATATCCGGTATCGCATTTCAGATAGCCCTCATATTGGCCTTTGAATAATTTAACTACATCATAATAAACACTCAGAAATGAAGAAAAGTCAAAATGGGGGAAAATTAATAATATAATTTTCTTGACTTCTTTAATTACATCTTTCGGCCTGATAATTCGGCTGAGATCCTGAACCGAATCTTGCCACGAATTTATCAAGGAAATCTCCATATTGGACAACCCGGACCACAGCCTGAAAATTTCACTGGATTCGATTGTAAGTGTATAGTTTTCCTGTTGTCAAGCAGTTTTCCGGATACCGCTGCCTTTGTGTCACAAGAAATTCCAAAAGGATTGACTCCCTCCGGCAGCCTTAATAAGATGGCCTATAAGCCGAAATTAATTTTGCCGCCTACTGTTCAAGCTCCTGATCATCTTGTGAGTTTCAAGCCCGGCGGTTTGCCTGGGAGCAGCATCTGTTGCCTTGAGCCGGGCGATCTGCACCAGATCTTTCACAAACAAAACCTTTACCTTGGACGGCGTTGCCATCCGAGGGAGGTTTCCCTGCCTTGGGGGAAGTCCCCCATATTTCCAAAAGGAGGGGCAGAACATGAAAAATCCTTTCTCCCCAATGGCGACCTGGCTTATAATCCTCTTAGCCCCTGAGCGGGCCTCAACCGCTGGCATCGGCCGGGACAAGGTCAATGTTCGCCAAGGTCCCGGTCTCACCGCCGTGGTTCTCTTTCAGGCCCTTCTGGGATGCCCGGTGGAAGAGGAAAAAACCAGGGAAAATGGGTAAAAATCCGAGACTGGACCCTCCATAACCTGAGGAAAGCAGGACAAAGAACAACTGGCTCACTAAATCACAAGGAGGTTTTATGAAGCGTTGGGGATGGCTCCTGATAATGACCTTCCTGGCTGGAATTTTGGTATTGGGTTGCGGCAAGCCGGAAGAGCCCAAAGCCGCCAAACCAGCGGCGGAAAAAGCAGCCCCCGTGAAACCGGAAGCCGAGAAAAAAGAAACCGAGCAGAAAGAGCCGGAAAGGCAGGAAAAGACGGAAGCGGCCAAACCCGCCGAGGTCAAGCCCAAAGAACCCAAAGAGACCCAACCCGGCGAAGCCAAGCCGGTCGCGGAGAAACCCGCTCCGGAACAGAAATAGGTTGGCCGGCCGACCGCTCACTTGCGGGAACTGATAATCCCGCTGTTACTGCGGAACCCCCGGAGAAGCCTTCGGGGGTTTTTTCTGCAATAATTTTCTTCGCCCATTATTGGCGCATTAATGAAATTAACCATTAATTGCGTTCTTAACTGCTGCCGGCCGTTATCCCGGATGTTGTCAGGTCGGGTTCCCTTCCGTAGTTTTTCCGGTATCTTTTACCGATTCCCCTTAGCTTTTTAGGCATCTTTCCCCATGCCAAAATGGACACCTTGCGCCATATCTTTCTGTCCCTGACTGTCCTATAGTCTTGAGTGCGGAGAGATGCCGGAGAACAAAGACTGAATGAATTTTTACCATATCGTCATCGCTGAGGATCATCGGCCCTTCCGACGCCTTCTCCGCCAAGAGGTGGAAAGGGGAGGGGATCTCCTGGTAATCGGGGAGGTCGATGATGGTGTGGAACTCCTGGAGCTGCTCCAGGAGGTCAGTCCGGATCTTGTCATCCTGGACCTCTCCATGCCCAGGTTAAGCGGCCTTGAGGCCGTAAAATTAATCAGGGAAAGCCACCCCAGGGTGAAAATCTTAGTTCTCTCCATGCACCGGAACCCGGCTTATGTTGAATTGGCCAAGAATCTTGGGGCGATGGGTTATGTCCTCAAGGAGGAAATGGATGAGGCCCTGCTGCTTGCCATCGGCCGGATACGGGAAGGTGACAACTACTTTTCCCCGACCCTGAACGGTTATCTAAACAGCTGCAAACCGCCTCTGGGATGAGCCGGATCGAGCCTGGGATGACGGGCCTATTTCGCCTGGCCCCCCTTCCCGAAAACCGGTTTTTAAGAAGCCTCTACAACATGGATAATTGCTGCTTCCCCGATGTCGCGGAACAGGAGACCTTATGGCAACGCAGGCATACCGACGCAATTTTGGAGAAAAGTTCATCAGCCCCTATGCAGCTCTCCTGAATTCCTGGAACCGGCCCGAGGTCTTGCTCGTTGAGGACGGGACCGGCGTTTTCGAGGAAATCGGGTACATGCTCCTGGAGCAGGGCTTCCAGGTGCTGCTGGCTCCGGACGCAATTACGGCCATGGAGGAAATCGCCAACTACCAGGTGGACATAATCATAGTCGGAGCCGGACGGCTGGATCTCTCCGGCTTAAAATTGCTGGATTTGGCAAAAAGTATTAATTCCGAGGTGGTTACAGTAGTCCTGACCCTGGGGTATGGCGTTGATTTGCCGGCGGAAGCCTTTGAATCCGAGGTGGACTGCTATCTGGGCTGGCCGGTTCTCCCCGCCCGCCTCGGTCGCCGCCTCCTGCATTTGCTGGGGGTCGACGGGATTGGCGAGGCCCCGGACCGGATGCCGCCTTCAAAAGGACTGCGGGACCAGCAGTTCTGGTTTCTTTTGGGCCGTTTTGTTTACGAAGTTTGGAATTCGCTAAACGAAATGAAGGATTCTCTGAGTTCCCCGACCGAGAGCCGGATTGGCCGGCGGCTTGGGGGGACTTCGCCGCAACTGCTGAAGCTTTCCGACACGATCAACCACATGGCCGATATGGTGCAAAAGTTTGTCCAGGATGCCCCCTGGCCGGAAAACCTGTCTGAGCCCTGGGAAGACCTCGCCGAGTTTTTCCAGGCCTGACAAATCGGACTGCCGATATGACCCCCTGCCTTTGTCTGGTCCAGGTTATGTGAAACTCTGCACATAACTTATTGGTGAATTTTAATCCTCCTTCCCGCCAGCGCCGCCGGGCGATTTTTTCCTGAGCCTGCCAAACCCGGTTAAATTCAAGCTCCTCGGGGTCTTGCACCCCCTCGTTTCATTTTCTCCTTGACTTTATCTCTGAGCCTGGATATTGAAAAAAAATTCACAAAAAGAAATTTCAGGGATAAGATAAGATACCTCCGGTTAACTTCTGTGGGGAGATCATGATCACGCGACAGCTTTATTTCAAAAGGGCGGCTTTGGTTTTCGTGCTCCTCGGGGCATTTGCGCTTTGGCTTTGGATGATGGGCGGCACCGCTCTGGGGGCGGCAAATCCCGGTGGCCAAGGAAGCTCCCTGCCCTGGTGGGCCTGGACCTTGATCCTTCTCGTTCTAAACTTTGTTTTGGGAATTGTCGCGGTTCTGGGCGGGGTCGGCGGCGGGGTGCTGTTTGTGCCTATTGTAAGCGGTTTTTTCCCTTTTCACCTGGACTTTGTTCGCTGCGCCGGCCTCTTGGTGGCCCTGTCGGGAGCTTTGTCAGCCGGCCCCGGATTATTGCGGGTAGGCATGGCCGACCTGCGCTTGGCCCTGCCCACCGCCCTGATCGCCTCGACTGCCTCCATCATCGGGGCCTTGATGGGTTTGGCTTTGCCCACCCACATTGTGCAGATATCCCTGGGCGTCACTATCCTGGGCATCGTGGTCATCATGCTTCTCGCAAAGAAATCGGAATACCCGGTGGTGCCGGAAATCGACGGCCTGGCCCGGATGCTGGGCATCAGGGGAACCTATCTGGACATATCCACCCATCAGGAGGTCGAATGGAAGGTCCACCGGACTTCCTGGGGTCTCGGGCTTTTTGTAATCATCGGCGTCATGGCCGGCATGTTCGGCCTGGGAGCCGGCTGGGCCAACGTTCCCGTTCTTAATTTGCTGATGGGCGCGCCCCTCAAAGTTTCCGTGGCCACCAGCAAATTCCTCCTTTCCATCACCGACACCAGCGCCGCCTGGATCTACATCAACAGCGGGGCCATGATCCCCCTCATCGTGGTTCCCTCCCTCATTGGCATTATGCTGGGAAGCTGGGTCGGCGTGCCCATTCTGACCCGCACCAAACCGGCGATCATTCGTTATATCGTCATCGCTTTATTGATTTTTGCCGGGTTGCGGGCCTTGTTAAAGGGCCTGGGAATCTAAGGCAACCTTGGAGGTAACTATGAGTCCCCTGAAGGCTTCGGAAGCGCAATTATTCTATGCCAACCTGCTGAATAAATTAACTTTATTCGGCTTTACGGTGCTGATCGTAGCTTTTGTGGTCTATGTCTCGGGGCTTTTGGGCTCTTATGTGCCCATTGAGAAAGTCCCGGAATATTGGACCCAGTCCAGCCACAATTACCTCACCGCGGCTAACATTCACCCGGGCTGGGATTGGCTCGCCAGGTTGCGCTATGGCGATTTTCTCATCTATATCCCAATTGTTATCCTCGCCGGGGCCACCATTGTCTGTTATCTTGGGGTAATCTTTAAATTTCTGAAAACCAAGGAATACATCCTGGTGGTTATTGCCATTTTTGAAGTTGCTGTCTTATTGGCCGCGGCCTCCGGCCTTCTGCAGGTAGGGGGACATTAAAGGCAGACGGGTAGGCGGTCTTGCGGTGTCTGCCGGGCCGCCGCAGCCTTTTCGTAAGATTTCGCCGCATTAACAATTGCCGCCGCAAATAAAAAAGGGGACTCTGCTGAGTCCCCTTTTCCTTTTTTCAACTGAACTTACAAATCTGCGAGGTCTTTAACAGGTTTTCACCACCAAAACCGGACAAGGAGCGTGGGCAATGACCCGCTCCGCTGTGCTCCCCATGAGAATTCTTTTGATTCCGGTTCTGCCGTGGGAGCCTAAGATAATCAGTCCATTGCCTTCTTTCCGGGCCCTCTCCGTTATGACGGCATAAGGAGCCTCGCTGTCCTGCACGAAACCCCTGGTTTTGATACCCCGGGATTCCGCCTGCTTTTTGATCCCGGCCACATACTCCTCGGTCTTTTCCACCTTCTGCTCCACCACTTGGGGCGCAATGGAATAAATTTCTGCCGGGATTTCTACAACGGAGACGACGTCCAGTTCCGAGCCGTATGATTCAGCAAAGTCCATGGCCCTGGCCATGGCCCGGCGGCTGTATTCGGAGCCGTCGGTGGCCACCAGGATTTTGCCAAATCCCAGGGTCGTGTTCTCCGGCACCACCAACACGTCCTTGAGACTGTAGCCGATGACCTTGGCGGTGGTATCCCCCATCAGGGTCTTGTCCAAATCAAGCATCCCCTTGGCGCCCATCACGATCAGGTCGCACCCCTCTTTTTCGGATAGATCCACGATCCGTTCGTGCGGCTGGCCCATGGCGCAGATTTCGACAATCTCGGCGTTGGCTTCCTTGGCCATCGCCGCGGCCTTGGTTAACGCACTCTCACAGGGTTCTTTCAGGAGCTTAAGAATTTCCCCTTGGCCCCCGATTTTCAGGTCAACCGTGAAAGGAGGAGCTACGGCCACCACCACTATCCCCACCTTAGTCAGCCGGAAAGATTCTTCGAGGGCATGTAGACTTGAGGCTGAACCGTCAACCGCCACCAGGAGCTTCCTGTATTTAGCCATAGCTTTCTCCAGGTTTTTTTCTTGTTAAGATCTTCTTAAAAAACAAGCAATGTTTAAAAAAATGACATTATCCAATGCTCAAAGGCCTGTCAAGGCGTAATTTTGCCTCGTATCAGACAATTATTCACCCGGTGCAGCAGGATGGCCGGGTTACGGCCGCGCCCCACCAGAGTTTGCAGAGTTCTGGGATGGGATCGTGAGGGCTGGGCCCGCAAATTTACTCCCCCGGCTTTAAGATTCCGCCCTCAACTGATAAACAGAATCTCCTGGAGATGGCTGTCCTGCAACAGATCCACCCCCACCCCGGCTCGGGTGATCCTGCCCTCCTCCAGAATATAGGCCCGCTCGGCAATTTTGAGAACCCGGCGGATATGCTGACCCGAGATCAGCAGGGTGACGCCATCCTGGGCCAGGTCCCGGAAGGAATTGCAAAATCTGGTTATCAGCTTGGGACTGAGGCCCATAAAGGGTTCGTCCAGGAGCAAAAGACGCGGTCCTGGCATAAGACCGCGGCCCAGGGTGACCATGCGTTGTTGACCGCCGCTCAGCAGCCCGGCGGGTTGGCTTAGGTGATCCTGCAATTCCGGAAAGATCTGCAGCACCCGCGCCAGCCGTTCCGCCATGCCTTCCCGATGGCAATAAGCCCCCACTTCCAGGTTCTCCAAAACGCTCATCTGGGGAAAAACCCGCATGCCCTCCGGGACATAAACCAGGCCGCGTTTGACCACCTCCCAGGCCGGCAGGGCGCCAATCTCCTCTCCGGCAAACCAAATCTTCCCGGAAATGTCCCGAATCAGGCCACTGAGAATCTTTAGCAGAGTGGTTTTCCCGGCGCCGTCGGCCCCGACGATCGCGGTTATTTGCCGGGGCTGGACGGTGAGAGCGATGTCCGTCAGAATCGCCGTCTTTTGGACATAATAGCTCAGATGCTGAACTTCCAGCAGGGGAGAGGATGGTTCATCAAGATTCATGGAACTTTTTCAAACTTTGCTCTATTTCGAATTTCATCCCAGGTCGCGGTCAAAGATGACCTTGAGCAGTCTTCCCCAGACTGCCGCTTCTTCACTTACCCTTCTTCCCCTACGGCCTCCCTCGTCCCCAGATAGGCGCACTCGACCCGGGGATCATGAATCAAAGCCTGGGGCGGCCCGGAGGCAATGATCACCCCGCGGTCCAGCGCCAGCAGACGATCCGAGACCGGCATCACCAGGTTTAGCAGGTGGTCGGTTAACAGCAGGGTCAAGCCTTTTTCCTTTAATTGCAGGATCAGGTCGGTGAGTTCTTTAACCGCCTTTAGACTGAGACCCGCAGCGATTTCATCCAGCAGGAGGAGTTTCGGCTCCGTGGCCAAAGCCCGGGCCAACTCCAGGAGCCGCTGCTGCATTAGGCTGAGCTCTCCGGCCCGGCTATGCTTCTTGTCTGCCAGACCCACTCTTTCCAAAAGAAGCCGGCACCGGTCCCGGGTCTGGGAAGCGCTTACGGGCCGGTCCTGGCCGAACCAGACCCCCATCCTGACGTTTTCCAGGACGCTCATTTCAGGAAAAACCTGGGGAATTTGAAAGGTGCGGGCCAAGCCCGCCCGGCAGCGCCGGTCCGGCGGCCAGCCGGTGATATTTTCCCCCCACCAGAAAATCTCGCCCCGGGCGGGAGGAGTCCAGCCGGCAATGATGTTGAACAGGGTGGATTTGCCGGCCCCGTTCGGCCCGATGATGCCCAGCACCTCCCCCTCCGCCAGGGAAAAACTTATGTCCCGAAGAACGCTTTGCTTGCCGTATTGCTTGCTGACGCCCCGCACCTCGAGGCAGATTTTCACTTCGCGGTCTTCCATACTGAGATACCCTGGGGGAAAAAAAGGATGGTAAGGATAATCACCACTCCATAGACCCCGGCATGGCCCCGGGGAAAAAGCGGCTGAAACAGAAGCTGCTCCAGCGGATAAAGCAGCAGGGCTCCCAGGACCGGGCCATAAAAGCGGGTGCGCCCCCCAAAAATACTGAAAATAAGCGGCAGGGCCGAAACATGGAGGCTGAATACCAAGGAAGGCTCCACCAGCCCTAAAATATGGACGTATAAAGCGCCGCAAATTCCGGTGAGATAGGCGCTGCCCAGCAGGGCTTTGGCCCGCTCCCGATCGGCCCTGATGCCGACGGCGACGGCGGCGGTTTCATTTTCCCGCAGGCCCCGCAGCGCCCAACCCCATCTGGACTCCATGACCAGCTTCACCAGGACGGCCGTGGCCAGGACCAGGACGAGCAGCAGGTAATATTGCGCCTTGAGATCCAAACCCAAATCCGCCTGCCGGCCGGCGAGGCTCAGGATAGGCAGTTTGCTTAACCCCGTCAGCCCCATGGAGCCGTAAGTCAAGGTATCCCAATTATCGATGACGACCTTGGGAATTTCCACCGCGGCCAGAGAAGCCAATCCCAGGTATACTCCTCGCAGCCGCCGGAAAAACACGGTCCACAGGATGCCGAACCCCAGGCTGGCCAGCGGGCCGATTACCACGGTTGCAAAAGTCGGCCACTGGAAATGGTGGTCAAGCAGGGCGGAGCCATAGGCTCCCAGGCCAAAAAAGGCCGCATGCCCTAACGAAATGGCGCCGGACAGGGCATAGAGATTCCAGGCCAGGGACAAAGTCCCATAAAGACAGGCCAGGCCCAGAACCTGGTAATACAGGGGGGCCTCCGGAAAGAGCATCGGCCAAAAAAAGAGCGCCAGGGTTGCGGATATTAGCCAGAGGGATGAATACCCGGATTTCACCATACCCTCTCAGTCCAACCCTATACCCATTGGAGGAGATAACATAACCCAGGGTTCCAAATATTATTCCCAACTCCCCGCAGTGGGAAAGAGACGGGCTGAGGGGGGGCCAAAATTAAGAAAACCGCCATCTTTAATCGCCTACTCCGGTTTTCGGGTAGCCAAGCCCTCCGGCCGCCAGGCCAGCAGGCTCAGCAAGATCGCGGCCGCCACTAGTTCCCGCCACCTGCTGCCGACGGTCAGGATGGCGGCCGATTCCATCAGCCCCAGCAGCCAGCCTCCGAGGAGCAAAAAGCGGATGCGGCCGACCCCGGCAAAGATGGTGATAATGATGGCAATCATCGTGGCCTCGGTGCCGGCGGTGGGGTAAAGATACATATTTTCTCCATAAAGCGGCCCCGCCATCCCGATGAGCATGCCCCCCAAACCGAAGGCGATGAAGGCCATGCGCTTTATGTTGATTCCGGCTATCTGGGCGGCCTCGGGATCCTGGATGGTGGCTCTGAGGGCCTTGCCCAGAAAGGTATGGCGCAGCAGCATATGCACCGCGCCGGTGGCCAAGAGCGACAACCCAATGAGGAGAATCTGGCTGAAGGAAATGGGAAAATCAGTGCCGGCCGGCATATTATCGGCATATTCAGGACGGAGCAAACGGTAGTCCGCGGAAAACAGAACCAGCATGACATTTTGCAGCAGCAGGGCCAGCCCGAAGGTAACCACTAGAGTGTTCAGGCCGTATGGTTCCTTGATCCTTCGCAGCAATAACCCCAGCGGCAGCGCGGCCAGGGCCATGGCCCCCCCCGCAACCGGCAAAGTCAACAGGAAGGGCACCTCGTAGAATTTCCATAAGGCGAAGGCCAAGTATCCCGCCAGGACAATCAGCTCGCCGTGAGCCAAATTGAAGGCTCGGGTAACGCCGAAAATCAGGGAGAATCCCAGCGCCACCAGAGCATAAAAGGAACCCAGGGAAAATCCCGTGGCCAAAATTTGAGCCCCGGGCCAGGAAAGGGCTGACATAGCAAGCAAGCCTGTTTTGAAGATAGTAAGATTCTATCCCCCCGGCAAGGGGAAATCATATGGCCAGAAACCAGGTGGCCCAGTCGTCCGCGCTGGTGCAGGGGCGGTCCGAAACCTGTGGCCCCAAGGTTCCTGAGCCCTCTTTAACAAAGGATAAGGAATTTTAATGGGCAGCCAATGAAAAGTCGACTTTCCCGGTGGCCCGCTGGGGGGGATAAACCACCACCATCTTCCGGTTTTGAATCTGCACCACTACATGCTCGTAATACCGGGGGTCGCCATGGTCATCGAAGGCCAGCCGGCCCAAGGGCAGGGTCAGGTCCAATCCGGCTAAGGCTTGGCTCACCGCTTCTCCGGTTAGTTTCTTTTCCTCTTTAAGGACCCCTTCCATGGCTGCCAGCATGGCCCGGGCGGAGGCATAGCCGTGCATGCTGGTGGTGTTGGGTTCTTCCCCGAACCGCTTCCGGAACCTGTCGGTGAAGGCCTGGGACATCTCCTCCGTCCCCGGCCAGGTGATTCCGGGACTCCAGGCACAGGTCCCGAACAGACCCTCAGCCTTTTCGCCCATTTCTCTTACGAAGCTCTGGTAGGCAATGCCCCAGGGAGCCAGGAAACCCTTGAGGCCGTAAGGCCGCTCCTTAAGTTGCCGCACCATGATCAGATTGTCCGCAAAAAACCCCCCCGAGATAAGGAAATCCACGCCCTCCTGCTTGACCTTGAGCAACAGCATGGAAAAATCGGGCCAGCCGGGGCGGAATTTTTCCCTGACCGGCACCGCCACTCCGGCCTGCTCCAGGCAGGACTTGACCCGGTCGGCGAATTCCGTGGCCCCGGGGGTCGACAGGTGCAGAATGCCCGTGGTTTTGGCCCTGAAGGTCTGGGAGACAAACCGGCACACCGGCTGAACAATGCCTTCCAGGCGGGATACCCTGAAAAAATAAGGGTTTTTCCGCTCGGTCAGGCCCGCTTGCAGACTGGCGGACGCCACATATGGGACCCGGTGCCGGGCGGCCAGTTCACTGACCGGCCCCACCAGAGAGTCCACGTAACCCCCCACCAACCCCACCACTTTTTCCCGGATGATCAGGTCCTGGGCCTGGTTGAGGGCCACTTCCGGCTTGCTCTGATCATCCCGGCTGATCAGCTCCACCGGGTGGCCCGCCACCCCGCCGCGGGCGTTGCCCTCCTCCACCGCCATTACGATGCCCTGGTGAATTTCGGAGCCATGCTGGGCCAGGTGGCCCGACAGAGGATCAATTTCCCCGATCCTGACAGGGTCGTCAGCCGCCGGGCAGGGTCCGGCCAGAGAGGAAAGCAAAAAAAGAGCCAGGACAAAGAAAATCCACTTGAGACCGCTTAAGGGGCATGCTTTGCCCATCATTTGCCAGCTTCCTTTCTGCGTGGAACCGAAGAAAAGACGGGGATTAATCCATCGGCACCGAGGATTCGAGGCTCAACAACTTGGGACCTTGTTTCAATCGGAATCTTCCGTCCACCGTTTCCCAGATCCAGCCGGAATAACCGTAGCCGCCCACGGCCTTGGTGACTAATGATCCTATCCAGGTTTCCGCCCGAGGCTTGTTTACCGCCACGGTTCCAAACTTTCCGAAGGTATAGTCCGGCACCGGATGGCAATAGCTCTCGCCTCGCAGGGCCCGGGCTATTTCCTTGGCCTCGGCCCCGCCGAACACCGCGGCCCGCAAGCCGTACTTGTGATTTTGGGCCCGGGCGATAACTTCGGGGACGGCCTCAAATGGGCTGGTAAAGGCCACCGGACCGAAGACCTCCTCGCACATCCCGGCCATGTCGTCGGTGGCGTCCCGGATCACCGTGGGATAAACCAAGCTGCCCTCGATCTCGCCGCCGATGAGAACCTTGGCCTTCTTTGCCACCGCATCCTTAATCTGGGTTTTGATGCGGCTCACCGCCAGCTCGCTCGCCACCGCGGAAATATCGGTTTCCGGGTCCTCCGGCGCGCCCACCTTAAGTTTCCTCACCCGGTCGACAAACTGCTCCAGAAATTCCTCATAGATCCGCCGATGGACGAAGATTCGCTTGGGGGCGCTGCAGGTCTGCCCCGAATAGGAGAATTTGGCTTGCATCAGGTCGGCCAAGGCCTTTTCCAGGTCCGCGTCGGGCAGAACGATAAACGGGTCCACTCCGGGCCCTTCAAAAACGAATTTTTTCCCGGTGCGGCGAAAATCCTCTTCATAAGGTAACATATTGGAGTCAAAGCCAAAGACGATCACCGTGGAAATATCCGGGTTGTTCAGGGAATCCCGCATAAAACTTTTCCCGTCACCCCGGTAAAAGGTTATATCGCGGCCGAATATGGGCTCATAAATGTCCCGGGTCAGGGCCATCAGATCCTGGCCCCGGGAGGCGAACTTGGCCAGCACCTTGTTCCCCACGATGTAAACGGAGGTGATCACAGTGTTCAGCCAGGCGCTGCCATTGTAGGAAAGCATCACGGCCACCGTGGAGCCGGGGCCGCCTCGCGGTTTTCTGCGCCCCAAAAAGATTTCGGTTTGGTCGAAAAGTTTTAACCGGTCTACCGTGAGGTCCACTTCATAGGCCGTGTCTTTAAAGGTGAATTTGAGATTTCGGGCCGCCAACCGCATCAGGTCCGCTTTATAGCGGGGCAGGGTCTCGGCCAAGGTCAGCACCCGTTCAAGTCTGTCTTCAAAGGTCATGGCTTGCCTCTCCCAAACAACAAACGTTACCTCATCTTAGCCGGCAGGGATAGGTGGATAATAGCAAAATTTGCTCCTTGTCGCTGGCTGCCGGTCCCCGCGGCCAATCCCGGCAACCTTCCGAGGCATAGGCCGTCGACGGGCTAACTCTATTGAATTGTTTATTATTTCATTGGGCAGCTTGCAATTTTTCCTTGGGAGAGAGATAACCTGTAAACAAAAATAATTTTTGATCTCCATGAGTCTTCAGTATCATGAGACTGTTGCCCACAGGGTCTTGACGGGAGGGCCGGGGGTTGGCGGATTCCCCGGCCCTCCCCTCCAAATTCCCCTTACCACCCCCCTAATGTAGGTTAACGATGGTTAACATCTTGAATTCCCAATAAATTAATCTGGAGTTGGGGGAACGGGTTTGGGAGAGGGGGCAGGGGGCCAAAAACTATTTGCCCCAGCCTCATCATGACAGCCGCTTTCACAAGGGTGGGCATAAGATGCGATTTGGGTTGGTTTTCCTCGGCTTTCTGATCTTGATGGGCCCCGGCTCCCTGGCCTGGGCGGCCAGCGCTAAGGCCGTGGCGTTGCGGCAGGCCAATGGCCTGGTGCCCTTCACGCCCACCGAAAAATTCCTGTCTGCCAATTTTGTGGCCGATGAGATGAACCCAGCCTTTGTTTTCGGCCCGGTGAAGGCCTTTGCCGCCTCCCGCAAGTGTCCCACCACCTGGCTCGCCGAAGCTGACCGCAAGCCTCCGGCCGATCCACTCGGCACCGAGCTGCCCATGGAGTACACCGCCTACCTGGAGGAGGACTGCCCCGACCGGGTGGTGTACTATGTCTTTATTGATCAGAGTAGCTTGACCCCCCAGCAATGGATCGGCTGGCGGGAGAAATTTCACAAAAGCAAGACCGCAGAAGAATACGGCCGGGTCAAATCGCGCTTGGAAAAGGCCTGCGAGGCCGGCTGCGGCTTCAATGCTGAATTGCGCTTTATTCAAAAAGACGGCCAACTCCTGACCAGGTCTCCGGAGGGGGTCCTGTTGACCGAGCTCAAATTCGCTCCTAAATATGACCTGAACCTTCAAAAAAAGCTTTCCAAATAAGCTGAAACATCCCGAGGACTGCATGCCGCGGCGCAAAGCCAAAGTCGGCCCTATCCAGAAATTCTGCAGCTATGCCATCCTGGCCACCCTGGGCTTGATCTTCGTCTGGCTCCTGTTCCAGCAATTCCGCTTTAACCCGGCCGTGCTTGCGGCCTTGCAGGGTGTCCAGTTGAAAGGCCGGCCCCAGGCTGCATCCGGAGAGTCTACCGCCGCCGCGGCTGCTCTTTTCCCCGAAGTCCCCGGGTTTAGCCCGCTTGCCCCTGTCCAGAGCTTTGGTCCGGACAACCTCTCCGATAAGATCGACGGCAAAGCCGAACTCTACCTGTCCGCTGGTTTTGCCCGGATGTCCTGCCGCAGCTTCAACGTGGGGGATACAGACCAGGCCTTTGTGGAGGTGTTCGTGTATGATATGGGGTCTGCCTCCAATGCCTATGCTGTGTTCAGCGGCCAACGGCGGCCCGGTTCCCCCAGCATCTCCCTGACTGCCAATGCCTATGCCACTCCTAATGCCTTGTTTTTCACCCAGGGAAAATTCTATGTGGAGATCGTGGCCGACCGGGCTTCGGAGGCGCTGGCAAATTCTCTCCAGGCTTATGCGAAAGCCCTCTTGGCCCAGATACCTTCTGAACCAGGCGCTACAGGACAGGCCGGGCTTTTCCCCAAGGAGGGCTTGGCGCCGGACACCGTGCGCCTGAGCGCGGCCGATACCTTTGGCCTCGAAGGCTTCAACAACGTCTTTACCGGCGAATATACCCTGAAAGACGGTACGGTTACGGCCTTTCTGGCAGAGCGGGACACCCCGGAGCAGGCCGACGGGGAGGCCCGAAAGTACCGGGAATTTTTGACCGCCAACGGCTATGAGAAAATCCAGTCGCCGGCCGCGCCGGCGGGCGCCGAAATTTTCAAGCTGGACAACTCCTTTGAAATCATTATGGTCCAAGGGCGCACCCTGGCCGGGGTGCATGACGCCTCTTCGCTGGAAGCCGCCCTGGACCTGGCCGCGATCTTGAGTTCAAGGTTCAAGGTTCAAAATTCAAAGTACGGAGCCGGTTCAGACGGTGCAGATGGCGCGCCTTAAAGGCCCCCGCCGGTTCTTCTCGGGAGGGTTGTGAACAGGGGCACGGATCAAAAAGTGAACCGCCGGGATTTTCTAAAGAGGCTGGGGTACGCCTCGGCCCTGGCTTTAGGTGCCTGCGGCCTGGGCCTGGCCCTCTATGATCCGCGAGGCCCCGCTCCCCTGGACCAGACCAAGGCCTTGACCGGTCTGGGTGATTTCACTGCCAAAAATCTGGCGCCCGGCCAAGCCAAGATGGCCATTGTTCAGGGCACCGATCGGACGGTCATGTTCGAGCAGGGCCTCAAAGCCTTGGGCGGAATGACGTCCTTCATCCAGGAGGGCGATCGGGTTCTCATCAAGGTCAACGCCGCGTTCGCCAGCCCCCCCTCCCTGGGGGCCACCACCCACCCGGAGGTGCTGGCCGCCGTGGCCCGGGCCTGTTTTAATGCCGGAGCGGCCCAGGTGCTGGTCACGGATAACCCCATCAACGATCCTGACAGTTGCTTCGCCATCACCGGACTGGCCGCCGCGGCCCACCACACCGGGGCCAGGATCATTATGCCCGCCGCTTCCCTGTTTTCTCCCGTGAGCCTCCCAGGGGGCAAACTTATCCAGAATTGGCCTGTCCTGGTCGGGGCCTTCCCGGGAGTGACCAAAGTTATCGTGGTCTCCCCGGTCAAGGACCATCAGCGCGCCAATGCTTCCATGACCTTGAAAAATCTTTATGGTTTTTTGGGGGGAAGGCGCAACGTCTTCCACCAGGACATCAACGGCATCATCACCGAACTGTCCCAATTGCTCAGGCCCACCCTGTGTGTCCTGGATGGCACCGTGAGCATGATCACCAACGGCCCCACCGGCGGTTCCCTGGCCGATCTGAAGGAAACCGGGACCATGGTGCTCTCCACTGACCCGGTTGCGGCCGACGCCTTGGGCGTGGAGCTGCTCGGGCGTACCTTGGCCGACGTGCCTTACCTCGCCATGGCCCAAGCCGCAGGGGCCGGCCAAGCCGACTATCGCCTGCTCAAACCGGTGCGCCTTAACACCACCATCTGAATGAACTCTTAAACTTTATGCGCCTGGTCACAGTCCGCCGCTTCAGCCAAGTTTTCTTTCTGCTTCTGTTTCTGTGGTTCTGCATTACCGCCACCGTAGGCCCGTTTTTCTGGCAACTGCGCGGGTGGCCCATCAACTGGCTCCTGGAACTGAGCCCCCTCACCGCGCTGGCCACGGTGCTCTCCACCGGCACACTGTTTGCCGGCCTGGCCTGGGCCTTGGTCACCATCGTTCTCACCTTGCTCGTAGGCCGGTTTTTCTGCGGCTTTGTCTGCCCCCTGGGTGCAATCCACCAGTTCGCCGGCTGGCTGGCCCGGTGGGGCCGAACTCAGGCCTTTCGGGTGGAGGCCAACCGCCACCGGCGGCTGCAAGCCGTCAAATATTACCTCTTGGCCTTTTTACTGGCCCTGGCCCTCATGGGTTCGGTTCAGACCGGTCTTCTTGACCCGCTGCCTCTCCTCCATCGCAGCATCAACCTGACTTTGGCGCCCATTGCCGACAAGGGCCTCAGGGTCATGAGCGAGGGGCCGCGCTATTACGCTTCGGCCTGGCTGATCGGTGCGGTGTTCCTGGCGGCGGTGGCTCTTAACCTGGTTTTGCCTCGGTTTTTCTGCCGGTTTGTCTGTCCCTTGGGGGCGCTCTTCGGCCTCATGAGCCGGTTCTCCCCCTGGCGCCTGGGCAAAACCTCAAATCAGTGCGGCGATTGCCGCCTTTGCGAGGAATACTGCGAAGGGGCCTGCCGCCCTTCGGGCCGCATTATCCACAGTGAGTGCGTCTTATGCTTCAACTGCCTGGATCGTTGTCCCGCAGGCCGGATCACTTTTGCCGGCCAGCCCTCCGCGGCCGGGGAGGCGGGTTTGCCGGACCTGTCCAGGCGCGGTTTCGTCGTGGCCGGGACCGGGCTGTTGGTGGCCTCCATGTGGGAACTGGGCGGATTGAGCGGCGCCAACCACAATCCTGGCCTGATCCGGCCCCCGGGGGCCCTGGATGAAAACCGGTTCCTGGCCCGCTGCCTCCGCTGCGGCCAGTGTATGCGCGTCTGCCCTGCCAACATCATTCAGCCCGCGCTGCTCGAGGCCGGGGTGCAGGGTCTGTGGGCCCCGGTAATCAATTACCGCCTGGGCCGCAGCGGCTGCCAGCTGAACTGCATCGCCTGCGGCCAGGTTTGCCCCACCGCAGCCCTCCGCCCCTTGAGCCTCGAGGAGAAGCTGGGTCTGGGCGAGTACGCGGCCCAGGGTCCGGTGCGCCTGGGCACGGCCTTTGTGGATCGGAGCCGCTGCCTACCCTGGGCCCTGGATCGGCCCTGCCTGGTCTGCCATGAAATGTGTCCGGTGAGTCCCAAGGCTATCTTCACCCGCACCGTGTATGAGCCGATCCGGGAAGGCCGGGACCTGTCGGCCAGGGTTCTGAGCCAAGGGGTGGACCTGTACGCGCCCCTCCCTCCTGGCATAAATCTGGCCAGCGGCGACTATTTTCTCCGCGTCCACGGGCAGCCCGAAGCTGATTTCCGCCGCATCCTCGGAATTTCCGGCAACCGGCTGACTCTGGCCAAACCGCTGGCGGTGGTCGGCCGGCAGGTCTTTTATGGGGCCAAGGTGGATATCATGGTAAGATTGCTGCGTCCGTACGTGGACGCCGCCAGGTGTATCGGCTGCGGCATGTGCGAACATGAATGCCCGGTTTCCGGCCTGCGGGCCATCCGGGTTTACAGTGAGAATGAGTCCCGCTCCCGTGCGGGGCGGCTGATTGTTTAGGCTGGAGGCTGTAAGCTTGGGAGGCAGGCCGAAGCCGACGGCTGCGGGAGAGAGGGCAAAGGGGCGTGGGCCCTACTCCCCCTTCCACATAAAATCATCATTCACTTTAAAGAGTCCAAGGGCCTGATTGGCCGGCTTAAAGCTGGCTGTTCAGCGGGAGGAGACAGTCATGAGTCGAAAAACCAAAGGTGAAGGCTTGACCCGCAGGGATTTTGTCAAAACCGTCGGCCTAGCCGGTCTCGCAGTCGCCGGGACCGGGGTGACCGGAGCCCTCGCTATCCCGGAAAAACCCGCCGGACCCGAAAAGACCGCGGTCCTGCCCCGCCGCCAGCTGGGCAAAACCGGCGTGGAGGTGTCCATCCTCAACCTGGGCGGGATGTTTGACACCATTAACAATCAGTTGCTACTCAGGCAAGCCCTGAACTGGGGGGTCACCTTCTGGGACACCGCCGAAAGTTATGGCAACGGGCTGAGCGAGGAAGGCTATGGCCGTTTCTTCGCCCGCAATCCCGGAACCCGCACTAAAGTCTTTTTGGTCACCAAATTGGTGCCCAAGGGGGGCAACTTCAATGGTCGCTTCAATCAATGTTTGAAACGGCTCCAGACGGATTATGTGGACCTTTTTTACGTCCACGCCATCAAGGACATCGACGAGCTGACCCCGGAAATCAAGGCCTGGGCTGCGGAGATGAAAAAAGCAGGAAAAATCAAATATTTTGGCTTCAGCAGCCACAGCAACATGGCCGACTGTCTGCTGGGCGCCGCCCGGCTCGATTGGATCGACGCGGCCATGATCACCTATAACTTCCGGGTCATGAATGATCCCCAGATGGTGGAGGCCCTAAATGCCTGTGCCAAAGCCGGCATCGGGGTGGTGGCCATGAAGACTCAGGGAGGCGGTCCGGGGATGCCCACAACCACGAGCAAGGCGGAGCTCAAAGTGGCGGACCGCTTCCTGGAAAAGGGGTTTACGGACAAGCAGGCCAAACTTAAGGTCGTCTGGGAAAACCCGTACATCGCCAGCATCTGCTCCCAGATGCCCAACCTGACGATCTTGTCGGCCAACGTGGCCGCCGCCCGGGATAAAACCCAGCTTGCCCAGGAGGACTTTGACTGCCTGTGGCAATACGCCCAGGAAACCAAATCTGGTTATTGCGCCGGCTGCGGCCGGATCTGCCAGGAGGCCGTGGGCGGAGCCGTGCCGGTGAATGAGGTGATGCGCTGCCTCATGTATCACCGGGATTACGCCGAGCCCGAGTTGGCCAGGCAAACTTTCGCGGACTTGCCGAAGAGCGTCCGGGAACGCTTGGCGGTGGTGGACTACTCCCGGGCCGAACAGGTTTGCCCCCAGGGACTGGCCATCGCCGAGCTCATGCGCCAGGCCCAGGAATTGTTGGCCTGAGGCGGTCTCGGTTTTCGGTTTAAAGATCCTGCCGGAATTTCTATCCGGTTCCAGCCGGGGTCTCTGGAGTCCCGGCTTGGTTCGATGAGTTATAAAATATCCAGCTATGCATATCGCCATTTTGACCAACGAATATCCCCCCCACATTTACGGGGGAGCGGGTGTGCACGTGGACTACCTGACCCGGGAGATCGCCCGCCTGGCCGAGGACAATAATCATACCGTCAAGGTCCTCTGCTTCGGGGAGCAAAAGATTGCGGCCCCCCATTTGACTGTTCAAGGGATCACCGCGCCGGTAAAGCTGGCGGCCCCAGATCCTCACCACCAGAGGCTGCTGGACACCCTGCAGCGCAACATCATCATGACCGCGGCTTTGAAAAAGGCGGACCTCATCCACTGCCACACCTGGTACACGCACCTGGCCGGCTGTCTTTTGAAGCAGCTCCTGGGGGCGCCCCTGGTGCTCACCACCCATTCCCTGGAACCCCAGCGCCCTTGGAAGCAGGAGCAGTTGGGCAGCGGCTACCGGGTGAGCACCTGGCTGGAACGCACCGCCTACAGCAACGCGGATGGGATCATTGCCGTCTCCCAGGCCATGCGCCATGATGTCCATGAAATTTATGGGGTTCCCCTGGAGCGGGTGAGGGTCATCTATAACGGCATCGATATCAACACCTACCGGCGCACCCTGGACCCGGCGGTGCCGGCCTATTACAGGATCGACCCGGCGCGGCCCTTTCTTCTGTTTGTGGGGCGGATCACCCACCAGAAAGGTATTTTTCACCTGCTTCGGGCCGCGGGCTTGATGGACCCGAACCTACAGGTGGTGCTGTGCGCCTCTGATCCGGATACTCCCCATATCGGCAGGGAAATGGCGGCCCGGGTGGAGGAGCTCAAGCAGACCGGCCGGAGCGTTATCTGGATTCCCCATTTTCTGCCCAGGGAAGACTTGATCAGGTTGTATAGCCACGCAACTCTGTTCATCTGCCCCTCCATTTACGAACCCTTCGGCATCATCAACCTGGAAGCCATGGCCTGTGGCACGCCGGTGGTGGCCGCGGCAGTGGGGGGAATCAAGGAAGTGGTGCGGGACGAAGAAACCGGGCTCCTGGTCCCTTTTGAACCCAAAGGCCCGGACAATCCGGAACCGAAGGACCCCCGGCGCTATGCCCGGGACCTGGCCGCGGCCGTCAACCGCCTGCTGGCCGCGCCCGAAGTCCGGCAAAAGATGGGTCGGCGGGCCCGGCAGGTAGTGGAAGAACAATTCAGTTGGACCAGCGTGGCCCGGCAGACTCTGGACTATTATGCCACCCTGGTCGAGGCCGCCGGGGGTTAGGGCAAGGGTCGCAACGGGTCTCCTAGCGGGCACTGCCCTTCCTTGCGCCATCTCGGTACCCGCTGGCTGTCATGGAGACATTGACATGCAGCCGCCCTTCAGCCTGGGTTTGGGGCACGGCCGGCCGTGCCCCCTAAAGGACGGTTCCGTGTTTGGCGGCCTCTGGGGTATTATCGGCTGACAAATGAGCAATGCTGACCAATCCCCCTCCAACCCTTTATGCAAAGAGGGGAACAATGGTTTGGCAGGCCGCGCGGCATCATCCCGGGTTCTTGAAAAAAACCACGGCCAAAGGCGGCAGCACCAGGTTTAGCGAGTCAGGATAGCCGTGGTAGGGGATGGGAGAGGTCTCCCTCCCCCCGAGATTGCCTTGGCCACTGCCGCCGTAAACGGTGGCATCGCCGTTCAGCAGTTCCTGCCAGTAGCCGGGCCGGGGGGCCCCTACCCGGTAGTTGGGATGGGTCACCGGAGTGAAGTTAGCCACCACCAGGATGAGGTCATTGGTGGTTTTCCCCCGGCGCAGAAAGCTGATGACGCTGTAGTCAACGTCAGAACAATCGATCCATTGGAAACCGGCCGGATCGAAGTCCAGCTCGTGCAAGGCCGGCTCCTGACAATAGATGCGGTTCAGGTCCTCCACCCACCTTTTTACGCCCTGATGGGGCGGGAACTCCAGGAGGTGCCAGTCCAGGCTCTTTTCATGGTACCATTCATCCCACTGGCCGAATTCCCCGCCCATAAACAGCAGTTTTTTCCCGGGCTGGCTGAACATATAACCGAACATAAGCCTTAGGTTGGCGAATTTCTGCCAATCGTCCCCCGGCATCTGCCGCAGCAGGGACCCCTTGCCGTGGACCACTTCGTCATGGGACAAGGGCAAGACAAAATTTTCCGTCCACGCATACAGCATCCTGAAAGTCAGGGTGTTGTGATGATACTTGCGGAAAATGGGGTCTTTGGCCATGTAAGACAGGGTGTCGTGCATCCAGCCCATATCCCACTTCATGCCAAAGCCCAGACCGCCGACGTAAATGGGCCGGGAGACCATGGGCCAGGCGGTGGACTCCTCGGCGAAGGTCTGGACGTCGGGATAGTTGCCGTAAACCTCCTTGTTGAATTGGCGCAGAAAATCTATGGCCTCCAGGTTTTCGTTGCCCCCGTATCGGTTCGGAATCCAGTCGCCCCCGCGGCGGGAATAATCCAGGTACAGCATGGAGGCCACCGCGTCCAGACGCAGGCCGTCGACATGGTAACGGTCCAGCCAGAACAGGGCGCTGCTGATCAGGAAATTCCGCACCTCATTGCGCCCGTAGTTGAAAATCTTGCTGTCCCAATCCGGGTGGTAACCCTTGCGGGGGTCGGCGTGCTCAAACAGGTGGGTGCCGTCGAAAAACCCGGGACCGTGCTCATCCGCCGGGAAGTGGGAGGGTACCCAGTCCAGGATGACCCCGATGTCGTGCTGGTGGAGGTAATCCACCAGGAACATGAAGTCCTGAGGGGTGCCGTAGCGGCTGGTGGGGGCGAAATAGCCGGTGGTCTGGTAGCCCCAGGAGCCGTAGAAGGGATGCTCCGTCACCGGCAGAAATTCCACGTGGGTGAAGCCCATTTCTTTCACATACTCGGCCAGCTCAAAGGCTATCTCCCGATAGGTCAGGAAGCGGTTGCCCTCCTCCAGCTTCCGCCGCCAGGAGCCCAGATGCACCTCATAAATGGAAAATGGGGCGTTCAGGTCATTGTGCTGATGCCGCTTGGCCATCCATTCCTGGTCGCCCCAGGCATAATCCAGATCCCAAACAATGGACGCAGTCTTGGGCGGCACTTCAAAAAAATAGCCGAACACATCCGCCTTATCCACCTTGTACATCTGAAAGCGGGAATGGATATGAAATTTATAGCGCGTGCCGGGTCCTACTCCGGGAATGAATCCGTCCCAGATGCCTGATTGCCCCCGGGGGGCCAGGGGGTGGGAGGCCTTGTCCCAGTTGTTGAAGTCCCCGATGACAAAAACCTTTTCCGCGTCCGGAGCCCAAACGGCAAAATAGGTGCCGGAGTCCCCGTCAACGGTCTGGAGATGGGCTCCCAACTTTAAATACAGGCGGAAGTGACTGCCTTCATTGAACAGATAAAGATCGTCATCGCTCAGCAGCGAGACATCATAGCGGACCGTCTGGGTCATGGTGTTCCTTTCATAACCGAAAGTAAAGTCCAAGGTTGAGAAATGCTTGGGGCGGGCCCTCCCACCAGGACGGCAGGCGGGATGCCACCCTCAAGGCCGAAAACCAAAAACAGCAAAAAAACAACAACCGTCTTACTCCTGCGGGGTGCTCAGAAGTTGCAGGATGCCCCGCAGGGGCAGTTTGACCCAGTCCGGCCGGTTGTTCAGTTCATAACCCAGCTCATACACGGCTTTTTCCAGGACCAGGGCGTTCAGCAGCACCAGGAGTTCGCCTTCCTGCTTCGGCAGGAACTCCCCCCGGCCGGCCCGGCGGCAATATTCCTGAAGATACACGGCGGACACCCACATTTGCCAGAAATCCGCCCACTTTTCCAAACGGGCCGAATCCTCCCGGCGCACGTTCTTAGCCATGATGATATGGTTAGCCGCATAGTGAAAGGACCGCAGCATCCCGGCCACGTCCCTCAGGGCTGAGCGCTTCAGGCGGCGTTCGGACAGGGACCGGGCCGGCTCTCCCTCAAAGTCGATGATAATAAAATCCTTGCCGGTATACAGCACTTGGCCCAGGTGAAAATCGCCGTGGACCCGGATCCGCAGGCCGGAAATCCGCCGTTCCAATAAGGCGTGCAGGCGCTGAAAAATCTCCCCTTCCCGCTCCAGGACCAGCGTCGCCTCCTTCCGCACCTCCTCGGGCAAATGCTTCAGCCGGGAGCGCATAAGCTGAAAGGTCCGGGAAGCCAGGTTGCGGATGGATTGGAAAAGGGAACGCTGATACAGGCCGGTAAAGGGTTCCGGCGCAAAATTGGGGTCATCGTACCGGGAAGCCAGGGCCAGGTGCATCTCCGCGGTGCGCTCCCCCAAGAGGCGGGCGGACTCCAGATAAGCCCCGATCAATTCCAGAGCCAGCGGCGGCGGTTCTTCCTGGGCCAGAACCGTCCAGGGCTTGCCGGCCAGTTTTTCCGTCGGGGTTTCGACCTGACAGGTCAACGCGGTTTCATAGAAATGGTCGACCACGTCCAGGGTGTATTTCCAGGCATCCCCCTGGTTGGGAACAAAGCCATGCAAAATGCCCAAGGTGATGGACGGTTCCTGGCGATCCCGGCGGTACTCCAGGGCCCCGGCCACCGGCGGATTGTGAACAAAGGAGGTCTTTTCCGTGAGAAACCGCCCCAGCTCCAGGTCTAGATTAACCCCTTCCTCGGCCTTGCGCAGCAGCTTCAGGATGAACAAGTCGCCATAATTTATGGAGGTGTTGCTCTGCTCGGCCTTCATGATCTGCGAAGGCATGGCAGGCTTGCAGAGCACCTGGATGTGGCGGAAAGCGCTGGTGGGGGTCAGCCACAGCTCCCCTTCCTGTCCCCGGAAATGGCGGCGGTGGCTGACGCCATCCAGCAGGGCCAGGCGAAAATCGGCCTCCCAGGTCGCCTCATACAGCAAACAGTCTCCCTCCCGGGATTTGATAGCGGCCACTACGGCCTGGGGAAATTCAGCCTGTACCCTGGCCATGTCGTCGCCGCAGGTATGGGTCAACGGCAATGCATAGATTTCCGGCTCCCCTTCCAGATAGTTTACCTTGACCAAGGTGAAATAGGCGGTGGCTGTGTTGAAAGGAAAAGGCACGGCCTCCAGCACCGAGGCGTCCTTGACTTGGCGGGACTTGCCGCCGAACCAGCGGCAGTTTGCCAAGTACTGCGGTAACAGCTCCCCGAGCACCCCCCGGTCTTTGCCCCGGAACAGGTCTTCCACGGGCCCTGAGAGAGTAGCGGTGGGGATGACCGCCTCCGGTGGCAGCATTCCTATTGCCGCCGCCGGCGGCTCTTCCAACGAAAAAATATAGAAGGAGTGGGGGCCCAGGGTGATGAAATAGGGCAACTCACCCACGGCCGGGAATGGGTGGCGCGAGATAACCTCACGGGGAATCATCCCCTTGTATCTGGACAGGTCCAATTCCACGTACTGGACAAAGCGCGAGAGATTCATGATGCTCAACAGGCGCTCATCCTGGTATTGACGTATAAAGACCAGGACTTTGTTATTATCCGGAAACAGGAATTCGATGCTTCCCCGGCTCAAGGCCTTGTAATGCTTCCGCAAGGCTATAAGCCGCTTCATGCCCCAGAGCAATGAGGTGGGGTTATTCTGCTGGGCTGCGACATTGACCGCTTCGTAATGGTACTCCGGATCCGTGATGACCGGCAGGTAGAGCTTTTGCGGATTGGCCCGGGAGAACCCGGCGTTGCGGTCGGAGCTCCATTGCATGGGAGTGCGCACTCCCTCCCGGTCTCCCAGATAAATATTATCCCCCATGCCGATCTCGTCACCGTAATAGATCACCGGGGTTCCCGGCAGAGTGAAGAGCAGGGCGTTCATGAGTTCAATGCGCCGCCGGTTGTTGCCCAGCAGGGGGGCCAGGCGCCGGCGGATGCCCAGATTGAGGCGGGCCTGCGGGTCCTTGGAATAGACCCGGTACATGTAATCCCGTTCCTCGTCGGTGACCATCTCCAGGGTCAGTTCGTCGTGATTCCGCAAAAACAAGGCCCACTGGCAGGTCTCGGGGATCTGGGGCGTCTGCTGGAGAATGTCCACGATGGGGAAACGGTCCTCCATGCGCAGGGCCATGAACATACGGGGCATCAGGGGGAAATGGAAGGCCATGTGGCTTTCATCCCCCTGGCCGAAATAGGCTGCGGCATCCTCGGGCCACTGGTTGGCCTCCGCCAGGAGCATGCGGTTGCTGTATTTCTGGTCCAGGTGGCGGCGCAGCTCCTTCAGAAAGGCATGGGTTTCGGGAAGGTTCTCACAGTTGGTCCCTTCCCGTTCAAAAAGATAGGGGACCGCGTCCAGCCGCAGCCCGTCCACCCCCATGCTCAGCCAGAAATCCATGGTTCGAAAAATGGCCCGGCGCACCTCCGGATTGTCGAAGTTCAGGTCCGGCTGATGGGAATAAAACCGGTGCCAGTAATAAGCCCTGGCCACCGGGTCCCAGGCCCAGTTGGAGGACTCGAAATCCTGAAAGATAATACGGGCTTCCCGGTATTTCTCCGGCGTGTCACTCCAGACATAGTAATTGCGGTGGCGGCTGCCCGGGGCGGCCCGCCGGGCCCTTTGAAACCAAGGATGCTGGTCGGAGGTATGGTTGATCACGAGCTCCGTGATCACCCGCAACCCCCGATATTTGGCCTCCCGCAGGAAGGCCCGGAAGTCCTTCAACGTCCCGTAATGCGGGTGTATATTGCAGTAATCCGCAATATCGTATCCGTCATCCTTCAGCGGCGAGGGATAAAAGGGCAAAAGCCAGATCGCAGTCACGCCCAGGTCCTGCAAATAATCCAGCTTCTCGGTAAGGCCCCGGAAATCGCCGATGCCGTCGCCGTCACTATCATAGAAGGCGCGCACATGCATCTCGTAGATGATGGCGTCCTTGTACCACAAGGCATCATTGTCCAGAGAGATGATAGGGTTCTTCCTTGCCATCGGCTGTTTCCCTGGTCAACTGCAAGATCTCAGCTCTCAGCGGGCTGCTTGTTTGCCGACCGCTGCGTCCTTACAAATAATAATCAAAATCCCTCTCCGTCCGCACCCGGCGTCTGATCCGGAAGACATGGGCGGGGACCACCCGCGGGTTAAGTTCCACGTAATTGCGGGGCCCGTGCCACAGAAAGCGGGCGTCTCCCAGGAGATCATGAACCTGGTAGGGTTGCAGGGGGTCCAGACCCAGGTCCTGCAAGGGCAACTCCAGCCACCCGCCCTGGGTGTAGTGGGGATTCAGGTTGACCACTACCAGGATGATGTTGCTGAGATCCTCGGTAAATTTACCATAGCAGATTAACTGCTCGTTATCGATGGGGAAAAACCGCAGGTGACGGTCCTGTTGCAGGGCCGGATTTTCCCGCCGGATGCGGTTTATCCGGGCAATAAATTCCTTCAGGCTGGCCGGCTGGTCCAAATCCCAGTATTTAATCTCATACTTCTCCGAATCCAGGTATTCTTCGCTTCCCGGTTCCCGGGCCTCGTGAAGGCAAAGCTCGAAGGCTGGGCCATAAATGCCGTAGTTGGCCCCCAGGGTCGCGGCCAAGACCAGCCGCGCCCTGAAGGCCGGAGGCCCTCCAAACTGCAGGTATTCCGTCAGAATGTCGGGGGTGTTGGGCCACAGGCTGGGGCGAAAATATTCCATGACATCGGTTTGGGTCAGTTCGGTGAAATAGTGCAGTAACTCCCACTTGGTATTGCGCCAGGCAAAGTATGTATAAGATTGGCTGAAACCCAGCTTGGCCAGTTGGTACATCACTTTGGGCCGGGTAAAGGCCTCGGCCAAAAAAATCGTTTCCGGATACTGCTCTTTGATTTCCCTGATAATCCACTCCCAGAAACGGAAGGGTTTGGTGTGGGGGTTGTCCACCCGGAAGATCCGCACCCCCTGCTCGATCCAGAACAGGACCACGCTTTTAAGCTCCTGCCAGAGTGCCTGCCAATCGTCGGTGTCAAAATCAAAAGGATAAATGTCCTCGTACTTCTTGGGGGGGTTTTCGGCGTATTGCACCGTGTTGTCCGGGCGCCAGCGGAACCAGGTGGGGTGTTCCTTGACGTAGGGATGATCCGGGGAAACTTGAAACGCAAGGTCCAGAGCGATGTCAATGCCGTATTCTTTGGCACGGGCCAGGAGATGCCGAAAATCCTCCAGTGTCCCCAATTGGGGATGAACGGCTTTGTGCCCCCCGTCTTCGGAGCCTATGGCCCAGGGGCTGCCCACGTCCTCTGGGCCGGATTGAGGCATGTTGTTCCGGCCCTTGCGGTGGGTATGGCCGATGGGATGAATCGGGGGAAAATACAACACGTCGAAACCCAGATGCGCGATGTAGGGGAGGCGCCGCTCACAGTCCTGAAAGGTGCCGTGCCGGCCCGGCTCCGGGGCGCAGGAGCGGGGAAACATTTCATACCAGGTGCTGAACCGGGCCTTGACCGGATCCACTACCGCCATGAGGGTCTTGTCGTAGGTGGTGATGAAGCGCCGGTCCGGGTAGCGGCCCATGATCAGGGTCAGTCCGGGGTCCAGAGCCTTCTCCAGCCGGACTGCCTGGTCTTCTTCCCGGCGCAGGGCCTCGGCCCACTCCGCCAGAACCTGGCCATCCCGAGGAGAGGCAAGTTTGGCCGCCGCGGCCACCAGCTCCGCACCTACCAGGAACTCCACCGCCAAGTCCTGCCCCGCCTCCGCTTTTTTCTGCAGGTCCCGCTGCCAGGTCCGGAACCGATCGATCCAGGCTTGGATGGTATAATGCCAGCGCCCCAGTGCGGTAACCGGGAAATCTCCCTGCCAGCGGTCGTTGCTTAGGGGCCGCATGGCGACGGCCCGCCAGTCGGACTCGCCCGGCGCCTGGTAGAGCAACTCCGCGGCCAGAACCTCGTGGCCGTCCGCCACAATGTCCGCCTCCACCCGCACCTTGTCTCCCACCGTTCTTTTGATGGGGTAGCGTCCCCCGTCGATTTCCGGGGCCACACCTTCAATAATTACCCGCTGGCGGGCTGCCAACTCAGCCTGCTGTGCTCGTGGGGGGGGCAAGGCATGTCCTCCCGAAGAAATTTGCGAATTGTGGCTTTTCTCAAACAGGAATAAAGGACACGGAGTCTGGAGGCCAGACCCGGAAAGAAAGCCCGGCGACCAACCCCGCCGGTTATTTATTGTGTCATAATGGTCAGTTATTCTGCTATATTACGCTTATATTACGCTAACCGCACAGAAAGGCAAACCTCCTTGCCCTTCCCGGCTTGCCTGCTGCGGCCTTTGAGGCGTTGCCCTCCAGTCGGCGGCGCCTCTCCTCAAACTCCTGCAAACCCGGTCACCAGTAAGTTTTTTAAAAATCAGGAGGCATTTTATTTCTATACGAAATTATATCTATGTTGATTTTCCCGAATTACTCATCACTTTTAATTTATATCCTTTAAACCTCAAGACAAGCGTTTTTAAATGAGCATTTCCCAGATCAAAAGTGACGAGGCCTTAAACCGAAGCGTTGCGGAACTTTTCGCTGCCCTGGAAACCTCCCCTCAGGGTCTCTCCAGCGACCAGGCGCAGGAGCGCCTGGCCTTGTTTGGCCCCAATGCCCTAATAGAAAAAAAGTTAAACCCTATTTTAAAGTTTTTCAGTTACTTCTGGGGTCCCATCCCCTGGATGATCGAGGTGGCGGCTATCCTCTCGGCCGTGGTGCGCCATTGGGATGACCTCATCATCATCCTGGTATTGCTGGTCTTTAATGCCGTGGTGGGCTTCTGGCAGGAGCACAAGGCCGCCAACGCCGTGGAGGCTCTTAAAAAACAATTGGCCCTCATGGCCCAGGTCCTCAGGGACGGCGCCTGGAAGGAGGTGGCGGCCGCAGCCCTGGTCCCCGGCGACATTATCCGCCTTCGCCTCGGCGAAATCATCCCCGCGGACGTCAAGCTTATCGAAGGGGAGTACCTGAACATCGACCAGTCGGCGCTCACCGGCGAATCCCTGCCGGTTACCAAAAAGGCCGGGGAGGTGGCCTATTCGGGATCGGTGGTCAAGCAGGGGGAAATGCTGGCCCTGGTGACCTGCACCGGGACCCACACCTTTTTCGGCCGCACCGCCACCCTCGTGCAGACCGCAGGCGCAGTGTCCCACTTTCAGAAGGCCGTCCTCCATATCGGCGATTACCTGATTTACCTGAGCCTGGGGCTGGTGTCGATTCTAATCCTGGTCCAATTGGAACGCGGGGACCGGATCATCACCCTGATTCAGTTTGCCCTCATCCTCACCGTGGCTTCCATCCCGGTGGCCATGCCCGCAGTGCTCTCCGTGACCATGGCCATAGGAGCCCAGGCCCTGTCCCGGCTGAAGGCCATTGTCACCCGCCTCGAGTCCATCGAGGAAATGGCGGGCATCGACATTCTGTGTTCCGACAAAACCGGCACTCTGACCCAAAACAAGCTGACCCTGGGCGAGCCGGTAACCTTCGGGGCCCGCGATGCCCAGGAACTGATTCTGTACGCAGCCCTGGCTTCGCGAGAGGAGGATCAGGACGCCATTGATCAGGCGGTGCTCAGCGGCCTCAAGGACAAGGAAAAGCTCAAAAATTACCGGGTTCTCAAGTTCACCCCCTTTGATCCGGTGGGTAAACGAACCGAAGTCACCCTGGAGGACTCGGAGCATAAGACCTTCCGGGTCGCCAAGGGTGCCCCCCAGGTAATTATCAGACTATGCGACCTGTGTCACGCGGATACCGCGGCCGCCAGCCGGGCTGAGCAGGTGGTGGATGAACTGGCCGCCAAAGGCTATCGCACCCTGGGGGTAGCCCGCGCTGAGGACAGCGGTCCCTGGCAATTTTTAGGAATTCTGCCCCTGTTCGACCCGCCCCGAGAGGACTCGGCGGCCACCATCGCCGATGCCAGGGCCCATGGCATCGCCATTAAAATGGTCACCGGCGACAACGTCGCCATCGGCCGGGAAATCGCCAGGCAATTGGGTCTGGGCACCAATATCCAGCCCGCCACCGACCTGTTTCCCAAGGAAACCGAGTGCGACCTGGGGGATGAAGTCGCAGTTAAAATTGAAAAAGCCGACGGCTATGCCGAAGTCTTCCCCGAACATAAGTACGGCATTGTCAAAGCCCTTCAGGCCCGAGGGCACCTGGTGGGCATGACCGGCGACGGGGTCAATGACGCTCCGGCCATCAAACAGGCGGATATAGGGATTGCGGTCAGCGGCGCCACCGACGCGGCCCGGGCCGCCGCCGACCTGGTGCTCACCGCGCCGGGCCTGGCGGTGATCGTCCGGGCGGTGGAGGAAGCCCGGAGAATCTTCGAGCGCATGAACAGTTACGCCATCTACCGCATCGTGGAAACCATCCGCATCATGGTTTTTGTAGTTTTGGCGATGATTTTCTATAATTTCTACCCCATTACCGCCATCATGATAATTCTCTTGGCCTTTTTCAATGACGTGCCCATCATGGCCATCGCCTTTGATCGGACCCTGGTAAGCCCCAAACCAGTGAGGTGGGACATGCGCCGGGTATTAACCATTTCCACCGTCTTGGGGCTTATCGGTGTGGCGGAAACCTTTCTGCTCCTTATTATCGCCAAGAATTATCTTAGGTTTGACCTTGGGCAGACCCAGACTTTCATTTTCCTGAAGCTGGCGGTGGCTGGCCATCTAACCCTGTTTGTGGCCCGCACTCCCCGGATGTTCCTGAAAAAACCGCACCCGGCCCCCATCCTGCTCTGGTCGGCCGTGGTCACCAAGCTTTTGGCCACGCTTTTTGTGGTGTACCCCTTTGGTCTTATTACTCCCATATCCTGGCAGGCGGTGGGAATTATCTGGGTGTACTGCCTTACCTGGATTTTCATTGAAGATCTGGCCAAGTTGTCGGTCTATCGCCGTCTGGCCCTGGAAAGCCCCAGACATGTGGGCTTCCTGCAATACTTCAAACAAAGGCTCAGCCCCTATGCCTAAACTCAAAAATTTCCCGCATAGACTTGGATTGAGCGGAAGGAGGAGACAGCCATGCTAAGTTACCTGTTCCAATTTGAACTGACTTTTTATATGCAGATCGTCATCTTTGTGGTGCTTATTGTCTATAATTTTCACGTGGCCCGAAAAATGCCCAACCGTCTATTTGCCGGCTTTGAAATAGCCAAGGATATTGTAACGATAATAATCTTTGTATATTTCTTTCTTAACTGGTCCACCGTCGTCAATCCAACCCTAAGAACGGCCAGTATCATCGGCATGGCCATAATTAATTTATTATTACTGTGGCATGTCCTTCTTACCAGGGCCGAACTCCCCTATCAAACTGCCCTCAACGCCTGCGTCGGGGAGCCTAAAAGTGTTGAAAATTACCAAACTCTGGTAAGCAAGGGCAAGCATTATTATTACCTGCGCTATTTCTGGCGCGCCCTTTTCAGCGGGAAATTTTCCAGAAGATTTTTGCATGATATTGCTGCTGAACAGATACGCTATGACCTGCAGACCGCTTTTCAAAGGGAAGGCATCACCAAGGATCTGATCAATTTCAAAATGCTGATGGCCTATTTGAGACAGAAGCTGGCAACTGACGAAACCCTGCCGGTTGATTTTCGGGAAATCATAACTAAAGCTATCGGCAATTTCGAACATCCCTGGATCGAGGTGCAGGTAAATGAATTTTTGGAAAAAGTGAGCGCTTCTCCAGAGGATCTGTTCGCCTCGGAATTGGCCTCCCGGCCGGAAGGGTAGCCCCAACCGCCTCGCCCACCTCGCAGCCCGAAGGAGTGCAGGTGCGGGACTTGCCGTGTCCCGATCCTGGGTTTACCTGAGATCAATAATCGGCAAAAGGAGATCCATGATGCACGCGCCGATGGATGCTTGGTTCTGGATTGCGGCCATCCTTGTCGGTTTGGCCAGTTGCTTCTACGGCTATCCCCTGTTCCGCATTTTCCTGGTCCTGGCCGGTCTGATCTATGGCTACCTGTTCGGCCTGCTGCTGGCCCCTGCCAGCCATCCCTGGCTGTCCCTGACCCTCGGTATTGTTGCGGCCATCATCCTGGCGGTGCTGGCCTATCCGCTGTGGAGCATCGGCGTCGGCATCGTAGGGGGCGCGTTGGGCTTTATGTTCCTTTTCTCCATCGGCCTGGCCCTGAATACCTCCCAGGCGGTCACTCTCCTGCTGGGACTCCTGGGGGCCGCAACACTGGGCTTCCTGTTTTACCGCCTCAGGGATTTTTTCGTGATGCTGGCCACCGCCTTCAACGGCGCCGCGCTGCTGGTCATCGGCCTGAGCGTCTATATCCCGGCCCTGGCTTTTCGGGACGGGCAGGCTAACATCCTGGATATCGTGATTATGATAGTCTTGGGAGGTTTAGGGTTTTCGGTTCAATATGGCATATTCAAAGATAGGCGGACCTATTCAAAGTGATATCCGCAGCACCGGCTTGATGGTGTCCCCCCGTTTGGCATCCGCGATGGCCCGGTTGATCTCGCGAAAATCATAAAACCTTATCAGATGCTCAAAGGGAAATTTCCCTGCTTCGTGCAGTTCGATCAGCTTGGGAATAAAGTCTTGGGGGACCGCGTCGCCTTGGATAATGCTCAAGGTCCGGCGCCCCTTTGACCAGGACGCGGCGCCGTTGGGGGAAGCGATAAGGGCCACAGTGCCGTGCGGATTTAGGACCTCCATGGCCAGTTGGTACATCCGGGGAGCGCCGGTTATCTCCAAAACGTAATCAACTCCCCCGCCGGTGACGGCCGCGATCCGGGAAGCCACTTCTTCTTGTCCGTTGTCGATCACGTGAGTGGCGCCCAGTTCCAGGGCGAGCTTGAGCCGCCGGGGGTTAAGATCCACTCCGATAATGGGATGGGCCCCGACGATGCGGGCGGCCATGACCGCGGCCAGACCCACCGCGCCGGTCCCGAATACGGCCAGGCTGGCCCCGGGCTTCACCTGAAGCGAGTTCATTACGGTCCCGGCCCCCGTTTGCAACCCACAGCCCAGGGGAGCCAAAAGTTCCAAAGGCAGGTCCGGGCGAACTTTAACCAGGTTCCGTTCGGTGGCCAAGGCGTGGGTGGCAAAGGACGACTGGCCGAAGAAGTGCCCCCGGACGCCGCTCCGCTCCAGGGCATTGCTGCCGTCCAGGCGGGCGAAACCGAAATTTGCCGCCCAGAAGCTTTCGCATCCGGTGGGATGCCCCCTCCGGCATTCCGGGCAGCGGCCGCAGGACTGGTAGGAGAGAACCACCTGATCTCCCGGCTTGACGGCTTTGATGCCCTTGCCCACCTCTGCCACGACCCCGGCCCCCTCGTGCCCCAGGACCACCGGAGGGCCGTTCCAGTCATCCACGAAGTCAATGTCGGTATGGCAGAGGCCGGAAGCGGCCAGGCGCACCAGGACTTCGTCCTCCCGGGGGCCTTCGAGTTCGAGGGTCTCGATTTTCAGGTGTGTCCGTCTTTTCCGCAGCACCACGGCCTGAATCCGGTGCACCGGCAGCATGGATGGACCGGTCAAGGTTGCGGCCATAGCCCGACTAGACCTTTGTTCTGGCAAAGCGCCTGATAAATATTTTCTGGGGGGGAGGACCAGGGAGCGCGACTCTCTGCCCTCGCTCCAGCTTTGGGGGCTTGACCTTGCCGGAGCTGCCCCCGCAAGGGTAAAAAATTTGACATTCGGCCAGGAATTCGAAGAGGGGGCGTGGGGGTGGGGAGTAAGGGCCCACCGGCCCTTAGTCCCTCCCCCACTACCCTGGTATTAGCCTTTTGGCGCTTTTCAGTGCTGCTTTCCTGGTTTTAGCGGACCTGCAGCACGATTTTGCCCCGCACCTGCCCGGCCTGGCTCAATTCCTGGGCCGACGCGGCCTGCGCCAGCGGCAGAACCCGGGCGATTACGGGCTTTAGCTTGTTGGCGTCGATCAGGGCGGCGATCTTCCCAAGTTGGTTGGCGTCGGGGTGAACCAGCATCCCCTGGCCGCGTACCCCGTGCCGGTGGGCCGCCTCCGGAGAAGCTACCCCCAGGGTGGCCACCAGTATCCCACCCGGCTTCAAAACCCCCCAGGAACGCTCCTGAATTTCGCCTCCCAGGGTGTCGAGGACTACGTCAACCCCGGTCACTTTCTCTTCAAACCGGGTGTACTGATAATCAATCACCTCATCAGCGCCCAATTGCCGCAAAAACTCGACGTTGCCGGCTGAGGCCGTGCCAATCACCCGGGCCCCCCGCCATTTGGCCAACTGGACCGCATAATGCCCCACTCCCCCGGCGGCAGCATGAATGAGCACACTCTGGCCTGGAGAGAGGCCCGCCACCTCAAACAGACATTGCCAGGCGGTCAGCGCCGCCAGGGGCACGGCCGCAGCCTGGAGGGGGTCGAGGGAAGTTGGCTTCAACGCCAAATGCCCGATTCCTGAGGCAACGTACTCGGCATACGCGCCGTCCCGCTGAAAATCCAACATGCCGTAAACTGCATCGCCCGCCGTGAAGGCAGTGACGCCGGGGCCCACCTCTTCGACCACCCCCGCGACATCCCAGCCCGGAATGAGAGGGAGCTGATGCGGCAGCCAGCTCTTAGCCAGGCCGGCACGGACTTTCCAATCCAAAGGATTGACCCCGGCGGCCTGAACGCGCACCAGAACTTCGCCCTCGCCCGCCTGCGGACGGGGCACTTCTTCCAGAACCAAAACCTCTGGGCCTCCGTAGGAATGGAACCGGATGGCCTTCATGGTTGCCATGGCGCCCTCCTTGGGGGAATTGCCGTCTTTCCATTTGCACCCCCGACAAGCGGAGGGCCTGGAAGACGGAGCTGTTGCCGGGCCGGGAAACGGCGGTAGATTTTGCAGCCTAAAGGAAAGATAATTCTTGAGCCCGGGATTTCAACGATCCGGGGCGGATTAGTCCCGGGATACAAAAATAGGGGCCTTCCCGGCCCCTGTCTCTGTAAAATCGTCTGGCAATCATTGGGGTGAGCGACGGGATTTGAACCCGCGGCCTCCGGGGCCACAACCCGGTGCTCTAACCAGCTGAGCTACGCCCACCATCCGCCCTAGATTTATCATAAACCTGGGTTATGGGCAAGAAAGCATCTGCTTGAAAGATTATAGCCGGACACGGGTATGGGGTAATGCATTCTACCCTTTACAATGGTCTGAAGAGAACATACCTTATTAATAAATTAAGTTTCACACTCTTTATGAACCAATTTACCTGGAGATCCAAGGGATATAGGGCAAAACCAGGCCGAGACCCGGAGACCAAAGGTAGCCTTAGCCTTTGGGCTGCGTTTCAAGTTATGGCCGGAATAAAGTAATATTTCGCCGGCTGAAGCCTGTGGCGGCATTTTTCTTTCCGAAATCGGCGTCCCCCCTGAAAATTAGCGGTTCCCCCAAGGGGAGAGGGGGCGAAACTTAATAGGAAGCAGGCCAAATCCCCTTCGGCGCGCAACTATTCTCTAGGGAAAATTTTTCTCCTGGAATCTGAGGAGCAGACCATGCAGGAAGCCAGGTTTTATGAAAAATTGGCGGAGAACAAGGTGCACTGTCACCTGTGCGCCCATGAATGCAAGATCGATCCGGGCAAGCGGGGTCTCTGTCATGTCCGGCAAAACCAGGACGGAACCCTGTATAGCCTGGTGTACGGTAAGCTAGTGGCGGAAAATATCGACCCCATCGAGAAAAAACCCCTGTTCCATTTTCTGCCCGGGTCCCGGTCATACTCCATCGCCACCGCGGGCTGCAACTTCATGTGCCTGCATTGCCAGAACTATGACATTTCCCAATATCCCAGGAGACATGAGGGCAAAATCCCCGGGACGGATCGCACCCCGGAGGCTATTGTCCGGGAGGCCAAGGCCAACCGTTGCGCCACTATCTCCTACACCTACACCGAACCCACCATTTTTATGGAGTTTGCCCTGGACACGGCCCGCCTGGCCCGGGCTCAGGGCCTCCGCAATGTCTTTGTCAGCAATGGCTTCATGACGGAAGAATCCGCCACGGCCCTGGCAGAGGTCATCGACGGGGATAATGTCGACCTGAAAAGCTTCCGGGACGATTTTTACCGCAAAATTTGCAAGGCCCGGTTGCAGCCGGTGCTGGACACCATCCAGCGCCTCAAGAATTTGGGGGTATGGATCGAGGTGACCACCCTGGTGATCCCGGGGTTGAATGACTCGAAAGAGGAGTTGACTGAAATCGCCCAGTTCATCAAGGGGGTAGGGCCGGAGATCCCCTGGCATGTGAGCGCCTTTTACCCCACCTACCAGATGCTGGACCGGCCGCGCACCCCTCCGGAAACGCTTCTCAGGGCGCGGGACCTCGGTTTGGCGGCGGGGTTGCGTTACGTCTATACCGGCAATATTCCCGGACAGGGCGGGGAGAACACCTATTGTTACAGTTGCGGGGAACTATTGATTGAGAGGCTGGGATATACCATCAAAGGATTCATTTTGCAGGAGGGGAAATGCCCCAAGTGCCAGGCGGTTATTGATGGGGTCTGGGCCTGACAGAAACCTGTCAATCTAAAATCCGCGGCAGGTACTCCTTTCCCATCTTCCGGCCTGCCTGCCAGACCGCGGCCAAGATATTCTCAGGAGTCACGAAGCGCTTGTGAAACTCCACGTGGAAGCGGCGGGTCTCCGGGTCAAACTCCACCCGGATAATCCCTGGAATCCTTTTGATCTCGTCGCTCACGGCGTCGGGACAGCCCACTCAGAGCAAACCGCCCCTTTCCTCCATGCCCTCGACTTCAAAGATTATCTCTGACAAAAAGTCCGGTTTCATTTCGATTACCACTCAATGCCCCGCCTGGCCTTAACCCCGGCCTCGTAATAGTGCTTCACGGGTCGCATCTCGGTGACCAGGTCGGCCAGGTCCACCAATTCCGGGGGGGCGGAGCGGCCGGTGAGGACCACTTCCACATAAGGCGGCCGCTGGCGCAATACCTCCAGCATCTCCGCCAAGGGCGCAAGGCCGTAAGCCAGGCACAGATTTACCTCATCCAGGATGACCAGGTCATGTTCGCCCGCCAGAATCGTCCGGCGGGCCAGGGCAAAGGCCTGCCGAGCCGCGTCCACGGTCTTGGGGTCTGGGTCGCTGAGCCTGGGGAAGCCCGACACGCCAAAGCTCTGCATGGTAAAATCCGGGGCCAGACGCCGGGCCGCCTGGGTCTCGCCGGTGTCGTCGGTTTTTAGGAATTGGACCATAAACACTTTGAACCCCTGGCCCACGGCCCTTAAGGCCAGCCCCAGGGCGCAGGTGGTCTTGCCCTTGCCTTCCCCTGTGTAAACCTGGATAAGGCCTTGTTTTAAACGTTTCCGGATCATAATCATGATCCCGGCTTAGGTGGTTTCATCCTGAAGGCGGGGGATAAAGGTTCTGCCCTCGACTCTCCCGGGGCTTCAGTTTCTGGCCCCTCTTCCCCGGGCAATTTAACTTTTCCTTTGGGAGCCCCGATATCTCGAGGCCTGCCAGGAAAATACGGTCGGGCCCAGCCGAGGTCTCGGCATTTCCCTGGACTGCCAGCTTCCTGAATGCTAAAGTACGGCAATATTCTGCAACGTGTCTGTTCTTATGATATCATTCCAAATTTGCCTGGGGTGGTCAACTGCAAATCCAATCCCCCAGGGAAGATTTTAAGGGCGCGGCATTGAGTCCTCCAAATGATTTCCGCCTGGCCCTGGTTTTAGGCGGAGCCCGCAGTGGTAAAAGCAGCTATGCTCTTGAACTGGCAAGGCGGTCCCCCCCGCCCCGTTTGTATCTGGCCACCGCCGAGGCGGGGGATGCCGAGATGGCGGCCCGCATCGCCCAGCACCGCCGGGAGCGGGGTGAGGATTGGGATACCTGGGAAGTGCCGCTGGACCTGGCGGAGGCCGTGACTCAGGCCCAGGGGCGTTACCAGGTCATTCTGGTGGACTGCCTCACCCTGTGGCTCTCCAACCGGCTCATCCGGGGCGGGGACATCGCCGGGCGGAAAAATGCCTGCCTGGATTTGGTTGCCGCCCTGGAGAGAACCGCCACCCCGACGATCCTGGTAAGCAACGAAGTGGGATGGGGCATTGTGCCTGATAACCCCCTGGCCCGGGAATTTCGTGACTGGGCCGGTTGGCTCCACCAGCTTCTGGCCGTAGCCGCGGATCTGGTGGTGCTCCTGGTGGCGGGGCTCCCCTTGACCCTTAAGTCCGCCCATGGGAAGGGAGAATGACATGGAATATGAACTGGCCCAGCTCACCGCGCAAATCAAGCCTTTGGATCCTCAATGGACCGCCCGGGCCCAGGAGCGCCTGGATTCGCTGACCAAGCCGCCGGGGAGCTTGGGGCGACTAGAGGAATTGGCGGCCCAATACGCGGCCATCCGGGAGGAGATTTTCCCCCCCCTGCAAATCAAGCGGGTGGTGGTTTTTGCCGCGGATCATGGCGTGGTCGCCGAAAAGGTGAGCGCCTATCCCCAGGAGGTTACCTTCCAGATGGTCTACAATTTTGTGCGCGGCGGCGCGGGGATCAACGTGCTGGCCCGACACGTCGGAGCCCGGGTCGAAGTGGTTGATATCGGTGTGAACCATGATTTTGAGCCGGACCTCAACCTGATCTCCCGCAAAGTCGCCTATGGCACCCGGAACATGGCCAAGGAACCTGCCATGACCCGGGAGGAAGCCCTCCGGGCTGTGTGGGTGGGGGTGGAACGGGCTCAGGAAGCCTTGGAGGAGGGAGTGGATGTTTTGGCCGCGGGCGACATGGGCATCGGCAATACCACCGCGGCGGCGGCCCTGACCGCGGTCTTCACGGGACGGCCGGCGGGGGCGGCCGCGGGCCGAGGCACCGGCATTGACGCCAGCACCTATAATCACAAAATTGCGGTGATCAACCGGGCCCTGGCCTTGAACAAACCCACCGCGGACGACCCCTTGGGGGCCCTGGCGGCGGTGGGGGGCTTGGAAATCGCCGGCATCACCGGACTCATTCTGGGGGCCGCGGCTGCCCGGCGACCCCTGGTGCTGGACGGCTTTATCGCCACCGCCGGGGCCCTGGTCGCCGCGCGGATGGCGCCCGCGGTCACGGATTATCTCATCGCGGCTCACCGCTCAGCCGAGCCCGGCCACCAGCTTATGTTGGACCACCTGGGCCTTAAGCCTCTGGTCAGCCTGCAAATGCGCCTGGGTGAAGGCACCGGCGCCGCCCTGGGAATAAGCCTGCTGGAAGCAGGCTGGCGCATTTACCGGGAAATGGCCACCTTCGAGGAGGCCGGGGTGGCGGGAAAGGAGTGAAAAATTATCACGGTGGGGGAGGGGACGGCAGGAGCCGCCGCTCCCTGGCCCTCCCCCCCGAAAATCATTATTCCCTTTGCCGGGCAAAGACCCTTGCGGACATATCTGAGAGAGGATGGCTGGTTAATATGAAATTCACCTTCCCGCTGGCTCTGACCTTTCTAACGGTCTTTCCCTGGCCCCCTTTGGGTCCGGTGACCTCCCAAGACTTGGCCCGCTCGCTTTTCTGGTTTCCCTGGGTGGGGGCGCTGCTGGGGCTGGCCTTTGGGGCGGCCGGGTTCATCCTCATCAGGTTGGTGCCGTCTGCCGCGGCTGCGGCGCTTTTGCTGGTCTTTACAGTAGTGATCACCCGGGGGTTGCACCTGGACGGCTTGGCCGACACCGTGGACGGATTGGGGGGCGGGTCTACCCCGGAGGCCCGTCTGACGATCATGAAGGATTCCCGCCTGGGGGCCTTTGGAGCCATGGCCTTAGTCCTGGTGCTGCTTCTCAAATTTTCCTTCTTCCTGGTCCTCTTTGACCAGGGCAGGGAGCGGACCCTGGTCCTTTTCCCCATCATCAGCCGCTGGGGAATGGTGTTCCTGGCCGGTCTCGCCCCTTACGCCCGGCCCGGCGGCGGCTTAGGCCGGGCCATGACCGAGGGGGCCTCCCCGCAGCTTCTGGCCGGGAGCACCATTAGCGCCCTCCTGTTGTCTTTCCTGGCGGGTGGATACGCCGGCACGGCTCTGCTTTTCCTGGCCGCTCTGGTGGTGGCGGGCTTGAGCCATTACTTCCGGCGCCGGCTTGGCGGCGTCACCGGCGATGTTTACGGCGCGGTGAACGAACTGTTGGAGATTTTCGTCCTGGGGATTACCATTGTTCTGAGTTCTTCGCCGGGAATCTTCCTTTTTGGCGTCTTTCCTGATAAAATTTGTTCATGATGGCAGTTGCTTTTCTCAGTCTGCATCAATGGTCCGGCCTGTGACCGGGTGACCTTGGTCGCCGGGGCGTGGCCTGCTCACCGCCCTGAATCTCGTCCCAACTACCTAATCTGCAAAGGTCTCTTCCTGGCCGTTTGATGCCAGGCTTTGTTAAAGAAAGTTATATCCGGCCCTTTCACCGCGGACGGCAATCGCATTTTCCAGTCCCGCAGCAGTGCTGGAGACAAGGAGGATTTATGCTGGAATTTTATGCGGAATACAAATCCAAGTTAGCTGAATATCAGGACAAACTCACGGCCCTGCGGAGTTTTCTTTGAACTGGACAAGAAACAAGCCCGGCTGGCCGAAATTGACCGGATCATGGGTGATCCCGCCTTCTGGGATGACCCCCAGGCCGCGGCTGAGGTCCAGCGGGAGAGGAGCGCCCTGATCAGCGCCCTGGAAGGCTTCGAGCGCCAAGCCCGCCGGGTGGAGGACCTGGAAGTCCTCCTGGAACTGGCCCGGGAGGAGGAAGATCCCCAATCCATGAAGGAAGTGGCCGCAGAACTGGCCAAGCTCGATCGGGACTTCAAGGAATGGCAGCTGCAACTCCTCATGGGAACCGAGGAGGATCAGAAAAACGCCATCATCACCATCCACGCCGGGGCCGGCGGCACCGAAGCCCAGGACTGGTGCCAGATGCTTTTGCGCATGTATCTGCGCTACGCCGAACTCAAGGGGTTCAAAACCGAGACGGTGGACCTCCAAGAGGGCGATGAGGCCGGGGTGAAATCGGTAACCTTTACGGCCAGCGGGCCATATGCGTACGGCTACTTCAAGAGTGAAAATGGCATCCATCGCCTGGTGCGCATTTCTCCTTTTGACGCCAGCGGCCGCCGCCATACCTCCTTCGCCGCGGTCCAAGTGCTTCCTGAAGTGGATGACCGCATTCACATCGACATTCAGGACAAGGACTTGCGGGTTGACACCTTCCGAGCCAGCGGTCCCGGGGGGCAGCACGTCAACAAGACCAGCTCCGCCGTGCGCCTGACCCACCTGCCCACCGGCATCGTGGTCATCAGCCAGAGCGAGCGGTCCCAGCACCGCAACCGGGAACTGGCCATGAAGGTCTTGCGGGCCCGTCTCTATGATCTCGAACGCCGCAAACGGGAGGAGAAAAAACAGGAGCTCCAGGAGAGCCAGAAGGACATCGCCTGGGGCAGCCAGATCCGCTCTTATATTCTCCAGCCCTATCGCCTGGTCAAGGACCATCGCACCAAGCATGAAGAAGGGGACGTGGACCGGGTGCTGAACGGCGACCTGAATGGCTTCGTGGAGGCCTATCTGCTGAACCCCGGGGAGGAAGCCGCGGCTTGAGACGGATAAATGCAAAGAGGGCGATTTAGCGCGGTGGGGGGAGCCGCCGCCCATTCAACCTTCCGGCAGAGATAAAAAGCCTGGCGAACTTTGAGCCCGCCAGGCTTTTAATTTTTCGGGATAAATCAGTTATAGTTAGTTATTCTTCTTCTTCCAACTCGATGCCATCCCGCTCAAACTGCGCATCCCGCGCGGCGTGAGCCGCCTCGACTTCTTCCTCGCTCCAGGGCTCGACCACCAAGGTGTTGGCCACCAGCTCCCAAAGGTACACGGTTTCTTTATAATTGCCCATGTCAAAACCTTCCCGGCCCTTCTTGAACTCGGCGGCCAGCCCTTTCATGATCCCGTCCCGGCAATTGTGGCAGGGAGCCATGACCACCTCGGCTCCGGTTTCCTTGATCTGCTCGGCCTTCATCCTGCCATAGAGCAAGCGCTCCTCATCATAGGGCATGGCCCAGGCGCCGCCGCCGGCCCCGCAGCAGAGGTTGTTCAGGGGGTCGTCACACATCTCGCGGTATAGGGAGGGGTCAACACACTGTTTGGTGATCCATCGGTTCAAATCGCCCATGTGGTCCCCAAAGGCCAGCTGGGACTTGCGCACGTAGTTGCAGGGATCATGGACGGTGATGGTGTGGTGATTGACGGAAGGATCCAGCTTGATTCTGCCCTCGTCAATGTACTCCTTCAGAAGCTGCTGGACGCTGACACACTTGAATTCGTTGAAAACTTCGGGAAACCAGTTTTTGAACCCGACCCGGGTTGCATAGTAGGCATGCCCTCATTCCGGGTACAAAATGGTTTTGCATTTAAGTCGTCGAGCATTCTCGATGACCCGGCGGCATTGCTCCTTCCAGGCCTCGTCATCACCCGAGAAGAGGCCCCAGTTAACGCCTTCCCAATTCACCGAGGACACGGTCCAGTCTTCTTTGGCGGCATAGAAGATTTTCCACCAGAACTTCATGTCGTCCGGCTCGCCGAAGGGTTCCTTGGAGTTAATGGTGATGATCACATTGGCCCCTTCTTTGTCCACCGGCACGTAGAACCCGGGGAAGCCCTCTTCTTCCAGTTCCTTGCCCAAGTCGGCCAGGAGAAAGAGGAAGTCATCCCTGGGGATACCCAGGTTGTTGCCCTTCTCCAGATTCATCACAGTGCCTTTGTGGATGGGCCCGGGGACCTTGTCCCGCTCCCGGAGCGAGCGGCAAGCCCGGAAGGTGCGCATGAGTTCGATGCCCATGGGACATTGATACTGACAGCGGCCACACAGGGTGCAGACCCAAGGCCACTTGGAGTCGATGACTTCTTGCTCCATGCCAAACACGATGGCTCGAATGGCCTTACGGGGATCCCAGGTGCCTGTGCCGCCTTCTATCGGCACAAGACCAGTAGCCGGGCAGCCGCCGGAGCAGGTGCCGCAGGTGTAACAGCGGTCCGCCAGCTCTGGGGCGATGCCGCCGATCTTGCGGTTTTTCCTGCTGATCTTGATCTCTTTTAATTCTTCTGCCATAGTTCCTCCGCCTGTCGGTTTAGGCCTTAAATCCCAAAAAGCCGACTTCTATCCGGCCGCTATCCAGCCGCTTTGTTTAAATCCTTCCCTTTTTGCCTATATAAAAAATTTCTACCACAGAGACCATGTTTTTTCAATTCCGCATATGATTATATAACCCTTATATGTCATGTCAAATGGAAAATACTTTTTTTCACATGATTCCGCCCGCCTTCTCCGGATAATATTGAGGCTGATGTTCGGCGGTTTTCTCCATTTTGATATCATTTCAGTCTCAAAGGAGGCGAGTATGTCTGCAGGCAATCTTTCATCCGACATTGCCGGGAGAATCGAGACGCTGCACCGTCTGGGAGAGCGCCTGGCGGCCCAGCGCCGCGCCCTGATCATGGCGGCCGGGGAAGACACCGGTACCCCGTGCACCGCAGCCGCCATGGAGGTTGATCTGGCAGTGGATCATCTGCTGAGCATGGCGGATGACCTCCCCTTTGTCCAGGGTAAGGTCCCCTATGGCACCGTGGCCGCCATCTTTCCCTATGACGCAGCCCCGGTCATGTTGGCCAGGGTGGGAGGCTCATCTCTCTTGGGGGGCAACCGCTTCCGTTTCAGTTGCTCCTCCCAGACCCCCCGCACCGCCGAAGTGATCAGGGAAGTGGTCGCCCCCTTCCCGGAAATCGAGATGGTGACCGGTATGGACAATAAAGAATTCGGCCGTCGGGCCGTCGCAGATCCTGCCGTCCGGGTCTTATTCATCTCCGGCGGTGGCGAAGTGGGGGCCATTTACGAGGCTCAGGCCGCCCATTTTGACAAAGTGTTCTTTGCAGGGCCCAGCGGGCTTCCCCCAGCCATTGTTTTCCGGGATGCGTCCCCGCCGGCGGCCGCAACTTTCGTGGTGCGCCGGGCTTTCCTGAATGGCGGCCAATATTGCACCACCATCAAACGGGTATATATCCACCAAGATATTTACCAGAAGGTAAAACAAGCGATCCTGGAACTGATGCCTGAAATCAAGGTAGGGGACCCCAGGGATCCGGAGACCTGGATCGGGCCCATCAAGGTGGAGCGCACCCGCCACCTGCTGGATCGGGCCCTGGCGGCCCTGGACCATCCCCGGTTTCTTTGGGAATACCGCCGGGAAGGGGAATGGCAGGGACCCTTCCTGGTGGAAGTGCCTGATCCCCCTGACCTCGAGCTTTTCGGGCCGTTCCTGGCCCTGGTGCCGGTCCGGAGCGACGCCGAGGCCGTGGCCCGGGTGCAGAAAAGCCGCTACCCCTTCCTGGTGGCCTGGTTCGGCACGCCGCCGGCGGGAGGCCGGGAAATCCTCACCGCCACTTTTGGCATGATCTATGACAATCCGGACTTTCTTTTCACTCCCTTGCGGCTTCCCTTTGGCGGCAAAGGCGAAAGCGGCTGGATTATTGAAAACCGCGAAGGCGTTCTCCTCAAACGGGACGGCGCCTTCAATTACAGCGCCGAATTGGTGCGGAGTTGAGAGGGACAAGATGGAATTTGCACAGGTTCAAGCTTTTATGGCAGCCCTGGGGGCTCTCGAAGAGCCCCTGGGGATTTATTACACAGACTCCGAACCTCAAGAAGGTTATTCTCCGAAGCCCAGAAAATTGCCCTCCGCTGCTGAAGAGGCCAGGGGTGAGGTGGACTTCGGCGCCGCGTTCGCCGATTTTGCCTGTGTCATGAGCCTCGTCTGGCGGGCTCGGCGCAAACGTACTGCGGCCTACTTCGACCGGGAGCACCAGGGCTGTTTGGGTGGCGCCTTTTACCTGGGCTACCTGAAGCCCCAGCTCGACGTTATCGCCCATTATGTTTCCACCGGCTTTGCCGGGGTCATGGAGGGCGAGCGCTTCCTGGCCTCGCCCGAGGACGTCCGCCGTTTCTTCCAGATCGTGGATCCGCGCCCGGCCCCGGCCCGTTTTTGCGTGTTCCAGCCGTTAAGCAGGTTCTCCCCCGGGGAAACCCCTGAAGTGGTGGCCTTTTTCGCCCGCCCTGAAGTGATTTCCGGTCTTCATACGATGGCCGCGTTCGTCACCGGCGACCCGGAGGTGGTGGCCGCGCCCTTCGGGGCTGATTGCTCCCACGTCGTTACCTGGCCGCTGCACTACCAGTCCCAGGGGAAGCTGCGGGCCGTCCTGGGCGGCTGGGACCCCGCCGCCCGGAAATTCCACCGCCCCGACGAAATGAGTTTTGCTATGCCCTGGCAGCTGTTTCAGATGATGCTCCGCCGTTGGCCGGAGTCCTTTCTGGTCACCGAGACCTGGGCTAACGTCAAAAAGAAAATTGCCCACAGCCGCAAGGTCTGGGGAGACGAGTAAAGGAGGATAGCGGGAGGAGGCCGGAGGCGGTCCCGGCCTTCCCCCAGGACAACCTCATAACTCCATAGCATAGGTCCCCAGCCTGTGCTATCTTTTCGGGTATGAAGATCACAGGCCGAATCCCCGCTTCAAACATGATTTCCAAGCTATGACTGACAACAGCAAGGCTTACATTGACCTGCACACCCACTCCAACGCCTCGGACGGGACCCTGCCGCCCCGGCAGGTCGTGCGCCTGGCCAAGGAAAGGGGCCTCAAGGCCCTGGCGCTCACCGACCACGACACCATAGACGGCTTGGCCCAAGCAGTGGCCGCAGGGCAGGAGTTGGGGGTGGAGGTCATCCCCGGGGTGGAGATCAGCGCCCGGCATGTTAACGGCTCCATGCACATCCTGGGGTATTTCCTGGATTATGCGAGCCAAGACCTGGCCCAACGCCTGGCGGTCCTGAAACAAGCCCGCAAGGACCGCAACCCGCAAATCATTGCCAAACTAAACGCCCTGGGCCTCCCCATCACCATGGAGCAGGTGGCGCGGCTTTCCGGCGGCGGCCAGATAGGCCGGCCCCACATTGCCCGGGCCCTCTATGAGAGTGGGCAGGTCCGTTCCATCCAGGAGGCCTTTGACATCTATCTCGGGAACAACGGCCTGGCTTACGTGAGCAAATTTCGCTTTCCTCCGGAGGAGGCCATCGGCATGATCCGGAATGCCGGAGGGCTTGCGGTCCTGGCCCATCCCTTCACTCTGGGCCGCCACACCGCTGAGTCTTTGCGGCCGCTTCTTCAGGAGCTCATGGCTCTGGGACTGGCTGGGCTGGAATGCTATTACCCCGAACACTCCCCCGACCAGGAAGAGCTCTATCTCTCCCTGGCCCGGAACCTGGGCCTCCTCATCACCGGCGGCTCCGATTTCCACGGCGACAACAAGCCCGAAATAAGCCTGGGCCGGGTCAATTGCCAGGCACACCTCACCTATGACCTGGTTGTGGCGCTGAAGGCCCGGTGGGAGAGGGAAACCGCCGGCCGGGGCTGAGGCTAGGTCCCCTCGCCCCGCAACGGAATTTATGTAAGGGGGAGGGCCGGGTGCGGCGGTTCCCGGCCTTCCCAACCCTTTCGGGGTTCTGCCCTGGCCCGGGCCCAGCCCCGGTGGGAACAAAAGATTTGCCCCTCCTCCAGGGAGTGGGGGGGTAAAGGCCCGCGCCGGCCCTTAGCCGCCTCCCCCGCCAACCTTAGCCCTTAGCCCGTTTCCGGTGGTCGAGCCGCATGCCCTTCGTTTTTTTCTTTCGTCACCAGAGAAAGATTGACGTGGCGCCGTTTGATATCCACCTGCGCCACTTTCACCCGCACGGCATCCCCCAACTGAAAGCTCCGGCGATGGCGGCGGCCCAGGAGGCGCTGGCAGGATTCGTCGTATTTGTAATAATCGTCCGGCAGGTCCACCAAGCGCACCAGGCCGTCCGCGAAAATCTCCTCCAGGGAAACGAAAAAGCCGAAGGGCGTTACCCCGGTGATGAGGCCGTGGAACTCCTCGTTCACCCGGTGGGCCAGGCAGCGAACCTGCATGCGGGCCAGCATCTCCCGCTCGGCCTCAATGGCCCGGCGTTCCCGTTCCGAGAGATGGCGGGCCGCTTCTTCCAACTCCTCGGGATCCGGCGGGGCCAGGGAGCCTCGTTTCTTCAGGCGGGCGATGAGCAACCGGTGCACCATGAGGTCGGGATAACGCCGGATGGGAGAGGTGAAGTGGGTGTACCACTCGGAGGCCAGGCCGTAGTGGCCCCGGTTCACCCCGGAATAGCGGGCCTGCTTGAGGGAGCGCAGGAGCATGAGCTGGACCATAGGGGCCAGCTCGGTCTGGTTTACCTCCTCAAGAAAGTCCCGAAGCACCCACGGGTCCCGGTTGGCCTGCTTGGGAAGGTTAAAACCCAGGGATCGGCAAAATGCCCGAAAGGCCTCCATTTTCGCCGGGTCTGGAGGATCGTGGACCCGGAAGAGGGAAGGTTCGCCCAATTCCAGGGCGACTGCCTCATTGGCGGCGATCATGAATTCCTCGATGACCTGGTGGGCCAGCAGGTGGTCGATGCGCCGTATGTCCACAGGCCAGCCCCGGTCGTCCAGGACGACTTCGGCCGCGGGGATGCTCATGAGCAGGCTTCCGCGCAAATAGCGCTGCTCCCGCAGACGCTGGCAAAGTTCCCCCATCCAGCCGAGCATCTTGAGAAAGGGGCGGTATTGCCGGCGCAGGTGGCGGTCCTTGTCCGCCAGCAGCTTTTGCACCAGGGTATATGTGAGGCGGGCGTGGTTGTGTACTACCGCCCGACTGAAGCGGTAGTCTTTCAACCGCCCCCGGCGGTCATAAGCCAGCGCCACCACCACGGCCAGGCGGTCTTCATCAGGGTTTAAGCTGCAAATGCGGGTGGACAGACGGGGCGGCAGCATGTGCACGGCCCGCTGGGGAAAGTAAACGCTGGTGCCCCGGCGGTAGGCCTCCTGGTCCAGGGCGCTCCCGGGCTTCACGTAATGGGCCACGTCCGCGATAGCCACATATAGCGTGTAGCCCCCCCCGGGGTGCTTCTCCACACACACCCCGTCGTCGAAGTCCCGGGCGCTTTCACTGTCGATGGTCACCAGAGGCAGGTGGCGCAGGTCTTCCCGCCGGGAGATTTCCGCAGGGGTGATGCCGGGGGAGATGCCCTCGGCTTCGGCCAGAACCTCCGGGGGAAACTGATCCGGCAGCCCATATTTCCCCACCACGATGAGGGTCTGGACCTCGGCATCCTCCACCGGTCCCAGGACCTCCATCACCTCGCCTTGGGGATTCAAGTGCGCGGTGGGATAATGCGTCACCCGGGCCCGCACCACTTCGCCCGGCTCGGCTCCGGCAAGCTTTCCCGGCGGAATGATGAGATTGAACAGGAGGTGCTCATCCTCCGGCTCCACGTAATAGGTCTCGGCCGCTTGGCATAAAAGGCCGATGAGTTCAACCGTGGCCCGCTCGAGGATGCGGATGACCCGGCCCTCCCGGCGCTTGCCGCGGGCGTGCTCCAGCCGGGCCACCACCCGGTCGCCGTGCCAGGCGTCCTTCAGGTCGGCGGTTTTGAGGTAAATGTCTCTACCGCCGCCCTCCGGGGTCAGGAAGGCGAAGCCATCCGGGTGCACGCTCAGAATCCCCGCCACCAGGTTCATCTCGTCGGTGAGGCCGTAGCGCTTCCCCTTGGTAAGCACCAGGTCGCCCCGGGCCAGGAGGCGGTCGAGACCCTCCTGCACCCAGGAGGCCTGGTCCGGGGGGACCTGCAGAAGCCCCAGGACCTCAGACAGCAAAAGAGGTCTGCCGGCCCGGCGAAAGACTTCCAGGAGCCTTTTTTCACCAGGGGGCCGTTTGCGTTTTTTTCGGGCCATCCCTTCTCCTTCCCGAGCGCACGGCAGAAATTGTCTTTTCGGCCGCAGAATCATCCCTAAGAGGAAAATTTTTGTGTTATATAGAACAATCACATATCATTGCGGTGATGCAATACATTTCGCGCCAAACGGGGGCTCCTGATGGCAATCTTGCAGGTGGAATATCTGGCAAATTTAGCGCCGGCCCGGCTCGACCACCTGCTGCACCGTTCCCGGGAGGACGTCAACCAGGTCCTGGAGGAGGTGCGCGCCATTCTTACCGCCTTGCGCCGGGACGGGGACGCCGAGAACCTGCGCTGGCACCGGCAATACAAGGCTGACCTGATTGCGGCCGAACTGGAGGTCGGCCCTGCGGAAATAGACGCCTCGTACCGGAGCCTTGATCCCCGGGTGCTCGAGGCCCTGAAGACGGCCGCGGCTAATATCGAAGCCTTCCACCGGGCCCAGCTCGAACGGGAGATGTGGGGCGTGGAAATTCGGCCCGGCATCCTGGCCGGCCGTTTGCTCCGGCCCATCCCCCGGGTGGGTTGCTATATCCCCGGAGGCCTTGCCAGTTACCCTTCCAGCGCCCTCATGAACATCGTTCCGGCCAAGGTTGCCGGTGTCAAAGAGATCATCGCCTGCACCCCGCCCGGCCAGGATATGGCCCTAAATCCGGCCACCGTGGCGGCGGCCCACCTGGCCGGGGCTCAGCGCCTCTTTAAGCTGGGCGGTCCCTGGGCCATCGGCTCCCTGGCCTTCGGCACCGACTCGGTGCCCAAGGTGGACAAAATTGTGGGGCCCGGAAACAAATATGTCACCGCCGCCAAACTTCTGGTTTTCGGCGAGGTGGACATCGACTCCCCGGCGGGCCCCAGCGAGGCCCTCATCGTGGCCGACGACGCGGCCGAAGCCCGCTTAGTGGCCGCGGACTTTCTCTCCCAGGTGGAGCACGACCGGGACGCCGCCGCGGTGCTGGTGACCCCCGATGAGACCCTGGCCCACAAGGTGGTGGATATTATCCTGGCCGAACTGCCGTCCCTGCCCCGACGAGAGATCCTGGAAGCGGCCATCCGGGAAAACTCTGCGGTCCTGGTGGCCCGGGACCTGGAGGAAGCCCTGGATTTCGCCAACCGCTACGCCCCGGAGCATTTGCAGATCATGACCCGGGACCCGTTTGCGGTCCTCCCCCGAATTGACCACGCGGGCTCCATTTTTCTCGGGCCGTTTGCCCCGGTGCCAGTGGGGGATTATGCCAGCGGCACCAACCACGTGCTGCCTACCGGAGGCTGCGCCCGCATGTTTTCGGGGCTGTCTGTGGACGACTTTATCAAAAAGCCCACTTTCCAACACCTTTCCCGGGAGGGGCTGGCCTCCTTGAAAGATACGGTGGTACTCCTGGCCGAAACCGAAGGCCTGCCCTTGCACGCTCGGGCCGTGGCGGAGCGGTTCCGGTATGCCTGAGAGGCGTGAGGACCCTGAAGACCTGGAAGAGGCTACCTTCCCCTGGGAGGACGTGGCCGCCTCCTGGGCCGATGACCGGCTGCAAAGCCGGCATCCGGCAGCGCCGGCGAAAAAGATCTATCTCGCCCGCGCCTTGGCTTGCCCTGACTGTGGAACCCCTGCTGACCGCCTCTCGTGGTTCTATTTTAAAAGCCCTGAGTGGACTTGGGAACACCTCTGTGGGCGAGCCGGGTGGATGGTGGTCTGCGAACGCTGCCGCCGGCAGGTGAATTTCTTTTGCGAACTTATGAATTAGATATTATTATTATATTTAACTAAGAAAGCTTTTAAACCGCTGCTGGTACCAGGTATGCCTCCCGTAAAAACGTCTGTCGGCGCCGTCAGCCCCCCGGAAATTATCGCCGATGTCCAAAAGCAGCCCAGCCTCCGCACCATCGACATCGACAAGGTGGGGGTCAAAAACATCTCCTATCCCATCGTGGTCCTGGACAAGTTCAACGGCACCCAGCACACCGTGGCCCGGATCAACATGTACGTCAATCTGCCCTACCGGCACAAGGGCACCCATATGAGCCGCTTCATCGAGATCCTCTCCGAGTGCCGTCGGGACATCAGCATCAGGAACATCGCCACCATCTTGGAAGAAACCAGGAAGCGCCTGCACGCCCAAAGCGCCCACATCGAGATGACCTTCCCCTATTTCATCGACAAACCGGCGCCGGTAAGCGGGGCCCGGGGCCTTATGGAGTATATCTGCACCTTCAAAGGTTCCCTGGACGGGGACGGACATATCGACCTGGTCGTAGGGATCACGGTGCCGATCACCACCCTATGCCCGTGCAGCAAGGAAATCAGCCAGGTGGGAGCCCACAATCAACGGGGCGAGGTGCGGATTCAGGTGCGTTTCAAGAAATTCTTCTGGATTGAAGACCTGATTCGCCTGGTGGAGGATTCGGCCTCCTGCGAGGTGTATGCCTTGTTAAAACGCCAGGATGAGAAATTCGTCACCGAGAAGGCCTATTCCAACCCCATGTTCGTGGAGGATGTGGTGCGGGAGATTGCCCACAAACTGAAACAGGATTCTAATTTTACCTGGTACGCGGTGGAATCGGAAAATTTCGAGTCCATTCACAATCATTCCGCTTACGCATATATTGAATCCAAGAGGTGAACCGGTTTCCCCTTTTTGTTTCCGGCATGCCCTCCTTAAGACCGCTTGACCTCCCTAAATCCCGAGGCCCCCGCCGATGGCTATAATCTTGACCTTGAGAAGGGGGTCCGCCGGCCCCTGGTTTCCGGAGCCTTTGCTGGAGACTGCCAACTCCGTTTGGCCGCCCTGCCGCACTAAGAAATCGTAGACCACCCGAGAAAAGGCACCCTGAGGCCCTGAGGTCGATTGCAGGCTCTGGCCCAGCAGGGTGAGAACCATGGGGTCGAACTCCGGCGCCACCAGGTGCTGGCCGGCGCCGAGGTGCAGGTCCACCCGGAGCCTCTGGCCCACCGCCACGGTCAGGGTCTTGCCGGAGTCCTTGGCGGTGAGGATCAGGGGCCCGGCCCAGGCCGGCCCGGCTGCAATCAGACAGGCTACTGCCAGACAAAGAGCTATGATTGCGTTTCGCCGTGACGGTGGCATGGCCAACTCAGGCCGACTACCAGGGGATGCTGGAACCGACTCATTTCTACTCTTCCGCGCCTTCCCCCTTCTCTTCGCCCTCTTTCATGAATTCCCGGGCCATTTCCATAAGGCGGCGCAAGGTTTGATCCACTTTATAGTTGACCGTATCCGGTTCCCAGGTGCCGTCCGGGAGACGCCGGCCTGCGGGCAAACCGGTGAGCAGTTCCAGGGCTTCGTCCACCGATCCCACGGCCCAGACGTGGAATTTGCCGTCTTTGACCGCGTTCACCACTTCTTTTTTAAGCATCAAGTCCTTGACATTGGCCTTGGGAATGATGACTCCTTGAGTGCCGTCCAGACCCCGGGCTTTGCAGACCTTGTAGAAGCCTTCGATTTTCCAGTTCACCCCGCCGATGGGCTGGACCTCGCCCCGCTGGCTCACAGAACCGGTGATGGCGATGTTTTGTTTCAGAGGCACATCCGCCAGCACGGACAACAAGGCTAGCAGTTCGGCCGCCGAGGCGCTGTCGCCTTCCACCATGCCGTAGCTCTGCTCGAAGGTGAGGCTGGCCGACAGAGTCAGGGGCTTGTCTTTGGCGAAGCGGCTTTTCAGGAATCCGGAGAGAATGAGCACGCCTTTGTTATGGATATTGCCGGCCATTTTGGCTTCCCGGTCGATGGCCACAACTCCTTCCTTCCCCAGGGCGTACGTCGCGGTGATGCGGCTGGGGCGCCCAAAGGCGTGGTCTCCTAGGGTATAGACGGACAAGCCGTTGACCTGGCCCACCACCCCGCCGGCGGTCTCGATGAAGAGCATACCTTCATCGATGAAGTCCTGGAGCTTCTCTTCCGGAAGGTCGGAGCGGTAGATCTTCTCCTCGATGGCCCGCTCGATGTCAGTCCCGAAAATTACCTGATGCTCGTTGGACTTGGCCCAGAAGTTGGCCTCCTTCACCACGTCCAAAACTTCCTTGAGCTGCAGAGTTAGCTTATTCTGACTGCCGGCCAGCTCCTGGGCGTGCTCGATGAGGCGGGCCATGCCGGTCTTGTGAATCGGCAGAAGTTTCTCGTCCTGGCAGTAAGCGGCCACCACGGCGCAGAAGTCCTGGAGGTGCTCCGGGGTTTTCCTCATTTCCCAGTCGAATTGGGCCTTGATTTTAAAAAGCTTCCCAAAGTCGTCATCATAAATATAGAGGAGCTGGTATAGATAGGGGTCGCCGATGAGGATGACTTTGATCCGCAGGGGGATGGGCTGGGGTTGCAGGGTGCGGGCGGCAATGAAGCCCATCTGCTCGGCCAGATCCTCGATTTTGATCTCCCGGTCTTTGAGGCAGCGCTTCAGGGCCTCATATGAAAAAAACCAGCGCAACAGGTCGATCATCGTCAGGATCAAATAGCCGCCGTTGGCCCGATGGAGGGAGCCGGGCCGGATAAGGGTGAAATCGGTGACCAGCGCCCCGAACTGGGCCCGGCGCTCCACCCCGCCGAAGAGGTTGGAGTAGTTGGGGTTGTTTTCCAGGATCACCGGCGCGCCCTTGCCTTCTGAATTGTCCACGAACAGGTTCACCTGGTACTGGGTGAAGCTGGGTTCCGGCAGCGGGAAGGGGAAGGGACTGGGGGCGCCGGGTTTTTTCTTGAAATCCTCGATGTTTTTCAGAATGTCTGTTTCCACTTCCCGTAGATATTCGATCACCGGGGGCAGATCCTGATATTTGTCCACCAGGTCTTCAAGGTACTGGCTGACCACGGCATGAGCGATGTCCTGGTCCAGCTTGCGCTCCGCCTCCTGAAACTCCTTCTCCATGCGCCGGATTTTGAGGATGGCTTCATTCATCTCCTCGTGGAGCACGTTGGAGCGCTGGCGCAAGGATTCCCGCTGCTCCTCGGTCAAGGCCTTGAGCTCCTCCTCGCTCATGGGCTTGCCGTCTTTGCCGGGAAACAGCATGAGGCCGGTGGGAGAAATGTTCAGAATAAAGCCTTCCTGGGTGGCTTTGGCGTCCAATTCCTGGAGGATGGCGTTGCGCTCCTGGGTGAACTGGCGCACCAGGTTTTCCCGGCGGCTGGCGTATTCCTCACTTTCAAAAACCTCTGGCACCCGCATCCGGAGGTTGGCGAGAAGTTCCTCCATATCGGTCTTCAAGGTGCGCCCCCGGCCGGCAGGGAGAACCAGGCTGCGGGGCCGCTCCGGCTCCTTGAAGTTGTGCACGTAAAGAAAGTCCGGAGGGCAGGGCTCCTTGGCGGCCAGCTCGCTGACATAGTCCTTGATGGTCTCGGTCTTGCGGGCGTGGCGCGGGCCGGCCACATAAATATTATATTCATGGTCCTTGATCCCGAGCCCGAACTCCAAGGCCCGCTGAGCCCGGTCCTGGGCCACCACCTTGAATTTCAGGGGTGCCAAGTCGGCGGTAGTTTCAAACCCCAAGTCATTGAGATCCACCTCGGCCCTCAGGTTTTCCGGTTTCAGCTCCCATAGGTTTCCAGACATTGGCTCTCCCCTAAAATGTGGTATAACTTTTGCTGTGCCAAGGGAGTAATGATTTTGCAGCGGCTCCCCGCCCGCTCCTCCACACCCCCACCGGCCCTTAGCCCCCTCACCCGCTAAGGCCGCTTAGGTCTTTGGCAGAGCAAAAGGCATAATCAATTTACCTGATATTATCCTGTTTATATATCAGAAAAATAATTCAGAAAGTAAAGAAGTTCAAGGAAAGGAAAGCACCTGTCGGGGTGGCAAAGAAAGATGTGCGGCTTTCCTTCCGGGAGCGCTCAGGTTTGGGCGCTATCGGGGGTCTGGGGATTAAACGGGCAACATTGGGGGTTCTGGTAGGCAGGTCCTTCAAGTTGGATGGTGGTATGTTCCAGGCCGAAGCGCCGGGCCAACAGCTCCTCCAGTTCCCAGGTGAGGCAGTCCCGGTCCCGGGAGTCCTCCAGCACCACGTGCACGCTCAGGGCAAAAAGCCCGGAGGAGATGCTCCAGATATGGAGATCGTGAACTGCCGCGACGCCCTCCTGGCCCTCCAGGGTGCGCCGCACCTCTTCGAGGTCGATGTGCTTGGGCGTCCCTTCCATAAGAATATCCGCGGCCTCGAAAACCAGTTTCCAGGTCCCGAAGATAATCAGCACAGCAATAGCGCTGCCGGCCAGGGGGTCAAACCAATACCAGCCCTTGAAAAATATGGCCAGACCGGCGGCAATGGCCGCGACGGACCCCAGGGAGTCGGCCAGGAGATGCAAAAACGCGCTTCTCAGGTTGAGGCTCTTTTCTCTGGCAGGATAAAGAATTACGACCCCGAAGAGGTTGACCAGCAGGCCCGCGCCGGCAATGATCATCAAAGGGAGGCTGGCGATGGCCGGGGGGTTGGCAAAGCGGCCGTAAGCATCGTAGAGGATAACGGCCCCGATGCCCCATAGAACCAGCCCATTTATCAGAGCCACCAAGATTTCCAGGCGGTGATAGCCGTAAGTTTTCTTGGCCGTATGGGGTTTTTGGGTGTAGACCAGAGCCAGAAGGCTTAGTCCCAGCGCGGCCACGTCGCTCAGCATGTGGCCGGCGTCGGCGATGAGGGCCAGGCTGTTGGTGAGCAGGCCCCCCACCAGCTCCACCACGAAAAAAATCAGCTGGGTGGCGAAGGCCAGGACCAGGGGACGCCGGCTCTGTTCAAACCGTTGGGCATGAGGAAGATGGGTATGGTTGGTACTCATGCCTCGTCGACGCTGATGTCCAGGATCTGGTAGGACCGCCGTCCCGCCGGGGTTTCCAGGTCGACCCGTTCCCCTTGGGCCCGCCCCATGAGGGCCCGGCCCAAGGGGGAAGCCGTGGACAGGCGGCCGTTCTGGGCGTCGGCTTCCACCGGTCCCACCATCCGGAACTGCTGCACCTTGCCGTTGGCCAGGTGGCGGATGGTTACCCGGCAATTGAAGCGCACCCGGTCCGCGGGCAGGTTGCTTCCCATCAGCACCTCGGCGTTGGCTAAGACCTGCTGAAGGTACTCGATGCGGCGTTCCAACCTCGCCTTCCGGGCCAGTATGCGCCGGAAGTCAGGGTCTTCGGGTGCACCCCAATCCGGGGCGGCTTCCAGAATCTCGTGGACCAGACCGGGACGCTCCTCGTTGGCCAGGATCCTGAGTTCTCTCAGGATTTCCTCATAGCCGGACCTGGTCAAAAGAATTTTTGCCATAGTGGTGCGATCTACGGGAGACTTGTCTCACCCTGAGGTGTTATGATGAGTCTCACACCTTTAATTTTTAACGGAAATCCCGGAGTCGGTCAACCGGAGGATTGTGGAGTTGCTTGATTTCTCCGCAAGCCCTTCACCCAGGAACCTGGTTTTCTATGCAAAACATGAAAAGACCGATAGGGCGGCCCCGGCCTTAAATTTCCAAGAGCTTGAACTTGAAGAAAGTATCCGCTTTGAATCTTGAGCCATTCATAGCAGAAAACCATGTTTTACCGCTTGACCCCTGAATTGCTGCCCCGCTTGTCCGGGCGGCTCTTCCGGCCCCGGCCCGGAAAACAATCCCTTGTCCTGGAGGGCAGCTCCGTTTTCCCTCCCAACCACCCCACCACCCAACTGTGCCTGGTCCTGATAAAACAGGCCTGCGCCTTGCGGCCCGGGGCTTCTGTCCTCGACCTGGGCTGCGGCTCTGGCATTTTGGCTCTGGCGGCCCTGGCCCTGGGCGCTTCCCATGCCGTGGCCGTTGATATTTCGGGGCGGGCGGCGCGACAAACCAGGGCCAATGCCATAAGAAACGGTTTGCTGCCCCGGCTCGCGGTGGTCAAAGGCTCCACCGAGTGCCTGCGGGGCCCCTTCGACCTCATCGTGGCCAACCTTCCCTGGGGGGTCCACTTTGAGAAGGGGGAGGAACTGGACCGCCTGGCCGCGTCGGACGGGCTCCTCGTCATTGCCGGCTTCAAGGATACCCAACAGGAGCCTCTGTTGACATGCTACCGGAGCCGGGCCTGGTTTGTCCTGGAGCAGCGCAGCCGGGATTCCTGGTCCCCGGAGCCGCCTCCGGAACTGAGCTACACCTGGGTGGCCTGGCTACTGGGGCGGGTTGCGGATACATGATTTCAGGGGAGAGCAAAACCTCTGCAACGGACGGCGATTCGGCAGCTTGTCATTTTTTGCATGGACGAAAAGAGGAGAATCAATGCAATACCAGGAAGGCAGCATCGGCCGTGTCTTTGCCCTGAGGCTGGAGGATGGGGAGCGCCTGCCGGACACCCTGGAGGCCTTTGCCCGGGACCAGGGCCTGGAGGCCGCCATGGTCATTTATGTGGGGGGCGCCAAGGGCGGCAGCCGCGTGGTGGTGGGCCCGGACGCCTCCCGGCGGGACGCCATCGTGCCTTTGATCCACACCCTGGCGGGCATTCAGGAGGTCCTGGGGGTGGGCACCCTTTTCCCCAACGAGCAGGGCGATCCGGTCCTGCACCTGCACGCCGCCAGCGGCCGGGAGGGCGGCGCCACCGTGGGCTGCAGCCGGGCCGGGGTGGACGTCTGGCTGGTAGGAGAGGTGATCATCCTGGAGATTTTGGGAACCAGGGGCCGCCGCCGCCCCGAATCCCCCAGCGGTTTCAGCCTGTTGCAGTTTGGGGAGTGATGCTGATAAGGATTAGGGGCGATGCAGGCATCGCCCTTAACGGCATTCCCGGGGCGAAAAAGTTGGAGGGCGCGGGTGCCCAGCCATGCAGGGCGGGCTTGACAGCCACCCGGAGTCGACGCCCCCGCGCCCCTAAAAAACCCTCCCGGGGGCGGGAGGGGCAGACTGCTGCTGCGTTGCGGCTTTTAGGACAGGGCCGGATTGATGGTCAGGACCGGGCAGGGCGCGGTACGCACCACTTTGTCGCACACGCTCCCAAAAATGGCCCGCTCAAGGCCTTTGCGACCGTGGGTTCCCATGATGATTAAATCCACTCCCTCTTGTTTGGCGGTCTCAATGATCTTTTCAGCAGGTGATCCTTGGGCCACCCGGGCTTCCACTTTCTTGAAACCCTTGAAACTCTCTTTGGCCGTGGCGCTCATTTTCTTCTGAGCCGCGTTCAGAACTTCCTCCTGGAATTGTTTAAGATTCCCGTGAGGCACGTGGAAAGAGGATAGGTCTGCCAAATCCTGTGCGACAAAAAGGACATAGAGGGTGGCATCGAATTGATTCACGAAGGTGGAAACCCAGGGGAGCATAGCCTCGAAATTCTCGGCGAAATCAATGGGGAACAGGATTTTTGCGATTTTTTTCATAATTCTGGCCTCCCTTCCGCGCCAGAGCCTTGGCTTTGGCGCGATATGGCATACATTAGACATCATCCGGGGAAATGTCAACCGCAACTGATTAATTGATTAGGCTTTTTGCCCGGCAAGAGACCTTATTTAATCTTAGCGGGGAGGGGAATAATTCAGCCGGAGAAGGCAGGCTCTCCGAAAGATTGGCAGGGGGGTGGGGGCAGGAAGCCGCCGTTCCCTGGCCCGCCCCCCACATAAAATCACGCGAAAAAAGTCTTGCCAAATGCTTGCGGGATTATTATATTTCCCCCGCGAAAAGGTCTGGCAGCGAGCAGACCCGGCAAAGGAGGGTATGGCCATCGGCGAAATCCGTTTCAGTCGCGACCATTTGTGGATCCGCCTGGACGATGACCTTCAGGCTACCTTGGGGATCACCGACTACCTCCAGGAAAAGCTCGGGGAAATCTATTCCCTCCCTCTTCCCGAGGAAGGGGAAGAGATCGTCAAGGAGGAACCGTTCAGCACGGTGGAGGCCAAAAATGGCCGGCGGGAATTGATTGCTCCCGTTTCCGGTGAGGTTATCGAGCTGAATTATGAAACTCAAGAAGTTCCGGAAATCGTCAACGAAGACCCAATGTCCGAAGGTTGGCTGCTCAAGGTAGAGCTTTCCTCCAGCAAGGAATTTGACGATCTCCTTACCGAGGAAGAATACGAAGATTTCCTGGCGGAAGAAGAAGGAGAGGAAGAGGACTGAACCCATTTGTCGCCCCTGATGTTCCCTGGCTGGTCGCCTTATCAGGGGCACAGGGCCTTATTGGCGGGCCACCGTGCCTCGTGATATAGTAACTCATGACCCAGGTCTCTTCCTCTTCCTCCTCCCCCCTGGGACGGTTCTGGAAAGCCCTCACTTCTCTGCGCCTGACCCTGGTGCTTCTCCTCATCTTGGCAGGGGTAAGCCTGGTGGGCACGGTGCGCCCTCAAGTTTTCGACAATCTTTGGTTCCTGGGGCCGTTGGCCCTTTTTACAGTCAACCTGACCGCCTGCCTCATCCGGGGCCTGCCCCAGGCGCTGCGGCGGTCCCGCCTGCACCTAACCCCCGACGCGGCCCTGGAACTGCCGGAACGGGTCCGTTTTTCCTGGCCTCCAAGCCATGATCCGCACCTCCGGGTGGAAAACGCTTTACGGCGCGAGTTAGGCCCGGTCCAAAAGGCCGCGGCCGGGGAGCAAACCGTTTATTTCTGGGAGCGCGGGCGGTTCCGTCCCTTGGGCCCTTACGTGGTGCACCTGGCGCTCCTGGTCATTCTTACCGGGGCCTTGTTGGGCCGGTTCCTGGGGATCGAGGGGCGGCTGCGGCTGCTGGAAGGTGAAACCGCCAATGTTTTTACCTCTGAGGGGAAAGAGATTCCTCTGGGCTTCCAGGCTCATCTGGACAGCTTCCAGGTCTTCTATTATCCGGACGGCACCCCTCGGGAGTTCCGTTCCGACCTTACTTTCACTGAGCCTGGAAAATCCCCGGAAACCGCGATTTGCCGGGTGAATGAACCGGTAACCTTCGGGAACTTCACCTTCTACCAGGCCAGTTATGGCCATGTCCTGCGTCTGGAGGTCCGGGAGGGGGAGAAATCCCAGGTGGTGGAGGCTCCGGTGGGTCAAACGCTGAAGCTTGACGGAGGTGCCCGGTTTCGGGTTCTGGAATATCAGCCCGACCTGGTGATGCCGGGGGATGGCCACGGCAAACATTTGGGACCGGCGGCCCGCCTGGCCTTTTGGGAAGAAGGCGGCCACCCCCGGCTCCTGGCGGTCTTAAAGGACCACCCCGAGTTCGCTGACCAGCATCCCGGACCCTATCGCTTTTACCTGAAGAACGCCAAATTCTTTTCCGTCCTCCAGGTGAAGCGGGACCCCGGCGTCTGGTGGGTCTATGCCGGTTTTCTGTTGCTGCTGCCGGGCTTTTACCTGGCCTTTTTGCGGCCGGCGGAGCGTTGGGCCCTGGTCCTGGGCCGCAACCGGCAGGGAGCTTGGGAGGCCCGCCTGTTGGGGGCGGCCCCTCGGGCTCGGGAGAGCTTCCAGGCGCGCCTGGAACGGCTACAGAAACTTCTGAAAAAAGGAGGCCCGGCATGATCAGCCTCAGCGAGATCTTAGGCGGAGTGATGCTGGCCTACCTGGCCGCCGCGTTTCTTTTTCTGGCTGCGGTCCTGTGGTCCTCCCACCGCCTCCGGAGCCTGGCCCTGGGTCTTCTGGTGGGCGGCCTGGCCGCCCACACCCTGGCTTTCCTGGCCCGCTGGATAATTTCGTATGGCCAGGCCGCGGCGGTTACCCCTCCGGCAGATTTTGGGGGCAAACTCCAATTGGTCATCCACCAGACGCCTCTGTCGAATTTTTACGAGTCTTTGATATTTTTTTCCTGGTGTCTGGCCTGCCTGTCCCTGATCTTCCTGCATCGTTATGCTGAGGGCTTTTTGGGGGTGGTGGGCGGCCTCCTGGCTTCCCTTATCCTCGCCTATGCGTCTTTAGGCGCGGACAGCCGCATCAGGCCCCTCATGCCAGCGCTGAAAAGCAACTGGCTCCTGGTTCACGTGATCACGTGCTTTGTGGGCTATGCCGCTTTCGGCCTGGCTTTCGGGGCGGCCATCCTTTATTTGACGCGGGCTTTCAGACCACAGGGGCAGGGCCCTGGTCTGCCCCTTTTGGACCGCCTGATTTATCGGGCCGCGGTCATCGGCTTTGTCTTTTTGACCCTGGGCATCCTTACCGGCGCGGTGTGGGCCGAGACCGCCTGGGGCCGCTACTGGAGTTGGGACCCCAAGGAGACGGCCTCCCTGATCACCTGGTTTATCTATGCCGCGCTTTTACACGCCCGCCTGGTTCAGGGCTGGCAGGGGCGACCCATCGCCTGGCTGGCCGTGGCCGGGTTCGGCGCGGTGCTGTTCACCTATATCGGGGTAAGTTTTCTGCTGCCCGGACTTCACTCCTACCTTAATTAAATCCGGAGGAGATCAGAAGACCTCCTGGGGATTGCCCCGCAATTCCTGGCTGACGGTCAGACGGCCGCAATTGCTGCAGATATATTTGCTTGCCTGTGCAATAAGGCTTGGCGTGGGGTTCAGGCTCGAAGCTGCAGCAGGCACATTTCAACCGCGCTCCCTGAGGATTGCCCGGGTGGCCGGATTCCCCGGCCGAGGCTCCGCAGGTTTTAACAGCCATGGGCTTTCTTTTCCGTAACCCCTTCTGTGCCCCTTATCCGAAGACCAGGGTGGCCGCGGCGGTGTCGAGGCGGGCCCGGGCGCCTAAGGGCAGGGTATGGTTTTCCGGCTGGTGCCCGACCGGCAGGCCGGCGGCCACCGGCACCCCCAAAGGCTTAAAGGCCAAGGCCAGGACTTCTTCGGCGTGGGCCTGGGAAGCCCCTCCGGTGAAGGAACCCAGGAGGATCCCTTGCACCCCGTCCAGAGCGCCGGAGAACAGCAGGTGATGGGCCAGGCGGTCCAGGCGGTAGAGGGCTTCATTATGATCCTCCAGGAAAAGAAGGGAGCCGGCAAAGCGAGGGGCATAGGGCGTGCCCAGCAGATGGCACAGGGTGGTGAGATTGCCTCCTGACAGGGGTCCGGCGGCCTGGCCCGAATGGAGGACGGAGAGGCCGGAAAGGGTGAATTTCTCGGGACCCGGCGCGGCGAGCCAGTGCCGCCAGCTTTCCCGGGCAGCGGGCGTGACTTCCGCCAGGTGCGCCAGGGTGGGGCCGTGGAAGGTCACCCAGCCCAAGCGCTGATGCAGGGTGAGGAGCAGGTTGGTGAGATCGCTGAAACCCACGAGGCGCTTGGGATGCCGGGCCAGGCGGTTCAAATCCAGGTAGGGGAGGATTTTCAGAGAGCCATAGCCTCCCCTGACTGCAATGACCGCCTTGGCCTCAGGGTTTTCCCAAATCTCCTGAAAGCGGCGGGCGGCCTGCCGGTCGGCGGCCTGACCCCAGGATCGAGCTGTGAAAATTTCGGGAGAAAAGACTACCCGGAAGCCCCAGGACTCGACGATCTTCAACCCCGCTTCCCAGGCTTCCCGGGATATAGGGCTGGCCGGCGCCACCGCGGCCACGGTATCGCCGGGCGCCAGGGGCGGCGGCCAGACCGGGCGCTGCCCTGGCAATCTAACTTTTTGCTGCCGTGTCTCGGAAATGGTCATATCGGATCATAAGAAAGTCTTGACTCGCGGCGTATTTTACCACCTTGCCCTTGCTAACCCAACCCCCTTTCTTTTACTCTAACCGGGAAGAGCAAGAAGAGAGAGAGCGTCAATTGAGCAAACCTGCCGGAAATAATCAGGCCGCGGCCGCAGGGATTCCTCCCTTTGCTCTTAGTCTGGTTGGCATCTGGGGTGCCGCGATAATTTTGCGCCTTGGGGATCTCTCGGCCCGCAATCTCTGGACTGACGAAGCCTGGGTGGCCCTGGCGGCCCTGGCCGCCACGCCGGGCGAAGCCCTGACCCTGGGGCGCTCCACCCCCCCCTTTTACACCCTGGCGGTTTGGGGCCTGGTCCAGGTATTCGGCGGGAGCGAAGCGATCCTGCGCTCACTTTCATTCGCTTTTGGACTGGGCACAGTATTCCTTTTCTGGTTCATAGCCCGGCGTCTGGCCTCCCCTGCCGCCGCCCTCCTGGGGCTGACCCTGGTAGCCGTCTCCCCGGTCCTGGTGTATTTTTCCAAAGAACTCAAGCAGTACAGCGGCGATGCCTTTTTTGCCGTACTGGTGGTCTGGCTGGCCGAGAACCTGCAGGAGCACCCCGGTAAGGGCGGCTGGCTGGTTCTGGCCCTCTCAGGGGTAGGGGCCCTGGGTTTCTCTCACGGAGCCGTTTTTGTCCTGCCGGTAATTCTGGCAGTGCTGTGGTTGAACCTCCCTCGGTCCCAGCGGCCTTGGTTGGCGGGCTTGGGGGCGTTGTGGGGCCTGGCGGTGGCCGCATTTTATGTAATCTTTTACCGCCACCAGGTGGACCCGCAGTTGGTTGACTATTGGGCCGGGGAGTTCCCTGATTTCTCCGGCCTGGTAGCGTTTCTCGCCTGGCTCGGCGGTGCCTTGGGCCGGTATTTCCATTATTTTTTCAGCTATTTCTTTTCCGTGAGTTGCGGCTGGCTCTGGGGCGTGGTATTCACCGCGCTGGGCCTGGGGGCGCTGGCCAGGCCAGGCCCCCGGCGGCTCCTGCTTTACTGGGGGGGACCTCTCCTTCTGACCCTGGCGGCCGCAGCCCTGCACCGCTACCCCTTCATGGCTCGCTATAACGGGAGCCGCCTCTTGCTGTTCAGCGCGCCCTGGCTGTACCTCCTGGCGGCCATTGGCCTGACCGCAATCCTGTCCCGGCTCCGGCGCCGCCCCCAGCGCTGGCCGGCCCCGGCCCTGGCCATCCTTATCCTGATAACCTTGCAGCCCCTGGCCCTGGTGCAGGAAGACCTGCATCCCCAGGCCAACCGGCAGGAGCTCAAGCCCCTGGCCGCGTATCTACAATCCCATCTCCTCCCCGGCGACCGGATTTATGTCTATTATCACGCCATTTATCCCTTCAAGTATTACTTCCGAGGAGATCTGGAAGGGGTGTGCTGGGGCAAGTCCTGCGTGGAGACGAACCTTGACCTCCCGGCTTCTGGCCCGGCATCTCCCCGGCGTCTCTGGCTGGTAGCCGCCCATTTCGGCGAGTTGGCCTCGTTGAGACAATTCGCCACCCGCCTGCTTGGGCCGAACTGGCGGGAAGAAACCATAAAACGGCAGCAGAATGCCGCTCTTTTGCTTTTCGTCCCTCAGGACTGCATCATGGCCGCGCCCCAGAACGCTCTTCCAGGAGCTCCTCGATCCGTGACTTCAGTTCCCCTAACCGAAAAGGCTTGTCCAAAAACCCCCTTGCCCCCCCGGCCATGAGTTGTTCCTTTTCCCGGTTGGAAAAGAAACCAGAGGCCACCAACACTTCCGCTTTCGGCTGTATTCTCTTCAAATTGCGCATCACCTCCAGGCCGCTCATGCCCGGCAGGTGATAATCGAGAATCACCAGGTCCAGGGGCCGGCCCTGGTGAAGCATCTCCAGAACTTCCTCCCCATCGGCAGCCGTCTCCACCGCATAGCCCAATTTCTCCAGAAGCTCCTGCCCCAGGGACCGGATATGGCGGTCGTCATCCACCAGAAGAATCTGCATCGTCGGCGTTTTCATAAAACGATTATGTTCCGGTCCCTCATAAACCCCAGCGAAATCCAGCGGGCGAGAGGGCTAACCGGGCCGGGCCTTCAGTTTTCCGGTCCTCGCCCGACAACAGAGTTTTCTCTTTGAAGAGCAGGGGGATAATCGGTTTCCCTGATATGGCAGCCTTAAGTTTTGCCGCCGCCCACTGTGAAGCGGATCTCCCTGACCATTCCCGAGCCGAGGGTTTTCTGCAAGGCCTCCAGGACCTTAGGCTTTAAAAACTGCAATTCTTGTACCAAAGCGCTGGAAGCCGCTTCGACCCAAAGTTCGTGCCGCTTCAGGTCCACCAGCCTGGCCTGACTCCGCAGGGCCTCCGGCACTGCCTGTTCCCAGACGCTCCGGACTTTTTGGCGCAGTTCCAGGAGCTGCCAATCTCCAGGCCGCAGGATTCCTGCCAGCACCTGCTTCACTGCCACCGGGCGCTCGGAAGTTTTTCGCCTCGACATGATAACTCAGGTTCTGGCCGCCCGGATGAAACCGGTCGCGGCGCGCTCAATGACGTCCTCCGGGACGCAAAAGGCCAAGCGGAAGTAGCCGGCCCGGCCGAAGCCCCGCCCCGGAACGGCCAGGATGTTTTCCCGTTTCAGACGGTCCACGAAGGCCAGGTCATCGCCACCGGGGGCCTCAGGAAAAAAGTAAAACGCGCCTTGGGGTTTGAGAAAGCGGTATCCCCCTTCCTCCAGGATTTGCCCCAACAGTTCCCGCCGCCGGGCATAAGGGGTGGTATCCACGCACAGCCCCGCCACCTTGGCCACCACCCGCTGCATCAGGGCCGGAGCATTGATGAATCCCAGGATGCGATTGGCCAGGACAAAGCCGGCCAGCAGTTCAGCGCGGTAGGGGGCCTTGGGGCTCACCGCCGCCAGCCCCAGGCGCTCCCCGGGAATGGACAGGTCCTTGGAAAATGAAGTGGCCAGGAGGGTGTGGGGATAAAAGGCAAAAAGGTTGGGAAGTTCCAACTTATCGTAAAGGAGGCGGCTGTAAGGCTCGTCGGCCACCAGATAAACCACCCGGCCAGTCCGGTCGCCATGCCTTTTCAGAAGATGGCCCAGCTCCTCAAGGGCAGGCGCCGGATAAACCTGGCCGGTAGGATTGTTCGGGGAATTGATGATAAGCGCTTTGGTTTTGGGACTCAGGGCCTTTTCCAGGGCTTGCAGATCAAGTTGAAAGGCTGAATCAGTTTCCACCACCACTGCGACGCCGCCGTGGTTGTCGGCGTAAAACAGGTATTCCGGGAAATAAGGGGCCAGGATTAGCACCTCATCGCCGGGGTCCAGCAAGGCCTTGAGGATGACATTCAGCGCCCCGGCCGCGCCGCTGGTGAGCACCAGGTCCCCGGGACCAAAGTCCTGGTGATACATATGGCGCAAATGCCCGGCCAGCGCCTCGCGGGCTTGGAGAAGTCCGGCATTGGTCATGTAACTATGCAGGCCCGGACTCGGGTCCCGAGCCACCTCAATCAAGGCCTCCTTGAATTGCGGCGGAGGTTCCAGGTCAGGGTTTCCCAAAGTAAAATCAAAAACTTTGTCCGCCCCCAAGCGGGCCTTCAGCTCCCCCCCTTCTTCGAACATCCTCCGGATCCAGGAGCCCCGCTCCATGGCAGTTTTGATTTTCTGGGAAACACTCATGCAATGCTCCTATGATGGCCTATTTTGCTGTGGCTGAAAAAAGAAAGCCCGAACCGAAGCATCTGGGCGTTTTTCCGGAAAAACCTACATTCTACGCCTTATCCACCACGCGGTAGCCCGCCGCTTCCAAGGCTTGCATCACCTGGTTGCCATGTTCCTGGTTGCGGGTCTCCAGAATCATCTCCACCCGGGTGAAATCCAGGGGCAGGTCCCGGGCCAGACGGTCATGAAACAGATGCAGGATGTTGGCTTCCTGCTCGCCCAGAAGCATGGCCAGTTTTCCCAGAGAGCCGGGCCGATCCGCCAGTTCCACCCGCAGATTGAGAACCCGGCCCCGCTCCAGCAGGGCCCGCACCAGCACCCGTTCCAGGAGCGGAATGTCGATATTACCGCCGCTTATCACCAGGACTATTTGCCGCCCCAGATCGGCTCCGACCAAAGGCCCCAGGAAGGCGGCGGCCGGCACCGCACCGGCTCCCTCGGCCAGGACCTTTTTGTTCTCCAGGAGCACCAATATAGCCTGGGAAATGTCATTTTCCCCCACCAGCACCAGGTCATCCAGATATTTTTGCAGGTAAGGGTACGTCAGACGGCCTGTCTGGCCCACCGCGATGCCATCCCCGAGGGTGGGCCGGACCGGCACCGCCACGGGTTCGCCGCGCTCCCGGGCCGCCGCTAAAGAGGGGACTTGCGCGGTTTGGACCCCGATGACCCTGATCTTGGGAGAGCGCTCTTTTAAGGCCAGGGCCGTCCCCGCCGCCAATCCCCCGCCCCCCACCGGCAGGATCACCGTGTCCACCTCCGGCAGGTCTTCCCAGAGCTCCAGACCCAGAGTGCCCTGGCCGGCTACCACTTCCAGGTCATCAAAGGGATGAATGAAGACATAACCCTGGGCCACCAGTTCCTTCGCTTTATCCAAGGCTTCGGTAAGATCCCGGCCCCACAGCACCAGGTCGGCGCCGTAGCCCCGACAGGCCAGCTGCTTGGTGATGGAGGCCCCCCGGGGCATGACAATGGTGGCTTTCAGCCCCACGTGGGTGGCGGCCCAGGCCACCCCCTGACCGTGGTTGCCGGCGGAGGCGGCCACCACCCGGCCGCCCTCCCCTCGGGCCTGCATCAGGGTAAGGCGGTTGACCGCGCCCCGGAGCTTGAAGGAACCCGTGGTCTGCAAATTTTCCAGCTTGAGGAAAACCTTCCGGTCTCCCCCGCGGCTCAAAGTTTGGGAATAAATCAGGGGGGTGTGGAGGATCACCCCTTGCAGTCGTTTTCGGGCCTCCTCGATATCCTTGAGGGTCATATCCCCCCCGGCCCCGGAAAGTCCCCGCCGGTCGTTCTCAGGCATGCTGAGCCCGGCGCCAGCCTTCGGCCTTAAGCCGGTCGACATGGGCCAGCCACTCGGTTTTCAGAGATTCGAGGAACTGCTTCATGTCTTCTTTAATGAGGGGCGCCAAGCGCTGGTGCATTTCAGCCCGTATTTCGTGATCCCTCGGGGAAAACCCCTGCCAGGTAAGATAACCCTCATCAAAAATGAACTCCGGAGTGAGAGCGGCGGCCCGGTTGCGTTTGATGAAAAGAGCCTCGGCCCTTTCCATGTCATATTCCATGATCCAGTTGCAGTCGGCCACCATGGTCTCCGGGTTGAAATCCACCTGAGGGCTGCACCGGGGACAGTACAGATTGACCAGAATTTCGGGAGATAAAATATTATCCCGAAAATTAAGGTGCGCCAGCTTACTGCCGCACACGCAACGGCGGGTTTCCATCATGCACATATGCGTTGCCTCTTCCTAACAAACCAAAAGTTCTGTGATTCTCAAAATACTAGTTTTGTGCATTTATGACAATAAGCGTTTTTTATGACTGGTTCCCGATGGGACAGTTTAAGGCTGCCTGGCTGAGGGGAACGGAATTGCTCTTTTCCTTAAAGTAAAGACTTTAGGAAAAGTCTGGGCGGTCGCTTTCTTAACCCCTGCAAGTATAGGCGATAACCCGGAATATTCCCCTGCTTCGGAGGGATCTGTTCCTGCAGAACCCAAGCTTGGCTCCGGCAGCTAGGAAATAATTGCCGCAACTTTTTTGAAATTGAGTGCAATTATCTGAAATTACTAATTATTTTAAATGGCATTGATCTTGCTAAAGAGAGGAGCAAATACCGGAAGGAGGCTCCCTGTGGAGATTTTCCAGCTTTATCCTTATTACACCGCTCAATCGGCTGCAGAACCGGACGGGCAGATCTCAGGTGGTCAGAAGACCTCAAAAAATTCCGAGGCCAATGTCGCCGACCTGAGGGAGGCCGAAGATCGCCTTGAACTTGTGCGGACGCAGAACCTGGCCTCGCCTCCATCAGTCCCGGTAGACTTGACCAAGGCCGCAGAACTACTGGGACAGGTGCAGGACCAGATGCAGCTCCTGGAAAAACAAGACGCCAGGGAACTGTATCAGTATGATCGGCTGCGGGATCTGTTGTACCGGGTCTCCCAGACCCAAGGGGTTTAAAGCGCGGATAACCCGAGATCGCGGCGGCCCTTATCCAAAAAAAATCATGGGAAGGGTCAGGGAGCTCCTTAGGGCTCTCTACCAGATACAGATAAAGGCAGATACACCCTATGAAAATTGATGATCTGGTCCTATTGTCGGCAAACCCGGCCCCTTCTCCCGCAAGCGGCTCACCGGGAAAGGAAAAATTTGCCGAGTGCCTCAAGGAGGCGGTGGCCCTGAGGCAGAAGGAGGCGGGACCGCAGGCCCTGGGCGGTCCGGCTCCGGTTGCCGGAGTGGCCGATCTAGAAGCGACGGGAGCCGCCCAGGAGATGGTGGAGGCGGTATTGTCCAGGCTGGAAATATTTCAAGAGGCCCTCTCCCGTCCGGGTCTGCCCCTGAAAGGGGTAGCCCCGCTGGCTCAGGCCCTGGAGAAGGACAGCCAGAACCTCGCCGACCTGGCCCGCTCCCTGCCGGCGGATTCCTCCCTGCGCCCGATTGTGGAGGAAGCGGCGGCTCTGACCAAAACTGAAAGTTGGAAGTTCCACCGGGGGGACTACCTCTGAGTCGTGAACCGGAAAATTTTCTCTTGGAGGGGCGCGCCGTTCAGAAGCAGGCAGATCTGAGCTTTTAACCGGCCCGCCGAAATGGACAGAAGGGCGAAGGTGGGGGGAAAGCCGCGATCGGTCCGGTGTCGGAGGTGACCGGGGTTGATCCAGGCTATACCCATTCGTTCTTCAAGTTTCGGGTTGTGAGTATGTCCAAAGAGGACCGCGTCAACTTCATAGCAGGCCATCTCCGGATCCGGATCACCGGGAAGGTCAAAACGGTTTCGGCTCTCGGTATGGGTGAGAAGGAACTTCAAGCCTCCTAAAGTTGCCACTTGTCGATTGGGAACCCCAGGGTCGCGATACTCCGGGCAGTAAAGTCCGGGCACCCCGATCACTTCAAGGCCGCTTCGGGTCAGGGTCTCCTGGTCGCGGTAGTCATCCCCCAGGTGCAGCAAGGTCTGGACTCCCAGGGATTGGAGCCAGGCCGCCAACCGGCGCATGCCTTCCTGGTTGCCATGCGTGTCGCTCACCACTCCAATAATCATACGCGGGGCTTTCGGGTCAGGGTTACTTTTGGGAAATAAAAAACCTTAGCGGGGAAGGGGATTAAGGGCTGGTGGGCCCTTCGCCCCTCCGCCGCCCCTCCTCCGCCAATCCCCTAAATAAAGGCCAAATCTGTTGCCCTTGCCGGGGCTTGTCCCCGCGGTAAGGGCAAAACCCACAAAGGGTTGGGCGGGGGGTGGGCAGAAAGCAGGGCGCCGCCGCTCCCTGGCCCTCCCCAGAAAATCATTATTCACTTTGCAGAGCAAAGGGAATAATCGAATAAAACATTTTAATCGCTGAAAGGCAAACCCGGGTTTTACATGGTGTTGCTCGCGTGGCATAATTGCGGCATTACCCCGCATAAAGGACCAAAACATGCCTGAGTGCATTTTCTGCCGCATTGCCGCGGGAACAGCCCCGGCCGCCAAGGTCCTGGAGACCGCCCGGGTTCTGGCTTTTCTGGACATCGCCCCGGTTCATTACGGGCACACCCTGGTAATTCCCAAGGAGCATTACGAAAATTTCCTGGACCTGCCGGATGCTCTGTGGCTGGAAATGGGCCAGGTTTCCCGGCGGGTGGCCCAAGCCCTGCGCCAGGTCATGTTGGCCCGCGGCTTTAATGTGATGATGAACAATTTCGATGCCGCCGGCCAGGTGGTTTTTCATGCCCACCTGCATGTCATCCCCCGGTTCCTGAGCGATGGCCTCCACCTTTTTCCCCAAGGGAATTACCTTCCGGGAGATCTGGAGAAAGTGGGGCAACAGTTACGGGTGGCTGCAGAAAGGATTTAGGGATAGGCCACTGCCTGGCGCTCCAGGCACTGTTGCAGGAATCGGGTTATTTCAGGCAGCAATGGAATTGATCTTCCTCCCAGCGCAGACGCCGGCATAACCCCCATAAGGGAATTGACCAGCCAGAGACCGTCGGCCTGCTGCAATTCCGCCAGGTCAAGGGTCCGGCGGGCAAGATTAATTCCCTCTTGTTGCAGGGCCCGGGCCAGAACCGCTAGGGTTACTCCTGGCAGGGTGCTGGGCGCCTCCGGCGTCAGGTAGCGGTCCTGCCGGAAAAGAAGCAAGCTGGTGGCGGCTCCTTCGGAGACTCGCCCGTCCACCTCCAGGATAAGGGCCTCCCGGGCCCCCGCATCCAGGGCATACTGCCGGGCTGCCAGGTAAAAGAGATAATTCAGGCTCTTGTAACGGCCGATAAAAGTGGTGCGTCTTTCCGGAAAGACCACGACCGGCCAGCCGCACCGGTATTCCTCCGGGCTCGGAGGCTGGTAGGGCCGGGCGTAGATCACCAAAGTGGGGGTCGCAGAGGTCGGCAATCCTAAACTTTGGGCCTTCCCGCGGGTGAGCAGGATTTTTACCGCGGCCGGCCCGGTCAGCAGCCCGTTAGCTGTCAGGAGCCGATCAAGCCGCTCTTTCCAGGCAACCGCGGGCAGGTCCAGACGGAAAGCCTGGGCGGAGGCGCGCAGACGTTCTAAATGGTCGTTCAGGAAATGAGGATGGCCGTTCTCAACCCGAAGTGTTTCGAAAAATCCATCCCCATAGAGAAACCCGCGATCTTCCACTGATACCCGGGCCTGGGAGAGAGGCACAAGTTCGTCATTTATCCAGACAAAAGCCTGCGGCGACATGGGTCCTTGTCTTTGTCGAAGAATGGCCGGTACCTGATCGGGCAAGTCAGTATAGCCGCAATATTTCAGGCGAGGAAGAAATATCGCCCTTTCTCAAGCGATCCAGGGATGCCTGGGATTATTCTTTATCCCCTGAGCTCTCTTTGGAGAAGGAGGAATTTTCCCTTTCTGCTTGGTGGAGGGAAATTATCTCACCCCAGATGGAACAGTGCCGGGAAACGACTGCCCTCCACCGCTTTCCCCTTCAATCAGGCGAAACAGGGTTCGCCCCTTGTGCAGAGTCTCCTCGTATTCCGCCTGCTCGTCTGAATCATACACCACCCCGCCGCCTACGGAAAAATGTCCCCAGCCGTTAACCGCGATCGCGGTGCGAATTGCTATGTTAAGGTCCATATTGCGGTGCAGGCCGAGATATCCGATGGCCCCGGTGTAAACATGGCGCACCTGGGGCTCCAGTTCGTCGATGATCTCCATGGCCCTGATCTTGGGGCAACCGGTGATGGACCCTCCTGGAAAGGTGGCTCGGAGAATATCCCCATGACTCGCGCCCTCCTTAAGCAAGCCCGTGACAATGGACACCAGGTGGTAAACATTCTGGTAGGTTTCCAGGCGCTTATGCTCTTTGACCTCGACACTCCGGGCCCGGCAGACCTTGCCCAGGTCGTTGCGCAGCAAGTCCACGATCATGGCGAGTTCGGCGTCGTCTTTGGGGCTTGCCGCCAATTCCCGGCGCTGGAGTTCGTCCTCCTCGGGAGTGCGGCCCCGGGGGCGGGTGCCCTTGATGGGGCGGGTCTCCAGGTAATTTTCCCGCCGCAGCAGGAACCTTTCCATGGAAGTGGAGAAGATGGCAAAATCGCGGCAATTAAGATAGGCGTAAAACGGAGCCGGATTCAAGGCAAACAAGCGACAAAACAGCATATACGGGTCGCCTTGCAGGGGAAAGGAAAAGCGCTGGGAGAGATTGACCTGGTAGACGTCGCCGTTCCGGATGTATTCCCTGATGCGGCTCACCGCCTGAAGATAAGCCTTTCGGGTGAAGTTGCTTCGCAGGGGGCCGACGCGAAACCCGCCCTGCTCCTGGCCAACTGGCTGGCTAAACCCGGAGGGGCTTTCTCGCACCCGTCCCTGGGGATCTTCCCAGAGAACTTCCAGGGACCCGAATTGGCCGGCCCGACGATCATGCACCACCAGACGCCGGGGAAAGGCGAACACCAGGTCAGGGAGGCCCAAATCGTCGCGAGCTGTGGCAGGCAGGCGTTCCAGGTGGTTTTTCAGGTCATAGGCCAGAAAACCCAGCCCCCCGGCCGCGCAAGGCTCCAAGGGCAGGGGGCCGGGGATCTCCAGCGCGGCCAGGAGATCATCGAGAACCTCAAAGGGATTCCCCACCAGATCGGCTGTCTCGGTTCCTTTGGTAATCTGTATCTTGCGGCCCTTTGAGGTGATTACCAGAAAAGGATCCCAGCCCATAAGGGAGTGGGAGGCGCAGTCCAGGTCGCCGCCGCTCAACAACAGCATGGCATAAGGCAGCCGCCGGTAAGGCCTAAACACCTGGGCCAGATCAGCATCTTCCTCGGGAGGCTGAAACGGCCGTATTATAATATCCACGATCCGCCCAAACTTCATATTATTGACAAAAAAGAGAGCGGCCCTAGAACGCGGCGGCCTCCTGGTGCCAGGGCATTGTAGGCTGAAGACTCGAATTCCCAAGCTTCAGAAAATTCGCTGCCAGCTCATAGCCGTAGCTGGTAAGGAACGATTCCGGGTGAAACTGCACCCCGTGGAGCGGGTAGTGACGGTGGCTCAGTCCCATGATCACCCCGTCGTTGGTCCAGGCGGTGACCTCCAGATCCCTGGAGGCAGGGACGGCCATGAGGGAATGGTAGCGGGCCGCCCGGAAAGGAGAAGGAAGTCCCCGGAAAAGCCCCTGTCCCCGGTGATGGACCAGGGAACACTTGCCGTGCATCGGCAGGGGCGCCCGGACCGTGGCTCCTCCCCAAACTTCATTGATGGCCTGATGACCCAGGCACACCCCCAGGATGGGGATGTCCCTGTGGAAGCGGGCGATCACCTCTTTACTGATGCCGGCCTGGGCTGGGGCCTTGGGTCCGGGCGAAATACATATCCAGGAGGGTTGCAAGGCCTCGATTTCCCTTAGTTCCAGGGCATCGTGGCGAAAAACCAAGACCTCCAGGTCAAACTTGTAGAAGAGCTGAACCAGGTTATAGGTAAAGGAGTCGTAGTTGTCGATCATTACCAGGCGCATGGGCTCTCCCAAAAAATAAAGGCCACCCAGCGAGTCTGGGTGGCCTCCGGGGCCTGACATAACTCTAGTTTATTTCTAAACGGCGGGAATCAGAAAGTCAAGTGATTCCCTGTATTTTTTATCAGTGTTTTTGGTGCCTGGCATCCCCGCCGTTACGCCGGGGCCTTCAGGCGCACAAAATAAAGGGTGCCGAAGGCATTGCCTCCGACCCGGTGGTTCAGGGCATTGTAGTGGCCCAGAATCCCTTCTTCATAGTCAACCCCAGGGGCCAAGGTTATGGCCCGGTCCCAGTCACCGCCGCAGGACTGGACCACGGCCTGGAGCAGGACTGCACCGCCGTTTCTGGTCGTGGGGTCCAGGGCATAGTGAGCGCCGCAGGAACAGACGCCGCCGTCAAATTCGAGCCACAGACCGTCCAGTTCCACCGGGGGGTCAATGCGCTGGCGGCAGAATGGACAAATAGGCGGCTTGAGGCGATCTTGGGGTGAATTTAACAAGTTAGACCTCCTTTTCCGGCCGGGGAGCAGGGTCGAAGCTATTTTTCCCCTTGCCCCGAGGCTGACCCCTTGGCAAGTTCTCCACCTTTTGCAGGAAATTATCGCGATTTTTTTCAGTGGCGGCAATTCCCCATTTCTATTGACACATCCTCCTCAAGTGGTTAATTTTGAGATACCTTTTAGAGAAAGGAGGATCTATGCCTATAACCGTTACCTTCAGTGACGCCGAGCAACAGCAAATTGAAGCGATCGTCATTGACAAGGATCAGGAGGAAGCCCTGAAATATTGCTCCGATTTGCTGGATAAGTTCAGAAAGCATGAAGGACATGCCTGTGGCCCCAAACCAGCCGAAGGTTATCCGGGGCACGGATGATCGTGAGTCCCGGCTTTTTCACTTCGGCCCTTAATACTCAAGCGCCGCTAGACGCCCAAGGAGAAACAATATGGCAGAAAAACAGATTGTCTTTGAGGATGCCGACCAAATTTATCTCGAGGGCATCCTCATCGATCGGGACAAGGAAGAGGCCTTGAAATTCCTTACGAAACTGGCGGAGCGTTTTAAAAGCCATCCCGGCCACGCCTGCGGCTTCAGGGGTTTTAAGTAAACCTTTTGTTTCTGCGAGCCGGACTTTCGGAGGGGGCATGGGGAGGCTGGCCCTGGTGGCCGATACTCACACATACCAGGACGGCCTTCCCTCACTGTTTCGCTTTTTTGAACGCCACGCCATTAACCGCCTTGCCTGCTTGGGGGACTGCCCGCCGGAGCCCTTTCGGCCCTGGATAGAGAACAACCCCCACCACCAACTTTATTGGGTTTATGACTTTCAGGGCCCGGAGATGCCCGAGGCCACCCGGTGCGCTATGGCCCTGGAGCTGGAAGGCCAGGTTTTTCTGGCCCACACCCGGGCCATCCTCTGGACTCATTTTAAGGATCAGATTCATGCCTACCTCGGGGGCGCTCGAACCGGGCGCCCCCCTATGCTGCTCTGCCACGGGCACACGCATGTCCCCAGCCTGACCCTTTTTCAACCTCCGGCCAGCCGTCTGCTCTACATCAACGACGCGCTTCGTCCCCAGGAGTTCCGGCCGCGCCAGGCTTGTGTGCCCCTGGAAAGCGATGCCATTTATCTCATTGTGCCCGGGGCCTTTACGCTGGAGGAAAACCGCTACCCCACCTTTAGTTTTGCGGTCCTGGACCTGGATGCCCGCCGGGTGGCCATGGTGTCTTTGCAAAACCTGGCGCCCCTGGAGTCATGCGAAATATTTCCTGACTGAGCGTCCCCTGGACTTTTGGGGAAATATCAGCATGGCAGGGGGTAGGAGGGTGCAATAATTGCGCTCCCAGCAAAGAGTTTGATGAACCAAAAGCTCCACAAGATATTTTTAGATTGACGCCGACGTGGCGAAAGGGGTGCCGGCCGCCCCGGAGGGAATAACTTCAATATGACCAAACATCTGATCCTAGTCGGCGCCGGCCATGCGCATCTTACCTGTTTGAAGGGCTTGAGGGATTTTACCGCCCAAGGATACCGGGTAACGGTGATTGGCCCCGGCAGCCACCATTACTATTCGGGTATGGGCCCCGGCATGCTGGGGGGGACCTACAGACCCCAGGAAATCCGCTTTAACAGCCAAAGGATGGCTGAGGCCGGCGGGGCCTGCTTCGTTAAAGGAGTGGTGGCGCGGGTGAAGCCTTCCGAGCGCAAGGTGGTGCTGGCTTCGGGCGAGGAAATCTCGTATGACGTGGTTTCCTTCAACATCGGCAGCGGCGTCCCGACGGCAGGAATCGCCTTTCAAAATGCCAGCAATGTTTTCACCGTAAAACCCATTGAACAACTGTGGTGCGCCCGAAAGTCGATTTTGGCGCAACTCCTCTCCAGGACCATGGAGCTGGTGGTGGGGGGAGGTGGACCCGCCGGGGTGGAAATCTCCGGCAACCTCTGGCGTCTGGTAAGGCAAAATAAGGGCGTGGCCAACATCACCCTGGTGGCCGGACGACGGCTTTTGGCCGGCTTCCCGGACAAAGTGCGCCAAAAGGCGCTCGCTTCCTTGCAGAGCCGCGGGATACAGGTGGTGGAGGGCTTGCATGTCACGGAAATCGAGGCCGGAAGGGTCAGATTGACAAGCGGGCCACAGTTGCCCTTTGATTTTCTGTTCCTCGCCCTGGGAGTCAAACCCCCCGGCCTGTTTCGGGACTCCGGCCTCCCCACCGGTCCGGACGGAGGCCTCCTAGTCAATGAATTTTTGCAGTCGGTGGCCTTTCCGGAAATCTTCGGCGGCGGGGACTGTATTTATTTCCAACCCCACCCCCTGGATAAAGTAGGCGTTTATGCGGTGAGGCAAAATCCGGTCTTGCAAGATAACCTCCTGGCGGCCCTAAAGGGACGGCCCCTCAGGCCTTTTCAACCCGACGGCGCCTACCTGCTCATCTTCAACCTGGGGGATGGACGGGGGATTTTTTGGAAGAAAAACCTGATCTTTTCAGGCCGCCTGGCTTTCTGGCTGAAGGATTACATTGATCGGCGATTCATGCGCCAATTTCAAATTTCCGGGGAACTGGCGGAAGCGGAATAAAGATTATCGCTCCGGTCTTTTGGCCGGCAAGGCGGACCTTGAGGTCATATAAGCGAACTCTGCCGAAGCTCACCAATGCAATAGAGGTTGCAAGGAAGGGCAAATTCTAATAAAAAAGGCGTTGTTTGTTTGTTTTCCAGGGGAATCAGCCGTGGCGGGCGTTAAGCTCCAGAACCTTCGCAATATAGGCATCATCGCTCACATCGATGCGGGGAAAACCACTCTCACCGAGCGCATTCTCTACTATACCGGCCGCACCCACAAGATGGGGGAGGTGCACAACGGAGCGGCCACCATGGACTGGATGCCCGAGGAGCAGGAGCGGGGCATCACTATTACCGCGGCGGTGACCACCTGCCAGTGGAAGGGTGCGGTGATCAATATTATCGACACTCCGGGCCACGTGGATTTCACCATCGAAGTGGAGCGCTCCCTCCGGGTGCTGGATGGGGCCATCGGGGTCTTCGATGGAGTGGCCGGAGTGGAGCCGCAGTCCGAGACCGTCTGGCACCAGGCCGACCGCTACCGGGTTCCCAAGCTGGCCTTCATCAACAAGATGGATCGGCCGGGGGCTGACTTCTGGGCCGCAGTGGACAGTCTTAAGGAAAAGTTGGGGGTTCATCCCCTCATTCTCACCATTCCCTGGGGCGAGGAGGACAGGTTCGGGGGAGTTATCGATATCCTGGCCATGAAGGCTATCCGCTGGCGGGAGGAAACCCTGGGCGCCGAATTCGAGGAACTGGAAATCCCCGCCGACCTCCAGGAAGAAGCCAGCCGCCGTCGGGAAGCTTTGATCGAAGCCTTGGCTGAGGTGGACGACCAATTGCTGGAGGCGTTTCTGGCCGAGAAACCCCTTGGCCTTGAGGACCTAAAGGCCGCCATTCATCGCGCCACGGTAAGCCTGAAGGGCGTGCCGGTATATTGCGGCGCGGCCTTGCGTAACAAAGGCATTCAGCCGGTGCTGGATGGAATTAAGGATTTTTTGCCCAACCCCACGGAAGTCCCGCCCATTCATGGGGAAAATCCAAGGACCGGCAAAACCGAGGTGCGGGAGGCGAAGCTGGACGCGCCCCTGGCCGGCCTGGCCTTCAAAATCATGATGGACCAGGGTCAGCGCCTCACCTATGTGCGGCTCTACTCCGGACGGCTCAAGGTGGGCCAGGAGATATACAACCCGGTGAAAGGCGTCACGGAGAAGGTGTCCCGCATCCTGCGCATGCACGCCAACAAACGGGAACGCCTGGAGGAGACTCAAGCCGGCAGTATTGTGGCCCTGATGGGCCTTAAGGCCGCCACTACCGGGGACACCCTGTGCGATGAAGCCCATCCGATAATCCTCGAGCCCATCTCATCCTACGTGCCGGTGATTTCGCTGGCCATCGAACCCGAAACCCGGGAGGACCAGGAGCGGTTAGGCCCGGTCCTGACCCGGCTGGCCGAGGAAGACCCCAGCCTCAAGGTTACTATTGATGAAAACACCGGTCAGACTCTGCTGTCCGGCATGGGAGAACTTCACCTGGAAGTGGTCCTGAACCGGCTGGAGCGGGATTTTAATACCCGGCTGCGGGCCGGCCGGCCCCAAGTGGTGTACCGGGAAACCATCACCGACAGCGGTTCGGGAACCGGAACCTTTGACCGGGAGTTGGGGGGCAGACACCATTTCGCGCAGGTAACACTCAGGGTCATGCCCCGTAATCGGGGCCAGGGGAACCTGTTTCTGGCCGACCTTCCGGAGGAACATCCGGCCCAAGGGTATGTGCCGATTATCAAGCAGGCGGTGGAGGAGGCCCTGGAAGGAGGGCCAATCTTTGGCCATCCCGCGGTGGACCTTGCGGTTACCCTAGAGGACGTAGTGCTCAAAGAGGGCCAGGCCTCGGAGATGGCCCTCCGCATCGCCACCATGGCCGCAATCAAAGCAGCCATGCAAACAGCCCAACCCCTGTTACTGGAGCCGATCATGAAGGTGGAGATCATCACCCCGGAGGAATTCACCGGAGAGGTGCTGGGGGACCTGCACGCCCGTAAAGGCAAGACCGAGCAACTGGTGGCCAAAGGGGTGGTGCGCCACATTATAGCGCAAGCGCCGCTGGCGGAGATGTTCGGCTATGCCACCGCCCTGCGTTCCCTCACTCAAGGGCGGGGGACCTTTACCTTGCAGTTCGATCACTACGGGAAGGTGGAAAGGTCCTCTCAACCCACATAAGTCTTGGGTCAGGACTTATCCAATATGTCCTCAGGACTGGCCTGGTCTTGGCCGAAGGAGATGAACAAATGCCTAGAGAACGGACTTTATCCCTCATCAAGCCCGATGGGGTGGCCCGGGGTCTCATCGGCGAGGTCATTAGCCGCTTGGAAAAGGCGGGGCTGAAAATCCGGGCCATGAAAATGGTGCACCTGACCAAGGAGCAGGCGCAGAATTTTTATGCGGTCCATAAAGATCGGCCTTTTTATGACAGCCTCACCCGGTTTATGAGTTCCGGCCCTATTGTGGCCCTGATCCTGGAGGGGGACAACGCCATCCAGAAGAACCGGGATCTTATGGGCGCCACGGACTATCGCCAGGCCGCGCCGGGCACCATCCGGGCCGATTTCGCCCGGGACATCGAGGCCAATATCGTCCACGGCTCGGACGGGCCGGATACCGCCCGGACCGAGATCAGCTTTTTTTTCAACGCCCTGGAAATTGTCTGAGACAGGTCTTCAATGAGATGTGGAGCAGGTGCCCCGCCCGCGCCGCAAAAGCTCTGCCGGGGCGGCTGGGCCAGATTCTGCGGGTGACGCCGCCCCAGGCCGGATCATCTTATGAACCCTTCCCCTTTCGGCGAAGTTGAGCTCATCGCCCGATTGGCCCGGATTTTCGGGGCTGCGCCTTCGGAAGTGGTCCTGGGCATCGCGGACGACTGCGCCGCGCTCGATGCGGGAGGACCGGATTACCTCCTGTGGACCGTGGACACTTTGGTGGAGCAGGTCCATTTTGACCTGGCTTATACCTCCCTGGCCCAGTTGGGTCGCAAATCTTTAGCCGTGAACCTGAGCGACGTGGCCGCCATGGGGGGCGTCCCCCTGTATGCTCTGCTTTCCCTCGGCTGGCCGCCGGACCGGGACCTGGCCGGAGTCCTGGAGTTCGGAGAAGGACTGGCCAGCTGCGCCCGAGACTTTGGGGTCGCCATCATCGGCGGCGACACCGTAGCCTCCCCCGGGGGGTTGTCCCTATCCCTCACCGTCCTGGGGAAGGTGCCGAAAAATGAGATGCTGCAGCGTTCCGGGGCCCAGGTGGGGGACTTGGTGTACGTGACCGGACCTCTGGGAGAGGCGGCCGCCGGGCTGGAAATCCTGCGCCGAGGTCTGAAATTCGCGCCGGAGAGCGCCGCGCCCCTGATCCAGGCCCACCTGAACCCCCAACCCCAGGTGGCGGCCGGACGCCTCCTGGCCCGGGAGAATCTGGCTACCGCCTGCATTGACCTTTCCGACGGGGTGGCCACCGACCTCATGCATATCTGCCGGCTGAGCCGGGTCGGCGCCCACCTGCATGCCGCAGACCTTCCAATACCGCCGGGGGTGGAAAGAGTCGCCCGGATGGTGGGCAGAGAGGCCATGGAATTGGCCTTGCAGGGCGGAGAAGACTATCAGCTTTTATTCACCTGCAACCCGGACCAGGAAAGCCGTCTGCCAGGCTTTTTTTCCCAAGCGGGGCTCATGCTGCCCCAGCGCATCGGCAAGATAACTCCTGGCAAAGACGTAGTCCTTATTTCTGACGGAGAGGAAAAAATTATCTCGGGCCGCGGATATGACCATTTCCGTCTTGACCTGGTAAAAAGTTTGGATTAACATGCCGAAAATTTACCATAAATTGATTCCGTCTAACTTTTACCAATGGCTGAGGAAAAAGACAAAGGCCAGCTGAAGGTATGCTGCACTTGCAGTTACTGGTCCTACCGGTACAAGGGATTCTGCCACCGTTTGGAGCAGGGGGTTGGTAAATTTTGGGTCTGCGAGGACTGGCGCCCGGCAGTAGCCGAACCGGAAGAATCCGCCCCAGAGACCCTGGAGACCCAGTTCGGGGCCGGATCGGCGAACGGCTTGAGGGACCCAAGAAGCTGATTCCCGGTTTCCTGCCCACCCTCCTTTCCTGAGCAAAGGGAGGGTGGGTTTTTGGCTGTTTTCGCCAGACAAGTTTGCCTCAAGGTCCAGGTACATGCAGAATATTGCCTTTAAGGCCCTGGTACACGGCGTTTATTTAATAACCACTAGGCTGGGGGACCGGATCAACGGGATGACCGCCTCCTGGGTGTCCCAGGTATCCCTCAATCCCCTGCTCCTCGTGGTTTCCATCGCACCGGCCCGCTACTCCCATGGCCTCATAAAGGAAAGCGGGGTCTTTGCCGTCAACGTCCTTACTCCCGAGCAGATTGATCTGGGGAAACGGTTCGGTTTTGCCAGCGGCCGCCGGGTGGATAAGTTCGCCGGCCTGGAATATATTACCGCGGTCACCCGCTCACCCATCCTCCCTCAGGCCTACGCCTATTTCGATATGAACTTGGTAAATACTTTTCCGGCCGGAGATCATACCCTGTTCGTGGGAGAGGTGGTGGCCGCCGAAATTCTGCACCCGGAGAGCCACCCCCTGGTTTTCTCTAAGAAAGATTTCTTCTAGAAAATATATTGATTAAGTTTGACTTTTGTTTTATGCATATTGGACAGATTCTATAGATAAAGCTAACCTTGGGGTGAACCCGCTGTCTAATGGGTAGAAACCTTAAGAACGGTAGAACAACCATGAACTTTAAGGAATTAGGCGTAATCTGCCTAAACCATGAAATCAAGGAAGAGTGTCAGAACTGCTTGTGGTGGGAGTGGGATTCAACCAAACAATGCTGCTCCAATTGCAGCAGTCCCATCTGCTCCCTCTCTAGGGCCCAGCTTTTTTGGCGTTCCTCCTACCCGTCGCCCTCCCGGACCTGAAGATCTGCCCGGCATTGCCGACTCAAACGATCGGCCCGACGCAGCGGTTCAGGTAAACGGTATCCCTTCACGCAGCCCAGGGTTATCTCCCGGCAGTCCGCCAGGCTTACCCGATATCCGGGAGAGACGTACACGGGCCGAACCCCGGTGCGGGTGCGGAGTATCCAGCCGACTGTCCGCCCCTCCAGCCCCAGAGGGGTAGCGGAGCCGGCTTCCCTGCCAGGTTCTTCCCCTTCCCCCACCAATCTGCTCTTTGCCACCCCGATGGTGGGAACATCCAACAGCAGTCCCAGGTGGGCGGCGATGCCGAGGCTCCGGGGATGCGCGATGCCCTGCCCGTCCACCAGCAGCACCTGAGGGCGGTGAGCCAATTTTTTCCAGATCTCCACGATGATGGGGGCTTCCCGGAAACTCAACAGCCCCGGTATATAAGGGAAGGGGCAGGGACCGGCCAACGCGGCCTCTTCCACCGGGAGGAGGCCGGGATAAGTCATGACTACCACCGCCCCATAAACTCGCCTTTCCTTCCGGTCATAGGCGGCATCGGCGGCCCCTACCAGACTGGGCGGGCGGGGCAAGGGCTCCAGGCGCACCTCCCCGCGCCTGGCCTCCTGCCAGGCCACGGCTTCCTGATAGTTTCGGGGGTAGTCGAGCAAGGGGCTGTAATCCTGGAGGGCAGGCAGGGTCAGTTCCCGGCCCCCCTTCGTCAGATGACCTCAAACTAAATAATTTTATCACAGAAATCATAGTCTTATCGGCATTTTTATCACACCTAAGCTGACCACTCTCCGGTCTCAATCCTCACCAGGCCAACGCCGGGGGCATCCGGTTTTGAGCGGGAACCCTTGAGATTCAAGATAAATTTCCCCAATCGGGAAATTTTTTTTGATAAATTAAAAGGTCAAACTTAAGATTACGCAGGAGTTTTTTCATGGCAAACCGCTACGAACCCCGCCGGGTGGAGGCCAAGTGGCAAAAAATCTGGGAGGAGACGCACCTCTTTGACGCCACTGAGGACCCAAGCCGGCCCAAATATTACGTTCTGGAGATGTTTCCCTACCCCTCGGGTCGCATTCACATGGGGCACGTGCGGAATTACACCATCGGCGATGTGGTGGCCCGCTACAAGTGGATGCGGGGTTTCAACGTGCTGCATCCCATGGGCTGGGACGCGTTCGGCCTGCCCGCGGAGAACGCGGCGCTTAAGGCCGGCATCCACCCGGCCGCCTGGACCTACGACAACATCGCTTACATGCGGCGCCAGCTCCAGTCCCTGGGCTACAGCTATGACTGGCGCCGGGAACTGGCCACCTGCGATCCTGACTACTACCGCTGGGAACAGCTCGTGTTTATCGAGATGTTCAAGCGGGGTCTGGCCTTCAAGAAGACCGCGCCGGTGAACTGGTGCCCCAGTTGCCAGACGGTCCTGGCCAACGAGCAGGTGGAGGACGGCCTCTGCTGGCGCTGCGACAGCCAGGTGGTCTTAAAAGAGCTGGAGCAGTGGTTCTTCAAAATCACCGCGTATGCCGAAGAGCTCTTGCGCGACCTGGACCGGTTGGAGCACTGGCCGGAGCGGGTCATCACCATGCAGCGCAATTGGATCGGCAAGTCCACCGGGGCTCACATCCACTTTCCGGTGGTCGGCGAGGCCGAGCCCATCACGGTGTTCACCACCCGCCCGGACACTCTTTGGGGGGCCACCTTCATGAGCTTGGCCCCGGAGCACCCCCGGGCCCTGACGCTGGCCCAGGGGACGCCCCAGGAAGAGGAGGTGCGCAAATTCGTGGGGCACTGGCGGGCGGTGGACAGAAGCCGGGGGGCCCTGGAAGAGATCACCAAGGAAGGGGTGTTCACCGGGCGTTATTGCCAAAACCCGGTCACCGGCTGGGACATGCCCATTTTTGTGGCCAATTTCGTGCTCATGGGCTACGGCACCGGCGCGGTCATGGCGGTGCCGGCCCACGATCAGCGGGACTTTGAGTTCGCCCAAAAATACCACCAGCGCCTTAAAGTGGTCATCCAGCCGCCGGGCGCGGCGCTTCAGGCCGAGAGTCTCACCCAAGCCTACGAAGAGGATGGCGTCCTGGTGGACTCCGGCCCCTTCAGCGGTATGGCCAGCGGCCCGGCCCGGGAGGCTATTGCTCGGTACCTGGCCGACCGCGGCCTGGGCGAAGCCGCGGTCCAATTCCGCCTCCGGGACTGGGGGATTTCCCGACAGCGGTATTGGGGCGCGCCCATTCCTATCATATATTGCCAGACCTGCGGCGCGGTGCCGGTTCCCGAAGCGGAGCTGCCGGTCAGACTGCCCCTGGACGTGGCCATCAGGCAGGTGGGGGCCTCGCCTTTAGCCGAACTGGAGACCTTCTGGAAGGTCACCTGCCCAGCGTGCGGCGGTCCGGGCCGGCGGGAAGTGGACACCATGGACACCTTTGTCGAGTCCTCCTGGTACTTTCTGCGCTTTGCCTGCCCGGATTACACCGAGGGCATCCTGGATCCGACCCGGGTGAATTACTGGTCCCCGGTGGATCAGTACATCGGCGGCATCGAGCACGCAGTGTTGCATCTCCTGTATGCCCGCTTTTTCACCAAGGTGCTGAGGGATCTGGGTTATGTCAACATCGATGAGCCCTTCCTGCGCCTTCTCACCCAGGGCATGGTCGTCAAAGACGGGGCCAAGATGTCCAAGTCCAAAGGCAACGTGGTGGACCCCAATGACCTGATTGAAACCTACGGCACCGATACCACCCGTCTTTTCCTGCTCTTCGCCGCCCCGCCGGAGAAGGACCTGGAGTGGAGCGACCAGGGAGTAGCCGGGGCGCACCGCTTTCTGCACCGGGTATGGACCCTGACCCATACTATCCTGCCGGATATCAAGGGTGTTCCGGCCTATGGGGGCAGCGGGGCCGACCTGTCGCCCGAGGCCCTTGATTTTCGGCGCAAGGTGCACCAAACTATCCAGAAGGTGACCGACGATATCGATGAGCGCTTCCACTTCAACACCGCCATCGCCACGGTGATGGAGCTGGTCAACTCCTTTTACCAGACCCTGGAGACCCTGCCCCGAAAAGAGCTCACCTTCCAGGTGTGGCGGGAGGGTTTGGAAACCCTGGTGAAGCTCTTGAACCCCATGGTGCCGCATATCGCCGAAGAACTCTGGCAGGCCCTGGGATATGAGACTTCGTTGCAGCTTGAGCCTTGGCCCACGGCCCAGCCGGAGGCCCTGACCGAGTCGGTCTTCACTCTGGTGGTGCAGGTGAACGGCAAGGTGCGCAGCAAGATCACGGCTCCGGTCAGCGCCACCGAGGAACATCTGAAAAAACTGGCCCTGCAAGACCAGTCCGTGCAAAAATGGCTCAAGGGGGAACCCAGACGAATAGTTATGGCCAGGGGAAAGCTGATCAATATTGTCACCTGAGGCGCCGGTTTTGGTTGAAGGCTCATCTGTTCCATTGAATTATGAGCTGACCATCAGGCTATTTTTACAAATCTTTCAAAAGCCCCTTCAAAGGGGGGATTTAAGGAAGGACCCGCTGAAGCGATAAGATGTTGCGGAACCTGCCATTGCTTGCCCTGGCGTGCCTTTTTTCTGCGGTTCTGGCGGCCTGCGGCTACCGCCCGCTGGGACGGACCGGCCCCCCGGCCGGAACTGAGCGGCCCACCGTGGCCATCCCTTTGTTCGCCAACCGTTCCACAGAAATCGGCTTAGAGTCCATTTTCGCCAACACCTTCATCGAGACCTTCGCCCGCTCCCCGGCCATGCGGGTCACTACGCAACCGGAAAGGGCCGACTTGGTCCTGGAGGGTAAGATTTCCTCGGTGGCCTACTCTTCCACCGCCTTCTTCAACATCAACCGCTCCCTGGTGCGCCGGGTTACCATTCAGGTGGAGGTGCAGTTGACCCGCCGGAGCACCGGCAAGGTGATTTGGAAGGATCACGGCATCGTTCAGGAGGATTACGTGGTGGATCAGACCTACCAGGAGGGGGAGGCCCTCAAGGATCTGGGGGTGCGCCGGGGCGCGGTCACCCTGGCCAGAAAGATGCTGGATAAGGTTTTATTGGTGATCTGAAAGATATGTCCCACCCCATCCTGGAACGCCATCTGGAAGGCCGGAAGTTGCGGCCCTTGTATCTTTTCTACGGCGAAGAGGAATTTTTGCTGGACCGGGCCCTGCGGCGTCTGGAGGCGGCCCTCACCGAAGCGTCCGGGGAAGCTCCACTGCGGGTGGTGCGGGAAGCTCCCGAGGTGAGTCTGGAAGAATTTTTGGCCGAGGCCCGGGTTTCCACCTTATGGGGCTCCGCCCAGCTCCTGGTTCTGCGTAGGGTGGAGACCTACCCGCCAAAGGCGCTGGCAGCCGTCACAGCCTATCTGGACCATCCCGCCTTGCACAGTGTCGTGGTTCTTGTCGCCCCGAGCCTGAAGGTCCGGGATGTGGAAAAACACCCGGTATTCGGGCGTCTCCAGAAAGAGGAGGCCGCGCTGGGTTTTTCCCGGCTGCGGGAAGGGGAACTGCTCCCTTGGCTGGCCCAGGAAGCCAAGCGCTTGGGAAAGACCCTGACCCAGACCGCGGCCCAGCGCCTGGTGGAGGTGGTGGGGGATAACTTGTCGGAACTCCATCAGGAACTGAAAAAACTTGTCTTGTTCGCCGGTGACGAGCCCACCCTGACTCCCCAACAGGTAAGCCAACTGGCCAGCCACAGCCGCTCCTATAACATCTTTGCCCTGGTGGACGCCCTCGGAGAAGCCGGCGCGGCCCGCCGCCTGGCCGCCCTGGACCATCTTCTGGACCTGGGGGAGGAACCGGCCCGCATCCTCGCTATGTTGGCCCGGCAATTGCGTCTTCTCATCCGCTACAAAGAAAATGCCTCCCAAACCACCCCAGCCGACCTGGCCAAAATGCTGAAGCTCGCCCCCTGGCAGGTTAAGCGTCTGAACCCGCAGGCCCAAAAGTTCACGGTTCAGGCCTTGAGGTCCCACCTGCGCCTTCTGCACCAGGTCGATATGTCCCTGAAAACCAGTACCGCCAATCCCCGGGTCTGGCTGGAATACACCCTGATTCGGCTGGGCGCGGGGTAGTGACAGCGGTTTCTCCTTTCAGTGAAAAAGAAAAGAGCTGCCGAGCCCATCCCCTTGTCCGGAAGCGCCGGGATCCTGACTGCGATACTCAGGCTAACAGCCGGGGCTAACGGTGCCTAAAGGGCCGGATGCCCTTGCCGCCGCCGGCTGCACAGGGGTAAAGGGGAAGAGCGGGGCTGAGGCCTGTATCCTCTGTTCCCCGATTTTTGGGCCGCGCAAAAGTTCCTCCAAGAAGTGGCGATTAGCGCATTATATGGTAAAATAAATAGTTGGGGAAATTATGTTTTACAGTCGCCTTCTCATTCCGACGTTGAAGGAAATCCCGGCGGAAGCCGAAGCCGCGTCGCATATTTTACTTTTCCGGGCCGGGATGGTCCGCAAGCTCGCTTCCGGTATCTATGATTATCTCCCCCTGGGGCTCAGGGTTTTGCGCAAAGTGGAAAACATCGTGCGGGAGGAGATGAACCGGGCCGGAGCCCAAGAGGTGCTTTTGCCGGCGGTGCAGCCGGCTGAGCTGTGGCAGGAATCGGGCCGCTGGCAGGTATATGGCAAGGAACTGCTCCGCTTCCAGGACCGGCATGGTCGGGATTACTGCTTCGGCCCTACGCACGAAGAAGTGATCACCGACCTTGTGCGCCGGGAAGTTCATTCCTACCGCCAGCTTCCCCTGAACCTCTATCAGATCCAGGTGAAGTTCCGGGACGAAATCCGGCCCCGCTTCGGGCTTATCCGGGGCCGCGAGTTCATTATGAAGGATGCCTACAGCTTTGACATCGACGAGGCCGGCGCCGAGCGCACCTATGCGGCCATGTACGAAGCGTATAACCGCATTTTCCGCCGATGCGGCCTCATCTTCAAGGCCGTGGAGGCGGACACCGGTCCCATCGGCGGCAGCTTCTCCCACGAGTTCATGGTCCTGGCGGACACCGGCGAAGATGTGCTGGCCTCCTGCACCTCCTGCGACTATGCCGCCAACCTGGAAAAGGCAGAGGTGCCGGCTCCCGAAGGCGGCCCCGGACCGGCCCCGGAGGGTGCACCGACTCTGGTTCCCACCCCCGGGGTGCGCACCGTCGAGGAGGTTGCGGTCTTCCTCAAGGTGGAGCCGCGGGATATCGTCAAAACCCTGATCTACGAGACTACCAAGGGCCCGGTGGCTATTCTCATCCGGGGCGACCACGAAGTGAACGAAGTCAAGGTTAGAAATCTCCTGGGCGTGGCGGAGATCATCCTGGCCGGCCCGGCCCGGGTTAAAGAACTTACCGGGGCAGAGGTGGGTTTTGCCGGGCCCCTGGGCCTGTCCATTCCCGTGTACGCGGATCAGGCCGTGGCCGTGCTTTCCGCCATGGTCACCGGAGCCAACCGGGATGATCATCATCTTACCGGAGTGCATCCGGAACGGGATCTCCAGCTAACCGGGGTGGCGGACCTGCGCCAGGTCACCGAGCAGGATCCCTGCCCCCGCTGCCGCGGCAGACTGACTATGCTCAAGGGCATCGAAGTGGGGCATGTATTCAAGCTTGGCCTTAAATACTCCAAGGCCTTAAATGCCAAGTTTCTCGATGCCGACGGTGAAGAGCAGTATATGTACATGGGGTGCTACGGCATCGGAGTGAGCCGCATCATAGCCGCGGCCATCGAGCAGGGACATGACGCGGACGGCATTATCTGGCCCATGCCCCTGGCCCCGTTTCAGGTGGGCCTGGTCCCCATCAATATGAATGACAAGGCCACCCGAGAGACGGCAAACCGCCTCCATGACGAATTGGAGGCGGCCGGGGTCGAAGTTCTCCTCGATGACCGGGACGAACGCCCGGGTGTCAAGTTCAAAGACATGGACCTCTTAGGCTTGCCCATCAGGGTGGTGGTGGGACCCAAAACCTTGGCCAAGGGCCAGGCCGAAGTGCGCCAAAGGCGTTCCCCCAACATCTCGCTGGTCGACCTGGACCGGATATTCCCTTATATCAAGGACTTAATAGACCAAGGACTCCATGACTAGAGTCATCCGCCTCCAGGATATCGAAGAAGAAGTCCTCAAGCATCATCCTGAGGCGGACACCAGTTTAATCAAGAAAGCCTACATTTTCTCCGCCAAGGGCCATGAAGGCCAGATGCGCCTTTCCGGAGAGCCTTACCTCTCCCATCCTTTGGAGGTGGCCTACCTCCTGGCCCAGATGGGGCTGGGGCCGGTCACCGTTTCCTGCGGCCTTCTCCATGATACGGTGGAAGACACCGCGGCCACCCTGGATGACCTGGATGAATATTTCGGGGAAGAGGTCACCGACATCGTCAACGGGGTGACCAAGATCGGGCAATTGACCTTCGGCAACAAGGCCACCCAGCAGGCGGAATACATCCGCAAGATGGTCCTGTCCATGTCCCAGGACATCCGAGTCCTGCTGGTGAAATTGGCCGACCGGGTCCATAACATGCGCACCCTGGGTTTCATGGAGCCGGCCAAACAGAAGCGCATCGCCCAGGAGACCATGGACATTTACGCGCCCCTGGCCGGGCGGCTCGGGATGTTCCGGATCAAGGCCGAGCTCGAGGATCTGGCTTTTTTCTACCTGGAGCCTGAGGCCTATCAGCAGATCCAGGAAGGTTTGGCTCTGAAAAAAGGGGAGCGGGAGAAGTATGTCGAAGAAATCTGCCGGCTGCTCAAAGACAAGCTGGCGGAGCACGGTTTACACGGGGAAGTGAGCGGACGGCTGAAGAATATTTACAGCATCTACCGCAAGCTTCAGGCTCAACAGATTTCCCTGGAAGAGCTTCACGACATCCTGGCCTTCCGCATTATCCTCCACACCGTGACCGAATGCTACGAAGCCCTGGGTGTGGTCAACAACCTCTTCCGGCCGGTACCGGGACGCCTCAAGGACTACATCGGCATGCCCAAGGCCAACTTTTACCAGTCCATTCACACCACGGTCATCGGACCTTACGGGGAACGCATGGAGGTGCAGATCCGCACCCAGGAAATGCACCGCATCGCCGAGGAAGGCATTGCCGCGCATTGGAGCTACAAGGAAAAGAAGCCCTTCAAGGTCAAGGACGCCCAGCGCTTCGCCTGGCTCAGGCAACTGGTGGACCTGCAGAAGGAGCTGAAGACCCCCGAGGAACTCCTGGAAGGCATGCGCTTGGAGCTTTTCCCGGATGAGGTCTATGTCTTCACGCCCCAGGGCGAAGTCAAGGAACTGCCTCGGGGCGCCACCCCGGTGGACTTCGCCTACGCCATCCACACCGAGGTCGGTAACACCTGCACCGGGGCCAAGGTCAACGGCCGTATGGTGCCGCTGCGCTATGAACTTCAGAACGGGGACACCATAGAGATCATCACCAGCTCCACCCAGCACCCCAACCGGGACTGGCTCCAGTTTGTCAAGACCTCCAAGGCCCGTCACAAAATCCGGCAGTGGCTCAAGGCGAGGGAGCGGGAGCAGAGCATCAGCCTGGGCAAGGAACTCCTGGAGCGGGAACTGCGCAAGAGCGGAGCCAGTCTGGCAAAGCTCATGAAAGAAGGGGAGGAGCTGAAGAAGGTGGTTGCAGACCTTTCATTCCGCCGGGTGGATGACCTTCTGGAGGCCGTGGGCCACGGCAAGCTCTCCGCCGGCCAGGTGGGCGGCCGCATTTTAAAAATCCTCTTCCCTGCTTCGGAAGAGGAAGCGCCCTCTTTGGAAGCGGAAGTGCGGCCCCCTCGGGAAGCCGGTCCCATCCGGATCAAAGGGCTGCAGGACCTGCTCATCCATTTGGCCGCGTGTTGTCAACCTATTCCGGGGGACCAGATCGTGGGCTACATCACCCGGGGCAAAGGAGTCACCATCCATCGCAGCGACTGCGCCTATCTGGCCCGCACCGAGTCCTTCCGGCAAATCCCGGCGGAATGGGACGGCCACCCCCAGGCCCTGTATCCGGCCAATATCCAGGTGGTCACCGTAGACAAGCCGGGCCTCCTGGCGGACATTACCAGCGCCCTGAAAACCGCGGAGGTAAACGTTACCAAGGCCTCGGTAACTACCACCGCAGACCGGCGGGGCATCGCCAACTTCACCGTGCAGGTGTCTGACCAGCAGCACCTGGATCGGGTGTTTGCGGCCCTTAAACGGCTAAAGGAAGTGATCTCCGTGAAGCGGGTGAAGACGTAGGGAAGGTGAGCGGTGAGCAGTCAGCAGTCAGTTTTTGGGGTAAGGGGATTAGTTGATGCCCGGTTTCGGCGAAGGGGAAACGGCATCAGTGAGGCGGGGCACGGGGCCGGCCGCGGGCCAAATATTAACGGGGCTGACTGCTGGAAGCTGACTGCTGACTGCTTTCATTCATGCCGGCTTGGCCACGTAGCCGGAGCGGAGGCAGCGGGTGCAAACCCGGATATATTGGACCGATCCCTGCCGCATGGCCCGGACCCGGCGCAGGTTGGGCTTCCAACGCCGTTTGGTATGGTTATTGGCATGGCTGACATTATTGCCCACTTGGGGTTTCTTGCCGCAAATATCACAGACATAGGCCATGATGTCGCTCCTTTCTCAAAAATTTATATTTTACGTGAAATCTGAGAAAAGCCAAGGGATGTGGAAAAAAATATTTTCCCCATCATTGTTGGGCTTGCTATTCCTGGCTATTTCAGTGACAGGGGCAAGGAGCACCCCTGCGGAAATTCTTTCCCCCGCCCAGGAAGCGGCGCTGTTCTCCCTGGCCGATCTGGGCCCCTTGGACCTTTCCCCCAAGCGGGTAATTGTGGAAATTTATGCTGACCCCCACCCGGAGGTGGCCCCCTTCAATACCCTGTTCCCCCAGGCTTGGCCCCTCGTGCAGGCCTTTTATGCGAAAATGGGGGTGCTGCTGGAAATGGTCCCCGGAAAAGCCTCGCCCGGCAGCCTGGCGCCGACAAAACGCCTGCGCCTCGAGGCCCTGAGCCACAAAGAGTGGCTCGAGCGGACCTTCAGGGCCTTCCAGATCGCGCCGCCCTTTCGCTCCCGATTTCAGGCGGTGTGCCAGGATAAGTATGCCTTCGCTCACCTTAACCTGTCCACCATCCACCTGGATTTTAAACATTATCAGAAAGACATTCTGAGCCTTAGAACCAAGGAGGCCGGATACAACCCTCAGAAGCTGGCCAACCTCATCATCCATGAACTGGGGCATCTCCTGGGCCTGTATCACGCCCATGAATTCGTCAACGACCGCATCCCGGAGATGCTCCCTGACGGCAAAACCCCCGATTTTATGAGCCATTATCTGACGCAGCCGGGGTCGCTGGGTTTTGTGGACTTCCAGAAACGCCTGATCCACAGTTACCTCAGCGGCGGCAAAGTCTTCCAGCAGCATAGCTATGTGGACTTCGACCCCTTACGCTATCTCGAACTCCTGAAGCGCTACAACAACTTCAAGGAACCGAACTAAATAATAAATACCGGTCATAGCTTTTGCTCTGCAAAAGGTGTAATTGCCCTTTGGCGGATGAGAAGGCTAAGGGCCCACCGGCCCTCAGCCCCTTCCCCCGCTAAGAAGGTGCCGTTACAGGCAAGGCTTGCCGAACCGCCTTCACTCCGTGCCGATGAAAAAGGGGCGGAAATCGGATTCTGGCCGGGTCAGCGCTTGCTTTAGGGTCGTTAGCATCCGGTCCCGGTCCTGCGGCAAGTTCCCCGAGACATTCAGATAATTGCTGTAATGGTCGCTCTCCACCCGGAGGGGGACTGTGATGCCTTCCAGAAGGGCGGCGGTCTCGGCAAGAACCTGATGGGGGCTCAGCATGCGGAAACGTCCGGCCAAGACCTCCTGCAGTAACGGAGTATTGACCTTGGGCACAAAGGTGCGCAGGCGCAGCACGTCCGGCGGCGCTTCGTTTATCAGGGCCGCAGTCCTGCGGGCATGGCGCTCCGAGCCCTGCTGGCCGCCGATGCCCAGCATGACATAAGCATTCACCTCCAGGCCTGCGGCTTTCAGCAGCCGGACCGCGGCGGCGTGGACTTCCCGGGAGGCGCCTTTCCGGATGGCGGCCAGGATGTCATTGTCGCCGCTTTCCCAGCCTACGTGAACGCGCTTTAGCCCGGCCTCGGCCAGGCGGTGCAGGCCCTGGTCTCCCTTGTTCATGATAAATTGCGAGGATCCGTAGACCGTAATCCGTGTCAGTCTGGGAAACAGACTCCGGGCCTGACGGCAGATCTCCGCCAGGTCGGTGGTGGGCATGGCAATAGTGTTCCCCGCAGGGAAAAACAAAGTGCGCACCCGATCAGCGGCAACGCGGGCCGCGTCCTCCAGATCCTCCCGGATTTCCTGAACCGGTCTCACCTTAAAGCGGATATTTTTATAAACCAGGCAGAAAGTGCAGCGGTTGTGCGGGCAACCCACCGTGGCCTGGATCAGCAGACTCCCGGCTTCGCTGGGAGGCCGGTAGATCGGACCTTCATAGCGCATGAGGGCAAGATTGATGTTTTGATGTGCTTATATATTTATAATGACTGATTCAGAGAAGAAAAGGGGGCTTCCATTGACCAGCCCTTTACCCACCGCCTGGCTGTGCCAACAAATCGTGGCCGAAGCCCGGGACGCCGTCATCTTTGCGGACACGGAAGGGATAATCCGTCTCTGGAACCGGGGGGCGGAAGAAATCTTCGGCCATCCTGCGGCGGCGGCCCTGGGCCGGCCCCTGGACCTGATCATACCGGAATTTCTAAGAGAACGCCATAACCAGGGCTACCGTCGAGTGATGGCCACCGGCCGGTCCAAATACAGCCGTGATTTGCTGGCTGTGCCCGCTTTGCGGCAGGATGGGGCCCAAATCTCGGTAGAGTTCACCATCATCCTGGTTCAGGACCCCGAGGGCCGGCTGGCGGGAGCGGCCGCCATCATCCGGGATGTCACCGACCGCTGGCGGAAGGATCAGGAGTTGCACCAACGCCTGGCCCAACTGGAAGCCCGACTGACGGAACTCAGTTCTTGAAGACTGTTCTCTGAGCAGGTTTTAGGTTGAATGATTCAGGTTTCAGACAAAATTAAAACCAGCAACCGCTTGGCCTCAAATAGGCGGGGCGATGGTGACCAGGAGTCTCAGGTCGGTCTTGGCCCGAAGACCGTGGGGCTCGGCAATGTCGCAGACCAACACGTCTCCTGCCTTGGCCGGCTGAGGACCGGTCACGCTTAAAAACTCCCCTTCTCCTTCCAGAATGACCATGCTTACCTGGCCTTCGATATCATGGCTGTGCACCGGCAGTTCCTGGCCGGCCTTGAAATTAAAGTTGAGGATCTTGAAAAACGGCGAGTCATGGACCAAGAGCCGTCTGAAGCACTTCTCGTCGAAGCCGCAGGCCTCGTACAGGTTGATCTTGTGCATGGGGTTCTCCTTTCAGAGTTTGTATTCTCAGGCCAGAAAGACTGGAGCGCCTTTCTGCCCGGCAAAGGCGTTGCGGGTGTCCACAATCAGGCGGGCCTGGGAGGCGATCCAGGCGTAGTCATAGGCGCTGTGATCGGTCACCAGAAGCACACAATCCGCTCTCCCGACAGTCTCCGAGGTCAGTTCCTCGCTTTTGAGATTCAGGTCCGGGTAATGGCGACCGCCCTTGAGATGGGGGATATGGGGGTCGTGATAGCTTACTTCCGCCCCTTTGCCTTGCAGCAGCGAGATGATCTTCAGTCCGGGGGATTCCCGGGGGTCGTCGACATCCTTCTTGTAAGCCGCGCCCAACACCAGGATGCGGGAGCCTTTGATGGGCTTGCCCTGTTCGTTTAAGGCCTCGGCCACCCGCTGCACCACAAAATAGGGCATGCCCGCGTTGACTTCGCCGGCCAGCTCGATGAAACGGGTGGACAAGTCATACTGCCGGGCCTTCCAGGTCAGGTAAAAGGGATCGATGGGAATACAATGGCCGCCCAGCCCCGGACCGGGGTAAAAGGCTTGAAACCCGAATGGCTTGGTTTTCGAGGCCTCGATGATTTCGAAAATGTCCAATCCCATGCGCAGACACAGGATCTTCAGTTCGTTGATCAGGGCGATATTCACGGCGCGGTAAATGTTCTCCAGGAGCTTGGTCATCTCCGCCGCCTGGGTGGAGGATACCGGCACCACCCGGTCCACCACCTGAGAGTAAAGGACCAACCCGTTTTCCAGGCAGGCCGGGGTGACGCCTCCCACAACCTTGGGGATATTCTGCACCTGGAAGGAGGGGTTCCCGGGGTCCTCCCGCTCCGGCGAAAAAACCAGGTAAAAATCTTTCCCCACCGCCAGCTTTTGGCTCAGAAGGGGCAGAAGCACCTCGACGGTGGTGCCGGGGTAGGTGGTAGACTCCAGGGACACCAATTGGCCGGGACGCAGCACTCGGGCGATATCCCGGGTCGTATTTTCCACAAATCTCAGGTCCGGCTCCCGGGAGGGCGTCAAAGGGGTGGGAACACAGATCAACAGGGCATCCGGCTCGGACAGGCGCGCCATGTCACGGGTAGCGGCAAAACGGGGCCGGCTCCCGGTCGCGGCCGCCATCTCCGCCACCCGGCCGGCCGGAATGTGCTTGATATACGATTCACCCCGATTGAGGCGGTCAACCTTGTCCCGGTCGGTGTCAAACCCCAGGACCGCAAAGCCCATTTGCCAAAACCGCAAAACCAGGGGAAGACCCACATATCCCAGGCCTATCACCCCTATCAGAGCTTCTTTTTTTTCAATTTTCTCGCGCAGAGTCATTGGTCACTCACAGATCGGTGGAAAGGGGGGGCCGGAAGCCGCAGTCCGGCCCCTCCGCGTTTTCGGCTTAATGCTTGAAGCAGCGCTGCCCGGTGAAGACCATGGCCACCGGCGGATCAGCTTCGTTGCAGGCCTCTATGACTTCGTAGTCGCGTACGGAACCCCCGGCGTGGGCAATGGCGCTGATGCCTTCCCGGATAGCCACGTCCACCCCGTCCCGGAAAGGGAAGAAGGCGTCCGAAACCATGACCGCGCCGATAAGGCCCCCCCGAGCTTCTTCGGTTTCTTTGTCAATCTCGACTTTATCGGAATTATCCCGTTTCCGTTGGAGGATTTCCATCTCCAGCTGTTTATAGGGGATACCGAAGCGCTGAAAGCAGAGCTTGTCGGCAAACTTGGTGTAAGCTTTGAAAATGGCGATCTCGGCCACCCCCACCCGATCCTGTTCCCCGGTACCGATGCCCATGGTCACCCCGTCCTTGGCAAACAGGATGGAGTTGGAAGTCACTCCCTGTTCCACCCACCAGCCAAACAGCAGATCCTCGTATTCCCGGTCGGTGGGCTCTCTTTGGCAGCGGTATTCCTTCCCCTGGTAGGTGGCTACCGCGGGCTTGAAATCCTCTTTCTTGAGGATACGGTTCAGGGGCGACTGCTGCACGATGATGCCCCCATCGATGAGGCTTTTAAAATCCACGAAGCGTTTGTATACGAACTCTTTAAGCCGGTCGAAGCGGGCGATGCGAATAATGCGCAGGTCTTTGGATTTTTTGAGAATGTCCAAAGAACCTTCTTCATAGTCAGGCGCAGCCACTACTTCGAGGTAGTTTTGGCTGACGATCTCAGCCGCGGTTTTGTCCAGAGGCCGGTTGAATACGGCGGCGCCCCCGAACGCCGCGATCCGGTCTGCCAGATTGGCCTTGTCATAGGCCTCGGCCAAAGAATTCCCCCAGGCGGCGCCGCAGGGGTTGTTGTGCTTGAGGATGACGCACGCCGGTTTTTTATCCAAAAATTTAATTATATTGAGGCCGTTGTCCAGGTCTGTCAGGTTGATCTTGCCCGGATGCTTGCCGGCCTGGAGCATGCCTGCTTCATCCAGGGCGCTGGTGAGGCCCAACCCGGGTTCGATGAAACGGCAGTCTCCCAAGGTGAGGTTGCCCTCCACCAACTCATAGAGAGCCGCTTCCTGGTCCGGGTTCTCCCCGTAGCGCAGGCCGCTTTCAATGACCTCTCCGGTCTTCGGATCGGGAATTTTCCAGGTGCGCTTGCGGTAGATCAGCTTCTGGTCGCCGAAAGTAATGGTCATCTCCGGGGGAAAGTGGTCCGCCAGGATAGTGCGATACATCGACTTTATGTCGCTCATGATTCGGCTCTCCTCTTGGAATTAAGATCTATGCAGCCTGAAACCCGGTCGGGCGCAATCGCCGCCCCCCCGGGTGCATTGACGTTAACGCTGACAGGTGCTATTATTGTAATAAAATTGGGTGGTAAACAAACAGTTTTTTAAGGGTTGCGATAAAGGCAGGGGACAGCCTCCCGGCCTTTACCTTTTGCTTGCCCGACAGTCTAATGATTATGGAAATTCGCGTCCTGGATTTTTCCTTGGGAGCGGCCGCCGGACTGGCCCTGGGCGTGGCGCTGGTCTGGCTGGGAAGCCGGGTGAGAACCTGGCTGGGCAAATCCGAGGTGGGCCGCCTTACCGCGGAGAACCGTCAACTCAAGCGCCGGCTGGCCGAAAAAGACCGGCACGTGAGCCGCATGTTGGCCGAAGCCGAGCGCCTGGCGGCCAAACTGGCCCAGGGTAAGGCCCTGGAATCTGGTCAGGGGGGCGCTTGATTCCTGTGGCGTTTGGTTAAAGTTGCTTATGCCCTTTGCTCTGCAAAAGACCTTACCGAATTTTAGCGGGTGAGGATGCTAAGGGCCGGTGGGCCCTTGCCCCTGCCGCCAATCCCTTGAGAGGGGTCAGAACTCCCAAAGAGTCGAAAGGGGGAGGCATGGAGGAGGCAGAAAGCCGCCGCTTCCTGGCCCCCCAAATAAAATTATGTTTCGCTTAGGAGGCCCCAATGGCCAGTAAAGAACTTTCCATCACCGGAGCGTTTGTGGGCGCGCTGGCGGGCCTGGTGACCGAGATCACTATCCAGGAAATTACCGGCCAGCATTTCACCCACGGGATCCTGGAGCTTGCCGGCGCGGCCGCCGGGCTCCTGCGTCTGGACCGGCGTTTGGCCGAGGCCCTGAGGGACACCCTGGACAAAACCCGGGACCGGGATGACGAAGATTACCGCCAGGTGAAACAGCGCATCAACAAGCTGACCGAGGACCTGCCGGAACTCCGGGAAATTCTCCAGAACCTGGTGGATGAAGGCATCGAGGCTCACAAGGCCTAAGGCGAGAGCTGGGAGCTCTGAGCCGGCGGCCCGAGGCGGTCCGGATCATGTTTGGTTTAGGTATTCTGGTGGCCCTGGGTCGGCGTCTGGTGGGCGCCACCCTGGCTGATACGGGGCTTTTGCCCTCCGGCTATTACCGCCATCTGGCCCTGGCCGCGCTGGAAGGGGAGGACTTCCCCCAGGCTCTGCACTGGCTGCCCTTCGCCCAGGACCCGGTGCTGACCCAACTGTTGATTCTGCGCCTGCGCCTCCTGGCTCAAAAACATGAGGAGCAGCGGCGGGCCCTGGTGGAACTGCTGGGCCAGAGCCCTTCGGAAAACGTGAGGGAACGCGGCCAAACCCTCCTTGACCAGGAACTCAGGGCCCTGGAACTGCTGGGTGCTTATGAAAGGCAGGCCTTGGGCCTCTTGCGGGAAGGGCCGAGGGAACGGGTTTTCCCCGACCCATACCTGAGGAAATGAGCCCCGTTGGGTCAGGGCCGCCGGAAGGACGGGTTTGATGGCCGCCGCTGCCTTTCCTGCCCTATACTCCTGGACCAAAGAAACAGTTGCTACAGAATAGGCCATGGCCGGCGACCATTATTACATGGGGGAGGCGCTCTACCAGGCCCGGCTGTCCCTGGACGCGGGGGAGGTGCCGGTGGGTGCGATACTGGTGGGGGAAGACGGCAAGATCCTGGCTCATGCTCACAATTTTCCCATCTCGCTGCAGGACCCTACGGCCCATGCCGAGATCCTGGCCCTGCGCCAGGCGGCTGAAATCCTGGGGAATTACCGGTTGTCCGGCACCACCCTCTATGTTACTATGGAGCCGTGCCTCATGTGCACCGGGGCCTTGATTTATGCCCGGATCAAGCGCCTGGTTTTCGGCTGCCCGGACCCCAAGGCCGGGGCCTGCGTGTCCCTGTACCGGATTCCCTCAGACCCGCGGCTTAACCATCGTCTCGAGGTGACCGACGGCGTCCGGGAGGCCGAGTGCCGGGAGCTGCTGCAGCGTTTTTTTCAGGAGAAACGGAAAAATAACCAGGGCGCGTTTGCCGCGCCGATTTAGTTGCATAGAACATACCCGACGCTCGCTTATGCTTATCGAGCCATCCAGCCGCAGGCTTCAGCCTGCCGGCGTTACTCTATCCTGTTGGCTGAGATGGTGGGCAGAGCTCACCCTACAATTTTTTAAGGCTTACGCTTAAAGCGGACAGACACCAACGGAGGGGTACCGAAGAGGCCGTAACGGGGTCGACTCGAAATCGACTTGGGGGCTAATCACCCTCACGTGGGTTCGAATCCCACCCCCTCCGCCATCATTGAGCAGGCAGCAGTCAGCAAGCAGTTGCCTGGAGACGAGAATTTTGTTAAAAATCGGTGTCTGCGACCCCGTGACTTTAAAATATAATCTGCTCTGGCGAGGATGAATCTTACTGACTGCTGATATCAAACCAATGCGGAGAGATGCCCGAGCGGCTGAAGGGGCGCGACTGGAAATCGCGTGTAGGTCCAAAAGACTTACCGAGGGTTCGAATCCCTCTCTCTCCGCCATTTTTGAGTTTTCGGTTTTCGGAAAGAATATAATAACTCATCTTATTTAATTAATTAGCAATATATTTAGTCAATTTCGCACTCCTTATGAACCATTTTACCTGGAGATCCCAGGGACATAGGGCAAAACCAGGCCGAAACCCGGAGACCAGATGGAGCCGCAGCCTTTGGGCTGCGCATCAAGGTATGGCCGGAATAAAGCAATATTTCGCCGGCTGAAGCTCTGCGGCTATGTTTTTCTTTCCGAACTCGGCGTCCCCCTGAAAATTAGCGGTTCCCCCCGGGGGAAGAGGGGCGAAACTTGACATATTAAATCGAACCTTTGATTGCACAGTTCTCGCCGAAAATTGACCGACAGCAACAATTAGCGGTTTTTTTAAACTGGAAACCGAAAACGGAAAACCGAAAACCCGCCCATGTCCTATCAGGTTCTGGCCCGGAAATGGCGTCCCCAGACCTTTGAGGAGGTGGTGGGCCAGGAGCCCATCACCAAAACGCTCCAAAATGCCATCGCTACGGGCCGCGTGGCCCACGCCTTCCTGTTTTCCGGCCCCCGGGGCGTGGGGAAAACCTCGGTGGCCCGCATCCTGGCCAAAGCCCTGAACTGTGTTCACGGTCCCACCCCGCACCCCTGCAACACCTGCCAGATCTGCCAGGAAATCACCAGCGGCTCTTCCATGGACGTGCTGGAAATCGACGGGGCCAGCAACCGGGGCATCGATGAGGTGCGGGACCTGCGGGAAAAGATCAAATACCTGCCGGTGGACGGCAAATCCAAGGTCTATATCATTGACGAAGTGCACATGCTCACCACGCCGGCTTTTAACGCCCTCCTCAAGACTTTGGAGGAGCCTCCGCCCCACGCGGTTTTCGTCCTGGCCACCACGGAAGCCCACAAAGTGCCGGTAACTATCATGAGCCGGTGTCAGCGCTATGACTTTCGCCGCATCCCCACTTCCCTCATTCAGGAGCATCTGGCCAGGTTGGTGGAGCAGGAGGGCTGGGGACTGGAGGCCGAAGGCCTGGCTCTCATCGCCCGGGAGGCCGAGGGCAGTCTCCGGGACGCCCAAGGCTTTCTGGACCAGGTGATCACCTTCGGGGGCGACCGGGTGGCTGCTTCGGAGATCGCCAGGATTCTCGGGGTGACGGACCGCCGCGCGCTGCTGGCCGCGTTGGCAGCGCTTATCAACCGGGATGGCCCGGCCGTCCTGGAACTTATAGACGAACTCTACAATCAGGGCCAGGATCTCAAGCGCTTTTACCAGGATCTGGTCCGATACGCCCGGCACCTGCTTTTGGCCAAGCTCCACCCTGAAGCCCGCCGTCTGGCGGAGGTGGCCGACTCGGAATGGGAAGAACTGGTGCGCCTGTCCCGCCTCTGGCCTGCGGTGCACCTGCATAATCTCCTGAGTGTTCTCCTAACTGGAGAAGAGGAGCTCAAACGGGCGCCGCAGCCCCGGTTGGCCCTGGAGGTGCTGCTCCTGCGCCTCCTGCACCTGGAACCCTTGGTGCCCCTGTCGGAATGGCTCCAGCGCCTGGAGACCCTGGAGAACCGTCTGAAAGCCATGGATGTGGTTACCTCTCCCCAGGCGGCGGGTTCCCCTCTTGCGGATAAAGAACAGCGTCAGGCTGCTGCCCCGGCGCCTCTGCCCCTGGTTTCGCCTACTCCTGAAAGTCTGGCGGCAATCTGGCAATCCTTCCTGGCTTTTGTCTCCCAAGAGGAAGGGGGCCCCCTTTTGGCCAAGCTTTCCCGGGCTAGTCTGACTGCGGTAAAGGATCACAACCTGGTCATCACCGGCGACCGGACTTTGCAATTTAACGGTTCGCGCCAAAAGAGCCGGATTCAGGAATTGGTGGCCGCCTTTTTTGGACCTCAGTACCAGTTGCAGGTCGAGGTCCAGACCCAGCCGGCCCCGAAATCAGCCGCGCCCCCCTCGGTTCAAAAACCTTTGGATTTGGCCATCCTCAAACAGCAAGCCCTGGAAATCTTCGGCGGCCATTGGCTGACCCCGGATGACAAGGAGGACTCCGAGTGAAAAACCTAGGCGGCCTTATGAAACAGGCCCAGGCCCTGCAGCGCAAGATGCAGGAACTCCAGGCGGAACTCGGCGAACGCACCGTCACCGCCCAAGCCGGCGGCGGTATGGTGGAGGCTGTGGTCAACGGCCGCCAGGAACTGGTGTCCCTGAAAATCGACCCGGAAGTGGCCACCCCCGACGACGTGGAAATGCTCCAGGATCTGGTCCTGGCCGCGGTCAATGAAGCTCTGAACCGTTCCCGGGAAATGGTGGCCCAGGAAATGAGCAAACTCACCGGCGGCCTGCAGATACCGGGGTTGTTCGGGTAAGTATTGGGGGGGAGGGCCAGGGACCCGAGGTCCCGGTCCTCCCCCCCCAACCCGCAGAAGGCCCATGAAGTCGCTGCCTTATGGCAGCGCCGTCACGGAAAATTTTCCTCCTTAAGGGAGTGGGGGAGTGGGGGAGGGGGGAGGGTCTTCCCCCCTCCCCCAAAACAATTACACCAAGGACCTGCTATGGCAAAAGGCGCGTATCCGGAGGCGTTGCAGCGGGTGGTCATGGCCTTGAGCCGGCTGCCGGGGGTGGGGGAGAAGACCGCTGCCCGGCTGGCCTTGTATCTCCTTCGGGCTCCCCGGGGGGAGGCGTTGGAGTTGGCACAGGCCGTAGCGGATCTCAAGGATAAGGTGCGCCTCTGCCGGCGCTGCTTCGCGTTTGCAGACCAAGAGCTCTGCCCCCTGTGCGCCGATCCGGCCCGGCAGACGGACGTCCTCCTGGTGGTGGCTGATCCCGGCGACCTGCTGGCCCTCGAAAAGGTAGGCTGGTACCAGGGCCGCTACCATGTGCTGGGCGGGGTGCTGTCGCCCCTGGAAGGCGTGGGGCCCGATGACCTCCGGGTCAGGGAACTCCTGGAACGGGTCAGGTCGGAAGGCATAAAGGAAGTGATTTTGGCCCTCAATCCCTCCCTGGAGGGAGAGGCCACCACCACCTATCTCAGCCAGGAACTCAAACTCCTGGGGGTCAAGGTGAGCCGCATCGCCTACGGCCTCCCCATGGGCGGCGACATCAAGTACGCCGACCGGGACACCCTGCGGGAGGCCTTGAATCACCGGATAGAGACCTAAAAGCGCGCCGCCAGCAGTCGTAAGGACGATAAAGAGAGGAAAATTTCCCGACTTTTAGATCTTTCCGGCGAGAGATCATTAAAAGCTGGGACAGCTCAGGAAAAGGCAGAGATTGACATTGACCACTGACTCTGACTGCTGACCGCCACCCATGTTCGACCGCCGATTAGTCCAGAACTTTGACTGGCTGTTGCTGGCCCTGATCCTGGTCATCGCCGGCATCGGCATTGTCAATCTGTACAGCGCCGGGTACAACCGCACCCCGGATGGGGTCACCGCGGTGTACATCAAGCAAAGCTACTGGCTGTTGGTGGGTCTCTGGGTCATGTTCCTGACTCTCACTGTGGACTATCGTCACCTGGAGAGGCTGGCCTATCCTTTATACACCATAGGTATTATTTTGCTTTTGGCAGTGATGGTGGCGGGCAAGACGGTCTCCGGCTCCAAACGCTGGCTGGGCGCCGGGTTTTTTACCTTCCAGCCCTCAGAACTTGTCAAAATCGCCCTCATCCTGGTGCTGGCCCGGCATTTCCACCGGTTGGCCCCCGAAGGACCTTTAAAATTCAAGGATATTATCGTCCCCCTCGTTCTTATTTTAGTCCCCGCGGCCCTGATCGCCAAACAGCCGGACCTGGGCTCCGCCATCCTGGTGACCTTGGTGGGGATATCCATGATTCTGCTGGTGGGGGTTTACTGGCGTACCCTGTTGGTCGGGGTGGCCGTCCTGGTGAGCGCCATCCCGTCGGTTTGGCCCTTTCTTAAAGAATATCAGAAACAGCGGGTCCGCATGTTCCTTGACCCTGAGCGGGACCCCCTGGGAGCAGGCTATCACATCATCCAATCCAAAATTGCCGTGGGATCCGGGCAGTTTTGGGGCAAGGGGTTCTTGCAGGGCACCCAAAGCCAGTTGCACTTTCTGCCGGAGCAGCACACCGATTTTGCCTTTTCGGTTTTTGCGGAGGAATGGGGCTTTGTGGGTTCGGCGGTACTGGTGTTTCTCTACCTGATGTTGTCCCTCTGGGGTCTGCTTGTCGCCCGGAACTGCAAGGAGCGCTTCGGCCAGCTTTTGGCCCTGGGGGTGACAGCCCTCCTGTTTTGGCAGGTGTTCATCAATCTGTGCATGGTAACCGGCCTCATGCCGGTGGTGGGGATCCCGCTGCCATTGTTCAGTTACGGCGGCTCCTCGCTGATCACCACCATGCTGGCCCTGGGCCTTCTGCTGAACCTGCGTATGCGCCGCTTTCTCTTCGGAGGATGAATTTTTTCAAAAAAACATTTTGACAGGTGTGGGAAAATAGGATAAAAGGGCATTCGTGAAAAGATACACATGTAGCTCTTCCTGCACACTTGGCCAAAATTAAAGTAACTATTTAAAATACAAATAAATTTCGAGGTGGCAGTCCGAGATGATTGATATTGACTGGACATTATTTGTACAACTTCTCAATTTTCTCGTGCTGGTGTTCCTTCTGAACATGGTGCTTTTCCGGCCGATCCGGAAGGTCATCCATGACCGGCAGGCCCGGATGTCCTCTTTAGAGGGGGATATTGCCGGCTTAGCGGAAAACCGGCAGGGCATTTTGGGAAAGGTGGACGAGGAGTTGACCGCAGCCCGGCGGGAAGGCCTGAGCTTGCGGGAACGCTTGCGCCAGGAGGGTGCTCAGGCTGAGGCTTCCCTTCTCGAACAGATTAAAAAGGAAGTGGACGCCGAGTGGAGCCGGGTGGAAGCCAAGATTAAACAGGATGTGGCCAAAGCTCGGGAAGCGCTTTCGGCTCAAGCCCAAGATTTCGCCATGGCCCTGGCCACCAAAATTCTGGGGAGGAAGCTCTCATGAGAGATCAGCAGACAGCCTCGCAGTGGTGGACGGGAATCCTTTTAGGGCTGGGTGCCGTGCTCGTGACCATCAGCATGGCATGGGCCAGCGGGGGGGAAGGCGGCGACGCTCATGGCATCTCACCGGCAAAAATCCAGGACTTTATCTGGCGCACCTTCAACTTTGTGGTTTTTGCGGCCATTTTGATCAAGCTGGTGGCCAAGCCGGCCAAGGCCTTTTTCTCCAAACGGTCCACTGAAATCGGCGAATCCTTTGAGGAGCTGGAAGCCCGGAAGGCCGCGGCCAAAGAAGAGCTGAAGGCCGCGGAAGCCCGGCTGGCCGAAGTGGCCGCGGAAAAAGAACAGCTCCTCAAGCAGTTCATTGCTGAGGGCGAGGCCGAAAAGAAGAAGATCATTGACAAGGCCGAGATGGTGGCCGCCCGCATCAAGGAAATGGCCGCGCTCAGCATTGAGCAGGAGACCAAGAAGGCGGCCCTGGAACTGAAGAAGGAGGTGGCGGAGCAGGCCACCAAGATGGCGGAAGAACTCATTAAAAAGGAAATCACTTCCACTGACCAGAGCAAGTTGGTGGAGGAATACCTACATAAGGTGGTGGAGAAACATTGATTGACCTGACCGTTTCCCGACGCTACGCCAGGGCCCTGATGATGTTGGGCCAGGAAGATGGCAAATACAAGGAGTACGGGGAGGAGCTGAAGGTTTTTTCCCAGCTTTTGGAGCGGGAACCGGAACTGAAGGATGCGCTGCTCAACCCGGTTCACAGCATGGAGGAGCGGAAACAACTGTTGCTCCGCATTGCAGAACTCCTCAAACTTTCCCCGTTGGTGAGCAATTTTCTAAAACTCCTGTTTGACAAACTCCGTCTCGCCGCCTTGCCGGGTATTTCCCAAGTTTACCAGCATCTGGCGGACGAAATTGAGAATCTCAAACGGGCCCGGGTTAAATCGGCGGTTCCCCTGGATGAAGACATGCAGGAACGTCTGCGCCAGGCCTTGGAAAAGCTGACCAAATCCAAGGTGGTTATGGAATTTGAAGAAGATCCCGCCATCATCGGCGGCGTGGTCGCCAAGGTGGGGGATTTGGTGCTGGACGGCAGTGTCCGCTCCCAACTCAATGCTTTGAGAGAATCTTTAATCAAAGGCGAGGTCGTATAAATGGAAATCAGAGCCGAGGAAATCAGCCAAATTATCCGCACGCAAATCAAGGATTATGAGAAGAAGGTGGAAGTTGCCGAGACCGGCACAGTCCTCTCCGTAGGTGACGGCATCGCCCGGGTCTACGGGGTGGAAAAGTGCATGGCCATGGAGCTTCTCGAGTTTCCGGGCAAAATTTACGGCATCGCCCTCAACCTGGAAGAGGATAACGTGGGATGCGCCATCCTCGGTGAAGATACCCACATTAAAGAGGGCGATATTGTTAAGCGCACCGGCCGCATCGCTGAAGTTCCGGTAGGCGACGCGGTTATCGGCCGGGTCATCGACCCGGTGGGCAATCCCATTGACGGCAAGGGTCCCATCGAGGCTAAGGAATTCCGCCGCATTGAAATGAAGGCCCCCGGCGTCATCGAACGCCAGCCGGTAAATGAGCCCATGTATACCGGCTACAAGGCCATCGACGCCATGACCCCGGTGGGCCGCGGCCAGCGGGAACTGGTCATCGGCGACCGTCAGATCGGCAAAACCGCCCTGTGCGTGGACGCCATCATCAACCAGAAAGATTCGGGCATTATCTGTATCTATGTGGCCATCGGTCAGAAAAAATCCACGGTGGCCCAGGTGGTGGACGCTCTGGAACGGCACGGCGCCATGAAGCACACCATCGTGGTCAATGCCTCGGCCTCAGAGCCTGCGCCCCTGCAATACATTGCAGCCTATTCCGGCTGCGCCATGGGCGAATACTACCGGGACTCCGGCCGCCACGCCCTGATCATTTACGACGACCTCACCAAGCAGGCCCAGGCCTACCGGCAGATCTCTTTGCTGCTGCGCCGGCCGCCGGGACGTGAGGCCTACCCCGGAGACATCTTCTACAATCACTCCCGCTTGCTGGAGCGGGCCGCCAAACTGAATGATCAGCTGGGTGCCGGCTCGCTTACCGCGCTGCCCATCATTGAGACCCAGCAGGGTGACGTGTCGGCCTATATTCCCACCAACGTTATTTCCATCACCGACGGGCAGGTATATCTGGAACCCGGTCTGTTCTTCTCCGGGGTTCGTCCCGCCATCAACGTCGGCCTGTCGGTATCCCGGGTAGGCGGCGCCGCCCAGGTCAAGGCCATGAAGCAGGTCGCCGGCATGCTGCGCCTGGAATTGGCCCAGTACCGGGAATTGGCGGCCTTTGCCCAGTTCGGCTCGGAATTGGACAAGGCGACCCAGCAGCAGCTTAACCGGGGCATCCGTTTGGTGGAAATCTTAAAACAGCCACAATACCAGCCGCTGCCCATGGAAAAACAGATTTCCATTATTTATGCGGGCACCCGGGGCTTCCTGGACAAGTATCCGGTAGATGTGCTCCAGCAATATGAGCAGCAGCTCTACAACTTCCTGGAGACCAAGCACCTGGAAATTTTGCAGGAGATCAGGGAGGCCAAGGAAATCTCCGAGGATCTCGACAACCGCATGAAGGCAGCCTTTACTGAATTCGACAGCGTCTTCCAGTCCACCATCGGCGCCGCGGCAGCTTAAGGGAAGCTGGAGGATAACCAATGGCAACCTTACGAGACATTCGGCGGAAGATCAGCGCAGTCAAAAAGACCCAGCAGATCACCAAGGCCATGAACATGGTGGCCGCCGCCAAACTTCGGGGCGCCCAGCAGCGCATGGAAAATTTCCGCCCCTACGCCGAGGCTTTTTCCCTTATGCTGCGGAATATGGCCAGCGGCGTGGAACCGGAAATCCATCCTTTTTTCCAAAAGGCCGAAGAGGTGAAAAAGGTGGGGCTGGTGCTCATGACCGCTGACCGGGGCCTCTGCGGCAGCTTCAATGTCAACCTGATCAACGCCGCGTATAAGTTCATCCAGGAAAAAGCGGCCGAAGACATCCAGGTGGCCCTCACCTGCGTAGGCCGGAAGGGCCGGGACTTTTATCGCCGCCGTAAAGCGGATATGCCCCGGTTTTACGTGGATGTGTGGAATAAATTTGACTATACCAACGCCATCGCCGTCGGCCGGGACGTAATGGGCGACTTTCTGAACGGCGAAGTGCAGGAAGTCTATCTCCTGCACGCCCAGTTCATCAATGTGGCGGTCCAGAAACCCTACATGGTGAAGATCCTTCCCATCGAGCCGGAGGCGGCCGCCGAGGGGACCGGCGTTGGCGGGGAATACATCTTTGAGCCGCCGGTGGCGCAGTTTCTGGAATACCTGTTGCCCAAATATCTTAATACCGTGATATATCATGGCTTTCTGGAAAATGCCGCCAGCGAGCACGCGGCCCGCATGACCGCCATGGATAACGCGTCCAATAACTGTAAGGACATGATCAACACTCTTACCTTGGTGATGAATAAGGCCCGGCAGGCGGCCATTACCAAAGAACTTATGGATATCGTGGGCGGCGCCGAAGCCTTGAAGGGCTAACCGCCGGAACGAGGAGGATAGCGAGATTATGAACATTGGCAAAATCGTCCGCGTCATCGGACCCGTAGTGGACGTTGAATTCCCGGAGGGCCAACTGCCGGACATCCGCAATGCTCTCTTTATCAGCAACCCTGCCATCGACGACACTGAAGACAACCTGGTGGTGGAAGTAGCCCAGCATCTGGGGAACAACGTGGTGCGCACCATCGCCATGGACACTACGGACGGTCTCGTCCGGGGCATGCCCGTGAAGGACACCGGCGCTCCCATCAAGGTGCCGGTGGGACACGAAGCCCTGGGCCGCGTGCTCAACGTGGTGGGTCGCCCGGTGGACGGCCTGGGCCCGGTGGAAGCCAAAACCTATTATCCCATTCACCGGGAAGCTCCTGCGTTCGTGGACCAGGACACCACCGTTAAGGTGTTGGAGACGGGCGTCAAGGTTATCGACCTTCTGGTCCCCTTCCCCCGGGGCGGGAAAATGGGGATGTTCGGCGGCGCCGGCGTCGGCAAGACCGTCGTCATGATGGAGATGATTCATAACATCGCCATGCACCACGGCGGCATTTCGGTGTTCGCCGGAGTGGGCGAACGCACCCGGGAAGGCAACGACCTCTACCTGGAAATGAAACACTCCGGGGTTCTCCCCAAGGCGGCTTTGATTTACGGCCAGATGACCGAGCCGCCGGGAGCCCGGGCCCGGGTGGCCTTGACCGCGCTCACCGCCGCCGAATATTTCCGGGATGTGGAAGGCCAGGACACCCTGCTCTTCATTGATAACATCTTCCGTTTCACCCAGGCGGGTTCCGAAGTATCGGCTCTCCTGGGCCGTATGCCTTCGGCGGTAGGCTACCAGCCGACCCTCGGTACTGACCTGGGTGAATTGCAGGAACGCATCACCTCCACCAAGAAGGGTTCGGTGACCTCGGTGCAGTGCATCTACGTGCCCGCCGACGACCTGACCGACCCGGCCCCGGCTACCACCTTCGCCCACCTCGACGGCACCGTGGTGCTTTCCCGGGCCTTGACCGAGCTGGGCATTTACCCCGCAGTGGACCCCCTGGACTCCACCTCCCGGATCCTGGACCCCAATGTCCTGGGAGAAGAGCACTACTATGTGTCCCGGACGGTGCAGCAGATCCTCCAGAAATACAAGGATCTGCAGGATATTATCGCCATTCTGGGCATTGACGAACTGTCCGACGAAGACAAGCTCATCGTGGCCCGGGCTCGGAAAATCCAGCGGTTCCTGTCCCAGCCTTTCTTCGTGGCCGAGACTTTCACCGGCCAGAAGGGAAAATTTGTCACCGTGCAGGAAACCGTGCGGGGCTTCAAGGAAATCATTGAAGGCAAGCACGACGATCTTCCTGAACAAGCCTTCTACATGGTGGGCGGCATCGAAGAAGCGGTGGCCAAGGCCGAACGGCTGGCGGCGGCCTAACGCCTCGGGGAGGCCTGTAACATGGCAGAGAAGTTACTTTTGGAAATTGTCACCCCGGACCGGAAGCTGCTGTCCACCGAGGCGGACGTGGTGGTCTGTCCAGGGGTGGAGGGCCAGTTCGGCGTCCTGTACGGACACGTCCCCTTTCTGTCGGCCCTCGACATCGGGGAAATGTACTACCGGGACGGTGGTAAAACCGAGTACTTGTCCGTGAGCGGCGGTTTCGCCGAAGTCACCGGTAAAAAAGTCACCATCGTGGCCGAGGCCGCCGAATTCGGACGCGAAATCGACATCGAACGGGCCCGCCGGGCCATGGAACGGGCCCAACAACGGTTGGCCAGGGCCAGAACTGAGAACATCGACTGGGCCCGGGCCGAGGCGGCTTTACGCCGGGCCATGATGCGGATGAAGGTGGCCGGCCGCGTTTAACCGCGACGCATATAAGTTAATAGACTTACTTTACTGGCAAGCCCGGGTTTTCCGGGCTTGCCTTTCTATTTTACGACTTAGAAACTGTAGAGTAGAGAGGGAACAAGCATTGTTTAGGTCACCGACTTCCGAGGTCTCGGCCCTTTCGGACGGCGTGGCAAAAGGCCGGCAGACCATGCAACGCTTGCCCCTCCCCCTCGTCAAAC